>OGRI01000018.1_pt1 | contig 177120 bp, 141 predicted proteins | sample 1553391 | NCBI WGS metagenome assembly OGRI01 (sample SAMEA2580052, study PRJEB22360) | human gut metagenome | reverse complement strand
GCTCACTGAAAGGCGCGAAAATGGAGGTAAACGGAAGTAGAGGCAGATTAGACAGAAAACTTCAAAAGAGAAATCCGTGAAAAAAGAAATCTCTTCCAACAAAAAAAGAACATAGCCGGTAGCGTGAAACCGGGCAAACCACCTGTAAGGAAGTATGGTTTTATCTGTCCGGCCAGACGTGTCGGGGCGGGCAGATAAAATCATTCTTCCCGGTTTGCCTGCTGTGGGTGACGGGTTGTTCCATTTATGGACAAGCGGTCATACACGGCTTTCCGCTTCCGGCTAAAAGGAACAGCGAAAAAGAAAAATCATCTGAAAAACCGTAAAAGCTCCTCTTTGGCATAAGCATAAAAGAAATGGGCCTTGCCTCATCAGTCTAAACTGTTGTTTAGCGTGAGGCAAAGCCCTTTTCTCCGCTTATGCGATAGTTGGCACACGTTCGTTCAAAATCCTTTTGTACGATGGTGTGCCGACGAATAAAGCCGCTTTTACGGAAAAACTTGTATGAGATAGAAAAAAATCAGGGAGATTCATATCAAAATCTCCCGTTTTATTGTTACTTTTGCATACGAAGAGTTCTTTGAAGGTTACGCAACGCGCAGAAGAATAATGCAGCAGATAACTAACTAAATCGTAACCTATTACTATCATGAGCGATTAACATACGCTCATTTCCAATAAAATACACTCTTTTCGTAACTTCAGAATGCAAATCTATCAGTATCGTCGTAGAATGTTATCACCATTCTTGTTTGCTAAAGACGCAACAGTGAATGAGGCTGGCAACCCTGTTGGTAAGTATATTTTTGACACTCGAGTTTGTGAAAGAGCTAATAATTCTTTAACGTTTGCTACCAAAAATTATTATGATAAAATTCCTGATAATGAACGTAAGACGAATCCATTGCTTGAACAGAATAATCAGTATTAATAAAAAAGCAAGATAATATGAGAAAGATATATAATTTGTTAGTAGTTATTGCATTAGTAGTGAGCTTTTCGTCTTGTGAAAAGGATAATTATGATGCACCGGAAGCTGGCGTATATGGACAGATTGTTGACCACAATGGAAAGATCTTCCAGACTGCTATGGGGCAGGGCAGTATGAAAATACAGATTACAGAATTGAGTTATGCCGGTGGTGATGAGTCAGTGGTGGTAACTAATCAGAATCTGAACATGCGACAAGATGGTTCTTACTCTAATTCAAAGCTGTTTGCCGGAACCTATCGTATGCTTCCATTGGAAGGAGCTTTTTATCCTTATGATGCAGAGGGAGAAACGGTGGAACTTAGAAATGGTAAGATGACGGAATGTAACTTTACTGTCACCCCTTATCTGGAATTGGAGTGGGTAGATGAACCTTATGTGGATGAAAACAATTTCTTATGTTGTTCTGTGAAATTTAAGAGAATTGAAAAAGAAGGCATGACTATGCCTGATGTAAATAATCTTCAATTATATATTTCGCATACGCAATATTGTGGCACGGAATCAGATGGCAATTATACTCCAGGGTCCGTTAAGATTACCAATGATCAAGAAGGTACAGTTATCGACTTGAAAGCGAAGGCTCCTCTTAAATATTCCGGTTCTTATTGGGTAAGAGTTGGCGGTTGCTGTAATGATACTTATAAAAAGTATAATTTTACTGATATAAAAAAAATAGATGTAGAATTGAAATGAAAAAATAAGTAGGTAGGAAAGAAGGAAGGTGTTTATTCCCATGGAAGTGCCTTCCTTCTTTTTTATTAGTTGATTTGTCATCTGTGGTAATTAATCACTTTTTAATTTTGAATTAACTATTTATTTCGCTCCTGATTAATGGAGTAAGGTCATATTTGTAAAAAATAATATTTATTTTAATATCATGAAGAAATTATATCTGTTTTTGGGGGCTGCCACTTGCCTTTTAGCATCAGCATCTGGTTATGAGCGGTCTGAATGGAAGAATAACTTTTCTAATCAAAAAGAAACACTGAACATTGTGGGGCGGGGAGAGTGTTCTGTCACGAATGGTGTGTTTCGTTCAAAAGGTTCTTATGCTTGTTTTGGAAATCCGGAATGGAAAAATTATGCGGTGTCTTTCAAGGCGCGTGCACCAAAAGATGCAGAACAGGTTCAAATTTGGGCTGGATTTCGTGCTAATAATCGTTTTGACCGTTATGTGGTTGGTATAAAAGGTGGATTACAGGATGACTTGTATTTGATGCGTATGGGATATATGGGCACAGATGAGTTTTTGGGTGTTCGCCCGCTAGGGTTCCATCCTGTGCCTGGTCAGTGGTATAAATTAAAGGTTGAAGTATGTGGAAGTCGTATTCGTGTTTTTGTAAATGACGAAAAAAAACCGCATATGGATATAGTAGATAAGAATAGTAATTTGGCTCCTTCTGGTCCTGTAACTTTAGGAGGTGGCTGGATTGAAACAGAATTCGATGATCTTGTAGTAACTTCATTAGAAGAAAACGCATTAAATGATGTAGCTGTCTCAGAGTATGGAAAAGTCGTTACACCTCAAGAGAAAGAGTCTCTGCGTAAGCAACAAAGGGCTACTTATACGGCTGTGAAAGTTGGCGAGCTCAAAGGTAGCCGTACAGATATTTCTTTGGATGGTAATTGGCTTTTTATGCCAGAGTATGAATTGAATAATAAAGAAAATGCTGTGGCACTAGGTACGGATGATAAAAATTGGCATGTTATGTCAGTACCAAATTTTTGGAATCCGATTCGTATCTGGTTACATGGCGAGACAATGCCATCACCAACAGGACATCAGCCTAAGGGAGTGTCTGACACATATTATCAGCAGGAAACGGCACGTTGCGAAGGTTATACTTTTGACTATAGAAAAACAAACGCAGCTTGGTATCGTCAGTGGATAGAATTACCTGCTAGTGTCGAAGGTAAAACTATGACGTTGACTTTTGATGCGGTATCAAAAATTGCTGAAATTTATATTAACGGAGAGTTAGCAGGAACACATATTGGCATGTACGGTGAGATACAAATAGACGGTAGTCGTTTATTGAAACCTGGCAAAAATCTGCTTGTAGTGAAAGTAACGGGGCGTGTAGATGGCAATTCTTCTGAGGCAAGTAGTGCAGCTATTGATTTTTTCTATTCTTCCGTACGTGAAAGTGAGCAGGAAGGTGGAAAAGTAACAATGAAGAATGATAATATTCTGAAAGATATAGCACATGGGTTTTATGGTGCTGATCCTGCAGGTATATGGCAGCCAGTTAAGCTTTCTATTACTAATCCGGTAAAGGTAAAGGATGTCTTTATTAAGCCAACCTTGGAGGGAGCTACTTTTGATTTGACAGTGAAAAACCATGATACCAAAAAGAAACAGTTTGATCTTTATACAGATATTATAGATAAAGAAACAGGTGCAACATTTTATACAGCTCTTTCTTTGCCTAAATTAGTATTAAAGGCCAATGAGGAAAAGATATTCACTTATAGTGTGGCTGGTTTAAAACCACGCCTTTGGACTCCTCATCATCCTAATTTGTATGATTTCCGTTTCCGTTTGGTTGCTAATAAAGGAGTTGAACTGGATTGTATGACAGAGACTTCAGGCTTTCGTACTTTTGAAGTGAAAGAAGGGCTGTTTTTTCTAAATGGTAATCGCTATTGGTTACGTGGTGGTAATCATATACCATTTGCTTTAGCTCCAAATGACTTGAATTTGGCCAATACTTTTATGCAATTAATGAAGGCTGGTAATATGGATGTAACTCGCACACATACTACTCCATGGAATAAACTTTGGATGAGAGCAGCGGATAAAAATGGAATTGGTGTTAGTTTTGAAGGAACATGGCCTTGGCTGATGATTCATTCCACTCCTTTACCTGATGCTAAACTTATTGAGATGTGGAAGGAAGAATTTTTACGTCTGTTAAAGAAATATCGCAATCATCCGTCATTACTTTTCTGGACTGTAAACAATGAAATGAAGTTTTATGATAATGACAATGATTTGGAACGTGCAAAAGAAAAGTATCGTGTAATTTCAGATGTAGTGAAAGAAATGCGCCGTATAGATCCTACGCGTCCTATTTGTTTTGATTCCAATTATCAGGCTAAAGGTAAAGATGAAAAATTTGGTACTGACTTTATGAATAGCATAGATGATGGCGATATTGATGATATGCATGGATACTATAATTGGTATGATTTTTCTATATTCCGTTTCTTTAACGGTGAGTTTCAGAAGAGATATAAGATGCCGGATCGTCCGCTCATTAGCCAAGAAATGTCAACAGGGTATCCAAATAATGAGACAGGACATCCTACACGTTCTTATCAATTAATTCACCAGAATCCACAATCGTTAATTGGATATGAATGTTACGATTTCTCTGATCCTAAATATTTTCTTACAGTACAATCCTTTATAACAGGCGAATTGGCTGAGACACTTCGTCGTTCTAATGACCAGGGATCTGGAATTTTGCATTTTGCATTACTTACTTGGTTCCGTCAGGTATATGATTATCAAAATATAGATCCGTATCCTACATATTACGCTTTAAAACGTGCTTTGCAACCAGTCTTGGTTAGTGCAGAATTGTGGGGACGTAATCTTTATGGAGGTGATAAATTAACTACTCGCATTTATGTTGTAAATGATCGTGAAGATGGTAAAGATTTGAAACCTTCTTTGCTGCGTTGGGAGATTCAGGATGAGACAGGAGAGAAGATGGCTTGGGGTAGTGAAAAGGTTCCAGAGGTAAAGCATTATGGACGTCGCTATATTGAACCGAATATTCAATTGCCTGTTAATCTGCCAGCTAACAAGGTTAATGCTAAATTAGTATTGAAGTTGACAGAAGATGGTATACCAGTATCAGAAAATGAATATCATTTGGTATTAGCCCGTAAAACATGGAATATAAGCCAAATATCAGAAGATAAAGAAATCGTTTTATTGGATAAAGATGGAATGAAATCTAAATTTGATTTTTTACAGATTAAGTATAAAACAGTTTCCTCTGTGAAAGAATTGGTCGACTCTAAGCAAAAGGCTGCTCTCTGCATTATTTCTGGTTTGAAGGAATGTACAGATGAAGAAAAAGAGATGCTTCGCTCTTATCAGTTCAAAGGAGGTCGGTTGCTTTTACTGAATAGTAAAGAAGTGGCCAAAAACATTTATCCAGAGTATATAACGAATTGGATTATTCCGACAGAAGGAGATATAGTGAATATGGAACGTAATGATGCTTCGGTATTTGATGAAATTGATGTATTGGAGTTGAGATATTTTAACAATAATAAAAGAGAAATTCCATTAGCTTGTAATGCGACCTTAAAAGTAAACCGCAATGAGAACTTGATAGAATTGGCGGGACAGATGAAGATACATGCCTATATTGATGGTGGAAAACCGGAAGACCGTATTCGTAAAATTGATTCAATGAGAGGACTCACTTTGTTGCAAATAAAGGATGGAAAAGGATTAGCCACTGTTTCTACCATGTGTACGGAAAAAGCTGATACTGATCCTATTGCAGGCAGATTGTTGGTAAATATGATAAATGATTTATTAAAGTGATAGTTAACATTGTTTTTAGAAATTGATATAGTCAAGTACTATAATTCGGAAGTCTCTGGTATCATTTTGCACTGTGGTTATAAAGACCACAGTACAAAATGAATCTACAAAGCCAAGACTTGTCACCGTTGGAATAGGTAACGGACTTGCTGAAATCTAGAATTCAGAAAAAAAATAGACTAGATGAAACACCCTTTTATACTAATATCTATGTTGAAGTATTTATCTATATTTTGTTTTTTCTCTATGTTTACCTTTCTCCAGGGATATGCAAAGGAAGGAAGACACACAATCTTATTGACGGGAGGTGGTTGGTCGTTGTGGCTTGATAAAGAAGCGAGTTGGCAGAATGATCGCCTTTACCTTCCACATGAGGTAACTGATTTGTCTTTATTGCCTGTAAACCCTCCTACCGGTGGATGGCAGGTTCTAGAAAATAATCCTGATGCGGTTGCTGTAAATATACCTGGTACGGTGGAGGAATATCTCACAGTTTCTGATACTCCTCGCCCTGAAGATTTTCGAGGGGTTAGTTGGTGGTATCGCAAGATTACATTACCTGTTACCCAGAAAAACAAACATTTTATTATTTACTTTGAATCTGTCAGAATGCGTGCAGAAGTCTATCTTGATGGTAAACTTGTGGGGTACGATCTGATAGGTGAAACTCCTTTTCATATAGATATTACTGATGAGGTTAAACTGGGAGTTGAGCATTTATTAGCAGTACGTGTTACTAATCCTGGAGGTAATTTTCATTGGCAGGATTTTGATATATTGAAATGGGGAAAGTATAATGTTCCTCCGGGGAGAAGTTTTAGTGGAATTATTGGGAGAGTAAAGCTGGTAAGTTTAAATCCTATTTTTATTTCGGATATTTATATGCAGAACACTCCTGAAGTCACTAAAGTGAACGCTATATTGTCTATAACTAATAAGATGTCTTTTAGCGTACGACAGGATATTGAATTGCAAGTCTGTGAGAAAAAGAATCCCGATAAAGTAGTATTTAAGCAAACCATAAGAAAGCTTTCTTTATCTTCAGGAAACCATGAGGTGATAATTCCTGTAAATGTTCCCGATGCTAAGTTGTGGGAACTCTCTTCCCCTGAATTATACACTTGTCGTGTGCGAATAAAGCAGGGTAAAAACGTACTTGATGAAGATATGAAAAACTTCGGCTTTCGTTGGTTTAATGTAGATGGAGTAGGAAAGAATGCGGTATTTCGTTTAAACGGACGTCGTATGATGTTGAAAAGTGCAATTAGCTGGGGCTATTTTCCTGTTACGGGTTTAGTGGCTACACCTGAGATGGCTGAAAAGCAGGTGCTTACAGCCAAGAAACTGGGTCTGAATATGCTGAATTTTCATCGTTGTATAGGTAGTCCTGTCGTACTTGAAAAGGCGGATGAGCTAGGGCTGCTTTATTATGAGGAGCCGGGCTCATTCCATTCGGCTAATCATGATCCATTTATACGTACTATTGTGAATGAAAAGTTAAAGCGCATGGTTTATCGCGATCGCAGCCACCCGAGTTTGGTAATCTTTAATTTGATTAATGAGTTTGGAGGACGTTTATCGAAAGATAAAGAACTTGTAGCAAAACGCATGAATGATATGCGTGAGGCCCATGCAGTAGATCCTAGTAGGATTATGACGTTTACTTCTGGGTGGGCAAATAGTGAAAATGAGGAAGAAGATTCCAAAGCACATATGTTACCATTTGATACTGCTGTATATCGAAAAGGTTGGTTTGACAATCACCGTGCCGGAGGTCCGGAGACTTGGTTAGAAAGCTATTATAAAGGACCAAAGAGTAATCTTATGTATACAGATAATCGTACAGAAGTTTATTTGAGAGGTGAGGAAGGAGCTATTTCGACTCCTCCTCGTATTCAGTTGATAAATGAAAATATAAAAAGTTCTGATAGAACAGGATGGGATGGTCTTTTTTGGCAAAAACAGTATAAGGCTTTTATCGATTATTTTCAGGAGAAAGAATTAGAACCTTATTTTGAGACCCTTGATTCTTTAACACGTTTGATGGCTAATGTTTCATATGAACATCAGGGAAGGAGAATTGAAGGAATGAGGATGCAGAACTTGGGTGATGCCTATATGGTGAATGGTTGGGAAGCGATGCCCTATGACAATCATTCGGGTATTGTGGATATTTATCGTAATCCCAAAGGAGATATTTCAAGATTGGCGTATTACAATCAACAGTTGTATGTGGCCGTTGCATCGCGTAATCAGGTTGTAAAGCTTCCAGGTATTGCAACAGTAGACTTTTACATTGTAAACGAGGTAAACTTAAAAGGCAATTACATTCTTGAAATAAAGATGATTGCTCCTAATGGAAAAGTTGTTTATAAACGGAGTGAAAATGTAGCTCTTAAGGGAGGGGAGACTTTTGGGCAACTTTTATTGGAGAATGTAAAGATTCCGATAAATAATAATGAGGGTACTTATCGTATATTGGCAGATATAAAAGCGAATGGCCAACAAGTACGTGCTCATGGGTATGATGAGGTGATAGCTGTGAATTGGGAAACAAATGATTTAGCTGGTAATGGAGCTTATTATGGGAATAATAATGATAAGGTTGCAGCTTTCTACAAGGCAACTGTCGGGAAAGAACTTCCTGCTTTTACTCCTGATATGGAAAGATTAGATTGGCTTGTTGTGAATCGTTCCTCTTTGGATGAACCGGTTGTTATTCCTTCAGATTATTTTAAGGGTAAAGATGGAATTACTACTTTAAAGGCGACTTGGTATAATGAACCGGATATGAACATTATAGCTTCTGTGAAACCGGATATGAAATTGGACCATAACTTTGTAGCAGGGGCCCAACCAGATGAATCCATACCTGCCAATCAGCCGTTCTCAGTAATTTGGGAGGGGTATATATGTCCACCTGAATCAGGACAATACCTGCTTGGAGTTGAGACTGATCGAGGGGTGCGTATGTATGTTGATGATAAACAGCTGATTGATGAATATTTTAATGCTGTTCCTATGAAGCAAGATAGGCCTGTTGTTATGGAGGCAGGGAAACCGATAAAAATTCGGGTGGTATATCGTCAGACTCACCAATCAGGTTATATACAACTAAAATGGTCCCGACCAAGTGCAACTACTATCACTCCATGGAAATTATTAGAACGAGTTAAACATGATGGGACTACTTTAATTTTACTTGATTGTACTGAAACTTGGATGAAAGCGGTAGCTGAATATACAAATGTAGAATATGACGGTTATTATAATGTAGGTAAAAACTGGATAGGCGGTATTCATTTTGTAAAAAAACATCCATTATTTGCTGGCATGCCGGTCAATAATGCTTTGAATTGGCCTTATCAGGCAGTAGTAAGAAATGGTGATCAGCGATTCGGCTTTCGTATACGAGGAGAAGAATTAGTGGTTGGATCTTATCGAAGTACTCCGTTTGAGCTAGGTACTGCTGTGGGAATTATTCCTTGCGGGAAAGGTAAGATTATTTTTTCTTCACTAGACATTGTAGATAATTTGGATAATCCATCGGGGCCCGCAGAGATGGCTAGGAAAATATTGTGTAATTATATCAAATATGCTTTGAACAATCATTAATTATGAATTAGAACTATTTAAACAGCACAATGAATAAGAGAAATGTAGATAATATATTTGTTAAATCAGAAATTATATTTGTAATATTTCTGATGGCCTTATTTTCTGTTGAGACTGCTGATGCACAAATAAAAAAGCAACAGACATTACAGCACAGTATTAAAACAGTTTATTCGACAAAGGATTGGGTGATATCCGATTTCGTAGTAACAGATCCGATGTTCGGTGCTAAAGCTGAACCTGGTTTTGATAATAGAGCTGCTTTTCAGGCTGCTATTGATGCTGCTTATGAAAGTGGGGGAGGAGTAGTATACATACCTGCCGGAAATTACGAATTTCATAGCACACAAATAGGGATTAAGAGTGTCAGAGTACGTCAAGGGACTTCGGAGAATAAGAAAGACTTTAACTATGAGTATGTTTTGCGTCTTCATCCAGGTGTACAGCTTCGTGGTGATTGGGCAGCTCCAGAATCCAATAACGGGATGGTCCTTGGAACCATACTTGAAGTACGTGTAGGGAAGAATGCACCAAACTATGACGGAAGTGTGAAAAGCTGGTGGAATGATAGCCAAGCTGGGAATGCACTTCGTACTACCTACACAAGTATTGCTGATAGGTTTATTGAAATGAACGCGGGAACAGGGGTGACTAACCTTTCTATCTGGTATCCTGAGCAGAACATTAATGATGTGAAACCATATCCATGGACATTGTTTCAAACTCAGGGAAATTGTGCAACGATAGAGCATGTTACTCTCGTAAATTCCTACAACGGTTTCAATTCTGCGCCAAGTGAGTTACATTATGTATTGGATAGCTACATAACGGCCCTTAATAAAGGCATTGAAGTACATGTATGTACTGATATTGGGCGTATTGAAAATGTCAGCATAAGTCCTGAATATTGGGCTAAATCAGGCCTTCCGGGAGCACCAACTCTTGCAGAATTAACAGCATATACAAAAGCTAACAGTGTAGGGTTTCAGATGCATCGGTCGGACTGGGAATATATCTCTTATTTACACATTTCAGGTTATAAAACAGGAATTTGGATTGGGCGCGAACCCGGCTTTGCAGATGCGCCTAATGCACAATTGTATGAGGTTCATGTAGATAATTGCGAAAATGGACTTTATGTAGAAGATGTTAACCCATATGGAATACTTATATCCAATTCTTCATTCGGAGCTGCTAAAGGTGGTAATGCTGTATATTTCTATAAAGATTTCAGTACTTCTACGCAGTTTAATGGAGTAGAATTTAGTGGGCCTATCGTTAGTGATGGCAGCGATGGAGTTATATCGTTTGAAAGCTGTCTTTTTGGTAAATATAGTGACTATGCACTTAAAATAAATAATGGCAATGTACTATTATCTCAGTGTCATTTTGAAAATGCTGATAAGCATGTGTATCTTGGCATGAATATGCGTACATTGAAATCTGTAAACTCTGGGCATAAGCAGCGACTAAAAATTAATAATCATAGCAATGATGCAAAAATAGAGATTATTACTGATAAAAAATATGCATTTGAACCGATTCCCAAAGGGCTAAAAACTAATATTATTGCTCATCCGAGACCTGTATCAAACCAAGTGTTGAAAGCAGACTTTTCAAGGGCAACAGGATTTAATAATCAGCGGCCTGTGAAGGATATATCAAGCGAATTACAGTCTGCACTTGATGCTTTAAAGGCTTCGGGAGGAGGTACACTTTATTTGCCAGCTGGCAGATATTTGGTGGACAAACCTATAAAAATCCCTTCTGGAGTGGAATTGAGAGGTTCATGGGACGTACAACATCATACACAAAATGGTGGTACTGCTATATTTACCAATTATGATGGTGGGGATGCAGGAGAAAATGCTCCTTCTCTCATACAACTTGAGACTAATGCGGGTATTAGAGGTATCACATTAGCGCAGCTCAACATTATATCCGGAGAATATAGTGCTGAAAGCCCAAGAAAAACCCCGTTTTTGATACAGGGGCAGGGGCCTAAAGTATATGTTATTAATGTAACTATAGCGATAGGCGATAAAGGGATAGATTTAGCTTCATATGATACTAGTGGGCATTATGTTGATTATTTAGGTGGTGTACCTTTGAGAGCGGGCATTTGGGTTGGTGGTGGAGCGGAAGGAGGCTTTATCCGCAACATGCAGTTTAATCCCCATTATGGCTCAAGACTGCCAGAAGGTGGACAAGGTTATCCGAGAGTGGCTATGATGCGCTTTGTGCAGTCCAATTGTAGTGCTCTTAAATTTGCGGATGTCAAAAATCAAACGATCTTTAATAATTTTGTTTACGGTTCGGTTTATGGAATACACTTTTTGAAAGATGAGATAACGGGTAAATATCCTGGTAAAATGACTATGATAGGACATGGATCAGATGGATGTACATATTCTTTATTTGTAGAAGATGCTGACAAAGACACAAAAATAATTGCGGTCAATTCCGAACTGGTTAATACGAAAATTCCCAATGAACCTGTTAGATCATATGTACTTATGGGAAAAGAGATGAATACAAGCAAAGTTCATCCTGATGCTAAACTAATATTGTATAATAGTGCATTTTGGGGGAGTCCTGTATTTGGAGCTATCATAAATAGTGGCATAGTGTCATTTCAACAAGCTAACTTTTCACGTTCGGGCACGTATGGAGTAGATGTAAGGGGAGGGAGAGCGCATGTATACACTTCTTATTTTGCTCAAGAGATACCAGATACTGTTACCTTAAATGGATATGCAAGGTTGGGAATGTATGGAAATTTGATAGAATTAACCAATAATTATTATATCTCTGGATTTAGGTTTGATAAGGAGGGAAAGGGAATCCTTTGCGGTTCTGATAAAAGGTAAGATGTCTAATGAAAATATTTATATTTCAAAAAAGAGTGAATGTCTATTTTAATTGAAAAATTAATCTCTAAATAAGCGTAATAAGGCTAAAAGCTTAATCTTGAGAATTTATTTTTGCGATAGGAAATCTTATTTGAGCATGATAGATAATGTATAAAAAATATATATAATGAAGAATATGAAGAATAAACTGTTTGTTACATTAGGGATACTTGGTATGAGCTTATTGTCATATGCAGGTACTAAACATTCTTTAGAAACATCTTATCCTAGTTATAAAGGTTTGATAATGGCAGGGTATCAAGGTTGGTTTCGTGGACCGCAAGATGGAACGGGTCAAGGATATGGTCATTATGGAACTGGAAAACAATTTGATGAAAACCATTGCACCATTGATGTGTGGCCTGATGTAAGTGAATATGAAAGGACCTATGAAACTTCTTTTAAACATGCTGATGGAAGAAAAGCGTATGTATTCAGTTCTGCGGATAAATCGACTGTTGACCTACACTTTAAATGGATGAAAGAATATGGAGTAGATGGAGTATTTGTACAACGTTTTTTTGATTATACCCGTGGGGACCAACAAAACTCAGTCCCTAATCGTATTTTGGCAAATGCTTTAGATGCTGCCTCAAAGTATAATCGTGCTATTGCTGTTATGTATGATTTGTCTGGATTGAAAAAATCCGGTGAAGATTGTTCTTCAATTATAGAAGATTGGAAAAGGCTGGTAGATAATCAAAAAGTAACTAATCAGGCGGGAAAGAAAACTTATCTGCATCATAATGGGAAACCTGTGGTAGCTATATGGGGAGTAGGATTTCCCGATCGTCCTTACAATATTAGAAATATTGGTTTGGATCGTTTGATTGATTTTTTGCAAAACGATTCTGTGTATGGCGGTTGCACAGTAATGTTGGGCGTTCCTACGTTTTGGCGTAATTTGGAGTCTGACTGTATCAATGATTCTTACTTGCATGTAATGATCAAAAAAGCGGATATAGTTTTGCCATGGACTATTCAGCGTTTTTCTCCTCTTTTACATAATGATATGGATCGTTTTCGTGACCTGATAATTGGTGACCTTTGTTGGTGTAAAGAAAATGGGATAGATTATGTACCGGCGGTAACTCCTGGTTTTAGCTGGCATAATCTTAGTAAATTAGAATTCCCGGATGACGTGAAACCTGTTGGGAGTATTCCACGACAGGGTGGTCGTTTTTATTGGCAGCAACTTTCGACCGCAATGCTGGCAGGTGCTGAAATGATTTATGTTGCAATGTTTGACGAAGTAGATGAAGGCACTGCTATATTTAAGTGTACAGGTGATTATCCGGTTAGTGATGTAGCTAAGTTTATAGATATGGATGGGCAACCTTCAGATCATTATCTATGGTTGACAGGTGAAGCTGCTCGTATGCTCAGAAAAGAGGTTCCATTGACTTTTAAAATGCCTATAAGGAATAAATGATGAAACGGCTTTGTTCTATTATAACTTTGCTTGTGTCGTTTTTATTATTGACGGGGAAAATACAAGCACGTATTACTATGCCATCTCTCTTTTCGGACGGTATGGTGTTGCAACAACAAAACTTGGTTGCCATTTGGGGCAGTAGTGATAGAAAACAACAGAGGATAACTGTAAAACCTTCGTGGAGTAATAAAGAATATACGACAGTTTCCGATGATTTAGGAAGGTGGAAAATGAAGTTGGAGACACCAGTTTATGGTGGTCCTTATAATATAGAAGTGAGTGATGGTGAAACGGTACGTTTAAGTAATATATTGATTGGTGAAGTATGGCTTTGTTCCGGTCAGTCTAATATGGACATGCGAATGGGAGGGCGTTATGATGAACCGGTGATTGGTTCATTGGATGCGATTGTTACTTCTCGAAATTCTCAAATACGTATGTTTACGGTGGATGGTAAGATGGACTCTATACCCTTGGCTGATTGTGAAGGAAGATGGCAGGAGGCTTCTTCTGAAACTGTTCCCGATTTCACTGCTGTCGGGTACTTTTTTGCATGTAAATTAAATTCGGTACTTGGTGTGCCTGTGGGGATTATTCATGCTAGTTATGGCGGCTCGCGAGTAGAAGCTTGGATGAGTAAAGAAAGTATTGAACCTTATAAAGATTTGCAAGAGGTACGTAACGGCTCTATTCTTTATAATGGAATGTTGAGCCCGGTGATAGGATATGGTATCCGGGGGTGTTTGTGGTATCAGGGAGAGGCAAATATAGATGCCCCTGATTTATATACTCAATTATTTCCTGCATTGGTGAATGATTGGCGTAGGCAGTGGAAAATAGGAGAGTTCCCTTTTTATTATGCCCAGATTGCTCCTTTCAATTATAATAAAGGTGAGGAAAAAGGGAAGAATTCTGCATTTCTGCGTGAAGCACAAATGAAATGTCTAAGATATATACCTTCTTCGGGAATGATTGTATTGACTGATGTAGGTGACGCTCACACCATACATCCTATGGAAAAAGAAACTGTTGGAAATAGATTTGCTTATTTAGCTTTGGGACGCACTTATGGTAAAAAAGGATTTCCTGTAACCGGGCCGTTATATAGATCTATGAAGGTGGAAGGGAATAAAATTATTCTATCATTCGATGAAATAGGTAAAGGATTAACAACTTTCCGTAGGCCGTTTACAGGGTTTGAAATAGCGGGTGAGGATAGGATATTTCATCCAGCTGATGCGCGTTTGGGTGAAGGTGCGCAGACTGTTGTTGTTTCGAATCCGGAAGTCAAGCATCCAGTTGCGGTACGTTATGCTTTTAAAGATTATGTGGAAGGTTGCCTTTTTAATATGTCTGGTCTTCCGGCGTCTTCTTTTAGAACTGATAATTGGTAATAATTAGTTTCATGAAAAATCTAAGTAGTTTATTGGCTATAGCATGTGCTATCCTGCTTTATTCTGTAGGAGTGGTTGGAGGAGCTTTGGCACAGGAAGTAAAGGATACTTATTGGAATGTACATACCCAACTGTTACCTTTGCGCTTGCCCCCTCCTCCTGTTGGCTACAAACCAGAGTATCTTGATTTGAATCATAATGGCAGACCGGATGCCATTAAATCTATTACTCATAATGATATTCCCATATTGTGGCTGGACGATGATAATAATTTGAAAGAAGGAGATTGGGAAGGTGATATGGTGAATGACTGCTTGCTGATTGACCGCAATAAGGATGGTATTTACGGAGGCCAGGGGGATCTTATTATTGATTGGGTGGATACAAATAATGATGGAAAGGCTGATATGCAGTTTGTTATAGAGTATCCGAAAGAGCGTACAGGTGAGGTTTGGCCTAATGGGCATTATATGATAATGTTTGATTTGGATCGTGACAATATCTTCAACTATATCAACTGGAATAATTTTACTCTTCAGTGCTGGGAGCGTAGAGGATTGTCTGATTTCTATGAAGATTATAGTGGGCAGACATCATTTCTAAAAATACACACTTCTACATATGATATGAAGGATTTACGTTTTAATTGGGAGAACCCTTTTCTGTTCTATGATCCTGATAATGATAATAGGACTGAAATGGCTATTCGTTTGGTTGATTCTCCCAAAATTCACGATCCGAATTCCCCTTCCAACAGTTATGTGAATCGTCAGTTGGAAGGACGTATTGATTGGGCATCTTTAGCTGTGGACATTGATAATGATAATACTACAGGTAATGAGTTTGATTTTGATTTTACTATAGGTTTTCAGGGGGAAGGGTTTGATTATACCGATCAAATTCACCCGGTACGTAATTTACGTGGAATGCCTGAAGCAGACTGCTTTTTTATGGATTCCCGTTACCGGCAATTGACAGAACTGATTTATCCGGATCATGACGCAGCATATGATCTAATATTTAGTCGTGGCAAATGGAATCGTGTTAACTTTGTCTATGATGAGGATGATGATTGTAGTCGTTGGGAGCGTGTGGAATTTTATGATCCTAAAGATCCGTTTAAAGTAGGTTGGAATAAAGGTGGTATAGACAATAATAAGCAAAGTGATGCTGCCGGCGACCGTGGTGAATGGGATATGGATAATTCCGGAAATGCACAGTTATATATTAGTCATTTTGATGGTCGCTTACACCTTTATGGAGCAGAAAATGGTGTTTGGCGAATAGATCAGAATGCCCAATATTTTCAGGGGTGGGATCGTATGTGGATGAACTTTCAGGATCCTAAGAGTTACGCTACTGTTCTTTATAGTGACCGCGACAATAATGGTTTCTTCGATCATATAGAGTATGATCTTGATGGGGATATGGAAATGGAAACTGTGATAGATTTTAAAAATCTTGGCATTGACGATACCTGTGAGTTGATTGATATATCCAAATTCTCATATAATGATTATGTAGCGCTGGGCAAACAAGTTTCAGAAGGTATCTGGAAAAATGCGGCGCAAGCATTGCAGGTGGCACGTCAATATGGGATAAATTCTTTGTGGTATGCTAAATGGATGCATGCCTCTACAACTCGTGAAAAATATAATAGCGGTTATTGGTTGCAATTTTATTTGTATAAGGATTTGGAAAACTTGTTTATCCGGCAGGAAGATGAAGAGAAACTTTGCCTGCTGAATCAGGCTTATTATTCCGGTGATTGGTCAATACTTGCAAAGAAAGGAGCAGAGGGATTTTATTTCTTCTCAGACGATGATAAAACGGCCATTCGTTTGTCTGCTGATACCCGTTGGGGAAAGAAGATTATAGCAGATCTGAAAATGAAAGTAAAGGAAAGGCGTAAATATCCTTTGGAAGTCCCTAAAGAAGAAGGCGGGCATTTTCATGACTTTTTTTGTCCAAAACATAATCTTCAGTTTACTTTTCGCTGGAATAATCCGAAGGCTCACTATTGTTCTGCTTGCGATAAAGAATGGAGTGGAAATAAACGTTATGACTGGGCCTGGATTTATGAAGTACATATGTTGAATAAGGACTATCTTTATCAGTGCATGTACCTTTATTTGGCAACCGGGCAACCGGAATATGCCGATTATATACGTACTATGTTACTGGATTATGCCGGTAAATATTCTGGGTGGTTCGAACATAACTCTGGACGTAAGGCTACTGATCAACATAGTGGAAAAGCTTTTGCTCAGAGTTTGGACGAAGCAAATTGGGCTACTAAAGTAGCTATGGCCTATGGAACGATTAAACCTATTCTGTCAAAAAAGGAGATTGATTTTATAGAGAAAGGTTACTTGGCTCCTGCCGCTACTCTATTACTCCATCGTCCTGCAGGTGCAAATTGGCAGATGTGGCATAATAGCGGATTGGCAGCTTTAGGCATTGCTTTGGAAAATGATTCTATTGTTGATGTGGCAATTAATAGAGATAAATATGGTTATCATTTTTTAATAGATAAGCATAAAAATGATGATGGCTGGATTAACGAAGGCTCTCCTCATTACCATTATTATCCGTTAGAAGCTTTGCTGTTTACAGCCAATGCAGTAAGATGTCGTGGTATTGATCTTTTTGACTGTGACCTGCATGATATGTTTGTTGAACCTGTGAAAGGAACCTATCCGGATTTATCTTTCCCTGCACACAGCGATGGTTGGTATGGTGCTAATCTCCTTTCACAGTCAGCACTGTATGAGGTTGCCAATACTCGTTATAATGATCCTTTTTTACAGAGAGTGCTGGAGCTGACATATGCACAGAAGAAACGTTTGGATGCAGAAGCTTTATTGAGTAACCAAAGGATAGATGTTTCTGACGAGCAGTTGCTTCAGCCAAGTTATTCATTCAATACTTCAGGTTTCTGTTTGTTACGCAGTGATACGCGTACGGTGGTCTTGAAATTTGGTGGTGAGGGAATTGGGCATGGGCATCCGGATAAACTTTCCATTGCGATTCATGATGGTAAGCGTGAACTGATATCCGACTTTGGAACTTCCGGATATGGAGTACCCGATTATCTAAAATGGTATAAGCGTAGCTTATCTCATAACACTGTGACGGTGGATGCTAAAGACCAAAAAAGAAGTACAGGAAAAATTACTAAATTTATACCTCGCTCTGACGGTGGATATGCTGAGGCTGAAACGGTTACAGCCTATCCGGGAGTTAAGATGCGCCGGAGTTTGGATTTGAAAGGACAATATTTACAAGATATATATACCTGTAATTCCGATTCTTCTCATTTATATGAATATGTTATCCTTTTTAATGAGAAGCCTGTTTTAGAAGGACATCCTTCGATGACAACATTAACTGATAGTGAAGTTCATCAACGTATTCGTCATATCAATTCCTACTCTTATTGGCCTGGGTTTACTTGTCATACTTCTTCTGCTGATGTCTGCTTAAATGTTTCTGCTGATGAAATATTGGAGATCGTGTTAGGAGAGGCTTCAGGCATACCGGCCAATCCTACAGTCAAAGATGGGCCGGGAGCAGGAGATATAGCGGTAAAATGTTGTTATCCGTTGATCATTCGCGTCAAGAGTAAGAGTATGAAGGTAGAAGCTAATTGGAGTTTTGTGCCTTAATGTTAATGTCATATAAAAACATAAATATATAATTTCATGAAAAACAAATTTTATATGCTATTGCTGGTCTCAGGTATTGGGCTGATGTCCTGCGTAGAGGGGGAATTACAAAGAGAGTATACAGACAGTGTGAATGTTTTTATAGGGACTGGCGGGCATGGGCATACATTTCCAGGTGCGACTCTGCCTCATGGAATGGTGCAGTTAAGTCCTGATACCCGTCTTATAGGTTGGGATGCTTGTTCGGGTTATTATTATGATGATACTTCCATTATAGGATTTAGCCATACACATCTTAGCGGGACTGGTATCGGTGATTATGGTGATATATTGTTTATGCCCATAGTAGGAGAGAAGCCTTTGGTTGCTGGAACAGCAGAAAAACCTGATGAAGGATATCGTTCTCGTTTTTCTCATGATAAAGAAAGCGCCCGTCCAGGATATTATCAGGTTTTACTGCAGGATGATTCGATTAATGTAGAGTTAACTGCTACTTTGCGTGCCGGGTTACATCGTTATACTTATCCCAAGGGGAGTGATGCTCGCTTGATTATTGATATGGAACCTACTATTCATGGACATCAACATCCTGTTACTCAAATAAGGGTTGTAAATGATTCCACTATAGCTGGAAAGAAATATACGAGAGGATGGGCTAAACAGCATTATGTTTATTTCTATGCTGTTTTCTCCAAATCTTTCGATTACAAATTGTATTCCGGAACGGAATACCAACCGGATAGTACCTCTGTTACTGTCAATACAGCAAAAGCTGTAATAACTTTCCGCAATCTTTCTGCTGACAGACTTGTACTCGCAAAAGTTGGTATATCAAGTGTAGATGAGGAGGGAGCAAAACTAAATTTAGAATCTGAAATACCGGATTGGAATTTTGAAGGAGTAGTACAACAGGCAAATGTATCTTGGAATAATACATTGGGAAAGATTGATATTGAAACCTCAGACAATGATAGCCGTACTGTTTTCTATACTTCTTTGTATCATACTTTTATTCAACCAAGTTTGGCATCAGATATAGACGGTCGTTATCGTACTATGGGGCATGAAATAAAACGAGATACTTCTTACACTAATTATACAGTCTTTTCTTTATGGGATACATTTCGGGCAACCCATCCACTTTATACTATCATTACGCCAAAGCAGAATCAGGCATTTATCCGCTCTTTGCTGTGTAAATATGATGAATCGGGTATTTTGCCTAAATGGGAACTGGCATCAAATGAGACTGGAACTATGATTGGTTACCATGCTGTTTCAGTCATTGCAGATGCTATAATGAAGAAGCAATGTGATTTTGATATAAAAAAGGCTATTGAAGCATGTATACGTTCTTCGGTTTATGATACAACTAATATTACACCGATGATGAATCGTCAAATATTAAACGAAAAGGTTATGCCGATTTCTATCAAATATAAAAATGAGCTTGGTTATATACCTTGTGATAAAGCTTATGGTGCAGTCTCTCAGGGGTTGGAGTTTGCTTATAATGATTGGTTGATTGCACAAATTATGAAAGAGGATAACCAAAAAGGCATGTATGATAAGTATATGAAATTATCTAAAGCTTATCGTGAATATTTTGATCCGGAGACAAAGTTAATGCGTGGCCGTCTAAGTGATGGCAGTTGGATTACTCCTTTTGATCCCTCCTCTGTGCAACGTCCCAGCAACTATGTGGAAGGCAATGCTTGGCAATGGGCATGGTTCGTACCACAAGATGTAGATGGACTGATGGAGTTGGTTGGTGGTAAATCTGAATTTGAAGCCCATTTGGATACGTTGTTTACTAGAAGTTCCGAACTGACGGGAGACTCGGATGCTGCTGCCGATGTAACAGGTATGATAGGACAATATGCTCATGGTAATGAACCAAGCCATCATATTCCTTATCTGTATAATTATACAAATACTCCTCACAAAACACAGGCCTTGGTTGATTATATTCTTCGCACATTGTATCATAATGATCCCAATGGTTTGTCAGGCAATGAGGATGTAGGACAGATGTCAGCCTGGTATGTACTTAGCTCCATGGGATTTTATTCATTTTGTCCAGGGAAACCGGTTTACGAAATAGGCCGTCCGTTATTTGATAAAGTGACTATCCATTTGGATAATGGAAAGGACTTTGTGATTCGTGCGGAAAACAATAGTATAGAGAATAAATATGTTCGTTCGATGAAGTTAAATGGAAGGGAATTAGAAGAGCCAAGGTTCTCACATTTTGACTTGATGAAAGGGGGCGAACTTGTATTGGAAATGGAAAAATAATAAATGCGTTATGAAAAGAAGATTTTCTTTATGTATTTCAGTATTGCTTTGTATAGGAGCATATGCAGGTAGTGGTCCTACTATATATAAAAAGGGCTGGATTGATTTTAATAAGAATGGAGTGAAGGATGTTTATGAGGATCCATCGGCTCCTTTGGATGCAAGAGTACATGACTTATTGTCACAGATGTCGATAGAGGAGAAAACATGTCAGATGGCTACCTTGTATGGCTCTGGTCGTGTATTAAGGGATTCCCTACCCACAGAACAATGGAAGAATGAGATTTGGAAAGATGGTATTGCAAATATAGATGAACAAGCTAATGGTTTGGGAACATTTGGTTCTACCTTATCTTACCCTTATGTGAATAGTGTAGAAAATCGACAGGCAATCCAGCGCTGGTTTGTAGAAGAAACACGTCTTGGAATACCTGTTGATTTTACTAATGAAGGTATCCGTGGACTTTGTCATGATAGGGCAACCATGTTTCCGGCACAGTGCGGACAAGGTGCTACGTGGAATAAAGAATTGATAAGCGAAATTGCGCGCGTAACAGCAGAAGAAGCGAAAGCATTGGGATATACTAATATTTATTCTCCAATTTTGGATATCGCTCAAGACCCTCGTTGGGGGCGTGTAGTGGAATGTTACGGGGAGGATCCTTTTCTTGTAGGGGAACTTGGAAAGCGGATGATTAAAGGACTTCAGGCAGAGGGACTTGTTGCTACTCCTAAACATTTTGCAGTATATAGTGTCCCTGTGGGTGGGCGTGATGCTGGTACTCGTACAGATCCACACGTAGCGCCACGTGAGATGAGAACACTTTATTTGGAACCTTTCCGTAAAGCTTTTTGTGAAGCGGGAGCATTGGGGGTAATGAGTTCGTATAATGATTATGATGGTGAACCGATTACGGGTAGCTATCATTTTTTGACAGAAATTCTTCGTCATGAGTGGGGTTTTAAAGGCTATGTGGTCTCGGATAGTGAGGCGGTAGAGTTTCTCTATTCTAAACATAAAGTGGCTGCCGATGCTGTGGACGGAGCCGCTCAAGTGATAAATGCCGGACTGAACGTGCGTACGAATTTTTCTTTACCTGAGAATTTCATCTATCCGCTTCGTCATGCTATCAGTGAAGGGAAGATCTCTATGCAAACTATTGACAGTCGTGTTGCTGACGTATTACGTGTGAAGTTTATGATGGGATTATTTGATAATCCTTACAAAGGTGATACCAAGAAGTTGGAAAAGGTGGTACACTGCAAAGAACATCAGAATGTATCTATGAGAGCTGCTTTAGAGTCTATTGTTTTATTGAAAAATGAGAACAATATCTTACCGCTATCTAAGTCTATCAAGAAAGTTGCAGTCATTGGTCCAAATGCAGCCGAAGTTGACAAATTGATATGTCGTTATGGACCTGCTAATGCTCCGATAAAAACAGTATATCAAGGTATAAAAGACTATTTGCCGGATTCAGAGGTGCGTTATGCGAAGGGAGCTGATATTATTGATGAATATTTTCCGGAGAGTGAGCTTTACGATGTACCTCTGAATAAAACAGAAGAAACTATGATAGATGAAGCGGTTGCTTTGGCTAAAGAGTCAGACGTAGCTATTATGGTGTTAGGAGGAAACGAGAAAACTGTACGTGAAGAATATTCACGAACTAATTTGGATTTGTGTGGGCGGCAGGAGAAACTGTTGCAGGCAGTATATGCTACTGGTAAACCTGTTATTCTGGTAATGATAGATGGACGGGCTGCTACAATCAACTGGGCAGAACGTTATATTCCGGGGATTGTGCACGCTTGGTTTCCGGGTGAATTTATGGGTGATGCAATTGCGAAAGTTATTTTCGGCGATTATAATCCGGGTGGAAAGTTGGCGGTGACCTTTCCTCGTTCTGTGGGCCAGATCCCTTTTGCATTCCCGTTTAAACCGGGTTCTGATTCCAAAGGTTTTGTGCGTGTAACAGGTTCCCTTTATCCTTTTGGATATGGTTTGAGCTATACAACTTTTGATTATAGTGCTTTGAAGATAGAAAATCCGGTAATTGGTACACAAGGAAGTGTGAAACTGAGTTGCAGGGTGAAGAATACGGGCAAAATTGCCGGTGATGAGGTTGTGCAACTCTACTTGCATGACGAGGTAAGTTCCGTGACTACTTATGTGAAAGTGTTACGTGGTTTTGAACGCATCCATTTGCAACCGGGAGAGGAGAAAGTAGTTGACTTCGTGCTTACACCTCAGGATATGGGATTATGGAATAAAGATAATCATTTTATAGTAGAGCCGGGTACCTTTGCTGTAATGGTTGGCAGCTCTTCACAGGATATTCGGTTACAGGGAAAGTTTGAGGTGAAGTAAACCCATGAGAACTGCAAAAGGTATTATCTAAAATCATATTGTTTTTTTCCGATTGATACGGCTGATATGTCTGCCTGGAATAATTTTAACACTATATTCTGTTATTAATATTATTTTAATTAGAAGTTAATACCTTTTAGGTGTCTCATTTAATATGCCGACTTTTATTTTGCGTTTAAAAAAGAGTAAAGTCTGTCTGATGAATAAAAGCGAGCAAACAGATGGTTAGTAAAAAGGCTTGAAATAAGTAAAGAGTTAAAATCTAGTAATATGAATTTGAAAAAACATGTAGTTCTATTCGCAGGAATATTTTTCTGTACTTATCTAATGGCTCAAAGGTCAAGTGAAATCTTATCAGTTTCAGCATCTGTCAATCAAGAGAAAGCTTCACAGGCTTTTGATAAAGATCAGCGTACGGTGTGGGAAGTTGATGGTAAAAATCCGAAGCTAGATCAATGGCTGATGTTTACTCTCCAAACTCCGGGAGATGTGTGTGAAATGTACCTTCAATTGCAAGGAATATCCAAGGACGAACTGAAGCAACAGATGAGTATATTTGTGACATATGACCCGATGAATTTAGGAGAACCTGTCGACTATCAGGTACAAGGTAGCGCCAGAGGGATGAGGGTAACATTTTCGCCTAAATATGGTGCCCATGTAAAACTTGTCTTTAAAGGTAATGTACGTGTGGGGCCTTTCGATATAAAAGAAGTATCAGTTTTTCTGGCTGATGAGGAACTGAAAAATCATAAAGGAGATAAAACGACATTACGTTATATGGATCCTAGACTTCCTGTAAATGGACGTGTGGAAAGCTTATTGTCTGTAATGACACCGGAAGATAAAATGGAATTGATTCGTGAAGGATGGGGGATTCCCGGAATTCCTCATTTATATGTGCCTCCCATTACGAAAGTTGAGGCTGTGCATGGCTTTTCATATGGTAGCGGGGCAACAATATTCCCACAGGCGTTGGCTATGGGAGCGACATGGAATAAGAATCTGACGGAAAAAGTAGCAATGGCTATTGGGGAGGAAACTCTTGCGGCAGGTACCATGCAAGCCTGGTCTCCTGTGTTAGACGTAGCACAGGATGCTCGTTGGGGACGTTGTGAGGAAACCTTCGGCGAAGATCCGGTTTTGGTATCTCAAATTGGCGGAGCTTGGATTAAGGGCTATCAGTCTAAAGGGCTGTTTACAACTCCGAAACATTTTGGAGGTCATGGTGCACCTTTGGGTGGACGTGATTCGCACGATATAGGATTGTCTGAAAGAGAAATGCGTGAGATACATTTGGTCCCTTTCCGACATGTTATTCGTAACTATGCCTGTCAGTCATTAATGATGGCTTACTCTGATTTCTTGGGGGTACCTGTTGCTAAAAGTAAAGAACTTCTGCGTAATATTTTGCGTGAAGAATGGGGATTTGATGGTTTTGTTGTGAGTGATTGCGGTGCTATTGGTAATTTAACATCACGAAAGCATTATACTGCAAAAAACAAGATAGAAGCTGCTAATCAAGCTTTGGCTGCAGGTATTGCTACAAATTGTGGTGATACTTATAATGATAAAGAAGTGATACAAGCTGCAAAAGATGGACGCCTTGATATGGCAAATCTTGATAATGTTTGCCGTACAATGTTGCGTATGATGTTCCGTAATGAATTATTTGAAAAAGAACATAAGGAACCTTTGGATTGGAATAAGATATATCCGGGTTGGAATTCGGACAGCCATAAGGAAATTGCACGTCAATCGGCACGAGAATCTATTGTTATGTTAGAGAATAAGGATGATTTGTTGCCCTTATCCAAGCATGTGCGTACAATTGCCGTATTGGGACCCGGAGCAGACAACCTTCAGCCGGGTGATTATACTCCCAAACTTCGTCCTGGTCAGTTGAAGTCTGTTTTGACAGGTATTAAGCAGGCCGTAGGTAATCAGACGAAAATTCTCTACGAGCAGGGATGTGAATTTACCGGTTCCAATGGTGAAAACATTCCCAATGCGGTGAAAGTTGCTGCCCAGTCGGACGTAGTAGTGTTGGTTTTGGGCGATTGTTCTACCAGCGAGGCTACGACAGACGTTTATAAAACATCTGGTGAAAATCATGATTATGCAACTTTGATTCTGCCTGGCAGGCAGCAGGAGCTGTTGGAAGCTGTTTGTGCAACAGGAAAGCCTGTTGTTTTACTGCTTCAAATAGGTCGCCCTTATAACCTGACAAAAGAGTCGGAGTTATGTAAGGCTATTATTGTTAACTGGTTACCTGGGCAGGAAGGAGGGCTTGCTACGGCAGATGTACTGTTTGGTGATTACAATCCTGCCGGTCGTTTGCCAATGACTTTCCCGCGACATGTAGGACAGTTACCGCTTTATTACAACTTTAAAACTTCCGGCCGTCGTTATGAGTATTTAGATTTGGAGTATTATCCTCTTTACTATTTTGGATATGGTTTGAGTTATACCTCTTTTGAATATTCGGATTTGAAAGTGGAAGAGAGGGAGAACGGTAATATCATCGCGCACGTGAATGTGAAGAATATAGGTTATCGTGCTGGTGATGAGGTTGTTCAATTGTATGTAACAGATATGTATGCTAGTGTAAAAACACGTATTACTGAATTGAAAGACTTTACACGCGTTCATTTACGACCGGGAGAGTCCAAGAGTATTTCTTTTGAATTAACTCCTTATGAATTGTCACTACTTAATGACAACATGGACAGGGTTGTAGAGAAAGGAACATTCAAAATATTAGTTGGTGGTGTTAGTCCCCAATATATAGCTAAAGACCGTATCAAAGATAGTTTGGGATATGAGGATGCACAAAAAGGTCTATCTGTTATGTTAGAGTATAACCATGGATTTGCGGCAGACTTCGATTTGGCTTTATCCAAAGTGGAAGACAACTTGCTGGCAAAGCAGAGAACAATATGGATCTCTGTCAAGAATAATGGTACTTTAATGGATACAGGAAAGGTCGAAATGTATGTCGACGGTCGGAAAACGGGAGATAAAGTACATTATGAACTTGCTCCGGGAGAAGAAAAACTGATACCTTTTATTGTAGATAAAGACAGTAACCAATCTGTTGTATTTGCTACTAAGTATAAAGTGCTATCTATTTAGGCATATATGTGGATTTATACGTGATGTAGTGTATTTGTGGGTTACAGGCTGAAAATAGTGATGCCTTAAGTCCAAATTAAGACCTTTATTAAGTATGTGGCTGTAAATTTGCCAGTATAAATATAAAATTATTGATTACATATGAAAAATTACCTATTTACTTTACTTGCCCTCTCATTCGTATTGGCAGGGTGTAATGGCTCGAAACAAGCTAAAACGGTTACTTTGGGACCTAATCCTTTTATTACTCACATGTATACAGCTGATCCTTCCGCTCATGTGTGGGAAGATGGACGGCTTTATGTCTATGCCTCCCATGATGTAGATCCTCCGCGGGGGTGTGATTTAATGGATCGTTACCATGTGTTTTCCACAGATGATATGGTGAATTGGACCGATCATGGAGAAATTTTGAATTCTTCGCAAGTGTCATGGGGAAGAAAGGAAGGAGGTTTTATGTGGGCACCCGATTGTGCTTATAAAGATGGAACCTATTATTATTATTTCCCCCATCCCAGTGGAACGGACTGGAACCATACTTGGAGAGTGGGAGTTGCAACCAGTAAACATCCGGCTAAGGATTTTACAGTGCATGAGGAATTTATTGAGATGATTGGCATGGAAAACGATTGTTTTGCCATGATAGATCCTTGTGTTTTCGTGGATGATGATAAACAGGCTTATTTCTATTATGGTGGTGGAGGCCGCTGTGTTGGGGCCAAAATGAAAAACAATATGATGGAACTGGCTGAGCCGTTGCGGCCGATGGAAGGTTTGAAAGATTTCCATGAAGCAGCTTGGGTACATAAAAGAAACGGTATCTATTATTTGTCTTATGCTGATAATCATGCGGAAAATGGGAAAGGAGCTAACCGCCTGAATTATGCAACAAGTAATTCTCCATTGGGTCCATGGACTTATCAAGGAATTTATCTGGAGCCTACGGGTTGTGACACAAGCCATGGATCCATTGTAGAATATAAGGGAGAATGGTATGCTTTCTATCACAACAGCTCTATTTCGGGGAAAGGTAATCTACGCTCTATTTGTGTAGATAAGCTGTACTACAATCCGGATGGTACCATACAAGTGGTAGAGCAGACAAAATAGTTAGTCGGTTATCTATTATATTACAAATGAATATAAACAAAAATGTTGTTATGAAATTTATGCATTGTTTAGCTTCCGTAGTTTTAGCTTCCATGTTGGGTGCTTGCGGAGAAGTACAAAATCAAAAAATAATCGGTAGAGCTCCAGTTGACTATGTAAATCCCTATATGGGAAATATCAGTCATTTGCTGGTTCCCACTTTTCCTACTATCCATTTACCGAATAGTATGCTTCGTGTTTATCCTGAACGCGCTGATTATACGACGGATCAGTTGAACGGGTTGCCTTTAATTGTGACGAGCCATCGTGGCAGTTCTGCTTTTAATTTGAGTCCTTATCAGGGGGATAGCCTTCGTCCGGTTATAGCATATAGCTATGATGATGAGAAATTGAAGCCATATTATTATGAGGTGTTTCTTGATGATGCAGAAATTAATGTAAAATATGCACCTTCTCATCAATCTGCTCTTTATCAGATAGAGTATGGGCAACCCAATAAACCTGCTTATATGATGATTAATTCGCAGAATGGAGCTATCAAGGCGGGTGATGGTTTTGTGAGCGGTTATCAGCAATTGCAGAACAATACGTGTGTGTATTTGTATGTTGAATCGGACATTGCGCCGTTGCAAACAGGTATTTTAGTTAACGGTAAGCTAGATACTTCTAAAAAAAATGCTGAAGGCCGTAACGCTTGTGCCGTTCTGCATTTTGCTGACGGAACTAAAAAGGTAAATTTGCGCTATGGTATTTCATTTATAAGTGAAGAACAGGCAAAGAAGAACCTACAACGTGAGTTACCGGACTATGATTTGCAGGCTTTGGTAAAGAAAGGTCGTCAAGTATGGAATGAAGCTTTAGGTGATATTCAGGTAGAAGGTGGTGCAGAGTCCGATAAACAAATTCTGTATACGTCACTTTATCGTGTGTTTGAACGTCCGGTTTGTATCAGTGAGGATGGGCATTATTACAGTGCATTTGATGGAAAGATACATGAAGACAATGGTGAACCTTTTTATACGGATGATTGGATTTGGGATACTTATCGTGCTGCTCATCCCTTGCGTTTGTTGATTGATGAGGAAACAGAAAAAAATGTAATTAATTCTTATTTGCTTATGGCAGAGCAGATGGGAAATATGTGGATGCCTACTTTTCCTGAGATAACAGGCGATTCCCGTCGTATGAATTCTAATCATGCGGTAGCAACTATAGCTGATGCTGCCGCTAAAGGATTGCAGTTTGATTTGAAGAAAGCCTATGAGGCTTGTCGCAAGGGGATAGAAGAAAAAACGCTGGCTCCTTGGTCAGGTGCGGCTGCTGGTTGGATAGATGATTTTTATAAGAAAAACGGATATATCCCGGCGCTTCAGGCCGGAGAAAAAGAAACAGATCCGAATGTACATCATTTTGAGAAACGTCAACCGATTGCTGTAACATTAGGTACATCTTATGACCAATGGTGTTTGTCGCGTATAGCGGATATTTTGGGAAAGAAAGAAGACATGCTTCATTATCTGAGATGTTCTTATAATTATCGTAATGTATATAATGCCGAAACTGCCTTTTTTCACCCTAAAGATAAAAATGGAAAATGGATTGAACCGTTTGATTACCGTTATTCAGGAGGTCAGGGGGCTCGTGAGTATTATGGCGAGAATAATGGCTGGGTGTATCGTTGGGATGTTCCTCATAATGTGGCTGATCTGATTGATTTAATGGGTGGTAATGAGCTGTTTATTTCTAATTTGGATCAAACTTTTCGTGAACCGCTGGGACGTGGGAAATATTCTTTTTATGCTCAGTTGCCCGACCATACAGGTAATGTAGGACAGTTCTCGATGGCTAATGAGCCCTCACTGCATATCCCTTATCTGTATAATTATGCCGGTCAACCATGGAAAGCTCAAAAACGTATTCGTCAAATGCTGAAAACTTGGTTCCGTAATGACCTGATGGGAGTTCCGGGAGATGAGGATGGTGGCGGAATGTCTGCTTTTGTCGTTTTTTCTTCTTTAGGTTTCTATCCGGTAACTCCGGGATTTCCTGCTTATAATATTGGCAGCCCGTTATTTACTGAGGCTAAAGTGACATTGAACAATGGGAAAGTATTTGAGATAGAGGCACAAAATGCATCTGATGAAAATAAATATATTCAGTCGGCAACGCTGAATGGTAAAGAGTGGAATAAGCCTTGGTTTAGTCATGATGATATAAAAGATGGAGGGAAGCTAATATTGATAATGGGTAACAGACCTAATAAGTCATGGGGTAGTGCTAATGATGCGGTACCGCCATCAGCTGAGAAATTATAAATTGGAGTAGTTGGCTGTATTATATGATTTCTATCTTCTGTGTAGATAGAACTATAAGTAACAAATAAAACATCATGAAAACACTTAAAAAGGTTCTTTTTATAGGTTTAATGGCTTTTATCGTTTGTTTAGCAAGAACGGTTCAAGCCCAAGAACTTTATAAAAATGAGAAAGCACCAATCCATGAGCGTATTATGGATCTCCTGTCGCGTTTAACAGTTGAGGAAAAGATAAGTTTGCTGCGTGCCACTTCACCGGGCATTTCTCGTTTGGATATTCCAAAATACTATCATGGCAATGAAGCGCTTCATGGGGTAGTCCGTCCTGGTAGATTTACGGTTTTCCCACAAGCTATCGGGTTGGCTGCAACCTGGAATCCTGTATTGCAAAAACAAGTGGCTACTGTTATTTCTGATGAGGCGCGTGCCCGTTGGAATGAACTGGATCAAGGACGTGAACAAAATAGTCAGTTCAGTGATTTACTCACTTTCTGGTCTCCTACGGTAAACATGGCGCGTGATCCACGTTGGGGACGTACTCCGGAAACTTATGGTGAAGACCCTTATTTGAGTGGTATTATGGGAACTGCTTTTGTGAAAGGGTTGCAAGGAAATGACAGTCGTTATTTGAAGATAGTGTCAACTCCTAAGCATTTTGCTGCCAATAATGAAGAGCATAATCGCTTTGTATGTAATCCGCAAATATCAGAAAAGCAATTACGCGAGTACTATCTTCCGGCTTTCGAAGCATGTGTTAAGGAAGGAAAATCTGCATCTATTATGTCTGCTTATAATGCTTTGAATGATGTACCTTGTACGTTGAATGCTTGGTTGTTGACCAAAGTATTACGTGAAGATTGGGGGTTCAAAGGATATGTGGTCTCTGACTGTGGAGGCCCTGCTTTGTTGGTTAATGCTCATAAGTATGTGAAAACAAAGGAAGCTGCCGCTACTTTGTCTATAAAGGCCGGACTGGATTTAGAATGTGGTGATGATGTGTATGATGCGCCGTTATTAAATGCTTACCGACAATACATGGTTACTGATGCCGACATAGACTCGGCTGCTTATCGTGTGTTGAGGGCACGTATGCAGTTAGGACTATTTGATAGTGGGGAAAACAATCCTTATACCAAGATATCTCCCAAAGTGATAGGCTCTAAGGAACATCAAAAGGTAGCGTTAGATGCTGCTCGTGAATGTATCGTACTACTAAAAAATCAGAACAAGATGTTACCGCTTGATGCTAAGAAAATTAAATCCATTGCAGTGGTGGGCATTAATGCAGGACGCAGTGAGTTCGGTGATTATAGTGGGCTACCGGTCATTGCTCCGGTTTCTATTTTGCAGGGTATCAAGGATAGGGTAGGTGATACTGTAAAGGTTGTATATGCTCCATGGAAATCAGCAGTAGATGGTATGGAACTCATTCAGGGAGCTAGTTTCCCTGAGGGGTTGAAAGCAGAGTATTTTGATAACACGAATTTGCAAGGTATTCCAAAAGTAAGGAAAGAGGAATGGATTAATTTTGAACCTGCTAATCAGGCACCGGATCCCTTCCTGCCCAAATCCCCTTTGTCTGTTCGCTGGACGGGTAAATTGCGTCCTACGGTTACGGGGCAATACACTTTTAGTTTTTTGTCCGATGATGGATGTCGTTTGAGTATTGATGATAAAATGTTGATTGATGCATGGCAGGGACATGCAATCCGTACAGATACGGCAACTATTTATTTGGAAGCAGGAAGAGATTATCGGTTGAAAGCTGAATATTACGATAATCGTGACTATGCTGTTGCCAAATTACAATGGAAAGTTCCGCAAATTGGGAAAAAGACTCGTTTGGATTTGTACGGTGAAGCAGGAAGAGTAGTACGTGAATGTGAGAAAGTTGTGGCTGTATTGGGCATTAATAAGGCGATAGAACGTGAAGGACAGGACAGATCTGACATTCAACTTCCAGCAGATCAGCGGGAGTTTTTGAAGGAAATCTATAAGGTAAATCCTAATATTGTAGTTGTATTGGTTGCTGGTAGTTCATTATCAATTAATTGGATGGATGAACATATACCTGCTATCATCAATGCATGGTATCCTGGTGAGAGTGGAGGGAAGGCGGTAGCAGAAGTTCTCTTTGGCGATTATAATCCGGGTGGTCGTTTGCCGTTGACTTATTATAGAAGTTTAGATGAGCTTCCTCCATTTGATGATTATGATATTACTAAAGGGCGCACTTATCAGTACTTTAAGGGTAACGTACTTTATCCTTTCGGTTACGGGTTGAGTTATACCTCATTTAAATATTCCGATTTGCAAGTAACCGAAGGCAACCAAGAAGTAAATGTTTCATTTTGTCTGAAGAATGTGGGAAAATATGCTGGTGATGAGGTTGCGCAGATTTATGTGAAACTTCCGGAAAGAGATAAGATAATGCCTATAAAGGAACTTAAAGGCTTTGAGCGTATTTCGCTGAAAAGAGGGGGAAGTCGCAAAGTGACCATTCGATTAAAGAAAGATCTGCTTCGCTATTGGGATGAAGAGAAAGGGTGCTTTGTACACCCTTCTGGAGACTATACTATTATGGTAGGTGCTTCTTCTGCTGATATTCGTCTACAAAAGGTTTCTTCTATAACTCAAAAGTCTGGCAATTAGATCTTTCATACGAAGCTGATAAAAAATCCCGTCCTGCTTTCACAAGTAAGACGGGAAAACGACAAAATTTATAATAGCCTCTTTAAGAGGACTATACAAGTATATAAAGAAAATAAAATCATACTATGAGGAAACTAAAAAAGCCCTCGACTTGTTAATATAGAAACCACTCATGCACTAACAATAAATGCGATAAACGCATCGTCGAGGGCTTAATGCCTTTCCGTTGCATATATCGCATTTATTATCATACATAAGTGGTAGTGCAAAAGTAATAATTATTTTTGATAATAGAAGCCTTTTTCTATTTTTTACTTGTAATATTCGAATATAATATATTTTCTGATTGATTATTTGCTCAAAACATTTGGTAAATCCAAAAACTTCCTCTACTTTTGCGCCCCGAAAAGGAGAGGTGCTCGAGTGGTTGAAGAGGCACGCCTGGAAAGCGTGTATACCCCAAAAGGGTATCCGGGGTTCGAATCCCCGTCTCTCCGCAAAACACTAAAGATAAATGGTGGAAAAACTAAGACAAGTCCCGTAAAATCAAGGTTTTACGGGACTTTTTTATTTTGTCGGCGGACAAGCAAAAGACAAGAAAATGCCCCGTTTGGACAAAGTAGTGTTACTAAATCGTTACTGAAAATCGGGCGGAATAAAATAAATTGTTGCTTTTCTTGCTGCTAATAGGGAAAGAAAAAAGACTGATATTCAGTGTTCTAAATATCAATCTTTGAAAGAGCCGCTAGCCAGACTTGAACTGGCGACCTACGCGTTACGAATGCGTTGCTCTACCAACTGAGCTATAGCGGCGATCGTTTTTCTTTACGGGGTGCAAAGGTACATCTTTATTTGAATTTGCAAAAAGAATTGCTTGATTTTTTAGAAATATTTTCGGAAGTTATTTGGGGAATGGGTTATAAAACTATTGTTTTTAATCAAAGTAGCATGTAGCTTTTTTATATTTTTGCAAGCAAACAGGGAACGCAGTGGAAGGTAAAAAGATGTGACTTAAAATATGTATTTATAGGAAGTGGCTTGTTCGATAAGTAATAGTAGCGAAGGGCTTTCTGCTATATTGAGATAGGGAATTAATTCTTTTTCCGAAACTTCGGAATGAAATAAATGTATATTATGAAAATAAAGTATTACCTTTGCCCCCAATTTAAAAACATTACTAGATTACTAAAGGATTAATCAAAAATCTTACTTATGCGCAGATTTATACTATTATGTTTGTTGATGTTCACAGTATCAAGCGTAGTATTTGCTCAACGAATGACGGATGAACAAGTTATTCAGTATGTGCAGGAAGCTCAACAGGCGGGGAAGTCTCAACAACAGATGTCGATTGAACTGATGAAGAGAGGGGTCACAAAGGAGCAAATTCAAAGAATACAATCTGAGTATTCGGGAAAAGCAAATGTAACGACCGGAACCGGAGGAGAAAAAGCAGCAGATTCACGTTTACGTACCCCAAAGAAATACGAGAATAAAAATAAGAACATTTCTCAAGAAAATTCCACTTTAGAAAATTCCAACTCTAAAAAACAAACCATAAAAGGGTTGCGTGCTAAAAACGATCAACAGCGTGATGAAAAAGAGATGGAGCAGGAATTCGGTTGGGATGGCAATGAACAGACAGACTATTTAGAATATGACAACTTCCTTGGTAAAGAGAAGAAAGAAAAAAAGGAGGATCCTACCCAACAAATTTTCGGACATAATATTTTTGATAATGAGAATCTGACCTTTGAGCCCAATATAAATGTTGCAACCCCCAACAATTACCGTCTGGGTGCAGGTGATGAGGTTATCATAGATGTTTGGGGTGTTTCTCAAAAGACCATTAGGGAAATTATCTCACCCGAAGGCACTGTGCAAATTGAAAACTTAGGTCCGGTTTATTTGAGTGGGAAAACAGTCAAAGAGGCTAATAACTATCTGAAAAACGAGTTTGCCAAGATATATGCCGGTGTTACGGGTGAAACTCCTAATACTCAGATTAAATTGACTTTGGGTGAGATTCGTTCTATTCAAGTGAATGTAATGGGTGAAGTTGTTGTGCCGGGCACTTACACTCTTTCTTCATTCGCATCTGTTTTTCATGCGTTGTATTGGGCAGGTGGCGTAAATAAGATAGGTAGTCTCCGTAGCATAAAAGTTATACGCGACGGGGAGACGGTTGCTGATGTGGATATCTATGATTTTATCATGGAAGGCCGATTGAAAGATGACATTCGCTTGCAGGATGGTGATGTGATTCTGGTTAATCCTTATCAAACTTTGGTACAGATATTGGGCAAGGTGAAACGTCCTATGTACTATGAGATGAAGCCGACTGAGACCATTGCAACTTTGCTTAAATATGCCGGTGGGTTTACCGGTGATGCTTATAAAAAAGCAATACGTCTTGTACGTAAGAGCGGTCGTGAACATCAGATATTCAATATTGATGAAATGGATTATTCCGTATTTCGTGTAGAGGATGGAGATGTTCTTACGGTGGATTCAGTTCTTGATCGTTTTGAAAATCGAGTGGAAGTACGCGGTGCCGTTTATCGCGAAGGGTTGTATCAGTTGAGTGGAGAAGTGAACACTGTGAAACAATTGATAAAGAAAGCCGAAGGTGTGCGTGGTGATGCATTTTTGAATCGTGCTGTGATCAGTCGTGAGTATGATGACTTGACTCGGGAAATGATTGCGATAGACTTGAAAGGCTTGTTGAATGGCGTTGTTGCAGATATTCCTTTGCAGAAGAATGATATATTGTTTATCCCCAGTGTTCAGGATTTGAGGGAAGAAACCACAGTTGCTATTCATGGTGAGGTTGCTGATCCGGGTACTTATTTATATGCGGACAAGATGACGGTAGAAGATTTGATTCTACAAGCAGGTGGTCTGTTGGAGGCTGCTGCTACAACCAGGGTTGAAGTGTCCCGTCGTGTGAAAGACCCCAAGAGCACTGTTTTCAGTGGGACAATCGGTCAGAACTTCTCATTCGACTTAAAAGACGGCTTGCTGGTGGGGGAAGGTAGCGGTTCGTTCCATCTTGAGCCGTTTGATGAAGTGTATATCCGTAAAAGTCCGGCTTACCATCGTCAACAGACTGTGACAGTGGCAGGTGAAGTGCTCTTTAGTGGGAATTATGCATTGTCCAAGAAAAATGAGCGTTTGAGTGACTTGATCACTAAAGCCGGAGGTATATCATCGGATGCATATGCCAAGGGGGCTCGTTTGCTGCGTAAGATGAGTGAAGAAGAGTTGCGTCGTAAAGAAGATGTGCTGCGTATGGCGCAAATGACTTCCGGAGGTGACTCTATTTCTGTTAAGAAGTTGGATTTGTCCGATACCTATTCGGTTGGTATCAATTTGGAGAAAGCCTTGCAGAATCCGGGTTCGGATTATGACATGGTGTTGCGTGAGGGCGATATGCTTTATGTTCCCGAATACGTAAGTACAGTCAAGATCAGTGGTGCTGTGATGTATCCTAATACGGTGCTTTATAAAGCCGGGAAAGGCTGGAAGTACTATGTCAACCAGGCCGGTGGATTTGGTAATGATGCCAGAAAGCGGAGAGCTTATGTTGTTCATATGAATGGTACGGTATCCCGTTTGAAATCAGGTGGAGCAAAGGAAATTGAACCGGGATGTGAGATCATTGTTCCGAGCAAAGACCCCAAGAAGAAGATGAGTCCTGCTGAAATTATCGGTATGGGTACGTCTGCAGCTTCTTTGGCAACTATGATTGCTACTTTGGTTAACCTCTTTAAGTAATAGAGAATTATGAGCGAAGAAAATATACAGAAGACAACACAGCAGCCGGAGGAGCAAGAGATTGATTTGATTGAGCTTGCTCAGAAAGTGTGGGCGGAGCGTAAATTGGTTTTCAAGGCATGCGGTATTGCCGCCCTTATCGGATTAGTGGTTGCGTTCAGTATTCCTAAAGAGTACTCTACTAAAGTGACATTGGCGCCTGAAAGCGCTGGTAAGACCTCTGCGGGAGGTATGGGAGCATTGGCGGCCATGGCCGGGATTAATTTGGGTGGAGCTTCGGCCGGAGAGGATGCGTTGTCGCCCGAGTTATATCCTGATATTGTTAAGTCAACACCTTTCCTGTTGGAGCTGTTTGATGTAAAGGTTAAGGATCAGAAAGGCAAAGTAGATACAACCTTATATGCTTATTTGGACAAGTACCAGCGTTCGTCTTGGATGGGGGCTGTGGTCTCTGCTCCATTCAAGGCTTTGGGGTGGACACTCTCTTTGTTCAAGGATAAGCCGGAGAAGAGAGAAGGTAAAATTGATCCGTTCCACCTGACGGTAGATGAAACAAGGGTGGCTGAGGCATTGAGCAAGCGCATCTTGGTTACCATTGATAAAAAAACAGGCGTTACCACTTTAGAGGTAACTATGCAAGACCCTTTGATTTCAGCTTCGTTGACAGATACGGTCATGCACTGTTTGCAGAACTATATCACAGACTATCGTACCAATAAAGCCCGTCATGATTTAGCCTTCACGGAAAAACTTTATAAAGAAGCAAAGGCCGATTATGAGGAAGCTCAAAAAAAATATGCTACTTTTGCAGATGCTAACCAAAACATTATTCTGTTGAGCTATCGTGCTGAGCAGGAACGTTTGAAGAACGAGATGGAGTTGGCATATACCGTTTATACACAGGTTTCCGGGCAGTTGCAGATGGCGAGAGCCAAGGTTCAGGAAATCACTCCGGTATATACGGTTGTGCAGCCGGCCACAGTGCCATTGCGTGCTGCTAAACCGAATAAGATTATGATCCTTATCGGATTTGTATTCTTGGCGGGAGTAGGATGTGTTGGTTGGATACTATTTGTGAAAGATTTATTTAAGGAATGGAGAAAAGCAAGCAAAGCAATATGATAGCTAATAATGATATGAATCGTTGGTGTGCCCTGTATACGGCACCGAGGTCGGAACGTAAATTGATGCAACGTTTGAATGAAGCAGGTTATGCTGCATTTTGTCCTATGCAAATCGTATTCAGGAAATGGAATGGCAAGACAAAGGAGGTATTCACTCCATTGTTTCCCGGTTTCCTTTTTGTAGAAGAAACAGCTGATGTGGCATCTTTTGTCGCATCGCAGAATGTGGCTCTTTTGGTAGATGCGGAAGGTAAGCGTTTGTCTGTTTGTGCTGAAAAGGCAGAGTTGGCTGCAGAATTCGCACATTTATTGAAATAATTATTATATAAACGCCTTTCTATCTTTCAGGTGTATCATACACACAGATTGCATGTATTTGAAAATAGTGAATACATGCAATCTGTGTATTTAGCACTCAAACATCCGGCTTCGTGCCAGCATGCAGGCGCCTACAACGCCGGCTTTATCTTTGAGTTTGGAGACTGTGATAACTGTATCCTGATTTACCAGATTCAGAGAATATTTTTTTATCGCAGTTTTTATCGGTTGTGTGATATAGTCCTCTGTCAGTGACAATGTTCCTCCGATGATTACTAATTCCGGATTCAATATATTGATTAATCCGGCGATTTGCTTACCTAATTTCTGTCCGATTTCTTCTACGATTTCGATGCACAATAAATCCTCTTTGTTGACGGCTTCGATAATTTCATCCAGTGTGAGTGAGCAGTTTTGGGAGTCGATGCGGTCGGAGAGGATAGAGCTTTCTCCTTTTCTTACGCGTTCCAGTAATATGCGGTATAAGGCAGAGCCTGACGCTTCGGTTTCGAGGCATCCTTTTTTCCCGCAATGGCAGAGGATTTCATTGTCAAAGACGTTGATGTGTCCGAATTCTCCGGAGAATCCCGATTTGCCGGTATATACTTTGCCGTCAATGATGATACCTATGCCCAGTCCCCAACTGACATTAACGAAGATGATATTCTTTTCCCCTTTGACACACCCTTGCAAATACTCGCCGTATGTCATTGCGCGGGTGTCATTATCGATACAAACCTGATAACCGATTTTTTCCGTCAATACCTCTGCCAGCGGACGTTCGGAGAAATTGAATTGGCTGAAGCTGTATCCGGATTCGGGGTTGACACGTCCTGATATATTAATGTTGATATTCAGTATTTTGTCGGTGTTGACTTTCGCTTTTTTTATGAAAGAGCTGATGAGTCTGCATAGTTCCTCCTTTGCTTCCGGAGTATTCTCAAACTTATACGGAATATTCATTTTCAATTCCATCATGTCCCCCTTGAAGTTGATCAGGCCGATATTGACAGCAAATCTTTTAATGTCTACCCCGATAAAGTATCCGGATTCCGGATTCAGGCCATACAGGCTGGGGTGTCTTCCGCCGCTTGTCTCCAGTTTACCATAATCGTTGATATAGCCGTCTTCGTACATTTCACCGATGAATTTGGTAACTGTGGGGATGCTTAGATCTAATTCTTTGGATAAGTCGGTTATCGTTGAACTACCATTATATATATAATGTGTAATGATTCTCTTTTTTATAAGAGCATTCTTACTTCCCAGTTCAATCTCTTTCAAAAGTTGTTGTTTCATTATGCTTTCTCTTAATAGGACCATTACAAAGATACAAATTTTATCTATATCTTATTACTATAATAAAATAATTTATTAATTATAGCTTAGATAATAAATTATTTAATATATTTGCTGCCGATATTACTATGTATAACATTTAATCTTGAAAACATGATTGTATCAAACTTGCAAAACAGTGGTAGGATAGAAAGTCTCCATCCTCAGTTTAAGCCTCTTTTTGACTATGTGAAGACACATGATTTGCTCCATGCCGAGTTGGGACGTATTGATATAGACGGAGACGATTTGTTTATAATGAACATCAATCCCGAATGTGTTCCACAGGATAAGCAAGTGCTTGAGGTTCACCGTATTTATATTGATGTGCACATCCTTTTGGAAGGAACGGAGAGAATTGGTTGGAAGGCTATTGAAGACGTAAAACAGGAAATCAAGCCTTACGATAAAGAAGGCGATTGCGCTTTGTATGCCGATCCCTCTACCACATGGGTGGATTTGCTTCCCGGTCAGTTTATGATTGTGTATCCGGAAGACCCTCATGCACCGGTTGTCGGAGCCGGAAATATTCGTAAACTCATTGCAAAAGTAAAAATCTGATTTTTTAAAATTACCCGGCATTATATTTCTGTGATTTTAATTATATTCGTGTATTTAATAAAATAATTTATTAAATATTTTGCATATAATAAAATAGTTAATATATTTGCGAAGTATCAATATCATTATTCTAATTATTATGAAAAACAAAAATGTATATCCTTGGATTGTAGTAGCGTTGCTTTGGGTGGTGGCTTTGCTTAATTATATGGATCGTCAGATGCTCTCTACTATGCAGGAAGCGATGAAGGTTGATATAGTGGAGCTGAATAAGGCGGAAGCATTTGGTGCGTTGATGGCTGTTTTCTTGTGGATTTACGGTTTTATGAGTCCTATTGCCGGTATGATTGCCGATCGTGTTAACCGTAAATGGTTGGTTGTAGGCAGTCTTTTTGTTTGGTCGGGCGTGACGTATTTGATGGGATATGCTGATAATTTTCATGAGTTGTATTGGCTGCGTGCGGTGATGGGGGTGAGTGAAGCGCTTTATATTCCTTCCGCCTTGTCGCTGATTGCCGACTGGCATCAGGGCAAGTCGCGTTCGTTGGCTATTGGAGTGCACATGACGGGGCTGTACGTGGGGCAGGCCATCGGCGGTTTTGGCGCCACTGTTGCTGCAATTTTTTCTTGGCACACCACTTTCCACTGGTTTGGTATCGTAGGAATGATATATTCTGTGGTTCTGATATTTTTGTTGAGGGAGAACCCCGATCGTATGATTGCGGAACAGCCGTCTTCTGCGGCGGGCAAAGAGAAGAGGCCGTCGCTGTTTGGCGGGTTGAGCATGTTGTTCTCTACTTGGGCATTCTGGATTATCCTCTTTTATTTTGCGGCGCCCAGTCTTCCGGGATGGGCCACAAAGAACTGGCTTCCCACTCTTTTCTCTGAAAGTCTGGGTATTCCGATGGCGGAAGCAGGGCCTATATCTACCATAACAATTGCCTTCTCTTCTTTCGTGGGCGTGATTCTTGGCGGAATCCTGTCCGACCGTTGGGTGCAGAAAAATATTCGCGGGCGTGTCTATACGGGAGCCATTGGGTTGGGGCTCACAGTTCCGGCATTGATGCTGCTGGGATTTGGAAGCAGCTTCGTGGCTGTCATTGGAGCAGGGTTGTTGTTCGGAATAGGTTTTGGGATATTCGATGCTAACAATATGCCTATCCTTTGTCAGTTTGTGTCGGCCAAACATCGTGGAACCGCTTACGGTATAATGAATATGACAGGGGTGTTTGCCGGTGCTGCCGTCACCCAACTATTGGGTAAGTGGACCGATGGCGGCAGTCTTGGTGAAGGGTTTGCGATGCTGAGCATTATCGTGCTCATTGCTTTGGCTCTTCAACTCTACTTTCTCCGTCCTAAAACGGACAATATGGAATGAACTTAAAATAAACTTATAACAATCTAATAAAGAGAATTATGGAAAAAATTATCGGATTAATTGATGCCCCTTTCACCCCGTTCTATGAAAATGGCGAAGTGAATTACGAGCCGATTGAGGCGTATGCAAAGATGTTACAGAAGAATGGCCTTCAAGGTGTGTTCATCAACGGTTCTTCCGGAGAGGGCTATATGCTCACCGAAGAAGAGCGCATGAAGCTGGCGGAACGCTGGGTGTCGGTGGCTCCCAAGGGCTTTAAGGTGATTGTGCATGTGGGCAGTTGCTGTGTAAAGGCAAGCCGTATGCTTGCTGAGCATGCTCAGAAGATCGGAGCATGGGGCATTGGCGCTATGGCTCCTCCTTTCCCGAAGATCGGCCGCATCGAAGAGTTGGTGAAGTATATCGAGGAAATTGCTGCCGGTGCCCCTTCTCTGCCTTTCTATTATTATCATATTCCGGCATTCAATGGTGCTTTCCTTTCTATGGTGGGTTTGCTGGAAGCTGTTGACGGCCGGGTGCCTAACTTCGCCGGAATCAAATACACTTTCGAGAGCCTGTACGAGTACAACCAGTGCCGTTTGTACAAGGACGGCAAGTATGACATGCTTCATGGGCAAGACGAAACAATTCTTCCTTGTCTTGCTATGGGAGGTGCACAGGGCGGTATCGGCGGCACTACCAACTATAACGGTAAAGAACTTGTGGGTATTATCGAGGCTTGGAAAGCCGGTGATCTTGCATTGGCACGCGAACGTCAGAATTTCTCTCAGGAGGTCATTAACGTAATCTGTCATTTCCGCGGCAACATTGTGGGGGGTAAACGTATAATGAAGCTCATCGGGCTTGACTTGGGCAAGAACCGCACTCCTTTCCAGAATATGACTGACGAGGAAGAACAGCGTATGAAAGCCGAACTTGAAGCGATTGATTTTTTTAGCCGTTGCAATAAATTCTAAATTCAGTAAAAGATGAATGTGACAGATTATTTACAAACTTGGGCAGCATCCTATAAAGAGGACTTTGTGAATAATATCATGCCGTTCTGGATGCGATACGGTCTCGATCATAAAAATGGAGGGGTCTATACCTGCCTTGATCGTGACGGTCGTCTGATGGACACCACTAAATCCGTATGGTTTCAAGGGCGTTTCGGTTTTATAGCTGCTTATGCTTATAATCAGATAGAGCAGAATCCCGATTGGCTGGCGGCTTCCAGAAGTTGTATAGACTTTATGGAGAAGCATTGTTTTGACAAAGACGGCCGTATGTTTTTCGAGGTGACCGAAGAAGGATTGCCGCTTCGCAAACGTCGTTACGTGTTCTCTGAGTGTTTTGCAGCTATTGCGATGTCGGAATATGCTCTTGCCTCAGGTGATAGGACTTATGCGGAAAAGGCATTGGATCTTTTTAAGAGGATATTGAGAAATCTTGCCACCCCCGGTTTGTTGGAACCCAAATACCTGCCTACATTGCAGGCCCGCGGGCATTCCATAACCATGATTCTCATCAATACAGCTTCCCGTATTCGGGCAGCCATTTCCGATCCGATACTCGACACTCAAATCAATGAATCCATTGCTGCTATCCGTCGCTATTTTATGCATCCCGAATTTAAGGCATTGCTCGAAATGGTAGGGCTTGACGGAGAACTCATTGACACTTGCAACGGTCGTGTCATCAATCCGGGACATTGCATAGAAACAGCGTGGTTTATTCTCGAAGAAGCCAAACACCGACATTGGGATAAGGATCTGGTTCAGATGGGAATCCGGATTCTCGAATGGTCTTGGGAATGGGGATGGGATAAGGAATATGGCGGTATCATCAACTTCCGCGATTGCCGTAATTTCCCCGTACAAGACTATTCTCAAGATATGAAGTTCTGGTGGCCGCAGACGGAGGCCATTATTGCTACTCTTTACGCTTATCAAGCTACTTGTGACGAAAAATACCTTGATATGCACCGACAGATTAGTGACTGGACTTATGCTCATTTCCCCGACAAAGAATATGGCGAATGGTATGGCTATCTTCATCGTGACGGTACGGTGGCACAGCCGGCTAAGGGCAATATATTCAAGGGGCCTTTCCACATTCCGCGCATGATGATACGTAGTTATACCTTATGTAAGGAAATACTTTAGTTAATCTTAATTACCTATTTATAATTCAAATTTTAATTCTATGAAGCAGTATCTATTGACACTATTTTGTTTGTGTGTATCTATGATAGCACTGGCACAGCAAAAGACGATTACCGGAACGGTGATCGACACTCGCCATGAGCCTGTAATTGGAGCTTCCGTTTTAGAGAAAGGAACTTCCAATGGTACTATTACGAATCTCGACGGGGAATACTCTTTGAAAGTATCTCCGGGAGCTACTTTGGTATTCAGTTACATTGGGTATAAGACTCAAGAAATACGTGTAAGCGCTAACACAAATATAAATGTGACTCTTGCAGAAGATGCCGAGCAACTTCAGGAAGTAGTTGTTGTAGGATATGGCGTACAGAAGAAGTCAAGTTTGACGGGTTCTGTGGCATCCGTTTCAAGTAAAGAAATTGTAAAGCAACTTTCTTCAAATGTTGCATCTACGTTGCAAGGACGTACTCCCGGTGTTGATATCCTGCAGCAAGCAGGTGTGGCAGGTGCGGATGTAAATATCATTATTCGTGGAGCTGCTTCTTTTGGAGCTACCGAACCTTTATATGTTATCGACGGTGCTTTTAGCAACAGTGGATTAAGTTCACTGAATCCTAATGATATTGAATCTATTGAAGTTCTGAAGGATGGTGCTGCGGCAGCTATCTATGGTTCTCGTGCAGCCAATGGTGTTGTTTTGATTACGACAAAACGTGGAAAAAGCGGTAAGCCTGTGATTGAAATTGATGGTTCTTACGCTTTCCAGACTCCTACGAATATACCGGATTTCTTGAACGCTACTCAATGGAGAGAGTTTGCTAACAATGTTGCGGATAATAGTGGAATAGCTCATGCTCCCGAGAATGACAATCCTACCTATCCCGATACAAATACGGATTGGGCTAAAGAATGGATACAATACGCGCCTATGTGGAATCTGAATGCCAGTATTTCCGGTGGAGGTGAAAATTCGACGTTTAGCACGAGCCTCGGTTATCTTGATCAGACAGGTATGACTATTTATTCTGATTATAAGCGTTATAATTTTAGAGTGAATTCTTCTTATAAAAAAGGCATATTCAGTTTATCAGAAAATATAGCAATTACTCATAGAGATAAAACTCCTACTACTGCATTTAATATCAGTCTGCCCACGTTGCCTATTTATGATTCCGAAGGTAGATTTTTCTCCGGTGGAGGAGACTATTACATTAATCCGGAAGATGGGAAAGCTCAAAATAAGATAGCTCCGTTACACTATACGGATAGATACAATAAAGTAACTGATATAATAGGTGCAATTACAGCACAATTGGATCTTTGGGACGGATTGAAATATAAGTTCTCGTTTAGCGGTAATTATAGCAATTCTCATAATTACACGCATACTCCTGAGTATTACACCAAATGGAATGAAGACGGAACTCCTGATCAGGACTATGGAAGCCCTAAAAACAGTATTTCAGAATCAAGAGGTGAGGAATTTACTTACACTATTGATAATTTGCTGACTTATAATAAGACTTTTTCCGGACACTCAATTGATGCATTGGTGGGTACAAGCTGGATGCGTGAATATAATAGAAGCATGTCTTTAGCTACTATCAATGATTTGGGAGGTACTAAAATTACCGGCTTTTCCAGTGTAGACGGTAAAATTTCGGCAAGTGATTCCAATGCGGCTTTGCTGTCATTTTTCGCTCGTTTAAACTATGACTATAAGGATAGATATTTATTGTCTGCCAGTATTCGTAGAGATGAATCATCTAAATTTTATAAGGACAACAGAGTAGGGTATTTTCCTTCTGTTTCTGCCGGTTGGAATGCTCATCAAGAGAGCTGGTTCGCAAATCCGGTTGTCAGCAAGCTGAAGATTCGTGCCAGTTATGGTGAGTTGGGCGCCAACTTCCTGTCTCCTTACAACTTTGACGCCATTGCTTACGGTCCTATACCTTATACTTTGGGTGGTGTGAGATATACAAGCGGTCGTGCTGCTTATTTGAAATCGAGAGAACTGAAATGGGAAACTGCGAAGACCACTGATATTGGTCTTGAATTGGGATTCCTCAATAATGATTTGACAGTGCAAGTTGATTATTTCGTGAAAAAGAATGTTGATTTGCTGGCACAGATTGACTTGAACTTATCTTCAGGACAAATCTTTGAGATTAACAGTTCTCGTGAAAAGCCTTACGTAAACTCTGCTTCTGTAAAGAATACAGGTTGGGAATTCTTGGTTAACTATCGCAAGCAGTTAACAAAAGATTTCAGTATTGATGCAACGCTCAATCTCTCTACCCTGAAAAATGAAGTGTTGTCATTGGGTGACAATGTACAGCCGATTACTTCGGGTGCAATGTCAAGCTCTTTTAGTGATTCGCCTTCTATCACCAAACCCGGTGAAGCAATCGGTTCGTTCTACGGTTATAAGATAAACGGATTTGATGCTGATGGAAATTTCATTTTTGCGGATACAGATAACAGTGGCAGTGTGGATGCTAATGACAAAGTGATTTTGGGTAATCCTATTCCTGATTTTAGTTACGGATTGAATCTAACGATGTCTTATAAGGATTTTGATCTTACAATGTTCTTCCAGGGAGTTCAAGGAAATGAAATCTTCAACCAGAAGAAATACACATATTATTTTGATTATTCCAACAATTGTGTGACGGATGTACTGAACGCTTGGACAAAGAATAATCAAAACACCAATATTCCTATAATGAAAACTCAGAACACTGATGGCGGCAATTCTTTGCCGAGTGAGTTCTATATTGAAGACGGCTCTTATTTCCGCTGCAAGAACCTGCAACTCGGTTATAATTTCCCTAAATCTATTTTGAATAAGATTTCATTCAATAAGTTACGTGTATATGCCGGTGTACAGAATCTCTTTACAATTACCAACTACTCCGGTTATGACCCGGAGGTAAGTTCAAATGCTTTGTTCTCTCGTGGTATTGATTCTGCTTCGTATCCGAATGCACGCACATTTACGTTTGGATTTAATGCTTCATTCTAACTATAAAAATACATGAATATGAAAAATATATCAAAAATAGCAGCTATGCTCCTCATTGGAGGTAGTTTTGTGATACAAAGCTGTGACGGAGTCTTTGATGACCTTGCGATAAATCCGAACCAGCCGAGTATGGGAGCTTATTTTACTACTCCCGAGGCTGTAAATGATGCTGTGTTGACTATGTATGGATATGTTTCTACGCAGCGTAGTTTGGGAGCTTCCGGTTCCAAGACTCAAATAATCCGTTCAGATGAAGCATCATCCAATTCCGATTATGGAAAACCCGGTATGTTTGGAGAAACCTTGAATGCAAGTTACTATACTATTGAGCAGCCCTATACCTTGATGTACACTTTGGCATCTCAAGCTGCTTATATTATAGAAACTGCTCCGGAAGTGGATTTTCATGGAAATGAAGAACGTAAGAATATTTATATTGGAGAAGCTCATTTTTGGAGAGCTTTCGCCCACTATTATTTGCTGATAAACTTTAGAAATATATCCCCGATTCGCCGCATGCCGCGTAACTCGGAAGACTATACACGTCCTTTGGAAGCTCCGGCTGACGTGTGGGATTTTATTCAGGAAGACTTGAAGAGTGCAAAAGAGTTACTTCCGGTGAAAGGTTATTGGGATGCCACAAATGTAGGGCGTGTGACGAAAGCTTCTGCCGCCGCATTGGCCGGTAAATGCTATTTGTATCGTAGTGGTATTGAAACTTTCTATGGAACCGATAAAACAACATTTTATGATGAGGCAGCTCAAGAGTTCGCCGAAATAATAGATGGAAAGTATGGAAGCTATGATTTAACTCCGAATTACGGTGACAATTTTGACGTAGCTCATGAGAACAATATAGAGTCCATTCTTGAAATTCAGTTTTTGGGTGATGTTGAAAACAATGCTTTTAACCCGGGTACGGCAACTTCCGGTTTGGCATTTGACTCTCGCGGACTGATGTTGCCGGGTGCAGGGGTAGGCTATGAAGGAGTTGTCCATGACTGGTTGTACAATGCATTTGCAAATTCGATAGATAAAGATGGCAATACGGATACCCGTATGTTCTCTACTTTGATGTTTAATGATCTGAAACCTGAAATCAAATTACCTTCAGATGCTGCAGGCGAAAAGATTCGTTTGAGAGGTCCGGGCGGTTTCCATTGGGAAGATTTATATCCGGTAAAAGGTGGTAAGGAAGGATTTGAAACCGTATCCAATCCATTTGCACATCCGTTTAAGGCAGGTATTAAAAAAGGACTTGACTTTTCCATGCCGATGATGACTAATGCCGATGGTACTCCTAAACTTCCGGGTGTAGGGGCAGGTACAAAAGAATATGTGTATAATCAACCTCGTGCTCATGGAGTGAACTGGCGATATATCCGTTATGCAGATGTATTGTTAATGTATGCGGAAGCTGTTCTCTCAGGAGGCAAACAAGGGACGATGACTCCTTTACAGGCTGTGAATAAGGTGCGCAATCGTGCCAACTTTGCCAATCTTCAGAATGTTACGATGGATGATGTCAAGCATGAAAGGGTTTTGGAGCTTGCTTTGGAAGGACATCGTTTCTATGATTTGCTTCGTTGGGGAGAATTATCTAAGCGTTTCTCTGATTTGACGGCATCCGATCCTCATTTTAAGAAGTTTATATCTGAAACAGATTATAAGGGTTTTGTAACTAATAAACACGAATGGTTGCCAATTCCTTTGAATGAAGTAAATAATAATCCGTATATTACGGAAAATAATCCCGGTTACTAAAAATTGATATTTATGTATAAAACGAAAAAAATAGTATTATCATTCTGTTTGATTTCCGTTTCGTTGGCTGTTTCAGCACAAAACAAGAAGTTGCATAATGGAATTGTGTATCCCGAACAGTGGCCTCCTCGTTATGAGGAGCCGGCTGTTGCGCAAGACATGCCGGTTCCCTATTTGAAAGAAAAGCCTGCGGTGATTCCGGTAAATCTTGGCAGACAACTTTTTGTAGATGATTTCCTGATAGCTGAAACTGATTTACAGCCTATATATCATACTCCTAATTTCTATCCTCAAAACCCGGTGTTGGAGCCGGACAAGGAATGGGAGAACACAACGGAAGGTGCACCTTATGCTGCTCCGTTCAGTGACGGTATTTGGTATGATGAGGAAGACGGCAGATTTAAAATGTGGTATCTGGCAGGTGCGGGCAGTATTCATAAACAAGACAAGCAGACTTTCTACACCGGATATGCCGAGTCGGAAGATGGAAAACATTGGGTAAAGCCCAAGTTGGACATCTATAATCAGACGAATATTGTTGATACCTGCAATCGTGACGCTGCTACTATCTGGTTGGATAAATTGGAGAAAGACCCGGCTAAGCGGTATAAGATGTTCAATGTAGAGCGCCGTCCTACCGACCGCCGCTGGCAGTTCATTCTGAAATACTCTGCCGATGGCATCCATTGGAGCAACGGAGTGGCGCAATCGGGCGATTTATATGACCGTTCTTCGGCGTTCTATAATCCTTTCCGCGGTGTGTGGGCTTTGAGTATGCGTTACAGCACAAGTGTCTCTTCGCGTTCCAGAAGTTATTTGGAAAACGTAGACCCGGAAGTTGCGGTAAGTATGGCGCACCGTATTCGCAAAGGAGTACCCGACAAGAATATGTGTTTCTGGTTTACGCCCAGTGATAAAGAACCTCGCCATCCGCAGTTTCCCGAAGTAGATCCGGGCATTTACAATTTTGATGCGATAGCTTATGAAAGTATTATGCTGGGGTTGTATAGTGTATGGCAAGGTCCTGAAAACAATGTTTGCGCCAAACTTGGTATTCAGAAGAAAAATGAAATCTTCTTAGGATACAGTAGAGACGGATTCCATTTTTCCCGTCCTTCTTTCCGGCCATTTATGGCAGTGAATGAAACTGAGGGGGCTTGGAACTGGGGAAACATGCAGTCTGTCAATGGAGTTCCTTTGGTGGTTGGCGATTCGTTGTATTTCTACTCAAGTGGACGCCGGTTGAATAATATCATGTGGGATAGCTACACTTCTACCGGTCTTGCCACTCTCCGTCGCGACGGTTTTGTTTCTATGCAAGCCGGAAAGACAGAAGGTTATTTGGTGACGGAAAAGTTAACATTCGATGGCAAATACCTGTTTGTCAATGCCGATGTACATAATAAGAAAGGCGTATTGGCAGTGGAAGTACTGGATGAAAACGGTAATCCCATTCCCGGATATACCAAGAAAGAATGTGTTGCATGGAAGAAAGTGAACAGCACCAAGCAGGCTGTCATTTGGAAAGATGCAAAAGACTTGTCCGCCCTTTCCGGCAAAACCATTCGTTTGAAGTTCTATGTGACGAACGGAGATTTATATTCATTCTGGATTTCTCCATGGGAAACCGGAGAGAGCCGGGGATATACCGCCGGTGGTGGTCCCGGATTGTCTCCTGAAGGTATAGATAAACCTGTAAAATAATTGCGTATGAGAAAATACTGGTATTATATCATCGTCTTTTGTGGTGTGCTGGTCCTTGCCGGATGTGGCAAGGAAGGAGACCCTGTACCGGAAAATCCTGATCCTCCGGTAGATGTGCCCGACAAGCCTGATGAGCCTGATAAGCCGGAAAATCCTAATGCCTTGTATAATGGCATTGTCCTACCGGACCAATGGCCGCCAACTCGTTCTTACTCTTCCGAGATACGCAGTGGAATGTCTCCTTTCTATCTGGTGAACAAACCCGAGGTGGTGAATATATCCACAGGCAGACAATTGTTCGTCGATAACTTTTTGATTGAGAGCACTTCGTTGAAGCGGGTATTTTATTATCCTGAATACTCTTCGGCCAATCCGATACTTCAACCGGATAAAGACTGGGAAAAGATGGGCAATAAAGGAGCAGCTTTTGCTGCGCCGTTCAGTGATGGTGTCTGGTATGACGAGGCCGATTCAAAATATAAAATGTGGTATATGGCAGGTGGTGGAACTCATTCTATCAATGGTGCAGGAGTGACGTGTTATGCAGAGTCTGTCGATGGGATTAACTGGACGAAACCTGTACTGTCGGTTGTGTCGGGAACTAATATTGTAGATAAAGGTTCTGAACGTGATGCATCGGTTGTATGGTTGGACAAGCAGGAGTCCAATGCTTCCAAGCGTTTCAAGATGTTTCAGGTGGCGGGAGGAAAAGGCAACTGGAAATATCATTATAAGACATCTGCCGACGGAAAACAGTGGCGCGATAATTCCACGCCTTCACAGGCTATTGCCGACCGTTCTACGGTGTATAAGAATCCTTTCCGCAATGTGTGGGTGTGGAGCATGAGGCATAATGTGCGTGTGAATTCTTCCGACCCTTATACGGTACGGGCACGTGATTATTATGAAAATACCGATCCGGCAACAGGCAATCAAAAGGCAAAAGCCGATTTGAAAGCATTTTGGTTTGGTCCATGGCGCAATGAGCAGAAGCATCCGACTTATAATAATAACGACGGTTCTCCCGGCATTTATAATTTGGACGCCACTCCGTATGAAAGTATCATGCTGGGTTTCTTCTCGGTGTGGCAAGGTCCCGAAAATGATGTTTGTTCTCAGGACAATGTGATTAAACGCAACCAGATAATGGTGGGTTACAGCCGCGATGGTTACAGTTGGTACAGGGAGGACATGAATCCTTTCATGGCAGTGGACGATAATCGTGCGGCATGGAATAACGGGAATTTGCAATCCGTAGTAGGTGCACCGCTCATTGTGGGTGATAAACTCTATTTTTATTTGAGCGGACGCCGTTTGGACGGTACAAATGAAATAACTTCCACCGGACTGGCTACTTTGCGTCGTGATGGTTTTGCCTCCATGAAAGGAACAGGTGAGTTGCTGACACCGAAGCTGAGATTCACAGGTGAACACTTTTACGTCAATACCAAAGTGACGGGTGAACTTAGAGTGGAATTGCTGAAAGCTGACGGCACTGTCATTCCCGGCTTTGCCAAAGCGGATTGTAAGCCAATAACTGCTGACGGCGTGAAACAAAAAGTAGAGTGGAAAGGAAATGCTACTTTAGCTTCTTTGAAAGGCCAAGTCATAAAAGTGAGGTTCTATATCACCGATGGTGAAATCTACTCTTTCTGGGTATCTCCCAATGCTACGGGCGAAAGTCAAGGATATACGGCAGGTGGAGGTCCGGGATTAAACAAATCAGGTCTTGATATAAACGAATAATTAAAATTAATAGTATGAAAAATATAGCATATATCTTGTTTTCTGTGTTATTGATATTTGTAACATCGTGCAAGGATGAGGAAACGATCTACCATACGGCGGCGAGGCCCGGATTTGCGGTAGGTGAACAATATGAGGTAGGAGAGTCTGTAACCTTTACAGATGCTACCATTCCTAATGAAGGTACTAAAATTGTAGCTTATTTATGGGAGTTTGGCGATGCCGATAAATCAACTTCCACCGAACAAAGCCCTACTTTTGTTTTCAAGAAAGATGGCATCTATTTGGTGAAACTTACGGTTACGGATAGTAACGGCTTGGAGGTGAGCAGCCAGAAAGAAATAACAGTGATTAATCCTACTACTCCCGATTTTACGTTCGATAAGAAAAAATATGTAATGGGGGATTTGACAACCTTTACGGATGCCACTACCACCAAGTCGGGTACTACTATCACTTCTTATTTGTGGGAGTTTGGTGATGAAGCAGGAACTACTTCCGATAAGCAGAATCCTACATTTACTTATACTGAAGCGGGAGCCTATGCTGTGAAATTAACGGTAACCGATAGTTATGGATTGACGGCAAGCATTACGAAAAGCGTAACGGTGCTGGATCCATCACAGGTGATTGCTGTGCAGTGGAGTTCGGCTCTGAATGGCGTTGTGAAAGGTATCCCGTCTCCGGCTTTGGCTAAGGATGGTTCAGCTGTCTATATGCTTGCAAGCGCGGGTAATGGTGCACCTGCCACATTAAATGCTTTTGATGTAACGAATGGAGCTGCAAAATGGACATTTGATATAAGTGTAGGTTTGCATGATGCCGAGCCAAATGTTCTTGTTAAAGATGTATTTAGCAGTCCGTCAGTAGGGAAAGATGGTTCTGTTTACATAGTTGTTAGAGATTTACAATCTGCAAGTGCAAAACGTCACCTATATACTCTCGCAGTAGATGCAAATGGTGCAAAGAAATGGCATCAAGCAGTTGGAGGTAATGTTAATTTATATGCTATCACTCCGGCTATTGATGCTGATGGTAATATTTATGTCGCTAATAGAAAAAATGAAGTCTTTAAACTGACATCAAGCGGTGCTGTTACTGAGTTGGCTTCAACTGACTGTCCGGAGGTTACCGGAGGTATATCATTGGCAAAAGACGGAACGGCTTATATGTTTGGTAAAGGAAATACAGGACTTTATGCTTATAATACCAGTGGAGATAATAAAAAATGGCTTTATAATACGGACTTTGGAAATGCATCAGATGCTCTCACAGGTACATTGAGAAGTGCTTCTGTTACAGTAGGGAATGATGGGACTCTTTATTCCGTAATTGATCTTTCATCTGGTGCAGGCGCTGTAATAGCTTTGGATCCTAATGGCTCTTTGAAATGGAAATATGAAACTGTGGGTGCTATTCCCGACGGTGGTGTTGTATTGGGTGAAGATGGTACAGTTTATGCCAATGGTGGTAAGGCATCTGGTTCCAATGGTGCAGGTGTGGTAGCCCTTGGCTCTGACGGTTCTTTGAAATGGCATTATAAAACCGAATCAGATGCTCAGACTGTTCCTCTTATCGATAATCGCGGCTATATACATTTCATTACAGCCGATGCCACTTACTATATATTGAAGCCGGACGGCAAATTATTCTCTTCTCAGAAAATAGGAGATAGCACTGCTTCTTCTCCGGTGATGGATGATAAGGGTAATTTGTATGTTTCAGTGAAAAAGGACGGTGCTGACGTAATGTTGTGTGTTACTTCCGAAGCTACATCCTACAATACTAATTCCGCGTGGCCTATGAGTGGACAAAATCCTCAACGTACCGGTCTTCAGAAGTAGATTTTTAGGGTAATATAACTGCATCGCCCGATGCAGATAATGGTATAGGTCTATACAGATAGGTGCGCTGTTTTGCAGATATGTGTGTAGGCCTATGCTTTTCACCGTTAATTCGGGCTATTAGTAAATATGTAAAAGATTTATATATGATGAAAAGTTTTTTTGTTCTTGGCTTGCTCTTTTGCTCAGTTGGTTTGTTTGCCCAAAATGGACGTATATTGGTTGCCAATCATTCTTTCTCTAAGCAAGAAGGAGTGGAACGGGCATTCTATACGCCTACCTATTATGAGGGTAATCCGGTGCTTAAGGCCGATAAGAAATGGGAACTGGGTGCTACCGGTGACCCTTATGCTGCTCCTTTCAGTGGCGGTGTGTGGTATGATGAGATTGAGGGTAAATATAAGATGTGGTATTCTGCCGGAGGTGGAAAGAAATACGGGCTGATAACTTGCTATGCGGTATCGGACGACGGCAAGCATTGGGTGAAACCTGAACTGGACGTTGTGCCCGGTACTAATATCGTAGATACCACAGAGCATGATTGTGTATCGGTATTACTCGATAAGTTTGAACGGGATGCGGCTAAACGTTACAAAATGTTTGTGGTGGAATTTAACACAGGAGCTTCGGTCAGTATGCAGTTGAAGTATTCTGCGGACGGTATTCATTGGAGCGAGCCTAAGGCGCTTTCCGGTGAACTGTATGACCGCTGTGCTGCTTATTACGACCCGTTCCGCGGTAAATATGTGCTATCTTTGAAAACGATCAACGGAAAGAAATATCGTCGTTCGCGTTGTTTCTTGGCACACGAAGACCCTGAAATGCTGGTAAGTCTGGCGCATAGGGTGTACGATAACAAGAGTGACAAATTCATCAAGTATTGGTTTAATGCTGAAGATAATGATCCCCGGCATCCTGACTTTCCCGAGATACGTCCGCAAATATACAATCACGAGGCTATGCCCTATGAAAGCAGTTTAATCGGTTATTTCACCGTTTGGCAGGGGCCGGAGAATGACGCTTGCGACCGCCTGAACATTCAGAAACGGAATGAAGTTCTGATAGGATGGAGCGATGACGGTTTTCATTGGAATCGTGAGTTTAAACAACCGTTTCTTCCGGTCAGTGATGATGCCAAGGCATGGAATGCGGGTAATGTTCAATCCACAGCGGGCAATCCGCTGATAGTGGGCGATTCGCTCTATTTCTATGTAAGCGGACGCTACAACAGCAAACCTGTGCACGATTCAAACTTCACAACAGGCCTTGCCGCGTTACGTCGTGACGGCTTTGTATCCATGCAAGCCGGAACCGAAGAAGGGCATTTTATTACTGACGCGGTTACCGTTAACGGCAATTATTTGTTTGTGAATGTGGATGTGCATCGGAAGAAAGGGAAATTGCTCGTTGAGGTTTTGGATGCAAAGGGTACTCCGATACCCGGATTTACAAAGAAAGATTGCAGCATCCTGAAACGAATGGACAGTACGAAGCAAATGATTGTCTGGAAAAACAAGACGGATTTGTCTGAACTATCAGGGAAAAACATAAGTCTGAAGTTCTATTTGACGGATGGTGATTTGTATTCATTTTGGATTTCATCGTGGAAAACCGGTGAAAGCGGCGGTTATACTGCCGGAGGCGGACCGGGCTTGAATCCGGCAGGAGTGGATATAAAATAAAAGCATATATAAACCTATAATTTTTTTCACTTTTTTAGTTTATCCGTATTTTTTTGAGATATGACAAGTAGTTAGTAATAAACTTATCACTTCAGGAAGGGGGGATAATAGTTTGATAAGTGTACCGCAGTATTGCTTCCGGGCAACAACTGTCTCTATGCGGGCCAAAACATAGTTTTGGTTGCTATCGGTTATAACTATTATTCTTTAATATACTGTACTATGAATAAACTTCTTGTCTTTGTTTTTTATTTATGTAGTGTCGTATATGTTTTTGCCCAAAGTGAACAAAAATACTCGGCTGTGAATCCGGCTTTGTTTCTATACACTACCGATGATGTATATATAAAGCCTTTGACCAAGTATAATAATGGCAGCAACATCATAAGGCCTAATCCTGCCTCGTATCCTTGGGAAACATATCTGGAAAATGGCATGCCCAATATTATCAGAGACCCCAGTGGAAATCTGTCTATATACATCTCGAGCTGGGTGGCTTATTCGGCTACACCTCCCTCTAAAATGGGGGTTATGGTCTATACAAACAATACAAACGATGTAAATGCTTGGCAACGTCCCGATGCCGGTTTGTATTGGTATAATCCTGCGGGGAAAACCGGCGATGATAAAATATCATCCGTATATGCCAGCGGCTATCAGGCTACTAACATTGTAGCGGTTGATGTGGAAAGTTTTGGCATATATGATGATTATCAAATCCGGAACAAACCAATCAAGCTTATTTACCTCCCTCAACGGGAGTCTAAAAACAAAATGCTTGCAGGGTATGAAATGAATAAGACCTTTACTGCCAATGGTGTCCTGCAAGATTTTGCCACAATGAAAAACGACAGGGTCACCAATCAGAAAAAGTACACGTTTAAGTTTATAAACGGAGACACCCACATGAATTATTTCAAGCATAATGGGAAATATTATTTTGTCTCTCGTCTGAACGGAAAACGGTCTGCACTGAAACAGGGAGAAACATTGCCCTTGCGCCCTGATGCCCGAAAAAGGTATCGCAGGGAGACCGTAACGGAAATAGGATCGCAGTTGGTTTCCAAAAATGTGGATTTTACCATTGCTTTGGACATGTCAACCTTACGTTGGGAGCCATACAGTATGCAGCCTGTCCGTTTGCCGGATTTTGAGAAAGACATCTGGTGGGGACTGGTGACAATGTTTGGAACCGAAGGCGATGTAGAGGTGCAGCACAAACAACGTACGGAACTGGCCATATCTAATGACGGAATTAACTGGAAATATCTGAAACCGGGAATTCCGTTTTTGGATAATGGTACTGATCCTCAAAGTGACGACTATGGATGTATCAACATCGGGAAACCGGTATTGAACACACGCTTCTCCACGAATCCGTTGGATACTTATTATTTTTATGCAGCCTCCAACATCAGGCATGTGAAGGGGCGAAATCCGGGAATCTCACTCGCTGTCGGGAAGTATGGTAAAATGGCGGGCTTGAAAGCGGAGAATACGCCTAAGAATTTTTATTCGATGGAAGCCGCTACTTATCCTATCTCAGTGGATGATATGCCTAAGTTTTCCATGTATAATGCTTTCAGAGAGGGAAGCAGTTTTTTCCCTTATATTCTTGCCGATGTTACTGATGATCCCCGGGGGAAGTCTTTGACCGAGTTAAACAGTTATGCGGCGGTGCTGATGTATTCGTTTGTGGCAAGTGGCGATCATGGGAAAGGAGTCTTTTTGGGTGGTACTTTAGGAAGCTCGGTGAAGGGTACACATACAATTTCGGACAATTATGAGGCGGTTGGTTTCATAACGCAGGGGAAAGATGGAAACAGTAAATATTTCTTGCTGGAGTACTTACGGGACTATTCGCAATTGCATCCGCAAGAGATTGTGTCCATAAAAGACTTTCCGGAATTTCCGGTGGTTTTGCAGGCTATGACTAAAAATGCGGTTTTGTACGGAATAAAGTTCAATAAAGGTAAGGGGAGTGATGAGGCTTCGCTCGATCTGACTGCTCCTTCAAATTACGAGGGGGGAAACTTGTGGAGCTATATACCGGCAACTCCATCTTCTCCTTATTCTACCCAAGACTTCGGTCACCTTGTCAGGTTACCCAATCAGAAAATGCCTGTTGACAAGACTATGGGATCTATTGCTGTGAAACTCACTCCGGTTTCCGGTACGAGTCAACAGGCTGTTTTGAGGTTATATGGAACTGATAATGACGATATAGGCATTTATTATAACTCTTCCGGAGCTTTTCAATATGAAATGAGGAAGGACGGTATTCCTTTCGCAAATATGACGATTGCTCCGCCCACAGGGAAGAGTTTTGCCAATAAGGAAGTGATACTCACCTTTGAGGCAGTGAAGAATACTGACCGTAAATATGCAAAGTCTCAAAAAGAAGAATCTGCTGTCTTTAGGGTTTCGTGTCCGGTCATTAACTATGAAAAGGTCGTTCAGCAGGACATTCTATGGAATTGGAAGCATGCGGCAGAAACTATAACACCGGCAGACAGTGCCAATGCAAGAGGTTTTGCCTATTTGGAACTTTCTTCTTTTGTGGCAGATATGAATAAAATAACAGTCGGCGCCAAGAACAGCTCCTCTGCGGAACCTTTCAGGGGGAGCATCAGTCACGTAGAAATAGCGCCGAAACTGCCTGCCGGTACTTCCGATTTTTGGAATTCTGCCAATTTGCAAGCTATATTATCCTCCGGAAGCTCAAATAGAAAAGAGATTGAGTAGGAGCATGGTTGTAGGACTGAACTTTTATTGAGGAAAATGAAGTATAATTTTAAAACTGAAAAACGATGAAAAGACATATTTTATTTATTTGTTTGATATGCGGATTTTATTCCGGTGTGAATGCACAGACGTATTATAATATGTGGCGAGGTTTCGGTGAAGCCGGTAAGCCGGAGTGGATTGCTAACTTGTCATTAGCCACAGGAGATAGCTATACAGGCATAGGTTTTACATCCGGCTCCATTTGCCGCGGATTTGTAAACGGAGGTGGTAAATGGGGATTTTTGAGGCCGGGAAGCACGTCGGATCCAAGCCGTTTGAGTAGTATCATCAGCAATATTTCTCAATTAACGGTCGGAGTGGAAGGATGGGTTGGAGCAGAAGGACTTTCTGCCAGAAGCCTGACTCCGGGTACTGAAACGACCCTTGACTTGGTGGCTGCCAGCGGAAAAACAAGCATTACGTCTAATGTGGACTTTCAAGGCCTGCACATTCAATCTGTGAGAGCGAAGCGTATCTATATGTACGATGATGTTCTCTTTAATCAGAAATTCTGGACAAGCATGGGCATCGGGAGAAACGACGATCCCACTATTGATAATCCAAATAACAAGATGCTGCGCATTGGAAGTACAGGGTCGATTGGCTTTTGGGGAAACGGCCAAGTGAAAGCGGACGATGCCCCCAATCTTTTGATTACTACGGAGGGAAAAGTGCGGATTGGCTCAAACAGCAATTTGCATAAATTGAATATCGGAGGAGCCATATACTTAAAGCAAAAGAATGTGGAGACCCTTGTAGGAGTGAATAGTGATTCTACCTGTACATGGATCGGAACTCTCTCCAATCATGGTTTTCTTTTGGGTACGAACAAGCGTAGCTGTTTCTACATAGACCCGGTACAGCGTAATCTGTATGTAGGAATTACGGAAGTACAGGCTGCCCAAATACGGGAGGAACTGAAAAATAAGTACGGCATGTTTGTCTATAAGGGTATCCTTTCCGAGGACTATGCCATTGCTCCGAAGTCAACTTGGGCGGACTTTGTCTTTTCGCGCAACTACAACCTGAAACCGTTGAAAGAAGTGGAATCTTTCATTGCTGAAAACGAACATCTTCCGGATGTTCCGTCGGCTGCCCAAGTGGCGGAAGAGGGCTATTCGCAACATGATATGAATAAGGTGCTGTTGCAGAAAATAGAAGAGCTGACGCTGTACATCATTAAGCAACAAAAAGAGATAGAAGAATTGAAAAGAAGATGATAAGTCTTTACAAATGTAATGCGTCGGAAGATGACTCCCATATTCAGGGTATCTCAGTCGTATACTGAGATACCCTAAGTATACGACTGAGATAGACTCTGTATACGACTGAATCAACCTATTTCGTTTGCCTTGATAATCAGTTAGTTGCAAAAGAATGTTTTAATGGTAATAAATCTTTTCAATTAGATGGGGGAATATGAATCAGCCCCGACTTTTGATTCATGTCAATAACAATGTATAGAAAATGAAGAAAGTGATTAGTTTGTCCATCATGCTGGCATTTGTCCTGATGATGAAAGCGCAAGAAAAAGTGTATCAACCCACCTGGGAGTCATTGGACAGCCGTCCTGTGCCGTCATGGTTCGGTAATGCCAAGTTCGGGATATTTATCCATTGGGGACTGTACTCTGTGCCTGCATGGTCGCCGAAAGGCACGTATGCCGAATGGTACAAGCATTGGGCAGACAAGAAGGATCTCTTTGGAAACGGGGATTTTAAGGGGGATGAGGTATATGAATATCACAAAAAAATGTATGGAGAGAAGAGCTATGCCGATTTTGCAGCCATGTTCAAAGCCTTGGACTACAACCCTGTACAATGGGCGGAACTGTTTGAGAAAGCAGGAGCCAAGTATGTGGTGCTTACCACAAAGCATCACGACGGCTATGCACTGTGGCCAAGCAAGGAGGCTTCGCGAGATTTCGGACGACCTTGGAACAGTATGGATATCGGTCCCGGAAGAGACCTTGTGGGAGAGTTTACGGAAGCTGTCCGCGGCAAGGGACTGAGAGTAGGGCTGTATTATTCCATGATAGAGTGGGACAGTCCGCTGTGTATGCGCGGAAGAATGGACTGCTATGTGAAGGAGCATCTGTTTCCGCAGTGTAAGGAGCTGGTTACCAATTATAAGCCGGACTTGCTTTGGTCGGACCGAAATGGCGGATACTCGGAAGATATTTATAAAATAAAGGACTTTCTGGCATGGCTGTATTCGGCAACGGACGTAAAGGACAAAGTGGTGGTCAACGACCGGTGGGCCAAAGGCATGAAGCATGTGCATGGGGATTTCTTCACCTCGGAATATAGCACATCCGACTTGGACGTGGAAAAACCTTGGGAGGAATGTAGAGGCATTGGCTTCTCTTTCGGATTGAACCGGAATGAAGATATTGAGGACTATTCCTCGCCCAAGGGGCTGGTGCTGACTTTGACTAACATTGTTGCCAGAGGTGGCAACCTGTTGTTGGGCATCGCTCCGGACGCCAACGGAAAGATACCTCCCGTCATGCAGGAACGTCTGCTGCAAATGGGCAAATGGCTGGCTGTGAACGGTGAAGCCATTTACGATACGCATAAGTGGAGAGAGAGTTTCCAATGGTCGGCAGGTGCAAGAGAGGGATTGAAAAAAGGTAAGTATTACGTTAGCGGCGATGCCATCTTGGCTCAGACCGTATGTCCGGAAAAAGGGCAGGCTGTGAAGGAAGCCTTCTTCACCCAGTCCGTCAAGGGGGATGTGTATGCCATCCTGCCCGTCTTGAAAAGCGGGAAGTTCGTGTTGAAAAACATACAATCTACTAACAATACAAGAATCTCGATGTTAGGTTTGAATAAGACATTGCTTTGGAAGCAAAAAGGCAAAAACATTGAGGTTACAATTCCTGTCATTGAATATGGAGAAGCTCCATGCGATTATGCGTGGACGCTCAAGATGGAGAATGTGAAATAATATGTAGCTATGAAAAAAGTGGTCGGCTTGTTTATCATTGTAGTGACAAAGTCAAGAATCCCCGTTATATACGTTACGCTTGGCAACCCTTTACACGTGCCAATCTGGTTAATGGTGCAGGGCTGCCGGCGTCTACGTTTATTGCCTCAAGGGGGCAGAGGTATGAGTACCAACTGTGCTTTCTGATATAAAAAAAGCTGCACCGAACATGGCGCAGCTTTTTTTATATCAGAAATGTTTTATTGCTTAGTCAAACAGACTCTTGAACTTCTTGAAGATTTTTTCCTTGATGGAAGTGTTCGGCTTGAAGTTGTCCGAGCTTTCCATTTCTTCCAATGCTTTTTTCTCTTCTTTGTTCAGGGTTTCAGGGACATAGACGCTGACATTCACCAATAAATCCCCCGTTCCGTATCCGTTGACGTTGGGCAAACCTTTGCCACGCAGGCGGAGAACCTTGCCCGGTTGCGTACCCGACTCGATTTTCACCTTTACTTTTCCGTCAATGGTGGGTATCTCCACCGCACCGCCCAATGCTGCGGTTGGGAAGCTAAGGAGCAGGTTGTATATCAGGTCGTTTTCATCGCGGATCAGTTCCTTGTCCTGCTCTTCTTCTACGAGAATCAGCAGGTCGCCCGGCACACCGTTGTGCTTGCCGGCATTACCTTTGCCACCCATAGAGAGCTGCATGCCTTCGGCTACGCCTTTGGGAATGTTTACGGTAACGACTTCCTCACCGTACACGATACCTTCACCGGCACACTCCTTACACTTGTTCTTGATTACTTTGCCTTCACCGCCGCAGGTGGGACAGGTGGTGCGCGTCTGCATCGTTCCGAGAATGGTCTGCTGGTTGCGGATCACCGTACCGCTGCCTTTGCAAGTGGGGCAGGTCTCTGCACCTCCGTCTCCTTCGGCGCCGGTTCCATGACAGTGACTGCAAGGCACGTACTTTTTCAGCTTGAATTTCTTTTCTACTCCGGTAGAAATCTCCTTGAGGTTTAGTTTCACTTTGACGCGTAAGTCAGAGCCGCGATACCGCCGTTGCTGTTGTGCGCCTCCGCCGCCAAATCCGCCGAAACCACTGAAGCCGCCGCCAAAACCACCACTGTGTCCGCCAAATATGTCGCCGAACATGGAGAATATGTCATCCATGGACATGCCGCCGCTGAAACCGCCGAACGGACCGCCATTGCCGGCTGCGCCGCTCATTCCGGCATGACCGAACTGGTCGTAACGGGCACGCTTGTCCGGGTTACTTAATACATCGTATGCTTCTGCCGCTTCTTTGAACTTCTCTTCGGCTACCTTGTCGCCGGGGTTTTTGTCCGGGTGGTATTGGATAGCCTTTTTGCGATAAGCCTTCTTTATCTCGTCTACCGATGCTGTTTTCTCGACTTCCAGTACTTCGTAATAATCTCTTTTTTCCATATAACTGTGTATGTTATTCTCCAACCACTACTTTGGCATGGCGGATTACTTTGTCGTTTAGCATGTAACCTGTTTGCACGCAGTCCAGAATCTTGCCTTTCAATGCCTCGTCGGGAGCCGGGATTACGGCAATGGCTTCATGGTAGTCTGTATCAAGCGGTTGCTCTTTGGTTTCAATTACTTTGACGCCGTTGTGTCCCAGTACCGTCATGAATTTGTTATAGATGAGCTCTACACCCTCTTTCACAGCAGCCACGTCGGTGGCAGTCTCCATATTCTTCAAAGCACGTTCAAAGTCGTCCACAATGGGGAGGATACTGCTGATGCTCTTTTCACCGCCGTTCAGGATCAGTTCGGCTTTTTCTTTCATCGTGCGTTTGCGGTAGTTGTCGAACTCGGCGGAGAGACGCAGGTATTTGTCTTTCTGGTCTTCAATCTCTGCGTGGGCTTTCTCCAATTCTTGAGCGAGCTTCTCTTCCTCAGTCGGGGTAACTTCCTCTTTCTCGGTTGCCTCTTCACCGTTCTCTTCCGGAACAGCTTGTGCTTTCAACTCTTCTTCGTTGATGTTTTCTTTTTCTTTAGAATCCATATTATTGTTATGCTTGTTATTCTTATAAAATGGTTTTGCTTTCATTGCTGCTAAGGGTTAAGTTAATATGATATGTTTTTTATAGCAATAACTTTGCCAAATTGGCTGCTTTTGCCAAAAACGCTGCAAAGGTAATACTTTTATGTCAGATTGACAGCGAAATGCTCTATAAATAGGGATGTCTCCCAATCATTTCGTGCGCTTATTTAAGGCTTTCAGCGCTTATTTTTATGGATTGGGGAAAATAATTTTCCAGATATTAATAAACCTGTTTATTTTTAGGCCGGAAAATGACTGACTGACTAACTATTTTTGTATGTAACTATTATGGATGAGAGTACTGAAAAAAGAATAATTGCTTTTACTTCACAATCTTTGAGGCAATATGGTATCCGGGCTGTTCGTATGGATGATATTGCCCGGAATATGAATATTTCTAAACGGACTATATATCAGATTTATACTACAAAAGATAATCTTATAAATACCTGTTGGTGGGTCTATCAGAGTAGAATTGAGAATACATTCCATATCATCAGGTATGATTCTCCTGACATATTGGAATATCTTTGGGCGGTTTCTAAAGCATATATCGAGAATTTATATAAGGCTGCATGTGTCTTTTGGCTTGATGTTTCCCGGCATTTGGAATATAAATACATCTATAATCTATACAATCGTATATGGTCGGACGAGTTAGAGAAAACCCTTTCGGCTTGCCTGAAGGAGAGACATATCATTCCGGATTTGGAAGTACGTACGTTCGTTGAGTCCTTTACAGCCTTGCTTTATAATGCAAGGGTAGCGGAATGTCTGCCTGCCATGCTGCATAGTTCGGCGACCTTTATGCTCAGGGGGATTATGACGGAGTCGGGCATCGGGTTATTTGACAATATTCTTCGGAAGAATCAGGTAATAAGCTGAAAAAGGCTCTTTACAACTTCTGGCATCTTACTTTATTCTGCTGAAGTCTACCTGAATCTCGTGGATTTTTCCTACCTTTGCACCCGCAAATTGCAGAATTATAGGTATTAAATAGTAAATATAAAGATGATTACAGTCTCGAACGTATCGGTACAGTTTGGTAAAAGAGTGTTGTTTAATGATGTGAACTTGAAGTTTACAAGTGGTAATTGTTATGGTATAATCGGTGCTAACGGCGCTGGAAAGTCCACTTTCCTGCGGACTATCTCAGGAGACTTGGATCCGACAACGGGATCTATCATGTTGGGGCCGGGCGAGCGTCTTTCCGTTTTGAGTCAGGACCACTTCAAGTGGGATGCTTATACGGTGATGGATACTGTGATGATGGGACACACAGTGTTGTGGGACATCATGAAGCAACGCGAAGAGCTCTATGCCAAAGAGGACTTTACCGATGAGGACGGCTTGAAGGTTTCCGAACTGGAAGAGAAATTCGCCGAACTCGACGGCTGGAATGCCGAAAGCGATGCAGCCGCCTTGTTGAGCGGGTTGGGCATCAGGGAGGACAAGCATTACGTGCTGATGGGCGAGCTGAACAATAAGGAAAAAGTACGTGTGATGTTGGCGCAGGCCCTGTATGGCAATCCCGATAACCTCTTGCTGGATGAGCCCACCAATGACTTGGATATGGAAACTGTTACCTGGCTGGAAGACTACCTTGCCAACTTTGAACATACTGTCTTGGTGGTAAGCCACGACCGCCACTTCCTCGATTCTGTTTGTACGCATACGGTGGATATTGATTACGGAAAGATTAACCTTTTTGCCGGTAATTATAGTTTCTGGTATGAGTCGAGCCAGTTGGCTCTCCGTCAGCAGCAGAATCAAAAGGCTAAGGCCGAGGAGAAGAAGAAAGAGCTGGAAGAGTTTATCCGCCGTTTCAGCGCCAATGTGGCGAAGAGCAAGCAGACCACCAGCCGCAAGAAGATGCTCGAAAAACTGAATGTGGAAGAAATCAAACCGTCATCCCGTAAATATCCGGGTATCATCTTTACTCCGGAACGCGAACCGGGAAATCAGATTCTGGAAGTATCGGGACTGACCAAGACACTGGAGGACGGTACGGTGCTGTTCCGCGATGTGAATTTCAATGTGGAGAAGGGGGATAAGATTGTATTCCTCTCACATGACCCGCGTGCCATGACTGCTTTGTTTGAGATTATCAACGAAAACATGAAACCCGATTCCGGAACTTTCAATTGGGGTGTTACGATCACCACAGCCTATCTGCCGTTGGATAATACGAGCTTCTTTAATACGGATCTGAATCTGGTGGACTGGTTGAGCCAGTTCGGCGAGGGCAATGAGGTCTACATGAAGAGCTTCCTCGGACGTATGCTTTTCTCCGGTGAAGAAGTGCTGAAGAAGGCAAGCGTATTGTCGGGAGGTGAGAAGATGCGTTGTATGATTGCACGTATGCAGTTGCGCAATGCCAACTGCCTGATTCTGGATACGCCGACCAACCACCTCGACTTGGAGTCTATTCAGGCATTCAACAATAACCTGAAGACGTATAAGGGCAATATCCTGTTCTCATCCCATGACCACGAGTTTATCCAGACTGTGGCAAACCGTATCATCGAGCTGACTCCGAACGGTATTATTGACAAGATGATGGAGTATGATGAATATATCACTTCCGACCACATCAAGGAATTGAGGGCAAAGATGTATAATAAATAATATAGGTTAGGTTGTCAAAACTCTGACAAGCCTATCATTAGCTTCGCTCAAAATATCTTTTATTTCTTACGCTAATGTATAGTCTGTCATGCAGAACGTAGTGAAGCATCTCTTCTCCTACTCACACAGAGAGTAGATTCTTCGCTTCGCTCTGACTATACCTTAATAAAAAAAGGCAGAAGAGGTTTTGAGCGAAGCTAATGACAGAGTAAAATGATAGTTAATGTTAGTTTTGACACACTTTCCTATCTTTTTTACTGAACATTTTTAAAATCACTCCTGTTCCCAGTATCATTAATACTGTACAAAGCATGGAGCCTTCAAAGCCGAAAGCGCCTCCGTTCATCAGGTTGGCTTCGGGCAGATGGAGTGTCAACATGCTCTCACCGAATTTATTCCCGCTGACTTCATATCCCAAGACAGGACCTTGTATCCAGTTCCAGAACCAATGTAATGCTATCGGAAAGCAGAGGTTGCGGGTATATATATAGGAAGAACCCAAAAGGACACCTGCCAACAGAATATTGATAAAGGACAGGAAGTTGAAGTTCGGATTGCCTATATGAATCAGTGAGAACAGAACGGAGGAAAAGAACAAAGCCCAGAATTTATTTATCCCGCCTTGCAGCATCCGTTCCAGTACAAAGCCCCGCAATGCCAGCTCTTCCGTAACGGCTACCAGCAAGAAGAAAACAAAGCTGATCAATAGGGAAGAAGGATTGAATGTAACTCCTGTAATCTTTACCGCCCCTGCCAATAAGGATATGCCGAAGCCTACTGCATAAAGAACGATTGCCAGCAACACTCCTGATAATAAATCCTTTCGGCGCATTGCTAACGAACGCCCCAGACCTGCCAATGACAATCCGCGGAAGTGCCACACAATCCAGGCGGAAAGGAATACGCCTATCAGCATCAGTGTTTCGCTCAGCATGAAGACAAACATGCTGTCCGGACTTTCTTTGTCCGTTTTCAGAAACAACACAGAGAAAGGAATACTCATGATCGTAACAAGTATAACGGCCAATGCGGCAAATGCAATAATGTCGATTGCAACTTTTCCAAAACGTTTGATTGGGAAGTCATTTTCTATATTTTCCATATATCGGTAAAGTGATCTTTTGTTTGACACATCCTCTCTTAACTCTGGCAAAAATAATAATAAAAAGAAAAAATCATTATTCGGAATTGGCAGTTTCTTCTTATCTTTGAAAAATAAACTCAATCTGACACTTAAAACATGAACCTGAAAAAGATATTTTTAGTAATAGCCGGCTTGGGCATCCTATTGAACAGCTCTGCCCAGACTTCCAAAAGGTATACCGTTGCAAAGCCCGGCACTTTGGTAGAGATGCTGACCGAGGAGGAAGCTAACGAGATAACACACCTTGTCTTGCAGGGCAAGCTGAATGCCATTGATTTCCGCCACTTGCGGGATGAGTTCAAGAAACTGCAGATACTGGATATATCCAATGCCTCTATCAGCATGTATGCCGGAAAGAACGGTACGCACCCCGACCGTTTCTATGTCTATCCTGCCAACTGCATCCCGTCTTACGCCTTTTGTAAGCAAATCAATGATAGCGTGTTTGCAGGAAAAACTTCTTTAACCCAAGTAATCCTGTCCGACAAGGTCAAGAATATAGAGGATGGTGCATTCAAGGGATGTACCAACCTGAAGATTTGTCAGATACGTAAGAAAACTCCCCCGAATTTGTTGCCCGGAGCTTTGGCCGACAGTGTGACAGCCGTATTCGTACCGCTGGGCAGCAGTGACGCCTATCGAAATGGCAAAAGGTGGGAGACATTCGCGTTTATAGAAGGTGAGCCGGTGGGTGTCACTGTGCAGATAGCTGCTATGGGCAGCCTTGCCAGTGAACTTATTCATGCAGGCATACAGCCCAAAGATGTGAACTTCCTTACGGTGGAAGGAAAAATGGATGAGGCGGACTTCACTTTGATACGTAATTACATGCCTAATCTGGTGAGTGTGGATCTCTTCCGGTGTAATGCAACGGTTATTCCCGACTATACATTTACGCAAAAGAAATATCTGCTCAATATCAAGCTGCCCCATGGCTTGAAAAGTATAGGCCAGCGTGCATTTAGCGGGTGCGGACGCTTGTGCGGCACATTGGTATTGCCTTCCGGTGTGACGGCCATAGAATATGGCGCGTTCATGGGATGCGACAACTTGCGCCATGTTCTTGCCACCGGCAATAAAATCACCACTTTGGGCGATAACCTTTTCGGCAATGACAAGGATAAACTGATATATAGAGATTAGTGATTAACGTTAATCACTAACCCCTAAATACGTTCCACTCCGATCATAGTCAACTGTATGCGTTTCCGTTCGGTATCCACGCCCAGTATCTTGACGCGTACCTGTTGATGGATGGACACAATCTCATTGGGGTCTGATACATACTTCTGCGCAAGCTGGGAGAGGTGTATCAGGCCGTTTTCTTTGATGCCTATATCGACGAAAGCGCCGAAATTGGTGATGTTGCTCACGATGCCCGGCAGTTCCATGCCAATGCGAAGGTCGTCAATCGTACGCACGTTCTTGTCGAACTCGAATACCTTGATAGGCCCGCGCGGGTCGCGTCCCGGTTTTTCCAGTTCTTGCAGAATATCTTTCAGGGTGGGCATCCCGACGGTGGGAGAGAGGTATCGTTCCGGTTGTATCTTCAATCTCAACTCTTTGTCGGCTATTAATTCGGCTACACTGCATCCCAGGTCCTTGGCCATTTGCTCCACAATATGGTAACTTTCGGGATGCACTGCCGTATTGTCCAACGGGTTCTTGGCATCCGGTATGCGCAGGAAGCCGGCGCATTGTTCGAAAGCCTTGGCGCCCATGCGCGGAACTTTCATCAATTCTTTACGGGAGGAGAACGCTCCGTTCTCTGCCCGGTAATTCACGATGTTCTGCGCCAATTGCGGGCCGAGTCCCGATATATATGTAAGCAAGTGGCTGCTTGCCGTATTCAGGTTCACGCCGACGAGGTTGACGCAGTTCTCTACGGTCTGGTCGAGAGATTTCTTGAGTTTGCTTTGGTCTACGTCATGCTGGTATTGTCCCACGCCGATTGATTTCGGGTCTATCTTGACAAGCTCTGCCAACGGGTCCATAAGCCGGCGGGCAATGGACACTGCACCGCGTACGGTGACATCGTATTCTGGAAACTCGTCTCTGGCAATCTTGGAAGCGGAATAGATGGAAGCTCCTTGTTCGCTGACGATGAAGATCTGCACTTCCCGGTTGAATGTCTGCCGTTTCAGGAAATCCTCTGTCTCGCGGCTGGCGGTGCCGTTTCCAATGGCGATGGCTTCGATCTTGTAGGCCTCTATCATCTTTTGCAGTTTGGCGAATGCTTCTTTGCTTTGGTTCACAGGCGGATGCGGATAGATATTCTCATTATGCAGCAAATTGCCTTGTGCATCCAGGCATACCACCTTGCAGCCGGTACGGAATCCCGGATCTATTCCCATTACCCGCTTCTGCCCTAATGGTGAGGCGAGTAGCAGTTGCCGCAGGTTTTCCGCAAAGACGCGGATGGCTTCATCATCGGCACGCTCCTTACTTTGTGCGGCAAACTCTGTTTCGATGGACGGTTTCAGCAGACGCTTGTACGCGTCCTGTACGGCTTCGGCCACCTGTTTTCCGCAGGCATTGTTGCTCCGCACGAACTGTCTTTCCAACCGTTCCATGCACTCTTCGTCATTCGGGCTGATACTCACTTTGAGCACCCCTTCGGTTTCGGCGCGCCGAATGGCAAGCAAGCGGTGCGAACTGCAACGTTTCAGGGATTCCGAACAATCGAAATAGTCTCTGTATTTGGCCCCTTCTTCCTCTTTTCCTTTCACAACTTTGGCGGTCAGTACGGCTTGGCGTGCAAAGGTATTGCGCAGAGTGTTGCGGGCGCGTTCGTTTTCGCTGACTTGCTCGGCAATGATGTCGCGTGCGCCTTTCAGGGCATCGTCCGCATCTTTCACGTCGCCTTTCACAAAACCGGCGGCACGTTGTTCGGGATGAGGCTCGCGTTGGAGCATCAGTATGGTGGCGAGCGGTTCGAGTCCTTTCTGGCGGGCTGCTTCCGCGCGTGTTTTCCGCTTGGGTTTGTAGGGCAGGTAGATATCTTCGAGAACGGTGCCGTCCCACGTTTCTTCAATGCGCTTTTGCAACTCCGGAGTCATCTTCCCTTGTTCCTGAATGGTGTTGATGATGGTTTCCTTCCGCTTGGCTGTTTCGTTCAGCTTTTCGTAATGGGTTTGGATGGCTTCTATCTGTACTTCATCCAGTCCGCCTGTCATTTCTTTACGGTAGCGGCTGATGAAAGGGATTGTTGCTCCGTCATTGAGCAGGGACAATGTCTGTCCGATTTGTTTTTCTGATATGCCGAGAATGGCAGCTATCATGTTGTGGAAGATTTGTGTCATGTCAGCTTCTTTTTAATAATGCGTGCCAAAAGTACGAAAAACAATCTTTCTTTGTGCCTTTTTTGAGTTTTATTGTATCTTTGCGACAGTTCCCCGGGATTATGAGATTATTTAAGAATATATTTTATAGAGCATTGCTCTGCCTGACGGCGTTTCTTTTCCTTGCGCGCCCTGCCTTTGCGGTGACGGGCGACCATCCTGTGCTTATCATCAGTTCTTATAATCCTGACGCGGGCCAGACTTCGGGCAATATTTCCGACTTTATGGAAGAATTTCAGCGCTTGGACGGGAAGTGCGGGGTAGAATTGGAGAACATGAACTGCAAAAGTTTCTCCGAGGCTCCTTGGTGGAAGCAGAGAATGGTGGGCATCCTTTCCAAATATCAGGGCACAAAGATTCCTTCGCTCATAATACTTATAGGGCAGGAAGCGTGGGCAGCCTATTTGTCGCTGGAGGACTCCGTCCGGGGCGAAGTGCCGGTGATGGTGGCATTGGCCAGCCGCAATGTGGTGCTTTTGCCGGAGCATGGCACAGACCTGAAAACGTGGATGCCCGAATCGTTGGATTTCCTCGACGATTTTCCCGACTCTCCGATTAAGAGTGGATTTATTTATCAATATGACGTAGAGGCCAATATCCGCATGATAAAGCAGTTGTATCCCAAGACGGAACACATCGCTTTCATTTCGGACAACAGCTACGGCGGCGTCACCTTGCAGGCGCATGTGGTGAAAGAGATGAGGAAATTTCCGGAATTAGGGCTTATCCTGCTGGACGGACGTGTCAACACCATTTATACCATTAGCGACAAGCTGCATGCTTTGCCGCCCAATACCGCCTTGCTCATGGGAACATGGCGGGTGGACATGAACGACGGTTACTTCATGCGCAATGCCACTTACGCCATGATGGAGGCGGCTCCCGACCTGCCTGCTTTCTCCATCACCTCTGCGGGCATCGGCTATTGGGCTTTGGGCGGAGTGGTGCCTCATTACCGCCCTTTGGGCAAGGGGCTGGCGCAGCAAGCCGTCCGTCTGTTGAAGAATCCGGAGAAAGCCATGCTGGAGATTATTCCCACCCAGACCGTCATGGACGGCAAACTGATAAAGGAGAAGGATCTGGATATATCTTCACTTTCCGGACCTGTGGAATTGGTAAATGTAACTCCGTCTTTCTATGAGCAGTACAAATATCATATATGGGGGATAGCAGCCGTTCTGCTCAGCCTGTTGGTGGGATTGTTCGTCTCTCTCTATTTCTACTATCACACGAAGAAACTGAAAGACGAATTGGAAGTCTCTGAGGCATCCTTGCGTGAGGCGAAGGAGAGGGCGGAGGAGGCAAACCGCCTGAAGAGTGCATTCCTTGCCAATATGAGTCATGAGATACGCACACCGCTGAATGCAATTGTGGGATTTTCGGATGTGCTCTCTGCCGGCGATATTCCGTTGGAGGAGCAACGGGGATTTTTTGAGATTATCAAGGCGAATTCGGACTTGTTGCTCCGGCTGATTGATGATATTCTGGACCTTTCCCGGCTGGAGGTGGACCGGGTGACCTTTACGCAGGAAAAGTGTGATGTGGTGCAGGTTTGTACGCAGGCTTTGGCCTCTGTGGCACAGGCGCGCCGGTCGGCCAACAGGTTCCTGTTTGAAAGTCCGCTGGAAAGTCTGGAGCTCCATACGGACATCCAGCGTATGCAGCAGGTGATCATAAACCTGCTGTCCAATGCGGATAAGTTTACGAAGAACGGCACGATAACATTGAAGGTGGGGCTGGACGAGAAGAAGCATGTTGTGCTCTTTTCTGTGTCCGACACAGGCTGCGGCATACCGTTGGAAAAACAGAAGAAAGTGTTCGAACGCTTTGAGAAACTGAACGAATATGCTCAGGGCACAGGGCTTGGCCTTGCCATCTGCAAACTGATTGTGAAAAAGTGGGGTGGGAAGATATGGGTAGATCCGCATTATACACAGGGCGCCCGTTTCCTTTTTACCCATCCGCTGGATTGATAAAAGAAGAAAATAAGAGTATGAAGAGACGAATTTGTTGCTTTGTATGGCTTTTCCTGCTGCTCGGAACGGTTGCGGCACAGGAGAAGGTCGTTAAGTTGAAGATAGTACAAACCAGTGACATACATGGGAACTACTATCCCCATGATTTTATTTTGCAGCAGGATGCCGCCGGGAGTTTGGCGCGTGTATATGCTTTTGTGCAGAAAGAGCGCGAGACGTATAAAGACAATCTGATTCTGCTGGACAACGGTGATATTCTGCAAGGGCAGCCTACGGCTTATTACTACAACTACATTGATACTGTGTCGCCGCATCTGACGGCCGAAATGCTGAACTACATGGGCTATGATGCCGGCAATATGGGCAACCACGATGTGGAGACCGGACGTGCCGTTTTCGATCGTTGGGCAGGCGATTGCCACGCCCCTGTGCTGGGAGCCAACATCATTGATACGGCTACGGGTAAGAATCATTTCCCGCCCTACGTGACGCTTGAACGCGACGGTGTAAAGATTGTGGTTCTCGGCATGATAACACCCGCTATCCCGATGTGGCTGTCCGAAAACCTGTGGAAAGGCCTGCGCTTTGACGATATGGAAACAACGGCGCGCAAGTGGATGAAGATAATTCGTGAGAAGGAACGCCCGGATGTTGTAGTGGGTATGTTCCATGCCGGACAAGACGCTTTGCTGATGGGCGGCAAATATAGGGAGAACGCTTCGCTGGACATAGCACGCAATGTGCCGGGGTTCGACATCGTACTTATGGGGCACGACCATGCCCGCGAGTGCAAGAAAGTGCAGAACGTGGCGGGCGACTCCGTATTGGTGATGGATCCGGCGAGCAACGGCGTGGTGGTGAGTGACATTGACTTGACTGTGACGCTGCGTAATGGCAAGGTAGTGGATAAGCAGATCAACGGTGTGCTGACTGAAACCGGTGACTACGGCATCAGTGAGGACTTCATGAAGCATTTTGCGTCGCAATACGCCACCATCCAGAATTTCGTATCGAAGAAGATAGGGCATTTGACGGAGACAATCTCCACCCGTCCCGCTTACTTCGGCTCTTCTGCTTTCATCGACCTGATCCATACTTTACAGCTTAACATCAGCGGTGCGGATATTTCGTTGGCGGCTCCTCTGTCCTACGACACCCGGATTGAGGAAGGGGATGTCTATGTGTACGACATGTTCAACCTGTATAAGTACGAGAATATGCTCTACACCATGCGCCTTTCGGGCAAGGAAATACACGATGTTCTGGAAATGTCCTATGCCCTGTGGACCAACCGTATGGCTTCTCCCGACGACCACATCCTGCTGTTCCGCGGCAAGCCGCGCGAAGGTGCGGCAGACAGGGCGTCTTTCAAGAATTTCAGCTTTAATTTCGATTCGGCGGCAGGCATCGTCTATACAGTGGATGTGACGAAACCGGAGGGACAGAAAGTGACCATTCACAGCATGGCCGACGGCACTCCGTTCGATATGGACAAGATGTATGCGGTGGCTCTCAACTCTTACCGGGGCAACGGCGGTGGGGAACTGCTGACCAAAGGTGCGGGAATCCCTCAGGACAAATTGAAAGAACGTATCATCCGTTCTACGGATAAGGATTTGCGTTACTATCTGATGCAATACATAGAACGGAAGAAGGTAATCGAACCGCGTGCGCTCGGCCAGTGGAAATTTGTTCCGGAGGAATGGGCGGCTCCTGCTTCCAAACGCGATTATGAGTTTCTCTTTGGCAAAGTTCAGGAATAATTCGTACCTTTGCAACCCGGATAGAACAAACAAGATAATAAGGACGTGAGAGGATTGAAAAGAACAATATGCGCATTATGCTTGCTGGCACTCTTTGTGGCCTATCAGGCAAGTGTGACGGCTTTCACTCACGTCCACTACGTTAATGGGGTGCTGATTACCCACTCGCACCCTTTCCACAACCAGCACTCACATTCTGCCACTTCGCTGATTGTCATAGGGCTGTTGTCCCACTTCAGTTCGGACAAACCGGACTGCTGCGAAATGTTGCATCCGATGCGTGCTTTGCTGCGGGTGCTCGAAAATGCAACCGACACGCCTGTCGTAAAAGGCAAAACGTGCCGGGTGATTTCACTTCGCGCTCCCCCCTGTTTCGTTACACTTTGATATTTTTCCGCATCAACGTCGGGCATTTGCCATGCCTGCGTTGCCATTGATCGTAACTGTTTAAAATAGGTTTATATCAAGAGCATCTGTTGTTCGGAGCGTATAAGCTGATTGTGTGTATTTACTTAAAAAAGCGATTATTCAAATGAAACATTATATATTGGCGCTGGTGCTTGCCATGGCAAGCATCAACGCAGCTATTGCTGCAAATCCCATCAGGGAAGGCAATATGATTTCCGGCCATGTCCTTGTGAAAGGCTCGGAGGAGAACATACCGTATGCCACTGTTTTGATAGTGGGCAGCGGACAGGGAACGGTGTCTAATGAAGAAGGCCAGTTTGAACTCAAGAACCTTCCGGCGGGCAAATACACCTTGCGCGTATCCGCGGTAGGCTATAAAACACAGGAAAAGGAGATTGAGGTGAACAAAGACTTCACTGCCGTTGTACATTTCCAGATGCAGGAGGAGAGCTTCATGACAGATGAGGTCGTAGTATCGGCCAATCGCAATGAAGTGAGCCGTAAGGCAGCTCCTGTGGTGGTAAACGTGATGAGCACCAAACTTTTTGAAATGGTGAATTCCACCGACCTTGCCAAAACACTCAACTATCAGTCGGGACTGCGTGTGGAGAATAACTGCCAGAACTGCGGCTTTCCGCAAGTGCGCATCAATGGACTGGAAGGGCCTTACTCCCAGATCCTGATTAACAGTCGCCCCATTATCAGTGCCTTGAGTGGAGTGTACGGGCTGGAACAGATACCGGTGAACATGATTGAGAGGGTGGAAGTGGTACGCGGTGGCGGCTCGGCGCTGTTCGGCGCGAATGCTGTGGGCGGAACCATCAATATCATTACCAAAGACCCTATCAATAATTCCTTTCAGGTGTCGAGCATGTTCTCCAATATGGACGGCAAGTCATGGGAGCAGTATATGGGCGCCAATGTCTCTCTGGTGGCCAAAGACAACTCCTACGGCATCGCTCTTTACGAAAGCTATCGCAACCGCAATCCTTACGACCGCGATGGAGACGGCTTCTCCGAACTGGGCAAGCTGAACATGAATACTTTCGGCTTTCGCGCCTATTACCGCCCTACGCATTTCAGCCGCATCAACCTGGAATATCACACTACGAACGAGTTTCGCCGCGGCGGCAATAAGTTCGACCTCCAGCCGCACGAAACGGACATCACAGAGCAAACCAAGCATATCATCAACAGCGGTGGCTTGAGCTACGACCTCTTCTGGCGTGAATATAAGCATAAGATCTCATTGTACGGCTCCATTCAGCACACCGACCGCAACAGCTACTACGGTGCGCAGAAGGATCTGAACGCTTACGGCAAGACAAACGACTTGACTTGGGTGGCAGGCGGCATGTACGTAGGCAATATGGATAACTGCCTTTTTGCCCCCGCCACTTTTACGGGCGGACTGGAGTATCAGAACAATTCCATGCACGATGTGATGACGGGCTATCACCGCGACATGCAGCAGGATGTCCGCATTGCCAGTGCCTTTGTGCAGAATGAATGGAAGATGAATGTCCTGACCATGCTGGTGGGCGCCCGGCTGGATAAGCACAATCTGATAGACAAGTTGATTTTCAGTCCCCGCGTCAATCTGCTCTATAAGCCTTCCGAGGATTTTCAGGCGCGTCTGACGTACTCCACCGGTTTTCGTGCGCCGCAAGCCTATGATGAAGACCTCCATGTCACCGCAGTGGGCGGCGAGGGTGTGCAAATCAAGCTGGCGGACAACCTGCGCGAAGAGCGTTCCAACAGTTACAGCGGGTCGGTGGACTGGACCACTCATTTGGGACATTGGCAGGCCAACATACTTGTGGAAGGCTTCTATACGGACTTGCGCCATGTTTTTGTTCTTGAGGACATCGGAAAGAACGACATAGGCGATGTTATCAAAGAACGCCGTAACGGCAATGGCGCCCGCGTGTACGGAGCAAACCTCGACGCCAAGATTGCCCATGGCAAGGAAGCGCAGTTCCAGTTGGGCTTTACCGCGCAGCGCAGCCGCTACACCCACGAGGAGGCATGGACAAAAGTGGACGGTGTGGACCTGACTACCAAGCGCATGCCCCGCACACCGGATTATTACGGTTACTTCACTTTCTCGTCTGCTCCGGTGAAGAATTTCGACTTCTCACTGTCCGGCACTTATACGGGCAAGATGATTGTGCCGCACTATGCCGGATATATCGAAAAAGACCGCATGGAGAATACGCCCCAGTTCTTCGACCTCAATCTGAAGCTGAATTATACGTTCGTGCTGCACGACCACATCAAATTCCAGCTGAATACGGGCGTGCAGAACATCTTCAATAGTTTTCAGAAAGATCTGGATAAGGGAGAATTCCGCGATGCCGGTTATTTTTACGGCCCTACACAACCGCGTACATTCTTCATAGGATTTAAAATAATGAATTAGGATAACATTCACGATTTTTAAACTAATTATTTCGCGAATAATCCTATATTTGCCGGCAAAGCACAAGACCAATGAATACAAAACAGATACGCAATGTCGACATATCCGGCATACAACATCTACCTATGATTGACTTTATCGGCAATGATTTTGCTATTTTTGATGATATCAGGGACATTCCTTTTACGCCATATCCCACTCGTCTGAATGCGGCCTGTCTTGCAGTCTGCCGGAAAGGCCGGTGCAGGATGAATATCAATCTGCAGGAGTATGAAATGAGGGAAGGAATGCTCTGCATCATCCTGCCCGAACAGATTGTGCAGCAAGGTGAGCGCTCCGATGACTTCTCCGGCAGCTTTATAGCGGTGTCCAGAGACTTCATGGATGTGGTGATACCCACCATGCAGCAACTGTTCCCCATGTTTTTCATGATAAAGGAGCGGCCCTGCATCAAGGTCACCGCCGAAGAGTTACAGGCATTCGAGGAATATCATTCTTTTCTGTGGAGGAAAGTGAGGCTGAAGGACAATCCGTACCGTAAAGAGATTACGCAGGGATTGTTGCTGGCGCTGTTCTATGAAATCTATGATATTTATCAGGGGCACACCGCGAAGGAACGTACCCCGAAAAGCCGTAAGGAGGATTTGTTTGAGCACTTCATCCGGTATGTATCCGAGGGCTATAAAGAAGAGCGGAGTGTGGCCTATTATGCCGGCAAGATGTTTCTCACGCCCAAGCACCTTTCTACCGTAGTGAAAGAGGTGAGTGGCAAGACGGCGGGCGAGTGGATTGACAGTCTGGTGATTCTGGAGGCGAAAGCCTTGTTGAAATCATCCGAGCAGAGCATTCAGGAAATAGCCGATGAACTGCATTTTGCCAACCAGTCATTTTTTGGAAAGTATTTCAAGCATCATACGGGCATGTCGCCTAAGGAATATAGGAAACAGTAGTGTGAGCGTTCACTATATAACACAGGGCTGAACCGCTGGAAATCCGGTGCGGTTTGCAGTGGAAGCCTTTAAAATAAAGTAGTATGGAAAAAAGAGAAATTGATCTTACCGTTTCCTGTTATGGGAAGGTGAAAGATGTGAAGTATGATGTTGTCATTCTTCCTTGGGGGGCTACCGAGCCTCATAACCTGCATCTGCCTTATCTGACAGACTGTATTCTTCCGCATGATATTGCCGTAGATGCCGCTATGCTGGCATTGGAACGTTCCGGTGTGCGTTGCATGGTGATGCCTCCCGTACCTTTCGGTGCGCATAACCCCGGACAGCGCGAGCTTCCTTTTTGTATTCACACCCGTTATACCACCCAACAGGCCATTCTGGAGGACATTGTAGCTTCTCTTTATGTTCAGGGCATACGCAAACTGGTGATCCTCGGCGGACATGGCGGGAACAACTTCAAAGGGATGATTCGCGATCTTGCCGTTACTTATCCCGACTTCCTGATTATGGCAACCGATTGGTTCAGCATCATTCCCACCAAAGGCTATTTTGAGGCCGACATAGACGATCATGCCGGCGAATCGGAAACTTCTGCCATGATGTACTATCACCCCGAACTGGTGAACCTTGCTGAGGCCGGTGACGGAGCTTCCCGTCCGTTTGCCATCGCTTCGTTGAATGAGAAAGTGGCATGGACGCCCCGCCATTGGGATAAGGCTACGGTGGATAGTGGAGTGGGGAACCCCAAGAAAGCTTCCGCGGAAAAGGGAGAACGCTATCTCAAGCCGGTTATCGAGAAACTGGCAACGCTCTTTGCGGAAGTCGGACAGCACGATCTTTATTGAGAGGCTTTTCCTCTCTTTCCGCCCTGCCCGGTAATATATAAAAAAGGGGGGGAGGTATGCGGGAATGATAGTCGAACTTCATTCCCGCACACCTCCCCCTGGTTTTTTAGTGCACCTCTAAAAACTAAACCTGCTCCAGAACCCGCCTTTCTTTCTTGGGGGAGCTTCATCCATATTGCGATATAACTCCTCGTATGTCAGTTTCTTCTGAATCATGCGGTATATATCTCCCCAATCGGGCAGGCCGCCTAAATTGCGGTCGTCAATAAAGATATCCGCCTTTACCTTGCGCGAGAAACCATGATGTGCAGCATCTTCCTCTGGATAATCCCGGTTTATGGCATAAAACTCCACGCCCCGTTCCCTGCACCATTCCACAGCTTCTTTCAGAAGTTCTCCTTCGCGTACGGTCCACAGTATCAGCCGGTGATGATCTTTCATCAGCATTTTCAGCGTATCGGTGGCAAAAGGAATTTCGTTTCCTATCTTAGGGTAGCGGTGCTCTACGATTGTGCCGTCAAAATCAATGGCGATGGTCATAGGTCAGTTTTTGATTTATGGTGTTTGTTCCTTTCGGGTTATGTCAGTCAAATCAGAGTGTACCGCCACCGGAATGTTGGTCACTGCTTTGGTTGGTGTACTTTTCTTCAGATCCGGTATAACATTTCAATGCAATTGTGACATTCTTCTTGACGCCGTTTGCCATGATCTTGAAAGTATATGTTTTGGTACAGTATTTGGCTTTGTTCTGATAGTAGAGAATGCTGTTTCCGCTGATGTTGGTCTTCAGGACACGCTCTACGGTGTAAACAAGCGGATTGCCTTCCGTAGACCGGATTTGCGCTTCGATGGCTGCCGCCAGTTTCTCATCCTCTGCACCGGCTGCTTTCAGTGCGGCGGCGGGAGTTGTGGTGTATTCCCATCCTGCTTTGATGGCAACTTTTATTTCAAAATCTTTGATGCCGGATATATTTCCGCTGTTATCCTTCTTTACGGTTTCCGCGCCGTTGGCAAGGTTGGCTTCGCCCACCGTTTCTTTGCTCGTCACTTTTTCGGCCTTTATGCGTGTGGCATATTTTCCGGCAATCGTAGTGCCTGTGGGAATGGTGATTTCATAGTTTCCGTTGTTGAACTTCACTTCCGTATTCAGGTCCTCCCATGCTCTGGTGAGAGTAGCATCCTTCTGAGCCACCATGTTGTCCGGGTCGAAATAGATGGAAACATTTGCACTTGGGTTTGGCGTAGCAATGACGATATCTTTCTTGGCAGTGGCATTTGCCGGTTCTGCCTTGATGGCAATGCTGCTTACTGCCACCTGTTCCACCTCTTTCTTCTCACTGGTGACAGGGGCGGATACATTGGCTTTGGGCTCTTCATAGGCTCCGGCACTGATTTTCACACCCTCATCCATTGCGTTGGCGGGAGCTGTTACAATGGCTGCGGGAGTTTCCGTTTCAGTAGCTGCCGGTACTTCCACCTTCGTTTCCTGACCCGATACGGCTTCTTTAGGGGCAGTATATTCTACGACCTTGCTCATTTGGACGTTGAGCGTCAAAGTGCTGCGTTTTTTGGCGGATGATGCGATGTTCACCTTTGTGCTGAAGTCCTCCAGCTTGCTTGCCTTTACGGTTACGGTGTAGTCACCGGTCTTGCTCAGGGTCAGGTTGTATTTGCCTTGTGCGTCGGTGGTAGCTTTTATGTCATCCGTTATTTTCACTTCCGCACCCTTCACCACACCTTCGGCAGACGACACAACACCTACCAGATAATATTCGGTAGTAGTATCCAGCGGGTCTGGAAGTTGTTCCGGAGTTTTGTCATCTTTACCGCATCCGGCAGCGGTCAGGCAGATTGCAGTGAGCAATACTCCCATTCTGAAAAAGCTTCTCATTTTCATAACTTCTTGTTTTTTAATTAGAGTTTGTACTTGATAATTTCTATTTAGTTTTTCTTTCCTGTTCCTTAATGAGGAAGTGGCGTATATAGTCGGGCTGGTAGAAGTTGCTGCTTCTGTTTTCATCCGGACGTATGTTGTAGCTTTTCCCCATTTGGTCGTTGATGTATTTTCCATGAGACACCATGCTGTATGTCCAGGCAAAGTAGTCGGCGGGTTTTATCCGGAAGGCATGGTTCCGTTTCCATCTTTTTCCGGGCAGAGGTATGGCAAAGTGAAAGCCACCGTTTATCTCTCCTCCTGTATACAATGCGTACAACCCTATGGCATATTCTCCGAAATTTCGTGTACAGTCACCTCTCACTCCGTAATCTCCATAGATGTAGCGTCCGCCTTGCAAGTCAAATTGCAGGTTGGTGTGGGGCTCATATACGCTTGCTTTGAGAAAGGCATTGACTCTCGGAGTAGTGCTGACGTACCATCCTTCACCGTCCACGATAGCCGAATATACGGTTGCGCCTACCAATGCTCCGAGTTCCAGCCTGCCATTGTCTGTCCGGAACTTCATATCCAGTTGCGCACCCATGCGATTGTGAGTGAAGTTTCCGGCTGTAATTCGCCCGAAGAGGTTGTTTCTGAACCTTACCTCTTGTGACAAGGTCATCACGCCCGGATGTATCTTTTTATATTCCCCATATAGGTTGGCAGCTATGGGGAATACAACTTGCGCTGTCAGTTTTCCACCTTTCCACAGTCCCATTTCTATGGCAGGGCTGAGGTTGACGGCGTAGGTATATAGTTTGTTCAGGCTGTTATTCTTCAAGAACAGTTCGGGATATACGATGACATCCACTTTCCATGCCGAAGGGTTTTCAATTTCCTTTGCGTTTTCTACGGCTTTCATGGCATGGTCGGTATCAATGCTGATGCCCATTTCTGCATACACCTGCATCAGAGAGATCTTTTCTTCCCGATAATCATTCAGCAAGGTGTCCGGCAGACTGATGCATAACTGAGGTATTTGGTTCTCCAGTGCAACCAGTTGCAGGCTTTTGTTTACATTGCTTTCCAAACAGGCATCTATCGCTTCTCCTATTCCCTGGTAAGTGCTCCGATACACATTGTTTTCAAAAGTGACGGTTATACATTCTCCGGTCTCTGCATAGCGGATATTCTCCATGCCGATAGCTTTCAACTTCTCAGTGACGGATTGGGCGCTGGCTATGGCATTGGGAAGTAAGCAACAAATGGAGAAAAGCAGATATGATATAGAATGTTTTTTCATAAATATCCGTTTCTTTAGTGCAATAGCTTACACTCGTACCGTATTCCGCCTGACACACATTTGAAGTCTCTGGTAAAGATGTGCAATGAGATATGTCTCCATAATCTGGTGGCGGCTCCTATGTTGAATCCGTCGGAATCATATTCTGCCATGAACGCCATTTCCCTGTAAAAGGCGGGAGAGTAGCTGATGCCGCCAAACGGGCCTTTCTGTATGCTCCGGTCGTTTATCGGAATATAATATCCGGCAGTCAATGCAAGCCTGTCCCTTCCGGCTATGGAGAAACTTTTGGTCAATACTCCGTATACGGTACCGAAGTAATTATTTCCCGTATTCTTGAAAGGGTCGTCCACACCGATTACTACTGAAGGATGAAATCTGCCTTCTTTTAGCGGGCGTAGGCGTGCAGTCATTGAACGGTCTTGCTGGAAATATCCTTTTTTTCCGTCATATCGTGTTGTTTTCAACAGGGTGCACCGATAGCTCATTTCCAGTATTGACAGAAATGTTATGTTGATGAAATAATTTCCTGTGTTGAAGTTGAATGGGGTCATGCCATTGGGCAGATAGTTTCCGCCACCCATGAAAGTGCCGGTCTCCTGCATGTCGGCAGTGGGGATGTTCAGTAGGCCGGTGTTGCCTATGGAGTATTGGGCGCTTACCTTAATGGCACAGCACAGCAGACAGCATACAAAAAACTGTTTCTTCAGTTGAAGCATGTGTTATATGATGTAACTTGGTTCTGTAAGTTTTGGAAAGTTTTTCCTGCTTTAAAGCACGCTACGCTATTGCCTATCACATGGGGAAGTTATTTGTGAGGGCATATAATCCTTTTTTAAACTCGTGGCAAAATTAAGACAAATGTATTTAATAAGCAAGGGAAAAAGGGGGAATATTAGTGAGGTGATGCTTAAAGTATTTCATGAATGTAAATATATTGCGTGAGGTATAAATTGTTCAATTAATGATTTTATAGAATTCATGTTTACAATATAGATATGTTGTAATCACTTATTGTGTGGCTATAATCTCTTACTTTGAATTATATTTGGGGGCATACAAATAGTAAGCTAACTTTAGAGAGGGATTCTTTATATTATCAACATATTTCTTACAAGCACTATATAGTAAGTGCTTATTTACGAAGATTATTCAATAAGTTCAAAAACAGAATATTAGTATTACTAAAATAAATTCATGTATAATACTTGCTCTATTATTGGTGCCATGTCATAATATCTATACTGTCCTAGACGACCACCAAAGATGACATTTGCTTCTTTTTCCGCAAGCTTACGATATTTTTCTGCTAAGGTATTATTGCGTTCATTATTCACAGGATAATAAGGTTCCATACCTTCTTTAAACTCTGTGGAATATTCTTCGCTGATAACAGTTTTGGGACAATCATATACTTCTTGGCCAAACATCTCGAAATGTTTATGCTCAATAATGCGGGTGTATGGCTCATCGTGTGAAGTATAATTAACAACTGCGTTCCCTTGATAATTTGGTGTGTCTTCTATTCTTGTTTTAAAAGAGACCGTACGCCAATCAAGTTTTCCAAGTTGATAATCGAAATATTCATCAATAGCACCTGTATATATTAACTGTTTTGCTATGTTTCGCCAATTATTTTTATATTCGGACTTGAAAAAATCAACATTAGTTTTACATTCAATACCATCTAGCATACCGTTTATTAATTTATTGTAACCACCAATAGGAATTCCTTGGTATTTATCATTAAAGTAATTGTTATCGAATACTAAACGTACAGGAAGACGTTTGATGATAAAGGCAGGAAGCTCCGAGCATTTACGTCCCCATTGCTTTTCTGTATATTCTTTGATTAGTTTTTCAAAGATATCTTTTCCAACTAGAGTTAGGGCTTGTTCTTCTAGATTCTGTGGCTCTCTTCCTTTCTGGGCTGCAATAGCTTCTGACTTCTGCTCGTTTATTTTTGCAAAAGCTTCTTTTGGAGTTAGTACCCCCCACATTTGATAAAAGGTATTCATATTGAAAGGAAGATTAAACAACTTTCCCTTATAGTTGGCAATGGGACAATTCGTATATCTATTAAATTCTACAATGGAATTGACAAAATCCCAAACTTGTTTGTTGGATGTATGGAATATATGGGCACCATATTTATGGACATTGATACCTTCAATATTATCACAGTATACGTTTCCACCCAATTGTGGACGTTTGTCTATTACTAGACATTTTTTTCCTGCTTGTTTTGCACGATAGGCAAAACAGGTGGAAAACAATCCTGCTCCTACGAGTAAGTAATCATATTTATTTGTCATTATTTTTTATATAAAAAGTGATAGACATACTTTTGAAGTCAACGGGATGATAAAAAGGAAAGACACCTACAGTATGATGGATGTTGCTATGGTCCAAACTATTGATTGATGTATAAATTCTCCCAAGATTTTGGTAGTTGGTATTGGAATTAAATTGCGAAAGCAAAGTACTACTAATGAGTACTTTTCTTAATAGGAAGCAAACTTCAACCATCGTTTGTTCAAAATAGATAAGTAAAGTACTATGATAGTCTCGCCAAAGACTGAAAGTAAGAATAACAGATAGCCCTCTTCATAGTGATTTTGCTTTTTGGGTAGTTCTTTATACATAGATTATCTATGTTGATAAGATATCCTGAAAGTATGAAAAAAAAGTGGTGTGTAAGGTGTTGAAATAAAATAATTTATGAATTCAGGGGTAAATTCTATGGGCTTATTATCCCATATATGCATCCAAAGAATCATCATCATGCCGATGTCTTTAGCTATATCTAAGAATTGGAGACATTTATTTGCTTTTGTCATATTTTCTTCCTGCAAATTTAGCTGATAAAAAATCTTTGATTTTCTTTCTCCAATTCTCGTTTCCAATTTGCACAAAACCAGTCTCAACATATTTTATATCATTCTGCCTCAGCCATACATCAAGAAGCAGTTCACTGACACGACCAAACAGCCTGGCATCAAAGGCGGACATGTGGGTGACATCAATCTCTTTTTCCAAAGCAAAAAGAATACGGAATAACCAAGAACAATAGCTATCAAGCACTTCATACTTCATAATCATCATATTGAACATGTGGGCAGAAGTCCGTTTCATCACTTTGTCAAATGTAGGTAAATATTCAGGACATTGCTTCCTCATGATTTCGCGAGTCAGTTCCAAATGCTCCAAGTCGTGTGTGTGTTTGTAATGCGAACTTAAAGATTCTATGAAGTACTTACGCTTTGGGGGTAATACAACATCGGCCTTTGCTAAAAAATTATCAGCTTCTTCCTTTGTGAGAATGAGTGAATATTTCCATTTACCTTTACGGCAACTGAAATGACGGCGATAGTGAGCCAACCCGATATAGTCTGCTTTCACATTTTTCCATCCCCAATAGAGGGCAGTCAGTTCACAGAAATAGGGATTTTTCTCCGAGATATTTTCACCAGTATCATCTCCTTTATAACCTATATCATCTTTGGCTAAAACATTACCGACTCTAATGGGTAGGTACATTTCATCCAAAGGCATATGAGCTTTTTTGTGTGTAGCCACTAAAATTTTTATATCCATAATTGTTTGTGTTTTATTACTTGTATGGAACCATTTATTCAAAGTGTCAGTTACAATCTGGGCGCTTCCTCTGCGTAAAGGCTTAAACTTATAGGTTCTTGCTTTTTCTATCATTTCAGGTAAGTCATTCTCATTCATGCAGCAAATAACGCAACCCAACTCATCCATTTTTTTTGCTACCTGACTTTGGTCATGAACGTGTTCAACACCATTACGCCTCGGAAGAACAACTACTCGCTTACCTTTATCTACAGCTTCACAGATACCGCCCCATCCTCCTTGCAACACAAGGATATTAGCTTTATCCATAAACTGTTCCATCTTGTCTTTTGGGCAGAAATCAAAATGTTCTTTTACATGTTTGAAGTCATACTTAGTATAACCAGTCTGTACAATCACCTCTTCATCTGTAATAGCTGCATAATCATCTGCAGCTTTTGCCATTCTCGAGAAATCCTGAGAATGTGTTCCTAAACTGAATAAGATCATAAGACACCAATATATTTTGCTTTTGGAAATACTTTCAGCATCTCTTTCCATTGTACACAGAAGAGATCACTATATTTGTAAGCCCTCTTGGGGGTTCTAGAGGAAGTATAAACATCTGCAGCAGAGCATACATAAATTACCTTACTTTTTAATAATAATTTTCCAAAAAAGATTGTAGGGAATGCCATTCCAGAGCCAGTGGAAATAATAACATCTGGACGTTCTCTCAGTAAAAAGTATAGTGATTGAAAAGCATTCACTATCCAAGTCCATTTTTGAGATGGTATAACATTAATTACATAATGATGATGTCTCTGCTGGAGAAAGCCTTTTAAATGGGTAGATTTAAATGTAAGCCAGTAAATGTCATATTCACTTTCACTTATCTCTTTTGTAGCCAAGCGTAATTCTGCAAAATGTCCACCGGGACAACACGCCATGCAAATACGAGTTTTTCTATCTTTCATACTTATAACAACTGTTTATATAAATTACACAATGTCCTAAACACCGTTTCTGGTAAGAAAACATTGATCAATTTAAGACTTTGTCGTCCGTACTTTTCTATCTTATCTCTGTTGTGAATAAAAGAAAGAATCGCATTTTGTATTTCAGTAATATTTCCGGGATTGATTAAATAGCCGTTCACTCCATGCTTTACAACTGCAGGAATACCTCCGACTGTGGTTGATATAATAGGGCAACCATATGACATAGCTTCTAAAATAGCTATAGGCAATCCTTCGTTATATGACGGAAGAATGAATATATCAGCCCAATTAAGACATTCTATTTTCTTATTATCGGCTACAAATCCTTCAAAAGTTACGCAATTATTTAATCCATAATCTTTGATTTTTTTCTGCAAAATATCTTCTTCTTTATTTCCTCCTATTCTTAATTGAATATTTTTTGTAATCTCTTCACCACCTGACCATATGGCCTCTAACAAATCATACACACCTTTGCGCTCTCCTATGACTCCTAAATATAAAAGTTTTATTTTTGTATTATTCCTATTTACGGTACGAATAGTGGGTGGAGCTACGGTATTGTTCAAGACTACAATTATATTAGAATTTACACCGATTCCGATAAAATACTCTTTCCAAGAATCTGATAATACAAAATATTTGTCACAAGAATTAATGGTTTCTAATATTCTTCGCTTATGCCTTGACGGTTGAAAGTATCCATCAAAGTCGGCACAATGCATATGCATGATGATCTTTTTGCCAAAGAACTTTCCTACCCTCACAAAGAATGTATTTCGTTCAAACGAAGCAAAAGCAGCCCCTTGTATATGAACAATTTTGATATTTCTATCGAAGAGCATATAGAGGAGAAAGAGAATATATGAATAAATGGTATACCATATTTTAATCATCAAAGTACCATACTTCCATGTCGGTATGAATTTCATGTCTTCAAAATACATATCGTATGAAGCTAAAACAGCGGCCATACCACCGGGAGCATTATTCTTGAAATATTCCCCTACCATCAAAATTTTTGATGATATTTCTTTATTTACCAACTTTTTCATGCCTCTGATTTATTTAAAATTCTTATAACTTGTTCTACGCTTTCCTCTATTGTTCTGGAGTTATCCACAACATTCACTTCTGTATTTTCTGCTAATTTCTGGTACAAAGCAAAGCGATAAGGGAAATCTGGATTGGCCTGGTTCTCAATTCGGCAATCCAAAATTGCCTGATAATTACGAATTACCACAAACTGATAAGAGTTCTGAGGTAGGATAGTATGAAACTTTTTATACCACTTGCTGTCAAGTATGTTGTTAAACCTACATTCTGCTCCTAAGTCAATAAGTATATCGTTAATCCAACGATCACAAATCACATAGTCAGACTTCAGCTTCATCACTTTCTTTTGTGCAATCTTATTATCCAAATAAGAACACCACACATAAAGTTTACAGAACCATGGCATTTTATAAAGTCGGTGTTCCCACACATTCCCCATCTTGTTGTGAACCTTCACCGAAAGTCCCAAAATACGTGCAAAAGCATTCATTGCCTTTACGGTGTAATGGTTATACCGCATCCAAATATAATCCACAGTTTTGCCCTGCTGCTCCAATTTATCTTTCAAACTATTGATAACCGTAGTCTTACCACTGCCATCCACGCCACTGATAATTATATATTTCGTCATATTTGGGGATTATTGTATCTTGAATATAGAGATGTTGTTTTTCTTTGATGTATCCTTTCTGATAGTTTCTTTAAAATAAGTCTTAATGCAAATAGATAACCCAGGTCAAAAATTTTGCTATTGCAATAAGGGAAAAATAGAGTAGACATCATCAATATCTTAAAACATACTATCATGAAAATTAAATCATAAAATTTGATGATACCAGATCGCTTGCATATCTTAAGAATGCAAAAAGATATTATGCAAATATTCAATATTCCCCCTCCTATCCCGAAGTCTATATAGGAGTATCCCGGTAGGCCATAGAAACATTGGGGGTATTTAAGGCCTGTATGTTTCTGTATCCATTCTCTATTTTCTGTACCTAGCTTAAAATCTGTACCATTAAAAAAGCTAACAACGTAATGATATAAGCTGTGGCCTTCTGAATGACCTTTTAACTTCCAGCCAAAAGAAGAGAAACGAATAGGTGCTTCGCCTGTATAAGTTGATAAAGCCGCAAGCATTGCTTGATTTTCTTTAGCGTTTATATAGGTGACATCCTTGTCGCCAAAGCGCGTTTGAGTAGATACAATTAATAATAATATGCAAATCGAAACTATTACTGCTCCTATTTTATTTATTTTAGAAACATTTTTTTTGTTGAAGACCGGATAAAATAGCATATAGGCGATAAAGAATGCGTAAAGTTGATAAACTACAGATAATCGTCCTCCTTTGAGAAATACGTTAATTAGCTGACTGAGAATACAAATTATAATACCTATTACTGCCCATTTATTTCTCTTTTTGTTAATAAGTAGCGTACATAAAAGTAGACCTAAGATGTCTGCAAAGTGCGAACAAAAGTTTATCATCTTTGAAGATAAAAAACTAAGATTTGTAACTTCTCCAGAGTCTGTAAGAGCATGGGTATCCACAAGAAAGTCCATATTTGATTGAGTGTTGAAATGGAGTAAATTTTCTGTAAGAGGCGGTATGCTTAAAATTCCTAGGACTATGCAGAACTTGTTAATGAATCCTAAACAGCCGGAAAAATCTATTCTTTTTATTTTTGTTTCATCTATAATAAATAGAGGAGTTGTCAGTATACACATTCCTACAAATGAAAATAATAATGCTTCCGGGCTAAGAGAATTAAGTATTGGGTAATAGAATAAATAGAATGCAATGGATGTTGATGTCAAGATTGCTATCCAAAGCAGTATAAAGAAAGATAAAGACTTTATTCTCCGTTTTATAAATAAATGAAAAATAGGTAGAAGTCCAATGCCACAGCAATATAAAATAACGCTATTTAGTTCCTTTTCCATATCTCAAATATTTAAGAGATTGATTATTTTAACAGATATATCCATTGCTCACTAACCTGTTGCCATGTTGGATGTTTTGCCATTATTGATATACTTCCTTGTGATAGCTTATTGCGTAATGAAATATTGTTCCATAAAATTGAAAGTGCTTCAGACAATCCATTAATGGTGTTATTCTTTGCAATCATAATTCCTTTTTCGAGATACATTGTTGAACCTGCATTAGGAAAAGATACAATAGGAATACCAATAGACATTGCTTCATAATAGGTTAAAGGTATTTCTGCTGGTATACATATGAATGGTAAAACAACTGCATAGGCTGCATGCATAAATGCTTTTAGCTGCATAGAATCAAGAGTTTCTTTTATAATCAAGACATTCTTTTTATTCTGCATCGATTTATATTTTCTGAAAAAATCATCATATTGTGTTCCAACATCATCGCGTAGTAGGAAAACAACTTTGATGTCAGGGTTGACCTTTACTATTTTGTCAATAGCTTCTAACAAAATTAATCCACCTCTTACTTGTCCCGGTGCACCTGTAAAGAGATAAAATTTTTTTGTTTGTAATTTATGCTTTTCAACAATAGAAGTATCCATTGTAATATATTCAAAATCATCCTTACCTGCATAAATTGTATGAGTCTTTAGTGCATTTCCACATTGGTGGGTTGTGTAATTTGTAAGACCAATTATATCTGTGAAACCTACATTTGCCAATTTCTTTGCAATAAGTGTTTTGGGTGTAATTGCCTCAAGCATCCATTGTTTACCATACAGACCATATAATTTCATTAACCAAAATGCATTCTTGAAAGGAGTCACGCCTGATGGTACATAGGCTATCTTCTTACACTTCATTATTTTCAATCCGCTGAGATTCTTTAGACCTTCACGAAATGTGGCGGGGAAAAAAAACACATCATATTCATTGGTGTTGACCCATTTGCTAAGTTCGTATAGTTCGCGAGGGCATTGACGAATATCAATACCATGGTAAATGTAGTCGGAGATATTTGCAGAAGCGACATGAGAATTAAGTACGTCTGCTTTTATACCTTGCATTCTCATAGCTTTTGCTATTTCGATAACAGTTCTAAATGGCATTAACCGTTCGCGACCAGGAAATAGATCTACTGTATTCAGTCCTACTTTCATTTCAGATACTTTTTTTTGAACATTATTTTAAAGTCATCAAAAGACATGAGTTCTTGATAATAGTTTTTGCTCTCGTCATTTACATCTTTAAATATAATTGGCATTTCATTTTTGCTCATAACCTCATGGGAGTGTTTCAGCGAGAATATATACATATCAAGAGGATACTTTTTAAAAAACGCCAAAGCACGCTCACGTAGTCCTACAAAGCATGCCTTCCAGAAGTTCCATTCACCTTTCTGGGGAATAAATCTAATGTCAATGTCAGAAGAATTATGCCATTTTCCCTTGCTTAGTGACCCATAACTAATAGCTACTGCAATGCAAGAATCTTTTTGTAAACGATTATACATTTTTATCGTGTCATCATAGAATTTTTGCGCTATTATATTTCCTGCCTGTATATGATAGAATACGCAGATAGCTTGACCATTGATACAGTAATTGACAGTATGCGCAATAATTAAACCTATCCACCATGGCATGATAAAACTAAAACTCAAGGTTATCGCTACATCCATACTTGTTTTCACAACATTGTCCCTCCAGTTGGCATATAGCATACCTTGGAAGATGAACGACGTGATGAAGGTGATATATCCGTAACTCATCCATTCATCAAACCATGTTCCTTGTAGGAACGACGGTAGATGTTTCTTTTTGTGCTTTGTAAATAAAGCATTGATGTATCTGTTCATAGCATTACTTATTTCCAATTACGCATATTCTTACATCCAAATTTAATTAGCCACCACAGTGATTTATGACTGCCAATAAACATCTGGACTTTCTTTATCATTAATGATTTCATTGCTTTTGCTGTAGAAACAGTTTTGAATATTTCATTATATTGTGGTGTTTTAAAACCTAAAGTGCGATAGATTTTTATTATGGCAGGATTAGTATGTTTTTTTACCATGGCATATTTTTGAGAAGAAAGTAAGTTTGATTTACTCACTTCGTCAAGGGTAATATAACCTTCATCTTTTGCCTCTCTCAATAGATTGTCAAGATCATTTCTTCGAGTAACTACTGAGTTTATCCCCAATTTATCTTCTATATATTTACCGAAATGGATGTCCCCGAATGAAATGTCTGATAGTTCTGCGAAATGGTCAATACAATAGAGACAGCGATGTACATTAAAGAAAGATCTGAGTGTAAGATAATATTTTTGATAAGGTATTTGTAAAGACGTTACAAATTTGTTTTCGGAAATATTATGAATTCTTGATAAAGAATTCTTCTCTACGTACTGGATGTGTAGATTTCCCATGCATCCATTGTCACGATACGCAAAATATGTTAGTTGGTCACGACTTATGCAATTGTTTTTTAATGTATAATCTGTTAGGTAGAAAGTACGTCCGCATGAGCAGTATAAGCCGAAATAAGCAAAAATCTTTTGTTTAAATTTTTTGTCTATTAGTTCGAGTTTACGAAATCCATGTATGTGACATGGTAAGCCTACTATTACAAATTTTCCGTCTTTATTTTTTATGGAATCAACGATACCTGCCATTGTAACAGGGGCATATTTACTGCCCTTTGCGGAAAGAACCTCTTCTTTGTTTCTGGCAATAAATGTATTTACCATAAGCGGATTTTTATTGTTGAATTTTGTTACAATTGCCCCTTCAATTATTTTCTTCTCTAAAAGATATATAATAAATTGTGATGTCATGCCCCCAGATGTACAGTGATACCTAATTTCTTTGTCTGTAGAATGTCCAACATAAAAACTCCGATAATGCCCTATATAAGTATCATAATTGATATTATCTTGATTAAAATTATTTTTTGCGATTTGTTTTAAATTTATACCAACGCCAGGACATATGTCAAAACATCTATGGCAGCCTTTACCGTTAGCACAAATTTCCTCATTTACGATGGGGCTGAAAGTTCCCTTAATCGCTTTCACTTCTATAGCATGCAAAGGACAGGCGTCTTGACAAATGCCGCATCCTAAACATAAATCATTTTCTACCGTATAGGATATGTTTTTTTTCTCCATATTATTTCTTCGATAAAGCTAATCCTGATTTTAAAAATTCTAATGATGATTTTAAAAGTGGATTTTTTTTCTGTTCTACAGTGTTGTAATCTATTTTGCTAAACATCTGGCTTGTAAGATTCCCATTATACAGCCTGTCTTCAAGTCCTAACAAATTAAGAATTGAATCTATACGAGAATTTCTTGAATCACTATTTGTATTTAAGAATCGGTAGAATGTTACAAACTGTTTATGGAAAATAGTAGAAAACACAGTACAATGAAATGAGTCTGTGCAAACAAACTCTGCATTAGCGATCAATTGTACAAAATCTAAAGGGTCTATATTATACGGTGCCTCGTCTCCAAAACTCTCATCACAAGCTATAAATTCGTCTATATGGCGCATTGCTACGATTTTTAAGCCTGTAATCTTTTTAAAATGATTTATTTCTTTACGAACCTTCTCGTCTTTACCTAGTAGATAGCAAAATATATATTTTCCTTCAGCTTTTGGTTTTTTATCGCCTATTTCTTCCCTCCATTGGCTTTGAGAAAGAAGTAAAGTAGGGTCAAGCACAACTTGTGCTTTGTTATGAGAAATTTCTTCGATAATCTCTTTCCCTCGAATTTCTCTTACACTTAACTTATTTATCTTATCAAGGTATTTGCAGGTAGTCTTTATTTGCCAGCTTGGTATCTTTGAAACCCCAAAACTTGATGCATAAGACATGCGAGGAATACTGTCATCTACAAAGAGTAGATTGAAAAATTTAGAATAAAGTCCTAATGGTGTCCAAACTTGGTCACTGCCCACTATTATAAGTCCATAGTTCTTAGAGCCTGACTTCAAATTATTATAGCCTATATATAGATCGCAATAAGAATCCATATATTGGGATTTCCATTGATTATTAACGCTTGTTCGGATATTAATATCCTTGGCATATGAACTTGTAGATTCAGTTATTTTTTTCTTTTTGATTTTCTTTTTATATGCTTGCCAACCTCCACTGATAAACATTAGTGGAGCTAAACGAATCTTTTTAAATAAACTGTCAGATTTTTGATACTGAATTAGCCTACATTTATAGCCTTCATGCTCGATTGCTTTGATTGTAGCAAATCCTTGCAGTGATGTCCCATAATTGTTGTGATTTTTAAAATATGCTATTACACATCCTATAGCCTTCATTATTTTTTTCTTTTTAGTTCATTATATAAGCGTACGAATAGCTGCTTGGGCGTTTCTTTATTAGCAATAGTCTTTACACAATTGATGTTTGCTGTATATTTAGCTTGGGCTTCTTCTGAATGAATAATTTTATACTTAACCCACCACTTGATACCGCCAATGCCATAGTAAAGCCATGATGTTAGTATGAAAAAAGGTTTAAACCAAGCGTTGTTTTCTGTGTAGAAAATTAAATTGCCCTTGGCTGCCGTCGGCATTGTAGCGGGGAGAATTTTAGACCATGTGCCTCCATGAATATGTGTTATCACTGCATTTGTATTTACTATACATTTAAATCCTATCTTATTTATTTTAGTAGAAAGAGCGATGTCTTCTGGGCAGAAATAATACCTTTCATCCAGCCACCCCACTTTTTCAAATATATCTCGTTTTATCATAAAACAAGAACCTGAGATATTGTAGGTTTGATAAATTCCACTTCCGCCTGTATATTTCGACATTTTATCATACACTTTTTTTAACTTGAATATTTGTAGACAGTAAGTATAAATGTTATATGGACATTTACCATTACGTTGAACACTACCATCTTTGTTTAGAATAAGAGGACTAACAATTGCTATATTATCCTCTTTCCCTGAATCAAATGTCTTACATAATTTGTCTATGACGTTGTCGTCAGTCAAAGTGTCGTCATTTACTATATAGCAATATTCTCCAATCGTCTTTCTTAGGGCTAAATTATTGTTTTCAGAAAATCCTCTAAGTTCATTACTTTCAACTATCTTTACTGATGGATAATCTCTCTTTAATATTTGTAAATTCTCGTCAGAAAACATGAATGCAACAACGAATATTTCGTATGATACATGCGTGTGCTTGATAATACTGTCTAAGCATGGATAAAGATTCCCTAAATTATTCATACAGATAATGACAACACTTACTTTCATAGTATAATGCTTATATTGTTCTCTCTTTAGTTTATTTTTTATATTACCTTGTGTATATAAATAATCCCAAACTTACTATATGTAATGATTTGTTTTCTACTTCAAGGAAGGATAATGAAAAGTAGCCTATCCCATAGAATATAAAACACAAACAAAGTGGATTTTTGTAATCTGTTTTATCGAAGTATATTGGCAGTAGTCAGTTTGGGAACAAAGCGGATTATGTTACAGAGTCCATAAAGTATGGCAGAAGTGAGCGTATTGAAACATGTGTTACATACAATGAAAATAGCCACTAATGCTAATTCAGTAACCATCTCTTTTATGTTTAACGGCGTATCTAGTATCTTTGTCAAGATAAATTCGGCAACTATACTTCTAATAATTATTGCAGAAAGCATAGATGTGACAACCATTATCATACTGTTACATACATATACTGATATTGTAATAAACAAGATACTTACAAGTAATGCAAAAATATTGCATACCATCAGATGTCTTATCTTATTGGTTACTTTAAATAACGTATTACATAATAAGTTCATTTTTATATCGAAGACACACAATGGCAATAAGAATACTAAATATTGTATTGATTCATGATATTTAGGGAGCCATATATTTATCAGAACCTCTATAGCGTAATAGCCCCAAAGAAGTAGAGGAAGGATAAATGAAAGTCTTTGTCTATTTACCGAGAAAAAATCTTCAATTTTATTTCTTTCCCATCTCTTAAGTTCTGGAAATAAGACTATACTTACCTGATTCACGAACATCAAGAAAAAGTTTACAAACATAAAGGCAAAAGAAATCATTGCAAATTCTTTTATGCCCCATTTAAGGTCGACTAAGAATCTTCCAAAACCAAGAATGAGCATGCCCGTAATAGTTGATGTCATCAATATAAATCCATGTTGAAAGTTGTAGAGAAGTTCGGATTTTATAGTGGGAGTTATTTTATAGCAGATGTTTGTTAAAATCTCTTTTGCATTTAATATAAGAAATAACATTCCTATTAGATGACACATTATGTAACATAATACATATGGCATAAAGTATGTAGTTCGAAATAGAAGTAATGCAAATACTGATAAAATGAATAGTATAGAAACTAAACCTTTTTTCTCTGATGTCTTTTTTATTTCGTTTACGGCTTGTAATATATACTGAAAGAAAGTAAATGTATTATTAATTATAGCATAGATACAACTTGAAATTATGATAATAGTTCTATTGATGTCAGAACTATTTAATCCTAATATTATAAATGGAATTATAATAATAAACTGCCATATTAGAAATATTCTGAATTGAGCTCCTAAAGATCTAAAGTCTAATTCTTTATAATGCTTGCCACCTTCTCGTAGATATATGCCATCCAATAATCCTAAATGCAAAAATCCACTATATTGGGTATAGAAAATGAAGAGTTGCCAAAAGCCAAATTCTTCAATACCTAAAGTCTTGGGAATTAAGAGAGATACAAGTATACTTCTTAGTAGTTGTAATCCCTGCGAACCAAAGGCAAAGAATATATTTTTTTTCAGATTACTCATTTAATTACTAATAATTTAATGTTCTCCCAATGCCCATTTAGGAAGATATTGTTGAAGGAGTAGCACTGATAAAAGAGTTAGAGTGACAAATATGATGTAGAATGACGAAATTTCAATAATGAACCGATTGGGAATTTTCCAATTAATTATGTTTCTTGCGATTCTTAATGGTATCCAATGAACAACAAAAAATAACATTGACTTTTTATCGATATATGCTAGAATATTGAATCTCGACAAGAATTTATTTATGACTATAATTATAGATATGCGACTCAAATATGCTGTAATTAACCATATAAAATAGTTACAGCTACTAATATTCATGCGCATATTAGAACCAATCCCTGGTCTATATATAATTTGTAATAACAGTAATGTGTTGATAATTTAGAGTTTTATCCTTCCTAAAAAACTATGCACCTCCAGTCGTGCGCATGCCACGTACTGATTATAGATATTATTACCAAAATAAGAGTGTTTACCGATTGGTTCTACTTTAACATCATATCTGTATCCTCCAAATAACTCTTACCTTTGGCATCTGCACTATATCCTCCCATACGTTCCCAATCCGTTTCACGATGAGTTTTCTTCTCTTCTTTCTTTTTGGGGTTGTAATCTACATATTCTCCACCGGTACAGAATTGCGCAGCCTGTACAAGCCGGATCATTTCCAGTTCTCCGAGCATCTTTAGATTTCTGTAGAGATGTCTTTTGTCAAGATTCACAGTCTTTTGTTTCGTGATAGGATCTATTGTGCAATCATCATCAGCAAACCAATTGATGCGTGTAATCTGTTCTTGCATTTGTTGTTTGTTTGTGATGTTCCAATCGTTTTTTATAGATGTTATTTCTTCTTCAGTGAAGTGTGTACTTTCTCCTTTTGTCAGAATTTCCACGCCAATAGCTTTCAACTCTTTCTTTATGCTGGTTTTGCTATATCCCTTGGGGGGATATTGGGCAAATGCCTTTTTGAAGGTGTCATACGAGAATGTTTTCATTTGACTAATAACTTTGGCTTTTGCAATTAACTCGTCTTTTATCCATAATGCTTCTCCTTGTTTAAATTGGTCAAAATATTTTTTCGAATCTTCGCAAGTGAATTGAAACTCGTATTTGTAGGCTCGTAGCTGCTCACCATCAGGCAGATGTAGAGCAAAGCCTCGTTGTGCACCGGGACGTTTGAAAGGCTGGAGTCCGATTGCAGTGATTTTGCTTTTGAGAAAAGAGTCGGGTAGACTGGGGGCGTAGATAGTCGGAGGTACTACGTAGAGTATAGCTGTATGCTGTTTGCCATCGTCATGATAAGTGTATTGGTCATTGAGACTGTCGTATGGGCACATGGCAAAAAAGAGGGCAACATCAAGATCGTTGGTCAGATCAAGGACATCCGTTTTCAGGCCATAGTGTTGAGCTAAGCCTATAAAGTCTACGGTAAAATGGTGCCGGTCGAAAAATCCTTTGACGACAGGATGTTTTTTTATCAGTTCTGTAAATTCAACCTCTCGCAATCTTTCAAGGAAGAGATAGGGAGCCGTTTGTTTATCTTCCTCCCGATATAGGGAAGGAAGGCATTTGCCAAAATCCTTTGTCTGCCCCCTAAACAAGAAAGGATACATATTGGCAGCCGGAATAAGTATTTTTTGTGGATTGCCTTCTTGTATGCAAACAGCTTCAAATGTGTCATTATTCGGCTCAAAGAAAGCCTTGTTAACGTCATTCTTTTCAATTGGCAGTTCATAAGTTTCAATGTCTTTTTGAATTGAAGACCGTAATGCAGGGATAGATGCAAATAGTTTGGTAGTGCTCATATGATGTAGGTTGCTTAATTATAAGATCAAGCTTGGCTTTTGACTGAAAATGGGAATCAACTTGGGATAATTATGAAGTTTTTCTTCCTGACAAGTACGCTACGCTTTCGCCTCTCCCACATTTTGCAGGAAAGACGAAAGCCATAGTAATTGATAAATGCGAGGCAAAATTACGGATAACTCGTCAGAACACCAAGTATTTTGACAGGAAATTTTTTTTCCCTCGCAATGGGCAGTGGAAAAAAATCACTCTTTCAGCTTCGGAAACAGGATTTTTACCCCTTCCAGATAGATGCGCCGGGCGTTTTCGGGAGTGGTAAATTTGCTGAACGCGCTCAGAATGTGCTCATAATAGTCTATCTCATAATTATGGAGCCCTTTTTTATGTCCTCAAGATAGGACTGACTCATGTGACACTCTTCGCGGAACATTGCGCGATCAATTTTTAGAAGACGGATTTCACGACTGATGAATGCGCCGAACTCCATGTGGTCGGCGGCTTTTTTTGCTTTTAAAATCATACTGATTTCGTTTTTAAATGTTAATAAATATAATAAACTGTATATCTGTACCCAACTGTCGGGTACAGTTTTTCCGGAGGCAAAGCGTTAACTTCGCCGAGATTTTAAAAATAACAGATAATGAAAGCAAACATGACTACTCTTTCCATATACGAACTGCGAAAGACCATAGGGCTGTGGAAAAGCCGTAAAATAACAGATTCTACCATTTCGAAACTGCTGGACCTCTATTTGGGAGTCACCGCCTACATGAATGATGAAGCGGTTTACCCCGTAGAGAATTTCTACGACCTCGGCCTGTCGTTGAAGTTCAAGAATGCACGCTGCCTGGTGGAGGCGGTCAGGCAAAGCCGTTCGTTCGGCATCGTTCCGGACGGCAATGTGTATGGAATGAAATCTTTCTACTCTTATCTTTGGAAAGCAAAAGATGCTGCGGAAAGTTTACCGGAAACATTACCGGAAGAATTACCGGAAAAGTTTCCGCAAGCGGATATATATAATTATAATATATATAATAATTATAAATCTACTAAAGATATTCCTAAAGGAAATCCGATTCCTGCGGAAGAATGTCTGGAAGCCGCCCGGCACTTCTTTCATGTCATCAACGAAAACCCGGTGCAGAAATTGCAGATCTTCATTCCGCTGATCAACCGCTTCCAGCAGGAGGAGGGACTGACACGCGGGGATGCCTGTGCCAACCTTGTGCACTTGGTGAACGAATTGCTGGTTCCTCATTTTGCGGGGCAGGAGCGTTTCATGAAATCCGGTCACAGCGGACGTCTGTGCTGGCTGAACAACCTGCTGAGGTCTGCCCATGGACAACGCCTGCTGAAGGATGCCGCAACCGCCGGAAGGCGGAAAAGGGAGCAGGCAATGCGTGAGATGCGGAGCGAGCAGCGCAACAATCATCCGCTGTGCGAGTTTGAGTGGACGGACACCGAAACCGGAATGCGCTTTTATGACGACCCGATAGAGGGAATGGTCAACATCCCTGATGATGCGTCTCCGCGTCCTGGAGCAGGGAGCGTGTGGAATGTGCTGAGTAATAACTGGGAAGGAGGGAACTTGTGAAACCGTTTTATTATCTCTGCGATTTTCCTGAACGCAAGAACGTGGGTAAGAATTATCTGGCCCTGTGTCCTAAATGCGGCAAGAAACACCTTTCGATTTCCCGCGAGACGGGATTTTACCATTGTTTCTATGCCGGATGTGATTTTCATGGCCGCCTGAAAGACTTTTGGGAAGAACGCCCGCTGTCGGCCGGGAGGGCGTATGGCGGCCCGTCCGCTTCTTTCCCTGCATCGGCGGGAAGGAAGAACGGAAGTGCGGCGTTGGCGGGTAATGTCGGTGGTGGAGAAACTTTCGTGTCCGAAGTCTCGATGATTCCCGATGACTACAAACATCTCTCGCCCGACGTGCTCGCCAGAATAAAGCCGCTGACAGATGAGCCGGAGACGGCCGACCCTGATCAGCTTGCCGCCCGCCGTTATCTTGCCGACCAGGGAATATCCCTGAAAACGGCTGTCAGTGCACATCTCGGTTGCCTGACGCACCGCTGCTTCGGTGGAAAGGACGGCAAGGACGAAAAGAACGCTGCCGGGACGATGTACCACTGCATTGCCTATGTGAACTACGTCAACGGGCAACCTGTCAACGTGAAGTATCGTTCGTGCGACCCTTCCTCGTCCGGATACACCAAATGCTGGAGTCAGGATTCGCCCACTACGCCTTGTCCGCCCTATAATATCGACTGCATTAACCCGCTGCGGATTTCCGAAGAGAGTGTTGCCCGTCTGATTGTCACCGAAGGAGGAAGGGATGTGCTGACCCTGTACGAGGCGGGCTACCCTTATGTCATCAGTGTGCCCAACGGCGCTGCAAGCGACCTTCGCAAAAGTTTCGAGGCTTTTGTTCCCTGGCTGGACCAGGTGCGCGAACTGGTGATTTGCGGTGACTGCGACCTGCCGGGGCGGACACTCGTGAAGCACCTTGCCGACTACTTCGGGTCCCGCTGCCTGTTCACCACTTTGCCCGGCGGCTGCAAGGACATATCCGATGTGCTTGTGGCATACGGTTCCGGTGTGGTGCGCGAGATTATCGACTCTGCACGTCCGCGGCATACGGCGGACATCATCACCGTAGGCGAACGGACGGATGAGGTGCTGAACGTGCTGCGTGGCGAATACGATCATGGATACGATGTGGGCTATGGCCCGCTGACCGACCAAGTGTTTCATCCCACCGATCAGGGCGGACTGATAATCGTTACCGGGAAGCCCAACAGCGGCAAGACTGATTTTCTGAATGACCTGACTTGCCACCTCATGGCCAAGACCGGGCGCTACGTCTGCTTTCTCTCTTTCGAGGTTCCCGACAAGAATAAGCACATTGCGCACCTCATCCGGCTGATGTTGGGCAAAGTGAACATGACGGCATATACCCGGGAGCAGTTGCAGCCCATTGTCTCTTTTCTGAACGCCCACATGGTGCATCTGGATCTGCATGAGATTTCGCCCACACCTACCAATATCATTGAGCGTGCGGAACGGGTGAAACGGGCTGTACCGTTGAAGTATCTCATCATCGACCCGTATCTTTTCATGGAGATGGAAAGCGGACGCTACAATACGGAAACACAGGCCATTAAGGCCATGCTGACGCAGATGCAGGCATGGGGGCGCAGCAATGGCATCTGGGTCATCATCGTGGCGCATCCCCGCAGCCTGAAGAAGCAGAGTGGAAAGGATGAACTGGAAGAAATAGACATGTACACCATTTCGGGCAGTGCCAACTGGGCCAATCTTGCCGACTTCATTTTTTCTATCAGCCGCATCAACCAGCCGGATCGCAACTATACAAGGCTCGACATGCTGAAGGTGCGCGACCAGGATTTGTGCCGGACGGGCAGCGTGTTGTTCGTGCGGCAGCCATGCGGCCGGTATGATGAGCGCGAGTCGGAACAGCAGGTAATGGCAGAAATGCAGGGCAAAGTGCTGGATAAGGACAGGCTGCCCTGGATTGAACTGCTGAAAAAGGAAGAGGGATGAAAACGCTACGCCGCCCCCTCTCACAAAAAGAGGAGTTCGTACATTTGTTCTGAAAAATCATGCAAAAGTAGGAATTTTAGGGGCAGGAATCAAATGTTTGGTTGTTTTTCCGGGGTTTTACTCCTGAAAGTCCGGGGATTTACGCATGAAATGCCGGGTGTTTGCAGCAGCAACGCCCGGCATTTGCTTTGTAAACGTCAGGGTTCTCCCAGCGCTTCCACGATTGTGTGTACTTGAAGCGGCGTGTAGCATTTGGCGTTGGGAAGCATGCCGCTGGCCCGGAGCTGTTCTTGAAGTCCGGGTTTGAAGGCTATCCAGCGGTTTAGTTTCCGGACAGCGGCTTTGGGTGTGATGTAAGGGCTGTAAAGCATGGCCAGCTCGCTTTTGCTGTAACTGCGTATGGTGAATGAGGATTTTTCCATTGGAACATTTTTATTACGATTGTTGATGTAAAGTTAATGAAAAATGACGGGGTATGAAAGCATGTGCAGAGGTTTATTGCGTCATAAGGTGCCATAAGCCGCGGTAACTCTCCTTATGGTGTGCAAGGATGCGCAAAGGGGTGAGAAGGGGTAGCAGAGTGGGGTGGAGGAGGTATCTTTGCATTGTCAGAAAAGGAGCTCCTGAGAGATTTGACAATTGAGAATTGAAAAGTGAAAAAGTAACAACCATTAAAAAAGTAAAGATTTATGGCAAATGCATTGGTAGTGCGTACACAGCGCTACAAAAAGATTGGAGATAAGACTTCTCCGCTGGTTTATACCCTGAAAAGAAAGCCGCGCGATGCGAAGATGTATGATTTGAAGCGTATCGCGGAAGAGATTGAGGCTTTGGGTGGCATGTCGGCGGAAGATGTGCTGCACGTGGGCAAGGCAATCGTGAGAAACATACGTGAGAAGTTGGCAGACGGAAACAGTGTCCGTCTGGATGATTTCGGGATTTTCCGCACTTCGTTCCATTGTGTGGCTACGGAGCTGGAAAAGGATTGTACGGTGAAGAACATTGATAAGGTGCGGGTCAACTTCAAGGTTGCCGGTACGTTGCGACTGGTGAACGATTCGGTAGCCACCACGAAAGGCGCTCCGAATAACATTACCTACGAACTGGTTTCTGCCGACGGCGGCAGTTCATCGGGCGGAACAGGCGGCCTTCCGGACGATGGGGAAGAGGAAGATCCGCTGGGATGAGAAGAGTGATGAACAAGTTTTTATGAACAATTTAAAATGAAGAAGAAAATGAGTAAAAGTGCAGGTATTTGGGATACAATTCTGAAAGTGGTGATTGCAGTGGCTTCGGCAGTGCTGGGCGTGTTCGGGGCAAATGCGATGACGGTGTAGGAGGGGCGATGCCCTGAGAGTGCAAGAGCGCAATGCTCTTTGTTGCATGTTTTGTTTAGAAGGCGCCGGTTGGCGCCTTCTTTTTTTTCTCTACAAAGCCTACGGGCATATCCACATGGGCATATCCCAGTTTGTCCAGACGGACGGCTACTTTGCTTTTTCCGTTTAGGATGACGAGTTCTCCTTCCAGTCCGGTCAGCGGGCCTTTTATGACTTTTACGGCGTCGCCGGGAGCGAGTGGGGCGCTGCACATCTCCACTGCCTCCTGACTGTAATCGAGCATGAAGCGGAATTGTGCCATTTGCTCGTCGGGGATTACGGCGGGCGCACTTTCACCGCGCAACACCATATAGCGGTTGACGGCTTGCAGGCTTAGCGGAAGCGCACGTTCCTGCGGAGTGACGTGCACGAATATCATCATCGGAATTATCAGGCGGTCCACCCGTTTGCGGCGGTCGCTCCACTGGTGAATCTCACTCTGAATGGGCAGGTAGCATTCAATGCCCATAGCGGCGAGCCGCCGGGCTGTCCTCTTCTCAAGGCATGACTGCACGTAAGCCACCAGCCATTGGCGACGAACGGCGTCGGTTTCCGTTTCTGTGTATTTGGTACTTTGCATTGTTTTTGTGATCCATTAGTTTAAAAGGTACGTGCGACGGCAGCGCTCTACCGCCGCAACGTACCGACAAACAAACAAATATAAGCCCGGAGACGGGGACAGTATTTCATGTAGAAGTACCCCGGACTTATGGGGTATATGCTATTTACGGTCGGAGGTGCTGCCATAGCCGTATCCATAACCGTAGCCATATTTCTTGCCGTAACCATAGTACTTGCCATACTTGCCGTAGCCGTAGTAATAGCCGTATTTCTTCTTTTTCATATCCAGCCCGTTGATGACGGTGCACAAATTGGGCAAACGATTATTGTTTTGCAGTTCATTGATGAGCTGGTAATCGTTTTTGTATGTGTAGTCGGCGCGGCACACGTAGACGCTGGCATCAGCTACGCGGGCTATAAGCTGCGTGTCGGTAACCATGCCGATAGGTGCGGTGTCGAGTACTATATAATCGTATTTTTGTTTTAGTATCTCAATGGCGTCCTGTAATGACTGGCGTGCCAGCAATTCCGTAGGATTGGGAGGGATGGTTCCTCCCGGCAGCAGATCCAGGTGGTCGGTCACTCCCGAAGGACGGATCAATGAAGACAGGTCGGTGGTCTTGGGAGAGGATAGATACAGAGTGATGCCGTTTTCTTTGTGCGAAATGTTGAATACCTTGTTCAAACCGGGTTTACGGATGTCCAGCCCGACGATGATTACTTTCTTTCCCAGCAGGGCAAGGCTGACAGCTAGATTGGATGCGATAAACGTTTTCCCTTCACCACTCATGGTAGAAGTGATGAGGATCACCTTTTGGTCCGGCTCGCCCAACATGAACAACAGGCTGGTGCGTATGCTCCGGAAGGTTTCCGCCATGATGTCGTTGTCGTTTTCGCGAACGGCAATGGCATGTTTATTTCCCGTTTCGGATTCGGTGAGGGGGACATCACCGATTATGGGGACGGTAGTGAGCTTTTCTACGTCGTTGCGTCCTTCGATGCGGAAACTGAGCAGATTCAGGACGTAGATAATGGCAACCGGAATACCGAAGCCGAGCACGAGGGCAATCAGGTAAATGAGCTTCCCTTTGGGGGATATCGGGGATTCGTCTGCCAATGCGTCGTCTATGATTTTGGCATTGTTGGCGGTGGCTGCAAGGGCGATATTGTTCTCTTCGCGTTTTTGCAGCAGCATGAGATAAAGGCCCGCCTTGATTTCCTGCTGGCGCTGGATGCTGACGAAACGGCGTTCTTGAGCGGGAGCATTGCTGATGCGCCCGGCATATTTTCCTGCCTCGCGGTCGAGGTCGGATTTGGTGATAAGCAGTCCTTTGCGCACGCTGGTAATGGTGGTGACAAGATTGGTGCGCATGTTCTGGATATCGCTGTTGAGCCGTTGTATGACGGGGTTGGCTTCGGAAGAAGTGCGTAACAGGCGGTTGCGTTCCAGAATCAAGGCGTTATATTGGGTTATAAGACCGGTTAGGGTATTGTCGTTCAACCCTACGTTGGCAGGGAGAGTGGTATAGGAACTTTCCGGCTTGTCAAGATAGTCGGAGAGGTATTGTATGAGGTTGAGTTGCGTACCGTTCTCCACACAGAGCTTTTCGTACTCGGAGCGCTCGCTGACGGCCAGTTTGGCGTCACTGCTGAGGTCGGTGAGCCCGGCTTCGCGTTTGAAACTTTCCAACTCGCGCTCGGTAGTGCCTAATTCCTGATCGATGACGGATATACGTTCGTCGATGAAATGGGCTGTGTTTTCCGCCACTTCGTTTTTATCGTCATTGGTATCGCGGTTGTACATTTCCACTAACTTATTGATGAAATCTTCACCGCGTTTGGTGTGGGTGTCGTTGATTGATATGGTGGCTACGGAGGTTGTTTTGCTGGTAGGCTCAATGGATAAAGCGCTACGATAACCTTTGGCAAGAGTGAACGGTTTGACAATGCTTACTTCAATGCTGCCGCTTCCTTCAATGGGGATGGCAGGGTTGGGCATCAGGGTAAGAGTGCCCGCTTCGCCGGAGATTACCGCGGGCAGCTTGGTGAAATGCCTGTTCAGAACTGTTTCGTTGATTGTGGCCGTCACGTCCGTTTGTCCGCCGGCATGATAATTGATTGTCAGAAGTATGGGGTCGGTGAGACGATCGGCATCTTCCGGCGGGAAGTGTACGAGTATGGGAGATGAACCGTATAAATCGGTGGTATTGAAACCGCCCGTAGTGGAGTAATTGATGTAAAGCCCTAATTCGCAGACCACGTCTTTAATGAGCGATTTGCTATGCAGAATTTCTATCTCATTGTCGATGTTGTTGGATGAACTGATAATGCCCAGATCCTCGAAGGCGCTGAAATTGCTGCCGGCAGCGCCTCCTTTTTTGTCGTCCTTGATAATGACAGAAGCGCTGATGTTGTAGACCGGGGTGGTATACTTCAGGTATAGCCATGCAGCCGCCAGACAAATGATGACAGAGGCTGCGAACCAGTGCCAGCGTATGATATATTTGAACAGGACGGCGTGGAAATCCGTCTTCTCTTCTTTTTCTTCAAACAGGTCGTCGTATATGTCTTCTTTCACGTTTTCTGAGTATTAAGTGTTATGCACTGTTTTTTTCTCTCAATTTGTCCGCTATTTGGTGATAGCGATGATAAGGCTGGCCAATGACACTAACGAGCCGACAACGGAGAACCAGATGGTGGTACTGCTGCTGATGTTGGATGTTTTGGCTTTGGTCTTATTGGGTGTGACGTACAGGATGTCATTCTGCTGTAAGTAGTAGTAAGGAGAATGTAGGATGTCCTGATCGTTTAAGTTGAGTGTGATGATCTCCCGTTGGCCCCTATTGTCTTCGCGAATAAGCTTTACGTTGTTGCGGATACCGTAGATGGTCATGTCTCCTGCCATGGCAAGGGCTTCGAACAGGTTGACTTTTTCGTTGGAGATCGTAAAGGTTCCCGGTCTGCTTACCTCACCGATGACTGAAATCTTATAGTTGACCATACGTACGGTGACGATGGGCATTTCACGAAATTGCGATTTCAACTTCTCTCTTATCAATTGTTCGGCTTCTCCTTTGGTCAGTCCGCCCAGATGTATTGTGCCCAGTACGGGGAAATCAATATTGCCCCGGTTGTCTACAAGATATTGTTGCAATACGGGTTGTGAAGTGAGATACTTGTTGCCTGTATTACTGATGGGGCTGGACACCGTCAGGTTGAAAGGTTCTGCCAGTTCGGGCGCTTCGGGACAACTGACTACGATGGTCAGCAAATCTTTCGGCATAATCCGGGCGTCGTATAAGGTTGGATTAAGGGCGGTTGTGTCGCTCTGGGCCGCCTGTTGCATGTTGCCTTGCAAGTAGGGCACTTGCTTATAGCTTTGGCATCCGGCAAATAATAGCGGCAATGACAGTAGGATAATAAATATTTTCTGTTTCATGTGTTTTTGTTCTATTTTATTTTTTACTGTTTACTTTCATCAGTAGGCAGCTTTCTCTCCTTGAATCGCGTTTTTTACGGTTTTGTAAATGATGTATAGGTCGAGCATGAAAGTCCAGTGTTCCAGATACCAGATGTCTCGTTCCACGCGGCCTTCCATTTGCCACAGTTCTTTGGTTTCGCCACGAAAACCGTTGATTTGCGCCCATCCGGTGATGCCGGGTTTTATGAGATGCCGCACCATGTATTTGTCAACCAGCTTGGAATATTCTTCGGTGTGTTTCAGCATGTGAGGACGAGGTCCCACTACGGACATGCTGCCCAACAGGACGTTGATGAACTGCGGAAGTTCGTCGATGTTGCTTTTGCGTAGGAAATTTCCCAACTTCGTTTTGCGCGGATCGTTTTTGGTGGCCTGCATGGTGTCACTGTCTTTGTTTACGCGCATGGAACGGAACTTGTAGCACCAGAACTCTTTGCCGGCTTCTCCACTGCGTTTTTGCTTGAAGAAGATGGGACCGGGTGAGGTGATTTTTATGGCTGTGCCTATTATCAGGTATATCACAGGGAAAAGTGTGCACAGAAAAAGCAGTGAGAAAAGAATGTCGAACATTCGTTTAAGAAGTCTGTTTTCCGGCTGCGCCAATGGTTCCTGACGGATGTATAGAATGGGAACGTTGCCCAACATTTCAAAATGCATGTGGCGTTTGAGGTATCTGCGCACATCGGGCACACTGTAAAAGTGTATAAGATGATTTTCACAGTAATTGATGATGGGCAGAATTTCCTTGCTGTATGATGAAGGAAGTCCGCAGTACACGTGTTCTGTTGGGCTATGTTGGATGTAAGGAAGTGCATGTTGGGGAAGGCCCAAATAAGGGCATTGTTCGGGGTAGAGTGGGGAAGGCGCTTCCGCAAAATAGCCGATTATCTTGAAACCGGATGCTGCATTTTCTGTCATTTCATGGTAAAGCTCAATCATGTCTTCACCGTCGCCTAAGAGTATGGTGCTACGGGAGTTGCCGCCCGAACGACGATAGGACTTTAAAATTTGGCGGAAAGTCAGCCGGTAGATAGTTAAGCAAATAAGAAAAAAGAAATAGAACAAGACAAAAAAACGCGCGGAAAGAGTTCCGAAATCTGCAAGACTGATAAGGCTGATGAATACTACTGCATGGAAAAAAGTGTTGCGTATGGCACGTGTCACAATCCGTTCCGGACGTACAATGCGTTCATGAAGAATAATGCCTTTGGAGTAGTTACAGGTAATATAGACCAGGTTCAGAAGGACCAACAGGCGGGGGAGAGAATTGGCAAATGTTTCGCCGAGTGTCAGGACATCTATTATATGATATAATACTATGAAGATAGTATTCAATATACATAAATCACCGGCAATGATGATTAACTTGATGACTTTATTAAATCGTAATACTTGTTTCATGGATTTGTAATACGTTTATAATCAGTTTTTTCCGATAAAAAAAGAATTAGGCCGTACTCTTTAATTGCTTGTTCCTGTTTTTATGTTCTCTTACTTACAAGGTAAGAGAATAAATGAGGCATAGTAAATAGTCTCTCTCTCTTTGTTAACATCTGATTATTACACATTAACGATGCTTATTATTGTTTAAATTGAGAAAATGATGTCAGAGAATAGAATAAAACAGGAAAGAAAAATGTGTAAATAAAATCGAAATGAACGCAATAATGAAAAATAGTTTTTATTTATATTTTATGAGGTTTAATACCATATAATTTGATTAAAATATAAAATCATTTGCTTATTTGTTGATTTTTTTCTACCTTTGTCCCCATAAATCTCATTCTCTTACCTTGTAAGTAAGAGAATGAGATAGATATTTTAGCTTTTTCTTTGTATATGTGAATATATTTTACATTTTAACTTACCTTTTTTTCTTTTTCTTTGGATAGATTCTTGAAATGACTTTCCTGTTGGCTTTGCTCATTGCATTGTTGTTGAAGGAGGCGAGATAAACGTTTGTTACTTTTTCGGAGCTGTGTCCCAGGCCTTCGCTTATCATGGCAATGGCTACTCCCTCTTCTTTGGCGGTGGTGGCCCAAGAGTGGCGTGCCACGTAGGAGGTGAGTGGCACATTTAGATGCAGCATTTTGGAAAGTTGGTGCAAATGTTGGTTGTAAAGGCGTAAGGCGCTTTTGTATTGCCGGTAGCCTTCCGAGCCGGTGGACGAAAGTATGGGTAGGAGATAGGGGGATTGGGAATGTTTGTTAGTGTACCGGCGCAGGATGTCGGCAGCGTAAGGTTCGATGTAGACCGATAGCTGCTGGCGGGTTTTGTGGCGGTAGTAATAAATGGTGTTATGCCTCATGTCCGTCTTGCGAAGATAGACGAGGTCGACAAATGGAATTCCTCTGAGGTAAAAACTAAGCAGGAACAGGTCGCGGCTGAAGCATAAATGAGGATGCTGCTCCAACTTTAACTGTGAAAGGCGGCGTATAAGGGCGGGAGAGATGGCCCGCTTGGTGGTAGGCTCGTATCCTGTGAATACGAAGCGAAACAGTTCGTCGGCAGATGTGGCATCGGGAATGCCTTGTACGTACGCTTGGTTGAAAATGGAGCGCAGCATACGCATATAGGCTGATATGGTGTTGTGGCGCCGCCCTTTCTGGAGCAGGCTTTCTTCGTATTTTTTAATCAGTCCAGGTGTGAGTTCTTTGAAGGTAAGAGGCATGTCTCCGGTGAATTTTCGGAAACTTTTAATGGCGCTGGTGTACAGATTGGCGGTTCCATAGCGTCCGGCATTTTGGGCTTCTTCGATCGCACTTTGTGCGAAAGTATATATTGTGGTCATAATCTGAATTTTAAGATGAATAACGTTTTTGATAAACAAGCTGTCTCATAAAAAGATTTGAGACAGGAAGCTGTTTAGGCATAGAATAAGTTAATATTCTATATAAATTCAGATATGACCGGTCCGGACAACCCCGTAGAAACGTCAGAGTATGCCCGAACGCACTCTACTCAATGTCTCCGGAGTCATCAGCAGATAGGAAGCAATGTGCGACAAGGGAGCCCGCTTGATAACTTCAGGCTGGTGCTGCATCAGCAGGTTGTAACGCTCGCGTGCAGTTTCGAACCGCCAGGAGTCGGCTTTTATTTGTGAAGTGATGAGGGAATATTCGAGTATTTTGCGGTAGAACATATTGATTTCCCAAGACACTTCGGTGAGCAGCATCAGCTTGTCATAAGGCAGCAAGTAGACAATGCTGTCTTCAAGCGCCTCAATCATGAGGTGGGTGGGCTCTTTCTTCAGGGTACTTTCAATGCAGATGATAATGCAACCTTCATAAGAGAAATGTTCGGTGACGTCCTTGCCGTTTTTATAGTAGAACTGGCGCAACATGCCTTTGCCGACGAATACAAGATTATGGCTTATTTGTCCTTCTTTCAATAGAATCTCTCCTTTTTCCACTTCTTTGCGGATCAGGACTTCTTCTATTTGCCGTCTGCCTTCGGGAGCCATGCCGGGATAACGGGAGTTGACTGTAAGGTCCACCGTCTCTTTGAGTAATGTATCCATAACGATTATGTAGGGTTGGGTGTCATTTAGCATGGCAAAGATAGGAAAATTATTTGATATGTATCAATCTCATCTTTTTTTCATTTCCGTATCTTTGCGCGATTTTTACCATAACACATTCTACAATATAATGATACAGCAGGAAAATTTAAAGAAACGGCTTGCCAAGCTGGCGGCTCCTATCTTTATTGAGACGCTACTTATTATGATGCTCGGCGCGGTGGATACCGTCATGCTGAGTCGCCATTCGGATAACAGTGTGGCTGCCGTAGGCGTGGTCAATCAGATTATCATGCTGACGTTTCTGGTGTTTGAAGTGATAAATCTCGGTACTTCCGTACTGTGTTCACAATATATCGGTGCGCGCTTGCATAAGCAGGTGGTGCAGGTGGTGGGAGTTTCCATTTTGGTCAATCTGGTGGTGGGCATCACTATCAGTATGCTGTTGTTCGGCTGTGCAGGGCCTATTCTGCGCCTGATGGGGCTTGGGCCTGAACTGATGCAGGATGGTATGGACTACATGCGCATTGTGGGAGCGTTCGCATTCTTTCAGGCATTATCCCTGACTCTTTCCGCTTCGTTGAGAAGCGCCAATAAGGCGGTGTATCCGATGCTGGTTACGGTGGTGGTCAATATCCTTAATATAATAGGCAACTATTCTCTGATTTTCGGACGTTTCGGATTTCCGGAATTAGGGGTGGAGGGGGCTGCTATCTCCACTGCCTTCAGCCGGGGTGTATCGATGATCATTCTGTTCGTAATCCTGTTCCGCAAGCATATCCATAGTTTCCCGCGGGTTTATTTCCGTCCGTTCCCATGGGTGGAGCTGAAGAATCTGATGAAGGTGGGGCTGCCTTCTGCCGGGGAGCAGCTTTCTTACAGCTCGTCGCAGGTGGTAATCACTTATTTCATCAATATGCTGGGAGTGGAGGCGCTTGCCACACGTACCTACTGCGTCAATATTATTATGTTCGCCTATCTGTTCAGCATCTCTATGGCACAGGGCGGAGCGATATGTATCGGGCATCTGATAGGGGAGAAAAAACCGCATGCCGCTTTTCTGATGGGGAAGTATGTGATGAAGAAGTCTGTAATGATCACTGTGATCCTGTCCGGCATACTTGCGCTCTTCGGGCATACGATTTTTGGCTGGCTGACGTCCAATCCCGAGATTATCAGAATGGGGGCTACTGTCCTGATGATTGATGTCGTGCTGGAGATAGGACGTCCCATCAATATTTTTGCTACGAATGCACTGCGTGCGGCAGGAGATGTGAACTATCCGTTCTATGTGGGGCTGGTGGTGATGTGGAGCGTGGCTGTGGGGCTTGGCTATCTGTTCGGAATTCCGTTTGGCTGGGGCATTTGCGGCATGTGGGTTGCTTTCCTGCTGGACGAAAACATCCGGGGGGCTATCTTTGTCCGCCGTTGGTACAGCATGAAGTGGGTGAGCAAAAGTTTCATTAAATAGCATTTGTTTAATGGCGTTTGAAGGGGAGCTTGGAAATTTATTAATTTTTTTCTGTCCTTTTAGATTTTGAGTGTTAACGTGTTATCTCTTTTCTTGTCGGATTGCAGAAAAAAATATGCAGGAAAGATTTGCATAGTCCAAAAGTTTACCATACATTTGCACCGCATTTGAGAAGAATGCTGGTTACACTAAGGAAGTTTGGGTGAGTGGCTGAAACCACCAGTTTGCTAAACTGACGTACGGGTAACCGTACCGGGGGTTCGAATCCCCCAGCTTCCGCAAAGAAAGCATCGGTTTGTAAAAGCCGGTGCTTTTCAAATCGGTGGATTCGTCTAACGGTTAGGACACATGCCTCTCACGCATGCAATACGAGTTCGATTCTCGTATCCACTACAAAGTTTTTTTGTAAAATGTTTGAATGCACTCTTAGCTCAGTTGGTAGAGCAACTGACTCTTAATCAGTGGGTCCAGGGTTCGAATCCCTGAGGGTGTACGAATTTTAAACACGAAAAGAAAAGTTCTGAAAATTATTGATTTTCAGAACTTTTCTTGTTTTAGGGCTCTCTCTGCAAAATAGGGGGAGAGGAGGTTATAGATTTCATCCCGGCAAGATGCTCTTACCGGGATGATGTGAATTGTTACTGTCAATATAATATGATTTAAGAGTAAGGTTCTTGTTGTCTTACTTCAGGTCTGGTAGGGTTCGGGGTACGAACTGTTGACTACTATTTTCTGGCGTATACACACGTCCTCCTCCATATCGCGTATTTCCCTCACCGTTATTGGTATATCCGACATAATTGTCGTATGATGAACCGGCACCAGGGAAAGGTTCCCCGGAATGATTCACATACATGTTGGCTTCCCAGTCCGGCCGTAGTAATACGCTCGCCAGTGAGCTGGGTTCCCAGCGTTTCTTGCCTTCTTTGTCGTAATAGAAATTGAGTCCTATCGAACTGTTGGCAGCACCCAGTGTACAGAACACACATTCCAGTTGGTCGGTAACAGGGTCATAGGTCATTGTGTTGCTCTGTGCTACGTAGGGTACCCTATTATAGGCCTTATATACTGCAGATAGCAGTTGGGACTGCTGGGTAAGGAGAATAGTGACTTTTTTATAGTCGAAGTCGTCCTTGTCAATGCCTAGAAATTCTGATGCTTTGAACAGATGCACTTTATATTTGGTAGCTGCACGACGGATGCGAATCAGTTCGTTATTACTGCCATTATTCAACGAATAGCTGTATTGCACTATGTAAGTGTCGTAAGGTACAGGTTTCATATAAATTTCGTTATCACTGGCTGTGTATTGGTTGGCAAATATCACGCGTCCGTCCGGACTGTCATTACCTGAAATATTGCTTAAGTTAACTGAATCGGGGCGGAAGAGGAAAGCGTTGATCTTGAATTGTTTGTCTACATCCTTATCGGCTTTATTGAAGATAAACGAAGGGTAATCGGACAGACTGGGTGTCAGCGGTTCATTTGTGTTTATTCCTGCCGGAAAGCGTCCTTTGAGTTCAAACTGCCGGTTAGTCAGTTCATAAAACTCGATGAGGAGATGATGATTCTCTGTCCACTTCAGTTCATTGAAGGGACTGTTGGGACGGTTCAATTCCACAGCATTCAATTCATTGTAGAAAAAGCTCATATAGATGTACTTGTTCAACTTTAGTTTTATGTATTGCGTCAGGGAGGCCCCTTTCTGGTCGAATGCGATAAAGGTTGCACCACCTTCAAATTGTGCGCGGTCCAGATCCATTAACCTGGGTGAAGTTATGTGTATGATACGCTTGGTTGAATCAGTGGGGCTGATATCGGCGGTAGCACTCCAGCCTGCGGGGAGCATTGCTTCGATACGTTCCACATTGTTTGAACTAGTATACGGCACGCTGATGGTATGTCCTTCACGAAGAAATACGATAATGGAATCCACTCCATTATGATCTTTCAGTGCAAGGTTTCCCGGCTTAAGCTTGAAGTTAATTCCCAGCAAGGGGATATTGTAGGAGGTGCCATCGTGCAGGTTGATGGTGATTGAGGTACCGTCATCTGCTTTCACCACACTTTCGATGATTGGATCCACCGACAGAGTTTCTCCTTTGTCTCCTTTGGGTCCAGTGGCTTTTATTTTTTGCCCGCCGTCCAATATGAATGTATAGTTATTCTCTTTCGGGTACTTGATGGTCCAATAGTAGTTTTCGTCTGCGGGGTTGTCAGGGTCTTTGGCGGCACTGATAAGGGGAGTATCTCCGTTTATTCCGTCCTTTCCGGGATCGCCCTTGTCGCCCTTGTCACCCTTGTCACCAAGGGCTTTATCTTGGGTTTTCACGCCATTGATAATCCAGTAGCCATCATCACTGATGCCCACAACAGGGGAGCGTCCGTCCGTTCCGTTTTTACCGTCGCGTCCATAGGGAATGAAGAACTTGTAGGTATCCAATGTTATGTCTACTCCTATGGTATCCTTTTGTCCGTTATTTTCTACAATTCGGTAGTCAAATCCGGTAACGGTAGGTTTGTTTGCCAGAATGGTATAGAGATTTTTCAGTTCTACGATTTCATTGTTAATGCGTAGAATCTCCGCGTTGATCCCGGTAATCTCGGCTGACAATTGATATTGGCGACTATATAAAGTGCTTATATCTTCTTTGTGACAGGCTGTGACCAGCATAAGTAGTCCCAGCAGGCTTTCTATGACAAATATGGTCTTTTTCCGTTTCATTTCGGTATACTTTTATTGATAGAAATTGATGTTTGGAATATCTGATCAGGAAGCATCAGCGGCTTCCCAGTCTTTTTTGGTTAGCGATAGCGGCGGTGTCACCTTTTTCGGCAGCCATGTGAAAATAGTGTGATGCCTTTGTTGGATTATTTTCAAGTGCTGCACAAACTCCCAGGAGGTTCCATGCCCGATAGTCATCCAAGAGCTGTGACAGGTAAGCGGTAGCCATGCTGGTGTCATTTTTATGCAATGCGATGGCGGCCATGTAGATGCGTGCTATCGGGGCTTCTGGATAGAACTTGAAGGCGATGCCCGCACACTCATTGAATGCTTCGGAATACATCGGGTAGCAGTTGGTTACGGCTATCATTTCTTCCACACTGAGTTTCTCCGGTTGTGTATGTATAAGTCGCGTTGCTCGTTCGATGGTAAATGGAACAATCGTGTAATGAAAAGTATATTCGTTGCGTCTTAACTGCGGATATAACTCGTTCAGCATGCTTCTGTAAGCTGACAAATGTGCAAGTTTGTTTTGACGTGTCTCCACATCCGCATCACTCCGGAGAATGGCAAGTGCACGTTCTTTTTCAGGATTTTCCCAGGCCTGTAACAGGCGCTCAAGTCCATTCCAGTCTTCGGCGTGGCCTCGGCTCTGAATCTGGCTTTCGGGATAATTGAAGTTTTTGGCAATGTGGGAGGCGATGGCCTTTGCGCGGTTTTGGCTGAGTAGGATATTGAAATCATGCGGTCCTTCGGGCGAGGCATATCCGTCAATGGAAATGGAGCTGATGTAGATATCCTCATCGTTGGTAAGCTCTTGGAAAGCTGTAGCTATTTTTCCCAGTTCTTTCAGATTGTCTCCCAACTCAGGTCGTATGTCCCATTTCGAAACAGGGAAGTACAAGTGTGCCTGTCGACTCAGGGAACGTTCCTTACGTATGACTGTGTCAGGTTGCAGGTAGTCGAAAGCGAACTCTCCGTTCGAGAAGGGATTTGTCAATAGGGTCGCAGCAGGCAACACTTCTATTGCAGTCGGTGTGGAATGGAGTTGTGGTTTATTCCGGCGGAATTTCCAAAAAAGCGATACGCCGTTCTGCCAGATGAAGTCGTCATGGCTGTGCCGTATAGTACGTATGCCGTCGAATTCTCGTTTGTTGACCCACACCAGACCGCTGCTTATCTCCAGTCCCAGCTTTTGCGTAAGTGCAAAATGAACTGCGAGGTCACCACCCAACCCGATTGACAAGGGGCGTTGCTTGGGAGATATTCGACTTTTATCACTCAGGGAGTGTGCTTGCGCGTGAAATTTTTGCAGGTAGATTCCCGGCTTTACCAACAGTGATATGGGCTGTTCACGTCCTTCGGGTACGTGGCCAAAAAGACGGTTGAAATTGAACACTGCCTGTAACGAAACTTCCCAGTAACGTGATTCACTGTAGATTTGCGAATAGGGAACTGACTTGATATAGACATTGTTTCCTTGATTCTCCCATATGCCCGCGTTGTCAGGGGCTGTCTGGTAATTATCCTTTCCTCCTAATATAGTATAAGGATAATAAGTCATAGCATCCTCCGTTCCAAGGCGAAAGTTCTCCGCTGACCGAGGTGAGAAGCCGCGCATTCGGCCTACGGATACTCCCATTTCGATTCCAAAAAATGGTGAAAACTTGTAACCGGGCTTGAGGGAAACTTTGTTACCCCAAAAATCATGTTTGTTTGTCAGTGAGCTCATGTCGCCGAACATGAATGGTACGGAATAACCCGCACCGATGTACCAGTATCCGGCAGTTTCAGGATAATTCTCCTTCTCTCTGAAGGTGTAGGGAGAGTAGGGACGTATACTGTCCTGAGCTACGGATTTCGCAGACAATTTGCAGGCTGCCAAAGGTAATAGGATGCATGTGAATAAAATTCTTGTTACTCTTTTCATACGTTCACATATAAAATTATATATTATTGATGATTTTGTTGCAAAATTAACTCCTTATAGTAAGAGATTAAAACATCTGTGATGGACATCTTGAATGAGCAATATATTGATATGCAGATGATTATTTGGTTATGTGATGTACATTTAAAGGCAACTTGCACGCACCTCCGGGCCGGTAATGGGTGGAGGAAGGTTTTGCCTAAAATAAAATTATTCACAGCGAGCTTTTAGAACTGTTTTATGAAATCATCCAAAGTCATATTCTCAATTTGCATTTTTTCTTTCAGACGCATTTTCTTTCTTGAAATGCTTCCTTTAGCTATATGATAGATTTCCGAAAGTAAGGAGAGCGAGAACTCCATCTTCAATAGACATGCAAAACGTATTTCTTCTAATGTAAGTTGCGGATATGCTTTTTCCAAACGAAGAGTGAAATCATTGAAACATGCATTCGTGTTCTGTATGATAATATCCCATTCTTCCTTTTTCATATGCATAGCTCCTTGCGAATTCTGGCTTTTCATCAGAATAGGTACGGTTAAGGCATTCAGGCGCTTGTAATATTCAACGCTCTGATTTAGTGATTCTATTTCGATAGCTTCACGATCATGCTTTTCCTGCAAATACTTTATTTCTGTTTCCCATTGGCTATTTTGGAGACGAACCATTGCCAGTTCCTTTTCCTTTAGAGACATCTCAACTTTTTTCTTGGATTGTTTTATACGGAAAACTAGTGATGTTCCCGAAAGCAAGATGAAAGATAAGAGGATAGCCAGCCTGTAATAAGAGAGCTCATGTTCTGAAAGTTCTATGTTCATTTGGGCAATTCTTCTCTGTTGGCGTTCGTGTTCCTGAAAAGCATTCAGGTTGCTAATGTATCCCGCCTTATTGTTCATCTCAAGAGAATCTCTGCAACGGATACTCTTTTCCGCATATTCACATGCGGATTGAAAATCTTTCTTCTCCTTTTTCAACAAAGATAGTTTATGATATACATCTTGTCTCTCTTTTAGGGAAAGCTTTTCAATATCTTTCATAAAAATAGACTCTGCTTCTTTTAAGCGGTGCATTTTCAGAAATATATTACCTTTGAGTATATTGCATGTCATTTTAAAGTTATACGAATGTCCGTCTTGCAAGGCTATGTCCGTATAGTATAAAGCTGAATCAAGCATATTCATGGCTAGATAAACTCTGGCAAGATCTTTATTATATTCAGCTTTGGCCAGTTTTTTTTTGTGGAGGTACCAGCTCAAGTGCCCGATGCAGCCGATTTCTTGCTTTTATGTAATTTTTCTCAGAAATGCGAAGTTCTGCGAGTTCATGCATAGCCTCTGCCCTGAGAGTGGAATCTTTTAATTCGCAGGCAATGTCGAGAGCACGCTCCAGGCATTCTTTTTCCATGCCATGCATCATTTTGAAGCGATAAATATATGCTTCACCTACTTTGATGGCAAATAACATCCTGATATTTTGCCCTGCAAATTTTTCGGCTTGATTATAAAAAGCATTAGCTCTCAGGAAAGCATACCTGCCGGCATATATTCTTCCTAAGAAAAAATATAACTGGCACAAACGGCTAGAATCCTTTTGCTCTGCAAAATGGCTCAAAGCAAGATCTGATTTGTCAGGTAATGCTGGGATGTCGGGAACGAGCATCTTGGCCTTAACCAATAAATAATAATAAAATACTTTGTCGGATTTCCGCAAAGTGGTTGTATCCATATCAAGTATTTGCCTCAAGGATTTTTCAGGCATTGTTTCCAAAGAATCTTCCAGTACAAGCAACGACGGGCTATAAATGTTGCTTTGTTGATGACCACATGAGAATAAACACATGACCAGCATTAATGCAATTAAATATGTTCCCAACCGCATATCTTTAACTTTTAATATACCGTTTTTGTCTTTTGGCACTATGAATCTTAAGATAGGGCATTCGTTGGTGATGCCCGACCGTCTGTTCTATCATGCTAAAAGTAATTTATGTATTTGTTTAGTTTTCCATTGCAAAGGAAATAGCTTTTCTCTCGTAAAACAATTTTTATTATGTACATAGTACTATATGCAAACAGTTGTATAACTGCTGTTTAAGCTTTTTGCTAGATGTACATATTGTATATAAATGGTATCTATATAGAAAAATATCTTCTGCATATCCTGTTCTTTTCTATGCTTTCCTTTTGTGCCTCTTACAAATTTGTGAGGCAAAAGCTCGATGGTAAACAATTTGGGAATAGAATTGTTTTTACAGAAAAACAAAGTCATGAAAAATTTTACGTTTATCTTATTAATAGCTGCTGCAGCCGCCAGTTTCATGCCACAGCGTGTTCTTTCGTGCACAGGAATCACCTTGACTGCCAAAGACAGTTCACGAATTGTTGCCCGCACCATTGAATGGGGAGGGAGCAATCTTCACAGCCAGTACGTCATCGTGCCATGTGGTTATGAGCAATATTCCTATGTGCCGGAAACAAACGGGTCGGGAATGAAATTTACAGCCAGATATGGTTATGTGGGCTTGGCCGTTGAGCAAAAGGAATTTATAGCTGAAGGTTTGAATGAAGCTGGCCTTTCAGCCGGTTTGTTTTATTTTCCAGGATACGGTAAATACGAAGAATACAATCCCTCGTTGCGCACTTCGAGTATAGCTGATTTGCAACTGGTATCATGGATATTGGGTAACTTCACGAATGTGGATGAAGTTAAAGATGCGATTCGTAGGGTGCATGTCGTTTCCATTGATCCTCGGGCTTCAACTGTGCACTGGCGCATTGCCGATGGCACCGGACGTCAATTGGTTTTGGAAATCATAGATGGTGAACCTCATTTTTATGAAAATAAACTGGGGGTACTGACTAACTCACCGGATTTTGAATGGCAAATGACGAATCTTAATAACTATGTCAATCTTTTTCCGGGCAGTGCGGAGACGAAATCATTGGGTGATATCGTACTTACCCCATTTGGTTCAGGCAGTGGCTTTTTAGGTATTCCCGGCGATGTTACTCCTCCTTCCAGATTTGTACGCGCCGCTTTCTTCCAGGCTTCTGCTCCACAGCAGGATGCTGGCGAAGAAACTGTTTTGCAGTGTTTCCAAATATTGAATAATTTCGACATCCCTTTAGGTGTTGAGTTTCCTTCCGGGCAGATACCCGTCAATATACCCAGTGCCACGCAATGGACGGCTGTTTCGGATATGACGAACCGCATTATTTATTATCGTACAATGTACAACAGTAATATTCGTTGTTTTGATTTGAATAAAATCGACTTTGGTAAGGTGGAGTATCGTGCTGTGCCTCTTGATGCGGTAAAACAGCAGCCGATTGAAACAATTGCCATTGAGTGAGATAGGTATTGTTTTTTTGAAGTTTTTGCGTATATTTGGGCTCGTTATGCGTAACAAATAGTTGCAAAGCTATGGAATAAAAATGTCCTTATATATATACGGGACCTTGAGAAAAGATTTATAAAAGTCCGTTGTCTGTGGATAATGGATTTTTTGTTGTTTTATGAGAATAATAAATCATCAGAATTGGGAAATAATATGAAAAAGAATTATTCGTCGCACAAACACAGTAAATGGACATTATTGTTTTTGTTTCTATGTATCGGCCACAGTGCCAAGGCTGATTATCCTATTTTTTGGCAGCGTTATACGGCAGATCCCTCAGGGATAGAATATAACGGGCGCTTGTATCTGTTTTGCTCACATGACACATACAATGCGGAAAGAGGATATGGCTATTTCATGAATGATATAACCTGCATTTCCACAGACGATATGAAAAACTGGACCGATCATGGAGAGGTTTTTCATGCGAAAGATTCTAAATGGGGGGCCAAAATGACTTGGGCGCCTTGCGTGGTTCACCGAAATGGAAAATTCTACTTATATTATGGAGATGCCAACAGCGGTGGGATTGGCGTAGCGGTAAGCGATCTGCCGACCGGACCCTATATTGACAACCACGACCGGCCTGTGGTGGGCATGGATACTCCGGGCGTGCTCCTCTACGACGAGAACAACCGTTGCATTAAAAACAAAAAAGGAGTGCCGGGGGCCATATCGGGTAGTGAGAACTGGGGGATGTGGTGCTTTGATCCATGTGTGTTTGTAGACGATGACGGACAGGCATATATGTATTTTGGCGGTGCTCACCCCGACAATTCCCGGATTATCAAACTAAAAGAGAATATGACGGAGGTTGACGGAAGTGCGGTCAAGCCCAACACTCCCGGATTTTTTGAGGCTTCTTTTGTACACAAATACAGGGGTAAATACTATCTTTCTTATGCCGGACATTATTTTGGGAAACCTGCCAATATAGAATATGTAATGAGTGACAAGCCTATGGAAGGTTTCAGGAATCCGGGAGTCATTTTGCCCAATCCGCCGGTTAATGACGGCTTTAACAATCACCATTCCATCTTTCAGTTTAAAGGTGAATGGTATATTGCCTATCATAACCGTAAAGTTGCCTATGAGAATAACGAACAGGATCAGCGCTCTCGTGAATATATGCGCAGTGTATGCATAGACCGTCTATTCCATAACGAAGATGGCACTGTTCAAACGGTTGAAGTGACGCGTGACGGGTTGGAACAGTTGAAGAACGTTGACCCTTACCGGAGAAACGAAGCGGAAACAATGGCAAAAGGCTATGGAATTGATACGGAATTCAAGGCCAGAGGATGTTCCGACCGCATAGTAACTTCCATTCATAATGGAGACTATTTGAAAATCCGCGGGGTTGATTTCAAAAACGGAGGTGCATCAAAGTTTGCTGCCTCACTTTCCGCATTGAAAGGAAGTGGACGGGTGGAAATACGCTTAGAGGGAGTGGACGGATTGCTTATAGGAACCCTTCCTGTCTCATCGACCGGCAGTTGGGGGAAATGGCAGACGATGACAACGGATGTCAAGCACTTGGGAGGAGTTTATGACTTGTATCTGGTGTTTAAAGGGGAGGAGGGAGAACTCTTCCGCATGGATTACTGGAGCTTTACAAAATAAGTATGAAAAACAAAGCGTAATGAACGGCTTTTCGGGCTGATTCATTACGCTTTGTCCAAATATCGTTTCCTGCTTTTATAACGCGTTCAACTCTTTCATTGCATACATGCTTTTACTTGAATAGTAGCTGTGCCATGTGATACAGGCTTCTGCGCCAAGTGAGAAACTCATGTGCTGTGTCGGGAGAAACAAAAGAGGTTGCATTGAAGCCGGCAGCTTTGAGGTCTTCCACTGCTTTGGTTACACCGGCAGGATTTTCTTTGCTTCCGCAACTGATGAAGATGCTTGCTACCTGATTTTTGTCCTTTATGTCGCCCGGTGCATAGACGCCGCCGCTCAATAGTCCGTAGTAATTGAACACTTCGGGACGACGCAAGGTTATCAGTCTTGTTTCAAAGCCGCCCATGGAGAGTCCGGCCATTGCGCGGTGCTTCTTGTCGGCCAGTGTGCGGAAATTGCTGTCAATGTAAGGTATCAGCTCGTCTACCAGGACTGTTTCAAATTCTTTGGCTGTAAATTGGTTGATATGCCCGAATCTCACATCATTCGTCATGCCGTATGTCATCACAATGATGAAAGGTTCAATCTTGCCTTCGGCAATCAGGTTGTCCATAATCAGGTTGGCGTGTCCTTGATTGGACCAGGCTGTTTCGTCCTCTCCCCAACCATGTTGCAAATAGAGAACCGGATATTTCTTCTTGTCTTTGCCGTAAGTGGGCGGAGTGTAGACAAATGCACGACGGTGAGTGTTGGTGCTCTTTGAGTAGAAATAAACTTGCTGCACGTTGCCATGAGGCACTTCCTTCATTGCATAGAAATCGGCATCGTGTGCCGGAATCTCAATACCGCTTTCCCAACGGCAGGAACCATAGTAGTTCTTGGCTCCCGGATCATTGAACACGCCACCGTCGATAGTGAGGTGGTAGTAATGGAAACCTTCGTCCATGGGGCCGTCTGTCGTACCTACCCATACGCCTTCTTTATCCTTGCGGAGAACTGTACCTCCACGACCGCCCAGACCGAGACTGACGATGACCGATTTGGCATCAGGAGCAACCACGCGGAAACGGGCATAGCCTTGTGAGTTGACCATGGGATACTGCTGGCCGGGCTGATTGAGTACGGATGGGCGGAAGTCTTCTTTCACCACTGCATTGTCGGCTGCCGGATCAAAATCCTTGATGAGGCTGTAAACGCGTTTCGGCTTATAGTTTTCGTCGTAAGGCAACGGATAGTTGCGCACGCCTACCCATGAGTCCCGGTCGGAAAGATTCCAGAACGTGACATTGTCCACCACATCTTTATGTTTGCGGAGAATCTTGAAGAGACGTGTGTATTGGTCCTCCTGAAGCAGTTTTACTGTCTGACTGATGTCGCCGGCCTCGCGGCTGAAGTTGAGATGTCCTCCCATTTCCTCGTTGGCGCGAATGTCCAGCTCGGTGATATGGATGTGCTTCACTATTGTAGAGTATTTCGTCAGGGCGGCATCTACATCTTCCATACTTGGGCCGTAGATGTTGTAATGCCCCTGCATACCGATACCGTCGATGGGTACACCTTCTTCTTTCATGGACTTCACCATGTTGTAGATGCGGTCGCGCTTTTGGGGATCGGCGGCATTGTAATCATTATAGAAAAGGAGTACGTTGGGGTCGGCCTCGCGAGCGTAGATAAAGGCTTTCTTGATGAATTCATCGCCTGCTATCTGATAGAGGGGAGAGTTGCGGTAGGGGCTGGGCTTTTGTCCCATGACCGGCCGTCCGCCGTCGGAAATTGCTTCATTCACTACATCCCATGCGTATACCACGTCTTTGTAACGTTCCATAATAGCTGTGATGTGGTGTTTCATGTTTTGGAACAGTTTTTCTTTGGATACAAGATTTCCTTTTTCATCCTGATACATCCATTTTCCTATCTGTGCATGCCACATCAGGCAGTGCCCGCGAAGTTTGATTCCGTTGCTGCGGCAGAAGTTGGCGATTTTGTCGGCGTTTTCCCAGTTGAATTGTCCGTAGGCGGGTTCGGTGGGTTGCGGCTTCATGTCGTTCTCGGCCGTAATGCTGTTGAAGTCTTTTTTGATGATGGCAATCTGTTCGGGATTTGTGATGTTTTGCATGTTGACAGCCACACCGATAGAGAAGTAATCCTTGTAGGCATCCTTCAACCCTGTTGCACTGCTTTGGGCGAATCCTGTGTTTGCAGTCATGGCAAAGGCCAATGCACAAAGGGGTAATTTAAGTAAATGTTTCATGTGATAATAAATTAAAGGTTTGTGTTTGAAAACTATTACAAATTACAAAATAAGGCTTTCTTTTAGGAAAAAGCGTCATGTTTGTGTTACATGTTTTTTCTTTGGTGATACATCTTTTGGGTAAAATTCTGTATTTCCTGTGATTTGCTCGAATGAATAGCCGTTTTTTTCGGCTTTACGCGATTTTCCTGTATTTATCTTTTTTCGGCTTCGAGGAACTTCCTATCTTTGCACTCCTAAAAATAAGATAAAACTGAGAAAACTTTGGACTGGCTATATAGTTTGTTTGTCGAACACTCTGCCTTGCAGGCAGTGGTGGTGCTCTCGCTGATTTCCGCTATCGGATTGGGCTTGGGAAAGGTGCATGTTTGCGGCATTTCCCTTGGAGTGACGTTTGTGTTCTTTGCCGGTATCCTTGCCGGGCATTTCGGATTGTCCATTGATCCGCAGATGCTGAACTATGCGGAAAGTTTCGGATTGGTGATATTTGTATATGCGTTGGGACTGCAGGTGGGGCCCGGTTTCTTCAGCTCTTTCCGCAAGGGAGGCGTACAACTCAATATGCTGGCTCTGGGTGTGGTGCTGATTGGCACTTTGATGACTGTGCTGGGCAGTTACGGGCTGAATATCTCGCTGCCGGACATGGTGGGTATCCTTTGCGGCGCTACGACCAATACACCGGCGCTGGGTGCGGCACAGCAGACTCTGAAGCAAATGGGACTGGAGTCCAGTACTCCGGCTTTGGGCTGCGCGGTGGCATATCCGCTTGGTGTGGTGGGAGTGATTCTTGCTGTGCTGGCAATACGCAAGGCGCTGGTGCGCAAGGAAGATCTGGAGCTGAAAGAGAAGGACGATGCGAACAAAACCTACATTGCGGCGTTTCAAGTACACAACCCGGCCATTTTCAATAAAAGCATCAAGGAGATAGGCGGGCTGAACTATCCGAAGTTCGTCATTTCCCGTTTGTGGAGGGACGGCAACGTGAGTATTCCTACCTCCGAGAAGATAATTAAGGAGGGAGACCGCTTGCTGGTGGTGACTTCGGAAAAGTATGCTCCGGCACTGACTGTGCTGTTCGGAGAACAGGAGCATACCGACTGGAATAAGGAAGATATTGACTGGAATGCCATAGACAGCCAGCTCATATCACAACGGATCGTAGTGACGCGCCCCGAACTGAACGGAAAGAAGCTGGGCTCGCTTCATCTGCGCAACCATTACGGCATCAACATCAGTCGTGTATATCGTAGCGGCGTACAACTTCTTGCCACTGCAGAGCTGACCTTGCAACTGGGAGACCGCCTGACGGTGGTAGGTGAAGCAGCTGCCATACAGAATGTGGAAAAAGTATTGGGCAACGCTATCAAGAGCCTGAAAGAACCGAACCTGGTGGCGGTGTTCATAGGCATTGTCCTGGGACTGGCTTTGGGAGCAATTCCCTTTTCCTTGCCGGGCATCAGCGCTCCGGTGAAACTGGGACTGGCGGGCGGCCCGATTATTGTAGGTATTCTGATAGGCACTTTCGGACCGCGCATGCACATGGTGACCTATACCACGCGCAGCGCCAACCTGATGCTTCGCGCGTTGGGACTGTCACTCTACCTTGCTTGTCTGGGGTTGGATGCGGGGGCGCACTTCTTCGAGACGGTGTTCCGTCCGGAGGGTCTGCTGTGGATTGCTGCGGGATTTGTGCTGACTGTTGTTCCGGTACTGATAATGGGCGTGATCGCCTTTAAATGGATGAAAGTGGACTTCGGTTCCATAGCAGGTATGCTGTGCGGAAGTATGGCAAACCCCATGGCGCTGAATTATGCCAACGACACCATTCCGGGAGACAATCCGTCGGTGGCGTATGCAACGGTCTATCCGATGTGTATGTTCCTGCGCGTAATCATAGCGCAAGTGCTGTTGATGTTCTTGCTGGGTTGAGAATTAAAAAGTTGAGAAAAGAAGAGTTGTTTTAATTACGGACAACCGAATATGAATCATAAATCTAAAATCATAAATCTTGTCATGGGAACCATTACTCCGGAAAGTATAATCAGCGACTTGCGCTATCTGCAGTTACTGTCGCGCAGTTTTCCTACCATAGCCGATGCCAGTACGGAAATCATTAACCTGGAGGCTATTCTGAATTTGCCTAAGGGGACGGAACATTTTCTTACGGATATTCATGGAGAATACGAGGCTTTTCAGCACGTATTGAAGAACGCTTCGGGCGCAGTGAAGAGGAAGGTGAATGAAATCTTCGGCCACACGCTGCGCGAAAGTGAAAAGAAAGAAATCTGTACGCTGATTTATTATCCGGAAGAGAAGCTGCAGCTGATAAAGGAAGAGGAAACGGATCTGGACGACTGGTATCTCATCACCCTGAACCAGTTGGTGAAGGTGTGCCAGAATGTCTCTTCCAAATATACACGCTCGAAGGTGCGCAAGGCATTGCCGGCAGAATTCTCCTACATCATTCAGGAGCTGCTGCACGAGTCGAGCGTAGAGCCCAACAAACATGCGTATATCAATGTCATCGTCAGCACGATCATCTCGACCAAGCGTGCGGATGATTTCATCATAGCCATGTGCAAGCTGATCCAACGGCTGACGATAGATTCCCTGCACATCGTAGGAGACATCTACGACCGCGGTCCGGGGGCGCATATCATCATGGATACGCTCTGCGACTATCACAACTTCGATATTCAATGGGGAAACCACGATATCCTGTGGATGGGAGCTGCATCGGGCAATGATGCCTGCATAGCGAACGTAATCCGCATGTCCATGCGTTATGCCAACCTGGCGACGCTGGAAGACGGATACGGCATCAACCTGCTGCCGCTGGCCACCTTTGCAATGGATACTTATGCGGATGACTCTTGTGCCATCTTTGCCCCGAAGATGAATTTTGCCGATGCCAATTATAATGAAAAGACTTTGCGCCTGATTACGCAGATGCATAAGGCCATTACGATTATTCAATTCAAGCTGGAAGCGGAGATCATCAACCGCCGTCCGGAGTTTGGCATGGAGAACAGGAAGCTGTTGCATAAGATAGACTTTGAACGGGGAGTGTTTGTGTACGAAGGAAAAGAGTATGAGTTGCGCGATGCCAATTTCCCAACCATTGACCCGGCCGATCCGTACCGCCTGACCGATGAGGAACGGGAGCTGGTGGACAAGATACACGCTTCGTTTATGAATAGCGAGAAGCTGAAGAAACACATGCGTTGCCTGTTTACGTATGGCGGCATGTATCTGGTGTGCAACAGTAACCTGCTGTACCACGCTTCCGTACCCCTGAACGAAGACGGAAGTTTCAAGCATGTGCGCATCGGCAAGAAAGAATATTGGGGACATAAGCTGCTGCAAAAAACGGACCAGTTGATTCGTACCGCGTACTTTGACGAGGACGGTTCGGAGGAGAAGAACTTTGCACTGGACTATATGTGGTATATGTGGTGCGGACCGGATGCACCGTCTTTCGACAAGGATAAAATGGCGACGTTTGAGCGTTATTTCGTTGCCGACAAGGCATTGCACAAGGAGAACAAGGGATATTATTATACGCTTCGCAACCGCGCCGATATCTGTGACAGTATTTTAACGGAGTTCGGGGTGGAGCCGGGCCCTCATTCACACATCATCAACGGACATGTACCTGTAAAGACGATTAAAGGCGAACGCCCCATAAAGGCCGACGGCAAGCTGCTGGTGATTGACGGCGGCTTTTCCAAAGCCTACCAGCCCGAAACAGGCATTGCGGGATACACGCTGGTATATCATTCGCATGGAATGCAGCTGGTGCAGCATGATCCTTTCCAAAGCCGTCAGAAGGCGATTGAGGAAGGGCAGGATATTAAGTCGACAACATTCGTCATCGAGTTCAATTCGCAGCGAATGATGGTGAAAGATACGGATAAAGGCAAACAGCTTGTAACGCAGATTCAGGACTTGAAAAAGCTGTTGGTGGCATATAGAACCGGCTTGATCAAAGAGAAAGAGATTTTTTGAGTTATACTCGGATTCGTCTCGCAGGATAAATAATTTGGTCCTGCGGGATGAATAAAATCATCCCGTAAGATGAATTTATTCGTCTCATGGGATGATTTATTTTATCTTGTGGGATGATTTTATTCCGTCAGTATCGGCTTTAGTATTTGAATAATACTATACCGCCTTCCACAATCACTCCTTTGTCGAAGTTGGCATTTCGGTTGTAATACCTGTCCCAGCCGTAACCGCCGGTCACGAACACACCCAAGCGTTCCGTCAGGCGGTACTCAAGGTTTATGCGGGTCTGGAGAGAGTAGAGGCGTGCCGGAAAACCGTAATCTTTGTTCTTGAAGGTCTCTACGTGCTGGTAGCCTAAATCGCCACTGATGAACAGTTGCTTGTAAAGAGGCAGTTCCAAGCCGGCGCGGTAGAAGAGTGCACCGGAGAATTTGTCGCTGAAATCGAGGTAATGCGTACCGCCGCCAAGAATGGTGTAGAACAGCTCGTTCTTGAAGCGGGCGGCCATATTCAGCTTGGTGGCGTTGCCGCCAAAAAGCATCATCTGCACTTGGGTGTCGGGATTGGCATTGACCAGTCCCAGCTGAAACCCGTCCAGCTTCTCTTTGTAATAGTTCACTAAACCTATCTGGAGTCCTTTGGCGCGGACAGCCACGTTTAGGGGGGCAAGTTGAATGCCGGTAGCCGTTCCGCCTGTGATGTTCCCTAAACCGGAGATCTGAATCCCTTTCATATTGTTGCCTACCACGTTCAGCAGGCCGGATGTGGTGACACCCGCGAAATCACCGCCCGAAATGTTGGCAAGTCCTGCAAGCTGCACGCCGCCGGTCTTTTCGCCGGTGATGTTCAGCAGGCCGCCTATGATGACTCCGTTGCTGTTGTCGCCTGCAATGTTGACCAGACCGGAGAATACCACTCCCTGCGCATGATTGCCTGTGATGCCTACAAGGCCGGAAACGGACAGGCCGCAGAGATTGTCACCGTTGATATTGGTTATGCCTGCTACCTGTATGCCTCGCATACTTCCGCCTACTATATTGGATATGCCGGAGAATTGCATACCGTTCATGTCTCTGCCCGTAACGGAACCCAATACGTTTACTCCCAAACCGTTCAGGCGGTTCATGGCAGAGAAGATGCCGAGATTGAGGAATGTGCTCCCTACTGTGTCCGTACGTTGTGTGGCAAGGTTCTTCCAAAGAGAGAGGTTGATGCCTGCTCTTTCCTTGCGGGCTGGGCGGAGCTTGTCTGTTTGAGCATAAACAACTGTCCCTGCTAAAAGCAAGGACAGGCAGATGAATGAGAATATACGTTTCATGATTCGTTTGTCTTTGGGAATAGGAATAGAGTATGCGTTTATCCTTTTGCTTCTTGGTATAAGAAACGTTTAATGGATTTTTTCGGCGTTTTCTCAAATTCCTCAGGATATATCTTCATTTTTGATATCTGGCTGTAAGCGGGCAATTCTGCGTTCAGAGCCACACGATTCTCTTCCATGACACGTTCTATGTCATCGTTGGTGAGCCCATGGGCAAAGGCATCGTCGAAATCGGGATATACCAGTCCGACGAGTTTCTCGTTTTGCTGCACAATAATGCTTTCGGCCACGTAGGGCAGGTTGTTCAACTTGTCTTCTATCTCTTCGGGGTAGATGTTTTGTCCACTTGGACCGAGGAGCATGTTCTTGCTGCGTCCCTTGATGGTGACATTGCCTTCGGCATCCATCAGGGCAAGGTCGCCGGTGTGCAGCCAGCCTTCTTTGTCCACCACCTGTTCGGTGGCTTCTTCATTCTTGTAGTAACCCAACATGGCATTGGGACCGCGGCAAACAATCTCACCGGGGATGTTCTCTGGGTCGGGAGAGAGGATTTTCACTTCCATGCGGGGAGCTGCCTTACCGCAAGAACCGGGTTTGAAGCGTGTCCAATCCTCGTAGCAGATGATGGGGCCACATTCCGTCATGCCGTAACCTACTGTGTAGGGGAAGTCTATCATGCGCAGGAATTGTTCCACTTCCTGATTGAAGGCCGCACCGCCTACAATGACTGCCGCAAAATTACCGCCGAAGGCTTGTATCATCTGTTCGCGTACGGTGGCTTTTATCTTGTCGTTGATGATAGGCACTTTCAGCAACAGTTTCATGGTGGGCGTTTCCAACTTGGGCAATACGCTCTTCTTGATGATCTTTTCGATGATGAGCGGTACGGCCACAATGAGGTTGGGCTTCACGTCGGCAAAGGCTTGGAAGATGATCTTCGGGCTTGGCATGCGGGTGAGGTAATAGATGTGGCAACCCACAGAAAACTCATACAGGAACTCAAATGCAAGTCCGTACATGTGTGCCATTGGCAACATGCATACCAGCTTGTCACCGGCTTTCAGCGGCAGCACTTCAAAGGCGAATTTGGTGTTGGACCACAGGCTGCGATAGGGGAGCATGACGCCTTTCGAGTAGCTGGTTGTGCCGGAGGTATAGTTGATGACCGCCAGTTCTTCGGGCTGGTCTTTGTGATAGTCGATATGCTCTTTGCGGAAGTTCTTGGGGAATTTCTTGCCGAACATCTCATTGAGGTGCTCGCGGGCATAGGTGACACGTTCGTTACGCGACACGAGCAGGGTGAAGTCCGTCATCATGAAAATGCCTTCCAGCAGGGGCATGGCGCTTTCATTGAGGTTTTCCCATACTTGGTCTCCTACGAAAAGGAGCTTGGCTTCGGAGTGATTGACGATGTTGTGCACATTGTCCGCCTTGAACTCGTGAAGAATGGGTACGATGACCGCGCCATAAGTCAGCGTGGCGAGGAATGTTACTCCCCAGTGTGAACTGTTGCGTCCGCAGACGGCGATCTTATCGCCTTTCCTGATGCCGCTTGCCTCAAAAATGATATGCAGCTTTTCTATTTTCCGGGCTACATCCTTATATTGCAGGGTTGCTCCTTTATAGTCGGTCAGGGCATCCAGATCCCAGTTTGCTTTGATACTATTCTCTATATAGGCGATAAAACTTTGTTCCATTTATTTGCACATTTAGTTGAAAATTGCGCAAATATAAGGGTTTATATTAGAGAATACAAACTTTTAGTGGGAAATACTATTTGGACGGATGCCCTGAAACGCTACGGTTCTTTCCTGTGTGAGGCAGGTTTGGATTGCCTTTGGGAGTTAATCGTTGCCCAAGTACCACCGGTACATTCGTTGCACGCCTTCCTCAATGTCTATCTTGTGATGCCAGCCCAATGCGTGCAGTTTGCTTGGATCGGTGAGTTTGCGCATGGTGCCGTCGGGTTTGGTACTGTCGAACGTGAGTTTTCCCTGATAACCTACGGTGTCCACAATCAGTTCGGCCAGTTGGCGGATCGTGATTTCCTTGCCTGTGCCGATGTTGATGTGGCAGTTGCGAACATCTTTATCACCGGGCTTGTAGGTGTCTTTGAAGTCTACGTGCTCCATAACGAATACACTGGCATCTGCCATTTCTTCGCTCCAGAGGAATTCGCGCAGTGGCGTGCCGGTTCCCCAGAGTTTGACTTCCTTGTCGCTGATGCCGTATTTGGCAAGTATGTCCAGTATTTCTGCGTTGCTGTTGCTGCCGCTGATACCTTCTACGGGACGCTGGTTCATGTCAAGGCGTACGGCATCCCAGTTGCCCTGTTGCAGGCAGTGCGCCAGATGCACCTTACGGATCATGGCGGGAAGCACGTGGCTGCGCTCCAGATCGAAATTGTCGTTGGGACCGTAGAGGTTGGTGGGCATTACGGCAATGTAGTTCGTTCCGTATTGCAGATTGAAACTTTCACACATTTTCAGTCCGGCAATCTTGGCAATGGCATACGGCTCATTGGTGTATTCCAACGGTGAGGTGAGCAGGACATCTTCCTTCATCGGCTGTTCGGCATCGCGCGGATAGATGCAGGTGCTGCCTAAGAACAGCAGTTTCTTCACGTTGTGACGGAAACTCTCGCCAATGACGTTTTGTTGTATTTGGAGATTCTTGTAGATGAAATCTGCGCGATAGATGCTGTTTGCCATGATACCGCCCACGAAAGCGGCGGCAAGGAATACATATTCCGGCTGTTCTTCATCGAAGAAACGGCGTACGGCAACTCCGTCCAACAAATCGAGCTCTTTATGGGTTTTTCCTATAAGGTTGGTGTAACCCTTTTCTTGCAGGTTTTTCCAGATAGCAGAACCTACCAGTCCATGATGTCCTGCAATGTATATTTTGGCATTTTTTTCCATGATTGATGTTGTCTTGGCAATGTTATTCTTCTTCTTTTGAACGGGCATGCAACTTCTTTACGAACTTCATGTCGTGTGCAGCCATGATTCTTACCAGCTCCTCAAAGCTTGTCTGCTGCGGGTTCCAGCCCAGCAAGGTTTTGGCTTTGGTGGGATCGCCCAGCAGTTGCTCCACTTCGGACGGGCGGAAATATTTGGGATCTACCTCAACCAGCACTTTACCGGTTCGGGTGTCGATGCCTTTTTCGTTTATTCCTGCACCTTCCCAACGCAACGGTATGCCTACTTCTTCAAAAGCCAGTGTGGCGAACTCGCGTACGGTGTGCATCTCTCCGGTAGCAATCACAAAGTCCTCCGGCGTATCATGTTGGAGGATGAGCCACATGCATTCCACATAATCGCGGGCATATCCCCAGTCGCGGCGTGCATCGAGGTTTCCCAAATACAGCTTATCCTGAAAACCTTGCGCTATGCGTGCGGCAGCCAGTGTAATCTTACGCGTCACGAAAGTTTCTCCACGCCGTTCGCTCTCATGGTTGAAGAGGATACCGTTGACGGCGAACATGCCGTAGCTTTCGCGGTAGTTCTTCGTAATCCAGAAACCGTATTGCTTGGCTACGCCATACGGGCTGCGCGGATAGAAAGGAGTCGTCTCTTTTTGGGGCACTTCCTGTACTTTGCCGAACAGTTCGGAAGTGGATGCCTGATATATCTTTGTTTTCTTTTCCAGTCCTAAGATACGTACTGCCTCAAGCATACGCAATGTGCCTACGGCATCTGTCTCGGCGGTATATTCGGGCACGTCAAAGGAAACTTTTACGTGGCTTTGTGCGGCAAGATTATATATCTCGTCCGGTTGTACCTGCTGGATGATGCGGATAAGCGAGCTGCTGTCCGTCATGTCTCCGTAGTGCAAATTAATGGTGCGTTTCTGCTTCATGTCACGTACCCATTCGTCAAAGTACAGATGCTCGATGCGGCCTGTATTGAAAGATGATGAGCGCCGCATAATTCCATGTACTTCATATCCCTTTTGCAACAGGAATTCTGCAAGGAACGAACCGTCCTGCCCGGTGATTCCGGAAATTAGAGCTTTCTTCATTGATTCTGATGTTATGTTTTTTCTGATCGTTACATGTTTCGATGTGCAAAAATCGTGATTTATTGTGAGACGGCAAAGCTAATACGGCAAATGATTTTACAATTATTCATATTTTAGGCATTTGCACTATATCGCAGGGGGTAATTTCAAATTTTACATGAACAAATGGGTTTTGCTTTTTGTTTCATCATAAAGATAAATTTTACAAGTATATGAAGAACTTAAATAAAACAGACATTGGACTGATAGGCCTGGCCGTTATGGGCGAAAATCTGGCTCTGAACATGGCTGATAAAGGCTGGCAGGTTTCAGTCTATAACCGTACGGTTCCGGGAGTGGAAGAAGGCGTGGTTGAGCGTTTTATGAACGGGAGAGCACGCGGAAAAAGAATTCAGGGATATACGGACATGGCTCTTTTCGTGGAGTCCATTGCCACTCCACGTAAAATAATGATGATGGTTCGTGCTGGCAGTGCCGTAGACGAGCTGATGGAGCAACTATTCCCTTTGCTGTCGCCGGGGGATATACTGATAGACGGGGGAAACTCCAATTACGAGGATACCAACCGCCGCGTGGCGCTGGCTGAAGAGAAAGGCTTCCGCTTTGTTGGAGCAGGCGTTTCCGGTGGTGAGGAAGGCGCCTTGAACGGTGCTTCCATCATGCCGGGAGGCTCTGTAAGTGCATGGGAAGAAGTAAAGCCTGTTCTACAAAGCATTGCCGCTAAAGCATCGGATGGAACGCCATGTTGCCAATGGGTGGGACCGGCTGGATCCGGTCATTTTGTCAAGATGATTCACAATGGCATTGAGTATGGTGATATGCAGCTTATTTCTGAGGCCTATTGGCTGATGAAGAATCTCCTGAAACTGGGCAATGAAGAAATGTCTTCCGTCTTTTCCTATTGGAACGAGGGCAAGTTGCGCAGCTATCTCATTGAAATCACTGCCAACATACTGCAACATAAAGATAAATCGGGCGGTTTCCTGATAGACAAGATATTGGACGTTGCCGGACAAAAGGGTACGGGCAAATGGTCGGTGGTCAATGCTATGGAACTGGGCATGCCGTTGGGACTGATTGCTACGGCGGTCTTTGAACGGAGCCTCTCGGCGCAGAAGAATTTGCGTGAGGCAGCATCCAGGCATTTTGTCTGTCGGCATACGGATGTGGTATATAACAAGTCGGAAATGGTGAAGGACATCTATTCTGCACTGTATGCATCCAAACTGGTGTCCTATGCACAAGGGTTCGCTGTATTGCAGCGTGCTTCCGAGGCTTTCGGATGGCAGCTCAATTTGGCTTCCATTGCCCGCATGTGGCGGGGCGGTTGCATCATCCGCAGCGTATTCCTTAATGATATCGCCGCAGCTTTCGAACAGAACGAGAAGCCGCAGCATCTTCTTCTTGCCCCTTATTTCAGCAATGAGATGAAACAGTTGCTTCCCGGTTGGAAGCATCTGGTGGCACAGGCCATGAAAGAGGAACTTCCGGTTCCCGCCTTTTCGTCGGCATTGAACTATTTCTATTCATTGGTTTCCGTCAAGCTGCCGGCAAACATGATTCAGGCACAACGCGATTACTTTGGCGCGCACACCTTTGAGCGTGTAGATGAATTGCGCGGACAATTCTTTCATGAAAACTGGACCGGACATGGCGGAGATACAAAGTCGGGAACATATAATGTGTAGCCCTTCTTAATGGAACTCAGTGGAATGTCCTCAAACATAAATAAAGCTATGAATAGATTTGTGATGATAATTTTCGGCGCTTCCGGTGACTTGACGAAGCGTAAGTTGATGCCGGCGCTGTATACCTTATATAAGGAGAAACGTTTACCGGAAAGTTTTGCAGTATTAGGTGTGGGACGCACCGAATACCAAGATGATACTTACCGCGCTTACATTAGTTCCGAATTGGAGCGTTTTGTCGCTTCGGAAGAATATGCGCCTGAGTGCATGGAGGATTTCTGTAAACGCTTACACTATCTTTCCCTTAATCCCGCCGATGTAGCCGATTATGGGAAACTGAATGTACGCCTTCAGGAACTGACGGGTGAGCAGGAGCCGGATGGCATGTTGTATTATTTGGCTACACCGCCTTCTTTGTACGGGGTGATTCCCCTTCACCTCAAGGCTGCCCATTTGAATCGCCCCCACACGCGTATCATTGTGGAGAAGCCCTTTGGCTATGATTTGGAATCGGCCCGCGAATTGAACCGCATATATGCGTCGGTGTTCGAAGAACAGCAGATTTACCGTATAGACCACTTCCTGGGCAAAGAAACGGCGCAGAATATTCTTGCTTTCCGCTTTGCTAACGGCATCTTTGAACCGCTTTGGAACCGTAATTATATCGACTATGTAGAGATTACCGCAGTAGAAAATTTGGGTATCGAGCAGCGTGGAGGATTCTATGAAGGAGCCGGAGCTTTGCGGGATATGGTTCAGAATCATCTGATCCAACTGGTGGCGCTCACTGCAATGGAACCGCCGGCTGTGTTCAATGCCGACAACTTCCGTAATGAAGTGGTGAAAGTGTACGAATCCCTCTCGCCGTTGACCGGGGAAGATCTGAAAGAACATATCGTCCGCGGGCAATACACTGCATCTGCCACGAAACCGGGATATCGCGAAGAGAAGAATGTTGCTCCGGACTCCCGTACCGAAACATATATTGCCATGAAAATCGGTATCAACAACTGGCGTTGGAACGGCGTTCCTTTTTACATACGTACAGGAAAGCAGATGCCGACCAAAGTAACCGAGATCGTGGTGCACTTTCGTGAGACACCGCATCAGATGTTTCGCTGCGAAGGCGGCCATTGCCCGCGTGCCAACAAATTGATCTTGCGTTTACAGCCCAACGAAGGCATCGTGCTGAAATTTGGAATGAAAGTTCCCGGGCCGGGGTTTGATGTAAAACAGGTGATGATGGACTTCAGTTATTCCGATTTGGGAGGATTGCCCGCCGGAGATGCGTATGCCCGTCTGATAGAGGACTGCATACAAGGCGACCAGACCCTCTTCACGCGTAGCGATGCTGTGGATGCGTCATGGCGTTTCTTTAATCCTGTGTTGAAGTATTGGCAGGAACATCCTGACGCACCGCTTTACGGTTATCCTGTGGGGACTTGGGGACCTTTGGAAAGCGAAGCAATGATGAACGAGCATGGAGCCGAATGGACTAATCCATGCAAGAATTTGACGAATACCGATGAATATTGCGAATTATGAAAAGTTATATATATCCTACTGCTACTTCGACCTCGCGTGCTCTTATCCGATACATAATTGACATGATGAACCGAGAGCCGGATCGGATTTTTTATTTTGCTTTCAGTGGAGGGACAACACCTTCTTTAATGTTTGATATTTGGGCGCATGAGTATCGCGAAGAAACTCCCTGGATGCGGATGCGCATCTTTTGGGTGGACGAGCGTTGTGTGCCTGTCAATGATTCGGACAGCAATTACGGTACAATGTTCCGCCTGTTGCTTAGCGAAGTGGGGATGCCCGATGAATTTGTATTTCCTATCTGCGGCACGTGCCGTCATCCGTCGCAAGAGGCGAAACGCTATTCGGATTTGGTATGCAGCACAGTGCCCTTGCGCCGGGGATTTCCCGCTTTCGACATGGTGTTGCTGGGAGCAGGTGATGACGGACACACTTCTTCCATTTTTCCCGGTCAGGAATATTTGCTATCATCCTTTCAGCCGTATGAGGAGAGTATAAATCCTTATAACGGCCAGCCGCGGATTGCTATGACAGGCTGCTTGCTTTTCAGTGCTAAAAAGATTGTATTCCTAATTACAGGCAAAGGTAAAGCGGGTGTCGTTTACGATATACTGGAATCGGGTGATACCGGTCCGGCAGCCTATGTAGCACATCATGCCGAAGACGTGGACATCTTTACTGACATAGAAATTACCGGATAAAACAGTTGTCTTTCGGGGAGGCTGTTTTGTTCGGTGCGGCAGGCCGGGTCAGGGTGCAAGACGCACTATTCTCCATCCGTCGGATTCAGGAGATGAAGATGAGGGGATATGTTCTTCTTTGCAAAGGGTGTACAGAAAGCGGTCGTGCAACCTGTTTTCCCGCCCTTGCCAAAACTCGAAACGAGTAGGGGTAACGGCAAAACCGCCCCAGTTGCCGGGACGCTGTATTCTCTGTCCGGTCAGCTTAATCGCTTCCTTTACAAAGGCGCGGATGATTTCCGTCCGATTGTTGATGATCCGGCTTTGTGGGGATATTCTTGCACCTATTTTGCTTTTGTAGGGGCGGGTGGAGAAGTAAGCGTCCGAGTCTTTTGGGGGGCACTTTTCTGCTTTGCCTTCAATATGTATCTGCCTTTCCAGCTTATGCCAGACGAAGGAGAGGGAGATGTAGGGATTATCGGCTAGCTGTTGTCCTTTGCGGCTTTCGTAGTTGGTGTAGAAGATGAATCTGCCGTTTTCTACACCTTTCAGCAGCACTGTGCGGGTGGAAGGGCGGCCGTCGGGAGCAACGGTGGCCACGATCATAGCGGTGGGTTCGTCTTCACCGCAATGCAAAGCATCATTAAGCCAGCAGGCGAATTGCTCAAAGGGGTTTTCGGAGATGGTGTTGCGCATCAACTTATCTTTCTTGTATTCTTTCCGTATGTTTGAGAGTTGCAGTTCCATATACTATTCTTTAGGTTGATAACAATGAAGATGCGGAAAGTGTTGAGATCATCCTTTCTTTACGCTTAAAGAAAGGATGATATGCAAACAAAACAAACAATCATCTAGAAAAAGATTTTCTCTAAACGATAAGTCAATGCAAACTTACTTATATTATTTTGATTTTTACGGAGTGAGGGATGTGAATATATATTAATTTTCGAATCAGTGATTATTTTATACATATAATTCTCTATAAATTGACTAAAATATACAAATGTGTGCCGTCTTGTTTAAAGGGGATTGTGGATGGGAGGAGGAGAAAGATCCCGATCTTTGTTATGCGATGCTATTTGTACAAATTGAGAATTCTTGTTTTTTTCCTGATATATTTGTATGTTTGCCAGAACTAATGTTAATACTTAAAAACAGAAACATGCTAGGAAAAAGAATTGGCCAGTGGGCATTGCTGGCAGCTATCAGTTGTTGTCTCTCAATAGGGGAGGCTTGTGCTCAGAAGAAAGATTTTGGAAATTTGGCTCGCTATTCCAAAGAAAACGCAATGTTGCCAAAACCAGCCAAAAAGGAGAAAAGGGTTGTTTTTCTAGGCAACTCTATTACGGAAGGCTGGGTGCGGACTCATCCGGATTTCTTTAAAACGAATGGATATATTGGTCGCGGCATTAGCGGGCAGACTTCATATCAATTTCTGTTACGTTTTCGGGAAGATGTGATCAATCTTTCTCCGGCTTTGGTGGTCATTAACGCCGGAACCAATGATGTGGCAGAAAATACGAATCCGTATAATGAGGATTATACCTTTGGCAATATCGTGTCTATGGTGGAACTTGCTAAAGTCAATAAAATAAAGGTTATATTGACCTCGGTACTTCCTGCCGCCGCCTTTAAGTGGAGAATGGAAATAAAGGATGCTCCGCAAAAAATCCAAGCTCTGAATGCCCGCATAAAAGCATATGCAGAGGCCAACAAAATACCGTTTGTTGATTATTATCAGGCAATGGTATCTGCCGATAACAAGGCTTTAAACTCCCGCTATACCAAAGATGGCGTTCATCCGACGGGTGAGGGATATGATGTCATGGAACCGCTGATTAAAGCTGCAATAGAAAAGGCACTTTGAGAAGATGCCTGAATAAAGGATATACCATAATGTAAAAGCACTTCCAACGTTCGCTTACGGAGGAAGTGCTTTACACAAAAACTAAACTAGACTTAACTAAACTATTCTATTGGGGAGTTTCACAACTCCTATCTGTTCGCTGCAAAGATAAGGAAACATCTTTTAATATGCAATAGGATATTATTAGAAATCAGCCGGAATCAATAAAATATATACGGATTGATAACTTTTTTAACTCCTTTTATTAAGAAAGTCCTGAAATATTTGTTTGTAACTGTCACTGACAGGAATATAATTCTTGCCAAAAACGATACGCCCTCGGTCGATGATACGTATCTTATCCTTTTGAACGATGTAGGAACGGTGCACACGTATAAAGCGGGAAGCAGGCAGCAGTTCCTCCATAGACTTCATGCTCATCAGTGAGAGAATGGGTTTGGGGGAGTTCTCTTCGTAGATTTTGATATAGTCCTTCAGACCTTCAATGTAGAGAATGTTTTTGAGCTCCACTTGTATCAGTTTATAATCGCTTTTCACGAAGATACTTTCCACTTCCTCTTTGGGTTGCTGCAACAATTCAAACCATTGCAAGGCTTTGTTGGCGGCTTGCAGAAAATCCACATACGAGATAGGCTTCAGCAGATAATCGAGAGCATTGACTTTGTAGCCGTCTATGGCATACCGGTCAAAGGCGGTAGTGAAAACAATTCGTGTATGCATATCTACCATTTTAGAAAACTCCAGCCCGTTGAGTTCGGGCATTTGGATGTCGAGAAACAGGAGATCGATGTCCTTGCCGGACAGGTTGTTCATTGCCTGTACGGCACTGGAGTATTTGCCGGCAAGTTCAAGGAACGGGGTCTTGTTGACGTAGCTTTCCAAAAGGTCCAAGGCCAATGGCTCATCATCTACGATTGCACATTTCAGATTCATGTTGTCAATGGTTGATTACTAAAATCGATTTATATTCTTTCTCATCCTCACTTACGCTATGCTGCCATTCGTACCGACCGGGATAGGTGAGTTCCAGACGCTTGCGCACTTGTTCCAGACCGATACCGCTTCCACTCTTGTCGGCTTCGTTCTTGGGGTGATAACTGTTGGCTATTTCGCAACACACGCTATCGGCGCTTTCGCTAAAATAGATACGGATATAGCTGGGTTCGGTAGGAGAGATTCCATGCTTGAAGGCATTCTCTATGAGAGAGATGAATATCATCGGGGCGATCTCCGTTGGAGTGTCGGGGCGAATGTCGAAACGTGTTTCAACGGTCACATTGGACGAGAGTCGTATGCGCATCAGTGCAATGTAGTTTCGGATGAAATCTATCTCTTTGGCCAGAGGCACGAAATTTTGCTGGTTGTCGTAGAGAACATGGCGCAGCAGGCGGCTCAGTTCCTGTACTGCCATTTGCGCCTTGTCGGTGTCGAAGGCGATGAGAGCGTAGATGTTATTCAGCGTATTGAGCAGGAAGTGGGGGTTGAGCTGGTTGCGGAGATTCTTCAATTCCGCTTCCGTACGGCTTTTCTCGGCTTCGCGGCGGGCAGCTTCCACTTGTACCCAACGTCCGCTAAGGCGGATGGCTGCGCTTAGTCCGACGGTGAGTATCATGGAGAATAAGTCGCGCATGATGAATATCCATTTCGGAGGTCCCATGTGGCTTCTTCCTTCATTTCCTCCTTTGGTGTAGGTGTGGAAAGCATATTCCTGCCAGAAGTGCACTCCGGCGGTGATGCAGACTATCAGCACTATGTTCAGCAGGAGATATTGCTTGATGCGTCCTTCGAACAGATACCGGGGGATGAGGAAACAGTAGTTGGTGTAGAAGACGATGAGAAACGAAAGTGGAACAATGCTGCCATGGCGCAGGTATTCCACCAATGTTATATCGAATCCTCCACGTGTCATCATCACGAAAGGAAATGCAAATACAATTCCCCAGCCGATGATGTGAATCAGAGATTCGATGATGCGTGATCGTGAATAAAGAAACTGTTTCATACAAATGCAAAGATAGGATTTTTTTAGGATTAATGACTGGCGATTAATCATTAATCACCAATCATTTGCTCACTCATACCGTATTGCTTCTATCGGATCCAGGTCTGCCGCTTTCTTGGCGGGATACCAGCCGAAGAACACTCCCGTCACTGTGCAGACGGCAAAGCTGAGGAATACGCTCCAAGCCTGTATGTAGATGGGCCAGTGGGCCACGCTTTTCACTATCCAGCTTGCGCCGCAGCCTATGATTACGCCAATCAGTCCGCCGGTGATACTGATGAGGATGGCCTCGATGAGGAATTGCGACAGGATGTCTACTCCTCTGGCGCCCACACTCATGCGTAGGCCGATTTCGCGGGTGCGTTCCGTTACAGACACATACATGATGTTCATGATTCCTATGCCGCCTACTATCAGTGATATGCTTGCGATGCAGGCAAGCAGTGTCGTCATCAGGTCGGTGGTGGTATTCATCATCGAGCTGAGTTCCTGTTGGCTGCGTATGGTGAAGTCATCGTCATCGCTGCTTTTCAGTTTGTGGTTCCGTCGCAGGATTTCGGTGATTTCTTCGGTGGCATTGTCCGTCATGTCCTCGGTGAGTGCGGAGGCAAAGATGCCTTGCAGGTAGGTTTGGGCAAGCAGACGCTTCATTACGGTGGTGTAGGGGGCCAGCACGACGTCGTCCTGGTCCATTCCCATGCTGTTATATCCTTTGGCCTTTAGTACACCCACCACGCGGAAGGGCACTTGGTTGAACCGGATAATGCGTCCTACGGGGTCTTCTCCCGTTGGAAAAAGATTCTCTTGTATCGTCTTTCCTATGACGCATACTTTGGCTGAAGTCTGTATATCGGCTTCGGTAAACATTGCTCCGTTGTCCACCGTAAGCTGGCGTATTTCAAGGTATTCCGTACCTACACCGCTTACGGAAGAAGGATAGTTGTTATTGCCTGCAATGAGCTGTCCGGAGGAGGAGACGTTGGGGCTGACGGCGGACAGGAAGTTCGTCTCGTTGCGCAGCGCCTCGTAGTCGGCAAGTTTCAGGGTCTGCATGGCGCTGGGGTCTTGACGGACGCCGCCGCGCATATCCGCTCCCGGATGGATCATTATCATGTTGGAGCCCATTTCGGAGATTTGCGCCTGGATACTTTTCTTTGAGCCTTGTCCGATAGCAAGCATCGTGATGACGGATGCCACGCCGATGATAATGCCCAGCATGGTGAGGAAGGCGCGCAGCTTGTTGTTGGCAAGTGCCCGGAGAGCTATTTTGAAGAGGTTTGTTCCGTTCATTAGTTTGATGTTTTATGAAAAATGTTTTTGAGACTGCCTGAGACTGCCGCATCAGTCGTCCTCCTGTTTGGGCAATGCTGCCAGAGTTTCGGCGGCGTTCAGAATGTCGGGATTCACTTTGTCGTCCTTCACCTGTCCGTCACGTAATACGATATTGCGGCTGCTGTATTGGGCTATTTCCGGGTTGTGCGTTACGAAGATGATGGTACGCCCTTCTGCATGCAGCTTTTGGAAGAGCACCAAAATCTCGAACGAGGTGCGCGTGTCCAGATTGCCGGTGGCTTCGTCTGCCAGTATTACGGCAGGGTCGTTCACCAATGCGCGGGCAATGGCCACGCGTTGCATCTGTCCGCCGGACATCTGATTGGACTTATGCTCCAGACGGTCACCCAGGCTTACGGCTTTGAGCGCTTCGATGGCCCGGCTGCGGCGTTCGGAGGCCGATACGGACGAGTTGTACATTAGCGGAAGCTCCACATTTTCTATGGCGGTGGTCTTGGGCAGCAGGTTGTAGTTCTGGAAAACGAAACCTATTTTGCGGTTGCGGAGTACGGCGCGTTGGGACTTGCTCATGGTGCGTACGGAAATCCCGTCCAACAGATACTCGCCTGTTGTGGGTGTGTCCAGACAGCCGAGTATGTTCAGCAGGGTCGATTTTCCCGAACCGGATGTACCCATAATCGTGACGAACTCTCCTTCGTTGATAGAGAACGACACGCCACGTAGTGCATGCACCGTTTCATCTCCCACCTGGAAGTTGCGTTTTATGTTTTGAAGTTCAATTACGGTCTTGCTCATGGCTGATGATGTATATTTATGGGGATATGGGTTATCATTTGCTCTTCTTCTTGTTGCTTCCCGGAGGGCCGGGCATGAAAGGGCTTCTCTCTCCGCCGGCAGCCTGTTGCATGTCTGCCGGTGCTCCTCCTCCCGGCATCTTTCCTATGGTGGCTTCGGTCACTATTGTTGCACCTTCGCTGATGCCACTTATAATCTCCGTATTGATGCCGTTGGAGATGCCCACTGTCACCGGATGCGCGGTGAATGTGTTTCCTTCACGCGTCCAGAGTTTGTGGGGGCTTTCGCAGTCTTTCACGATGTCGTTTTCGCCGATAAGCGGTCTTTCGGGGGTGAAGCGGAGGGCGCGTGCCGGAACGGAAAGTACGTCTTTGCGGTCGAGCGTGTAGATTGTGACATTGGCCGTCAGGCGCGGCTTCAGTTTTAAGTCGGGATTGGGGGCGGAGATTACGACTTCATAAGTGACAACTGTGCTGGAAGTGCTGCTGCCGGAACTTGTGGAGCTGTCCTCTCCCAAACGGATTTGTGTCACTGTGCCTTCAAACGTGTCATTGGGATAAGCGTCTACGGTGAACGAAACGCGCTGTCCCTCTTCCACACCGCCTATGTCGGCTTCATCCACGTCGGCCACTACCTGCATTTGCGTCAGGTCGGCGGCAATGGTGAACAGCGTAGGAGTCTCGAAACCGGATGCTACCGTCTGTCCTTCCTCCACCGCACGATTGATGACGACGCCGTCGATGGGAGAGGTGATGGTGGCGTACGAAAGGTTGCGTTCTGCCTTGGCAAGTGATGCCTGACTGCTTTCGTAGTTGCTTTTTGCTTTCTCATAATTATAGACGGACTGTTCGTAGTCGGTGTCGCTGATGAGTTGTTTCTCGTGCAGTCCCCGGTTGCGCTCGTAGTTCTTCTGCTGATACTCGTACTCGGCTTTTGCCCCGTTGTAGGCGGCGCGTTGCGAGGCTACTTCGCTTTGCAGTGTCACGCGGTCCATTTCGGCTATGAGCTGGCCTTTGGTGACTACGGAGTTATAGTCGGCATATATCTTGTCGATGATGCCGCTGACCTGCGTGCCGACTTCCACTTCCGTCACCGGTTCGATTGTTCCGGTGGCGGTGATAGATTCCGATATTTCGCCTCTGGTTACGACAGCCGTTTCGTAGGTCACTTTATGCTGGGCCTTAGAGCTGCCAAAGAGCCAGAAGCCTGCGCCGGCCACAACTGCAATGCTTACGGCGATAAGAATGATTTTCTTCTTGTTCATAGTGCTATATCTTCTTTATTGATTTGTTTTATCTTAACTTGGTGATTGAGAATTCGGGGGGGGAGACGGATTAAAGCGTAATCTTTTCTCCCTGATAGAATTTCAGCAATTGGGTATTCAGTATCGCCATGTACTTGGCCTGCAAGGTTTCCTGCTGTGCGTTGAGCAGGTTGCTTTTCTCTGTCAGCAGTTCTACGGTGTTCTTCATGCCGAGGTTGAATTGCTCTTGGATGAGGTCGTAGCTGGTTTGCGTGCTGCGCAGCTTCTCTATGGCGGCAACGTAACGCTGCTGTGCGCTGCTGGCATCCAGCCACAATCCTTCGATAGTTTTATACAGGGCTTTCTGGTTGTCCAGCAGATCCAGTTCGCTGGACTGTTTTTGGATTTTGGCTTTCTGTACGGCACTCTTGGTTTGGCGGTTGTTGAAGATGGGCACACTTACGGTCACTCCCAGTGAGTTGTTCCAGTTCTGCTTGATTTGCTCTCCGAAGGTGAAGTCGTTGCCGTTGGTGTTTGTACTTCCTATACCGGCGCTGAGGCTGACGGTGGGGATGTAGCCGGAACGGGCTATGTTGATGTCGAGCTCCGAGGCTTTGACGTTCAGCCTGCCGGCCTCTATTTCAGGGCGCAGGGTGAGGGCGGAACGGTACACATCGCTCTTGGAAGGCAGCGGAGACAGCACGTTTTCATCGCCGAGCGCGGGGATGTAGAGGTCCATTTCCTCTTCGCCGCTCAGTTCGAGGAGCTGTTTCAGTTGCAGTTTGTAATCTTGCAGGGTGGCTTGTGCGGTTACCAGCTGATATTTGTCGGTACTGACTTGCGCTTCCAGTTGGGCAAGGTCGCTTTTGGCGATGCTTCCCGCTGCGAGCAGGGCGCGCGCCCGTTCACATTCCGCTTGGCTCACGTCGAGGGTGGTCTCGTTTACTTTGACGGCTTCGGCGGCATAGAGTATCTGCACGTAAATCTGCGTGATGCTTTCCTCAATGCTGTTTTCACTTTCCGCTACGTTCAGTTCGGCGATGCGGTTGTTCATTCGCTGCTGCTTTAGGGTGTTCAGTCGTTTGCTGCCGTTGTAGAGTGTCCAGTTGGCATCAATGCCGTAGCTGCCGTTATAGCTGGTTTTGCTTTGGCTGCTGGTGATGTTGTCGCCGTTGATGATGGTGTTGGTTTCGCTGTTGGGGCGGTTCACGATGCGCTGGCTGACGGATGCCGTAAGGCTGGGGAAGAGGGCTGCTTTGGCGGTCTTGACGTCCACTTCAGCACTTTCGGCGTTGAGGCGGTTTTTGCGAATGGTAATGTTTTGTTGCAGGGCGTAGTCGATGCATGTCTGCAAATCCCATTGTGCCGGAAGGGGCTGTGCACTGTTCTGCTGCTGTGTGCTGGCGGCTGTTTCCTGAGCCTGCAACGTCATGCTGCCGATGCAGGGGCTTGCCATGCAGAGCGATATCAGTGTCAATCTTTTTACGTTTATCATATTGCCTAATGTCTATAATTTTACTTTGACAAAGGTATGCCGCCTCTCTTGAAGTTGCAAAAGAGATAGACGTTTGCCGGATTTATGCCGTCGGATCGCTTTTTTCTGCCGACAATTAACTTTTCGGGATTTTATTTGTTATTTATATAAAAGTATTTTATATTTGTAATGATTATAATTTGAATCCCTATGAGAAACCTCGTGACCGCCATCTGGCAATTCTACGTTGAAGGCTTCCGAAGTATGACGTTAGGACGCACTTTATGGTTGATAATAGCCATAAAGCTTTTTATTATGTTCTTCATCCTCCGTCTTTTCTTCTTCCCGAACTATTTGAATGAAGCCGCCGCAGGCGCTGATAAGGAAGATTATGTCAGTCGTGAACTGATTCTGCGGGCAGGGGGGGACAGCGATTAGTGAGGAATGCTCAGTGAGGAGTGAGGCAGGACAGCAATTTTCATTGCCTCAACTTATATCTCATACTTTATACTTAACAATTAATATTTAACTCTCATGCTTGAAAACATTGACACTTCCCTGATTGACTGGTCGAGAGCGCAATTCGCCTTGACTGCTATCTATCATTGGATTTTTGTACCGCTGACTTTGGGACTGGCGGTTATTATGGGCATCATGGAAACGGCGTATTACCGTACGGGTGATGAGTTTTGGAAACACACAGCCAAGTTTTGGATGAAACTTTTTGGAATCAACTTTGCCATAGGTGTGGCTACGGGGTTGATTTTGGAGTTCGAGTTTGGTACGAACTGGAGTAATTATAGCTGGTTTGTGGGCGACATCTTCGGTGCACCGCTTGCCATCGAAGGCATTTTGGCATTCTTCATGGAGGCCACGTTCATTGCAGTGATGTTCTTTGGTTGGGACAAGGTGAGCAAACGCTTTCATCTGGCTTCCACCTGGCTTACGGGGCTGGGTGCAACGATCTCTGCCTGGTGGATTCTGGTGGCAAATGCGTGGATGCAGAATCCGGTAGGCATGGAGTTCAATCCCGATACCGCCCGTAATGAAATGGTAGACTTCTGGGCGGTGGCTACTTCTCCGATGGCAGTCAACAAGTTTTTCCACAGCATCTTGTCCGGCTGGGTGCTGGCGGCTGTGTTCGTAGTGGGAGTGAGTTGCTGGTATTTGTGGAAGAATCGTGAGAAGAAATTTGCTTTGTCGAGTATAAAGATAGCTGCCTGGGTGGGACTGGCTGCCGCTTTGCTCTCCGCATGGACGGGCGACGGTTCCGGTTATCAGGTGGCGCAGAAACAACCCATGAAGCTGGCTGCCATGGAAGGTTATTATCAGGGACGGGAAGGGGCCGGACTGGTGGCCTTTGGCATTCTCAATCCGGAGAAGAAGACCGCCGATGACGGAAAGGATGCCTTCCTTTTCCGCATGGAGATTCCCAATCTCCTTTCGCTGCTTGCCGAGCGCGACTCAAAGGCTTTTGTGCCGGGCATCAATGACTTGCTGAAAGGCGGTTATCCTCTGAAAGACGGCACAACCGCGCTTTCCGCCCGGGAGAAGATTGAGAAAGGGAAAACGGCTATCGGCGCTTTCTCCGACTATCGTAAGGCAAAGGCCGCTGGCAACGATGCCGAGGCGCAGGTGGCAGCTAAGGTGCTGAAGGAGAATGTGGCCTATTTCGGCTATGGTTATATAAAGGATGTCAACGAGTTGGTTCCCAATGTGCCGCTTACGTTCTATATGTTTCGCGTAATGGTGATATTGGGCGGATACTTCATCCTTTTCTTCATTGCAGTTCTTGTTTTTGCCTATAAGAAAGATCTGTCGCGGATGCGCTGGATGCATTGGGTGGCAATGCTCACCATTCCGCTGGGATATCTTGCCGGACAGGCAGGCTGGGTGGTTGCCGAGTGCGGTCGTCAGCCTTGGGCCATTCAGGATATGCTGCCCACCGGTGCGGCTATCTCCAAACTGGATGTGGGTTCTGTCCAGACCACGTTCTTCATCTTCCTCGTATTGTTCACCGTTATGTTGATTGCCGAAGTGGGTATTATGCTGAAAGCGATACGGAAAGGTCCGGAAAAGGGAGTAACTCATAATTCATAATTCACAATCCATAATTTATAATTCACATGAATACCTATATATTTCTTCAACAATACTGGTGGTTTGTAGTATCCCTGTTGGGCGCTATACTTGTTTTCCTGCTGTTCGTGCAGGGTGGCAATTCGTTGATATTCTGTTTGGGCAAGACGGAAGAGCAGCGCAAAATGATAATCAACTCTACGGGGCGTAAATGGGAGTTTACGTTCACTACGCTCGTAACGTTTGGCGGTGCTTTTTTTGCATCGTTTCCGTTGTTTTACAGCACGAGCTTCGGCGGTGCCTATTGGCTGTGGATGATAATCCTGTTTACTTTCGTGTTGCAGGCGGTCAGCTATGAGTTTCAGTCGAAGGCGGGTAACCTGCTGGGAAAGAAGGCATATCGTGTGTTCCTTGTGCTGAACGGAGTGGTGGGACCGGTGTTGCTGGGCGGTGCTGTGGCAACGTTCTTTACGGGGTCGGCGTTCTATATCAATAAAGGCAATATTGCAGATACGATGATGCCTGTCATCAGCAGTTGGGCCAATGCCGGCCATGGTCTGGACGCGTTGCTCAATCCTTGGAATGTGGTGCTGGGGCTGGCAGTGTTCTTCCTGGCGCGTATTCTCGGTTCGCTCTATTTCATCAATAATATCAGTGATGCCGATTTGGTGAAGCGTTGCCGTCGTGCGTTGTGGGGCAATACGGGCTTGTTCCTGATCTTTTTCCTGTCATTCGTCATCCGCACGTTGCTTGCCGATGGCTATGCGGTGAATCCGGAGAACGGGGAGATCTTTATGGAGCCTTATAAGTATCTGACAAACTTCATCGAGATGCCTGTGGTGCTGGTTGTATTCCTGATCGGTGTGCTTGCTGTGCTGTGGGGAATTATCCGTACGTTGTGGAAACCGGCTTTCGATAAAGGAATATGGTTTGCAGGTGCAGGTACGGTGCTTACGGTGTTGGCGTTGCTGCTTGTGGCAGGTTATAATAACACTGCCTATTATCCTTCCACCGCCGACCTGCAAAGCTCGCTTACATTGGCAAACAGCTGCTCCAGCCAGTTCACGCTGAGGGTGATGGCCTACGTGTCTATTCTGGTTCCCTTTGTGCTTGCATACATATTCTACGCATGGCGCAGCATTGACAGGAAGAAGATTGATGCGAAGGAGATGCAGGATGAAGGGGGACATGCTTATTGATTTTGCAACTCCGGAGATCTGCTTCCGGTTGTCCCGGAGTTTTCATCATAGATGCCCGGAGATATAAGAGAAAGAAGGTGTGTCAAAACTAACATTAACTATCATTTTACTCTGTCATTAGCTTCGCTCAAAACCTCTTCTGCCTTTTTTTATTAAGGTATAGTCAGAGCGAAGCGAAGAATCTACTCTCTGTGTGAGTAGGAGAAGAGATGCTTCACTACGTTCTGCATGACAGACTATACATTAGCGTAAGAAATAAAAGATATTTTGAGCGAAGCTAATGATATGATTGCCATAGTTTTGACACACCCGCTTTTATGGATGCTTTCCCGATAACCGGAAACTATAATCTGTTCCTTTCCGGTTGGTTATTTTTTCTTGAAACTGATTTCGTCATAAAACTCTTCGTCTTCATCCTTTTCCTGAGCAATGATTACCAATGTGGTTCCGTTCAGAGTTTTGATGGTAGCTTCATCGCTATAACCGTTGAAAGTGATTTTAAGTTTGTTTCCGGAAATGCTCCAGGTGAAGTCCTCCGTATAGGGAGTGCTTCCTGATACATCTTTGTATGTTCCGCTACCGTCGTTCTTAAAGGTGTACACATCTTCGGTATAGGCCTCGTCCCATTCTTCTTTCTCACCTTCGTATATCTCATATCCTTTACTCCAGGTAGATTCCCAAGTACCTACAATGAGTGTTTGGGCATCTCCGGCAATGCCTTCTTCGTCGTCATCACTACAAGCTGTAAAGCCAATGCACAAAGCCATCATTACGCATGACAGCCAAAATTTAAGTTCAAACTTTTTCATTTTATCTTTTTAATTAAATTAGTATTAAAAACGAGGCAAAGGTAGTTGCTTTACAAAAGAAAACGTCTTTCCGGATGTCGTTGGTGTTTATACAAAAGTGTAGAATTGTATTCTACATATTTGTTGAATTTATTTCCTGATGCCGTCTTTTTTGCCGGAATGGGAGAGAGGGTTTTCTTTGAACTCAGTGGAATAATAATCGAAGAAATTACAGTTCAATATGTAGCAGATGCGCATTAATAAGTCAGTGTCTATGTTTTGCCGTTTGAATATGGAGTACACATTGGTGCGGTCACAATACAGTTTCCTTGCAAACCAGATGACGGAACGTTCCTGGCGATGTAGTTCTGCTTCTATCATTTGTCCGATGTGTATCATGGTGCTGGGCATGAAAAAAGGCGGAACCATTCGTAACCTATCTTGTTCCGAGGTACCGCCAAGCACCCAACCGTATAAATAAGTACGAACAGTTCACGCCTCACAGCGTGAACTTTTACTTACTTATTCTCAACGGTCTTTCAATTTGGCGGTTTTCAGAACAGAGAATAAGAGCTAAAGCTCAATATCTAATAAGTATATGAATGGAAACGCTTTTCCTTAATTATATGAATTCTGTTCATTTAAGTAAATGGCATTATCTGCTGATTTTTTACATTTACTTAATAGTTTATGTTTCTTTCTACTTTTTATTTTTAATATTCTATTTTTACTGATATGCTTTTTGCAAATGTAGTGAATATTCCTTTTTGTTGCATCGGCAAAAGCTGTTTATTTCTTTTTTTTCTTGGAAACCGCAGTTTTTTCCGGTGGGAATTTCGCTACGAGCTTCATCAACCGCAGTATCTGTCCCTGTCTTTTCAGGATGTAGCTCGAAGGGTGTGCGGAGTCAAAGCGTATGGGGTTGGGCAATGTTGCGGCAATCAGTGCGCATTGGCCGGCAGAGAGCTTGGCGGCAGTGGTATGGAACTTGTAACGGGCGGCTGCCTGTGCCCCGTAGATGCCTTTGCCCATTTCAATGGAGTTGAGGTAGACCGTCATTATCCGTTCTTTAGACCAGAAGAGTTCTATCATCCATGTGAAGTAGACTTCAAATCCCTTGCGGAGCCATGAGGATTGCGGCCACAGGAACACGTTCTTTGCCGTCTGCTGGCTGATGGTGCTTGCTCCGCGTTTCCGCTTGCGCTTTTCGTTCTCTTTCATGGCTTTCTGTATTTCGATGAAGTCGAAGCCGTTGTGGGTGGCAAAGCGATTGTCCTCGGATGCGATGACGGCCATAGGCAGGTGGGGAGAAATCCTGTCGAACGGCACCCACTCGTGATGCCATGCGGGACTTTCTCCTTTAAAAACCTGTTGCACACTTCGGATAACCATCAACGGCGTGACGTACACCGGCACAAAACGATAAACCACTACCATTACAGTAGTGGATACAAAGAAGAAGAGCAACAGATTGCGGATTATCCGCAAGGGGTTGGAAAACTTCATGGGAGAAGGATGATTACGATTGTCCGGCTTCAGCGTTCTTAATCATCTGTTCGCTGGCATACATAAAGATTACCACCCTGCGGTTCTGGCTGGCAGAGAGGCTCTCATCGTACTCATTGTATCCCACGCCTTCCACTTGCTTGAATTGTGAGGGAGACACGCCACAGTCCTGCAAATAGTTTTCTACGGCATAAGCGCGATTTTTGGAAACCTTCATATTGGCTTCATACGTGCCTACTTTGTCCGTATGTCCGATGATGGCGATGTCCGTAGTAGTATCCTCTTTCAGAATCTTGGCCAAGTCGCGCAGGGATGCCTTCGCGTCGTTGCTCAGCGTTGAGGAGTTGAAAGCAAACAGGATACCGGAGTCGAACGTCACCTTTACGGCATCCAGGTTGTTGGCGTCTTTCACCACTTCCACCTGTGCGCCTTCAATCTTGGCGGCTTCGGCAGCTTTTTTGTCCATTTTGTGGCCGATTGCCACACCGGCACCCGTACCAACGGCTGCGCCCACTGCCGCACCGATAGCCGCGCCTTTGCCCTTGCCGAACAAGCCGCCGATTATGGCTCCTGCAGCTGCGCCCGAACCGCCGCCAATGATTCCGCCTTTGGTTGTGTTGTTCATGGTTCCGCAACTACCCAATAGTATAGTGCCGCTCAGCAAAAATGCTGTAAATTTCATCTTTTTCATACCTTTTATTTTTTAGTTGGTTCAAATTTTACTAATGCAAATTTATGTATATATTACATTTGTTGGCATCAAAAAGTTTACTGTTGCAGTTTTTTTAGAGAATTTTCTTTTTAATAAAGATAAACCATCCTGTCAGAATCAGCCCCTTGACGATGGTGGTGCTGCTCACTGCCCACCAAATGGCGTCCACTCCCAAACCCATTTCTACCAGTAGCAGGGCCACCGGAATGCGCATGTAGTTGCATCCGATGCTGACAACGGCCGGCGGTACGGTGCGTCCTATGCCGTAGAATACGCCCTGCATGGTGATTTCCAGCATCATGAACAACTGTGAGTAGCCGTCGATGCGCAGGAAATTGCCGCCAGTGCGGTAGGCTGCTTCTTCGGGCACGAAAATGGAGAATACCTCGCTGCCGTAGAAGATGAACAGCAGCGAGCAGAGCGTGCCGAACACTCCTGTCATCCAGAGCGTCGTTTTCCATGCCTGCCACACGCGCGTTTTCTGTCCGGCGGCATAATTCTGTGCGATGAAGGCGCTGAGCCCCGTAGAGAACCCCTGTGAGGTATTCCAGGTGATAGCTTCTATTTGTCCGCCGGTGGTGAATGCCATGAGTCCGATGTGCCCGCCTTGCTCGGCTGCAGTGCGCGAGAGGAACATGTTGACGAAGGCAAACAGTGTGTTCAGCGTGGCAACGGGCAGTCCCAGTTTGAAGATGCGTCTGCTGTACTTCCTCTTGAGCCGGACGAAAAACGGAAATCCTCCGAGCAAGTCGTCCTTTCGCCGGAGCTTATAGACAAAGATGAGGAAGACGGCAGCTTCGGACAGCCACGTGGCAAGCGCTGCCCCTACGGTTCCCCAGCCGAACCCGAAGATGAAGAGAGGGTCGAGCAGGATATTCATCACAAGTCCCGTACCGCTGATGTAGAACGGTGTCTTGCTGCGTCCCGAAGCGTTGTAGATGCCCGTAAAGGCAGCCGAGAGAAAGACGAAGGGCAATGCTGTCGAGACAATGCGCAGGTAGGTGACGGCGTTGTCGGTGATATGTGCTTCCAGTTCGAAAAGGCTCATAATGGGTCGGGCGAAAACAAACAGCAGTCCGCCCCAGCAAATGGCGATGAGCAATGCGATGCTGATGTTGTGCGAGGCAAACGCACGCGCGTCGTCCCGGTTCTGCGCCCCGATGGACTGTGCCACACTGACTTCCGACCCCACTTTGTTCAGCAGAGCGATAGAGCCTGACATCCACGTGAGGATGCCCACCGCGCCCACTGCCGCCACCGCTTCGCTGCCCAGACGGCCCACCCATGCCATATCCGTCAGGCTGTATGCCATTTGGATGAAGGAGGTGGCCATAATGGGCATTGCCAAGCTGAACAGTTGGCGGTTGATGGGTCCTTGTGTGAGATTTTTGGCTCCGAGCACGATACTGAAAAAGAGTTATAAGAAACTTATAAAAAAGGTTTTTTTAGAAACAGGCTTTCGGGCGCGTCGCTACTTATAGTTCAGGAAGCTTTCCTGCACCAGTTTTCCCGCTTGCCATACGGCGCGTATGTTCAGTTCCTTGTCCATAATCAGGATGTCGGCGTCTTTGTCCTTTTGCAGGGAGCCTTTGCGGTCGTACACTCCCATGATGCGTGCCGGAGTTTCGGAAGCCATTCGCAGTGCGTCTCCCAGCGGGATTCCGGCCTGTGTCATGGTGCGCACCAGCACGTCCATTGTGGCGATGCTGCCTGCCAGTGAGGAACGGTCGGCGAGTTTGCATACGCCGTCCTCGATGATGTAGCGGGGGTTGCTGGTTTCCTTGCCTTCGGTTGCGGCACAGGAGAGGGCGTCCGTTACGAGGCAGGTGTGCTCCACGCCTTTCAGTTTGTAGGCCAGTTTCAAGATGGTGGAAGGCAGGTGGATGCCGTCGGCTATGAGTTCGATGGTCATGCCGTCGGTCAGGTAGACGCTTTCCACTGTGCCCTCGTATTTGTATTCGCGGCGTTTGTGGAAGCCCGGCATGGCGTTGTAGAAGTGGGCGGCATGGGTGAATCCGGCTTTGTAGGCAGCGCAGATGTCGTCATACTCGGCTTCGGTGTGGGATATGGCTGCCAGTATGCCTTTTTCGCGCAGGTAGCCGGCAAACTCCAATGCTCCCAGCAGTTCGGGAGAGGCGTCCCAGCGGCGGATGCAGCGGGTGTTTTCCACAAGTTCCCTGTATTCTTGTTCGTCAATCTCTTTCACCTGTCCGGCAAACTGCTCGCCGGCCATTTTCCTGCTGAGGTAAGGGCCTTCGATATGCAGTCCGAGTATGGGGCTGTCCGGTTCTTCCATGAGCCGTTCGCACACATGGGCGGCTTGGTGGAGCTTGCTGAAGGGGGAGGAGGAGATGGTGGGGTAGAAGCTTGTGGCGCCATGCTTGAGGTGTGCCTGCACGATGCTGCGGAATGCTTCCTCGGTACATTCGTTGAAGTCGTGTCCGCTGCCGCCATGGGCGTGCATACACACGAAACCGGGCACTATGTACATGCCTTTGGCATCAATGAGACGTGCACCGATCAGTGCGAGGTCACAGTTGGTCACTTCAAGAATCTTTCCGTCACGTATCAGGACAGAACCTTCATTCAGCCAGCCCTGCGGGGTGAATATGCGCCCGTTTATAATTTGAGTAAGCATTTTTAGGTTTTAAGTTTATCGGATGCCAAAATTAAGTATTATAAATCAGAATTCCTACATCCGGGGTTTTAAATGGCTTATCCGGTGTTTTAAATCGCCGGCCTTCCCTTCCGCCTCCGGCGGTGGCGTTGCTTCTGCCTGTACTTGCGTATCTTGCCGTATACCAGCCAAACGAACAGTGCTCCGAATACGGAGAATATCAGCAGTACGATGCCGGTGTTGAGGTTGTCGCCTTTCACGCGGCTCCACATTTCGAGAACCAGTTCGGTGCGGTCGCCGAAGTCGCGTATCATGGCGCAGCGTTCCACGATTTTCCTGTCGGGATATTGTACGGGATTGATTTGCAGGCTGTCCGCGCCCATGCCTTCACCGAAGAAGTAGCTGAGGTCGGAGCGTGTTTCTATGGAAGTATCCCGTTTGGCTTCCATGATTTCGGGGGTGGCAACGGCGCTGACGTAGCCTATGGCGTCCATATTGCGCAAGGCGATTTCGGGCTGGCAGAGGTAGTTGATGAAGTAGCTGGCTGCCTTGGGATTCCGGGCGTATTTGGGGATTACCCAGCCGTCGTACCAGATGTTGCTGCCCTCGCGCGGCACTTCGTATGCAAGGTCTACGCCTACGGCCTCGGCTTCGTCAATTGCCCATACGGCGTCGCCGCTCCAGGTGAGGTTGAGCCATGTTTTGTTCTTGGTCATCATCTCCTTGCCGAAATCGGCCTCCCAACCGGAAATGTTGGGTTTCAGGGCTTTCAGGTACTTTTCGGCAAGGGCTATGGCTTCGGGGGAGTTGTCGTTCATGAGTTGTTCCACCGTAACGGTGCTGTCGGCAAGCTGGCGGGCGTGGGCGTAGATGATGGCGGTTCCGTAGGCGTCGCGGTAGCTGTCTTTCATCAGGAGCTTGCCTTTGTTCTTGGAGTTCCACAGGCAGTGCCAACTGCCGGCTTCGTCGGGGGTGATGAAGCTGCGGTTGTAGAGTATGCCGGCTGTGCCCCACATATAGGGTACGGCATAGTCTGTGGTGGTGCGTCCCGGCTGACTGGTCTTGTTCAGTTCCCGGCGGATGTAGGGGGAAATGTTGGGCAGATAGTCCGGGGTCTTGCCGAAGTTGCGGTCGATGGGCAGGAGAAGGTCTTTCTTCAGCATGCGTTCGATGATGTACTCCGAGGGGCATACCACGTCGAAGTCTTCGTGCCCGCGTTCTATCTTGGTGAGCATGATTTCGTTGATGTCGAACACTTGGTAGACAAGGCGGATGTCCTCGCCTGTCTGCTGTTTGTACCAGTCGGGGAATTCGGCAAGCACGTCTTCGTCGATGTAGTCCGCCCAGTTGTAGATTTTCAGTACGTGGCTGCGCTCTTCGCCTGAACCTTTGCACGAAACGGCGGCAAGGGCAAGGCAGAGGAGAAGGAGTATACCTGTCAGTCTTTTCATTTTTTTGTTCGGTAAGTTTATTTTGACTATACTTTCAGTTTTCAACTCTTCTGTGCACGTTCCGCGCGTTTGTTGATGACGATCAGCAGCACCAGCACCGTAATGAATATTATGGTGGAGAGGGGGCGCAGCTCCGGTGTCAGTCCGCCTTTGCGGGCATCGGCGTAGATGTAGGTGGAGAGCGTTTCCAGTCCTTCGTTCCCGATGGTGAATATGGTTACTGCGAAGTCGTCGATGGAGAGTGTAAAGGCAAGGATGAACCCGCTTATCATGCCCGGAAATATCTCCGGAAGGATGACCTTGCGCAATGCCTGGAACGGGGTTGCGCCGAGGTCGAGGGCGGCTTCGTACACGTTTTGGTTCATCTTTTTCAGACGGGGCATCACGCTCAGCACTACGTAGGGGGTGCAGAACGTGATGTGCGCCAGTACCACCGTTGTGAATCCCTGCGATATGCCGAAGCTGACGAACAGCAGGAACAGCGACACACCCGTAATGATGTCGGCGTTCATCATCGGAATGGCGTTGGCAAAGTTCATCACCTGACGTGTGCGTGTGCGCAGGTTGAAGATGCCGATAGCCGCAATGCTGCCCAGTGCCGTCGATGCGGTGGCTGCCAGCATGGCAATGGCAAAGGTGTTCCAAATGGCATTCATCAGTGAGTGGTGCATGCCGCCCGTAAAGAGGGAGCTGTACAGCTTGGTGGAAAATCCCGTCCAGTTGCCCAGCACCTTGGCTTCGGTGAAGGAGAAGATCATAATGATAAGGATAGGCGAGTAGAGCAGCGCAAGCAGCAGCCACAGATAGCCTTTGGCAAGAATACGTGTCATCATATCACACCTCCGCTTTCATTGGATGCGCTGTCCTCCTCGTTCGTGAAGAGGATGGTGACGCCTATCAGCAGCAGCATGATGAGCGACAGGGCCGCACCGTAGTTCCACATTCCGTTGTATATGTTCTCCTGCACCGTTGTTCCGAAGAGCTTGATGTTGTTCATCGTCAGCAGTTCGGCAATGGCAAAGGTGCTTACCGTAGGCATGAACACCATGACGATGCCGCTCATGATGCCCGGCATGGAGAGGGGCAGGATCACTTTGCCGAATATCTGCAAGGGGGTGGCTCCGAGGTCTTGGGCAGCTTCTATGAGGCTGTGGTCCATTTTCTGCAATGTATTGTAGATGGGGTATATCATGAACGGCAGGAAGTTGTACACCATGCCGAACAGGAGTGCGCCTTCGCCCAGCGGCAGGTTCAGGAAGTCGAACAGCGCCACTGTGGCAAGCGTGCGTATCAGTATGTTCACCCACATGGGCAGGATGAACAGCACCACCATGGTCTGCGAGGTGTTGAACTGCTTCTGACTGAGGATATAGGCAGCCGGATAGCCCAGCAACAGGCACGCCAGCGTGGTGATGATGGCTATGCCGATGGAGTAGATGAAGGTGTTCATCGCTTCGGGGTGCATCATAAACTTGCGGAAGTTGGCAAGGGTGAATGCTCCCTCGGCATCCGTAAAGGCATATAGCACAATCAGTAGCAACGGCACTATCACAAATATCAGCAGGAACAGTGCGTAGGGTAGTGTCCAGTTACGCCGCCGCATGAAGAAACTTTTCATTGGCAAATTGTTTTGAGTGGTTAGTGGTTGGTGATTCGTATATTCTCCGGTGCTATTCGTATTCCCACTCTGTCGCCGTCGTCCCATACGTCGTTGGTGTCTACGAAGATGTCCTCGTCCCAGTCGGTGAACACAGTCAGATGATAGTGGTTGCCTTTGTAGAGGATGAATTTCACTTCGCCTGTCAGTCGTCCGTCCTCTTCGTTGTCCTCAAGGATGATGTTCTGGAAGTCCACTTCCACCTTTACGGGTGTTTCCGGACGGATGTCGTGCACCGGGCTGCACTCAAAGCTGCATCCCAGGAATTCCACATGGGTTTCGTCCAGAAGTTTGCCTTCGAAGGTGTTGCAGGTGCGTTCTTTCTTCATCACGTGGATGTCGAAGGGCTTCACCAGCAAGCCCACCTCGCGACCGGCTTCGAAGCAGTGGTAGTCCTGCACCATCAGCTCATAGCCTTCGCGGGTCTGCACCAGCATCTCGTAGTGCACGCCTTTGAAGATGGAGCTTGTTACGGTTCCCGTCAGTTGTGCCGCATCCGAGGGGTCGAAGATGTAGATGTCTTCCGGACGGATCACGACGTCCACCTGTGCCTGTTCGCCGAAACCGGTGTCCACGCAGTCGAATTCATGTCCGCAGAAGCTGACGAGCTGGTCGTGCACCATGACGCCGTTCAGGATGTTGCTTTCGCCTATGAAGTCGGCCACAAAGGAGTTGATAGGTTCGTTGTAGATGTCTATCGGGGTGCCTGTCTGCTGTATCTTACCCTCGCTCATGACGACAATCGTGTCGCTCAGCGTGAGCGCTTCTTCCTGGTCGTGGGTGACGTATACGAAAGTGATGCCCAGCTTCTGATGCATCTCTTTCAGTTCCATTTGCATGTCCTTGCGCATTTTCAGGTCGAGGGCGGCAAGAGGCTCGTCGAGGAGCAGCACTTCGGGTTCGTTGACGATGGCGCGGGCTATGGCCACACGCTGCTGCTGTCCGCCGGAGAGGGAGTCCACGTCGCGGTCTTCATAGTCGGTCATGCCCACCATGCGGAGCGCCTGTTTCACCTTCTTTTCGATGGTGGCGGCGGGGAGCTTCTTCAGTTTGAGGCCGAAGGCAATGTTGTTGAATACGTTGAGGTGCGGGAACAGGGCATACTTCTGGAACACTGTGTTCACCGGACGGCGGTGGGGCGGGGTCTGCGTGATGTCTTTCCCTGCAATGGTAATCACTCCTTCCGAGGCGGTCTGGAAACCTGCAATCAGACGCAGCAACGTCGTCTTTCCGCAACCGGACGGTCCCAATATCGTTACAAACTCGCCCTTACGGACAGACAAATTCACATCATTCAGTACGGCTTTATCTCCAAAGAATTTCGATACGTGCTCTACACCGATGATGCAATCGGACTTTTGCATAAGCGTTTCTTATCTTTATCCAAACTAATTAAACAAATCTCTACCTGATATAGTCAGTCATCACAAAAAGTGGCGCAAAGGTACATATATTTCTTGAAAACTTTAAGGGTTATGGAGGATAAGTTGCGAGTTATTTGTTGATGCTCGCAAATAAGTCATAACTTTGCACTTCGTAACATCTGATTATGAATTGCTGATGACGAATTGCTGATGATAAATTGCTGATGACGAATTGCTGATGACGAATTGCAGCAGAAGCAGCAGCAGCAGAAGAAGAAGAAGAAGAAGAAGATTTGCTGATGATAAATTACAGAAGACGAATTACAAACAATGAAATTCAAACAATGAATTATAAACTATCAGTATGGAAAAGAAAATTGTATTTATCACAGGCGCCTCTTCCGGTATAGGAGAGGGCTGTGCGCGTAAGTTTGCCATGAATGGTTACCGTCTCATCCTCAACGGACGGAATGTAGAGAAACTGGCAGCCGTAAAGCGTGAGCTGGAAACGGAATATCATGCGGACGTCTGCCTGCTTCCTTTCGATGTGCGCGACCGCCGGGCTGCGGCAGCCGCCCTCGATTCGCTTCCCGAAGCGTGGAAGGCGATAGACATCCTGATTAACAATGCCGGACTGGTTATCGGCGTGGACAAAGAGCATGAGGGCAGTCTGGACGAATGGGATGTGGTGATTGATACCAACGTGAAATCCTTGCTTGCCATGACCCGCCTCGTTGTGCCCGGAATGGTGGAGCGCGGACGCGGCCATGTCATCAACATGGGGTCTATTGCCGGCGATTATGCCTATCCGGGAGGTAGTGTGTATTGTGCCACAAAAGCTGCCGTCAAAGCCCTGTCCGACGGCTTGCGCATCGACCTCGTGGATACTCCCGTCCGGGTGACGAACATCAAGCCCGGCCTTGTGGAGACGAATTTCTCCGTAGTGCGCTTTCGTGGAGACAAAGCCGCTGCCGACAATGTGTACAAGGGCATCCGTCCGCTTACCGGTGACGACATTGCCGAAGTGGTGTACTTTGCCGCTGCCGTACCCGAACATATACAAGTGGCGGAGGTGCTGGTGATGCCTGCCAACCAGGCCACCGGGACAATCGTCAGCCGAAAGTAAATGCTTCTCCGTTTTACTTCCCGGTTTGCCCGGACCGGGAGGTAAAACGGGCTTTTCAGGCATAAAAAAAGAGAGTTACTTGAGTGTAACTTGAAAGATTAAATCAGTCTTTGCACTTTGTTGTGCTTCTATTTATTTGTTTTTCAAATAATATCTGGCTATATTTGCAAAATATTCGTGGAATACAAAAGCGATATATTCGTGTTTCTCAATAATAGAATATTCGTGTAATACATAAATGTATCGGAACTATGGCAACGATAGCAGAACTGTTAGCATCTTCTTTGAATGCGCTGAAACAAGTACAACGGGGTGAGGATTTTACGATAATTAAAAGTAGCGACTTATCCCGGACGCACATAAAAAGATTGGTAGATAATCATTTTCTCAAGCCCATCATTAAGGGCTGGTATGTGGTTACCGACCCAAGGGCAACGCCGGGCGACAGTACGGCATGGTATGCTTCGTTTTGGAGCTTTATTACCCGGTATGCAAATGAACGCTACGGCAATGAATGGTGTCTATCTGCCGAACAATCGTTGTCGATATATACAGGTGCCACCATCATACCGAACCAAGTTCTTATAAGAGCACCTAAAGGTAACGACTATATGGTTCCATTAATTCCTCCGACCTCTGTTTTTAATTTAGGGGCGGAATTGCCCTCAAAGATTGATACGAACAATCCGTATAATCTCAACCTCTATACATTGGCGGAAGCTATTATTGTAGCTACGCCTACCATGTATCGCAACGATGCGCTAACGATGCGGACTGCCCTTGCAATGGTTCATGATAGCTCGGATATTTTGAAGATATTGGTTGATACAGGGCAAACAGTCCGGGCAGGCAGGGTGATTGGAGCATTCCGTAATATCGGGCGAACGGACATGGCCGATGAAATTGCCGGAACTATGAAACGCATGGGATATATCATTTATGAAGAAGACCCATTCGAAAGGGTGATGGAAATTCATGTGTCGCAATCTCCATACGCTGTCCGTTTGCGCTTGATGTGGCAGAATATGAGAGAAGATGTAATAGCTAATTTCACCCGGCTTAAAAGTAATCTTTCCGCCAAAGAATTTTTAGAGCGAATGGAAACCCGGTACAAGTTGGATGCTTATCACTCTTTGTCTATTGAGGGGTATCGGGTCACTGATGAATTAATAAATAAAGTAAAAAGCGGTGTATGGAAGCCGGATGGAGAGGATATGGATTCAAAGAATGCGCTTGCGGCACGTGGTTATTGGCAAGCCTTTCAGGAGGTCAAAAAGAGCGTATCCGATATTTTCGAAGGTAGTAACAGTGCTGAGGTTGCGGAACGGGACTTATCGGTATGGCACAGTGAAATGTTCATGCCTTGCGTAACGGCAGGCATTATCAAACCATCCGATATTGTCGGTTATCGTTCCCATCAGGTCTATATTCGTAACTCGATGCACACACCTCTGAATCCGGATGCACTTCGTGATGCCATGACCACTTTGTTCGAATTGCTTAGAGAAGAACCGGAAGCCTGTGTAAGAGCCGTTTTAGGGCATTTCCTGTTTACTTATATTCATCCCTTTATGGATGGAAACGGTCGTGTCGGGCGGTTCTTAATGAATGCCATGTTGGCTTCGGGTGGCTACGATTGGCTGATTATTCCGGTGGAAAGACGAGATGAATATATGGCGGTCCTCGAAAAAGCAAGCGTTGAGGGAGATATAGTTTCTTTTGTGAGATTTTTATCGAGTATTTAATTCAATTCCAGTGAAAAGTCTTTTGATACATAAGAGACGGATTTTTCAGTGTCAGTGCTTCATTGACTGTCGCTTTCATTCTAGGTTTAACTCTCGGTTTAACCGAACCATGTAAATCAACGCAATTTGAGCATAAAAAAAGAGAGTTACTTTTGTGTAACTCTCTGATTTTCTGGTGATCCGCTTGGGATTAATTTATATTATATAATTTATTGGTTATCAATGTTATAATTGCTATAAAACAACTGTGGTATCACATTAGTATCTTTTTTATGGCTTCAATCTTCTCTTCAAGCTTAGATTGTTCGTCTATCATCTCTCCTTTTCCTGTACACAGCCATTTCACATTCAGCATCGGAAAGACTTCGGATATGTTTGCTATCACGTCACTTCCTATTGAACCTTTCCCTCTACCCTTTTTGTCGGAATTAGAAATATACGCATTTCCGATATTGCAATACTGCTCGAATGAATTAAGTCCTTTCACCACTCCCAGTTCGCTTCGAGCATATTCGGCGAATATTTTCAATCTGTCTATTGCCCTTTCTTTTTGTTCTGTATTATTTTTTGTATTAGTTTTCATTTAAAGTATTCATTTATAATGTTATCTCTGTATTTTGTGATAAATCTGCTTTATATTGCCATGTTTAATAACATGTTTGCTTTTTAAACATTTGTAAAATAATAGTGTTATAAAAAGACCTAACTATCAATTTTAAAAAAAATAAGCAATATGGAAGAAGTCAACCTTTCTGTACTCCGTTTAATGGAGCAGAGTAAACTTATTGCGCAACAATTATTGCGCGTATCTGAGGACCTTGAATTAGCACACGAAAAAATATCCATATTGGAGCGAGATTTTGAAAATTACAAATTCATGTCACAACACAAGCGCTCAACCAAAATGAGCATATTACATCCAAAGGCAACGGGGATGTAAATATTTGGGGGCAAGCTCTATATTTATAGGGTTTGTCCTTATGCTGTTTTTTGCTTTTTTATTACAACCCTTACATCTTCAAGAGCCTTATTAAGTTCTCCGTCTGCTTTTACGATAGTTTCTTCAAGTTTTTCAAACTCACTCTTAAGGTTTTTGAATAGCCTTTCATATCTTAAAACTGTTGTTTTGTGCAACCTTGAAAGCTCATCATAGGTAAGCGATACATTACCGTCATCCTCTTTCCTTTCTTCGGATAAAGCGCTAATTTCGTTTTCGAGAAACATTGATCCTCTACCGGTAAGAATATAGTTGGCGTTGACTTGGGGATAGGATTCGCAAAGCTGAATTATTATATCACCAGATATAGCCTTAGTAACTCCTTTTTTGTAATGGGATATTTTAGCTTGTGCATTTTTCAAGCCACAATCAAATTCAAGTACGTATGGGCTAATCTTTAGACCTTTCATAACCTCTAAAAAGCGTTCACTTGTAGTCATAGTATAATATTTTAAATTATTTATACCTAAAATATGCCGTACTATAAAATATTATAGTATCTTTGCACCCGTTGCAAGTCAAGCGGCAACAGATACATGATTAAACAATCGCCCTAACGTGGGCCTCTCTATATGGAAATCCGTTGCCGCTTGACTTTAGCAACGGATTTTTTTTGTTTATGTCAATATATGAAACAGACGTTATATTTAAATATAGGACTTGCAGAGCAGGCAATCAATGATAAACGATTTATTGAAGCGCTTGCTTTTTCTGTGCTCGTCAAACTAACGTTTGTTTCATCAAGAATACAATCGGCTACTGTCAGCAAGTGTAAGGACTTATTTGGTATTGGGTCAACGAGAATGTGCCGTATAATCAATAGCGGCATTGAATACGGCTTACTGAAACGAGACAATAAAGATCTTGTAGCCACTTCGCTTAAGAGAGAAAAATCATATCATATCAGGTTAGACTTTGAATGTAAGACATATAGTCGAACAAAAGCTTTGATGAGCGATAGGCCGAAATCAGAGCGAAGCCCGATTGTATGTCAATACTCATTGAAAGATATTATAGACATTATCAGGAAGTCTGTATTGCTTAACCATATAAGCAAGCAATCAGACTGTGAAGATACCATTAACATAGCTAAGGGAAACGCGAAGTCTATAAACCAGCTTCGGAAAGCCCGCAAAAAATGTAAGCGTATGCTACGTACAGATAATGCCTTTACCGGATTGAGTAGAAAGCGTATAATGGATATAACCAAAGTATGTAAGGCGAAAGCCAAACGCCTTATTGACGGCCTGTGTTTAAGTGGACTTGTAAGCAGAGTTGAACAGTCTGTTCGTGTATGCTTAAATTATTCAGACTTTTCTCCAAAGCTGGCAAACAGCTTTTTCAGAGAAACGGGGCTGAATGGTTACTTATACAGGAGTGGCAATGAGATTCGTTTGCGCGTCTCAAACAGGTATGTTTATTCTTGCGATTTGATAACGTTTAAACTTTAATTTTTATGCCATATTCCCAAAAAAGACCACTAAAAACATAGCGTAGCGTATGCACACGTGACGAGATACGCATGATGCGTATGATTATATAATTAATAATTTAATATATACACCAAGACAATGAGTAAATATATAGCATATACAGACGGAGGATGCCAAAACACATCAGTGTACGGGGAAGGCGGTTCAGCCTATCTGATAATCCATAAGGGAGAAGTTGTAAAAACCGCTTCAAAAGGTTTTCTTTATACAACCAGCAACCGCATGGAGATGCTTGCTATTATAAGTGCCGTTTGTTCCGTCCCGGAAGGTTCTGATTTAATCGTATATTCAGACAGCAAATATGCAATCAACGTCTTTTCCGGTATTTGGAAGCCGAAAAAAAACAGAGATTTGATAATCAAATACAACGAGCGTGTAAAGACTCTTAGCTCTGTATATTTCCGGTGGATAAAAGGACACAATGGAGACAAATACAATGAATTGGTTGATTCTATGTGTACAAACTCCATTAATGAGATAGTACAATTACACAACCTCCCAAATGACAGGTTTAAAAAAGTGAAAGTACAGCTATCCTTTAAGTTTAATTAATAACCGATTGTATCAACATTTCAAAGATCGAATTATGAAAGAACAAAACCCCAAACGTATCCCTCAAGAATGGTGGGACGACTACTTCAAACGAAGAAGAAGAAACAGAACACATGGAATTATATGTATCTTGTTGCCTAACCTAATATGGATATTGTATATGCTACTTATCAAGTTTGGTTACATCACAACCTCTTGACTTTATTTTGTTATATATCTTATCGGTTTTATTTTCAGATTTTCGATAAGATATATAACAGATAATTCCCAATACAAATAAAACTACCGCAAGCATATACATCGCTCCAGCTATTTTGTCATTATGAAATGAACTTGTTGTAAAAGATACAATCATTCCAATAAATAGAGAGAAGCATCCTATCGAATAATTGAGCTTCTTTCCTCCATCATCGCCTTCTTTTAAAGAGTCAAGCTCCATATCCGATACTTCGTAAATTTTAAAGTGGCTAATTACAGCCCTTTCTATTTTCGGGTCTTTATACAAAGTTCCGCCTTTTACCGCTTCCATTTCAAATGTGTGATTTTAGCCAACCGTCAGCAGAACTGTTTATTCTCCACGCTGTATCTATACTTGATCGCATAACGAACAAAATACAGTCGCCGCCCATCTTATTCAGTACTATATCCCTTATAGCCTCGCTCGTATAGGACGAGGACACTCTCACCGCATAGGTATTCTCCATTATCTTTACATAGGTTGATGAACACCCATTCATCACTTTCTCAAATTGAGCTACGGCAGCCTTGCTGTTCAGCTCTATACTTATTATAAAAATCTTATCATTCATACTTATATCTATTTAATAATCAATCAACTACATAAAACGTGTTTTATAACATATTGTTTGCTATAAAATATTATAGCATTCTTATTGCTGCTATAATATTTTATAGTATCTTTGCATTGTTGTTAGAACGATAGAACGACAGCAACAATACATAAAAAACAGAAGCAGCTATAAAAACCGCTTATTAGTATTTGTTGATGGCAAAAATAACAATTTTCTAAATAAAATCAAATAAAACATAGAAAATAGGTGAAATAAATAGTATGAAAGTAACGAGAGAAGAAATTTTAAAGATTAAGCCGGGAAGTTCACTTACAGTGTATATGCCCGATTATAGAGCTTGTGATTCAGTAAGAGCCACCGCGTATAGAACCGCATTAGCAGACCCGAGACCGGACGTAGAGAGATATAGGGTATCTATTGATACTAAAAAATGGAAAGTAACAATTACAGCAATAAAAAGATCATGAACCGTACAGAAGCAAGAATAGTAGCAGAAGAACTGTATAAGCTTATGCGCAAAGACGTGAAAAGGCTTGTGGAGGAGACAATAATTGAATGTTCCGATGAATGGATTGGAGTAGGAGAGGCTGCAAATATTCTTGGATGCTCTGTTGGTACCTTGTATAACAATATAGACAGTATCCCACATACTAAAAACGGGAGATTGCTCCGATTTAGAAAAGCGTCATTGATTAAATATTTAGAAAGATGAGAAGCTTCAATTTGAATAAAATCACAAGTCTTGGACTGCGAATAGCATTGATTATGGTTGTTATGGCAGGATGTGTATATGGTGGCCGCGTAGAGTATAATGATGATATATTATCCGGTATAAGCTCTGAAAAATACGACTTTATCAGCAGCAGGATAAGCGATAATTCAAGATCGGCAGTCGTAAATGAATACATGAAAAACAAACGGTACTACGACAGTATCGAATTTTAGAAACCGCGTTGTGTGAATAACGCTCCTTCCTCTTAGTTCAATGGTTAGAGCATCGCTAAGGTTATTTGTTCGTAAGGGTTTAGCGTTTCCGGTCTGTTCCGGTTAGCGATTGTTGCACGTTCGATTCGTGCAGAGGAAGCAAGATACACCGTTCTTTGACGTATTGAATGTGAGACAAAGTTTGAATATCTGATATTCGGATTTGTTTCAATATAACTAAGGATTACGTATAGCGGAAACGCCGAAACTACGTATAGGCTTGGTTATCGTGATTGTTTCTCGCACCGAAATGTCCTACGGTAGAGAAGTATGCGGTTTGGGCGCCCTTATCGCGAGAAACAACAGGTCATAAAGACAACATAAGCGTCCGATACAGTCTTAAATCGGTGTAAAGTATGCGGTGGTAATGAAAGGCGGCCGTACACGCTTATTATATATATTCTCGTGGCTCACCGTAAGGCGAGTGGTAAGGCTTAACATCGGAACGCTCACGAGAACTGAATTATCCTATGGATGAATTATTTGTTTAGGTTGCCGGGCGGTCTGAGAAGATAGTCCGGTTTTTAGTTGGAAATCATCAATAACAATATAAATAACCGCAATAAGGTAGTGCTATTACTGTACTAAAAGCCGCGAGAGAAACGAAGTGCGCACCGTTTTGATTTAACCTTGTACAGGCGGTTTAAAAATAAAAATAATGGAAAATGAACTTGAAGAACTATACAAGGAACTAAACAAAGTAAGGTCCTCCTCTTTGGCGTATCTTCCTGAATACGGATATTCTTCAAAGGAGGAGATTATCCAGCTTATAGAGGAAGATATAGAGGAGTTGCGCACAGAGATAGAATGTAGTCAATATGATTACACACCTGATGAGCTTGAAGAAGAAAGAATGAGCCTTTGTGTCAGTCAGGGGTTATCAAGATATTGTTAAATTTAAAATTATAAAATTATGCCAATCGTAAGAAAGAATGATGTTCTACCTGAACGTCCTGTTATTATTGTACTTTATGGAGTACCGGGAAGTGGGAAAACAAGTGTTGCAACAACAGCCGATATCCCCTTATTGATTGATTGCGACAGAGGTGCGGACCGAGCAGTACAGCGTTGTGATACTATAATGGCTAAAAACTGGAAAGACATAGATAGTGAGCGGGAATCAATGAAAGAGTATAAAACAATTATAGTTGATACAGCCAAATCTATGCTTGACGATTATTTGAGCCAATATGCCATTGAGAATAACTACAAATTAAAAACAAATGCTCTGAAACGGTTTGGTCAAATGGGAGAAGACTTTAAAGAGTTTGTCAACTTCCTTCGTTCAAATGGTTCAGACATTGTTTTTATATGCCACGACAAGGAAACGGCAGACGGGGATGTGATAAAGCACTCTCCAGACTGCACCGGACAGTCCAAGGACTTGCTTGTAAGAATAGCAGACCAAGTCGGATATGTCTTCATACAGAATGGGAAACGTTGTATATCATTTGCGCCGTTAGACAATTTTGTAGGTAAGAATGTCGCCGGGCTTGAAACGGTCATAATTCCCGATTATGGGACTACCGAATTTGACACATGTATGTCTGACATTATATTAAAAGTAAAAACAGCTATTTTAGGTAAAGGAGAAGCACAAGCAAAAGCTAATGAACAACTTGCCGCAATACGTGAACAGCTTGCATCCGCAATGACAGATGAAGATATTGTAGCTCTGATGAAAGCCACAAAGGAACTTCCTAAGATAATGCAATCACCGTTCTTCTCCGAAATGCAGAAGAATCTGGCGGCAAAGGGGTATACTTTTGATAAAGACAAAAAACTATTTGTAAAAGGATGAATCCGTTAATTCGCGTAACAACTTTAGAAGCATTCCGGAAGTATATAGAACAAAGTGATTATGCCAACTACGAGATAACAGAACAATCTGTTATTGATTCTATTGTAGGAGAATTTAAAGGTAATGAATACACTCGCATAGGAACTGCTTTCCATCGCATTGTAGAAGAAGGAACACCACAATGTGAGAAAGTTATCCCTGGAGAGCGTACATTTCTATATTACAATAAGGAACAGAAAGAGCCGGTTACATGTGGTAGGTCGTTTGACATTGACGGATATAAGGTAATTATGGATATTCCACAATGCAAGGCCGCTCTCGCATACCGGAATGAACACCCAAACGCTTTCCATGAGATACGCCTTTATAAGGACTTTGGTGATGCTATTATAACAGGATGTGCTGATATGATAGATGGCGTAGAAATTAGGGATATTAAAACCAAGTATTCCTATCCTATTGATGCCGATTACATCAATTCTTGCCAATGGAAATTATATCTCCAATTATTTAATGCAGATATATTTCATTTTGATTTGTTCATATTTGAAGGATATGATAAAGAAAAGCATGGATATGACGTCAGAGGTATTCCACTGAAGCGTTATGAGCCTTCAATAACATGTTATCGTTACGATGGCATGGAGCAGGATAATTATAATCTGCTTCGCTCATTTCTTGAATGGGCTGAATACAGAGATTTGACCAAGTATTTACTTAAAAAAACAATAGAATAAAAAATGAATTTAACCGGAAGCATAGATTTGCTGAAGCTTGAAAAGACAGGCATAGCAACAATTAAAAACAAAAAGTGTGTTATTATTCCCATTGAGGAAAATGACTTGTATGTAAGCATGGACGAAAATCTGAAAGCGAAGTCCGTATATCTTGGCCTTAATGTTAATGAGCGAAGAGAACCGAGCCAATTTGGGAAGACGCATTATTGCAAGCAGTCCTTATCAAAGCAATACAGGGACGCGAACAAGACGGAGGCAGAGGCCAAATCAAAGGTTTATCTTGGAGACTTCAAGCCTTATGATTTTGAGGGTTCAAGCAATGCGGCTGCTACGGTGGAAGCGCCTGTTGAGCAGGTTGGTGACGATTCAGATTTGCCGTTTTAGTTTCTAAATATATGAAAACAAATAGCTATTTAAAAAGCGGTTAATAAATAACAAATATGTTATAAAGCACTATTGAACTCCATTGCTTATTATAACAAATATGTTATCTTTGTGCCGTAAACAAATGGTCTTTGATTATCATGAAAGTATCAGAGTTCTTGAAAAAGGCTGCGAAGATAGGATGCCAGTTTGTTAGTCATGGGAAAGAACACGATGTTTGGTACAGTCCAAAAACTGGAAAGTATTTTCGTGTCGGCCGGCATGGCTCTCAAGAGATAAAAGGCGGAACCCTTAACAGCATGATGAAAGATGCGGGTCTTAAGTGACCCGCACATTTGTTTGCCCTAAACAAATATTCATTCTATTGCAATTATGAAAGTAACAGCGGTAATTGAAATGTGGGACGACAAGACAATCAGTGTATATGTCCCCGAATTTGACGGTTTCAGCTTGAGCGGTCAAGGAAAAAGTGTAGATGAAGCAAAATGTGCGCTACATGAATGTGTCGAAGATTATGTTGCCTTGTTTAAAGAACAAGGAAAAGACGTTCCTAAATCATTGGTTGATATAAACTTTGAATACAAGTATGATATAGCGTCTTTTTTTGAGAATTTCAAGTTTATAAGCGTATCTACCTTTGCCAAGTATGCGGGTATTAATCCATCGCTAATGCGGCAATATAAACAAAGAATAGCTTTTGCTTCTGAAAGTCAAAAGAATAAGATCGAAAGTGCTATACATAAAGCTGGTAAAGAACTGGCAGCCGTAAGGCTTTGATATATCATTTGTTTACATCTCCTCTTTTGAGGAAACTAAGGCGGTGGAATTTTGGTTTCACCGCTTTTTTCTTGCGTTTTCCTTTGGCATTTTGATTTGAGTTAGTATCTTTGCGGCGAACACGCCAAGTTCATGTATTAGACATAATTTGTAGTAGCTATTTTTTGTGGCTGCGCATTGCGTTTATATTGCAAAGATATAGAGGCTATCACTCACATGGGTTACTACGATTATGTAATAACTTGGACTTGGCGGTTCGTGAGGCGATAGCCTTTCTTATTTTAATAACTCAAATTTCATAACATGCCAAGTCCAATGAAATTGAGCAGCAATCGAAGTATAGTAAATTGTGGACTCACGTCTGCACACGACACGTGCACCCTTTCATTATCTTCTTCAACCGAAGAAATCAAACGCTATTTCAAAGCTATTTTAGAACTTTCAAAACTGAATGTTTCCTACCCTGTCAACCTTGATAGTTGCTGGATGCTTGCCTATTCAAGAAAAGATAATGCGACTAAAGAATTAACTAAGAACTTCATCCAAGACATTGATTATCAACTTTTCCGTCAAAAAGCGGAAAACCCCAAAGGCGGCAGGCCAACAATAGAATACCACCTCTCTGTCTCTTGCCTTGAATACTTTATTGCCCGCAAGGTTCGTCCTGTATTTGATGTGTATCGTGAAGTATTTCACAAGGTGAACGAGATTGCCCCGAAGGTTGCCAAGTCAAGCGCAGCCGACAAACGGAAAATCGCAATGCTTGAAAAGGAACTGGAACAAACGAAAGAAATGCTCAAATGGGCAAGGTGGAGCGAACGCAGGGAAATAGAACTAAAGTGCGCTTGCTTCTCCTATCTCGTTGAAACCAAACAATACGACAAAATGGTTGAGCACAGAGAGCACAAAGCAGCCGAGAGAATGAAACGGGAATTAGGTTTAATCTGACAAAGCCATGATTGAAATACTTATCGTACTGGGTAGCCTTTTATCGGGCTACCTCACTTTCCGAAAAAAGGGAGAGAAACTTTTCTATTGAGTAAAATCTAAGAAATTAAATATTATGAACACTTCAATTATTAAATTCGATTACAACGGAAATGTAATTCCCTTTGAGAAAGGGAGTGATGTTATGGTAAATCTTACGGCTATGGCGAAAGCCTATCCCGATAAGAATTTATCCACAATTGTTAACTCGCAGGAAATCAGCGATTATTGCACATCACTTTCCAAACTAAAAAATTTTAGTTTGGCTGATTTACTGATAGTTAAGAGAGGCGGAGATAATCCTGGTACTTGGGCTCACCGTCTTGTCGCTATTCGTGTTGCACAAAAACTAAATTCCGATTTAGCGGTGTGGGTGGATATGAGAGTAGATGAGCTTCTTAAATACGGTATGACCGCCACGCAGCCAACTTTGGAGCAGATGATAAACAACCCCGATCTTGTTATCAGCCTTGCCACGCAGTTAAAGAGCGAACGCGAGGAGAAACAAAGGATAGAGACGGAGAACTTGTATCTAAAAGAACAGAACGAAGCTCAACGCCCAGCTGTAATATTTACAGAAAGCGTAAAGGTAAGTAGTACGAACATACTTATTGAAGACCTCGCAAAACTCATTACTCAGAACGGATATAAAATCGGAGAAATCAGATTGTACAATTGGTTTGTGGATAATGGGTATTTGGTACGGCACAAGAGATGGAGCAATTCAAGAAGGAAATACGAGAACTATTACACCCCAACACAGAGGGCTGCGGAAATGAAGCTGTTTTGGGTATCAGAAAGGGTTATTTCAAATCCGGGTCAACCACAGTTTACAAGATTTACATGTTATGTAACCGGAGAGGGACAGGTATATTTCATTAATAAATTCAATAAATTAAAAGTTGCATAAAATGAAAACAGATGTAAGAACAGTGTACCATTGCGAACACTGCAATAAAATATCACTCAACAAAGGGGCTATGACATTACATGAGGATAAATGTAAGAGAAACCCCGTTAATAGGGCTTATTGCATAGGATGTGAGCATCTCATAGTAGAGGATATAGAATATAACGATAAGATTAGTGAATGCGATTCTGATGAGTTTACTCCAGGTGTAAGGCCTCGCCGCAAATTTATATGCGATATGGACAACAAGGTAATGTATCATCCAAAAGTCAGAACGTTCAGTAAGGAGAAAAGAGATATGATACTTAGCATATCTCAAAAGCCTATGCCTAATCAGATTGAAGGTTGCAAGGACTTTGAGGAAAGGGACATTCCATTTTGATTATGAAACTATTATTATTAAAATACAAGTATTATGCTGTACGAATTTAAGCTTAAAGTAAACAAGGTTAACGAGAAAGGCGATGAAAAAGAAGTCACCGAGCAATATATTACTGATGATGAACTTTTTGGTCATGTCGAATTAAAAGGTAATGAATTATACAACGGCAATTGTGACGTTTTCGCAATCAGCCGTAGCAAGATACGTGAGATTGTCAATGAAAAGCAGGATGATGAGTTCTTTTACAAGATAACCCTTGTTGAAGTTTTCGTTGACTATAAAGGCAATGAAAAAAGCAACAAGTACTATGTTCTCATTTCCGCAAAAGACATGGATGATGCCAACAAAAAGGCGGCGGAATACATGAAGCAGGGACTTCAAGATATGAAGCTGGATGCTATTGCCAAAACAAAGATTTTAGACTTAATAAAATAAACCAAAAGCCCTCTACTGATGTAGAAGTCCTGTGAAAGGTTCAGGTTAAGATTTAATCAGCTAACAAATTAACTATCCCGGTGTGGCTTGACCGCCTATCCGGGAACAAGGGCCTGTGAAGGTCTTCCTTTGTATAAGAATCACTTCCTCGTCAAGCCCAATCAGGATTACGCCAATGGCACTGTATACGGGAACTGGCGAGAAAACGGAGAATATGGTAGCGCTGTACGTATTGGAATGACATAGTGTGATTTGCCATGATTATTTAAGGTTAGTTTATATTCAGTTTCAATAATTCCATCAAAACAGCGTGCCCTGTTCGATTCGGGGCTTCTCCTCTAAATATATTTACCATGAGACTTACATTAACCAAAACCGAAATTGCAATTGTTCAGAAACTTGTGATAGACCGAAAGCGTGACATTCATAATGCAGGAGGTGACAGCAAGCAGTATGAGATGCTAAGTAAGCTAAATAAAAAGATTGCAAGGCAGGCAAAGAAATTTTATAAAACATGAAACCCTACGTAATTACCTCTATGGCTCTCATTACACACAGCGGAAAAAAGTTACCGCTTACAGTAATAGAGAGTCATATACTGACAAAGCCTTTGGAAGTAATCAAGGATAAGTTGCTTGACGCTTTCTCCACGATGAAAGACAAGCCTGTTAATGTTGAATTGAAAATTAAATATGTATGATATATGATAAACAGATAATAAGAGGGAAGATACCAAGTAAATCAAATTGCTACAAGATTATCACATTATACGGTCATGGTTCTTTGGCGAAACAGAAGGTGCTTAAGGAATATGAGAAGGCTTTTTATGTGCAGTGCGGACTAAGGGATAAGAATATTAAAGGTTTCTTTAAACTGACAGTGGATGTGTATCACGAAAATTTACGTCCTGACCTCGATAATGCTTTCAAAATTTTACTTGATTGTCTGCAAGGATGCAAGGCGATAAAGAATGACCGTCAGTGCATGGAGATAAACGCACGAAAGCTAATAGACAAGGTTAACCCAAGGGTTGAGTTTATAATCGAGGAAGTTGAATTATAGGATTTACTAAATTAAAGGATATATAACAATGGAAGAATCAATAAAAAACGACTTTAAAGACGATAAGTTGCGCTGGGACTTGCTTCCGCTGGACTTGATAGAAGAGGTGGTGAAGGTATATCACTTCGGAGCAAAGAAGTACGCGCCTAATAGCTGGCAGAATCTTCCTGATGCGGAAAACAGATATTATTCTGCGCTCATGCGTCACTTATGTGCATACCGAAAAGGAGAAACGAAAGACGAGGAAAGCGGGCTTCATCCGCTTGCTCATGTTATATGGAACGGGCTTGCGCTACTCTATTTTGCTTTAAAGAAAAAATAATAAAAATCTCGATGAACCATTTGAAGATATAGATGAGTATAAAAAATGTTTATATGGAAATAAATAGAATAGCCCATGAATGGGCATGCAATAATAAAGATAAGTCTTTAGAGGAAGCTTTCTTAGCAGGGCTTAGCTATAATCATAAAATTGCAGGATTAAAGAATATAGATGAAAGAAAGGAGAAGTTTAAGGCTGAAGTACTTCTTTATCAAGGTCAATATCCTGATTATATGCTGATTGAATTTTATGAATACTGGTCTGAGTGCGGGGGACGGAAAATGAGGTTTGAGAAAGAAAAGACATTTGAGGTTAGTAAGAGATTAGCGCGCTGGAGTAATAATAGCTTTAGAAATAATGGGAACAGAAATTACACTAACAAGCAAGGAAATAGCGGTTCTATCTTCCAAGCAGCTGATAGCTATCTGCAAGAACATCAGTAGCGAGATAACAACCATTAAACAAGCGATTAATTCTCCGCCAATCCAGCTGTCACAATGGAAATCCGTTAATGCGGATTGCATAAAGGCCGTCCTTGTAAAATTTATCGAAGGAACACTTTTGTTTTATGGAAGAACGAGGGAAGACATGAATGATTATCAAGTCGCTTCCGTCGTTAACTCTATTCTTGAGAAATACTACTATTTCCGTATTGAAGATGTATGTCTTTGCTTTAAACGCGCACGTGAAAATTCGGCATACGGTAAGTTTTACGGACGCATTGACGGTTCTGTAATAATGAACTGGTTTGCTACCTACGATAAAGAACGTGACGAGATAATACATTCTTTCAATGATGTAAGTACCGAGCATGATACGTCCGAAAACATATCTCGCGAAGAATATAAGGAAATACTTCTTGCAAGAATAGCCGGAGGAGATTTGTATGCCAATGCCGATTACATGAAGATGTGCGAGATAAACAACATATTCTTTGAGAATAGATTTGAGATAGGAAATTACAAGTATAACAGGTTGCACAAGTTTGATAAAAAGTTATGAAGCTAACAGTATGCTGGACCGCAAGAGGCAGAAACAAACGTTTCTATCACGATATATGCCGAAAATTTGGAATATCAGACTATATGAGCATCAACCATGAAACACCATGTGATATAAAGGACGAAGATATGGAGTTGCTACGTGAATGTGAGAAGCGCGGATTTTTACAGATAAGAAAAAAGCAATGAATATTCAGGGATACCCAATTCTCTGCACCGGGAGAATCGAAAACAAAAGAACACTTTCCCGATGCAGGCGATGTCCGTTGTTCAACAGAAGATATCCGGTTTATTCTTCATGGAGGATAGACGGAGAATGTTGCTGTGTAGCGGATATTATTGTAATTGATAAAAATATAACATAATAATGGAAAAACTAACTATAAACGACTTACCCGAAGATGTCTTAGAGAGAATGAGGAGAGCAATTAGGGAGGACAGCCAAATGATCGCTCTAAAGAACAAGCACTCCCAGTATATAATCAACAGGCAATATGCCAAGGCTGTTTTGCTAAAGGAAAAAATGCAAAAGATAGAGGATCGGGTAATACGTGAATATCTTGACAGCTACGAAGGTGAAACGGAGAATATGCAGAGCCTCATGTCGGATATGTCGCCCGAAGACAGGGAGTATATCAATACTTGCACCAATGCGATTATTCTAATCTGTGACATGATAGAAACGTTTACAATGGACTTTAACCAAGTTCTTAAGAAATATCATCCTGATTACCGATTGGAGATGTACGATAAGATAATGCAGGTAGGCAAAGAAGCTAAGGCCCATGTACAGTTCATGTCGGAGTGTACGGACAATGTCTATCAGTGTTCCTTTGCGGACAGCGCGGATGATATTACGGAGCTCGTGAGGAACAAGGCCCGTTCGCTAATACGCAAGGTTAAGGCTAAGGAGGCAGAGAGATGAGCGTGTGATATAGCAGGTAAATATGTACGAATAAATTAAACTAACAACAATACATTATGAAAAAGAAATTAACTCCTGATAATATTCAGGAACTTACAGAAAATCAGATATTCGTTTTTGGCTCAAACATGAACGGTAATCATGCCGGAGGTGCGGCAAGATTGGCAGTAGAAAGATTTGGTGCAGTGATGGGGCAGGCAGAAGGCATACAAGGCCAGTCCTACGCCATTCCAACGTTAGATAAGGATATGCAGAAAGTAACCGAGGAAGAGTTAATGACCTATTTAGGAAACTTCCGAGAATTTGCTGAAGAGCATCCGGAAAGGGAATTTCTGCTTACTGCAATAGGAACGGGAATAGCCGGATTTGATACAAACTATATGGCGTACATGATACTTAGAGCAAATCTTCCTGATAATGTTACTCTGCCAAAGGAGTTTACCAAAATAAAAGGATACAAGGGTTTTAATCCGGATATGACATGCCGAGGGTTTAAATACGAAGAAGGCAAGTATTACGAGGAGGAAGGAGAAATAGAAGCTTGCAAAAACGGCTTTCACTTCTGCCTTCATCCATTGGATGTATTTGGATATTATCCGCCTGCTGATATAGGAATGAATAAGTTTCACGAAGTTGAGGGAAGCGGTTATATGGATGCGGATGAGGATGATACAAAGATCGCTTGTTCTAAAATACATATCGGAGCAAAACTCGATATAAAAGGGCTTGTGAAAGCAACCGTATCTTATGTAAAGGAACGGTGCACTAATAGGAATAATGCAAATCCGGGGTTTCCTGCGACCGCTGGTAATTATGGTGCTGCGACCGCTGGTGATAGTGGTGCTGCGACCGCTGGTGATAGTGGTGCTGCGACCGCTGGTAATAGAGGTGCT
>OGRI01000012.1_pt1 | contig 235008 bp, 216 predicted proteins | sample 1553391 | NCBI WGS metagenome assembly OGRI01 (sample SAMEA2580052, study PRJEB22360) | human gut metagenome | reverse complement strand
GGGCAGACAGTTTGCAAAATGCAAATCATTGTCGCCCGACTGTTTTTGTATATATAGAAGTTGCGTTTAAATGTATGGGCGGATTATCCGCCCGCACGGCGGTTCTCCCCTACAAAATAGCGGTAACTTTTGCTTGACAAATCACCCGAACAAATGTACTATATTAGAAGAGCCGAGGTTCGGAGCCTTAAAATAACGACCGGCGAGGAGTAAGCCGAGGAAATCACGCAAGTGATTGGAACGGATTAGACGAGTGAGAGTTATTTTTGGAAACAGTACAGAACAACGAGGCTTGACATAAAATACGCAACTTGAAGTCATGGGAGAAAAATTATGAACAAACCGCTTGCGGACAGGATTCGTCCAAAGACAATTGATGACATTGTGGGACAAAAGCATCTTATTGCACCCGACAGACCTTTGCGTAAAATTATTGAAAGCGGAGATATTCCGAATCTTATTTTCTACGGTCCTTCGGGGGTCGGAAAAACTACGCTTGCCACATATATTGCCAAAAAGACAAACCGTACCCTCAAAAAGCTTAACGGCACAACGGCTTCAACTGCCGACATAAAGGAGATTGTTGCACAGCTTAACACTTTTTCGGGGCTTAACGGAATTCTGCTCTATCTTGACGAAATTCAGTATTTTAATAAAAAGCAACAGCAGACTTTGCTCGAATACATTGAAAACGGCAGCATCACGCTGATTGCGTCAACAACCGAAAATCCGTATTTTTATGTATATAACGCAATTCTGAGCCGTTCGACTGTTTTTGAATTTAAGCCGGTTGAGCCGGATGAGGTTGAAAAGGCGGTTTACCGTGCAAGTGATTTTCTTGCCGAGGAGAGCGGTACGGATATTGAAATGCCCGAAGAATGTGCAAAGAAAATAGCATCGGGTTGCGGAGGAGATGTTCGCAAGGCTATGAATGCCGTTGAGCTTTCCGTGATTGCAACAGATGAAATTGACGGAAAAAAGGTTGTAAGACTTGAAACCGTTGAACAGCTTGTGCAGAAAAGTGCGGTCAGATATGACCGTGAGGGCGATGAGCATTACGATATTATTTCGGCTTATCAGAAAAGTATGCGCGGAAGCGATCCCGATGCCGCACTTCACTATCTTGCAAGACTGCTTGAGGCAGGCGATCTGCCGAGTGCGTGTCGCAGACTTATGGTGTGTGCGAGTGAGGATGTGGGACTTGCGTATCCACAGCTTTTGCCGATTGTAAAGTCATGCGTTGATATGGCGCAGGCTGTCGGACTTCCCGAGGCGAGAATTCCGCTTGCCGATGCCGTGGTTATGGTGTGCAATGCCCCAAAATCCAACTCGGCATATATGGGTATAAACAGAGCTTTGGCTGACATAAGAACAGGTAACTCAGGTCCTGTACCCAGACAATTGCAGAACAGGCACTGTGACGGAGATGACAATCCAAACAAGGGACAGTTCTATCTTTATCCCCACGATTTTCCGAACCATTATGTTGAGCAACAATATCTGCCCGATGCCCTAAAGGACAAGAAGTATTACGAATACGGCAGGAATAAAAACGAGCAGGCGTTCAAAGCCTATTGGGACAAAATCAAAAAGAAGTAATCAAATAAAAATTTTTTGACATGAAACTGCAAATAAAGTCAGATGTTGCTAACCGAACATCTGACTATTTGCTTTTATTATCCTGTTTTTTTGCTAATTATTGTTTCATTGTCTATTATGCACAATTTGAATGTGAATAATTTGTGACGCAAGAAATTTTATTATTCTTTAAAGGAAAATTATTAGCGGTTCAATATTGTAGAATTAAAGAGTAATTGTGGAGTAGTGTTGAGTAGCTTCACACGTGCAACAAAAAAATAATTCTGGAGGAAATCAAAATGGTAAAAAGACAACACAAAATCATGTGCCTTGTGCTTTGCCTTATGCTGGCGGTTTCAACCGTATTCGTCGGTGTAGTCAGTGCTTCTGCTGCAACAGGCGATACTGTTTACGTTAGAGTAAACAACGGCTGGTCAAAAGTTAACTGCTATATGTGGACTGACGGCCTCGGCAACAACGCATCTTGGCCGGGCAAGGCAATGACAAAGGTTGAAGACGGCGTATATTCCTACACTCTTGACAAGGATTATACAAAGGTAATCTTCAACGACGGCTCAAATCAGACAAAAGACCTTACATACCCGGGTCACGGCAAAATCTATGACCTTTCAAAGGGTACATGGTCGGATTATGCAGGTGCTCCTTCACAGGGTCCAACTGTTCAGACACCTACAAGCGCAACAACAGCAACAACTGCTACAACAGCAACAACTCCCAGCGGTGAAGGCACAACTGTTTACCTCAACAACGAGGCAGGTTGGGCAACACCGGTAGTTTATATGTGGAACGGCAGTACTGACAGCAACGGCTCATGGCCGGGCGTAAAGATGACAAACATCGGCGGCAACATCTATCAGTACACCGCATCAAAGTCATATGCAAAATGCATCTTCAGCAACAGCGGTCAGTCACAGACATCAGACCTTACTGCAAAGGACGGCTATATATACAACAACAAGACTAATCAATGGTCTGTTTACGATACAAGCCCTCTCCAGGTTAAGGAATTCACTGCTGATCCTGCATCAAACATCTACACAGGTACAGATGTACAGCTTTCTGCAACTGCTGCCAATAAGAGCGGCGCAGCAGTAAGCTACAAGTTCTCTGTTACTAACGCACAGGGCGGAACATCAACACTTTCCGACTTCTCTTCAGCAAAATCAGTAACATGGACTCCTACAGTTGCAGGTGAATACACAATTACATTTGACTTTAAGGACACAGACGGCAACACAAACAACCGTACAATGACTCTTGAAGTTAAGGACGACTCAGCACTTGTTAAGCCAATCATCAAGAGCGTTACTCCTGCAAACCTTAACCTTATCAAGGTTAACTCAACTGCTACTGTAACAGTTAAGGCAGGCGGCGGTAAGACAGGTACTAACCTTCTTTTCTACAAGTATGTTGTAACTGATCCTAACGGTGCTCAGAACACACCTTACTACACACTCAACAACATTTACACATTCGTTCCTACAATGAAGGGTGAATACAAGGTTAATGTTTATGTACAGAGTTCTGACAACAGCACAATAAACAAGACTTATGCTTACACAGCTGCAGACGATGTTACTGAGCCTACAACAGTTGTTGTTCCTACAACTGCTCCTCAGCCAACAACAGTTCAGCCTACAACTGTTAAGCCTACAACTCCACAGCCAACAACTGTTAAACCAACAACTCCTCAGCCAACAACAGTTCAGCCTACAACAGCTCCCGAAAGACTCCGTGGCGATGTTGACGGTGATGGAGATGTAACTGTTGTGGACACAACATATCTTCAGAAGTCAATTGTAGGACTTCCGGATGTTCCGGCTCTCGAAACACTTGACCTCAAAATTTGCGACCTTGACGGTGACGGTGCAATCAGTGTTAAGGATGCAACAATCATTCAGAAAATCGTTGTAAACCTTGAATAATCCAAACATTAAGTAAAAGAAAGATTGGAGATATACCTATGACAAGAATAAAGAAGCTGTGCGCACTTGTTCTTGCTGTGATGATGGTTGTAACCGCAGGAGTAATTTCTGTAAATGCAGCTCAGAGTTCCGACTCTGACGCTGTATCTGCGGATACAACAGAAACAGGCATCACAATTCATGTAAGAATGAGTGACGGTACACAGCCATATGTATATTTGTGGAACTCGCTCCCCACAAACAGCGCCATGTCAAAGTCTTACCCCGGTGAGAAAATGACAAAGGGTGACAAGTGGTATAACTACCATGTAGCAGATGTTACAAAGGTAAATGCCATTGTTACAGACGCTGACGGCAAGCAGTATTCTTCGGAGAAAAAACTTGAATCTGCTGCAAGCGCAGACTGGTACTGTGAAAACGGTAAATGGTCAAAATACAACCCTGACGAGCCGGATCCGGTTGGCAGCGTTGATATGCGTGAAGAAACAATTTACTTCGTTATGACAACACGTTTCTATGACGGCGATACAGGCAACGATGTTCACTGCTGGGATGACGGCACAGCCGGCAACGGTGATGACGACCCTGCATGGCGTGGTGACTTCAAGGGTCTTGGCGAAAAGCTCGACTACATCAAGGCTCTCGGCTTCAGCGCAATCTGGGTAACACCTGTTGTTACAAACGGATCAGGCTATGACTACCACGGCTATCATGCTATGGATTTGTCAACTGTTGACGCCCGTTATGAAAGCTCAGACTACACATACGAAGATCTTATTCATGATGCTCACCAGAAGGGCATGAAGATTATTCAGGACGTAGTTCTTCAGCACACAGGTAACTTTGGTGAAGCACACTTCTGTGATCTTTTCACAAAGGATACAACTAAAGACCTTGGCAACCTTCAGGAGTCATTGATTCCTACACAGTATCTTCTTGATACATACGGCCTTAAGTCACCTGAGGAATACTGGGCTCAGAAGCCGGGTGTTCAGTATCAGCAGAGACTTAATCTTATGAAGAATGTTACTTACTCAGGCGACAACGGTAACTCAACCGGTCCTCAGCCTGCAGCTCAGGACTTCTCTATGAATAAGATTTCACAGAGTGATACTTACAACCCGAACAACTACTATCATACAGGCTATTTCCAGAGTCCTAACTATGATGACTGGACAACAAAGTTCAGCCAGATTGCAGGTGACTGCGTTGACCTTAACACAGAGAACCCTGCAGTTGCAGAATATGTTGTAGATTCATATTCAAAGTATATGGATATGGGCGTTGACGGCTTCCGTGTTGATACTGTTCGTCACATTCCGAGAGTATCTCTCAACATTATGTTCAATGATCAGCTTATGGACGCTGCTAAGGCAGCAGGCAAGCCTAACTTCTATATGTTCGGCGAAATCTGCACAAGATACACATCAGTTTGGTATCGTGGCCATGCCGAGGAGTCAACTCCTTACTACACATGGAAAGAGTCTAACTCTAAGTGGGCAGACAGCTGGAACTGGGGCACATCAGCTTCAGAAATCAACGACAACATGAACCTCGTTCTTCAGCATTATCTTGAAGAAGATAATTACAACGGTGATATGGATTCTACACAGCCAAAGAGCGACAACGCTTTCCTTGACGGTATTACATATCACGGTTCCGACCGTTCTATGGCATCAGGCATGGATGCAATTGACTTCCAGATGCACAGAATGTTCGGTAGCGCTAAGAACGCTTATAACTTCGCTGTTAACAACGACCAGTATTACAATGATGCAACATACAGCGTAATGTATGTTGATTCACACGACTATGCTCCTGAACAGCCGGATGAAACAACTCGTTTCACAGGCGGTACACAGACATGGGCAGAGAATATGGATCTTATGTTCACATTCCGTGGTATTCCTTGCGTATACTATGGTTCAGAAGTTGAGTTCAAGAAGGGTGAGCTTATTGATAAGGGTACACTTATTTCTCTTGAAAACTCAGGTCGTGCATACTTCGGTGATTATCTTGAGGGTACTGTAAACGCTACTGACTTCAGTGAGTACACAGCATCAGGCACTGTTGCTGACACTCTTGCAAGCCCGCTCAGTAAGCACCTTTCAAAGGTTAATGCTATTCGTCGTGCTATCCCCGCTCTCCAGAAGGGACAGTACACAGCATCAAGCACATATGTAACAGGTGGCGATATGTCTTATGTTCGCCGTTATACTGACGACAACACAGACAGCCTTGCACTCGTTTCAATTTCTTCAGGTGCAACATTCAAGAACATTCCTAACGGCAAGTATGTTGACGCTGTTACAGGTGATGTTAAGTATGTTACTGACGGTACACTTACAGTTCCGGAACTTGCTAAGGCTAACATGAGAGTTTATGTATGCTGCGCAAGCGGATTTACAGGTATCGACGGTCAGATCGGCGGAGATTCTGCTTACGCTAAATAATGCGGAATATTCCACACTCAACACGATTCTGATTCTGTAATCAAAATTAATTACGGCACTCCGAGTAAAATCGGGGTGCCGTTTTTTTGTTATTTTATTTGTTCGTAATATTTTAAAAAATGTGCTTATAATAAAAGTGTATCCGAAGTGTTATGTCAGCATAAAAATGCTTGACAAAAAACCTTTTGAACGAAAATACAAATATTCCACGCTTAAATATTTCCATAATATTCTCGGTATAGAATAACAATCGGGTAGCAGAAGTTTACATTCAGTAAATCTGTTACCCGATTGTTCTCTTATGTTTTTTATTGTTATAATCTGCACTCAAAAATTTCGTTGGTGTCGGAAAATCCATGTGATTTATACCATTCTGCTGAATTTTCGCTTGGCCATGCAAAGACAAGTTCGCAGTTGATTGACGAAAGGTAGTTCTTTACATAATCGAGCAGTCGAGTGCCGATGCCCTTGCCACGATATTCTTCAAGCGTGAACACCTTTGTGAGATACGCAATAAATTCACGCTTTGCATTCGGGGTGGGAATTGTCGGAATAAGATATACAAACATTGCCGAAAGAATTTTCGCATTCTCATCTTCCGCAACGAAGATTTTATATTCCTTGTTTGTGTATAAAAAGGCAACGAACTCCTCGATAAATACCGATTTTGTTACACCGTCGGTGTTGTGTTCACCGTAAGTTTCGTCGTCCTCAACAGCATGGGTCCATCTCATTTCCGCAAGCTGAACGAAATCTCTGTCCTGAACCTCTCTTATTACCATGCTATCACCTCATCAAATTATTTTCAACTTAAGTATAACACAAATTTCTGCGATTACAAGGATGCAATTCGTCAGTATTCGCTCTCGATTCCACTCATCGCAGTTATTCATTTGGTATTGTTCCTTGGGTATTTTTCTCTTAGTCTTTTTCTATGGGTATTATTAGGCTTCAAATTCTGAAGGGGACGGGTTCAAATTCTGAAGGGGGGAGGTGTAAATTCTGACCCCCATGGGTGTAATATTTGAAGTAGGGGGGTGCAGTATTTTACATGGGGTATGAAGTGATATTCGCAGAGTGTGTCGTTGCAGATTATGAGGTGGCAGAGTTTTCGTTTTTGTAATATTCGACGAGGTTGTCCCTGCCGAAACCTTCGTCATAAAAATTCGGGTTGATCGAGAACAGATAGGACGATGACTGAATCTTGCCGTATTTGCCGACCGTGAAACCGCCCGATTTGGTAATGATTTTTCTTTTGCAAAGGAATTTTATGCTTTCCCTAACGGTGTTGTCGGAGATTGCACAGGCCTCTGCAATGGTGTGTATGGACGGATAACAGGTGTTCGATTCGTCACAGCATTTGAGTATGTAGCATAAAACAGCGAACTGTTGCGGTTTTAGGTTGAGGTCAAACACCTCGTTTGGAACCATAAAAAAGTTTGTCATAAAATCGCCTCCGCTTATAAGCACAAAAGGCGAAAAAATGTATATTTTAATGCATTTTTTGAAAAATTTATCAGAGTTTTTTATACGGCAAATAATAAAGATAATTTTAGTTACTGTTTTCACAATTCAGTAGGTGATCCGATGAACACTTGTAAGTAACGGTACAAATTATATAAATGCTACAAACCAGTAGGGGCGGATATCATCCGCCAGCTTGATGAATGGGTTTGTTTTATAAAAATGTTTTGCTGTGATGGGTGTTGTGTGTAATATGTAGCGACGAACCGTGTTTTCTCGTTAGAAATATAGTCGCAAGGCTACCCCTACGGCTTGTTTTATGTTTGCACATAAAACAAATGGCGAACACGGTTCGCACCTTCACGAACAGAGTGCGAGGCACTCGCATGCATAGGGCAATATTTAGCACAAAGCAAATCTCGGGAGTAGCAGTATTGACTGTTTCAAACTGTCTACACGAACAGGGTGCGAGGCACTCGCATGCTTGACAATTTTAGGGTTGCGATATATAGTATAGTCAAGGGAAGAGATTAACGGCAAACGCCGTAAAAATTGTGGGGTGAGCAGATGAAAATAACACTTAATCCCGACAAAGAAACAGTAAAGACAGTTAAAGAGGGCTTGAAGAGGACAGGCGGTTACTGCCCGTGCAGAATTCAGCGTACAGAGGAATACAAGTGTATGTGCAAGGAATTCAAGGAGCAGATTGCCGATCCTGATTTTGAGGGCTTTTGTCATTGTATGCTTTACTACAAATCTAAAGATTAAAATAACCGAACAGGAGGATTGTTATGGAAATAGAGCTTTACAAAGAAACTTTTGAGCAGGAGGTTTTGCAGTCGGATATCCCCGTGCTTGTAGACTTTTGGGCAACATGGTGCGGTCCGTGCAAGATGATTGCCCCGATTGTGAAAGAAATCGCTGACGAATATGACGGCAAAATTCTTGTCGGCAAGGTTAATGTTGACGAAGAACCCGACCTTACAATGCAGTACAATGTGTCGAGTATCCCGACTCTTATGGTGTTCAAAAACGGTCAGCTTGTCAACAAGGCAATAGGCTATCGTGAAAAGGACGAAATCCTTAAAATGCTCAAGTAAATATACCGACTATAACACAAAACCGTGTGTACAGAAAAAGTACACACGGTTTTTTTATTATCTGATTTGGAAAAGACGGCTTTTTTGAGGGGGGATCAGGCGGATATCTTTGACTATTGATTTTTGGTTGTGAATAATTATTTTTAAAAATATTTTTGGAAATTGCATTAAAGTATGCAATTTTTTTGAATTTTGCAGGTATAAGTGAGGGGCGTTGATAAAGCCTCTCGAAAAACGGAGGTGACGAGATATCAGAAAATTGACAGGTAGGGAAAAGAAGTTTTGCAGTTTATTTCTCGGTTCGGGAAATTCCGAGCTTGCCGCAGAAAAGGCAGGCTACACGGGGGATTGTGAGCAGAAGGGGGAAGAGCTTATCTGCCGTCCCGAAATTTCAGCCGAGCTTGAACGGCTGTCACGGCTAAGAGAAAAATCCCTTGCCAACATGGCGGCGGCAGGGTATCAGCGGTTGGCTTTCGGTAGCATTTGCGATGCAATTTCTTTGCTTTACAAAAGTGATCCGAGCAAGGAGGATCTTGAAGGTATGGATTTGTTCCTTGTGTCGGAAATTAAAAGACCGAAGGACGGTTCAATGGAAATCAAGTTTTTTGACAGGCTAAAGGCACTTGAAAAACTCGGTGCAGGCGGTGAGCATGAAACAGGCGCAAAACAGCTTTTTGACGCCATTTCAAACAGCGCAAGGGCGGTGAATGACAGGGAAAATGGAAATTAAAGCTTTTTCTAAAAAACAGCTTACCGTGCTTTCGTGGTGGAACAGGGAGTCGGCTTTTCGTGACAGGGACGCAATCATCTGTGACGGTGCTGTGCGCAGCGGAAAGACATTTTGTATGTCGCTGTCGTTCATTTTGTGGAGCTTTTACGATTTTGCTAATTCGGACTTTGCACTTTGCGGAAAGACAATCCGTTCTTTAAGGCGAAATATGATTACGCCCGTGATTCCGATTTTGAAATCACTCGGTTTTAAGTGTGAAGAAAAACTGTCGCAGAATATTTTGACCGTGAGCGTTAACGGAGTGATGAACAGGTTTTATCTTTTCGGAGGCAAGGACGAGTCATCCGCATCGCTCATTCAGGGCATGACGCTTTCGGGTGTGCTTTTTGACGAGGTTGCGTTGATGCCGAGGTCGTTCGTTGAACAGGCATTGGCGAGATGTTCCGTGTCGGGTTCAAAATTTTGGTTTAACTGCAATCCCGAATTTCCTGAGCATTGGTTCTACCGTGAGTGGATTAAAAAGTGCGGTGACAAAAATGCGTTGTATCTGCACTTTACAATGCAGGACAACCCGTCTTTGAAGCCCGAGGTTATCAAGAGGTATGAAAGTCTGTATTCGGGTGTGTTTTACGAGAGGTTCGTAAAAGGCAGATGGGTAGCCGTTTTCGGTGCGGTTTATCCGTTTATGGACAATGAAAGGATGTACTGCGATATTCCGTCAGACATTGAAAGCTGGGCGGTATCGTGCGATTACGGTACTGTGAATCCCGCATCATTCGGTTTGTGGGGCAGAAAAAACGGTGTGTGGTACAGGGTTGACGAATACTACTTCAACTCACGCACTCAGGGCTTTCAAAAGACCGACGAGGAGCATTATGACGGACTTGAAAAGCTGATTGACGGGCGGAAAATTGAATGTGTGATTGTCGATCCGTCTGCCGCAAGCTTTATTGAGGTTATAAGACGGCACGGAAAATACACGGTTGTGTCGGCTGAAAACAATGTTATCAACGGCATAAGACAGACTTCGCAGGCTTTGAAGGACAGAAAAATCAGAATCTGCAAAAATTGCAGAGCCGCAAGAAGGGAATTTTCGCTTTACCGTTGGGACGGCTCGGGGCGCAGTGACGCACCTGTTAAGGAAAACGACCATGCAATGGACGACATAAGATATTTTGTCGCTACGAAAATTTACGGTTGTGACGGATTCTTTGCCGTTGCAACCAAAAGACAGGAGGAAACAGCTTGAGGCTTGGCAGAAAAAGTAAAAAGACCGAGAGCATAAAGACGGTGCAGACCGTTTTGAGAGAAACGAGAAATAATTCTCCGATTTTCTCACGATTTGCCGTTCAGACGAGAACGGAAAGGCAGTTGTACACAACTTTGCGTGAGTCTGTGCCGATTATTGATGCGGCACTCTGCAAAATTATCAGACTTATCGGCGAATTCAAAATTGTGACTTCATCGGCTGAAAGTCAGAAGATTGCCGACAGCTTTGTTAAAAATGTCCGCACAAACGGTGAAATGATGGGACTTGAAAGTTTTGTGCTTTGCTATCTTGATTCGCTTCTCACCTACGGACAGGCGGTCGGTGAGATTGTTCCCGATAGTGACGGTGAAGGAATTTGTGCATTGTACAATGCAAGCCTTGACGATGTTGAAATCAGAGCGGATTCTTCTCCGCTGAAGCTTGCGGTTTACACACTCGGCAACGGTACAGCCGAAGAACCTAAGCATCCGGAAAGGATTTTTGCAACACTGCTTAATCCAAAGCCGGGTACTGTGTGCGGCACTTCCATACTCAGCGGTCTGCCGTTTGTCAGCTCAATACTTTTGAGGATTTTTGAGTCGGTAAAAACAAACTGGGAGAGGGTTGGCGATATTCGTTTTGCGGTTACTCTCAATCCCGATTCAAACGGTTCGGCTGTGAGCAGAGAAAATGCACAGGCGGTTGCCGATGAGTGGAAAAAGGCGATGAGAAGCGACAGCGTGTGTGATTTTGTGTCGGTCGGCGATGTCAGCATTAAGGTTATCGGCGCTGAAAGCGATATGCCCGACTGCGACATTCCCGTAAGGCATATTCTTGAGCAGATTATCGCAAAGCTTGGTATTCCGCCGTTTCTGCTCGGCATTTCGTGGTCGAGTACGGAGAGAATGAGCGAACAGCAGGCGGATATTCTTACAAGCGAGCTTGCTTACTACCGCACCGTGCTTGAACCCGTGATTACAAAAATTGTGTCGGCTCATCTTAAAATGTGCGGTTATAACGACAGCTTTAAGATTGAGTGGGACAAGATTAATCTTCAGGATGCGGTTGAGCTTTCTCAGGCAAGACTTAACAATGCAAATGCGATGAACATTGAAAGACAGATTGGAGCGGAGGTGCAGAATGAAGGATAACAAACTTATTAAAAGCGGTGTTTCGGGCGTTGTTGACGGTGAAAATCAGACTGTCGGCGATGATGAACTCGAACTGATTAACCGCTTTACAAGGCGAAATCTTGCAAAAAATGAGGTGTATGCGTTTTCGGTTGTGCTGTGTGACAACGATGTTGACCGTGACGGCGAACGCTTTACAACAGATTCGCTTTATGAGCTTGAAAAGCTTTTTGTCGGCAAGACGGGAATTATTGACCACAATCCGAGCGCCAAAAATCAGACGGCAAGAATTTTCAGCTGTAAGGTTGAGAAAATTGACGGTCAGAAAACGGCTTTGGGTGACGATTACTACAGGCTCAAGGCAAGGGCATATCTTCCCGTTTGTGAGAGCAACAGGGATATTATCCTTGCGATTGACAGCGGAATTATCAAGGAAGTAAGCGTTGGCTGTGCCGTTGACAGGGTTGTGTGCAATGTGTGCGGTGAGGACATTTCGATGTGTACTCACAAAAAGGGCGAGGTTTACAGCTCAAAGCTTTGTTGCGGTGAACTTGTGAACCCGTATGACGCATACGAATGGAGCTTTGTTGCCGTGCCGTCACAAAAGAGGGCAGGCATTACGAAAGGTCACAAAATTTTTGGAAAGGAAAATGATATGGAGAAAATTCTTAAAGCCATTGAAAACAAAAAGGCTTTTACACTTGATGAGAGCGACAGCAGAATACTGTGCGAATATATTGACGGGCTTAAAAAGTCGGCGAAGGACGGTGTGCTGTACCGTGAAAGTCTTACCCGTGATGTTGTGGGACTTGCCGCTTTTGTTCAGCCTGACATTTCGGGGGAAACAATGGAAAGCGTTGCAAAGAGCATGACAATTGAACAGCTCAGAGAATTTAAGTCAGCATTTGAAAAGAAAAAGAAAGCAGCTTTTGAGCCTGTTCCGCAGCTTTACTGCAAGCAGGACAAGAGAAATAACACCGTGGAAAACGGTCAGTTCAGTATTTAACGGAGGTATTATTATGAATGTAAATTTTAACGGATTCGGCGAAAATGCCGCAACATTTATTGCAGACGAAACAATTACGGAGGCAGGCGTGCCTGTTAAGATGAAGGACAACGGTACTGTTGCCAAATGTAACGCAAGCGAGAACTTTTGCGGTGTGTGCGTAAGCGTGAGAGGCGGTTATGCGGTTGTTCAGCTTTCGGGCTATGTAAAGGTTAAGAGCGACAAGAAAATCGCCGTCGGCTACAAAAAGCTTTCTGCAACGGCAGTCGGCGGCGTGTCGGTTACAACAACCGGCAGAGAGTACCTTGTGCTTGACTCAACAGACACATCAGTCGGATTTATTCTTTGATAAGGGGAGGAAGATATTATGGCAAATTTTGAAAATATTACAATTGAAAAGGGTATGTATCAGACAAAGGGCGGAATTTCGGGCGCACTTGAAAAGCTTGATCCGTCAGAAAATTACAGAGGTACTGCACTTGAGGGACTTGACGCATTTTCCCGTCAGCTCAAACGCTTTGACATTAAGGTGAAGGGCAGAAACAGCGACTGCGTTGAAAAGTTTTTTCAGAGTTCAAACTCTGCGGCACTTTTCCCCGAATATGTGAGCAGAGCCGTTATGCAGGGCATGGAGAGAGCGGATATTCTCCCAAATCTTGTGGCAACCGTGACAGATATTGAGGGTATGGATTACCGCAGTATTGCATCTGTTCCGAGTGAGGATGACAAGAGTCTTAAACTCGTCGGCGAGGGTGCAAAGATTCCGCAGACTGAGGTTAAGACAAGAGAAAACCTTGTTAAGCTTCACAAGCGCGGCAGAATGCTTGTTGCATCATATGAGGCACTTCGCTTTCAGCGTCTTGACCTCTTTACCGTAACACTCAATCAGATTGGCGCATATATTGCAAGAGCACAGCTTAAAGATGCGATTGATGTGCTTGTGAACGGTGACGGCAATGAAAATCCCGCCGGCACACTTAATGTTGCAACAGGCGGCAAGGTTACATATGAGGACCTTTTAAAGCTCTGGACAGAGCTTGCTCCGTATGAACTCAACACAATTCTTGCGTCAACTCCCGAAATGCAGAAGATTCTTTCGCTCTCTCAGCTTCAGGATTCAAACGCAGGTCTTGATTTTCAGGCTACGGGCAGAATGATTACACCTCTCGGTGCAAGCCTTCTTCACACTCCTGAGCTTGAGGGCGGTAAGATTATCGGTCTTGACAAAAACTGTGCGCTTGAAATGGTTCAGGCAGGCGGTGTTGTTACAGATTACGACAAGCTTATTGACCGTCAGCTTGAAAGAGCCGCAGTTACCTGTACCGCCGGTTTTTCAAAAATCTTTACAGAGGCGTCAAAGGTGATGAGCTGTTAAGGAGGGATTGCCTTGAACATTGCAAACATTACAAAGCGTTTTGCATTATACAGCGGTATTGACGGTGCTGAAACTTACAAATGGAAGAGCATTATTGACGATGCCGTGGTGTATGTTAATTCGATTGTTACGAAGGGAAATCTTTCGGAAGATGACGAATTAAGACTTGAAAACCTGTGTGCCGTTTACGCGTTTAAGTTGTATTCCCTTTGCAATGATGACAGCATTTCTTCTTTTTCCGCAGGTGATTTGAAAATTTCATCATCTGCGGACGGCGAAAGCCGTGCCGAAAAGCTGTGGAGGGAATATGCCGACAAGTCGCAGGACCTTATCGGCAGAGAAAAATTTTTGCTTGGGGTGATATGATGAATATTTCACCGTCTATCGGGAAAATATTAAACAGATACGGCTGTGATGTTACCGTTAAAAACGGCGGTAAATCGGTTAGGACAAAGGCCTTTATTTCACCTTTGAGATACAACAGCAATCAGAATTATGACAGTGTACGGCATAAACTGGGTATGAGAAAAACAAAGCTGTTTTTATTTATTGCACCGCCCGATGTTCTGCTTGATTCGGAAAAAAGCGTAATAGAAAGTGAAAACGGTAAATATACTGTTAAAAGGTGCGAAAAATATTATGTGAAGGACAATCCGATTTATGTAAGGGCTGTTCTGTGTGCATACAGAGAAGAAACGAGGGATGATTTTGAATCGAATTGAGAAACAGGTTGACCGTATTATTGCAGGATTAAAGGTAAATGAGGCTTTGAAAAATGTCAGATTTATAAGAGAATACGGCTCTGATGAAGCACCGTCACCCGTGAACGGAATGATTGCCGTTGTGTCGGTGAGAGATATGTCAACGGAGAAAAGCTATATCGGCGGATACCTTTCGCCGTCTATCAAGGGTGAAAGTTACAACGCCGGAGTTGAAATCAGGGTGTATGCTCCTGCAACCGAGAACGGAAGCGGTCTTTCGGAAGTGGTAAGTGAAATTCTTCTCGGACTTAAAACTGCCGATGCGGAAAAGACGATTACCCACAGCGAGGCGGCGTCAATTGAATTTGATCCCGATATGAACGCAATTTACAGAACGGTGAGTTTTAATATGGAATTCTGTCTTTGCGAGGAGGTTTAAATGGACGGCTTTGAATTTGAAAATTGCGGAAATGCCGTGTTGAAATGTGAGGGGAAAATTCTCGGCGGCGTTGAAAAGGCAACCTGTACAAGAAAGAACTCCTTCACGGAAATCAAGGAATTTTTCAATGACAAGCCTGTTGAAAGGATTGTTTCAAATGAATGGGAACTTACCTTTGTGATGAAGATTACGGATAAAACTCCGTTTTTGGAGCGTGACAGCTTTAAGAGTCTTGAACTTGACCTTGCAAAGAAGAAAATCATTTACACGGATTGCAAAGTGCTTGAATTTTCAAGCGTTACTCAGGGCAGCGGAAGTATTCTTGCAACCGTGAAAATCAGTGCCTACGAGAGGAAAATTATATGAATGATAAAAATTCAGACGAACTTTACAGGCTTGCGGAGTCTGAGAACGGCGGTAAAGATACCGAAATGTTCGGTGAATTCCTTGAAAGGGAAAGCCGTCGTTACAGTCGCAGACTTGACGAAGAAGAGGAGGCGAAAAGCCTATGAAACCGGTGCCGATGAAATTCGGTGAATATGTGTGGCATCACAATCCGCAGAATATCAGCTTTGAATGTGACAGGAGCGTTGCAGAAATGAAAAGTCCGTTCGGCGAATCTTCCGTTCAGGATATGGGGCGGAAGAATATGAAAATCAGCGGTTCGGGACAGCTGTACGGCGAGGATTGTGCAGAACAGTTTGAAAGGCTGTTTGAGGTGTTCAAAAACAGCGGAAAGGAAGTGCTCTCCGTGCCAAATCTGCCGAGCATTTATGCTGTGTTTGAAAAGCTTGAAATAAAGGGTGAGCCAAAGCCGAATGTGCTTGAATACAGCTTTGTGTTCCGTGAGGTTATGGAGAAAAAGCAGAAAACGGTAATTACATATTTTGACTGTGAAAACGGACAAACCCTGTGGGATGTTGCATACAAAACAGGGGTGAAAATTGACGAGCTTGTGCGGCTGAATCCCGATGTTAAGTTCCCCGATGAAAACCTCGGAACAAGGAGGGTTAAGCTGTGCTGACTTACTTTTTTACTGATAAAAACGGCAAAAGGTATGAAATAAAAAATGTTCTCACGACAGAAATTTCGGCAGATGTCGATGTGCCTGCCGATGAGCTTGTGATGACTGTGCCGTATGACGAGAAGTTCGGAAATGCCGATATACTTGAGGCTTATGACGGCAAGTCGCTTGTGTTTGTGGGACAGGCTGACGAGATTGTCAGCATTGTGAGAACCGACGGTGCGATTGTAAGGCTGAGTGCAAGAAGTCTTGCCGGAAGGCTTCTCGACAATGAGGCAGAGCCTGTTACATATGTGAACCCGGCGGCAAAGTTCATTTTTGAAAGGCATTTAAAGCCGTTCGGAATTGTCGGATATGACGGTGACGAACATCCGTTTATGGGTACAATCAAAATTGAAAAGGGCATGACCGAGTGGCAGGTGCTTGAAAAATTCTGCAACGGCAGATACGGCAAAAATCCGAGAATTACGGGTGCGGGATTTGCTTTGATGTGCGGAACTTACGGCGGTGCAAAGCCGATTGTGTTCGGCAGAAACGGAGTAGGCTACACATCTCTCCGTGAGTACATAAAGCCGTGCAAGGTGATTTCGCAAATCAAACTACGCACCGAGGAATACGGCGGTTACAAGAGCGTTATAAGCAACAAATGCGTTGACAGGATTAAAAGGGTGAGATATGTAAACGCTTTTCTCGACAACAATGCGGTAAAAACAGCCGACAGGATGATTGAAAACGGCAACAGGCAGAGCTTTGAAATAATGCTTGAATGTGCAGAATGTCTGTGCGGAGTTGTCGGCAGAAGGGCTGTGATTGATGACTCCCTCATCGGAAAAAGAGAGGGCTTGATTGTGAAAAGCATTAAATATTCACTTGGGAAAAACGGTGAAAGCACAACGGTTGTGCTTGGAAAGGAGAACGGCGATGTGGCTGATGAATTACATAACTAAAAATTCGATTACCGCCCCGAAAGCCGAAAAGGGCGGTGTGAAAAGTTCCGGAAACACGGTTTCGGTGGATTCCTCGGAAGAACACAGGGGGATAAAATGTTGCGTGCCGTATGGCTTTGCAAGCGTTGTTCCCGTGGGAGAGTCGGCGGTTGTTTTGCCGCTTGCTAACGGCGAAGTGAGCCTTGGCGTGCTTGCGAAAAATGTTGAACTTGATGAGGGCGAGGTTATGCTCTCGTCAAAGGGCGGAGCGAGTATTGTGCTGAAAAATGACGGCAGGGTTCTTATCAACGGCAAGGCGGTGTAGTATGAGGGATACGATGATTAAAAACGGTGATATCGTTATCGGCTCTTCGGGCAATACGGTATTGCTTGAGGGGAGTGACGCAAAATTCCAACAGGCTGTGCTTTGCATTTCGGCAAAACTCGGCGGATTTGTCTATGACAGAAATTTAGGTTCAAAGGTGCTTTTGCAGGACAAAACACTCTCGGCAAAGCAGACTGAACTGCTTGCCAATGAATCGCTTGCAAAAATGAAAAATACCTATGCAAGCGTTAAGTCGGTTGGCAGACAGATTACGATTGACCTTACGGTTGACGATCTTACAAGGAAGGTGCAGATAAATGGAAACCTATGATGAAATTTACGGCAGAATGAAGAATGCCTATGAGCATGAAACGGGTTACAGCTTTAACGAGGTGAGCGACATTGCAATCAGGCTCAAGGTGCTTGCCGGCGAGATTTTTAAGCTACAGACGAATCTTGAATGGTGGAAAAGACAGATGTTTGCAGTGAGTGCAAGCGGTGAATGCCTTGATAAACTCGCATCGCAGAGAGGTATTGAACGCAAAAAGGCGATGAAGTCAACGGGCGAAATTACCTTCAATATTTCTCAGCCGTGCAGTCACGATATTATAATTCCAAAGGGGTGCGTTGTGGCTACTGCCGACCTTGTGCCGATACGATTTGTTACGACCGAGGATGAAGAAATCAGTGCCGGCAACACTCTTGTGAGTGTTTATGCCGAGGCTGAACAGGCGGGAAGTAACGGTAATATCGGGCTTGGCTGTGCGGTTGTTCCCGTAAGTGTGCCGACAGAGATTGAAACGGTTACAAACCGTGAGAAATTTACAGGCGGTTGCGATGCCGAAACGGACGATGAACTTCGCAAACGCATAAGAGATACATATATAAATACCTCCAACGGCACGAATGCGGCATATTACGAACAGCTTGCACTCACGGTTGACGGTGTTGCAAAGGCGAGTGCCATCGGCAAAGCGAGGGGCGTAGGTACGGTTAATGTCTATGTCACGGGTGCGGATGCATCATTGGGTACGAATGTTGTTGCAAGGGTTCAGTCGCTTTTGGAAAAGCAGAGAGAGCTTAATGTTGATGTTATTGTGGCGAATGCCCAGCGTACCGCTTGCAATATGAGTGTTGTTGCCTATGCGGAGGACGGATATTCTTCAGGTGAAGTCAAGGAGTTGCTCAAAAATGCCTTTGCGGAATATGTGAATTCAATCCCTATCGGCGGAACTTTCAGATTGTCGGAACTCGGTGCAAGACTGATTGACACGGGTTGTATAACCAACTACAACTGGAACACGGATATGCAGGATGTGACGGTGGCAAAGTCGCAATGTTTTACTGTCGGTACAGTTACGATTGGGGTGAAGTGATGAACAGCTTTGATTCGATGAAAACGAAATTGGAATGTACGGGGCTTTACAAAGTTACGGTAAAATCAAATATCAGAGCGGAACTTTTGGCATATGCGGAGGGTTTGAACACGGAATTTGATATGCTTGAAGCTATGGAACGGGAGTTGTTTATTGACACAGCGGAAAACTGCGGGATTACCGAAAGGGAAAGATTTGTCGGTAAAATCAATGCCGATTATCCGCTTGAAAAACGAAGGGAAATGCTTAAAATATCTGAGCAGAAGGTTGGCGGAAAATGCACTCCCGACGATTTCAAAAGAATTGTCAGAGGTTACGGTGTGGAAAATTTTACAATTGCTGAAGCTCCCACAAGAAACCGTGTGGACATTAAAATTTCGGATACAAAAACAGACGCAGAGAAGAAGCTCATAGAAAAGCGTGTGAAAGCAGATTTTCCGTTACATCTTAATGTGATAATTTCTTATGTAAATGCATAAAATCCTGATTAAAATTTTAATCAAGCTATGTTAATAAATTTTGCAGCTTTGCAAAACCATTTAAATAATTAAATAACCATGACCAAAAATAAAAATGACAAGTTGAAAAATCTCAGCTTGTCATTTTTCTGTTTGTGTATTTTATTTTTCAGTATAAACTTTTTGTTGACTTTATTTGTGTGTGGATGTACAATGTATAACAAATGATATATAACTAATGTTATTAAACGGAGTGATAATATGCCGCCAAAGCCAAAGTTCGGCAAAGCTGAAATTATAAATGCAGGATTGACGATTGCTAAAAATGAGGGGTTGGATCAAGTGACTGCAAGGTCAATAGCCAAAACGCTCGGAAGTTCGGTTTGTCCTGTGTTTTCGTATTTTGATAATATGGAACATCTCAAAAACGAAATAGTTGTTGCCGCAAAAGCAGAATATAAAAAATATGTCAAAAAAGGTCTTTGCGAAGATGTTGCTTTTAAAGGGGTCGGCAAACAGTACATACTTTTTGCTGTGCAAGAGCCGAAACTTTTCAGACTTTTGTTTATGAGTGAAAAGGAAAGTGTTCCGAATTTGTCGAGTATTCTTCCTGAAATAGATGAAAGTTATGAGCAAATACTGAACTCAATAGTTGACGGCTACGGATTTTCAACTGAAAAAGCGGAATGGCTCTACAAACATCTGTGGATTTATACGCACGGAATTGCCACGCTTTGTGCCACTAAGATGTGTCGGTTTACAGATGATGAAATAAGCAAAATGATGACTGAGGTGTGCAAATCTCTGATTGTTACCCTTATGAGAGGTGATATCTGATGATTGAAGTTAAAAATTTGACAAAATATTACGGCAAAGGCGAAAGCAGATTTAAGGTGTTGGATAACATAAATTTAAAAATTGCACAAGGGGATTTTGCCGTAATTCTCGGCGCTTCGGGTTCGGGAAAGTCAACATTACTGAATGTTCTTTCGGGACTTGAAAAAGCCGACAGCGGAGAAGTTTGTTTGGACGGAAAAGATATTTGCAATATGAGTGAAAGCGAACGCACAAAATTTCGCAGAGATAATGTAGGCTTTATTTTTCAGCAGTACTATCTTTTGCCGAATATGAATGTCGATAAAAATGTCCGTATGGGTGCAGATTTGGCGTCAAACAGCGATTACAGAAAAATTATAAGTGCCGTCGGACTTGATGACAAAGTTAAAAAATATCCCGGAGAACTTTCGGGCGGAGAGCAACAGCGAGTGGCAATTGCCAGAGCGCTTGCCAAAAAGCCTACCGTGTTGTTCCTTGATGAGCCGACAGGTGCGCTTGATGAAAAAACAGGCAGACAGGTGCTTGATGTGATTACAAAATTGCAGTCGGAACAGGGATTTACGATGATTATGGTAACGCATAACATTAATATTGCCGAAATGGCGAATACGGTGATTAAGGTGAGTGACGGAAAAATTGCCGAAGTGTATAAAAATGATGTGCGTAAATCTGCATTTGAAATAGGTTGGTGATTTTGTGATTGTCGGAATAAAAGATATAGTAAAAATGGCGGCTATCTCTGTTGTGTCATTATGTGCCGTGTTTGTGTGTGCTTTATTTGTGAATTACGGCATTGACATTGCGTCGGTTGAAGCGCTTATAACAACCCCCGAAGCACAAATGATGTATGATGCGCAGATTGCAACATCAAAAGTGATTGTAGGTGCATCGGGCGGCAGTCTTGCATTTACTTCGGTCATTCTCTTGATTTTCTACATTAAAAATTACATAGACAGTCACGGCAAAGAGCTTGGTATATTAAAAGCTTTGGGATATTCCGAGATCAGCATTGCCTGCCGCTTGTGGGTGTTTGCCTTGAGCGTGTTTGTGGGAACTTCTCTCGGTTATGCCGTTGCAAGTGTGTATATGCCTCGACTGTACGAACTTCAAAATAATCTTAGCCTTTTTCCCGAATTTAGTCCGAAATTTCACTTTGAAGTTTTGGTTATTCTCGTGATTTTGCCGACTGTATTTTTTGCGTTGATTTCAATTTTTTATGCTTTTGTAAAGTTGAAAATGCCTGCGGTCAATATGCTGAAAGGAATTGAAAAACAGCCGAAAAAAGTTAAAAAGGTTAAAGTCGATGATTTTAGCTTTTTAAAAGATATGAAGAGAAATACCCTGAGAAGCAGAAAAATACTGGCGTTTTTTGCAGGATTTTCAGCGTTTTGTTTTTCGGCAATGTTGCAGATGTCGGTATCTATGGGCGAATATGCGAGCGATGAAATGGGATTTATTGTGCTGTTGATAGGTCTTACGCTTGCATTTGTGACCTTGTATTTGTCGCTGTCAAGCGTGGTAAAGGCTAATCAAAAGACAATTGCCATGATGAAAGTTATCGGCTACTCGCAAAAAGAGTGTGCAGATTCAGTGATTAATTGCTACAGACCGATTGCGGCTGTCGGCTTTGTTATAGGCTCGTTATATCAGTATTTGCTGATGAATACGATGGTCAATGTGGTGTTTTCCGATTTGCTCGGAGTTAAACCCAAGTATAGCTTCGATTGGAATAGCTTTTGGATTACACTTGTGCTTTTTGTAGTAATCTATGAGGGCGCAATGATGTTCTTTTCACACCAAATAAAAAATCAGTCCGTAAAATCCGTTATGCAGGAATAAAAAACCGCTCTCATATTCGAGAGCGGTTTTTAGGTTAATTCAAAATATATGTCAACTGTAATTGACAATTTGTTCAAGGGAAAAGAGAAGTGTGCCACTTGATTTTGTATCGGCTTTTATCTTTTCATCAAAACCGTTTTCAGAGAACAGTGCATAATAAAACTGTGTCTTTTCCTTCAATGGTGTTAATTTTGCAAGTGTGTTCAGATATTCTGCATAGGTAAATGCTTCTTTTTTGAATTTGCATTCCCCAACTAAATAATTTTCTGCTTTTTGGTCGATACATAAAATATCTATTTCTGTTTCTCCGATTCTAAGTCCGTTTGCTGTGTTTTTATCCCTTATTGTTGTCTTTCCTGTCCACCATCTGAATTGTATTTATCGTTCAGAAATTTTAGCTCGGTTTCTCTGCCTATAAACATAAAAACACCTCTTATGCTATCTAATCTTGATTTACTAAATCGTGATTTGGTATTATTATACCCAAGAACAAATGTAAAATCAATAGATTTTGCAAAAACAATAAAAAATTTCAAAATACGCCGTTATATAAATTGTGGGAAACCTTTAAAGATTTTTATAAGATATAAAAAGACCTTGCAGAGTAAAATCTGCAAGGTCAAATTTATATCAGGAATAAACTTGTATTAAGTTACCTATCAATACATCCTGTGTGTGGATTACTTGTTTGCAATAGCAGCCTGAGCAGCAGCAAGACGAGCAATCGGAACACGGAACGGTGAACATGATACATAGTCAAGACCAATCTTGTGGCAGAACTCAACAGAAGAAGGATCGCCGCCGTGCTCACCGCAGATACCAACATGGAGCTTGTTGTTTACAGGCTTACCAAGTTTGATAGCTGTTTCCATGAGCTTGCCAACGCCTGTCTGATCAAGCTTAGCGAACGGATCGTTCTCGAAGATCTTAGCATCATAGTAAGCGTTGAGGAACTTACCTGCGTCATCTCTTGAGAAGCCGTATGTCATCTGTGTAAGGTCGTTAGTACCGAAGCAGAAGAAGTCAGCTTCCTTAGCAATCTCATCAGCTGTAAGAGCAGCTCTTGGGATTTCGATCATTGTACCAACTTCGTACTTGAGGTCGATGCCTGCAGCAGCGATTTCAGCGTCAGCTGTTTCAACAACAACCTTCTTAACGAACTTGAGTTCCTTAACATCGCATACGAGCGGAATCATGATTTCAGGCTCAACTGTCCAGTCTGCGTGTGCCTTCTGAACATTGATAGCAGCACGGATAACTGCCTTTGTCTGCATCTTTGCAATTTCAGGATATGTTACTGCAAGACGGCAACCACGGTGACCCATCATTGGGTTGAACTCGTGGAGTGAAGCGATGATTGTCTTAATGTCTTCAACGCTCTTACCCTGAGCAGCTGCGAGCTTCTCGATGTCAGCTTCCTCTGTAGGAACGAACTCGTGAAGCGGCGGATCAAGGAATCTGATTGTTACAGGATTGCCTTCGAGTGCCTCATAAAGAGCCTCAAAGTCGCCCTGCTGATAAGGAAGAATCTTGTCAAGAGCAGCTTCTCTTTCTTCAACTGTATCTGAGCAGATCATCTCTCTGAATGCAGCGATTCTGTCCTCTTCAAAGAACATATGCTCTGTACGGCAAAGACCGATACCTTCAGCACCGAGCTCACGAGCCTTCTTAGCGTCAGCAGGTGTATCAGCGTTTGTTCTAACCTTAAGAGTTCTGTACTTGTCAGCCCAAGCCATGATTCTGCCGAATTCACCTGCGATTGTAGCGTCAACTGTTGGGATAACGCCATCGTAGATGTTACCTGTAGAACCGTCGATTGAAATGTAGTCACCCTCGTGGAATTCCTTGCCAGCGAGTGTGAACTTCTTGTTAGCTTCGTCCATTGCGATGTCGCCGCAACCTGATACACAGCATGTACCCATACCACGAGCAACAACGGCAGCGTGTGATGTCATACCGCCACGAACTGTGAGGATACCCTGTGAAGCCTTCATACCTGTGATATCCTCAGGTGAAGTTTCAAGACGAACGAGAACAACCTTTTCGCCGTTAGCGTTCCAGTTTTCAGCATCTTCGGCTGTGAATACGATCTTACCGCAAGCAGCACCGGGAGAAGCGCCGAGGCCCTTACCGATTGGTGTAGCAGCCTTAAGAGCAGCAGCATCGAACTGTGGGTGAAGAAGTGTGTCAAGGTTACGAGGATCGATCATTGCAACAGCTTCTTCTTCTGTTCTCATGCCCTCGTCAACGAGGTCACAAGCGATTTTAAGAGCAGCCTGAGCTGTTCTCTTACCGTTTCTTGTCTGGAGCATATAGAGCTTCTTGTTTTCAACAGTGAACTCCATGTCCTGCATATCTCTGTAGTGGTTTTCGAGTGTCTGACAAACATTCTGGAACTGCTCGAAAGCTTCCGGGAACTCTTCAGCCATCTTAGCGATTGGCATAGGAGTACGAACACCTGCAACTACGTCTTCGCCCTGTGCATTGATGAGGAACTCACCCATGAGCTTCTTCTCACCTGTAGCAGGATCTCTTGTAAATGCAACACCTGTACCGCAATCGTCACCCATGTTACCGAATGCCATTGACTGTACGTTAACGGCAGTACCCCATGAATAAGGGATATCGTTGTCACGACGGTAAACGTTTGCACGAGGGTTGTCCCATGAACGGAATACAGCCTTAACTGCGCCCATGAGCTGTTCCTTAGGATCGTCAGGGAAGTCCTGACCGATTTTCTCTTTGTATTCAGCCTTAAACTGGCCTGCAAGCTCCTTAAGATCGTCAGCTGTAAGCTCTACGTCATAAGTAACGCCTCTCTCAGCCTTCATCTTGTCGATGAGCTCTTCAAAATATTTCTTACCTACTTCCATAACTACATCGGAATACATCTGAATGAATCTTCTGTAGCAGTCCCAAGCCCAACGAGGGTTGTTTGACTTCTTAGCGATAACTTCAACAACATCTTCGTTAAGACCGAGGTTAAGGATTGTATCCATCATACCCGGCATTGAAGCACGAGCACCTGAACGAACTGAAACGAGGAGGGGGTTCTCCTTGTCGCCGAACTTCTTGCCTGTAATCTCTTCCATCTTCTCGATGTACTCGTTAATCTGACCCTGAATTTCAGCGTTGATTTCTCTGCCGTCCTCATAATACTGAGTACAAGCTTCTGTTGTAATTGTGAAGCCCTGTGGTACAGGAAGTCCAAGACCTGTCATTTCTGCAAGGTTGGCACCCTTACCGCCGAGGAGCTCACGCATGTTAGCATTACCTTCTGTAAAAAGGTAAACCCATTTGTTTGCCATAACTGGTAATCCTCCTAAAAATAAATTAAGATATACGGCTGTGGCAGACTTACCCCTTGGTAAAACCTGCCTGCTTGTATAAGCCTATCGAATATTATAACAAACTTTGGTCAAAATAGCTATATTTTTTCAAACTTTTTTCTTATAAAAAACGAGTTTTATTTTCGACAATATTGTATAAATCGTTTAAAATGCCTTTTTTTGCCCGATTTTTGTAATTTTCTCTTGAAATTTGTGATTTTTGTGAGATAATATTATGGTATGAACGAGTGCCTTGTGACAGGACTGTCTGCATCTTTGTTGTTTTGTCACAGATAAAAGGAGAAAAAATGAAGAATTGTGCCGTTATCCTCGCAGGCGGCGAGGGCAAAAGAATGAAATCCGACAAACCGAAAACATTGTCGGAGGTGCTCGGCAGACCGATGCTCTGCTGGGTTATGTCGGCTTTAAGGAAAGCCGGTATTGACGACATCTGTGTTGTCAAGGGCTTTAAAAAAGAGTGTGTCGAAGAGTATCTTTCAACCCTCGATTTTTCCGTTGAAAGCGTGTTTCAGGCTGAAAGACTCGGAACAGGCCATGCTGTGATGATGGCAAAGGATTTTCTTAAAAAGCACAGCGGCAATGTTGTTATTCTCAACGGCGACGCTCCGTTTATGGACAGCAAGACTATTGAGGATTCCCTGAAGGCTCACATTGAGAACGGTTGTGCCGCAACGGTTATTTCCGCAAAGGTTGACGATCCGACAGGTTACGGCAGAATTGTCCGTGACGAAAACGGAAATCTGCGTGCAATTGTTGAGCAGAAAGACGCCGATGAGGAAACTCTCAAAATAAATGAGGTAAACTCGGGCGGTTTCTGGTTTGATTGTCAGCTTCTTCTTTCGGTTCTCGACAGAATCAAGTCGGATAACAGTGCAAAGGAATATTATCTTCCCGACGCAATCAAGCTTTTGCTTGAGGACGGAAGAAAGGTCGGAGCATTCACGGCTCAGTGCAGCGACACTGTTCTGGGTGCAAATGATCCGGCTCAGCTTGAACAGCTTAACGAAATTGCAAGAGCAAAGGGTTACAGCTGTTAATTGCTCGGTTAATCATTGGTAAACATATACTACACACATTAAAATTCAAAGGAGTTATTGCAATGAATTTTCACGGTAAGGACATTAAAATTTTCACCGGCAGTTCAAATGTTGATGTAGCTCAGGGAATTGCAGGCTGTCTTGGTCTGCCGCTTGGTAAGAGTGACTGTACACAGTTCTCAGACGGCGAAATCTCTGTTTCTCTTCACGAATCTGTTCGTGGCAGCGACTGCTTTATTGTTCAGTCAACCTGTGCTCCCGTCAACGACAATCTTATGGAAATGCTCATAATGATTGATGCCATGAAGCGTGCATCTGCTGCAAGAATCACAGTTGTTATGCCATACTTCGGCTATGCAAGACAGGACAGAAAAGCTAAGGCGAGAGATCCGATCTCGGCTAAGCTTTGTGCAGACATCATCACCTGTGCAGGTGCTGACCGTGTGCTTACAATGGATCTTCACGCAAATCAGATTCAGGGTTTCTTCAACATTCCTGTTGACCACCTTCAGGGCGCATCACTTCTTGCAAACCATATGAGAGAGAAAATCGGCGGCAAAAATGATGATTATATCGTTGTTTCTCCCGACCTCGGTTCTGTAACTCGTTCAAGAAACTTCGCTTCAAAAATCGGCACAGGTCTTGCTATTATCGACAAGAGAAGACCCAAGGCTAATGTTTGTGAGGTTATGAACATCATCGGTGACGCAAAGGGTAAGAAGGTTATCCTTGTTGACGATATGATCGACACAGCAGGTACTCTCTGCAATGCCGCTAACGCTATTGTTGAAAAGGGCGGTGCAACAGAGGTTTACGCTTGCGCTACTCACGCAGTTCTTTCCGGTCCTGCAATCGAGAGAATCCAGAACAGTGCCATCAAGGAAGTTGTTCTTCTGGACACAATTCCTGTTCCGAAGGAAAAGATGATTGACAAGTTCACAATTCTTCCTGTTGCTCCTACATTTGCAGAGGCTATCGCAAGAATCTACAACGACAAGCCGTTCACAGCCGCTTTCGGTTGATAGGCGAACAATTTAATTATGTAATTAAACAGGCGGGTTTTAACTAACCCGCCATTTCGCTGTTTTACTGCAAATTTTTCAGCAATAAAACGGTACAATATGTGAGGGTGATTTAATTTTGTTTGGTATAGTTTACGGCTCCGATTCAGATAACAAAATAATGAATCGCTTTGTCGATGAGTACGAATTGTGGTGCAATGAGGGCAAAAATCCGGATATTGCGTCAATCGACCTCGACTTTGCGCTTGACCTACAGAAGAAAAGACTTGACGAAAAGGGTGTAAAGATTCAGACCGCTTTTACCGATAAGGAAACGGTGAAGAATGAAGTCCCCGTAAATGCTTGTACTGCCTACGATATGGGCGAATGTAAGAGTAACATTGCGTCAAAGACATATGAGGTTACGGAGAAATACTTTAAAGACGGAAAGAAAAAGAAAAAAATCAAGGACAGATTTTTCTTTTACACAATGATTACAAGGCTTGAAAACCAAAATTCCGAGGTTGCGTGTTCGTGTCCGAACTGCGGTGCGGTAAGCAATGTAAGAGAGCTTCTCAACGGTTGTAAAAACTGCAAAACTCGCTTTATTATGGACGATTTGTTCCCGAAGGTTACAAACTTCTACTTTGTAAAAACCTATTCGCTTGCGAACAAGTCAACGAAAAAGGTGCTTGCTCCGTACCTTCTCGGCGGAATTGCCGCCGTTGCGGCATTTACGGTATGGGTGGTTGTAAAGGACGGAACTTTTGATCCCGCAACCGCAAATATGGTCTATGAAATCGGCGTAAGAGCAATCCCCGTACTGCTCGGCGGACTTTTGGCGGGGTACCTTGCATGGGCATTAAAAACGCTTTTCGGACTTTTTGTCGGTGCGGCAAAGAGCATTCCGATGATAGGTCCGCACTTCAATTGTCAGAAAAGACTTCCGTGGCTTATGAAAGAGGTTAATCCCAACTTCTCATATGAATACTTTATCGGCAAGGTGCTTGCTTTGCTCAAAATTATGATTTTCAGCGATGATTACACAAACCTCGCAGTCTATGAGGGCAATCCGATGAAAAATCCTTTCGGAGATATTGTTGACATCAAGTACAGAGGAGTGTCAAAGCTTAATTCATTCAATGTCACAAACGGCTGTTGTTATGTTGATATGACCATTTACGCAACGACCGTGAAAAACAAAAATTCTTCATTTAGGGTTAAAAACGAAAAGTTCAGACTTACCGTTTGCAGAAGTGTGAACGCCATGGATGACGGAGTTTTCACAATGAAAAAAGTAACCTGTAAAAGCTGCGGCGCAAGCTTTGATGCAACAAGAGAACGCAACTGCCCGTATTGCGGAAATCCTTATCATCTCGGCAACGATGACTGGGTTGTTGTAAGCTTCGGAAAAGGTTAATTTAAATTTCAGAATACATATAATATAAATAAGAGGAAAACTGATATGTTCGGAAAAAACAAATCAACGGGTTCAATCGAGTACATTGTAGTGGGACTCGGAAATCCCGACAGAAAATACGAAAACACTCGTCACAACGCAGGCTGGCTTGCAATTGACCGCATTGCCGACAAGCTCGGTTGTGATGTGAACAAGATAAAATACAAAAGTTTTATCGGCACTTGCACTGTAAACGGCGCAAAAGTTATGCTGATGAAACCCACAACATATATGAACAACAGCGGTCAGGCAGTTGTTGAGGCGATGAACTTCTACAAAATTCCTCCCGAAAATGTCATTGTAATTTTTGATGACATTTCGCTTGATGTCGGAAAAATGCGTATCCGTTCAAAGGGCAGTGACGGCGGTCAAAGGGGAATGCGCAGTATAATCTATCTCAGCGGAAGCGATAAATTTCCTCGCATCAAGGTTGGCATAGGCGCAAAGCCAAATCCCGACTGGGACCTTGCCGACTGGGTGCTTTCAAAGTTCACTCCCGATGAAATGAAAAAGCTTGATGAAATTTTTGACAATGCCGAAAAAGCAATCGAGCTGATTATTGACGGCAAAACCGACCGTGCTATGAATTTGTTCAACTGAAAAGGGACAAAGAAATGAATAATCTCAACTTTCTTATTGATGTCCTCAAAGAGTCACCCGTTTTCAAAACGCTTGAAAAGAATGTCAAGCCGGGCAGAACGGTCTGTGCTTCGGGACTTTCAACAATTAACAAATCAAATATCATCTATGCGCTGTGCCGCCTTAAAGGCGTCACGGCATTTTGTCTTGCCTCCGATGGAAAAGAGGCGCAAACTTTGTGCAACGACCTTTCGTGCATGGGACTTCGTGCCTATGTTTATCCAGTGCGTGACTTCAACTTTCTTGACTTTCAAAGCCGTTCTCACGAGTACGAGCACGCAAGACTTAAAGTTTTGCTCAAACTTCTCAACCACGAATGTGATGTTGCAATTGCGTGTGTTGATGCGGCGGCACAGCTTACCGTTCCGAGAAATGTGCTTGAACAGTCGGTTATTGAATTTGAAGAGGGCAGGGAGCTCTCGCTTGAAAAGGCGACAAAGGCGCTTACTCTGCTCGGCTACGAACGCTTTGATGCGGTAGAGGGCAGCGGTCAGTTTTCGCTGAGAGGCGGTATTCTCGACTTCTTTATGCCCGACAGCGACTATCCCGTGAGATGTGAATTTTGGGGCGATGAAATTACCGACCTCAGCTATTTTGACATTGAAACACAGAGAAGATTTAAAAAGGCTGACAAAATTACGCTTTCGCCCTCAACCGAAATCGTAATTGAGGACAGAGCCGCCCTTGCAGATAAAATTGAACACAAGGCAAAGCTCCTCCGTTCCAAGAACAGTGCCAAAGCCAAGGAAAAACTTTTTTCAGAGGCAGAGCTTATCCGCAGCGGTGCAATGATTGCCAATGCGGACAAATTTATCAATCAGATTTACGATAAACCCGAGTCGCTTTTTGATTATCTCGACAGAAACACCCTCGTTTTTGCGTCGGAATTTACTGCAATTCAGGAACGGGGAAAGTCAATGGACTTTATCAGCAATGAAACCCTTATGCAAGGCTTTGAGGACGGAACTCTTTGCAGAGGTTTTGACCGCTTTGCACTCACATTCAACGAATGTACCGATTTTTTGCAAAGTCACGGAACAATCGTGCTTGAAAACTTTGTTCACGGAAGTATGCCTATCAAGCTGTCGGAAATCATCAGCTTTTCAACAAAACAGCTCTCGGCATGGGGCGGTTCGTATAAACAGCTAAAAGAAGATGTTGACGGACTTTTTACCCCCGAAAGCAAGGGCGTTATATTTGCAGGAACAGAAAGAGCCGCCAAAAATCTTTGTGACACCTTTAACTCAGACGGCATAAACGCTGTTTACAGCGAGGGTGCGGATAAGATTTCAAAGGGCGAATTGCTTGTTATGCAGGGTGCATTGAGTGCGGGCTTTGAGTATCCGTCACAAAAGTTTTTTGCAATAACCTACAGTCAGGTTTCGTACCGTCCCGAAAAGTCCAAAAAGAAGAAGAAAAGGACGGGACAGGAAATTTACAGCCTTTCAGAGCTTGCCCCAGGTGATTATGTTGTACACAATGTTCACGGTATCGGTGTGTTCGGCGGTATAAGAAAAATTGATACTCACGGAGTTATAAAGGACTATATCAAGATTGACTACGCAAAGGGCGATGTGCTTTATGTGCCTGTCACACAGCTTGATATGGTTGCAAAATATATAGGTCCGAAAGAGGATTCAAGGGTTAAGCTTAACCGACTCGGTTCGGGCGACTGGCAAAAGGCAAAGGCAAGGGTTAAAACCTCTGTCAAGGACATTGCCAAGGAGCTTATTGAGCTTTACTCACAGCGTATGAAAGCCAAGGGCTATGCCTTTTCGGCTGATAACGAGTGGCAGAGAGATTTTGAACTCAGCTTTGAATATGACGAAACTCCCGACCAGCTGCGGTGTTGTGAGGAAATCAAGCATGACATGATGCGTTCGTCGCCGATGGACAGACTTCTCTGCGGTGATGTCGGATTCGGCAAAACAGAGGTTGCACTCCGTGCCGCTTTTAAGTGTATTGCAGATTCAAAGCAATGCGCATTGCTCTGCCCCACAACAATTCTCGCATGGCAGCATTATCAGACGGTAATCAAGCGTTTTGAGGGCTATCCCGTTCGTGTGGAACTGCTTTCAAGATTCCGTACCGCAAAACAGCAGAAAGAAATTCTCCAAAAGCTAAAGCGAGGAGAAATTGATATGATTGTCGGAACTCACAGACTTGTGCAGAAGGATGTTGAATTCCGTGACCTCGGACTTGCAATCATAGATGAGGAACAGCGTTTCGGTGTTGCCCAAAAGGAGAGGTTCAAGGAATTGTGCAAAAATGTCGATGTGCTTACGCTCTCGGCTACTCCTATTCCGAGAACCCTCAATATGGCAATGAGCGGTCTGCGTGATATGAGCGTTATCGAAGAAGCTCCGACAAACCGTCAGCCTGTTCAGACCTATGTGCTTGAACACGATGATGCGGTTATCAACGAGGCAATCCGCCGTGAACTCCGCCGTGGCGGTCAGGTGTTCTATCTTCACAACAATGTTGAAACAATTTCTTCATGTGCCGCAAAAATTCAGGAGGCTGTTCCCGAGGCAAAAATCGCAATCGGTCACGGCAAAATGAAAGAGGGCGAACTCAGCGAAGTTTGGCGACAGATGCTTGAACAGGAGATTGATGTGCTTGTCTGCACGACAATTATCGAAACGGGTGTCGATTTGCCGAATGCCAACACCCTTATTATAGAAAATGCCGACTGTATGGGACTTTCGCAGTTGCATCAGCTCAGAGGCCGTGTGGGCAGAAGTTCACGAAGGGCATATGCCTACTTTACCTTCAGACGGAACAAGGTTCTCACGGAGATTCAGCAGAAAAGGCTTGCCGCAATCAGGGAATTTACAGAATTCGGCAGCGGCTTCCGCATTGCAATGCGTGACCTTGAACTGCGAGGTGCGGGCAATATTATGGGCGCACAGCAGCACGGGCATATGGAATCGGTCGGTTACGATATGTACCTCAAGCTTCTTGATGAGGCAGTAAGCGAGGAAAAGGGCGAGCAGAATGTCACAAAAGACCTCGACTGTCTTATTGATATTTCGGTTGACGCTCATATTCCCGAAAGCTATGTTGAAAGTCTTACACTTCGTCTTGATGTTTACCGCAGAATTGCCGATATCCGCAGTAACGAGGATGCAGACGATGTTATTGACGAGCTGCAGGACAGATTCGGCAAGATTCCGAACTCGGTTCTCGGACTTATCGACATTGCCCTTGTGCGTAACAAGGCTTACTCAATGGGTATTTACGAAATCAGACAGAACGGCACAACGCTCATGCTCTTTGTAAACGAACTCAAATCCCCTCAGGTTGCCGACTTGCTCATTGCTTTGGGCGGAAAGGCAAAGCTTGTTGCCGGAGCAAAACCGTGCGTTGCGGTTGAGTGCAAAAACAGCTCCGCTCCGCTTGAAATCCTCACCAAAATTTTCGGTGTGCAGTAATTATACGGCATGAAACCGTAATTTGTTAAGAAAAAACCTCCCGAAAGTACAAAAATACTGTTTTTCGGTGGAAATTCTCAACAAAATTTTATAAAAATGTAGACAATGACGATTTTTTTGTGTATAATCGTAAGGTACATTATCCTGTGAAAGTGTGTTTGCAGGACACTTTGCATTTAATTTTTCAGAAGGACGGTAAAAAACTATGAAGCCTAATATCAAGGTTGGTTCATTTTTACTTGCAATTGTTATGATGTTCTCAGTTTTTGCAATTGCAGGTTGTACACCCACAACTCTTAACAAAGAATGGTCGTATAAGACAAGCGACAACGAGCTTGCCATCGGCGTTTATATCTACTCACTCAATGCAGCTTACAGTCAGGCTGAGTCATTTGCTAAAAAGCTTGACGATTATGATTCGACATCTGACAAGTGGCTTGATGAAAAAATCAAGGACGATGACGGCAACGAGCAGGTTGCAAGAGAGTGGATTAAAGATCAGGCTAAGAAAATGTGCCTCAGCTACCTCGTAGTTGACGAACAGCTTAAAAAGGAAAATGTAAACATCGGTCAGGCAACTATTGACTCCGCAACAAGTCAGGCTGAATCATACTGGAATGTCGGCCCGTATGCGTCACAGGGTTATGTAATGCCGATGAAGAAGCAGTATGAAAAGTACGGCGTTTCACTCGACAGCTTTGCATACTGTACAACTCTCTACAACACAAAGTATGAGGCTCTCTTCAAAGCAGTTTACGGCAAGGGCGGTTCAAAGGAAGTTTCCGACGCCGACCTTACAAAGTATTTCAAGGAAAACTATACGGACTACTCATATCTTCCCGTGAACCTTTATACATCAACAAAAGATGAGGCAGGTTCATCAAAGAATGTTGCAATGAGCGACAAGGAAATCAAGAAGGTTGAGGATCAGCTTAACGGTTACAAGAATGACCTTAACAAGGGCGGTTCTTTTGATGATGTTATTGCATCATACAAGAAGTCAAGCGGTTCGGGAACAGATTCTTCTGTTTCAAAGGTAGAAGTTCTCGACAAGAGCTCAATCGGTGACGAGCTTAAAAAGGCTATCGGCAAGCTTGAAACAGGCAAGGCTGAAACTCTTAAGGTTGGTAGCGGCGACAGCGCAATCTACTACCTCGTTTATAAGAAAGACGTCAACAAGGATGTTGACAGCTATATCGGCAACGAATCAAACAGAGCCGGTGTACTTGCGTCAATGAAGTCAGACGAATTTTCAAAGTACATTGACAGCCTTGCAGAGAAACTCAAGTATGAAGAAAACACTTCGGTTATTGACAAGTATAAGCCCGAACTCTTCTTCGTTGCGGTTGAGCCTACAACATCGGCGTCAACAACATCGGCATCCGATAAAAGCTCAAAATAATTGATATCGGACATACAACAGACGCATTTTCAGATTATTCTGAAGAAAGGGGCTTTTATGAAAAAACATTCAAAGCTTTGCGCAATTTTTCTGACGGCACTTTTGAGCATTTCTGCTGTGAGCTTTTCCGTATCGGCAGTCGGTGAGGAGGTTGATCCCGGCGGAGATTCAAGCGTTATTGTTGATCCCGTAGAGCCGGAGCCCGAGCCCGAACCGGAACCTGAACCATCACCGGAGCCTGAGCCTGAGCCTGAGCCGCAGCCACAGCCCGATCCTGTGTATCCGGATTCTTCGGACAGTTCATCATATGTAGATCCCGGCTATTCGTCAAGTGATTCGTCATATGACAACAACTATAACTATGACAGTAGCTATGACTACAACAATAACAGTTATGACAATAATTACAGCAGCAGTCAGACTTACTACTACTCTGAGCCGTCATATGTAGGCGGCGGTCAGTCCTATGTTGCTCCGTCAAATACTGCTCCGTCAGCGTCGCTCATCAAGTCTGACGATAACATTGACGAAAAAACTCTTTCAAGCAACGACTGGTCGGATATCGCAAAAAATCTTAAAAATACCGACACATCGAGTTCTGACGGTGATGACTTTAACTTCATCAAGAACAATAACAGCAAGGGTGACAACGGTCATTGGATGTTCTATGTTTCACTCGTTTTACTCTCACTCGGTGTTGCAGGCATTGTGTACTTTGTAATTTCAACTGTTCTCAACAGAAAGAAGAGAGTCACAGTCGGCGGCAGAAGTAACGCTCCAAAGAGCAAATCTGCACAGCCACAGCGTTACAGCAGTAACGATGATTATGCCGATGATTACTCATCTTCAGGCAGAAAGTCCGAAAGACGCAGTAAGTACGATACTGCCGAAATTCAGCTTCCAAAGAACAGCCAAAAGGGCGGAAGAAGATACAAGTAATTAAATAACTTTATAAAACAAAAGCAGTTCCAAAATCGGAACTGCTTTTTTGTTTGACTGTGTAATTAAATTTTTGCATGACTTCTGTCTGAATGTCAAAATCAGTTCTTGTCATACGGCTTTTTGTATGCCTCTTTGAACGGTTTTACAGTGCCGTCCTTTTCTTCAACGCTTACATTGTCAAGTGTTGCGTTGAACTGTGTGCGGATTTCGCCGAGATAAATTTTGTACAGCTCTTTCTGTTCTTTTTGCTCAGCCTCGGTAAGTCCCTGTTCCTTTTTCTTTTTTGCAAGCTCATTAATTCTGTCAAGCATCTTTTTATCCATAAGTCAATCCTCCCGACCGTTATTTTGGTTTTGAGAGCAATCTGCTCCAAAGCTATGATATCACACAATCAGCCAAAGTGCAAATTTTCGATTTGTCGGTTGAAAACAAAAATTTTTTGTGCTATCATTCAATTAAAGCCGTTATACGGCAAATTTTTTCGGCGGTGAATTATGGGAAATTTCAGCTTATTACACCCGACAAATTCAAATGCATCCTACAGAACTCTCAACAAAGAGGCGCTGAATGATTTGTCGGTTGATTATATATGTGACGCTCTCACAAAAGAGCAGTATGAACGCAACAGCATAAAGCAGCTGCTGATAAATATTACGGATGACGAGGAAGTTATAAAATATCGTTGCGATGTTTTTGAGGATTTTCTTCGTTTTCCGAAACTCCGTGATGATCTATCCGCACTCCTTGTAAAGCTGAACGATTTGCGTGAAATTGAGCGCTTTCAAAAGGATACCGAGGCATCTTCCTTGTGGCAGCTTGTAAACCGACTTCGTGAAATGGACGGCTATGTTGATTGCATTACAAGAATAAAAAACACGCTTGAAACAATTGAAGTAAAGTCGCAGGGCTTGCTTGAACTCAAGAAAAATGTTCAGTCAATTTACAATGACAGCGGTTTTCCCGAACTAAAAAAGGATATAATAGATACGCTTGCAAAGGCTCAAAAGCTCAAGAGCATTACCCTCGGTGTGAATCTTGACGATTTGCTCCGCCCAAAGAGTGTGGGTGTAATCTCACTCAATGACAAAGAATTTACCGACAGCGGTATTCTCAAAAGATTTATGAAGTTTACAAACCGTGACAGCGAACTGCACCACGGCAACGATGTTTCGGGATTTTTAAGCTTTCATCCGTCCAATCCGTCAACCTCGCAGTTCGGGCTGGGACAGTTTGTTGTGGGCGCTCAGCAGGATGTAAACCGCACCATGAACAGCTCGCTGACCGGCGCAGATCCTATGTCTGACGCACTCAAAAATGTTGTGACCGATATACTCCGCAGAACCGTAAACGACATAAAATCAATGCTCAACAGATATGTCAATGTCAACGGCTACTCGTTCGTTTCACTTATGCCCGAAATCATTTTCTATATTCGCTTTGCAGAGCTTTGTGATAAGATGAAAAAGAAAAATCTTCCGCTGTGCAAGGCAGAAGTTTTGCCGAAAGAGGACAGAAACTGCTGTCTTAGAGATGTTTACAACATCAAACTCGGCATAAAATCGGCAAACGGTGAGAATTTGGATATTGTCACAAACGATATTGATTTTAACGATGACAGGCGAATTTACATTCTGACAGGTCCGAACCGTGGCGGTAAAACCACGATTACTCAGGCGGTCGGACTTGCGTTTCTGCTTGCTCAGAACGGAATATATGTTCCTGCAACGCAGATGAAATTCAGCCCGTGCGACAGCATTTTTACGCATTTTCCTGCCGATGAAAACGATACCGTTGACCTCGGCAGACTCGGTGAAGAAAGCAAAAGACTTGCCGAAATTTTCTCCTCGGCAAGCCGTTACAGCCTGCTTTTGCTCAACGAAAGCCTTGCAACAACCAATGTTGCCGAGGGTTTGTACATTGCCCGTGATGTTGTCAAATCAATGCGATATCTCGGCACAAGGGCGATTTTTAATACTCATATGCACGATTTGGCTCGCAATCTTGACGAGGTGAACACAACCGTAAAGGGCGACAGCAAGATTGAAAGTTTGGTAACAGGTGTCGAAAACGGACAGCGTTCGTTCAAGGTTTTCATAGCTCCGCCTCAAGGTGTAAGCTATGCCAAAGACATTGCCGAAAAATACGGTGTAACCTTTGACAAAATCAAAAAACAGATTGATCGGCAGCGTGCCGCTGCACCCGGTTCGGGAAGATAGTATGTAATATTAAAAGCATATTATGCCCGAGCGGAAGTTTTAATTAAATGTAAAATTGAAAATTGAAAATGGAAAATTGCGGTCGGGCAGACAGTTTGCAAAATGCAAATCATTGTCGCCCGACTGTTTTTGTATATATGAAAGTTGTTAATATACTGTAGCGGCGGTCAGTGACCGCCATTTGTTTTGGTTGTGAAACCAAAACAATCGGTAGGGGCGTTCATTGGACGCTCGCACGGCGAGCCGCCGTTCCCAATTCGTGAAGATAGTTTGTAAATGTCAAAAAGCATATTATGTCCGAGCGGAAGTTTTAATTAAATGTAAAATTGAAAATGTAAAATTGAAAATTACGGTCGGGCTGACAGTTTGCAAAATGCAAATCATTGTCGCCCGACTGTTTTTTGTATATATAGAAGTTGCGTTTAAATGTATGGGCGAATGCTACGGTGTTGCAATTATTTTGTTATATTCAGAAAATTCGTATAAAAGAAAACGGAGTGCATTACGCACTCCGTTTTCTTACGCCCACAAAATAATAAAAAAAGAAGGAAATAGCTGTTTAATAAAGTAACAGTTTAACCTTGCAGTATTTCAAGTAATTTCTTGCAAACCGTTACCCTATGCGAGTATTCTAACACTAATAGTAATAAAAGTCAAGACTGTTATACTATTTTTTATTATTGATAGTAATAATATCGTTTAACTTTACACATTGAATAAATCATGTGTCTGAAATTTATGCAGATTATCAAAAGAAACCTGCCTGTCTGAAGAAGAAAATCCACAAAAACATCGTGAAACACGCTAAAACCGAAGTGAACACAACCGCCGCACCTGCAAGTTTGAAGTCGCTGTCCATTTGCTGAGCCATTGTGAATGATGAAACCGCACACGGCGATGCAAAAAGTCCGATAAGCGACACAAAGTCAACTCCTCTGATTCCTATAAGCGCCGCCGTACCCAGACAAAGTGCCGGCACAACAACAAGTCTTGCGATTATGCAGATTATGAGGTTGCGTGAACAGCCTTTTATGCTGTCAAATGTGACAGACGCACCGAGTACAATCAGCGCAAGCGGAGTTGCAACCGCCGCAATATCCGAAACCGTTTTGTCAATTGTTTCCGGAAGGCTTATATTGAACGCAACAGACAAAAGTCCGAGTGCAGAGCCGATAATCAGCGGATTTTTGGCAATGCCTTTTAAAATTTTCAGCACATTTATCTTTTGCCCTCTGAAAATTTCAAGCGTGATGACGGCAAGCATATTGTAAATCGGAACAACAACAGCAACAAGCACGGCTGTCATGCCAAGCTTATCCTTGCCGAAAATATTCGCCGCAATAGGAAGTCCCATAAGTACAAAATTACTGCGGTAAATCGCCTGAATCATCGCACCACGGCTGTAATTTGACTTTTCAACAAGGAGTGTAAACCCGATTGACAAAAAGTAAATCGTGAACACGCCAATAACCGCAAAGGCAAGCAGCTTCGGGCTGAAAACGCTTGAAAAATCCGAGCCGTAGATGTTATTAAACATCAGAAACGGAAAAAATACATTGAAAACAATTTTGTTAACCTGAGGCAGAAAGCTGTCCTGCAAAATTTTTAATTTTCTCACAAGAAAACCGATGAAAAGCATTATGAACATCGGCAGAACCGCATTAAGCGCAACGAAAAAGCTCTCCATAAAATCACCTCTTTTCAGCATACCACATTGCAAAAATTTTTTCAACAAAGCATATACCCGAAAATGTACATTTATTCAAGTTGAAATATGTCGATTTGTGTGTTAAAATATTCTGTGAACGATTTAAAATGAAACAACGAGGTGTGTCCATGAAAAAATGTGAATTCTGCGGAAAACAGATATCGTATTTTGACCAGTATTGTGATGATGAGTGTCATATTAAAGCAAACAAATTTTACGAAAAGGGCGAGCGTTTCGGCAAGCTGTTTGCGGTAATCAATATGATTTGTGTGTTCGGAATTCCAATCGGACTTTTTATGCTCTCGTTTGCAAGAGAGGTCGGTCTTACCGTCGCACTTGCAAGCTGTGTAATTCTCGGAATTATGCTCATTATTCTTCCGTTTCCCACGGAAAATATGATTTCAAAATTCAAAATTCAGAAAGCCGTAAAAATCACAAGAATGATCGGCGGTGCGGTAATTTTCCTCGGAGTGCTGATTTTGCTCCTTGCATTGTTAATTAAATTCTGATTTAAATTGAATAAAACGAAAAATTGCGTCAATACTATTTTCAGCAAATACAAAGGAGGACTTTGAATGCTCGATAAAATAGCATTGACGCTTCTTATTATCGGCGGACTCAACTGGGGAAGTGTCGGCATTTTTCAGTTTGATCTTGTTGCGTGGATTTGCGGCGGACAGACAGGAATCATAAGCCGTATTGTTTATATCCTTGTCGGACTTTCCGCAATCTGGTGCATTACACTTTTATTCAGGGACACAGGCGACACCGTGACGGACGGAACAGTTGCGGATTCGTAGTTTTTGCAGTAGTGGTAGCCTTGCGGGCGGATGATATCCGCCCATACATTTAAACGCAACTTCTATATATACAAAAACAGTCGGGCAACAATGATTTGCATTTTGCAAACTGTCTGCCCGACCGCAATTTTCAATTTTCCATTTTCAACTTTCAATTTTCACCGATTCCCACAACTATTTTCTGAATTTTCGTGGCATCGGCAACCGTGATATCTCCGTCACCGTCACAATCGGCATTGCAAAGCTGTGTGTTGTCAAGCTGTTCAAGCTTTACTATATACTTCTGAACAGTGGTTGCGTCCTTAACGGTAATATCTCCGTCAAGGTCAACATCGCCGTTCAAAATCTTATCATTTTTGAGTGCCACAGCTTTGATAACAAATGTACCGCCGAGCGTATCATCTCTCTCGGTTTTGTACCAGTCGAGCAGTTCACATGTTGTGCCGTCATATTTAATGTAGCTGTTACCATAAGATGAATCATTGAGAAAAGTCATTTTCGTTGCACTTGTAAGCCATTCGCCTACACCAAGCTGACTTGATTCCTCTGAATTTGTTTTGATTCTCACACCGACTGCACCTCTTCCGAGCGGTGCAACAAATCCGTTTGCATCAACAGACTGATAACCGCTGTATGCAACCTTGCCCGATGCAACAGACTTCCATTCGCTCTCATCATTTGAAGGAACACCGTCTCTTACGGGAATGTAGTAAATCTCATAATCCGCACCGTTACTCTTTGTTTCAAAAAGCACCTTATCAAGTGTACGGCTGTTTTCGCCAAAATCAAAGCAATTGATGAATGTAATGTCGTTGCTGTCAACATAATTAAAGCTGTATGTAGCACCGTAGCGTTCATCCTGCAACAATGTCATATCGTCGGTAATCTCCGTCACCTCGTCAATTGTGAAATTCGGGGAATACTTTTCGCCGAAAATGTACTTATCCTCATATGAAAGCCAGAAATAACCGCCCATTGTGTTGTTGTCGCCCCAGCTGTTGCGCACAAGCCATGCTCCGTTGTTCTGCGGCAACACACCTGTTCCGTTAGAAAATCTGTACCTGCTGAGATTATCGTTCCAACCCACAATGCTGATTGTATGGCCGACATAGTCGCCGTCATATGACTGCGGCATAAAGTAGGTTGTGCCTGCATTGTTAAAGCACTTGTTTGATGTGGCATATGACGCTGTCACCGAGCCGTTGTCGATAATTGCCTGCTTGATTTCGTTTGAATCAGCGCCGTCAAGATAACGCAGTTTTGTTGTGCCGTATTTAGTCTTGTCGGCTGTCATATCATCGCCGTGAATATTTTTTGAAAAATCAATCTTACCGACATCGGCAATCTCTGCACCGCCCTGCCATGAGGTGAGATAGCCGGGATAAATATTTGTAAATCCGCCGTCACGGTATTTTCTCTGCCAGCCCTTGCCGTTTGTCTGGGTTGTGGAACTTGCGTTTGCGTGGTCATGTGACATCTCGGTAACGGGATAGCCAAGCTTCAAAAGCTTTGTTTCAAAGCCTTCTGTGCCTGCAACCGCCCAACAATCGTTATACTGCTGAGCCTTGATAGGTGTTACAAAGCCGAGATTTTTTGAGCTGAAATTACTCGGAAGTCCGTTTTCGTCAACAAGCGAATAGCCGATTGCGGAATATGCAGACGGAAAAGACGAATCCGAAGATTGTGCATTCTTTGTGACCGACTCAAATCCGTCATCAATTTCAGCCGCATTTGCGCTTGCAATGCCGACCGAAATCATACACACCGCAGAAACCACTGCGGTAAATTTTTCAACAAATTTTTTGTTCATAAAATCACCTGTATATAATGTAAAGTTGTGTGTTTGTTTTAGAATTATAATCTATCTCTTTTTCTTTATGATAAAGGATTTAAATCTGAACAAATTCCGCTTTGCTTGCAAGGAGCGGAATTTGTGATAGATTGCAATCTACGCAGAGGAGCGTCAGCTCCTTAGAAATTCAGTGTCAACTGAATTTCGGGAGTATCTACTGCCTTTTAGGCAGTAGATACCTGCGCTTAGATTATAACAAAACAAAATAGTCTTGTAAATAGAATACATAATATAAAATTGCACAATAATAACAATATACAAACAAATTTGCGAAACGGGGGATTATTTTGCAGTTCAGAACCGACCTTGCAATTGAGGCAAGAGAAATTGCAGGAGAAAACACAGGCGGTATTGAATTCAAAAAATACAGTGAAAACGGTCTTGAAATTTCACGGCTGATTGTAAAGAACCAAAAGGCAAGACAGGCACTCGGCAAGGAAATCGGCACATACATTACAATTGAGTTGCCGTCACTGACCGACAATTTTACCGAAACCGACAAACGGCTTGAAACCGTCGGCAATGAAATCAAACGGCTGTTGCCCGTAAACGGACTTGTGCTTGTTGCAGGACTCGGCAACATGGAAATCACTCCCGACTCACTCGGACCGAAAACAAGCCGACGAGTGCTTGCCACCCGTCACATAGGCGGAGAAATTGCCCGTTCAACGGGACTTGACCGACTTCGCCCCGTCGCCGTAATGCAGACGGGAGTCACGGGACAGACGGGCATTGAAACAGGCGAATACATTCTCAGCATTGTACGGCGGATAAGACCGACAGCCGTTGTTGCAATTGACGCACTCGCCTCACGCAGAACCGAAAGGCTCGGCTGTACACTTCAGATAAGCGACACGGGAATCTCACCCGGTGCGGGGGTGGGCAATCACCGAACCAAAATCACAAAGGAAACAATCGGAGTTCCTGTTATTGCAATCGGAGTGCCGACCGTTGTTGACGCACAAACACTTGCGGCTGACATTCTCGGCAATGACTGCAACCGAAAAACGCAGAAAATGCTTATGCCGCAGGGCAGACAGCTTGTAGTCATTCCAAGAGAAATTGACCTGCTCACGGAAAGAGCCTCAAGGCTCATAGCCTTTGCACTCAACGGAGCACTGCAAAATGAATTTGATTTGCCCGACCTCATCTCGTTAATGTAAATCCACGCATATTTACACATATTCACCTACGGCACGGCATATATTTATTGCAGAAACCGATAGCCAACATATGTACGGATTGCAGGTGATTTTGTGAAAAGTGAAGGAACATCAAAAAAGAAACTGAAAAAAGCCTTAAGAACAAGCACAGCCGTTGTACTGTTGACAACGGCTGTTTTAAGCGTTATATACAGACTGCCTCTCTGCTTTGAATCACAGAATCCTGCGGCACTTGCCGCTGCCGCTTTTACTCTCACAAACGGAGAATACAAGCTTGAAAATTCAAAGGCGGAAAAGCCGACAGCTTCCGACCAAAAGCCCACAGAATCAGCCGACACAGAACCCGTAGCCGAAAAAAATCACAAGCGTGACAAAAGCACCTATTACGATTCCTACGGCAACCATGACGGCGAGAACAAATACACGGTTGAGGAACGCACCATAGGCGACACGGGAACTCAGGTTGACAACTGCTTTGTCAAAAACAAAACGGGACTGTCACTTGACTTTGACGGACTTCTTTCGGCAAAACTGCCGTTTTCAATTGACAAGGGCATAAACTCACCGCAGGTTCTAATCTACCACACCCACACAAGCGAGGCATATCTTGACGAAGATGTTGACTTTTTCTATGACAGCTTTTATTCACGCACAAACAACAACGATTTCAATGTTGTGGCAGTCGGAGATGCACTCACCGAACAGCTCAACAAGCGTGGAATAAAAACGGTTCATGACACGACAATTCACGATGAATCCTACAACGGTTCGTATGACCGAAGTGTTGACACAGTGTATAAAAATCTTGAAAAATATCCCGATATCAAGGTTGTTATCGACCTGCACCGTGACGCAATCGGAACGGACGAAAACAAGGTTAAGCCCGTGTTTACATACAACGGCAAAAAGGGTGCGCAGATTATGATTCTTGCGGGTTGCGACACAGACGGTGAACGGGGTTTTGACTGCTGGGAGGAAAATTTAAACTTTGCCCTGAAAATTCAGGACAAAGCCGAATCCCTCTACCCCGATATGACCAGGCCGCTGAATTTTGACTACTTTGCATACAATGAATATGTCTGCAACGGTTCGCTGTTAATAGAAGTCGGCACAGAATCAAATTCCATTGACGAGGCAACCTACTCAGGCAGTCTGTTAGGCAACGCAATTGCAGATGTGCTTTTAAATTGACGGCAAGCCGTCTTTCCCAGTTCGTGAAGACAGTTCGTAAATATCAAAAAACATATTATGCCCGAGCGTAGTATTGTAATTATTCGCACAATTCCACATATAAAAAACAGTCGGGAAGACAAATGTTTGCATTTTGCAAACTGTCTTCCCGATCTTTATTATAATCTTTTCAATTTACTTACGATTTTTTCCACGCTGACGGGGCAAACAGCAACATCAACGGGAACAATTCGAGTCTGCCTGCTAACATATCGAAAATCAAAATAATTTTTGACAAAATACTGAATTCCGAATAGTTGCCGACAGGGCCAACCATTCCAAGACCCGGACCTGTGTTGTTGATATTTGCGGCAACAGCCGTGAAACTCGTCACAAAATCCGTCTGATCAAGCGAAAGCACAAGCCAGCTTAACGCAAAGATTCCGATGTACAGCACAAGGAAAATTGAAGTTGACCTCATAACGTTGTGGTCAATCGCCTTGCCGTCCATTTTAACGGTCTTAACATTTCTCGGATGAATGAGGAGTGAAAACTCCTTTCGTGTTTCCTTAAAGAGCAAAATAACTCTTGAAACCTTAAAACCGCCGCCTGTACTGCCTGCCATTGCACCGATAAATGTGATAATCATAATCACGGTTTTTGAAAATTCAGGCCAGTTATTGACATCCGTCAAACCAAAACCTGTTGTCGTGATAATTGACGAAACATAGAAAAAGCTCTGGTGAACCGCATCATACGCACTCGGATAAAGTGACCTGATGTTAAACGCAATCAAGGCTGTTGACAGCACGATAATTCCGAAATAAACCCACAGCTCCTGAATGCGGAAAGCCTGCTTAAACTTCTTCGCAAGAATGAGGATATACACGGAAAAGTTAATTCCGAACAGCATCATAAATACAGCAATAACGGTTTGCAGATAATTGCTGTATGAAGCGATACCTGCGTTTGTAACACCGAAACCGCCCGTACCTGCCGTTGCAAAGCTTATGTTAAGTGCGTCAAAAACAGGCATTTTGCCTATAATTAAAAATATAAATTCAAGTGCAGTCAAGCCGAAATAAATTCCGTAGAGCATCATTGCGTAATTTCTCATTTTCGGAACAGCCTTGCCCACAATCGGGCCGGGGCTCTCGGCTTTCATAAGGAAAATATTCTGCTGACCGCCGAGCTTCGGGATAATCGCAAGCAAGAACACGATTACGCCCATACCGCCCAACCAATGGAGAAAGCTTCGCCACATAAGCATTCCGTGGCTCAATGCCTCAACATCGGTAAGTATAGTTGAACCTGTTGTTGTAAAGCCCGACACGGTTTCGTAAAAAGCGTCAATAAAACTCGGAATCTCACCGCTCAGCCAGAACGGAAAACATCCTACAAAAGACATAAGAATCCAGCTTAACGCAGTAGCCGCAAAGCCTGCCTTCTGATAAAGCACGGGATTTTTCGGCTTTTTTACTTTTACGGCAAGCAAGCCCAGAAGTGCCGACAAAGCACCTACTCCGAGAAAATAAAGTCCCTCGTGTTCGCCGTATATAAATGAAGTAACGGTTGCAATCTGCATAGCCGCACCCTCGACAATAAGAACCCAGCCGAGGATATACACAATTAATCGTTTATTCATTATGCTCCCCTCAACGCTTTACAATATCTTCAAGCTTGCTAAGACCTTTTTGCATGGTAAGCACAATTACCGTGTCCTCAGGTTTAATCACATCCGTACCTTGCGGAAGAATAATTTTTCCGCCTCTGTTAATGCAGATAATCTGAAGATTAGCCTTCAGATTAAGGCTCATAATCGGAACATTCGTAACCCTTGATTCCGCATTAACCTTGAATTCAAGAGCCTCAACCTTGTCGTCGTTAAGGCGGTAAAGCGATTCAACATTGCTGTCGCCCGTATTCTGCATTGCTCTGATATATCTTGCAATATATTCGCCTGTAAGGCTCTTTGGATGAATAATACATTCAAAATTCTGATCATGCAAAAGCGGATCAAATGACGCATTATTTACCTTAGTAATCAATTTTGCCTTTGTAATGCCCTTTAGGTACATCGTTATGATAATATTTTCTTCGTCATAATCCATAAGAGCGGCAATGCCGTCAGCGTGTTCAACACCCTCCGAAAGCAACAGCGACTGATCCATGCAATCGCCCTGAATTATAACAGCCCCGGGTATAGCCTCCGAAAGAAAGTTGCAGCGTTCGGGATTTTTCTCGATAATTTTGACATTCGCACCGGATTTAATAAGCGTCTTAGCAAGGTAGAACGAAACCTTGCCGCCGCCGAGAAGGATAACATCCTTACTTCTGCCGATTGCAATACTGATACGCTTAAAGAATTTTGCGGCAATTTCGGGCTTTGCAACAACAGAAATTCTGTCACCGCCGTTAATAACAAAATCACCGTTAGGAATGAACATCTCATCCCCTCTCTCAACCGTACAGATTCTCACCTTACCTCTGAGGTTGTCAACTCTGCTCAAAGCAGTTCCGACAATTGACGAATTCTGCGGTACAGTTACCTTGATAAGCTCAACAACGCCCTTTGAGAACGAATCAATTTCAAGCGCACCCGAAAATCTTAACAGACGACTGATTTCATTAGCGGCGGTCTGTTCGGGATTGATTGCCATAGAAAGACCGAGATGCTCTTTGATTCTGTAAAGGTCGTTTGTGTATTCGGGATTACGCACTCTTGCAATTGTGTGGGTAACGCCTGCCGCCTTAGCCATAAGGCACGAATACAGATTGATTTCATCCCTTGCGGTTGCGGCAATAAGCAAATCGGCATACTCTGCGCCTGCCTCAATAAGCACATCATATGTTGCACCGTTTCCCTCTATGCCGAGAACATCAAGCGAATTTGCAAGTTTATCGACTGCACCGTGGTTAATATCGACTACGGATATTTCATGCCCCTCCAAATTAAGCTCCGACGCTATTGAAGAGCCAACCTTTCCGCATCCAACAATTATAATCCTCATAAATTTTCCTCTTAACCAATATTTAAAAACAAGGTGCGGACCACTGAAAAAATTCACCCGTCCGCATATCAAAGTCATAATACACCTATTTTATACTAAAATCAATACCAAAATAGAAAGAATCCGACTATATACAAATTTTATTTATTGTGCAAAACAGAAGAGCCGAGGTTCTGTACCCAAAAATAACGACCGCAACATATTTTGTCGAGCATTAAATTATGACCGCATGCACAAATTATAATGTTATGTATTCATTTGTAGCGGCGAACCTCGTTCGCCAATCGCAACGATTGTAAAATCGGTGCGAGCTAACACAATACATTGTTTCTCAACATATCATTTTATATAACAAAAATTGCATCAGAGCCTTTCTCGGGCATCTGATGCAATCTCTTTATCTAACTATCTTCTCGAATAGACAGCGGTGTCACACCGCCGACCTTAATTTTCCATTTTCAATTTTCCATTTTCAACTCAGAACAAAAATTACTTATTTTTGTTCTGAATGTATTCGTCAATAGCGGCTGCGGCTGTTTTGCCTGCACCCATTGCGAGGATAACCGTTGCAGCGCCTGTTACAGCGTCACCGCCTGCATATACGCCTTCACGGGATGTAAGACCGTTTTCGTCAGCGATGATACCGCCCCACTTCTGAGTGTCAAGTCCCTTTGTTGTAGCCTTGATAAGCGGGTTAGGTGATGTACCGATTGAAATAACAACAGCGTCAACATCAAGAACGAACTCACTGTCGGGGATTTCAACAGGTCTTCTTCTGCCGCTTGCGTCAGGCTCGCCGAGTTCCATCTTAATGCACTTCATACCCGTTACGAACTCATCTTCGTTGCCGAGAATTTCAACAGGGTTATTGAGGAGCTTGAAGATAATTCCCTCTTCCTTTGCATGCTCAACTTCTTCCTTACGGGCAGGAAGCTCTTCTTCGCTTCTTCTGTAAACAATGTAAACCTCTTCTGCACCAAGACGCTTTGCACAACGAGCGGCATCCATTGCAACATTACCGCCGCCGACAACTGCAACCTTCTTTGCGTGCATAATCGGAGTTGTGCTGTCGTCCTTATAAGCCTTCATAAGGTTTGTTCTTGTGAGGAACTCATTTGCCGAGTAAACACCGCAAAGGTTCTCACCGGGGATATTCATAAATCTCGGAAGACCTGCGCCCGAACCGATAAATACTGACTCAAAGCCGTAATCGTCCATAAGCTCGTCAATTGAGAGAACTCTGCCGATAACCATATTTGTTTCAACCTTAACACCGAGCTCTTTGAGTGTGTCAACTTCCTTCTGAACGATTGACTTGGGAAGTCTGAACTCAGGGATACCGTAAACGAGAACACCGCCTGCAAGGTGAAGAGCCTCAAATACTGTTACATCGTAACCCTTCTTTGCAAGGTCGCCTGCACAGGTAAGACCTGCAGGACCTGAACCGACGATAGCAACCTTGTGACCGTTTGACTCAGGCTTATTTACCTTAACATCTGTCTGAGCGTTGTGCCAGTCGGCAACAAATCTCTCAAGTCTGCCGATTCCGACAGGCTCAGTCTTAATACCTCTTACGCACTTTGACTCACACTGTGACTCCTGCGGACAAACACGGCCGCAAACAGCAGGAAGTGAGCTTGACTGCGAAATTACATCATAAGCGCCTGCAAAGTTGCCCTGGGCAACCTCTTTGATAAAATCGGGGATTGCGATATGTACGGGACAGCCGTTTACGCAAGGTCTGTGCTTACAGTTAAGGCAACGCTGTGCCTCCTCAATTGCAACTTCTTCCGTGTAGCCTGTTGCTACCTCAAGAAAGTTTTTATTTCTTACATTAGGATCCTGTGATGGCATAGGAGCCTTTTTTGGTGACATATTTGGCATGATTACTCAACCTCCTTCTTGAACAGATTACATGTTTCTTCGTGTGCATGACGCTCAAACGGCTTGTACATTGCGCCACGCTTCATAGCCTCGTCAAAATCAACCTTAAAGCCGTCAAAGTCGGGGCCGTCAACACAGGCAAACTTTGTCTGTCCGTCAACTGTAAGACGACAGCCGCCGCACATACCTGTGCCGTCAATCATAATCGGGTTCATGGAAACTGTTGTGGGAATATTGTAAGGCTTTGTTGTTTTAACAACAAACTTCATCATGATAAGCGGACCGATTGTAATAACGAGGTCATAGTCCTCGCCTGCCTTAATCATCTCTTCGAGAGGAGCTGTAACAACGCCCTTTTGACCGTATGAACCGTCATCTGTCATAAGAATAAACTTGTCTGAGCAAGCCTTGAATTCATCTTCAAGAATAACAAGATCCTTGTTTCTGAAACCGACAATTGAGTGAACCTCACAGCCGATTTCGTGGAGCTTTTCGGCAACCGGAAGTGCAATTGCACAGCCAACGCCGCCGCCTACAACGCAAACCTTTTTAAGACCGTCTGTATGTGTGGGAACACCGAGAGGGCCTACAAAATCGTGAATATAATCGCCTTCGTTAAGGTGATTGAGCTTTTCTGTTGTTGCACCGACAATCTGGAAGATAATACGAACTGTGCCGGCCTCTCTGTCATAGCCTGCAACCGTAAGCGGAATACGCTCACCGTTCTCGTCAACACGGAGAATGATGAACTGTCCCGGCTCTGCCTTTTTGGCAATAAGCGGAGCGTCAATTTCCATAAGTGTAACGGTTGGATTCAGAGATTTTTTCTTAACTATCTTGTACATTTTTCTCTTTTCCTTTCGCAATTGAATTCACATCAGTAGCGGCGAACAGTGTTCGCCAATCATTTCAAGTGCAAACTTGAAATGACTGAAATAACAATATGAAAAGTCTGAATTATCAGACCTTTCCGTCCGAGCATTGTCGGACATTTTCCTATAAAATAAAAATCGGAATATGCCTAATGTATTCCGAACACCTTGTCGAATTAATTTTAGCACAATTATATCTGCGTTTCAAGTGAATTTTGATGATTTTTACATATAATCTTTGCCATTTCACCAAACAAACAGCCGATTCTGCCGTTATTTTTTTCACAACCCCCAAAAAAGCACAATTCAATCAATTTTTTGAACCTAAGAATAATTTTTGCACATATGAAAATCCTAAAAAAAGAATACAAATGAAAGGGACGGTCATATGTCGGGAAACAAAAGAAAGGTTGTACTTGTGGGAACGGGAATGGTCGGAATGAGCTTTGCCTATGCGGCACTCAATCAAAATGTGTGTGATGAGCTCATTATGATTGACCTCAACGAAAAGCGTGCCGAGGGTGAGGCAATGGATTTGAACCACGGGCTTGCATTTTCGCATTCAAGCATGAAAATCCGTTGCGGAGGTTACGGTGAATGTGCCGACGCCGACATTGTTGTAATCTGTGCAGGTGCAAATCAAAAGCCCACCGAAAGCAGGCTTCAGCTTTTGCAGAAAAACGCAGTTGTATTTTCTTCAATTGTGCCAAAGGTTGTGCAAAGCGGTTTTGAGGGAATTTTCCTTGTTGCGACAAATCCCGTTGACATTATGACACGGGTGACCTATGAACTTTCGGGATTCAATGCGTCAAAAATCATCGGCACGGGAACTACCCTTGACACGGCTCGGCTCAGATATCTTCTCGGCGAATATTTTGAGGTTGATCCACGCAACATTCACGCATATGTAATAGGCGAACACGGAGACAGCGAATTTGTTCCGTGGAGTCAGGCACTCCTTGCCGCCAAACCGCTAAAGGATGTCATGCGTGATAACCCAAAATCGTACTACATGGAGGAGCTTGAGCAGATAAGCGATGATGTGCGTTGTGCCGCCCACAAAATCATTGAGGCAAAGGGCGCAACCTACTACGGCATTGGTATGTCAATTGTTCGTATCGTCCGAGCAATTCTTCAAGATGAAAACAGCGTTCTGACAGTATCGGTTCGTCTGCGTGGCGAATACGGCGGCAAGAAAGATGTGTTCATCGGCAACCCGTGCATAGTAAGCGCAAACGGTGCAAAACGCATTTTGGAACTTAAATTAACCGAACAGGAATTGCAAAAGTTAGATAACTCCTGCACAATTCTGAATGACAACTTTAAGAAATTGAAATTATAAAAAACCTGTATTGTCTGTAGGGGGGATAATATCCGCCCTACGAAACAGCAACGACTTTTATATAAAAAATCGCATCAGAGCTTTTTCGGGCATCTGATGCGATTTCTATATTATACTATCTTCTCGAATTGGTAACGGCGGCTCGCCGTCAACTTTCAATTTGAAATCCGTCAGAACGGCAAAAGCCCTAAATCTTCAAGCAAAATCTTGAGTCCAAGCAAAATCAATACTGCACCGCCTAAAAATTCTGCCTTTAACTTATACTTTGCACCGAATACATTGCCTATTTTGATGCCGACAGCCGAAAGTATGAATGTTGTTGTGCCTATAATTGCGATTGCAGGTACGATATCAACATCAATACACGCAAACGAAACGCCTACCGCAAGGGCGTCAATACTTGTTGCAACGGCAAGGGGCAGCATTGTCTTGACCGAAAACGAATCGTCAAGCTGTTCTTCCTCACCGAAAGCTTCTCTTATCATATTTGCACCGATAAGTGCAAGCAGGATGAAAGCAATCCAATGGTCAATGCTTGTGATGAGCCACTCAAACTGCTTTCCGAGAAGATAACCGATAAGCGGCATAAGCGCCTGAAATCCGCCAAACCACAATCCGACAGTAATTGCGTGTTTAGGTCTTAACTTACGCACGGAGAGCCCCTTGCAAATTGAAACCGCAAATGCATCCATAGACAAGCCGATGCCGAACAGCAGTAATTCCACAAAACTCATAATATTATCCTCCGTTATATTTTAGTCGGCGGTGAAAGGAAACAGAACACCGTTTGCCGACCGTTATTTAATCAAAATGATATTCAGTTGTTTCAATCAGTTTGAAATGGCTCTTTTTAAATTCAATAATTCCTGCTTTTTTCAGTTCACCGAGTGCTCTTGAAAGTGACGCTCTGTCAACCGCAAGATAGTTTGCAAGCTCGTCACGGGAGAACGGCAGATCAACCTCACAGCTACGCTCACGCCTGCAATAGATTTGAAGAAGGTGCATAAATTTGCCCTTGATACTTCGCTTTGAAAGACAGGCAAGGTGTTCCGAAATCTGCAAAAACACCTGTCTTTGTGACGCAAGCATATTGACGAGGATTTTCTGCTGAATCGAAGCAAGCGAATCCTCGGTTATAAACATCGGCTCCGGCGGAATAAAAAGGATTTCGCAGTCCTCTCCTGCCATAATCTCAATAAGAGTATTGTAGTAGTCAAACATTGCGTAAAGCGTTCCGCTTGACTCGCCGCTGCGAATTGTTTTGAGCAGACTTTTGTTGCCGTTGTAGTCCACAGAATAAAGATATGCAGTTCCCGAAAACACAAGTCCCGTCATATGGCTGAACTTGTTTTCAACCCTTGCCGTTTCGCCACGGTTCAGCGACAGATAGTACGGCTTTGCATATTGTATGAACATAAAAATTTCGTGATCCGTCAATCCCGAAAACAACAGCTGATCCCTCAGCTTTGGCAAATGATCACGAGTAAAAACTTCTACATATTTTCTCATTTTATATCACGGCGTGTTGCCGTCCCCCTTCGTTCAAACGGTTTGCAACGAAAAAAGCTGTAATTTGTACATTGGCACACAATTCCGTCCTCTTAATCGTCACGGAACAAACCGTTTTTCTTCTCTTCTGTTTAAGTCAATTCGTTCAAATTATTCAAATTAGATTATATCACAAAACATTGCAATTGCAACCGTTTCCCCCTCGTGACGGGAAATTAAAAAAATTTCAAAAATTTTTCTGAAAATTGCATAAAACAATGCATTTTTTCGTGTTTTTGCCTCTTTAAGTGGAGGTGTAACAATGATTATCTATGACAAACGAAAACCAAAAACTTTTGACGGTGCAAACTGCGTCGGCATCACGGGTGAAAATCTTGCCGAAACACAGGAATTTTTAATTCGGGGAATGTGCGACATTACGGTTGACTACTTCATTCATCTGCGTTTTGCCGACGGCAGTGTAAATTCGGTAATTCCCGACAGCACCGCAATTGATGAAACAGGCACAAAACTTGTGTGGAAAGTCAGAAAAAACGACATTTTCATGCACGGCTATTTTGAACTTCAGCTTGAAGGCAGAGGCGAAAACGGCTATGTTTTCCAAACTCAGATCGTCACGCTTTATGCAGACGAGAGTATTCCGATTGAGGACAAAGAGTACCTTAATCCGAACTCAGAAACGCTGAAGCTTCGTGAAGAAACGACAAAGCTTCTTGACGAAACAAAGCTTTGTCGGACTGAAATTGACAAAACCAAAAAGTTAATTGAACAGTCCGACATTACAAAAAAAGAGGACAACTCAAACAAGGTAAGTGATTCCTCTCAGATTACCGACTATACTCAAAATTATCCGAGTATCAAGTATCTTACCGACAACTACTGGGATAGTGCCGACAGCTACTCGTCGGATGAGGTTGACATTCTGCTTAACGCAAAAGCTGACAGCAAAACCCTTAACGAAAGATTAACCCGTATGGATATGAGCATCGGCTCAAAATACGATTCGTCAAATATCGAACTTGGTACAGCTACTCTTACTCCGTACTCTACCCAGATTGATAAAATAAAATCTGCAACTTGCCTTTATGAAAAAATTGGCGATATCGTTATTGTAAATGTCACCGTCATTATGAACGCAACATCTTTAGGCGGAACATCTACAATAGCTTTGCTCAATATGCCTTTCTCAAACAAATCGGATGTGATTGTTCATGATATCGGCATAAGCAAAAACGGCGGAATGTTCAGAGGAAGTGTAAATAAATCGGCTTGGTTGCAGTTTACTCCGCTCAATAAACAGGCTTATAATTTCGTCGCTGATGAGCAGGTAAACTTTTCTTTGATTTACAAAATATAAAAATAACGGAGGTATGAAAAATGGAACTTAAAGAAAAAATCACACTCGATATGCTCACAAAGGACAGCGTGTCGGTACTCAGACAGCAGTTTTTGACCTTTAACGGTGAAGAAATGCAGGTGGGCGGAAACATCCGCAATGCATATATGAACGACGAATCCGGCAGAGAACAGTTGAGAAAGGTTCTCTCTGATGAATACTTCAACGCCGTCATGGCAGTATGGCAGTGCTAATGACAGTCGATGAGAGTTTTGCAAAGGCGAGAACATATCTGTCCTAACGGGACTTTTTTAATTGAAAGTTGAAAATGGAAAATTGAAAATTGCGGTCGGCGGTGTGCCACCGCAGTCTATTCGAGAAGGCAGTAGGATAAAGAAATTGCATCAGATTCCCGAGTAAAGTTCTGATGCAATCTTTGTTTATATCAAAAATTTGTCAGTAGCGCCGAACCGTGTTCGCCATATAAATAAACAGTAAATTTCATATTAATAAAACAGTCGGGAAGACATTGCATTTTATTTTGCAAACTGTCTTCCCGACATTAATTTTCCATTTTCAATTTTCAATTTTACATTAATTAAACCTTTCGCTCGGGCATAATATGTTTTTTGACATTCACAAACTGTCTACACGAACATAAAAAGTCGGCTCGCCGTTTACGGCTTTTCGCCTGTCAAAAATTCAATACTTCTCTCAATTGAATCCTTGGAGCTTCCCCAATCTTTGCCGTGGTTGCGGTAATCAAACATTGAGCAGAAATATGTGATATCTTCTTTAAGTGACAGCAGATATTTTTTTGTAAGACCTGCTGTCTCGGCATAGAACTGCGGTAAAAGCTTTGACGGCAGCTTGCTCTTTTGGGTTGCAACATTCATAATAAAATCGTAGTGTTTGAAGCAGATAAACGGCTGTTCGTTGTACAGCTTATAAAACTCCTCTCCCTTTGCCCACTCAACAAAAATCGTGTCACAAAAATGGTGCATATCCCACTCGATTCTGTCGCATACATAACACGAATCAAGTCGCTTTTTAATGACTTCAAGCTGTTTCTTATCAGGCTTGCCCTTCAGCTTTTTCGGCATATCGTTATCAATAATTTCCTGAAGATGACTTTCAAGAATAAGCGCATTCGGCAGTTTTTGTCCTTTTTCAAACATCTGCGAAAAATGGCGGTGACAAAAGCCTTTTTTGTTGGTTTCAATCCTGATATTAGGCTCCATCATCGCATCGCCCGTAATGAATTTTACATACTGCTCCTCAAGCATACTCTCCATTCGGCAAAACGGACAACCGCATTTCGGCATAAATATATCGTTAATCGGAATTGTGCAGATAGTTTCTTTCACAATAATCCTCCTTTTGAGTTAATGTAGTGGTTATAACACACCGTTTTCATCATATCAAAACATATGTGTTTAAACAAAATATTTCATCAAGGCTTGCGTTCAATGAGTTCCTGTCTGAAATACAGTCGGGATTGAAATCTGTTTTACAAACAAACTATCTTCCCGACATTCATTTTCCATTTTCAATTTTAAATAAAGTATATCATAATTTTCCCGAATGTGATATACTTTATTAAGAAAATTTCGGCGGTGAAAATCATGGAATGTATTGAACTCGACAACAAAATCAAAATAACCGATGTGCATGACCTTGACCTTGCGCAGACTCTCGACTGCGGTCAGAGCTTTCGTTGGAAGTCGCAGGACGACGGTTCTTTTCACGGTGTTGCCTACGGCAAAAGCGTAACCGTCAGCCTTGACAAAACGGATATGTACATTGAAAATGCAACGGCTGACGATTTCAAAAACATCTGGTACAGCTACTTTGACTTTTCGCTTGATTACGGAAAAATCCGTGAAGAAATCAGCACAATACATCCCGTTCTGAACGAGGCGGCAAAGTACGCCCCGGGCATAAGAATTTTAAGGCAAGAGCCTTTTGAGGCACTCTGCACATTCATCATTTCGCAGAACAACAATATAAAGCGAATCAAAGGCATTGTTGAGCGTTTGTGTGAGAACTTCGGCACACGGCTTGATGACGGAGAATTTGCGTTCCCGACAGCCGAAACACTTGCAAAACTTTCGCCCGATGACCTTGCACCGCTGAGAGCAGGATTTCGCAACCGTTACATTATTGATGCGGCACAAAAGGTTGCAAACGGCGAGGTGAATCTTGACAGCTGTTTCACGCTTGACTATGAAGATGCAAGAGCGGAGCTTATGAAAATTACGGGCGTCGGCAAAAAGGTTGCCGACTGCACACTTCTTTTCGGTATGCACAGAATTGAGGCTTTTCCGATTGATGTGTGGATGAAACGGGCAATGGAAAAGCTGTTCCCGAATATGAACGGTGACGATTTCGGTCAGTACGCAGGCATCGCCCAGCAGTACATTTTTCACTACAGCCGAATGCACCCCGAACTGTTTTAACGGTGTACCACCGTAATGTTAAGGTTTAATTGTAGCGGCGGTCAGTGACCGCCAATCGAAACGATTGCAAAATCAGTTCGACCGTGCATTATCACAATTTTATTGCGGCATCTATTATTGATTTGGTTTTACAAGCAAATCAAATGGCGATCGCTGATCGCCGCTACGGTATATCGGTAAATCACATATAAAAACAGTCGGGAAGACAATGTTTTGCATTTTGCAAACTGTCTTCCCGACTATAATTTTACATTTTCAATTTTCTGATTTATTTCGCTTTTTTCGCTGAACTGTCAAAAAGCAATACAAGAGTTGCGTTATCGGCTTTACCTGTTTCTTTAAGACCGTTGTTTTTCTGGAATTTCTTAACAGCCTCGGCTGTTACTTCGCCGTAGTAGCCTGTCACATTGTCCTTGTCGGCAATGTAACCGATGTTATAAAGGCGGAGCTGCATAGCCTTTACCGTGTCATTTTCATCTTCCTGCTTGAGTGAAAGGTCTGATGTAATGGTAAGATTATACTTATCGGCAACCGACTTTGAATCGCTTGCGGTTGTTGTTGCCTGAGTTGCGGTTGTTGCGTCAGTCTTTGACGCTGTCGCATCCTGAGCCTTCGTTGTGTCTGTTGCAGACTTTGGCTTGAGGTCGGGATACATAAAGTAAACCATTTTTTCAAGTGCTTCCAGAGCAGTATTGCCGGGTCTTGACATTTCTTCAAGCGAAACCTCAAGAATTTTGCCTGTCTTAACTGCACCAAGACTTGCGAGTGTTGTATCACCCTTAATTTTATCAAGAGTAGCTTTGTCTGCATAGAAGATAAAGTTCGGATTTGCAATCTTGAGAGTTGCAACATCAACATTGTTGTCGCTGATGTTTACTGCGGCATTAACCGCCCCCGTATAGCCGAGGAGCATATCGCCGTATGTTCCGCTTGTCATCATCTTGAGTCTGTCGTTTTCTGTATAGAGATAACAAACCGTATCAAGAATGCCGGAATTTCTGTTATTAACCTGCTGTTTGTAGTTGTTCATCTTATCAAGCAATTCATTGTAGGTATCTTCACCCTTCTTTGCGCCCGTTTTTGTGCCGCCGCAAATTTTGCCGATTGTCACATAGTTTGTTTCAACCTGCTTGGGAGTGTCACCGTGTGACATTGTAACAACCTGAATACCCTTGTCCTGAAGCTTCTTCTTTGCGTCCTCATTTATTGACTGACCTGCAAACACAAGGTTTGTGCCGGAATTGATAATTTTGTCGGTATCGGGATTTTCATATGAACCGACGCTCGGGGCAACTGCGATTGACTGCTGGTCAACCTCATCACTTCTGCCCACAATATATCTGTCATAGCCTGTTGCGATGAGGATATCGGCTGTTGGCGCATCAAGAACAACAATGTTCTTTGGCTGACTTTCTATAGTGATGTTTGCCACCTCAACAGGATATTCTCCGTCAGAACAACCGCTGAAAAGCGCAACTGCCGAAAGCATTGTCACAACTGCAAGAGCAATTGAAATTATTTTTGTTTTCATAACTGACCTCCGATTAATCAGCAAAACAGCGATTCAACATACTGTCTTGCACATCTTGGCGAACGACCGCCTCTTGAAAGTGCAAACTGCTCAGCGCCGAGTGCAAGCTCTTCGTGAGTCATCTTGACGCCTCTCTGCTCTGCAAGAGAATATACAATTTCAAGAAAATCATTCTTTGAAGGAATTGTGTAGCAGACTGCAAGACCGAAACGGTCCGAAAGCGAAAGACTTTCCTGCATATTGTCACGAACATTGATATCATCAACAGTATGAGTTCTGTCGGAAATGCTTTCCTTAACAAGGTGTCTGCGATTTGACGTTGCATAAATCAACGCATTATCGGGACGAGCCGCAAGTCCGCCCTCAAGCACGGCTTTAAGGGTTGTATAGCTCTGATCCTGATGCTGGAACGAAAGATCATCAATAAATATAATGAATTTAAGCGGAAGAGCGGCAATCTTGTCAACAAGAAGCGGAAAGTCAATGAGCCTGTCCTTAGGCATTTCAACAATGCGGAGTCCGTCCTTGCGAAACTCGTTTGCAATTGCCTTGACTGTTGAGCTTTTACCTGTACCCTTATCACCGTAAAGCAGGCAGTTGTTACAGCTCTTGCCCTGAATAAATGAAAGTGTGTTGTTTACAACCTGACTTCTCTGACGCTCATATCCCGTAAATGTATCCATATCAATCTTGTCCGGATGCTCAACAGGCTGAATGTCACCGTCACGCCAGATGAATGCCTTGTAACGGGCAAACATTCCGCAACCGTTTTCCTTATAATAAGCAGAAAGCTTGTCAAGTGAACCGTCAAATCCGTCAAAGCACGGAGCGCACTTGCCTGTCTGCCACTTTGGAAGAATCGGAATAAGCTCCTTGATTTCATCGGCATAGGTATATGCCTCAAGCACTTCATCGGAAGTAAGCTTTGCGGCTGTTAAAATAGCGTCGCAGTCTGTCTTAACGGCAGAAACAACATTTTCGGGTAACTCACCCTGTCTGCCGGCTGTTGCGGCACGGGCAAAACAGTTATCGTCAAAAAGAGCCGTTTCGCTGATTGCAAATGCGAACTTATCCGCACAACCTCTTTCGCAAAGCATTGAGCAAAGCTTGCCGTATGCACCTAGAAATTCCTCAGGCTTTTTGTCGAGCGAAAGCAAAAGTTCATAAAAGGCTTTCGGAACGCTTCTGTTCATTATACCTCTGAATACAGAGAGTGACGACAAAAGCATTTTACACTTATTTACATTATTCATTCTAAACATCCCAATCTGTTCTAATCTATTTAATTGTACACATTTTTATCCGTTTAGTCAATAATTTACGGCAAACAACGGCATCCTATTTTTTACGCTTTAACAAGCCAAAATATGTATAATTTTTCACCGCATCAAGTATACATTGGGTTCAATGACGGTTAAAACGGCGATAAATCGGGATAAATACGGGCTTTTCAAGGTTTTCAAAGAATTTTTAAATTTTTTTTAAAAAAGTGTTGACATTTGGTGCAGCCCGTAGTATAATCAATACTGTTCTCAAGAGAGAAACAAAAGTTAATAAGTTGGTGTTGATGACGCTGAGGGTCCACCTGTTCCCATACCGAACACAGAAGTTAAGCTCAGTGGTGCCGAAGATACTTGGCTGGTGACGGCCCGGAAAAATAGGGAGATGCCAACATATAAAGTGTCCACCCAGTAGGGTGGGCGTTTTTTTATACTTTTTTTGCTTTGCAAACCCGTAGGGGCGTTCATTGCGAAAACAATTACAATGCCATTATACACTAATTGGAGTATCTATATGTTTAATATAACCGAACTTTTAAAAGATGAAATATCCGTATGGGAACGACTGAAAAATTGCGGAAAGCCTGTTGTGCTTTACGGAATGGGGGACGGTGCGGACAAGGTTCTTGCCGCATTTGACCGATACGGAATCAAAGCGTCTGCCGTTATTGCAAGTGATGATTTTGTGCGTGGGCAGAAATTCCACGATTTCACGGTGAAGAAGCTTTCCGATGTTGAAACCGAATTCGGCGACATTATAATCGCCCTCTGCTTTGCAAGCCAGCTCCCTGATGTTATGGAACACATAACGAAAATTTCCGAAAAGCACGAAACGCTTGTCCCCTCCGTTCCCGTTTTTGGAAACAAACTTTTTGACAATGATTTTATTACCGAAAATAAAGAGCAAATTGAAAGTGCATACAGTCTGCTTGCCGATGACCTTTCAAAAAAGGTTTACGAAAACATTCTGAAATTCTACTACACAGGCAGAATTGACCTCCTCCCCCCTGTCACAACCGACAAGGACGAAGCTTTCGGCAATATTCTGAATCTCAGTGAAAACGAAAGCTATGTTGACCTCGGCGCATACAACGGCGACACGATTGACGAATTTCTGCACTACACAAACGGCAATTACAAGCGTATAATTGCATTTGAACCTAACGCAAAGAATTTTGAAAAGCTGAAACTTCATTGCAAGGGCATGGCGAATGTGTCGCTTTGGCAACTCGGCTCATACAGTAAAAACACGGAGCTTATATTCAACAACAAGGCCGGTCGCAACAGCGCAATTGCCGACAAGGGCGTTGCAACAAAGGTTGCGACAGTCGATACGATTCTCTGCGGAATGGCGGCAGGCTACATTAAAGCCGATGTTGAGGGGGCGGATATGGAAACCCTTATCGGTATGCAGAAAACAATGGAAAACTGCAAACCAAAGCTGAATTTTTCGGCATACCACAGATTTGAGGATATTTTCCGCCTTGCACTATACATTCACAGCGTGAATCCCGACTACAAAATTTTTCTCCGCCACCACCCATATATTCCGGCATGGGATACGAATTTATATTGTATATAATTTGCCAACGGCAAGTCACCGTACAGGTTTTATACAAAACAAAAATGCATCAGACCTTTTTCGGGATCTGATGCATTTTTTAATAATTTCAGTTATGTCTTATTATTCGCTTACGAACAAGTGACAAACACCGCCAAATTATAATCAAAAATCAATGATTATTTTTTAGTTACTTTAAGTGCTCCTGTTGTCTTGTCGAAGCTGAATGTATATGTACCGCCTGATGCGATAAGTGTTACATTAGATGTGTAAGAGCTCTTGAGGTTCTTTGTACCGCTGTCAACAATCTTTGAACCGATTGTGTATGCTGTACCGTAGTTATAAACCTTGAATGAGTATGTACCCTCACTAAGCTTTACTGTACCCTTTGCAACATTGCTTTCGCCGCCCTTGTCATCAAGTACGAGGTTGATGTCGCCCGATACATGAACATCATCAGCTTTCTCATCCTTTGCAGGAACATAACCTACAACGAGTTTCTTTGTTTTTGTGTTGAGTGTGAATGTGTATGTACCGCCTGTTGCTTTGAGTGTAACGTAGCTTGAATACTTGCTGTTGAGTGAAAGTGAATTTCCGTTTGTTGTGTTGTTGATTACTTTGCTGTAACCGTAAACCACATTATCTGCAGAAAGCTTGAACTTGTATGTACCTGCTGCAAGATATGTTGAACCAACTGCAATAGTCTTGCCCTTTACAGGTGAAAGAATTGTGTTGAGGTCACCGATGAGGTAATCATTCGGGAGGTTCTTGTCATACTTAACAACGAGTGTGTTTGTCTTTGTGTTAAACTGGAATGTGTATGTACCGCCTGTTGCAACGAGTGTTGTGCTGCTCTTGAACTTCTTGTTGAATGTAAGACCCTTTGTTGTGTCTGTAAATGTCTTAGAGTAACCGAGAAGTGTGCCATAGTTATCAATCTTGAATGTGTATGTACCCTTCTGAAGAGCGATTTTTCCGCCTACTTTATCTGTACCGATTGATGTAAGCTTGAGCTTGATGTTGTCGCCGTATACATAGTAGCCGTCTGTAGGAACATCCGAAGGAGCAACTGTTGTCGGCTGTGTTGCCGGCTGTGTTGCTGTTGTGGGCTGTGTTGCCGGCTGTGTTGCTGTTGTGGGCTGTGTTACAGTTGTAGGCTGTGTTGCTGTTGTAGGCTGAGGAGCTGTTGTTGGCTCTTCGTCCTGAACGAGAACTGCCTTTGCAGTAAATGCAGCACCTGCTACTTTGTTAGCACTATTGTCAATATAACCGATGTCCTTCTTTTCGCTTTCGAAGAGCTCATCATATGTATCAGCCTCTGTACCTGTAAGATAATCAACATTGAGATTTACTGTTGTGTCACCGCTGCCTACAACATCAAATGTAAATGTGCAATAAACATTCTCTGACTTGAAGTTGAAAAGATCAAGGCTTGAGCAGGTGAAGAGAACCTTATTTGTAAGGCTTGGATTCCAAACGATGCTTCTCTGGAATACAGGGAAAACCTTTTCCCTTGTATTTGTTGATGCAAGCTTGAGAACCTTGCTGTCGTATGTAAGACTGCTCTGTGCATTAACGATCATGTGATCTGCCTTGAGAAGGTAAGTGACAACAACCTGCTTTGTCTGTGCATTGTAATCATACGAAACAGGATCTGCCACATTTGATGTAACATTGATCTTGTTGCCTGCACTTGTTTCTTCGCTTGTTTCGGCAGCACTTGCTGAGAAAGGCAGAGCTGTGAACATGCACAGCACCATCATTACCGCAAGAACCACAGAAAGCTTTTTCTGAATTTTTTTCATACTTGCTGCTCCTTTAATAAAATAAAATTACCGTTCGCCACAGTTTTGTGGCAATACTTCTAAGCTTCGGAAACTTTAACAGTACAAAATTCCCGAGGACAACTAAATTATAGCACATTTAAGTTGTTCGGGCAATGAATCTGTTATTCTTTTAACGGAAATGTTTTAGCTAAAAATCTGTGCAAAATAACGGTGAAATTGTTGCTTTGTACAAATTTTCGTGCTTATTATTGTGTATATTGCCTTTTTATCGACCGTTTTTACATATATTGACAATTACAATATAAGAATTTTCAGTGTTTTACGCCTGTTCATTTCATATAAAAAACAAAAGCCCGAATTCGGGAAATATCGGATTCGGACTTGCTTATTATCAGAATTTATCAGAATGATTTAAAAAGCTCAATTGCTTTTGCGGGATCTGCGGCTCTGAAAACGGCTGTTCCCGCAACGCACACATCAACGCCTGCCTCTGACGCCTGCTCAATGGTATCTCTGCTGATTCCGCCGTCAGCCTCAATAAGGATATTGTTCAGACCTCTGCGTTGGCATTCCCTCTTGATTTCCTTAACCTTCGGCATCATCTCGGGCATAAAGCTCTGTCCGCCAAAGCCCGGTTCAACCGTCATAACAAGTACAAGGTCAAGCTTTTCAAGATACGGAAATACTGTCCAAGCAGGAGTGTTTGGCTTTAGAACAAGTCCGGGTTTGATTCCTCTTGACTTGATTTTCGCAATTGTATCATCAATGTCAGAGTCGCATTCAACATGGAAGGTGATGATATCCGCACCTGCATCGGCAAAATCGTCAATATATTTAAGCGGATCGCTTATCATAAGGTGAACATCAAACGGGCGGTTTGAGAACTTTCTTACCGCCTTGATTACGGGAGCGCCAAAGGTTATGTTCGGAACAAAGTGACCGTCCATAACATCAAGATGCATCCAATCGGCGCCCGCCAGATCCATTCTTTCAATTTCTTCACCCATTTTTGAAAAGTCACAAGACAAAAGTGACGGAGCTATTTTCATATTTTACATCCTTTCCTACGGTTTTTGGACAGCCGGAGCAAAAACAGCGGCGGCGCCCCAGAACAACGCATAAATCAATACTTCAAGCGAACCCATAACCTGTACACCGGCATAAAGCGAAAGTGTTGACGCAACGAGCAAGCCGAAAATTACGGCAATCAGCTGAATTATGATTGAAAGCGAAATATTGTGCTTGATTTTTACGCAACCCGTAACTGCACGGGCAAGCGATGCAGCTTTGCCGTTTGTAATGAGATATGAACGGGAGGTTTCCTCAACCGTATCCTCAGCCTCCCTGAGAACATTTCCGAGTCCTGTCGGAAGCACCTTGATACTGCGGTAGAACAAATCGTAGAGTTTTGCAACAAGGTCATTTGTAACATTATAATCGGTTGTTCTGATGAGGAAGCTTATGCCGTTGGTTTCGGCTCTCTGCATTTCAGCCTTGAGCTGAGCGTCGGGAGTGTATCTTGTAACAAACATTGCAACAAGTCTGCCTGCTCTTGACAGATATGTGACCTGTCTGCCCTGAGAAGTATATTTCTCTTCATATTCCATATTCGGGACTTCCACGCTGTACTTTTCCATAAGCGTGCGTGAACCCACAAGGATTCTTTCACTCTTAATCCATCCCACAAGTCCGATTTCATCCTCATAAAGAACGCTTTCAACCTCGGGAAGTGTTTCCTCGGTTTCTGCAACTACCGAATCAAAAGCATTTGCAATCGGATTCTGAGCCTCTTTAAGAATTGCAATTCCGCAGAGAAGAGATTCGTCAATGCCGTAATCCTCAAAGGTTTTGATGCCCTCAAGCGAGATTGACTCGGCAGGGAACAATTCATTTGCATCTATCATTATAGCCGTACTGTCGCAGAACTGCTTTACCGACGGGTAACCCGAAAGCATTGAGCCGTAGGAGAGCAGAGTTTTGCAGAGCTTTCTCACGGGGGCATTAACAGAAAGAAGTGTTGCCACAGGCACAGACACCGCAGTGATAAGTGCAAATGCATTCAAAGCGTCTGCAAATGACAGCTTAACAACACCGTACATTACCGCAATGATTATTGATGCAATTGTTGTTATCGGGGCAAGCTTTGACGCCAAATCCTCGCTCGGATCGGGTGCATAAGATATTTTGAGAAAGTTTGACGGAAATTCGGTCTTATGCTGATAGGCAATTATCGGACGGTCGGCGGCAGTACCGCTCATCATCTGCATTGCAACAGACTCGTTGTTGTAAATCTTTGACGCATATTTCTGTCCCTTTGACGAAACAAACTTAAAATTGTCCTTTACACGAAGAACCATATAAAGCTTTCCCACATTATTTGCAAAGAACGCAAGCATAGGAATTACCGTGTAGTAGTTCACATGAAATCCGTTCAAATCGCCAAGGCAGAAGAATGAAACAATTATCTGAACCATTCCTGCCGCACCTGCAACGGCAACGGCTGTATCGGAATTACCTTTGATATGCACAAGCGGTGAAAGTCCGCTGAGCATTGCCACACGGTTCAGCACAAGCGATGCCGCCATAAGAACAAACAGCAAAATTGCGTATGCCGCCGGTGCAAAAGGAACTGCCGAACATATTGCACTCGGAAAAATTCTTGTAACGATTGTGAGAACAACCACAACTGCGGCAATTATTCCCGACAACAGACTTCTCATAAATAGCTTTCTTATATTATGATTCAGCTCATAGAGAATACTTTTTTCGTCCTCCTCGCCTGTATAATCCTCAACAGGCTTTGAATTTTCCTCTTTTACGGTATCGTTATCGTCGGATTCATCCTTTGAAAAGATTCCGACAAGGGCAGAAATAACCTTTTCGCCTATAGGGCGGTTATCCTTATGCTTTTCCTCGGTCGGGGCAATCTCCTCATCAACGATTGTCGGCTCGGGACGAAGCACATGAGCGATTACCGAAGGATTCTTTGAACGCACATACTCCTCATACTCATTCGCTACAGCCTCGGAAAATCTGCCTGCCTTGACATTGAGAATATTTCTCGGTTCATCGGGACGATACACGGGAACTTTTGCAACCACCTTGCGAGGCGGTTTTTCGGTATTCGGGAACTGATGAACGGGAGTCTGCGAAGCCTCTTTCTTTTCTTTGGGTTCGGTCTTTTCCTTTGGCTTATCCTCGGGAATGTCGATATCTATGGTATGGTAGCTTTTAATTTCAGCCTCGTCACGAAACTGGTCAACCTCTCCGAGCACTTCGCCCGAAAATTCTGTATTTTCATCATACTCAGGTGTGAGGGTAACTATTTTATTTTCTTCCTCGGCGGCTTTTTTCTTTGCCTCCTCATACTCACGCTTGGCTTTTTCGGCTTTTTCAGCAGCCTTTTTTTCAGCCTCTGCTTTAAGCTGTTCGGGAGTTACAAGGTCATCGTCATTTCCGTCCATTATAAGCTCTGCCTGCATTGTGGCGGCAGTCTTATCCCCGACTATTGAGTTTGAAGTATCAGGTTCGGATTCATCAAGCGGATTTGTATTTTTTAACCTCGGCTTTTTATCGGCATTGCTGAAAATCTCTTCAATCTTCGGCTTTGCACGGTATTTCTGTGCCGTCTGCTCCATTCGTTCCTGATCGGCAAGATAGTGGGTTTCTTCGAGTATGCTCTCGATTTCAAGCTCTTTAAGCCTGTCCTTGTCCATATCAGCCAAAGCATTCACTCCTTTTTATTTACTCTCGGGCAGATAGTTAGATTTATCGGAAACTATGCCGCCCGAGCTGTACTCTCTGTTTTTACAATCTTTGACATTTAAACACACAACTTTGATAACATCAAATGATTTTATTTAAACATAAAATTTCATCAATGCGGGCGTCCAATGAACGCCCCTACATACTTTCATAAATTTTACATTTTACATTTTCAATTTTCAAAATCAGCGGTTTTTCATCGCTTTGTACATCAAAATTCCTGCGGCAACCGACGCATTAAGGGAATTTATCTGACCTTTCATGGGCAATGACGCTATTACATCGCACTTTTCACGGACAAGTCTGGAAATGCCCTTACCTTCGTTGCCGATAACAATTGCACACGCACCCGAAAAATCACACTCGTCATAATCCGTGCCGTCCATATCTGCGCCGTAAACCCACACGCCTTTTTCTTTGAGTTCATCAAGTGTAACTGCAATATTGGTCACCCTTGCAACACGCATATATTCAATTGCGCCTGCAGACGCTTTGGCAACCGTGTAGCTTAAACCGGCACTTCTGCGTTTCGGAATAATAATTCCGTGAACTCCGGCACATTCTGCGGTTCTGATTATTGCACCGAGATTATGCGGATCTTCAACCTCATCAAGCACAACAACAAACGGAGCTTCGCCCTTGCTTTCGGCATATTCGAGGATATCGTCAACCGTTGAATAATCCTTTGCCGCTGCAAATGCGACAATACCCTGATGAGTTGCGCCGCCGCTCACATAATCAAGCTTTGTGCGGTCAACCTCCTTAACGGGAATTTTCTTGTCACGGGCTTTTGCGAGGATTCCCACAATCGCACCGCTCTTTTCACCCTTTGCAACAAGAATTTTGTCAATCGGGCGGTTACTGCGAACAGCCTCACTTACAGGATTTCGCCCTGCAATCACATCAGGCTTTTGTTCTGTATTTTCAAATCTTTCGTTTTTCATCATAATCAGCCTTATTCGGTTTCCTTTTTATTTTTTGTGTCTGCATGGGACACACCACTTCATTTTGCTATCTATTATAACATAACAATTCAAATTATTAAATACTTTTAAGCCATTTGTTTTTAAAAACTCAAACTCTGTACAATGTATCAAGAGCAATCGCTCCGGAGTCGATGTATTCGGGAATTATGCCGTACATTCCCGTTTGTATGTCCTCAAAAAGTATCATGTGCGGAGGGAACACTGTAAAACTGCAGTACACGGCAATCAAAAGCAACATCATAAACACGCAAGGCAAAAAAAGCTGTTCAATTTTTCTTTCACCGTATTCAAGCCTTGCGCTGAGTGCAAACGCAGAAAAACACACGGCAATTGCACAAATGAACCTTGGCAGACCTGCACTTTCAACACCGAGTGCATAGATTAGCAGATATGTCGCAAGACAGAATATTCCGACAAACCACAGCGAAATTATTCTTGACACGGCAAAGCGATGGAATCCCGAGCGTTTTCCGATTGCCTCAACAAGACTCCACACAAGGTAGGAAAGCATAACAACCTTGGTCTGCTCCCACATACTGCCGTTTACAGCACCGAAAAATATGCCGAGCAACGCACCGTTTGTCAGCGAATAAAGATTTTTGAACACAATTATCATCAGCGGAACAATGACAAGCCCCCAAAACCTCATTTTCACGGTTTCCTTTTTCATAAAACACACCTCGCCGATGTATTTTATGAGTATAGATTGTCATATATTACCTTGTCACAATTTGAATCGCAGAAAAAAATGTTTTTTTGAATCACGAATTTGCGATTTATTTTTCTAAATTTGCACTTATACATTCTGTATAACTCAACATTTTGAACATCAATGTGGAAAACTATGTTGAAAGTGTTGAAAGTGATGTTAAAAAATCCCGATACTACACGAAATTTACAAAGTTGTAACTTTTAACATTAAAAAAATAGGTTTTCCACATTTTTGGATACAGGATTGTAACGGGGAAATTAGATTACATTCTGTATAATCCACATGTCAAGTGGTATTTTTTGCTTTTTTCAACATTTTTAATTTACAGAAAATGTTTTATAAAATCAAAAAAACAGGCACACCGCCGTGTACCTGTAAATTTCGTGTTAAATTGTCGGCTTTTAGTTTCTGAGAAGATGAATCGCCGTTTCAGCTTTCTCAATAATCCTCAAATCATTGTCATAGGAGCACATTTTTCGTGCCTGTTGCAAATCAACCCAAATATAACTGTCAATTTCCTCCTCCTGAATTTTGACATTATCCGTAAATGCCTGTGCAAGGAAAAAGACAACCCGTTTGCGAATTTTACCGAAAGGACAGTATTCGCTGATTTCACGAAAGCCCTTTTCAATCACGACATCAAGACCTGTTTCCTCTTTAATTTCACGGATTGCTGTCTGATGTTCGTTTTCACCGTCTTCAATATGTCCCTTCGGAAAGCTCCAATATCTGCCGTTGCTGTTCTTTACAAGCAGAATTTTCGTGTTCTGTCTGCTTTTGTAGAAGATAACCGCACCGCACGACTTTTCGTAAAGGCACACAATGCTTTTCAACTTAATATTTTTCAGTTTTGAAAGCACCTGTCGCAGTTCGGGCTCATAAAACACCTCACCGTATTGTGAGATTATCGGACGCTCGCCGTCAAGGCCGTCAAATTCGGCAACGGCAACCACAACGCCCTCAAAATATTCTGTTACGGGTTTGTGCGAAATCACATACGCACTTTTACAGCGTCCTGAAACGGAGGTAATTTGTGCCGAATACAGCTTATCGCTTATTTTTCCGAACACGCTCACCTTCACGCTGTCTGCTATCATCGGCATACACCTCCTTACAAGAATTTACCCGATATGATATCAGTTAAAAAGTCCGCTCATACTGTCAAGCTGAACCTGAGTGTTGGCACTCATTACACCGTTCATAAAAAGCACCTCGTCAATTCCGTTGGTTTTGCAGTAATCAACAAGATTATGTTTGAAATATCTGAAGTCGATAACATGAACTTCTTCGTAGTTATTGGTGAGATACGGAACAAAAGCGTTGCCGTAGCTTTCCTTTACAACGGCAATCTTCTTGCCTGCCGCCGCATTTTTCGAAGCTGATTTCAGAACCGTGAGGGCATTATCACCCATAATAAACACACCGTAGGTGTTTGAACCGCCCTCTGCGGCTTCATAGTAGGGACTGTCATAGCTTGCGGAAGAACCGTCTGCCTGTGTGATATCCATTGTTACATTATAAGGAAACTTCCAATAACTTACCGTATCGCTGTCAAGACCGTCTGCCGAGTTGGTAAACGAGCCTGTAAAGCCGTTAATTTTCTGTTCCTCGCAATCATCAAGCGAAAGAACGGGCAAATCGTTTGTATCGGCAAATGCTGTGTAAGCATAGTAAGCGCCGAGGCCTGTCCAATGGTGGTCGCTCTTAAAGTAGATGTAATCTGTATTATGTTCCGCAAGACGGTTGTAGCAGTTAATCGGCGTTACCTTGTCGGAAAGAGCCGCATAAGCCGCCTTGATGTTGTCAGCCTGTGAGGTTGACGGAGCGTCGCTGTCTTTGAGCCTTTGCGGAAGTCCCATTTCGGTATGGTTAGGAACAATCATATCATAAACCTTTACGGAACTGCCGAACTTGTCTGCAAAGCCGTTGATTGTCTGAGCATAGTTCTGCGCTCTTGCATCATCACTGCTGAACAATTCGTAGCCTGTTTTGTTCCACACATAAATGCTGTACGAAAGAGTTCCGTTTTTATTGTCGTCCTTTATGCTCGGTGTCATAAAATATGTAGGAGAAAGCTCGTTTGCTTTGTTAGCGGTCGAAGATTTTGCGGTTTCGTCGGGAGATGCCGTTGTACCCACTGTTCCCGTGGGAACGCTTGCAAGGGCATCTTCCTTTGAACAACCCTTAAAAATTGAAGTTATAATAAAAATAATAACAAACAGAATTATCAATGCGCTCGCAACGATAATAATTCTGTTTCTGGTTCTTCTTTTGTTTCTTCTTTTTACAGTTCTTCTGACGGGACGCTGTGATGACGGTCTTGCGGCATAGCTTGCGGGACGGCGCTGTTGCTGTCTGCGACGATATTCACGGGAATCAATGCTGTCATCGAAATTATCAAGATCAAAATAATCGTAATCGTTTCTTCTGCTCATAGTGTTATTCTCCCAAACTGAAGATTTTTAAATTCAATTTGAATTCAATGAATTATATAAGTGTATTAATTACTCGCAGTGTACTCCTGTTTGAATCAAAGCAAGCCTTGCTCTGACCGTAAGGACATTATCACTTAGATTATACAACAGAAACTCATCAAAAACAATACAAAAAGCACAAAAAATACAATTTCCGTGAATTAACATTTACAAATGCAAAATAATAAATTACACATTTTTTGAATAAAATCGCAGTAAAAACAGTCAAATTTCTTGAACATATATGCAATTCGTGATAGAATTACAGGGTATGGAATTTTAAAAAATCCTTATCATCTTAAAAGGAGATATTTTTATGGAATACAGGTTTTCCGACAGGGTTTCAAGCCTGAAGCCGAGTGCTATCAGAGAAATTTTTAAATATGCCGCCGATCCGAGCGTTGTGTCGCTTTCGGCAGGAAACCCGTCGCCCGATGCATTTCCCTCAAAGGAGATTGCGGAAATCTCGGCAAAGGTTTTTGCAGAAGATCCGATTTCGGTTTTACAGTACAGTGTTTCGGAGGGTTACACTCCGCTGAGAAAGCACCTTACGGAATATATGAAAAAGGAGCATAACACAGGCTCTGACAATGACGACATTCTCATCACAACAGGCGCACAGCAGATTATGGATTTATGCTCAAAGGCTCTTGTAAACGAGGGCGATGTTGTAATCTGCGAGGCACCGTCATTCATCGGCTCGCTCAACACATTCAGAAGCTACAACGCAAAGCTTGCAGGTGTTCCCGTTGAGCCTGACGGTATGAGCACAGAAAAGCTTGAAGAGGCTTTAAAAGCCAATCCGAACGCAAAGCTTATTTACACAATTCCGAATTTTCAAAATCCTTCGGGTGTTACAATGAGCCTTGAAAAGCGTAAGAAAGTTTATGAGCTTGCCAAAAAATACGGTGTTCTCATCATTGAGGACAACCCGTACGGCGACCTGCGTTACAGCGGTGAATATGTTCCGAACATAAAAAGCTTTGATACGGACGGAATTGTAATCTATGCCGGTTCATTCTCAAAGGTAATTTCACCGGGTATGCGTGTTGCTTACACAATTGCACCAAAGCCGATTTTTCAAAAGCTTGTTGTGTGCAAACAGGGCAACGATGTACATACAAATATCTGGTCACAATATGTATGCGATGAATTCATCACAAAGTATGACTTTAACGCTCATCTTGCAAAGCTTCGTGAAATCTACACAAAGAAAGCGAACTTCTGCATGGAGCTTCTTGACAAATACTGCGCACCAAAAATCACATATCATAAAATTGACGGCGGTCTTTTCATTTGGTGTGACTTGCCCGAGGATATTGATATGCCGAATTTCTGCAAAGAACTCGTTCTCAAAAAGGTTTGCGTAGTTCCGGGCAACGCATTTTTAACTGACGAAAACGAAACCTGTCACAGTTTCAGAATAAACTTTTCAACACCGACTGACGAACAGCTTGAAAGAGGAATAAAAATCCTCGGCGAGTATGCAAACAGTCTTTAATCACGGAGGGGAATAATGGAAAATCAGACAAAAAAAGAGGTTGTATTCAGCGCAATACAGCCCAGCGGAACAATTACACTCGGAAACTATCTCGGTGCGGTTCGCAACTGGGTTACAATGCAGAACGAATACAACTGCATTTACGCTCTTGCAGATTTGCACACAATCACGGTAAGACAGACTCCTGCCGTTATGCGTAAGAATATAATTGACGCTTATGCTTCAATTATGGCTTGCGGTATTGATGTTGAAAAAAGTCTTTTCTTCATTCAGAGTCATGTTCACACTCACGCAGAGCTTGCGTGGGCGCTCAGCTGTTACACACAGTTCGGCGAGCTTTCAAGAATGACGCAGTTCAAGGACAAGTCTGCAAAGCATGCCGACAACATCAACGCAGGTCTTTTCACATATCCCGTACTCATGGCTGCCGACATTCTTCTCTATCAGGCTGACAAAGTGCCTGTCGGTGCAGACCAGAAACAGCACATTGAAATTACAAGAAACATTGCAGAGCGTTTTAACGGTATTTACGGCAATGTGTTTAAGATTCCGGACGGTTTCATTCCAAAGAACGGTGCAAGGGTTATGAGTCTTCAGGACCCGACAAGAAAGATGAGCAAGTCCGATGAAAATGTCAACGGCTGTGTACATCTTCTTGATGCACCCGAGGTTATAATGAAGAAGTTCAAGAGAGCCGTTACGGACAGCGAAGCAAAGGTTCGCTATGCGGAGGGCAAAGACGGCGTAAATAACCTTATGGCAATTTACAGCGCAGTTACAGGTCTTTCATACGAGCAGATTGAAAAGGATTTTGACGGCAAGGGCTACGGCGACTTCAAGACAGCGGTAGGCGAGGCAGTTGTTGAAGAACTTCGTCCGATTCGTGAACGCTACGAAAAGCTTGTTGCAGACAAGGCATATCTTGAAAGCTGTTACAGAAAAGCCGATGAAATTGCCCTTAAAATCAGTAGCCGCACAATGGGCAAGGTTATGAAGAAAATCGGTTTTATTTAAACCCGAACAGGAATTTTCTCTATGACAAAAGCAGAAAGCAAAGTCATTGACTTTATAAAAAAACACATTCTTTTATTTTTACTCGTTGCGGTAACGATTATTGCAATTTTCCTCAGAGTCTGCGGAATGGATTTTCAAAGCGATGATTTCAACAGCTTTTTAAATTCGTGGTGGAGCATAATCAAGCTGAATGATTTTACGGGGCTTGCAACTCAGGTGGGTAACTACAACATTCCGTATCAAATCATAATCTATTTTATGACTCTTTTGCCGCTAAATGCTCTGTATGCGTACAAAATCGTATCAATAATATTCGATTTTGTACTTGCAATTTCAACCGCAATGCTTGTTTATTCGTTTGCAAATAATAACCGACGGCTCAAAGCGATACTCACCTACTCAGCCGTACTTCTTTCGGCAACCGTGATTTTTAACTCATCGTTTTGGGCGCAGTGCGATTCAATTTACACCTCGTTTATAATCCTTGCAATCCTGTTTTTGCACAAAGACAAGCCGATTGCATCGTTTGTGTTCACCGGCATTGCGTTTGCATTCAAGCTGCAAACCGTATTCATCATTCCCGTTCTGCTTTATTACTGGATTTCGACAAAGAAAATTTCGATTCTGCATTTCTTTATAATCCCTGCACTTGATGTGATAATGTGCCTGCCTGCAATTATTATGGGGCGACCGTTTATCGATATTATCACAATCTACGCTGAACAGACCGACTACGGAAAGCTTATTCAGATGAACTGTCCGAACTTTTATGCACTCATATGTGACGGAAACGATATGACATATTATTATCTGTTCAAGCAGTTTTCGGTCTTTCTGACAATTGCCGTACTCGGAATTATGATGTGCATTATCATCTATAAAAAGGTTGATTTGAAAAACCTTGAAACTTTTCTTCTGACAACAGCGTGGACTGTGTTCACCTGTATCATGTTCCTTTCGTCAATGCACGAACGCTACGGTTATCTGCTTGACATTATTTTAATTGTCTATGCGGCAGTAAGTGCAAAGCATTTGTGGATTCCGATTGTGTCAACGCTTATAAGCCTGAGAGGATATTGCTACTATCTGTTCTCCTACGAGCTTATTAGCCTTAAATTTACGGCAATCATCTACACCGCACTTTATGTTTATATAACATTCTTGCTCGTAAAAACAATTTTCAGAGCAAAATCATCTGATAATGTTTTTGCAATAACAATTTAAAATTAAACATATTTTAAATAACAAACAACCGCCAAAATCCATTATATCGGGTTTTGGCGGTTGTTATTTTTATTTATTCAATGATTTTTAATTTTTGCAAATACAACAGCAACAAGAAATGTGACAAATTCTGTAATTGGGAACGCAAGCCATATGCCTGTCATTTGAACAGCTCTGTTTAAAAGCCAAATTACGGGGACTAACAGCACGCCCTGTCGCAACAGTTGAACTACAACGCCGGGCATAATACTGTCTGTTGCCTGTTCATAGGTTGCAATCATTGCAGAAAAGCCGCTGAACACAAATCCGAGTGACATAATTCTCATTGCCGGCACTCCAAAAGCACACATTTCTTCCGATGCCGAAAACAAAAACAATATCTCTTTCGGGAAAATCAGCACCAAGAGCATACCGACAATCATCATAACAGTCGCGATAATTGTTCCGCTCTTATTTGCTTGTTTAAGGCGACCGTACTCTTTTGCTCTGTAATTAAACCGCATTATAGGCAAACAGCCTTGAATTAGTCCGTTCACCGTCATAAAAATCAACTGCTGAACCTTGAAATATGCTCCGAAAAATGCAACCGCCGTGTCCGAATATCGCACCAAAAACATATTTGCAAAATTCACGGTGAATGCTCCCAACGCATTCATAACAAACGAGGGCAATCCGTAGGAAAATATCAGCTTTATCATCTTCGGTTCAAGGCAGTTTTTAAACACCGGCTTAACCTTTTGTTTTGTAAGAAACAGCTGTATCAACGCAATGATTGTTGAAACAACATAGCCTAAAACCGTGGCAACTGCAGCTCCGACCACACCCATTTTCGGAAACGGACCTATGCCGAAAATGAGCAAAGGGTCAAACACAAAATTGAATACAACACCTGCAATTTGAAACCACATCGGAGCAATCATATTGCCTGTTGCCTGAAGTATTTTTTGAATTACAATATGCACCATATTTGGTATCTGCATAAAAACGCAGACGCTCATATACGCAATTCCGTATTCAAAAATCTCTTTGTTTTGCGTAAAAGCCGAATAATAGGGATTTATTATGAAAAGCGAAAGGAAATTTATCAGCACTCCGACAACTACCGAAATTACCACTCCGAGAGCCGCTGCAGAATTTGCCTTTTGCTGATTTTTCTGTCCCAAATAGCCTGCAATCAAAACATTAACACCCACACCTATCCACACGGACAACGCATTCATAAGCGTTGTAATCGGGAATGCAAGCGATACTGCCGCAAGTGCCTGTTCATTTATCCCCGCAACAAACATACTGTCAACAAGGTTGTATGAATACTGAAAGAACATTGAAATCAGCGGCGGTGCCGACATTTGAATTATAAGCTTGTTGACAGGTTCATAAGCCATTTTGTTTTCCGTTTTAACGCCCATATTAACACCCCTTGCGTAAAATAAAAATCGCCATACACCCATAATGAGTGTATGGCGAAAATAAGAATCACATCTTAGAAAAATCCATACCAATTTAGATTTATCATATCAATGAGTTAAGTATATCATACCTGTAAAAAATATTCAAGATTATCACCAAAAATTTACTTCTTGCTTTCAAGCCACATATCAAGGGCTTTTTCATAGACATCAATGCTTGTGATTCCGAGATTCATAATGAATGTGTGATACTCCTTTGCGTCAAAGCTTGAGCCAAGCTCGCTTTCGGCTGTTTCACGCATATCAATCATCTTGAGGTAGCCTACGGTATAGGGGAGAAAGTAACCCGGATTTGAACGGGCAAGGTCATACGCCTCTTTTGTTGCGGCTGTAACGCTCTCATCGTCAGCCGAACCGAGTGCCGTTGACATATACTCCTTGACTTTTTCATAATCCCAGCCGTTGTAGTTCACACCGACATCGACCATGGAATAGAGAATATAGCCGAGAATATCATTTGCGTAGATAAGCTTCTTAATGCCCTCGCTTGTATCAAGGTAATCAAGCGTACATTTCGAGGCATACTGCGCCCAGCCCTCGGTTGCACCGATAAAGCTTAAAATCTTGCGTACATTCGGGATATCCTTGTTTGCATTTGATGCGGTAAACTGATAAAGATGACCGGGATAGCCTTCATGGGCAAGAGTTGTGTACATCTGAGTCATACCCTTATTTGCAAAGTCGGGGTTGATTTTGATGATATTAACGCTTGTATCGTCAATTCGTCCCTGAACATAGTACGCTACCACATTGTCGCTCTTTGCGGAATCGCTCATATAATCTGCCGTGTAAGAGGTTGTAACGGGAGTCGGAAAGTCCTCCTCGATATTCTCAATCAAAAATTCAAGCACCTCATCGGCGTCCTTAAAGTCAGGTTTGTAGTCCTGAAATTTGCTCAAGTCATCCTGTGAAACATTGCTCATGCTCATTCCAACCTTTGTAAAGCTGTTTGTAAGATATGACTTAAGCTCCTCGGGAGTCATGCTGCTGCTTGTTTTGTCTTTGACAATTGCCGAATAATACTTTTTGCCGATTTTGCCGTAACCGCAAAGACCTTCTTCGTTTTTGCCTGATTTTTTGAGACTTTCAAGTGCTGAATTTGCTGATTTCAAAGCAGGAATGTAGTATTCTTCAAAATACTTTTTGTTGGTTTCGACAACAGTCTTTTTCTCGGAATCGCTAAGACCGAGTGACTTTATTCTCGACTCAAACTCGTCAACAAGCACGGACTTGTCATTCTTAATATGCTTTTCGCACTCGTCAATTGACTGCTGTGCGATATCTTCAGCCATAAAGTAACCGTCCTCAGCCTGTTTCCTTGTGAACTCAATGCACTCGTCCATATAGCGTTTTGTGTCCTTCAAAACAGCAAGGTAAAGGTCGGTATCATCCTTTTCATAGAAAGTAAACTCGGACAGGGTGGTAAAGAGGTTTGCAATAATTCCCGACTGCGGTGCAAATATACTCTGCAATTCTGTTGCACCCTCATATGAAAGCTGAATTTCAAAGTAGCTTTCAAGGGTGTCATATGTCTGCTTTTGAGAAGAAGTAAGTCCCGAACGGTCAAACTCCTCCAAATCCGTTTTTGCCTCTTTCAGTTCATCAAATGATTCTTTTGTATCTTCATCGGACACATGACCGAGGGTATAGTCCTCCTCGTCATATTTCAGACCGTAGTCCGACGGATTTGAAATGTCAAAATGTGCGGTAAGAGCGTCATCCTCAAGTTCTTCCGAAAACAAATCGTCACAATATTTATCAAACTGAATTTGTGCATCCGTTTTGGTTGGTTCTGTGTCAGAGTCAAAGTCACAGGCGCAGACAGAAAACGCCATAACGGCACACAACATAACAGCAAGCGTACCCTTGAGTGATTTTTTATTTATAATTTTCTTCATTTTGTCCTCCGTAAAGATTGTTGTTTACCAAAGTATAACATATTATCGTGCTGTTATTCAATAATTATTTTTCATTTTCCCCTTTTCCGCAGTAACCGTAGCAACGCTCAACAGGCATTGCCGTTCTTTTTCAACAATTGTTGAAAACTATGTGGAAAATGTGTATAATAATCAGCCCTGCTCAATTGTATTTTTGTAAATTGTAACCATTTGTAATTATTTGTAATTTTCTCGGATAATTGAGCCAACAATATGCAAGAACCATAAACTCGTAGGGTAGCCTTGCGACCGCCGCCTGTGGCGGATAATATCTGCCCCTATAGATTTGTGCGAACAATTGCAATACTACGCTCGGGCATAATATGTTTTTTACATTACAAACTGTCTGCCCGACATTAATTTTCAATTTTCCATTTTCAATTTGAAATTCGTTCTATCGCTTCGCTTAAATCCGTACACAAAAAATCTATCATCGGTTTAATTTCGTCTGTGGGTTCGAGCAAATCGGGTACCATAACTGTGGTCATACCTGCGGCATGTGCAGATTTTATGCCGTTAATGCTGTCCTCAAACGCAACGCAGTCCACCGGCTCAAGTCCGAGCTTCTTTGCGGCAATCAAAAAAACCTCGGGATCGGGCTTCCCATTTTTAACATCATCGCCGCACACGAATGCGTCAAATTTATCATAGAGATTGATTTTCTTCATAATCTTCAAAGCCGTTTGTGACGAGGTTGAAGTTGCAAGCGAAATTTTACAACCGACTGATTTTAAATAATCAAAAATTTCGTACAAGCCTTTTTTTACAGGCACACCGTTCTTTTCGATACGCTTAAAATAGCGGATTCTCGACTCCGCCTTGTAAGCAGGATAGTCAAAATCATCGCCGTAAACCGACTTGTAATATTCGTAGGAATCCTCACTGCGAAGTCCGATTGTCTTTTTGAAAATGTCGAGATTAAACTCTTTGCCGTCCTCATCAAGCATTTCCTGCCAGATTGAATAAACAAGCCTTTCGCTGTCAATCATAAGCCCGTCCATATCAAAAACTGCGCCCTTAAACATAAAACCGCCCCTTTTTTCGCTTTTAAGTCTGTATATAATAGCATATTTTACAAAAAAAGACAAATCGGTTGTAATTGCGACAAAGTTATGATACAATCATTTGAATGGTCTGTGAAAAATATAAATTTGAGGGTAAGGAAGTTTTATGGCAACATCAATTTATGCAAAACCTATCAAAGCAAAAACGATTCTGAAATTCACTTTGCCAACCGTTCTTATGATGGTTTTTATGTCACTTTACACGGTTGTTGACGGAATCGTTGTTGCAAACTGTGTCGGAAGTGACGCATTGTCTGCAATCAATATTGTATATCCGTTCACGCTCGTATTTATGGCTGTGGGCTTAATGTTTTCAACAGGCTCAAATGCTATAATCGCAAAGAAAATGGGAGAAGGCAAACAGGAGGAGGCAAACCGACTTATGTCCGGTGTTGCAATCACGGCAACGGTCATTTCTGTTATCATTGCTGTGCTGTTCACAATTTTTGCCGAACCTATGTACATGATGTTCGGCTCAAACGAAAAGATTCTCCCCTACTGCATTGACTACGGCAGCGTTATGATTCCGTACGGCTTTGTAATGTGCTGGCAGATGCTCAACCAATCGTACCTTGTAACAGCGGACAAGCCACATATCATGCTTGTTTTCTCGATACTGTCGGGTTGCACAAACATTGTGCTTGACATTCTTTTTATGGCAGTGTGGGATTTTGGAATAATCGGTGCAGGCCTCGGCACCATTATCGGAATGGCTGTGGGTGCAATTCCGCTTTTGCTCTTTTTCAACAAAAAGCAAACTCTGCACTTTGGCAAGCCTGAATTCAAGGTAAGTGAAATCCTCTTTGCAATGGCAAACGGCTCGTCAGAGGCTGTGACAAATCTTTCAACAGCCGTGACAACAGCGCTGTTCAACATTCAAATGATGCACTTTGCAGGCGCAAAAGGCGTTGCGGCTATAAGTGCTATTTTGTACATTCACTTTATTTTCACTGCGGTTTCGTTTGGATTCACTTCGGGAGTTTCACCCGTCATCAGCTTTAACTACGGCGCACAAAATCACGAAAAACTGCAAAAGCTGTTCAAATTATGCATAAAAATCACGCTGATAATTTCGGTTGCAATGATTACGGCATCTGAATTTTTTGCAGAACCGCTTGTCGGAATTTTCTCGGCAGGCGACGAAAAAATTCAGCAGATTGCACTCAGCGGATTCAGAATTTTTGCAATAAATTATCTGTTGTGCGGAATGAATATTTTCGCATCGGGACTTTTCACCGCTCTCAACAACGGCAAGATTTCAGCCGTGATTTCAGTTGCAAGAACACTTGTTTTCGAGTGTGCCGCAATGCTGATTTTGCCGATGTTTATAGGCATAAACGGTGTGTGGTCGGCATTGCCCGTTGCAGAATTGTGTGCCGTTGCAATTTCCGTAACATTTATAATTGCCAATGCAAAAAAATACCATCTGGTAAAAGTTTAATATATAGCGATATGTAGCGGCGATCAGTGATCGCCATTTGATTTGGCTGCAAAGCCAAATCAACCATACACCAATATTTTGAAATACAGTCGAACCGATTTTGCAATCGTTTCGATTGGCGTTCACTGAACGCCGCTACATATTTGGATTCACACAAACAAAAAGTCCGAACATTTTGCGTGTTCGGACTTTTTTCATAGATTAAATTTTCAACGATTAAATTTTAATTAAAATCAGATTGCACGAACTCTGATTACGCCGTCAACTGCTGCGATTTTTGCAAGGTCATCTGCACCGGCGCCTGCTACATCAATAATTGTGTAAGCATAGTCGCCACGGCTCTTTGAAAGCATATTTTCAACATTGCCGCTGATCTGTGTGAGAACCTTCTTGAGAAGCTCGGGAACATTCTTGTGAGCAACGCAGAAACGGGTATCGTCAGCATTTGTTCTTGCAAGTGAAATTGCAGGATAGTTTACGGAGTTGATGATGTTACCGTTCTCGAGGTACTCCTTAACCTGATCACAAGCCATAACAGCACAATTTTCTTCACTTTCGGGAGTTGATGCACCGAGGTGTGGGAGGCAGATAATATTCTCTTCACCGAGGATATCGTCTGTTCCGAAGTCTGTAACATACTTAGCGACCTTGCCGCTCTTAACAGCCTCAAGAACAGCTGTTGAATTAACAAGACCGTCACGGCTGAAATTGAGAATACGAACACCGTCTTTCATCTTGGCAATCATATCGGCATCAACCATATCTCTTGTGTCGTCGGTAAGCGGAACATGGATTGTGAGGTAGTCGCAATTTACCATAACATCTTCTGCGCTCTTCATGAGCTTAACTGTAGGAGCAAGCTTGAGAGCGTTGCCTACAGACATAAACGGGTCAAAGCCGATTACATTCATACCGAGAGCAACAGCGGCATTTGCAACAAGAATACCGATTGCTCCAAGACCGATAACACCGAGAGTCTTACCCTTGATTTCGGGACCGACGAACTGACTCTTGCCCTTTTCAACCATCTTACCGACAGCTGCACCGTTGCCCTTGAGAGTCTTTGCCCATTCATAACCCTCAATAACCTTACGATTTGAAATAAGAAGTCCTGCAATAACAAGCTCCTTAACAGCGTTTGCGTTAGCACCCGGTGTATTGAAAACAACAATGCCCTGCTCACTGCACTTATCCTTCGGAATGTTGTTTGTGCCTGCGCCTGCTCTTGCAATTGCAAGAAGGTTGTCGGCAAATTCCATATCGTGCATTGCGGCACTTCTTACAAGAACTGCGTCAGGGTTCTGAACATCGTCACCGTATTTATAGTTATCACCGAGACGGCTTGTGCCGATAGCGGCGATTTTGTTTAATGTAAGAATGTTATACATCAAAATCAATCCTTTTTAATTTTTTATTTTAAGAATTTATAATAACAGGCGAACAGCGTTCGCCCGTTATATCATAATATTCAATAATTACTTGTTTTCAGCCTCGAACTTCTTCATAAACTCAACGAGTTTTTCAACGCCCTCATAAGGCATAGCGTTGTAGATTGAAGCTCTCATACCGCCGACTGTGCGATGACCCTTGATATTAACAAGACCGTTTTCAGTAGCCTCTTTAACGAATTTAGCGTCAAGGTCAGCGTCACCTGTAACGAACGGAACATTCATAAGCGAACGATCCTCGGGAACAACAGTACCCTTGAAAAGCTCTGAAGAATCGAGGAAACCGTAGAGAAGGTCAGCCTTCTTCTTGTTGATTTCATACATCTTATCAAGACCGCCAACCTCGTTCTTAATCCACTCAAGAACAAGCTTTGCAATGTAGATCGTGTAGCAAGGCGGTGTGTTGAACATTGAACCGTTGTCAGCGTGAGTTTTCCAGTTAAGCATTGTAGGAGTGATATCCATAGCGTTGCCGATAAGATCCTCACGAACGATAACAACCGTAAGACCTGCCGGAGCCATGTTCTTCTGTGCGCCTGCATAGAGAACGCCGAACTTTGAAACATCAATCGGTCTTGAAAGAATACAGGAAGAAATATCTGCAACGAGCGGAACATCGCCTGTGTCGGGAAGCTCGTGATAAACAGTACCGTAAATTGTGTTGTTCATGCAAATGTAGAAATAGTCAGCGTCCTTTGTGAATGTTGAAGGATCAAGCTTTGGAATGTATGTGAAGGTCTTGTCAGCCGATGAAGCAACAACATTAGCCTGACCGTAACGGGCAGCCTCTGCATGAGCCTTTTTAGCCCACTGACCTGTAATAACATAATCAGCCTTACCGCTCTTTGTCATAAGGTTCATAGGGATAGCCGCAAACTGTGTTGACGCACCGCCCTGAAGGAAAAGAACCTTGTAGTTGTCAGGAATGTTCATAACCTCTCTCAAAAGAGCCTCGGCACCCTCGATGATTGTACCGTAAATTTTTGAGCGGTGTGACATTTCCATAACGCTCTGACCACTGCCTTCGTAGTCGAGCATTTCTGCCGCAGCTTTTTTAAGCACAGACTCAGGCAGCATTGAAGGACCTGCCGAAAAATTATATACTCTTGCCATTTCTGATATCTCCCTTTTTAAAGAAAATTTAAAAATATAGTTGTAAAAATAAATACGTTTTAATTATACGCTTTTAGCACGCTAAAGTCAATAAATTCATAGCACTAAAGCATAAAAAACGAAAAATTTCGTGATTCTGTTGTGCAAATTAATCAGCCAAGCTTAATTTTGCCGATGCAACCAACGATTTCATCTCTCATACGCTCAGCCTCTTTACGAGCGGCAACGGCAAAGTCGTCTTCTGTAAGCCCCTGCTTTTTCCATGCGCACATAATGCCGCGGCTTGAGTTGATGATTGCACCAAGACCGTTTTCGTCAAATGCGTTTTTAACATCATCGGCACCGCCGCCCTGAGCACCGTAACCGGGAACAAGGAAGAATGTGTGCGGAAGTTTTGCTCTCATTTCACCGAGCTGTTCGGGATATGTTGCACCCACAACTGCACCTACTGCCGAATAGCCATGCTTACCCATAAGGTCTTCGCCCCAGCCTTCGCACATCTTGCCCATATGCTCATAAACGCTCTCATTTGTTTCAAGCTTCATATCCTGAAGTTCGCCCGAGCTTGGGTTTGAAGTTTTTACAAGAACAAAAATGCCCTTGTCGTCCGAATCGCAAATTTTTGCAAGCGGCTTGATACCGTCTGTTCCGAGGTAGCCGTTTACCGTGAGTGCGTCTGCACCGAATGCGTCAATACTTTCGCCTGCAACATCTGTATGGCCGAGGTGTGCCGTAGCATATGCCTCCATAGTTGTGCCGATATCGTTGCGCTTGCCGTCTGTGATAACGAACATACCCTTTGACTTTGCATAAGCGATTGTGTCACAAAGAGCCTTAACACCCTGCCAGCCGTACATTTCATAATATGCAGCCTGTGGCTTTATGGCAGGAACAATATCATAAAGTGCGTCAATAAGCGCCTTGTTGAATTCAAAAAGTGCAGCAGCCGCACCCTCAAGCGTCTTGCCATACTTTTCAAAGCATTTTGTTTTGATTGATTCTGGAACATAGTCAAGCTTTGGGTCAAGACCTGCAACCGTAGGATTCTGCATTTTTACAATATTTTCGATAAGTCTGTCAAATGCCATAGTGATTCTCCTCATTTTTTGTAATGTAAAAACAATTTGTTCGTTCATATTTTGATTTAAACAATGTCATTGCTTAACCGTAGCGGCGGTCAATGACCGCCAATCGTTTTGGTTGTGAAACCAAAACGAATAAACAACAAATGTATTGTTATATCGTGGTTAATTACTTTAATTCAAATCGTTTGTATGGTCGAACCGATTTTGCAATCGGTTCGATTGGCGTTCAATGAACGCCGCTACAAATTTAATTAGCTGTTGATAATATCATAAAGTTCATTTGAGAACTTGTAATAATCCTGTCTGTCCTCTTTTACGAACTGAATTGCAGGACGGGGATGTGTGTTGTACTGACCTGTGAGAAGGTACGGAATATCGTAACCCCACTTAACGCCCTCAGCCTTAAACTTGTGGGTGTACTCCTCAATGATTTTGAGAATAGGAGCAACCTGATACTTCGGGTTTTTGAGGAAACCGAGAAGAAGTTCAAGCGCACAGTTGCCTGCGCCTCTGCCCATGCCGTCAACGGTTGCGTCAAGGTAGCTGACGCCCTGAGTCATAGCCTCAATTGTGTTGGCAAAAGCAAGCTGCTGGTTGTTGTGAGCGTGAATACCGACCGACTTGCCGTACTTGTCAGCAATTGAGCAGTAAAGGTCTGCAAGTCGTCTTGACTCCTCGGGATAGAGTGCGCCGTAGCTGTCAACAATATAGAAAGCGTTTACGGGAGTTTTGCCGAGAGTTTCAAGAGCCGCTGTAATATCCTCGGTTCTTGCCTTTGAAACAGCCATAATATTGATTGTTGTTTCGTAGCCCTTCTTTGCAGCGTCCTCAATCATTTCAACAGCCGCAGGAATTGCGTTGATGTATGTTGCAATTCTGATGAGGTCAATCGGGCTGTCCTTCTTTGCGATAATATCCTTCTTAAAATCTGTTCTGCCGACATCAGCCATAACAGCGATTTTAAGAGAAGTCTTGTTGTCGCCTACAATTTTTCTGATATCTGCATCGTTACAGAATTTCCACTTACCGAAATCTTCTTCGTTAAAGATTTCCTTTGATGCCTTGTAGCCGAATTCCATATAATCAACACCGGCTTTAACATTTGCATTGTAAAGAGCCTTGATAAATTTGTCGTCAAATCTGAAATCGTTACAAAGACCGCCGTCACGGATTGTTGCGTCTACTACTCTGATATCCTGTCTTACCGACAGGAGGTCGCCTTTCTGTGCCATAATTTTACTCCTTTATGTCAAATAAATTTTCTGTTTATTTACCGACAGTCATTGACTGTCATTTTAACCGATTGGCGAACACGGTTCGCCGCTACAGTATATCATTATCTTTGTTTCATTTATATAATTTGTTTTAACAACAATTTCGCACTATTACTTGCGGGCGGATAATATCCGCCCCTACGGGTTTTATTTGCTCAATCTTCAAAAACTACCTTACCGCCGAGGATTGTCTTTTTGACTTTGCCTGTGAGGGTTCTGCCTTTAAACGGGGTGTTTTTGCTTTTGCCGTGAAGTTTACCAGCATCAACTGTCCATTCTTCATCGGGATTTATAAGAACAACATCGGCATTTGCCCCGACTGAAAGTGTGCCTGCGTTGATTTTCAAAATCCTTGCAGGATTAACACTCATCTTCTCAACAAGCTGTGAAAGCGTCATTCTGCCTGTCTTAACAAGGTATGTATTGCAGACCGCAAACGAGGTTTCCATGCCGATTGAACCGTTAGGGGCTTTTACAAAATCAGCCTTCTCCTCGGGTGTGTGCGGTGCGTGGTCGGTTGCTATGGCATCAAGCGTACCGTCACAAAGACCGTTGATAATCTCGTCAACATCAGCCTGAGTTCTGAGAGGCGGATTCATTCTGTAATCAGCGTCACCTCTTAAAAGCTCCCTGTCCGTGAGCGAAACATAATGCGGAGCGGTTTCAGCGGTCACCTTAACACCTCTCCTTTTGGCATCACGGATAAGTGCAACGCTTGTTTTGGTGCTGACATGGCAGATATGAATAGGCTCGTTAAGAGCGGCGGCAAGTGCAATTTCTCTTGCAGTTCCGCAGTCCTCGGCACCGGCAGGGATTCCCTTGACACCGAGCTTTTCCGAAACCTCGCCCTCGTTAATTTTACCGCCGTCGGCAAGAAACAAGTCCTCGCAATGTGCGACAATTGTCATGCCGAGCTTTGGAGCTTTTTTCATTGCATCACTCAAATACTTTGTGTTTTCAACAGGTCTGCCGTCATCGGTAAGTGCTATTGCACCTGCACTTTTCACAGCGTCAATGTCTGTGGGTTCTTCGCTTTTAAGCCCCTTGGTAACGCTTGCCGCAACATAAACACGGCTGTCGGCGTCTTTAGCTTTGTCAAGAATATACTTTACAATTTCAGGGCTGTCAGTTGTGGGATTGGTGTTGGGCATTGCAAGCAGGCTTGTAACACCGCCTGCGGCAGCCGCCTTGCATCCCGTGATAATATCCTCTTTGTGAGTCTGACCGGGATCACGAAGATGCACATGCATATCAACAAATCCCGGAACGGCACAAAGACCGTCTGCATCAATAATCTCTCCGTCTGATGTAATGCCGCTGCCGATTTCGGCAATCACACCGTCCTTTATGAGAATATCTGTTTTTTCGTTAAGCTTGTCGGCAGGGGAAACAACCACTGCGTTTTTAATTAGCATTTCCATGTTTTTCCTCCGTTAAGAAAAGAAATTATCTTCTCTTGTTTCTGTTTGCAGGGTGGCGATTCTGCTGGGGGCGGCGGTCGGTTCTGCTGTGAACCTGAACAAGTCCGTCACTTTCGCCTCTTTCGGCACGCATTCTTGCACGCTCTGCCTTTTGTCTTTCTCTCTCTCTTCTCTCTTCCTCTGCCTTTTTGCGTTTGGCAATCGCACGCTTACGCTTTATCATTATTGAAACATTCTTGCAGAAATATCCACAGTGAATGCCAAAATTCTTAACTCCGCCTGCAAAGCCCCTGAGAGCGTTACCGATGTTTTTGCCTACATTGGCAAGAACCTCTTCCGTTGACCGTTTATCGGTCGGTTCACCCTCGGTTTCTTTATTATTCTCTTTTTCAAGAGCGTTCTGCTTTACGGTTTCTGCTTTTCTTTCAACCTCGCCGATAACATCAACGTCCTCGGCATCTCTGAGGTCTGAGCTTTTGATAACCCCCATTGACTTTTTGGGAGCTTCGTCAAAAAAGTCGTAACCGCTGTCAAACTTGTTTTTCTTAGCCTTTGCCCTTACAAGCTCCTCATCATCAACCTCTTCCCCGGTTTTCTCCTCGGGATCGTCACTGCCGAAAATGATGTTTGCGTACTTGTCAACCTTTTTTTCAAGCGGATGCTTTTGTTCGGAAACCTCCTCGGTTTCTTCAACATCGGCATCGTCCTCACGGTCGATATCGTCAGGCTCGCTTGTTTCAAAAAGATCGTGTTCGGGTTCGGGGATAACGAGTGTAGGACCTGACGAAGAGCTTATGTTCTCGTGTTTTTCAGGTGTTTCTGCGTTATCTTTTTCGTTTTCGTCAATTTTTTCGGGTTCAGTCTCTGAGGTATCTGCTGCGGTAGGCTCCTTTTTTTTTTCGTCCTCCGTGCTGTTTTCCTCGTAACCGTAGTTGTTTTTATATGCCTCACGCTCAAGCTCACTCTTGTAAGCCTTTGCGGAGTTGATTATCTCGTCAATTTCTTTTTCCTTGGCATCATCCGTATCATAACCAAAGTTTGAATACTCACTTGTAATTTCTTCCGGTTCTTCCATATTTTCGATTATCGGCTCGGGAGCATATCTTCTGCCCGGCAAAGCCGGTTCTTCTTCAACCTCTTCCGCATATTTCTGCTTTTTCTTTGAGCGTTTATCGGGCTTTTCGGGAGAATCGTCAAAATTGTCAATGTCGTAGTCCGTACCCTTTTCACCGAGTTTATACTTGACTGCAAGCTCCTCAAGAATAGCGTTATTCTTCTTAGCCTTTTTATGCTTTCTGATTCTCACGGCAAAAATTATGATGAGTACAATCAAAATAAGGATAACAACACCGCCGCCGATGATTATGTACGGAATAAATCCCTTTGAAAACGGCAGGTCGCTGAATTTTACCGAAGATACAATTTTGGAAAAAGTATCGTAGTCAACGGTTGTAACATCACCCTCTGTTCTCTGCATTGTGATATTAATGTTCATACCGTCATAAACCGTGTTGGCAATAAAGGTTTTCACATCGCCCTTACTGCTCTGAGCAGTTGCGTCAAACACAAGCCACACAGCTTTTTCTTTTTGGTCGGGAGTACAGCTCAGATACTCGTCGGAATTAAGAAAATTGTTGCGTATATTTGAAAGCTCGCTTGAAGAAAGCTGAGCATAGTTGCCGACATTCTCGCTGCTCTCATTTTTTGTCATTGTCACGGTCAGAATAACCGATGACATATTATCCATACCCTGAAGATAGATATTTCCGTTCTGAAAGGTTTTCATTGTTGTGTCATAATCAAGACCGAAAACGGAAAAATATTTATCTGTGCTTTTACTGTCCCTTGTAACAGCGCTCATACCGTCAGGCATTGAAAGCGTCATATCGTCAATCTGCGGAATCTCGTAATCTTTTGTTGCGCCTGAACAGGCAAAAATACCGCAAAATACCATTACGGCACAAATTGCAAGCGTTACAGCTCTTTTAAAAACAGTTTTCATCATGTCCGTATATTCCCCCGAAACTAAATTAGATTCATCAATACTGCTTTTTAGAATGTATATCTAATTAATTATACATAATCTGTCAAAAAAATACAAGGTTTTTACCGCTGAAATTTGAAAACAAGAGCACCCTATTCGTGAATACAGTATGATATTAAAGAACATATTACGCCTGAGCGTGCATAAAATTGAAAATTGAAAATGGAAAATGGAAAATTATGGTCGAGAAGACAATTCGCAAGAATACAAAAAATTGTCGCCCGACTGTTTTTGTATATTTTTGGTATATACGGAAGTTGTTGCAAAACTGTATGTACGGATATTATCCGCCTGCAGATAACCACGCAAAGATTTGTACAAATTAAAATTATATAAATAAACATTCACTTTCATATAAAACAAAAATTGCATCAATGCCGTATCTGGCATCAATGCAATTTCTTTATCTGACTATCTTCTCGAATTGACTGCGGTGGCACACCGCCAACCGAAATTTTCAATTTTCCATTTTCAATTTTCAATTAAAAACAAGACTGCCGTTTATTCTACAGTAACCGACTTAGCAAGGTTCTTTGGCTTATCGGGATCAATACCTCTGTTGATTGATGTGTAATAAGCAAGAATCTGGAGCGGAACAACCGCTGTAATCGGCATAAGAAGCTCATCTGTATGCGGAATTTCGATAACATAATCCGCAACACCGTCCTTGAGTTCTCTTGCACAGGCATCTGTACAAACAAGAATAACCTTTGCACCTCTTGACTTAACCTCAACAACATTGCTGATTGTCTTGGGGATAATGCCTGTCTGAGTTGCAACGGCGATAACGGGAACATCCTCGTCAATAAGCGAAATTGTGCCGTGCTTTAACTCGCCTGCGGCATAGCTTTCTGAGTGAATGTACGAAACCTCTTTGAGCTTGAGCGAACCCTCCATTGAAAGGGCATAGTCAAGACCTCTGCCTATGTAAAGCAAGCTGTCGGTTGCAACAAGCTTTGTGGCAACGAACTTGCAGGTATCCTCGCAGTTGTCAATTACATACTGAACTGCCTCAGGCATTTTTGTGAGAGCCGAAACAAGTCGCTTGCACTCGGCTGTACTGATTGTTTCCTTTGCAAGAGCAAGCTCAAAGGCAAAGAGATACATAACGGAAAGCTGTGTGATGTATGCCTTTGTTGACGGAACGGAAATTTCGGGACCTGCGAGTGTGTAGATGAGCATATCCGCCTCACGGGCAATTGAACTGCCCTTTGCGTTTACGATTGCAAGAGTTTTTGCACCCTTCTGCTTTGCAAGACGCATTGCGGCAAGGCTGTCGGCTGTTTCGCCCGACTGTGAAATGATGATTACAAGGTCGCCCTCGCCTACAATCGGATTTCTGTAACGGAACTCGGACGCAATGTCAACATTTACGGGAACTCTTGCGAGATCCTCAATAACATACTTGCCGACCATACCTGCATGCATGGCAGTACCGCAGGCAACGATTGTGATATTTTTGAAATTCTTGATTGTTTCCGTTGTGATGCCGCATTCCTCAAGGAACGGAAGTCCCTCTTTGATTCTCGGCATAATCGTTGTTCTGATAGCCTCGGGCTGTTCGTTGATTTCCTTAATCATAAAGTGCGGATAACCGCTCTTTTCGGCAGCCTCCATATCCCAGTCAGCTGTCTGAAGTTCCTTTTCAATCGGATCAAGGTGTTCGTCAACGAACGAAACACCGTCAGGTGAAAGTGTTACGATTTCATCATGGTCAAGAAGATAATAATCCCTTGTGTACTGAAGAATTGCAGGAACATCGGACGCAATAAAGCACTCGCCCTCTGCAACGCCTACGATAAGAGGACTTTCACGGCGAACCGCAAAAACTCTGTCGGGGAAATCCTTGAACATAATTCCGAGTGCAAACGAACCCTTAAGCTCAGCCATTACACTGTCAATTGTTTCAAGAGGATTTCCGTTGTATTTATAGTCGAGGAGCTGAGCAACAACCTCTGTATCTGTGTCGCTTAAAAAAGTTCTTCCCTTTGAGATGAGGAAGTCTTTAAGCTCCATATAGTTTTCAATAATACCGTTGTGAACGATTGTAACCCTTGCACCGCTGTGTGGATGTGAGTTTACATCCGAAGGCTCGCCGTGGGTTGCCCAACGGGTGTGACCTATGCCGACATGACCTTTCGGAGTGCCGACCTCTGCAAGCTTATCCTTTAAGTCCTGAAGCTTACCCTTGGTCTTTACGGTCTTGATTTCTCCGTTATCAAAAACCGCAATACCTGCCGAGTCATAGCCTCTGTATTCAAGCTTTGTGAGAGCATTAACAAGCACCTCACTGCAATCCTTAGGTCCTACATAACCTACAATACCGCACATAAAATTTCTCCTTTTCGGTTAATCATTGACCTTGTGACAAAAAGTAGGTACAAGTTCTGCCAAAAGTTCAACTGTCTTTTCACTGTCATTGTTTTCTGCGGTCTTTTTGAGAACCTCAAGCTTTGACAGCATATCTGTTTCGTCTATTTTAATTTGATTTCCTATGAAAATTTTCTTGTTCTGTGTTGACTTAAGACCTTCTTCGTCCATAAGAAGCTCCTCAAAAAGCTTTTCACCCGGACGAAGTCCCGTGAAGATAATCGGAACATCTTTGTACGGAACCTTACCGTACATTCTGATAAGGTTCTCGGCAAGGGTTGTAATCTTGACGGGAGCACCCATATCAAGAACAAAAATCTCACCGCCCTTTGCCATTGCACCTGCCTCAAGAACAAGCGAAACAGCCTCGGGAATAGTCATAAAATATCTGATAATATCGGGATGTGTTACGGTAACGGGCGCACCGTTTTCAATCTGACGGCGAAACAGCGGAATAACCGAGCCGTTTGAGCCGAGAACATTACCGAATCTTGTTGTTACAAATTCAGTATCGGTGCTGTGCTGCGCCTTGTACTGAATAATCATCTCGCACGCACGCTTTGTTGCGCCCATAACATTTGTCGGATTAACAGCCTTGTCGGTTGAAATCATAACAAACTTCTTTGCCTTGTACTTTTCTGCAAGGGTTGCAACATTGAATGTGCCGAAGATGTTGTTCTTTACAGCCTCCTCGGGAACGGTTTCCATAAGCGGAACATGCTTGTGAGCGGCAGCGTGGAATACGAGTTCGGGGCGATATGTCTTGAAGATAAGCTCCATTTTGTCGTAATCACGAACCGATGAAATAAGCGTTACAAGGTTAAGCTTTGTGCCGTATTCAAGCACAAGCTCCTGCTGAATGTCATATGCGTTGTTTTCGTAGATATCAACAATGATGATTTGTTTCGGATCATTCTTTGCAATCTGTCTTACAAGCTCACTGCCGATTGAACCGCCGCCGCCTGTAACAAGACAAATCTTTCCGTTGATAAGGTCATGAATCTCCTTTCGGTCAAACTCAATGGGTTTTCTGCCGAGAAGATCCTCAATCTTGATTTCCTTTGCCTGTGAAATAAGCTGTGTATGCCCGTCATCAAACAAAAGCTCACCGAGATAAGGGATAATCTTGATTTTGCACTCTGTTGCGGAACAGTAGTCAAGAATCTTCCTCTTCTCATCTTCCTCACATGACGGAAGTGCAACAATAATATTGTCTATGCGGTATTCATCACATATTTTAACAATTTCGGGACAGGTTCCGACAATGGGGATTCCTTCGATTTTCTGATTCAGCTTTTTCAAATCATCATCGACAAAGCATACCGGAATGATGCTTTTTGAAGGATTATTAACATCACCCTGCTCTTTCGCATTGTGAATTTCACGAACAATCATTCTGCCGGCATTGCCTGCGCCCACAATAAGGGTGCGCTCTCCGCCCTCTGCCCTTCCTGCCTCGGTAAGGTCAAGAAAAGCCCTTCTGAAAACAAAACGGAATGCAAGAATTCCGACAAGGGCTATTGCGAAATGTACTATACAAAAAATCTTTCTCTGCGGAATCTGCAAAAACAACGAGATTACAAAGCCGAGCGTAAACCCCGAAAAGACGGCAATTCCGCACACCATATAATCCTTTGCGTTAAAGTATCGCCACAATTTTGAATATGTTCCGCTTATATAAAGCGTAAACAGACACATGACAAGATCAATAACAATATAGCTCAACAAGCCTTTGCTTGAAGCAGCACCTATGTAGCCGACAAGCAAGAGAATATAATTTGCAAGAATACCGCTGACAACGATAATAAACACATCTGCGAGAGCCAGCAACATCTTACGCAAATTAATCTTCTTCATAACCCATACCTCTTCTGTTTAACTTTGTGTAAATTTCCCGAGTAACATATAAATACAATTATGATTTATTATACAACAGTGCAAAAGGAATGTCAAACAAAGCAATTCCTAAATCAACTCAAAATCCGACAATCGAAGCACAAGGAACAGTAATAATCAGACTTGTTCGACACACATTTGTTGACAACCGCACAAAACGAGCCTAAAATAATACCATACTTAATATGGGCGGTAAATTGAATGAAAAATTTTTCGATAATCCTCGGAGCAATAATACTTGCGCTGTTTGTGACTCTCGTAATATGGGGCGTTTACTGTGACAACACAATTGCAATCACAAATTACTGTGTAAACAATACTAAGAACGACGCAAAGCTGAAATTTGTTGTCATCACGGATTTGCACAACAAGGAATACGGAGAAAAGAATGCAGACCTTGCAGAGCTTGTAAAGGAACAAAATCCCGATTTTATTGCAGTTTGCGGAGATATGGTCAACCGTGGCGATCCCGACACAACAAAGATGAAAGATGTGCTTGAAAAGCTTTCAAAAATTGCACCCACATACTGCTGTCTCGGCAACCATGAGCGTGACAATGCCGCCAAATTCGGAACGGATTTTAAAAGCGAAACAGATTCAACAGGCGCTGTATTGCTTGATAATGAATACATAAAATTCACCAAAAACGGCAAGAGTGTGCTTATCGGCGGAATGAGCGACTACCCTTATTATGAGTTCTACACTCCCGATGACGATGTTCCGCCAAGAACGCTGTGGGAAGAATTTGCCGAAAAAGCAAAGAACAATTTCACAATTCTTCTGCACCACCAGCCCGAATACATTGCCGAGGACGCAAAGAAAACCGACATAGACTTAATCGTCTGCGGTCACACCCACGGAGGACAGATTCAATTGCCGTTCATCGGCGGAGTAATCGCTCCGAATCAGGGACTTTTTCCGAAATATGACAAAGGCGAATTTGACCTTGACGGCACAAAAATGATTGTCTGCGCAGGTCTGAGCAACACCGTATTCATCCCCAGAATCAATAATCAAGTTGAAATAGGTGTTGTGACAATTAAGTAGGGGCGTTCATTGGACGCCCGCAAGTAATTGCACATAATTTATGATAAATATAATTCTATCAATGCCTCAATATAATTGTTATACCGTAGCGGCGAAGCGTGTTCGCCGCTACAAATAAATTTCATATAAAGCAAAAATTGCATCAATGCCGTATTCGGGCATCTGATGCAATTTCTTTATCCGAGTATCTTCTCAAATAGATTGCGGTGGCACACCGCCGACCGCAATTTTCAATTTTTAATTTAAAAAGTTCTCGCCTTGAAGCGACTGTTTTCACGAACCAAGAACGGTGGCTCGTCGTCAGTTCTTCTCGCTGTAATTCCTAAGTTCCGCAGGAGTTCTGCCGTATTCGGACTTGCAGGACAGGATAAACGAATTTACATTCGGAAAACCGTTTTCAATCGCCGCCTGTCTGACGGTGATTTTTTTGTTTCTCAAATCATCAATAGCGTGTTCAAGGCGAACACGGCGAAGATACTTTGAAAATGTTTCTTCTGTTTTATCCTTAAAATATTTTGAAAAATGAGCAGGCGTCATGCCTACATAATTGGCGATTTCATTGAGCGTGATTTCGTGTTTGTAATTATCGTGCATATATCTGATAGCACTTTTGGCGCAGTCAAAATCATCCGCCTGAGAACCGTGAACATATTGTATATCGTTGTCAATGCAATCACGGATGAGATAGTACGCAACGCTGTACATCACCGCTCTTACCTTCATGCTGATAAGCTTGCTCTCGTACTCTTCATATCCGTGGAATATGTCCATTGCTGCTCTGATAAACTCAAGAGCTTCGCCCTCAGGTTGTTTGAAACTCGGCACAATATGCGGATCGTCAACATACGGTGCAATTGCCTTTGGAATGATATTGAGCATAACAGCCTGAGTATCCTCACCGATGTCCTCGTAGGAATGAACCTCCTGACTGTTAAGAACATAGACATCGCCCGCATTGAGAATAATTTCACAGTCAAGCTTGTTAAGCCTTACCTTACCTTTTTTTATATAGGAAATTTCATATGAACCATGCCACCTGAGTCCCGATTCAAAGGCAACTTTTCTGTCCGGATATCTTGTAACCCTGCCGCTGTAATACGGCTCGGGCGGTAACAACACCTTCTTGTACTTCATGGTTTCAACCTCAACTCAATTAAAATCAATCAATTGTTAATAACATAGTCAGCGCAAAAATAAATATATTTAAGATCCGCAATTACCGCAGAATGGTCTGTTTTTACTACAACTGTTCTGCGTTCTTTTTTGCTGATTTCCTCAACACAGCGTGCAACATTGCACCTTGAAGGCTCGTAGCCGTACTTTTCAAAAAATTCTTCCGCAGTCATAACAAGCGAGCCGTAGCCTTCAAACATATGCAAAAGAGAATAGTCAATCAGCTTGTATTCATCTTCAATAAGGCTGATTCCGATATCGCAGTTTGTGACTGAACCGATGTAATACGGTGCGTCATTGAGGAACAAGCCTGTCTTGAACGAACCGATTGAAACGGTAAGATCCGAGTTTACCGCCGTACTGCACACACCCGTGTCACCGTTGATTCCGCTGTTGATGTCTGCACTTATAACATAGGCATTTGTCATATTAATCTGCTCAACCGCTTCAAGCATTTCACCCTTTAATTCACCCGAAAAGCCTGTTCCGAGCAGACAGTCAACTACAATGTCAAATCCCGTGAAAGCCGCCGCCTGTGACATCGGCATCTCCTCGGCACCGAGCGACATTGCGGTTTTATAATAGTAAAGGCCGTCCTTTGAAAAGCCGTCGCTTGCTCTGAAAATTGTCGGTGTAAAGCCGTTTTTGCATAAAATACAGGCGAGCGCATAACCGTCGCCGCCGTTGTTGCCCTTACCGCAAACTATGGCAACCTTGCCCACAAACTTTGCCGAATTAAAAATCCCCTGTGCGGCTCTGTACATAAGCTCCGCCGAAGGAGTATGCTCCGCAATCGTCCTTGCGTCGCTTTTTCTCATATTTTCAACCGAAACGACCTGAACAAATTCCATCTTATATTCCTCCGCTTTCTGAAATTTCCATAGCCTTATCCACCGTTTGCGGCATTGTAAGCCGTCATAACAGCACTTTCATCCATATTACAACCAAGCAAAAACAACGGTGTTTCCTTAAAGAACTCATCAAGCAATTCAAGCAGCTTTTCCATTCTGCTCCGCTCAACATCAATAACCGTTGCCTCAAGCAACTGTTTCATAACCTGTGACGGCAACACCCTGACTGCCGTGTTCTCTTCTGCTCTCTGAAGAATATACACAGCCTTAACGGGTGCTTTTGTATTTGTTCCTATGTCAGCTTTCCCCATCCACGGAGTTCCGTAAGCATAAAATTTTCCGTCACATTTTCGTATAACCGGCTTGTCATCGTTAATCATCGTCACCCTGTTGCCAAAATGCCTTCGCCACAGAGCCGTGTGGGTAGACTTGCCCGTTCCGCTGACTGCCGAAAAAACATAGCCCTCGCCGTCAAGCTCAAGAGAGGACGAATGAAAAAAGAATCCGTCAAATCCGTCAAGCACGGCGTTGCAGAATTTTGAGAGTATCAGAACATCCTCCGCACCTTGTTCGCTGAGGTTGTCGGAAAGCCTGAGACGCTCACGAATTTCGTCATCCGAAACCGATATCGCAATGTCGGTCTTTCCCGATTCATTCGACTTAACGGCATAGCTTTCAAGCCGTTTCCTGCATATTTTAAATTTTGGATTAACTTCAACATTCAAATCAGCTATTCTGTATATCGGCATATCTGCTCCGCTAAATACTATAATGAAATATTGTAACACAAATTAATGTTTTTTGCTACGGCGAAATGAATAAATATTATTTTACCTTTTAGTGCAAGTTGTTCAGTCGCACAGCTTTAAAGGCAAATATTGCACAATACAAGCCGTGTTATTTTGTAACAATGCACATACAGCTTATTTTTTATTCATTTTAAAGCCTGTAAAAAAAGCATTATTTTACGACTTTTTCAATTTTGTTTACTTTACTTGTCCGACTGCTTTTTTGCATACTCTTCAAAGTATGCTTTTTCATAAATTCAAATATCCTGTGCGTAACCGTTCCTATAAGAATCGGAATGAATATTCCTGCGGCAAGGTAGATTATGCAGTAAAAATTTAAGCCGTTCGGACGATAAATGTACCAGATTGTTGACTTGAGTTTTAAAATATCAAAATCTTTGAACAGCGGTGTAATTACGCTCAATCCCCGGAACGCCCATTTTACAATCATAAAGGCAAAAATGTGGTGAATCATAATGCTGTAGGTATTGTCCGAAATCATCCTGACAAGCTTTTTGTTCTTGATAATCGGAGTAATCAGCTTTGCAACCCTCAGCCAGAACGCAATGCCCGTGATTGCGGTTACATAAGGAATAACGCAGCCGTTGTCAAACTTCACACACTTTGACGGGGTGTATTCAAGATTTTCACAGAATGTGAGGAGAAGAAGCTGAACTCCGAGAATGATTGCAAAATATGCAACGCTGTTGAGATTATCGTGTTTTTCAAGCTTTTCGTGATAAAATCTGCCAAACTCAAAACACGGCAGAAAAAACATTGACCTGAACAACAACAGCAACGCACCCTTTGGGGCAGGTTTCCAAATGCAGTATTGCACACCGAAAATTCCGATTGCAAGATACACGGCAAGAATGACATACTCGTTGCCCCTGTGAACCTTTTTGAGCAGTTTGCGGAACAGTATGTTAAAAACATAAACACAGAACAGCGGATATACAAACCACGAACCGAGGTTGTAGGCAAAACTTTCGCCGTCAATAAACGGCATAACAAAAAGGTTGTACAGATCAAATTTGCCCTGAGCAATCGTATAGCCGACCTGAGTAAGTGCGAATGCGATTATTCCGTAAACAATGTTCCATAGATACGCTGGAATCAACAAGCGTTTTGTCCGTCCCCATATATATTTGAAAATATGTTCCTCGTGCTTTTCCTTGTAAAAATAACCCGAAATGAAAACAAACAAGGCGAGATTGTACGAATACTTCGGAAACCAATCGTACATCAGCGACACGCCGCCGTTGTAGCAATGCCCCGAAACTATGATAATAATGCCGATTGCCGACAAAATTTTAAAAGTAAAATTAATGTTTCCGTCATCTCCGAGCCTTTTGTTTTCAGCTGTGACACTGTTTTGTTTAAGTGCAGATTTACTGCGTGTTTTGTTCTTTCCCATAATTCCCTCTCATCTGTATTTGTCGCAATTTAAAAATTCCGCAAATTCACACGGTAATTGTACCACAAAAGCAATCCGCAATCAATATATCAAATTCACCGTGCTAAACACATATAAATCATTATTTTGCACAATCTCACTTTTGTTTTAACAGGCATTTAAATCTTTTATTTGCATCTGTTCCGCCACATAATTGTACACATACCCGTTAAAAAGCCTAAGATTAAACTGTAAATAAATTCAGTCAAAAAGCCGGGCAAAGCATAAAATAAAAAAATATGCAAAAAACTATTGACACAACCTTTACATAATGCTATAATAATAAAGCTGTAAAAAACAGCAGAGTTGTATATCGCGGGATAGAGCAGCTCGGTAGCTCGTCGGGCTCATAACCCGAAGGTCGTCGGTTCAAATCCGGCTCCCGCAACCATGTTGTGCAACCAAAAAAGATATTGCACCGGAAAACCCAGAAACCACACGGTTTCTGGGCTTTTTCGTACTCCGATTTTCAAGTGCAAACAAAAAGATATTTTTCTTTGTTGAGAGGACTTGAACTACCGACCCCCACTATTTCAAGCGGCTTTCGAGAGGATTTTTCTTCCGAAAGCCGCTTTTTTTTCGTTTTCGCAGAAAATTTTTTCTAAGAGGTCTTCCCCCACTTGTTCAGAAAAGAGGTTTGCCCTACATTTTGGGGCAAACCTCACTTAACTTAATAACACCGTAATCTATGGGCTGACTTTGTAGAAGTAATTCTATGAAGTCAGCCCTTTTTTATTTTCTATGAAAGGAATGAGCACCATGATCAAAATCAGAATCAAGAATGCCGATCACGAAATCGACATCCGCTTCCCTATCAGCGAGAGTGAACTGTTTGCAAAGCTTGGTGAGATCCATGCCATCGAAGGCAAGGAAGCCCCGCAGTCAGCCTTCGTGACAGAGGTCTACTGGCCGGAAGAATTCTCCATGCTGAAAGACCGCTTCGCCAATCTGGACGAGCTGAACTACCTCGCAAAGAGGATGGAGAGCTTCGACTATCACGAATACGATCAGTTCCTCATCGGCATCACCAAGCTGGAAAACCCCACCGAGAAGGATCTCATCAATCTGACCTTCAACCTCGACCATTTCACGCTGTGCAAGGATGTCAGCAGCTATGGAAAGATCGGCAGAGAGTATGTGATGAATACGGAGGGCGCCGTTCCTGCCCATGACGAGGACGATCCGAAATACGCCGCCATCGGCAAGGATCTCATTGACCGAGGGCTGGCGCAGATCACCGAAAAAGGTCTGCTCATCTACAATCCCTTCGACGAGCTGACCGAGGTGTACGACGGACAAACCTTCCCCGAATACTACTACGAAAACAGCCTTGCCAGCGCGGAGGTCAGCTACAACGGCCGTACCGAGCTGCTCCTGCTCCCCGGCGAAGAACTCGCAATTCAAAAGGCGCTTGCCCGTCTCGGCGCTCCCTCCGACAGCGACTGTGAAATCAAGTTCTGCCTTAACCAAGGAGAGGATGACGCCTGGGAAGAACGCATCGAAGGCATCATCCGCAGTGAGGGGTTGTATGAGGCGAACAAAATGCTCCGCTCGCTGGACACCGGCGATATGGATTGGGGCAAGCTTACTGCCGCCGTCGAGCTCACCGATGTAAAGAGCGCCGCCAACATTGCCGCCGTCGCAGAGCATCTTGGCGAGTTTGCCTTTATTCCCGACGCAAAGAGCGAATCCGACGTCGGCCATTTCCTCGTGGACAATGTGGAAGAATACGAGATGAACATCGAGATGGAGGAATACTTCGACTTCTCCGGCTTCGGGGAGTATTTCGCCGAGGAACACGACGGACAGTTTGTGAGCGGCGGCTTCGTGTATTTCGACAGCGACAGAACCTTGGATGAGTTTCTCGAGGAACTCGAGTCCGAGGATGAGGGCATGGATATGGGAGGTATGTGAGCATGAAAATCAATGCAGTTATCGAAAACAAAGACGGCGGCACACTCGTGCTGGACTTTCCCCACAGCATCTACGATGTGTATGAAAAGCTCCAGTCAGTAGGTATCAGGCAGTCCCCGCATCAGATCACCCTTTCCGATGAGGATGGTGATGACGTGCGGGTCAAGCTCTATTCCGAGGACGAGATCGGGAAGCATTTGCTTCTCACGCTCAAGGAGCAGAACACGCTGGCAGACGCCAACATGCTGGCCTTCATGGTGGACAACGCCAAGCCTGACTTCCGCTCCAAGCTGGAACAGAATCTGCTTCATGATCAGTACGGCTCCATGCAGGAGGTCACAGACGCCATCAAGCAGATGCTTTATGAGTCCGGGCCGGTCAAGGCTGTGTTCTACTGTCCCCTCGTTGGCGAGGTGACCGATGATGAAGGTTTCAGTTCTCCTGTCGACGGACGTTTCCTCAAGAGCTATGCATGGGCTGTTGAAGAAGCCCTGGAAGCCGATACTGCCGACGATGAAATGGACATGGCTGAGTTTTTCGATCAGGATGACGGCGTTAAGGCAAAGCTCGTGTCCGCCAAATGGGGCGTGGAAACCTACCGTGGAAGGCTATTCGGCAGGATCGAGTGCAGCCTCAAGGAAGAACTCACCGATGCCGAAACCGAAATCCTCACCGACTGGCTCAGTGGTCAGAACTCGGACGGCTACGGAGAGCACTTCGAGCAGCAGCCGATTGACACCGAGGATGGAGATCTGTACGTCTCCTTCTGGAACAGCGGCGACAACTATTCCATCATGACTCGTGACGAGTTGGATGAGTATATAGATAATCAGGGCATGACGATGGGAGGAATGTGATATATGGCTGTGCTCTTTTCGGCGGTAACGCTTACCGCAGACAACAATCAGGTAGAGTTTCTCGCTGCCGGTGTTCCGAGGGACGCCGACGATCTCGAGGGCTGGACTGTCTATGAGAACTTCATGGATGAGCTGGATTCCGAACAGGAAGTCAGCGTCCATGTGGAAGCCTACCTCTATGGTGAAGGTGAAACCTTCAAGGCAACGCCCGAGGAAGTGGCGTATTTCAAGATGCGAGCTGATGCAGACGAAGAATTCCTGCACGACCACTGCGACAACATCGAGGACGCAGACTTCACCATCCAATGGTCGCCTGACGAGCTGTACGGAGTGGAGTTGGAGTTATGATGGCAGAAAAGAAAGACCGCAAGCCACTCCAGATCAAGAACCTTGCAGACCTCAAGCGGCATATAAAGCTCGGAACCGAGCTGGTGGCGATGGCGCACCAATACCACCCCGATATCGTCGGCCTCACCCGTGTGGTGACGAAAGTGCAGACCAACGGCTTCTATTCCAAGATCAAGGATCAGCCGGATCATAAATGGTCGACCTGCAATCAGGGATTGGGCTTTTGGTCACCCTTCAACAAGGCAGGAGCTTACCACTTCACGGAGTCTACCGTCCAAGTGCTCAACACAAGGAAGAACGACGGCAGCGTTCTCTATGAAATGGAACTCTACGACAGCGAACAGAACATGTCAGAACAGAACAAGGAGGTACCCGACATGAATGAATGGGATCGCCTGCACAGACAGGCACAGCGATACAAGGAAGCCTATCCCCCCGGAACGAGGATTATGCTTCTCGGCATGGAAAACGATCCGAACCCCGTGGAGAGCGGCACGAGAGGAACGGTCAGAGTCGTGGATGACATCGGCACCCTGCATTGCGATTTCGACAATGGCAGGAGCCTTGGCGTTGTCCCCGGCGAAGACTCCTTCCGTAAGCTGACGGATGAGGAACTTGCCGAGGAACTGGCAGAAGATATGGACGAGGACGAGAGCGGCCCCGTCATGGGAATGTGAGGTGCCTATGGGAGAAAGATTTGAAATCGAAATCCCGCCCCAGCTTACCGAACCGCTTCTGCAGTATGCCTCTGAAACGGAACTTCCCGTGGAGGACATCGTAGAAAACGCTCTCAGAAACTATTTGGAAAGGAGCCAGGACAATGCCTAACGGCGAAAAGAAAGGAATCACCGTGCGGATCGACGCCGACCTCCATGCAGAGGTCAGTCAGTACTTGCGGGATCACAGCATGACTATGGCAGAGTTCGTCAGTCTGGCACTGGATGACGAGCTCCACCCGAAAAATCAGATGAAGGAAGGAAACACTATGGCAAACACAAGAACCATCGCTGTGCAGGTGCCGGAGGATCTGTTCCAGCGGATCAAGGACTACCTGCAGCGCAACAACATGACTCAGCGGCAGTTCCTCATCGGACTCATTGAGGACGAGCTGGAACGGGATCAGACCGAGCGTGAGAGCCAGAGCGAGGCTGTAAGCGGCGATCCCGACCAGGACGAAGATGATCCCGAGCAGGACGAAGACGCCGCTCTTGACGATCCTGAAGCCGATTCCGATGAGGACGAAGACGAGTCCGAGGATGAAGGCCAGGGATTCAGTATGGGAATGTGAGGTGACCAAGTAAAATAGGAAAAGGTCGGATGCCCTATGGCAATCCGATTTTTTGATATGTTCGCCGGCATCGGCGGCTTCCGGTCAGGCTTGGAGGCTGTCGGCGGGTTTGAATGCATTGGTCACTGTGAGATCGACAAACGCACAAACATGGCGTACTGCGCCATCTATGACACGGAAGGAGAATATTACTGTGACGATGCAAGAACAATCAACCCCGATGAAATGCCAGACTTCGACCTGCTCTGTGCCGGATTTCCTTGCCAAAGCTTCTCTGTTGCGGGAAAGCGGCTTGGATTCGAAGACACGAGAGGAACTCTGTTCTTTGAAGTTGCCCGACTCCTTGCAGCCAAACGGCCTGCATTTTTTCTTCTGGAAAACGTACCGGGGCTGCTATCGCATGACGGGGGCAAGACGCTTGAAACCATCTACGCCGCGCTTATTGAAATGGGGTATCATTTTGAATGGTGTGTGCATAACAGCAGATATTTCGGAGTCCCCCAGCAGCGACGGCGCCTGTATATTGTCGGATATCTTGATCCCCGATGTGCCGGACAAATATTTCCTCTCAGCGGCGGCAATGCGGCGCATCTCCGGCAACTTATCGGCGGCGCCCAGGGGCAAAGGGTTTACGATCCCAACGGAGTAGCCTGCACCCAAGCGGCGACCAGCGGAGGCTGGGGCGGCAAGACAGGTCTGTATTTCATTGACATGAATGCCGATCCCGTCGTTACCGACGTTGCCCGATGCATCACTGCCCGTCAGGATTCCGGCGTCAGCAAACACAGAGGCGAACACTCCGCCGTGCTAATTGAGGATGCGCCGAGAGCGATCCTCACGCCCGACAGAGAAAAGGTGCGTCAGCAGGGCCGCCGGATCAAGGAGCCGGACGAGCCGATGTTTACGATCACCGCTCAGGACAGGCACGGAATCCTGCACAGAGGCAGAATCCGAAAACTCATGCCCATTGAGTGCTGGCGTCTGCAGGGATATGCCGACGAACAATTTAATAAGGCGGCAGCCCTTGGACTGAAGGACGGCCACCTGTACAAGATGGCCGGCAACAGTGTATCTGTGCCGGTCATTTCTGCTATCGGGCAGAGAATCAAAGCAGTCAATGAAAAGTATGAAATAGTGAGGTAATTGCCTATGAGAGACAAAATCAGAATTGAGCTTTCCTCGGAGAACAGGCTCGCTTGGGAACCCTTCTACGCTGTGCTGGATCTTCCCGCCACAGCCCAGCAGATCAGAGACGCCAAGCAAAGAGCGAGAATCACCGGCAGAGAGGATATGACCTATCAAGAGATCAGCTTTCTCGGCTTCGATCCGCTTCCCGATCTCGAGCACCTCCGGCTCGACACCACCACCGTGGAGGAACTGAACTACCTTGCCCAGCGCCTGGATACTCTCTCCGACGAGCAGTTCATTATCTATCAGGCGCTCTTCGACCAGCGGTTCGGTGATGTGGACTCCGACGAGCTTCTGTCGGTCAAGGGTCTCATCAACATGACTTATGGTCTGGACAATGTGATGGTTGCATCCAACATCCACAACGATGAGCAGCTTGGACAGTTCGTGATCGAAAACGACCTCCATCCCGACGTCGCTGCCATCCCGGATGACTCTCTGTATCTGCTGGACAAGCGCAGGATCGGAGAGCTTCAGCGAAAGAATGAAGGCGGCATACTGATCGAAGGCTTCTATGTGGTCACCGGCGATTATGAAATCCCCGAGGTCTATGACGGAAAGAATATCCCTGTTGCGGCTGATGACGCTGTGTTCAGGCTGAAGGTCGGCCTTGCCGATCTCAACGATCCCGAAGCAGCGGAAGCCGGTGCCGTGTGGCTCGCACTTCCGATTCCGAGAGAGGAAGCGGATGCCATCGTCAAGGATGCCTTTGGCGTAGAATCCATTGAGGACTGCGCCTGCTTTGACTTCGAATCCGGCATCCCGCAGATTACTGCCATCGCCGCCAAAGAGATGTCTTCCTTTGACGCTCTGAATGCTGTCGCAGACAGGTACCTCACAATGGGAAACGATGCACAGCTCAGATTCAAAGCAATCCTCGAAGCGGAGAACATTCATGACGCGGACGGCGCATTGGAAGCCGCAGACAGGCTGAACGAATATGAGCTGTCGTATTTCGACAGCGACGCCGCCTCCTTCTTCAAAACCCATGTGTGCCACAATCTCGACGTCCGCTTTGACGATCACTGGCTGGATACACTCTTGACGCAGAACGAAGGCAAGCGGCTGGTTGAGCGGATGGGTGCGAGCATTACCGACTATGGTATTCTCTCTGCCCGTGGCGGTCATCTGTTCGAGCCTGTCCCTGTTGAGGCGCCGGAAGCCAAAGAGTTAAAGACACAGGCCATGACCGACGAGAAGCTCGAGGTGGTCGAAGTGCTCGGTCAGACCGCTCTCTTCACCAACGGCCGCGTTACGCAGAAAGAGCTCCCCGATGGGCTTTACAAGTATGATCTGCGTGAGGGCGAGTCCATCGCCTTCGCCACGGTCGAGCCAAGTGTGGCTGTCAACCATGCGGGAACGATCATCACCAAAGAGCCGATCATCTTCGGCGAGGAAGGATACATCGAGTTTGACGATGATTCCTCGCCCAACTTCCTCGGCGACCATATGTCTGTCGAGGAATTTCAAAACACGGACTTCAGCCAGAATGAAGATGAATCTCTGACGATGGGAGGTATGCAGTTATGAGCGTGAAAACGATATCCAAAGACGAACTTCGCCGGATGGAGGGCTCCGAAGGCTTGATCATTCAAGGCTGCGGCGGCAGCCTCGACGAATGGGTGGACGGCATCAATGACATGCTCACGGAGGACGGCATTCTGCTGGACGGCACAAGGTTTCACGACTGCTCCACCTTTGAGCATGACGGATCAACCTGCCTCCTGTTTCCCTTCAAGGATGACGTTAAGCTCGATGTTGGCAGGCTCGCCATGTGGCGGCTCCAGACGCACGGAAACTTCGGCGGCACCTGGCTTTCGGATTACGTTCCGAACAAGCTCGGCGGCTTCATCTCCAAGGAACAGACCGCAGAGACAGCGCCAAAGCCCGATTGTCCGCTGATCGGTCAGGACGGCAACATCTTCAATCTGATGGGTATCGCATCCCGCACTTTGAAGCAGAACGGTCTTGCAGACCAGGCGAAGGAGATGTGCGACCGCATCCGTGAGTCCGGTGATTATTACAAGGCGCTCGGCGTCATCGGAGAGTACGTCAACATCACTTCTATGGATGACGCCCCGGACGAAGGAGAGGAATTCGAGGAAGGAATGGGCATGCAGCTATGAAATACGATGAATTCAAAAAAGCTGTTGACCGCATCATCGAGGATGAGGATACGCTGATGATCCACGTGTCTCCGGACTTCCAGTGCGATCAGACGCTCGGATTTCCGACCTCGCTCTGTGTCTGCTGGGAGCAAGGCAAAGCTTGGCTCGCCCCCAATGACTTCATGATGTCCGATCTGCCCGATGATCAGGCGCAGGATGTCTTGAACGCCTGCGCGGAATACGGCATCCGAAACTGCGAGGACGCGGAGGACTTCAATAATCTTCTCCGCGGACTCGGTCAGGATACGATGGACAACGCATGGCTCCCCGATGATGAGGAAGGAATGGTGCTGTCATGACCGAGTTCCTTTGGTTCCTCGTTGGGCTCTTCATCGGCGGGATCGTGACAACCCTGGTGCTGTGCTGCCTGCAGATCAACCGCATCAACGAATACGAAGCCGAGCTTCGAAAGCTCCGCTCACAACTGAATAACAAGTAATTCCGAAGACGGTATCAATCGCCCCATAACGATTGGTGCCGTCTTTTTTCGTTTATGGCGCGGTTGGTACCTCGTGAAAAGCGAGGTGATCAACATTAAAACCCCTGTATCACGTGTAGGAAACAAAACTGCGATCCTGCACATTCTCTACGCTCTGTTCCCGCTGCACTACGGACGCTTTATTGATGTGTTCGGCGGCAGCGGCAGCGTCCTTCTCGGCAAACCGACCATTGACGCCTTCGAAGTGTACAACGACTTTGACCGCAACCTGGTCAACCTGTTCCGATGTATGAAGGAACGGACGATGGCAACGATCCGTGAGCTTGGCTTCTGCAATCTCAACTCCAGAGAGGACTTCATTGCGATCCGCAAGTTCTTCGATCATGAGACATTCGATGACAGGTTCTTGACGGAGGAACTGATGCTCACGGAGATCATGCTTCCTCCTCCCGAGGCTGCGGAGCTGAAGGAAATTCGCCTGCGCATTACCGAAGATCACGATGTGCGCAGAGCGGCCATGTTCCTGAAGCTTCTCCGCAACAGCTACTCCAGCAGCGGAAAATCCTTTGCCTCACAGCCCTTTGACATCAGAAAACTGTTCGGATTGATTCAGGAGCTGGAAGACCGCATGGCAAACGTGGTCATCGAGAACCAGGACTTCGAGACGCTGATCCGCCACTATGACCGTCCCGACGCTTTCTTTTATGCCGATCCGCCTTACTTTTCAACGGAAGACATGTACGAGGTGGGCTTCGGCTGGGATGACCATGTCAGGCTCAGAGAAACTCTCGGAAGGATCAAAGGCAAGTTCCTTCTGTCCTACAACGACTGCCCCGAGATCCGTGAACTGTACGACGGGTTCAGCCTCTTCGACTTCTCCCGCACCCATTCGATGGCACAGCGGTATGAAGCCGGAAAGGAATTCAAGGAGCTTCTCATTGCCAACTACGATTACTACGAGCGCGAAAACGCAAAACCCAAGCAGCTCACGCTGTTCGACATCTACGGCGACGAGAACTACGACTACGAAAAAATATTAAAGGAGAGCATTATATCATGCAAAATCAGATGAAAAACCAGCCCCTCTTTGCGCTGGTTCCCGTGCCGTATGAGGCGCTTGTGGACGCAGGCATTGAGATCGGCGATCCCCTGCAGTTCACCGTTGAGAAAGGAAAAGTCACAATGGAGAAAATCTCTCCCGAGGACATGAACTTCGTCTGTGATGGCAACTGCGAAGGCTGTCCCATGCTCCTGCTCGACTGCACTGGCGAGTGTGCCGTCTGCCCCTGTAATAATTGCTGTGATGAAAGCGAGGTGTTCTAATATGGCTCAGATGTTCCGAATCCTTGGTAAGCGTGGACGCATTACCATCCCCTTTGAGATCCGCCAGCGCGTCGGATTCTCCTACAACGACATTCTCTCCTTCACGGAAGCGCCGGACGGCAGAACCGTGATCGTCAAGCGAGAGAAGATCTGCGACAACTGTGCGGCAGAAAAGCCGCAGAGGAAGGATGCCGAAGACACGATTACGCTCTTTGACTTCCTCAACAGTCTCTCCGACGAGCAGCAGAAGGCTGCCTTCGCCCATCTCAAGCTGAAATGGGATCGTGTGCAAGGAAGTGGTCTCTATGGCAGATCATAAGCTTCTTTACCGCTGGTCGCTGCAGGATGCCATCGCCCACAATGAGGTGCAGGATTGGCGAGACAGCTACAGAGAAAACTGCGACTGCGCCAGGGCCATTGAGCGATCCATCGCTGACCATTACCACGACAACATCCTCGAGAACGGTACAAAGGACATCATCGACCGTTACGGCTTCGACCGTGTGAATTGGGTGCTGGCAAATACCCTGCAGGAGAAGGCTCACGATGGCCGCTTCTCCCAGGATAACAAGCGATGGGCAAAGGGCTTCTTCATCCCGAGCGATGACGTGCGCTGGCACTTCTGCGTAGAGTCTCACCCCGGACTGACGGATCTCTTTATCAATCAGACTCGGGAGGCGTGGCAGAATCTCGGCCTGTTCGATGCCTCTCACTGCTCCGAAGATAACGACTATGCCGGAAAGCTGCTGATCCTCAAGCCGTCCGTTTTGAAGGACGAATTCAAGGCATCTGATTACCAGCTTTTCTATGCCGAAAGCGGCTTCGGCTGCAGTCCGACTGCCTCCGGTCGAAAGGTTTTCGGCAAGTTCCTCAAGGACGGTGAGAATACGAGTTTCAACCGAAGCGACTTCCTCGGCGTGATCAAGGATGAGTGCATCCCCGAATGGGCGGCCGAAAAGCTCGCCGAGCTTGAGCTTCCCGACGAGGATGAGTCCGAAGGAATCACGATGGGAGGTATGTAGGATGAGAACGAAGATCTATCAGATTAACTCTAAGCGGGACGTCAACCGTGTCAAGTTCGAAGGTCTGGATCTGCTGGAACGGTATCAAGGTTCCTCTGCCGTTGATCCCTCCATTTACGACGAGGTGTTCAACGCAGAGATAGATGAAACGGATCTCGAAGCGATCTATCAAAGATTCAATACGGTAGGACATCCCCTGCACCGAGGTCACTCACTGTCCGTCTCAGACGTGGTGGTGAACGACAACGGTGCTTTTTTCTGCGACAGCATCGGGTTTCAGCCCATTGCATTTGACGAGTCTCAGACTCAAAAGCCGGACAACCTCATGCGTGTCGTCTATGTCGAACCGCATAAGGCTCCCTATATCGCCGACGTCGCTCATACGCTTGAAGCGGAGCAGAAAGCGGTTGGTGATGGCTTGATCGAGCCGATTGACAATGATGACGGTACCTGTCTCGTGGGCAACGAGGAATCAAAGCTCCGGGGCATGGACGGAAATCGAAGGATCGGCGACGGTTCATCCATCATGGCCGGCCCCTTCTTCGTATGCGGCGACTCCGGCGAAACATTCAGAAGTCTCACTGACGAGGAGGTGACGAGATATATGGCTCGGTTCGCTGAACCGGAGGACATCAGTCCCGAAGAAGTGGAAGCCGATATGGGCTTCATGATCTATCCCATGTAACGAAGGAGGAATCCATCATGGCAACCAAGAAAACCACCGGAAAAGCTCCGGCGAAGGAGCAGAAACGCAGCACCCCGAGCATCTCGGCGCGGATCGACCGCCTCGTGGACTACGAAAACTCGAAGGTCAAGGCAATCGCCAGCGTCAACATCGGCGGCGCCTTTGCCATTCACGGCCTGCGTGTCATTGATTCGCAGAAAGGGCTGTTCGTGCAGATGCCGCAGAACTCTTTTCAGAAGGACGGCAAAACCGAGTATTCGGACATCTTCCATCCTGTCACGGCCGACGCTCGCAGTGAGCTGAACAGCAAGGTACTGGAAGCCTACGAGCAGAAGCTCGACGAGGTCGAGTCCGAGAACGAGGATCTCGATGAGGGCGAAAGCCTCGATGAGCAGGACGAGGATGCGCCTGCCTTCGGGCAGAGCATGTAGTTCCAAATTTTTTTCCGATTCTCGCTGGACTTCCCGCTTTTTGTCCGTATTCTTGTAGTTAGAGGTGATCCTACTATGAAAACAAAACTCCTAACCGCAATGATCGTCTGTGCGCTCCTAATCTCACTCACGGGATGCGCCGCGGACAAGATCGCATCGACGCCCACTCAGAACGTGGACGTCACAATGGATACGGAAACCGCCATAGAATCTGAGGGAGAAACCGAAGCCGTGACTCTGGCTGCTGAAACGGCAGAAAAAGATATTCCTGCCCAGCCCGCTTCAACGGAGGCACCGCAGACAAGCGAGACAGCGGAACCTGTCCAGCCAAGAGAATCGGAAGCTCCGAAACAGACAGAATCGCCCAGGCAATCCGAGCCGACAGAGGCTCCGAAGCAAGAATCTCCGAGCCAGCCCGCTGAGTCGGAACAGCCTGCGGAAACGCAGCCAGAACCGACGAAGCCTGCGGAACCGCCAGAGGAAACGGAACAGCCCAAGCCTATTGAGCCTCCAGCTCCAACAGAGCCTGCACCGACCGAACCGCCTGCTCCAACGGAGCCTCCCGCACCGACTGAGCCTCCTGCGCCGGTGGAAACAGAGCCTCCCGCAGAAACGCAGCCAAAGACCGCATACGATTATGAATTCGACATCAATGCGATCCGAGCCGACTGCATCGCCATCGGTCAGAGCATGGGCTATACGCTGAACACTTCGCTGACTCCTCAGAATGCCACATGGTGGAATCCGGTGACGGCATCGGAATCCAACCAAGGGAGCTCGCTAAAGTCGGCACTGGAACAGTATATCCGATTCCACACGGTCGCAAATCTCAGCGCCTACGGTATGGACGAGATCACAGAGTTCAACATCTGCTGCGAAGCACGAGGCGACGGATCATACGCCATCTACTTCGTATTCGCATAACGACAACCAAATACGGGACGAAGTCCTCTGCTGAAAAGCGGAGGGCTTTTTCTTTATCAAAATGAAAGGAATGAAATACGAGATGAATGCTATTCTCAAATCCAAGAGCACGAGACTGCTTTCGGCACTTCTGGCCGTTCTCATGATCGTTGCGATGCTTCCCACGAGCGCATTCGCATGGTCTGCTGAGGAAGGCACGAAATGCACCTCCACCTACGGTGATAAGTATCTCGGCTCTGACGGAGACAACTACTACAGCAAAGCTGGCAACACTCTCTTCTACAATGATGACGGAAGCTTCTATGTTTCTTATCACAGCGGCGGTGTTGCCAGGTATAAGTACCTGATGATTGACAGCAACGGCACGTCCCATCACGTGTACTGCATTGAGTCCGGCGTGTCCTACAACTACAGCGACACCTACAATTCCACCAGCGGTAAGAACAGCAAGTATTTTCAGAACCTGCCCATCGCTTCTCAGTTCGGAATTATGATGGCGCTGATGTACGGCTGGCACGACGGTGCGTCTTCTCCCGTTGCGGGAACGAATGTGGATGATTTCATCTACGCAACGCAGTGCATCATTTGGGAGTATCAGCAGCAGATCAGAACAAGTCCGACGACCCTTGCATCTGCCAATGGGGTTGACGCCAACCTGTTCTATGACACGCTGAAGAATCGACCCGCTGAGAAGTGCTACAACTGGATTCTGGATCAGATGTCCAAGCACTACGTTGTGCCGAGCTTCTCCTCCCGCAGCCAGAGCAACGCGCAGACCTATACAATGAAGTACGATCAGGCGAATGACAACTACAGCCTGACGCTCACGGATACCAACAATACCCTCGCAGACATCAATTTTTCCGAAAGCGGCATTACCGTCACCCGCAGCGGGAATCAGTATACCTTCACAAGCAAGAACATGATTTCCAACGCCGTGACGATCTCCGCACAGAAGAAAACCAACCTCGGCATGGGCAAGATGCTCATTTGGGGCTGCCCCGGCAAGCAGACGATGGCCTCTGGCGCGGAAGATCCCGTGTATTTCTATTTCAAGCTGAACACGGAAACCAAGGGCGTCGGTCACATCGTGAAAACCAGCGAGGACGGCAAGGTCGAGGGTATCAAGTTTACGATCACTGGCAACGGCGTCAATGAGACGGTTACGACCGGCAAGAACGGAACGGTCGATCTTGACCTGCTCCCCGGCACCTATACCGTGACGGAGCTTCCCGATGACAAGTATGAGACGCAGGCGGCACAGACTGTCACCATCGTCAGCGGCAAGACCTCTACCGTAACCTTCAACAACACCCTGCGCCGTGGTGACCTCAAGGTTACCAAGACCGCAGAAGACGGGCTCGTCGAAGGTGTGAAGTTCCATCTCTATGGCACTTCCTACTGCGGCTTGCCTGTAGATGAATACGCCGTCACCAATGCCAGCGGTATCGCTGTATTTGATGATGTGCTGATCGGCACCGGCTATACACTCGAGGAAGTCGGCACTCCCGACCGTTATATCGTCCCCGACAATCAGACGGCGGCTATCGAGTGGAACAAGGTCACGAACAAGAGCTTTGACAACGACCTGAAGCGCGGCGACCTCAAGGTCACCAAGACCGCAGAGGACGGCCTCAACGAAGGCCTGAAGTTCCACCTCTATGGCACCTCCTACAGCGGCATTCCCGTGGATGAATACGCCGTGACCGACGCCAGCGGTGTTGCGACCTTCAGCAACATTCTGATCGGCACCGGCTATACGCTCGAGGAAATGGATACTCCGATCCGCTATGTCGTCCCCGATAAGCAGACAGCGGCAATCGAGTGGAACAAAGTGACCAACAAGAGCTTTGATAACGTGCTCAAGAAATGGAATCTGACCGTTACCAAGCAGGACGTCGAAAACGGCTCTGCTCAGGGCGATGCAAACCTGGCGGGTGCTAAGTACGGCATTTTCAAGGGCGACGAGCTGATCGACACCTACGTGACCGACGCGGACGGCAAGTTCACCACCAAGTATTATGTCTGCGGCACCGACTGGTCGATCAAGGAGCTGGACAGCAGCGAGGGCTACCTCGTTACCCCCGGCAATGAGCAGATCGGCGTCGATCCCAAGAACTACACCGCAGAGTACAACAGCGAAGCCATGACACAGTACGAGCAGGTCAAGAAAGGCAATATTGCCATCATCAAGCATACCGATGACGGCCAGACGCAGATCGAGACCCCCGAGGAAGGAGCAGAGTTCGCCGTCTATCTCAAGAGCGCAGGTTCCTATGACAACGCCAAGGACTCCGAGCGCGATTATCTGATCTGCGACGAGAACGGCTTTGCGCAGACGAAGGATCTGCCCTACGGCAGATATACCGTCCAGCAGATCAAGGGCTGGGAAGGCCGCGAGCTGCTGAAGCCTTTCGATGTGTTCGTAAGCGAGGATGGAGAAACTTACCGTTATTTGATCAACAACGCCAACTTCTTCTCCTATGTGAAAGTGGTCAAGGTTGACAGCACCACCGGCAAGACCATTCCGGCTTCCGGCATCGGCTTCCACATTTATGACCCCTCCGGCAATCAGATTCAGATGACCTTCACCTATCCGACTGTCACAACCATCGACACCTTCTACACGGACGGCGACGGTATGCTGATTACGCCTGAAAAGCTGGAATACGGCAAGGGCTACTCGCTGGTCGAGGTATCGGCTCCCTATGGATATGTGCTCAACAGCGATCCCGTTTATTTCGACATCACCGAAGAAAACTCCACAGAAGAAAACGCTGTGACTGTGGTGGTCGTAACCAAGGAGAACGCGCCTCAGATGGGTGTCATCACCGTGGAAAAGACCGGTGAATATCTTGCCTCCGTCATCGATACGAAGGACAGCAAGCGCCTGGTTTACGAGGTCGGCGGTCTCGCCGGAGCCGAGTACACCGTGACCGCAGCCGAGGATATCTACACGCCGGACGGCACTCTCAGATACAGCAAGGATGAGGTCGTGGCTGTCCTCGTCACCGAGGCTGACGGCAAAGCCATGACCGAGCCTCTGTTCCTTGGCAGATTCAACGTCGTAGAGACAAAGGCTCCCTATGGCATGATCATCAATCCTACGGTTCAGACTGTGGAACTGACCTACGCCGGCCAGGAGGTGGAGATTACTGAAACTTCCACCGGCTTCTACAACGAGCGTCAGAAGATCGAGATCGACTTGAACAAGGTAATGGAGCAGAACGAGGTCTTCGGCGTTGGCAACAACGGCGAAATCACCTCGGTCAACTTCGGCCTGTTCGCAGCAGATGAAATCGTTGCGGCAGATGGCAGCAGCATCCCCACTGGCTGGGTGCTCGAAGTCGTTGAGTGCGACGAAAACGGCTATGCAGCCTTCAGCACCGACCTTCCCGTTGGTGCAAAAACCTATGTTAAGGAAATCAGCACCGATAAGCACTATATCCTCTCCGATAAGGAATACCCCGTGGTATTCGAGTACGCGGGCCAGGAAGTTGCTGCTGTTCACATCACCGTGAACGACGGCAAGGACATCCCCAATGAGCTGATCTACGGCACGATTAAGGGTTATAAGGTCAACAGAGAAACCGGCGATAAGATCTCCGGCGCTCTGTTTGGTCTCTTCCGTGCGGATGAAACCAGCTTCACGGAGGACAACGCACTGCTGACTGCTGAATCCGGCGAGGATGGCGTCTTCACTTTTGAGAATGTGGTGTACGGCAGCTATACCGTGCGCGAGCTGCGTCCTGCGGCTGGCTATCTCGAAAACGAGACTGTCTATCCCGTGACTGTGGATGAGAACGGCGACGTGATCGAAATCTCCGTAGTGAACGATCTGATCCCCGAAATCGGCACGACTGCCGCCATTGACGATGAGAAGGAAGTCTGCGCCACCGAGGTGTTCACGCTCACCGATACGGTCGAGTATAAGCACCTTGTCCCCGGCAAGGAGTATACCCTCAAGGGCATCCTTATGGATAAGGCGACCGGCGAACCGTTCCTCCAGAACGGAGAGCAGATCACTTCCGAGGTGACCTTTGTTCCCGAAGCTCCCTCCGGCAGTGTGGAGGTGCTGTTCACCTTCGATGCCAAGCTCATCAAGACGGATACGAGCATCGTCGTGTTCGAGAGCCTCTACAGCGACAGCAAAGAGCTGACCGTTCATGCGGATATCGAGGACGAGGCACAGACCGTAACCGTTATCGTCCCCGAGATCAAGACCGAGGCTTCTACCGACGGAAAGAAAGAAACGACCATCGGCGGCGAGATCACCATCGAGGATATCGTTTCCTATCACAACCTCACCCCCGGCAAGGAATACGTTGTCAAGGGAACGCTCATGAACAAAACCACCGGTAAGCCCGTGACGGTCAATGACGAGCCTGTGACTGCGGAAGCCGCATTCACGCCCGAAACCAGGGACGGCGAGGTCAAGGTGTCCTTCGCCTTCAATTCCTACGTCATCACTGAAACGACAGATGTGGTTGTGTTCGAAAGCCTCTATCGTGAGGACGTTGAGATCGCAGTTCATGCCGACATCGAGGATGAAGGTCAGTCTGTGAAGGTATACGTCCCCGAGATCAAGACCACTGCTTCTATCGACGGCAAGAAAGAAATCACCACCGCTGGCAAGGTGACGATTGAGGATGTGGTATCCTACACCAACCTCATCCCCGGCACCGAGTATACCATCCGCGGTACGCTCATGAACAAAACGACCGGCGAGGTCTTTACCGTGAACGGCGAGACGATCACCGCAGAGGTCAAGTTCACACCCGAAAGCAGGAATGGCGAGGTCAAGGTGACGTTCACTTTCGACGCTCACGATCTTACCACCAGCACTAAGGTAGTCGTATTCGAGAGCCTGTATCGTGATGATGTGGAGATTACCACGCATAAGGACATTGAGGACAAGGATCAGACCGTGACGATCACTCCTCCGCCCGACGTGCCTCAGACCGGCGACAACAGCAATCTCGGCGTGTGGATTGGGCTCGGCGGCATCGCCCTCGGCGGCGCCATCGCTTGTGTCATCATGTATTTCAAGAAGAAGAAAGATGACGGCGAGAAGTAAGAGGATTCGCAATGATGAAAAAGGTGTATATCTGCGCTCCGTTAGGCGGGGATATCCAAGGTAATCTCGAAAAAGCAAAGAGATACACCGAATACGCACTGAAGTGCGGCACTGCTCCGGTGGTGCCGCACTTCTATGCCCTCTGCCTAAACGATGATATCCCGAGCGAGCGTGAAATCGGGCTTTCCGCAGGAATGAGCCTGCTGTGGTTCTGCGATGAGCTGTGGATCTTCGGCGACGAAATCACCGAAGGGATGCGGCGTGAAATCGATTTCTGCAAAAATCTCAATATCAAAACCCGCGCTGTGAAAGACAGCGACATCAAAAAAGTATTAGGAGGATAATGCACATGAAAAAGAAATCTCTTCGGATCATTCTTTCCCTCGCGCTGTGCGTGATGGTCATGACCACGTTCAGCGTGACTGCGTTTGCGGCCGGCGATGTTTCCGGTGCCATCGAGAGCACCTGGAACGCCGCGAAGTCGCAGGTGCAGACCGTCGTCAACAACGTGGTTTTCCCCGTGATCGACATGATCCTTGCCATCCTGTTCTTTGTCAAGGTCGGCACCTCGTATTTCGAGTACAGAAAACACGGTCAGTTTGAGTTCGCTGCGCCCTGCATTCTGTTCGCCTGCCTCATCTTCACTCTGACCGCGCCTCTATATATCTGGACGATCCTGTAAGTCAGAGCGATGACCTTCTACGAACAGGAACTCAAAAAGCTGTTCGGCGGCAGCAACGTCATCCGTGACGCGAAGTACAGCGGCAAGACGCTCCTCGGTAGAATCGACGACGAACTGCGGGTAAAACTGCAGTTCGTCTACACCGGGACGAGAGATCACTACAATGCACTGCGGCTGAAGATCATCAACCGCACGGATGGCGAAGTTGACGCCGAAACCTTCAAATTCAGCGATATTCTCGGTGGCAATCCTGCGTATCAGAACAACCCGTTTGCGAGGGAAATCCACATTTGGGAGAACAACGGGAAAGCCGATTGGTACGGATACCGTCCTTCTCCTGCAGCCTATCAGAAGATCGCCGATACCGTGAACGATTATATTTCCATGTACCAGGAGGAAGACATGGGAATGACCTTATAACCCCTCTGGAAAGGACGGTGAAAACCTATGTTTGACTGGCTTGGAGATATATTCTCCGGCATCGGCAATGCCATTGGAGATACCATTGAGTATCTCGGCACACAGATTGCCAACACCATCTTTGACGCCATCCTCCAATGGTTCTATGAGATCATCTACGGCGCCGTTGCGGACTTCTTTACCATGATGGGCAACATGGGCGCTGAAATCTTTGACTTGTCCTGGGTGCAGGCCACAATCAGGCTTTTCACGCTGTTTGGATGGTCGCTCTTCGTTGCTGGAACGGTTGTAGCCATTTTCGATGTGGCGATAGAGTATCAGAACGGCAGAGCTAACATCAAAACCACAAGCATCAATATCCTCAAAGGCTTCTTTGCCTGCAGTTTGATCGGCGTGGTTCCCGTAGAGCTGTACAAGTTCTGCATCAGCCTGCAAAACACCTTTGCGCATGACCTGACAAGCATGGTAGCAGGCGGTCAAACCCTTGACCTTGCAGGGCAAAGCACATCTGTCTTGGAAGGCAGCTTTGCCGTGTCAACCCAAGTAACCTTCGGCCTTCTCAACCTTCTGTGTCTGATTGCTTTTGCCTACTGCGTGATCAAGATCTTCTTCCAGAATATCAAGCGCGGCGGCATCCTGCTCGTGCAGATGGCAGTCGGAAGCCTGTATATGTTTAGCGTTCCCCGTGGATACACCGACGGCTTCAACCAGTGGTGCAAACAGGTGGCGGCAATCTGTCTGACGGCATTCATGCAGACAACGCTGCTGTTCCTCGGTTTGCTCACTTTCCCGGATCACATGCTTCTTGGTCTCGGCATTATGCTTGCAGCCAATGAGGTGCCTCGAATTGCCCAGCAGTTCGGCCTCGACAGCTCTGTCAAGGTAAATATGATGAGCGTCGTTCATGCGACCACCACCGCCGTCAATCTGACGCGCAGCGTAGCCAGAGCGACCGGAAAGTAAGCGGAGGTACGACATGAAAGAAAACAATGAACTGACACGGGACGATATCGCCATCGACCATGACATGGAAGTCGACTGCGATGAAGGCCGCGAAATCGCCGTGTATATCGAAACGTGGTTCGATGTGGACAAGAAGTTCCACATCGATACCGCTTCGGATGATGACACATGGCTGAACATGTACGGTCGTTACAATCCCTTCGATGACACCCTGCGGATCGAGTGCGAGATCAGCCGTCAGGACAGCTCCTCGTATTTTGACTACGAGCCGACTAAGGCCGAAGCACAGCTCATCAAGGACATGATCGAAGAGAAGATTCAGGAGGACTACCATCAAACCCCGCAGGAGTTTTGCGAGGAATACTACGGCGAAGATCCGACGATTGGAGGAATACTATGACGCACTATATCTATCCGCAGAACCTCAAGGCCGCAGCGAACATGTGGCTATGGAGCCTGCGGGATTTCGCAATTATGGGCGTTGCCGCCCTGCTCTCCATAGTGATCCTGGTGGAGCTGCATCTGATGCTCCCCGCAGCCGCCACACTTTGCTATGGGTTTCTTACGATCCGCATGGATGATACGACAATCCTCGATTTCATCCGATATGCGGGTCGTTATTTTATCACCACGCAGCAGTACTACGAATGGAGGTGAGCAGCATGCCCAAGAAAGAAAAACTGCCCAAGCAAAAGAAACCGCTCAAGCAGGCGAAGCACGAGAAACAGCAGAAGAAAAGAAAAGGCCGCTCAGTGCAGGACTTCATCGGCGTGAAGACCTTCACCAAATACGGCCTTTTGACACAGAAGGGCGAGCTTCTGTTTTACCTGGTCAGCCCGACAAATATCTCGGTGCTGTCCTACGTAAACATCGAGATCAAAATCCGGCATCTGATGATGGTGCTCTCTTCGATCCCCGATATTGAGATCACCTGCACCGACTCGTCCGAATGCTTTGATGACAACAAAGCCTATCTCCACGAGCGCCTTGAATATGAGCAGAACCCGAAGGTGCGGAAGCTCATCAAGAAGGACATCGAGTTTCTCGACAACGTGCAGGTGGAGATGGCTACTGCCAGACAGTTCCTCTTTACCGCCCGAATCAAAGCTTCGAAGGACAAGCAGGTCTTCGATACAGCCAACCGTGTGGAGAAGATCATCTCCGAACAGGGCTTTGAGGTGAGAAGGATGCGCAAGGCAGACATCAAGCGGTTCCTCGCCCTGTATTTCGAGGCGAGCATGAACGGAGAACAGATGCCGGACATTGATGGAGAACAGTTCTATGAGGTGGACGAAGATGAAGAAGACGAAGCTTAATCCCAAGCATCTCTATGCGATTTTTGCCTTTCTGCTGTCGGCGGTCGTGGTCTTCTGCGGAGTTCAGATCTGGCAGGAGTACAGCAACCGCCAGAAAGACATCGACGCCTTTGCCGAGCTCTCAGAGCTTGCGGAGATCAAGGAGCCGGATGAGCCCAAAAAAGCAGCGGAGCCGGATACTGACGGAGATGCGGAGAATTCGGATACGGATTCGGATACCCAGGAGGAACAGGAAAACCCTGTTCTGACGCCGCGCCACGACATCCCGCTTCTGATTAGTCAGAACAGCGACTGCATCGGCTGGATCACCATCGACAACACCGCCGTGGACTATCCCGTGATGCACACCCCGGAATGGCCGCAGAAGTATCTGCGCATGAACTTCTATCAGCAGTACAGCGACTCCGGCGTTCCGTTTCTGGATTACCGCTGCACGCTCGAAAGCGACAACCTCATCATCTTCGGTCACAACATGCGCAACGGAACCATGTTCTCCTCTCTCAGAGAATATCTGAACGATGGACGCCTCTCCTCCAATCCGACGATCCTGCTGGAAACGGAGGACGGGGCTCACGAGTTCACCATCTTTGCGGTTGCCTGTGTAGATAAGCTCGACTCATGGTACAGCTTCATCGATGCAGAGTCTGAAGATGCTTTCAATGAAGCTGTCCAGAGAGTCATTCAAAACGCCTATTACACCAACGGGGATGCCCCCGTGTACGGCGACCGCCTTCTGACGCTGTCCACCTGCTATGGCAGCACCAGAAGCAGCCGTCTCATCATCATTGCAAAGGAGGAAAATGCAAATGTTTGGAAAACCGAAAGTGCTGACGCCGGCACAGATGGAGGAAATTCGGACGAAGGACTTCTTCGATATGATTTTACCCGGCTCCGTGAAATTCTTATCCGACCACTATGTTGTTGGCGACAGTTACCGTTCTGTGTGGGTTATCCGAGAATATCCCCCCTCCACTGAGGAACAGGCCATCCTGTCCCAGCTTGCTGACCGCAGCGGCGTGACGCTCCGCATCTATCACCGTCTGGTGGAAAGCATGGAACAGAGGAAGATCATTCAGAACGCCACCCGCCGAAATAAGCTCAAGAGCGGCGGCAATGACGTAAATGACACCATCGAGGCCGAAGGCAACTTGCAGGATGTGATCGAACTCCTGGCCAACCTTCGAAAGAACAAGGAACCGCTTCTTCACTGCAGCGTTTTCATTGAACTGAAGGCAAGGAGCATGGATGCCCTCAAAGAGCTTCAGAGCGATATTGCGATGGAGCTGACGAGATCCAAGATCTCAGTCGACAGGCTGACCTTACGGCAGAAAGAAGGATTCCTGTCCGTGATCCCGACCGGATACAATCAGTTCGGTGCGCAGTATGAACGAGTCCTTCCCGCATCCAGCGTGGCAAACCTCTACCCGTTCAACTTCTCGGGCAAGACCGACCCACAGGGACTGTATATCGGGCGGGACAAGTACGGCACGAATATCCTCGTGGACTTTGACCGCCGCGCCGAGGATAAGACCACAAGCAACGTCTTGATCCTCGGCAACAGCGGCCAGGGTAAGAGCTATCTGCTCAAGCTGATTTTGACCAATATCCGAGAGTCGGGCAAGGCAATCATCTGCCTGGACCCCGAGTCCGAGTATGAGGAACTCTGCAATGCCCTGGGCGGTTGCTATATCGACTTCATGAGCGGCGAATATACGATCAATCCCCTCGAGCCGAAGGCATGGACGGACAGCGTTGAGGACATCGACGCCACCACGCCGGAAGCGTTCAAGAAGGTGACGAGGCTGTCCCAGCACATCGCTTTCCTCAAGGACTTTTTCCGCAGCTATAAGGATTTCTCCGATACGCAGATCGACACCATTGAGATTCTGCTCTCCAAGCTGTATGCCCGCTTCGGCATTACCGACGCCACAGACTACAGCACGAAGAAGCCCACGGACTTCCCGATCATGGAGGACTTCTACAAGCTGTGCGAGGAAGAATTCTACAGCTACGACAAGCAGCGGAAGTACCTCTATACAGAGGACACCCTGCAGGACGTGTGCCTCGGAATCCATTCCATGTGCGTCGGTGCCGAGTCCAAGTATTTCAACGGACACACCAACATCACGGACAGCCACTTCCTCGTCTTCGGCGTGAAGGGCTTGATGGACACCAACAAGCGGCTCAAGGACGCCATGCTGTTCAACATCCTGTCCTTCATGAGCAATCAGCTTCTCGGTCAGGGCAAGACGGCGGCGAGCATCGACGAGCTGTATTTGTTCCTTACCAACATGACGGCAATCGAATATATCCGAAACGCTATGAAGCGTGTCCGCAAGAAGGACTCCTCGATCATTCTGGCAAGCCAGAACATCGAGGATTTTTTGATTCCCTCGATCCGAGAGTTCACAAAGCCCCTGTTCAGCATCCCCACGCATCAGTTCCTGTTCAACGCCGGACAGATCAACCCCAAGGAGTATATGGACGCCTTGCAGGTTGAACCGTCTGAGTTCGAGCTCATCAAATATCCCGAGAGAGGTACCTGCCTGTTCAGGTGCGGCAACGAGCGATATCTTCTGCAGGTCATCGCTCCCGATTATAAAGCCGCCCTGTTTGGCAAAGCCGGAGGTCGGTAATGAGCGCAACAGTAGCGGCGGCACTCAAGAAGATCGCCGTCGCCATACTGACCGACAAGAAGCTGCGAAAAACCTTCCTCGGGATTGTCCTCGGCATCATCGTTATTATCGTGATGCCCTTTGCCGCAATCATCGCTCTCTTTAACGGCGGCATCGACATCGATACAAACCGCCTGCAGACACTCGTTGTGCAGAATATGTCAGCGGAAGAACAAGCAAGGCTGCAGAGAGTGGAAGAACTCATGTATGAGATTGAAGATAAGATGACTGAGGCTGGCTTTGATAAGCAGCGAGTCAAGGAGGCGCAGGTGCTTTATGTGCTTGCGCTTTCTGACTTTTCTGAGGAAGCGGGGTTCGTGGACAAGTTGGTCGGGTGTTTCGCAGAAGGGCAATCGGATGCAGAACTCATTGCTGCTGTAAACGCAGCCTTCGGCACAGATCTGTCTGCAGAGGATTTTACGAAGGTGATGAGTGCGATCCGAGCCGTGTATATCTCGACGGCGGGATATATCGATCCGAGCACCAAAAACAATTTGGATCTCGTGCAGTGGGCAAAGAACGCATACTCCAGAGGCTGGGGCTACGTTTGGGGAACCTACGGACAGGTCTTGACGCGGAGCTTGTATAAGGCGAAAGCCGAGCAGTATCCCGACGAGGTCGGCGGCTATGCAGACTTCATAGAAGAACACTGGATCGGCGGACGAACTGCAGACTGCGTTGGACTGATCAAAGGCTACGGCTGGTTTAATCCCGAGACTGGTAAGATCGAGTACGGCACAAACGGCATGCCGGATATTGGTGCTGACACCATGTATGCAAACGCCGAGGAAAGCGGAACCATTGATACGATCCCGGAAATCCCCGGACTTGCCGTTTGGCACGAAGGGCATATCGGAATCTATATCGGAAGCGGACAGGTCATCCACGCCAGCGGAACGAAGGTAGGCGTCATCCAAACACCAATCGGCAACAGCGGTTGGACACACTGGTTGAAGATTCCGTATATCACCTATTACGACAACGACATCACGGAAGCTCCCAATGAAAAACACATTTGGGATGTCCTCTACGCCAAGATCGGCAACTCCTATGGTGTTGCCGGACTGATGGGCAATCTCTATGCGGAAAGCGGCTTGCAGCCCAACAACCTGCAGAACAGCTACGAGGAATCCCTCGGGTATTCCGACTCCTCCTATACGCAGGCTGTGGACAACGGCAGTTACACCAACTTCACATCCGACAGTGCAGGCTACGGCTTGGCGCAGTGGACGGTCGAGGATCGGAAAACGCCGCTCCTCGCATTCGCCAATGCACGAGGCTGTTCCATTGCGGATCTCGATATGCAGTTGGCGTTCCTCTGCGACGAGCTGGAAACAAAATTCCCGGGTGTACTATCCGCACTGAAGAATGCGAAATCAGTTCGGGAGGCTTCCGACTATGTACTGTTCAACTTCGAAGCACCGCTGGATCAAAGCGAAGCTGTGCAGGCACAGCGTGCTGCCAACGGCAGCGTCTACTACAGCCGATACGGTCAGTAATCTGATCGTATCGGCTCCAGTTTTTGATTGTGAGGTAAGAGATGGATAAAAACATACTGAAAAAGCTCGCCGACTACGCCGTGCGTGAAGGCACTGAGCATACGACCGACGGACGATGGTCTGTTTCCTACGACGAGCTGTACTACCACTTCGGTGAGAAAATCACCGATGCAAATGAAAACGGCAAATTGCTCGAAGAAGAATTGCGGCAGAGAGAGGAAATCACTGAGCTGATTATGACGGAGGACGCTATAGAGATGACCTATCATCTGGAACACTGTCCGAACTGTCAACAGGGCGGCATCGCCAGAGCTCTGAACCTCGTTTCTCTCATGGGCTGTAATATCTATGATGAACATGGTGAAGCACCTGCGGAGGATCTCTCGGATGAAGATCAGCCACAGGTGCTTTCTATGTGAGGGAGGTGCCTATGCTGATCAATGCGCAGCTCCGAAGCAAGCAGGAGGAAATCCAGCCCGTGCGCTGCGACATCGCTTGCATTGTGGAGCTCTCCAATGCGGAGTTCTATGACTTCCAATTCAACCCTCTTGCTGACTACGACTTCATCAAAGAACATCTGCCCGATCTGAAGACAGATGAGTTCCATGCCATCCCGTGCATGCTGGTGCTCGGCGAGGGTGTCGATGACGGCATCCTCGTTGATCCGCAGGGGTATGACTATGCCCGCTACACCGCATATATCCCGATGGCTCGGCAGCTCTTCCAGAACGAGCAGGTTGAAAGTGAGGATGAAGCCGTCGAGGAAGACGGTCTGGAAGAAGAACCCTTTCAAGGGATGACGATGTGAGGTGATGACCTGTGGCACACGGAAAAATGAAATCGGTGTACGGAATCTATAAGAAACACAGCCGCGATCAGTTCCTCGATGCAGCCGGTTACTATTCCTGCCATGTCCATCCCGAGAGCATTGACAAAACCATTGATGAAATGGAGTCCCGATGGTACGACGCAACGCATAGGCAGACCGAAGCTGAGAAGATGGTCGAGGACTACAACAACGGCCTCACCGTTCTCAATGACGCCAGCCTTGCTTATGTCGATACGGGATTCGGAATGACCATGTAAGGAGATGAATCCCATGAAGAAAATCTCTGTCAGCGTTTCCTATGATGAAGAAAAGCTCTCCACACTCAGACTGTACCTCGAACAGAAAGGAATGCAGGTCGAGGATGAGCTGACCAAATCGCTGGATACGCTCTATGCAAAGAACGTCCCCGCAGGCGTTCGAGAATTCTTGAATCTGCGCTCCGGCAATGCGGAGCCTCCCGCTCCGAAGGTGCGGAGGCAGAAAGTGGAGCCGAAACCTGCTGCGGAGGTGACCGATCATGACTGACGAAGAAATCGTTTTGTATTTTAACGAACACCGGCTTGCAAAGCTGGAAAGCTATCTCCTGAAGGACGGCAGCAGCGTCGAGCATGAGCTTCAGAATCTGCTCGACCGTTTCTATGAGCAGACTGTTCCAGAGCATGAGCGCATGGAGGTGGAAGCGCAGATCGAGTTAGAGAGAGAACGTGAAGCGGCACAGCGAGAAGCTTCCCGCCGCTTCGCCGTCGTTCATTTCCATGAAGGAGATGACGACTTTTTCTTTACCTCGGAACTTCGCAACAGCTTCTACAGCATCGCAAACCTGTACCGCTCCACGCTGAAGGACGAGGTCGGAAAATATACGCTGGACAGTATTGCGCAGTCGAACTTCAGCGGATGCCAGACGATCAACGATATGACGTTCTCCGTTCTGTGCAGCGCCATGCCAAATGATCCGAGAATCACTGCACTCGTTGAGTTTGACTTTAACCACAACATCATAAGCGTCTGTGAGAGCAGCGGCAATGCATGGAGGACGTACGACCTCAAAGATGTGTCGGCAGCTATGTATAAGGCTGAGCGCAAAGAAGGTCTGTCCCTGGATGCAAGGCACGAAATCTTTGCCGTCGCTCTCGAGGGTAAGGAGATCACATTCGATGAGAGCGAAGACGAGAGTCCCGACCTGCAGATGTAGCCCAACCTGAGGGCCGTGAAGCCTCTGTGTGGGCTTTTCCGACGCAGGACGGCCAGCACCCCCAGGAGAACACAAGCCGAATTTGAGGCGGTTTTGGGCAGACATTCAGACCGGAGATGATGCCCCGTCGAAGGATTGTCGACAGGGTCGAAAATCAAGCAGGTGAAAGAGGCGGTGCCGTAAAACGGCTTCCGCCTCGGCTCACAGCGGACGGCAACGCCGACCGCACAAGGGTTTTTGACGGTTTTGCCCCGAAAAGAATTACGGTGCCGTATTTCAGACTTTGACGCTGGGATACGGTGCCGTAATTCCCGAAACCGCCGACTTTACAAGGATATTTTGCGGTGCCGCAACAGGTGCCACCGCAGGAACAGGAGTGATACCGATGAATGATGAGAATACACCGAAGGAAAAGGAAGTGAAGCGAAGATTTCAGTCATGGCTGCGCCCGTCAACGATCAGGCTCATGGATCGCCTATATGAAGATGACAACTGCAAAAGCCGATCTGAATTCATAGAAAAGGCGGTTCGCTTCTATGCCGGATATCTCTCCACACAGAACGCCAGAGAGTATCTTCCCAACGTGGTGATCTCTACGCTGAAAAGCATCGTCGCGGAGAGCGACAACCGGCAGAACAGAATGATGTTCAAGCTCGCGGTGGAGATTGCGATCATGCAGAATCTCGTAGCTCTGCAGCAGGACATCGATCCGCTGTCGCTCGAAAGACTGCGTGGCGACTGCGTCAAAGAAGTCAAACGGCTCAACGGTTCTTTTTCTTTCGAGGATGCGCTTGACTGGCAAAAAGACTAACCGATGGCAAAGCTGATTACGAAGTTCAAATATCTGAAGCCGTCCGCAAGGCAAAGCGTCGGCGGCTACGCAAAATATATCGCTACTCGTGAAGGCGTGGAGAAAGTCGATGACACTTTCAAAACCGATCCCCCTACTGAGAAACAGAAAAAGCTGATTGAAAGAATCCTTCGTGACTTCCCGGACAGCAATTCCATGTTGGAGTACGAAGACTATCTCAAAGAGCCTACACTCGGAAATGCTTCTGAGTTCATCACCCGCGCCTTGGAGGACAATGCAAATGAAGCTCTCAACACCAAAACATACGCAGACTACATTGCGACACGCCCTCGCGCAGAAAGGTTTGGTTCGCACGGCCTGTTCACTGATGACGGAGTCCGTGTAAAGCTCGAAGATGTTTCAAGGGAGCTGAATGAATACGAAGGCAACGTGTGGACTGTGATCATTTCTCTTCGCCGTGAGGATGCGGAGCGCCTTGGCTTCAATTCCGGCGAGCGATGGCGGGATATGCTTCGGACTCAAACAGAAACAATTGCGAAGAACTTCAAAATTCCTGTGGAGGATCTGAAATGGTACGCCGCCTTTCATAACGAGAGCCACCATCCTCACGTTCATCTTATGGTCTACTCCTCCGAACAGGCGAAGCCCTACCTCACACAGAAAGGTATTATGAATCTGCGCTCTGCCTTTGCAAAAGATGTCTTTGCAGATGACCTGCTTTCCGTCTATGAAAAGCAGACGGAGCATCGGAATGCACTTCGCGCACAGAGCCGTGATGTGATTGCTGAAATCGTCTCTCGGATCAACAGCGGCGCCTATGATAATCCTGTGCTTGAAAACAAACTGCTCGAGCTTGCCGACCGGCTGTCAAAGACGAGCGGCAAAAAGCAGTACGGATATCTGAAAGCAGACGTCAAGGCTATCGTGAATGGAATCGTTTCCGATCTTGCCGCCGACGAGCGGATCACTTCTCTCTATGACCTGTGGTATAAACAACGAGAAGAAGTCATTAGTACCTATACAGAGGAAATGCCGAAACGGATTCCGTTGGTAGACAATCCCGAATTCAAATCGATCAAGAACGTGGTCATCCAAGAGGCGCTCAATATCTCCGCAGACAGATTGATCGTAGACGAGCAGGATGAGCAAGCCGAGATTGATGCAGAGACATCTGAGCCAGAATCAGATGAGGTTGAGGAACAAGAGTATGCTCCTGCGCCGAGATCAGTTCAGCGTTCCCGTATGTGGCAGTTATACCGGAATGCAAAAGAACTGCTCGACCGGGAGAACGACGCCTACGATTCGAACACCGCTGTGGATCTTCTGATCGAAGCGGCCGGACTCGGATGTGGCGTTGCGAAATACAGACTCGGAAAGATGTTCCTTCGGGGTGAGGATGTTCCGAAAAACATTGACTACGCCTTGCGATGGCTGGAAGAATCCGCATCAGAACACAATCAATATGCTGAATACCTGCTGGGGAAAACTTTTCTCCGTGGCGAAGACATTGATCAGGATATTCCTCGTGCAGAGCAGCTTCTGCGACGATCTTCGGATCAGGGCAACCGTTATGCCTCATATACACTTGGGAAAGCGCTCCTCGACGGAGAGCTTCTCCTGCAGGACATCCCCGAGGCAATTCGACTTCTTGCCAACTCTGCTGAAAAAGGATTTGCCGCCGGACAGTATCAGATGGGAAAGCTCCTCTATCGTGGCGAGGTTGTCCCACAGGACGTCTCGCGTGCAATAGAGTATTTGGAGCGATCCGCCGCACAGAAGAATCCCTATGCCGCTTATCTTGCCGGAAAGCTCAGACTCACAGAAGGAGAAGTCAAGGATGTCCTTCGAGCAATCCGTGACTTCGAGATTGCAGCGGAGAACGGTAACGACTTTGCAGAATACCAACTCGGAAAGATGTATCTCTACGGCAAAGAGGTCGAGCGGGATTATGAGAAAGCCATCGCCTATCTGTCATCTGCGGCAGAGCACGGAAATCAGTATGCTGAGCAGATCCTGCACAGCATCCATTCAAACCGCAATTGGTCTGCCGCACTTGGCTCGATCAGACTCCTGCATCATCTGAGCAGGATGATCCAAAACCAGCTTGAAGATGAGAGAAAAGGAAAAGCCGGAGCCATCGACAGAAAGCTCAAGCGGAAGATCGATGAGAAGAAACAAGCCCACGGTCTCAAGCAAGGATAAGGAGGATACCATGTCCACAAAATATGTTCACTTCACCGACGAGCAAAAGGAACAGGCTCGTCAGACAGATCTCTGTGAGCTACTGCGCTCGCAGGGTGAAAAGCTCAAGCGATCCGGCTCGGAATACGAATGGCAGGACGGATCACAGAAGGTCACCATTCGTGGGAACCTGTGGTTCCACCAGTATGAACAACAGGGTGGCGATGCCATTGACTTCGTTCGAAGGTTCTATAACAAGGACTATCCCGAGGCAGTAGAGTATCTGCTCGGCGGCTGCAACGGAACCCTTACCTTTTCGCCGCCGATTGAACGCACACCTCCAAAGCCATTCGTACTGCCTCCCCGCAACGATAACATGCGCAGAGTTTATGCTTATCTGCTGTCCCGACGTGGGCTGGATCGTGACGTGGTGTACACCTTTGCACACCGACAAATGATCTATGAGTCAGCGCAGTACCACAATGCCGTGTTCGTCGGCTTCGATCAGGACGGCGTCCCTCGTCATGCCAATATGCGCGGCACAGGAAGCGAAAGCACCTTCAAGGGCAACGCAGACAGCAGCATACCGGAGTACAGCTTCCACTGGACAGGTAAAAGCAAGTATCTTCTACTGTTCGAGGCGCCGATAGACATGCTGTCCTTTATATCCATGCACAAAAAGAATTGGCAGCAGCACAGTTACGCCGCAGCCTGTTCGGTGTCCGACAGAGTCCTGTTTCAGATGCTGAAGGACAATCCCAATATTTCGGAGGTGTTTCTCTGCATGGACAGCGACGAGCCTGGACAGACAGCGGCAAAACGAATCAGTGATAAGCTGTTCACACAAGGAATCAACGCAAGAATCCTCGTTCCCGAACACAAGGACTGGAACGAGGATCTTTTATATCTGAATCAAGAAGAATGCGAGGTGGAAGAACCGTGTCAGGTATTACAACTCTGATCATCGTTGGAGCCGTTATGTTTAGCGTCCTCGGCGGAATCACACTGCTGGCGTATGTATACAGCCTCAACAACATCAAATCCAAGACGGTCGGCGACGGCCAGCATGGAACTGCCCGCTGGATGACCAAAGGCGAGCAACGAAAAATCTATAAACACATTCCTTTTACACCTGAGAAATGGCGGGAGCAAGCCAAGAACGGTAAGACTCCCACAGGTGATGACGGCAAAGCTCTTCCCCAGGGCATCGTCGTCGGATGCACAGGAAACACCACTGCAATGGTGGACACCGGCGACGTCCACGTGCTTATGATCGGTGCGGCCGGCGTCGGCAAAACCGCCTTCTGGCTGTACCCCTGCATCGAGTATGCCTGCGCCAGCGGGATGAGCTTCCTGTCCACAGATACCAAAGGCGATGTCATGCGCAACTACGGCAATATTGCAAAGGGCTACGGCTATAATGTTTCCGTGATCGATCTGCGAAACCCGACTCGTTCCAATGGCAACAACCTTCTGCACCTGGTCAATAAGTATATGGATCTGTACCAGGCGAATCCCGATACCCTCGTCTACAAAGCGAAGGCTGAGAAGTATGCGAAGATCATCTCCAAAACCATCATCCTCTCCGGTATGGATGCGGCGAGCTTCGGTCAGAACGCCTACTTCTACGACGCAGCCGAAGGACTCTTGACGGCAACCATCCTGCTGGTTGCAGAGTTCTGCAAGCCGGAGGAACGGCACATCGTATCCGTGTTCAAGATTATCCAGGAACTGTTGGCTCCATCGGGAAAGAAAGGAAAGAATCAGTTCCAGCAGCTCATGGAGATGCTCCCCAATGATCACAAGGCCAAGTGGTTTGCCGGAGCCGCCTTGAATACGGCCGAGCAGAGCATGGCGTCCGTCATGTCAACAGCACTGTCCCGACTGAACTCCTTCCTGGACTCTGAGTTGGAACAGCTTCTATGCTTCGATACGGAGATTGACGCCGAGAAGTTCTGCCGCGAGAAGTCTGCCATCTTTATCATCATGCCGGAGGAAAACCCCAACACCTTCTTCATGATCTCCCTTATCATCCAGCAGCTCTACCGTGAGATCCTGGCCGTTGCAGATGAGAACGGCGGTCAACTCAAGAACCGCTGTGTGTTCTTCTGCGATGAGTTTGGTACACTGCCGAAGATCGAATCCGCGGAAATGATGTTCAGCGCATCCCGATCCAGACGCCTGCAGATTGTCCCGATCATCCAATCCTTTGCCCAACTCGAGAAAAACTACGGCAAAGAGGGCGGCGAGATTATCGTGGATAATACTCAGATCACGCTGTTCGGTGGCTTTGCGCCAAACAGCTCGTCTGCAGATACACTGTCTAAAGCCCTGGGTAGCCGCACAGTTATGTCCGGATCGGTATCCAGAAGCAAGAACGATCCCTCTGAATCCCTGCAGATGATGGAGCGGCCGCTCCTCACACCCGATGAGTTGAAGTCCTTGCCCAAGGGTGATTTTGTTGTGATGAAGACCGGCGTCCACCCTATGCGAGTCCATCTCAAGCTGTTCTTCAAATGGGGTATTGAGTTTGACAAAGACCATCCCTATACAGTTGCTGAGAACGGCAATCGGAGGGTGCAGTACGCCAACAAAGCGGAACTGATGGATGGTATCGTTAGGAAGTATCATCCTGAAGCCCTGCTCGAAGGCGACGCTTCCGGTGAAGGCGGCGAGATGACAGAACCCAAGCAGACAGAGGCAAAGAACCATCAGCCTCCTAAAAGCAATCGGAACAGAAGCAGACAGCCGAAACCCCTTCCCGAGCAAGCAGATAAAGACGGCAAGAAAGGCGGCTCACAGCCGGCAGAGAAGCAAATGACTGCTGAACCAGAGCCGGAACATGTGCCGCAGGAGGTGTCTGATGGGCAGACTTGATTTTCTGTATAGAATGGATCTTCCTCACCGCGCGAAATCCGTCTATATCTATCTTGCAGACAGAGCTAACAAAGACGGCAAATGCTGGCCTGCAATCCCTACCATTGCCCGTGAGCTCAAGCTGTCGCAGTCTACCGTGCGCAGAGCTCTACAGGATCTACGAAAAGCGGGACTTCTGGAAACCGAGCAGAGATATCGGAAGCATGGCGGCAAGAGCAGTTTACTCTATTCGCTGAAACGATGATTTTTTCAATACCATCTTTCACCAAGGGGGACGTCTGCCCTCTTGATGGAAGGTGGTACCTTTCATCATGGATGGAGAAGGCGAACTTCCCACCTGAAAAGATACTACAGCAGAATAAAGAACACAAAAAAGAATGCCACCCAAAGAGGGCGGCATAAACGGCAATGGCAATGCTGGTTAACTGTGCTTTATCATTGTCTCAATGACGGCAAAAATCTTTTCTCTGTCGTGTTTTGAAAGGTTTCTCAGTTTGTCATTCAACAAGGAGCTTTTCACTTCATACCCTGTTTCGAGAACATCGTGCAATACCATATCCGCCGATACTCCCAGGGCATTCACAATGCTGATGAAAGATTCAAGGGACGGGATCTTCTCCCCCCTTTCCACCATCCCGATATAGTTAGCACTAAGGCCGGCTCGTTCAGCCAGGTCTTCCTGCCTCAGTTTTTTCTCCGTTCGGAACTTTCTGATATTTGTTCCGATAGAATTATACTGCACCTCTCCACCTCCTATTAGTGTGGAACTATCACTAATAGTATAGGTTTTGAGTGTGCTCCTATACACAAACTATACGGCAGACGAAATAACCAATAGTGTGGAAATGTTCATTATTATCTGATATACTGTATTAAAGAGTCGATGGGAGTGGTACGGTATGAAAGATAAAACAGCTTGCTTTACGGGTCACAGAGACATTCCCCCTCTAAAGCGCCCAGGGATAAAGCATCGTTTGGAAAGAGAAATAGAAAAAAGTATTCAAGCTGGATATGTGTATTTTGGTGCCGGTGGAGCGTTGGGCTTTGATACGCTTGCAGCTCAAACGGTTCTGAAATTGAAGGGCCGTTACCAGGATATAAAGCTTATTCTTGTCCTTCCATGCAAAACACAAACCTCCGGCTGGAAACAGACGGATATAGATGAGTACGAGCGGATAAAGGCGGCAGCCGACAAAGTCGTCTTTACTTCAGAAGTGTATTATCGCGGGTGTATGCACAAGAGGAACCGGCACCTCGTGGATAACAGTAGTCTGTGTATTTGTTATCTGACGGAAGATAGAGGCGGGACATACTATACCGTTAACTATGCAAAAGAAAATGGATTGAAGATAATCAACATAGCGGAATAGGCACCATTTATAGAGACATCATTGAGCAGTAGATGGATTATTGACTGTCTACTGCTTTTATAGTATCACGCCCAAACAGTAACAGGTGTAAGGAATTAGTCGCACCTAAGATATTTTGAGCTTGCATTTTGACTGAAAGCATTGAAAATAAACGATTCTTGTGGTATTATATAAAATGTATTGTTGTGAGTGGCTTGTAGAAGCCCATCCTATAAGTCTGGAGGTATCTCATGAAAGTCCGTTATGATAAGCTTTGGCGTTTGATGAAGGACAATAAATTGAAAAAGACAGACCTTGCGAAAGCTGCAGAGATAAGCTCCTACACTATGACGAAGCTCAATCATGATCATCCAGTAAGCATGGAAGTAATGATAAATCTTTGCAAGGTGTTCCATTGCGATATTGGCGATCTGATGGAAGTAATCGAAGAAGACTAAAACCAAGATAGATCAGGAGGCAGTTATGGCGGAAAAGACTAATGCCAACATCGGCTTTGAAAAACAACTTTGGGACGCAGCCTGCGTCTTGTGGGGACACATCCCCGCAGCAGAGTATAGGAAGGTCATTATTGGTTTGATTTTCCTTCGGTACATCTCAACCGCGTTTGAAAAGAGGTACAACCAGCTCGTTGCTGAAGGTGACGGCTTTGAAGATGATAGAGACGCTTACGAAGAAGATAATATCTTCTTTGTGCCGGAGGCAGCTCGTTGGAGTACGATTGCCGCTGCTGCCCATACTCCTGAGATTGGTATTGTGATTGACAATGCCATGAGAGCTATCGAGGAAGACAACAAGAAACTGAAGAATGTCCTTCCTAAAAACTATGCAAGCCCGGATCTCGACAAGCACGTCTTGGGCGATGTGGTGGACATTTTCACGAACAATATCAAGATGAATAGCACAGAGGCAAACGAGGATTTGCTCGGTCGTGCTTATGAGTATTGTATTGCTCAATTTGCCGAGAAAGAAGGCGTCGGCGGCGGCGAATTCTATACGCCGTCCAGCGTTGTCAACACTCTTGTTTCGATCTTGAAGCCTTTTGCAAACTGCCGTGTATATGACCCCTGCTGCGGCTCAGGCGGTATGTTCGTTCAGAGCGCAAAGTTTATTCAGGCTCATTCCGGCAACCGTGGAGCTATTGCTGTTTACGGTCAGGAAGCAAATGCTGACACTTGGAAGATGGCAAAGATCAATATGGCTATTCGTGGTATTGACGCCGACTTCGGCGCTTATCAGGCAGACACATTCACGAATGACCTTCACCCCACTTTGAAAGCGGACTTTGTTCTTGCCAATCCTCCTTTCAACTATCACCCGTGGAATCAGGAGAAGTTGACCGATGATGTGCGTTGGAAGTATGGTCTTCCTCCTGCCGGCAACGCCAACTACGCTTGGATTCAGCACATGATTCATCACCTTGCCCCGCACGGCAAGATCGGTCTTGTGCTTGCTAACGGCGCACTTTCTACTCAGAGCAGCGGCGAAGGCGAAATCCGCAAGCGCATTATTCAGGACGATTTGATCGAAGGTATCGTTGCGCTTCCGACTCAGCTTTTTTACAGCGTAACAATTCCCGTTACGCTGTGGTTCATTACAAAGGGTAAAAAGCAAGCAGGAAAGACGCTGTTTATTGACGCCCGTAAGTTGGGCTATATGGTTGATCGCAAGCACAGAGACTTCACCGAAGCCGATATTGCCAAGATTGCAGATACCTTTGAAGCATTCCAGAACGGAACGCTGGAAGACGTAAAGGGCTTCTGTGCTGTTGCCACGCTTCAGGATATTGAGAAGCAGGATTACATTCTGACTCCGGGACGTTATGTTGGTATTGAGGAGCAAGAAGATGACGGCGAACCCTTTGAAGAAAAGATGGCTCGACTGACTTCCGAACTCTCCGATATGTTCACAAAGTCTCACGAGCTTGAAGACGAGATCCGCAGAAAGCTGGGGGCAATTGGTTATGAAATCTAACCTCTCAACGATATGCGATTATAGGAAAGGCAAGGTTGACGTTGCAACGTTGACCCACTTGAGTTATATCTCTACGGAAAATATGCTACCGAACAAAGGCGGCATTACCTCGGCTGCTTCGCTTCCTACAATTAGCCAAACTCAGGAGTACCGAAAAGGCGACGTGTTGGTTTCCAATATTCGCCCGTACTTCAAAAAGATCTGGAAAGCAAAAACCGATGGGGGCTGTTCAAACGACGTATTAGTTTTTGCCGCAAAAGACGGAACTGATCCGGATTTTTTATACTATGTATTGGCTGACGACTCATTCTTTGAATACTCGATGGCAACATCGAAAGGAACGAAAATGCCTCGTGGAGACAAAACATCAATTATGAGGTATCAAGTTCCGGCTATTGATATTTCTACTCAAAGGAGGATTGCAAGCATTCTGCGTTCACTTGACGACAAGATTGAGTTGAATACAGCGATAAACAATAATTTAACTGAGCAAGCTCGTTCCATCTATCAGTCGTGGTTCATTGATTATGAGCCTTTTGGCAGAACAATGCCCTTAGACTGGATTCCTTCGTCATTAGGTGGCGTTGCAACCATGAAAACGGATAGCTGGTCACCCTCTAAAAACCCTGAAACAATCGTAGAACATTACAGTATTCCTGCTTATGACGAAAAGCATTATCCCGTGTTTGAGATTGCTTCCGGAATAAAAAGTAACAAGTACATCCTCACGCCCGATTCGGTGATGATTTCAAAGTTAAATCCTGATACTAAGCGGATATGGCGTCCTATGTGCCTTTCGGCACATCCTATTTGTTCGACTGAGTTTATTGTTTATGAAGCAAAGAAAGCCGCTCAAAAGGATTTTGTCTATTCCATACTTGACAGTGCACCGTTTCTCAACTTCCTTTGCTCGCATACAACTGGATCGACAAACAGCCGTCAACGGGCAACGCCTAAAGCTACGCTTGATTTCCCAATCATGCTGCCTCCCGATTCTATTATCGAGGAATTCTGTCAGATTGTGTCTCCAATGTATGACTTGATTTCCAAGAATATTATCGAAAATCAGTCGTTAGCAAAGGCTCGTGATATCATGCTCCCCAAGCTCATGAATGGAGAGCTTGATGTTTCTGACCTCTAAGCCGCTAAATTATTGTTTAGTAAACCGCTAATAACTCCCACCAACGGCGGGAGTAACCAAAGGAACTGCCGTTGAGTAGTCGTTCTCTTGAGACTAAATCAAAGGAGAATCAACGATGAAAGACGCAAAGATTGCAGAGGTATTGCAGGAAATGCTGCCGTACCTCGATAACTCGCAAATGGAACAGCTACAACGAGTGCTTCAACACACCTTTTGGAACTGCTCCGTGGAAGAAAAGCAGGACGGGGAGCCGTCCGAACAGACACCAGATATGGTTGATCTGTTTCTCGCTTCAAAGCGTGTGGAGGGTTGTTCTGAAAAGACGCTGACCTACTACAAAGCGACTATTGAGGCATCAATCAATGAGATTGGGAAACAAATCAGACATATCACCACCGAGGATCTCCGTTCATATCTGACGGAGTATCAAAGAAAAAGGCACTCAAGCCGAGTGACGTTAGACAATATCCGGCGTATTCTATCAAGCTTCTTCTCTTGGCTGGAAGATGAGGACTACATACTGAAAAGCCCGGTGCGTCGGATACATCGGGTTAAGACCTGCACCGTAATCAAGGAAACTTATACCGATGAAGCCCTTGAAACGATGCGTGATAATTGCACAGAGCTAAGAGACTTGGCTATGATCGACCTTCTCGCTTCCACAGGGATGCGTGTTGGCGAGATGGTGCTTCTCAACCGGGAGGACATCGACTTCAACGAGCGAGAGTGCATTGTGTTCGGTAAGGGGGATAAAGAAAGGCTGGTGTACTTTGACGCAAGGACGAAGATACACCTACAGAACTACCTTGCAAGCAGAACAGATACGGAGCAAGCATTATTCGTTTCTTTGAAAGCACCCCACAAGCGGCTCCAGATCGGCGGTGTGGAATCAAGACTACGGGAAATGGGAAAACGCCTTGATATTCCAAAGGTTCATCCACACAAGTTTCGAAGAACGCTTGCAACCGTCGCAATAGACAAAGGGATGCCGATAGAGCAGCTCCAGCAGCTCTTGGGGCATCAGCGGATAGACACCACGCTGAAATATGCGATGGTCAAACAGAGCAACGTCAAGTTGTCTCATAGAAAGTACATCGGGTAAGGAAGGTGCAAAAATGGCTGAAAGGAAGGCAATCCGATTAGGTAGTGTGGTCAGGACGAATGTTTCTACCTACTCTGAAAAGGAAGGCTGGGCGTTTGTCAATTATCTTGACACTGGAAATATCACACAGGATACCATTTCAGAGATACAGCGTATCAATGTCGGAACAGATAAACTTCCAAGTAGAGCAAGGCGTAAAGTGCAAATCGGAAACATCATATATTCGACAGTTAGGCCGAATCAGCTCCACTATGGGTTTATTAAGTCTCAGCCGGACAATTTCCTTGTGTCAACAGGATTTGCGGTAATTGATGTAAATGAAAAAGAGGCTGTCCCTGAGTACATCTATTATTTCCTCACTCACAGGGATGTAACCGAAAGATTGCAAGCCATAGCAGAACAAAGCACTTCTGCTTATCCTTCAATTAAGCCGTCCGATATTGAAGACTTAACAATAGATCTACCACCCATTGAGGAGCAGAGAAAGATTGTCGGTCTGCTAAAAATGCTTGATGGCAAGATAAAGCAGAATACGGAGATAAACAATAATTTAGCGGCTTAGAGTTGGATGTTGGAGACATCCAGTTCACCGGACATCAATTTTGGTAAGAGCGCATCCCTCAATGCGGATAACTTTTCATTTTCAAGTCGATTGTTTAAATATCTACCCAGCAACGGATGAACCTGCTCTTGCCACTTCAATTGCTCCTGCATCGGCGGACATTTGAACGGTATCTTTTTTAGATTTGACGCAGGTTGAGCTATTGATGGCACACCCGTCTGATTGGCATAAGAAAGCAGCTCATGCTGTCCAGATGCACTGTGGAAGAACATAAGTAGGAATTCCGGCACAACCTTTGTCGCATCACAACGCAGATAAAACTGTCGTTGTGATAAAACATAACGATCATATTTGCATCCATCGGGAATCATTGCTACTTGCCCTATATTGCCAGCATGAGTGAAAATAAGGTCATGAGGATACACAATTGAATTTTTCAGGCGTTCTGCGTGTTCCTCAGTGATGTAATTGAATTCAGGCTCTTCCAGAAAGTAGCCACGCAGATGGTTTCCACTGATAATAGGTACACCCTCTGGAACAAAAGTGGAAACCTTGATATTTGAGCCAAAAGGTCCCATAGCTACTTTCTCTGCTATATCCAGGATTGTAGCGGTTGGCCACTCCGCTTCTTGGAGGAGATGCTCGTATAGAGCGATTGCCTGCTGAAGTAAATTATTGTTTGATGTTGGAAGGAGGTGAATACAAGTGCGAGCAAGATACGACGAGAACGGAAAATTGATTGGCTCTTACAATATGATTTTTGATGATGTCCCTGATGATTATCAAATGGGAAAGTTCTTGCTTTCGGGTCAAGTTCCAGACTTGTCCTTCTTGGGCGTAATGAAACATCTTCGGAACATCAAAGTTGCAGATGAGTTTGAGGACAACGACTACTACTCAAAAGAAGTGCTGTCTCACTTAGCGAATGACTACTTGTATTCAGCTCTCCTTCTTCATAAGGGGATTCTTGCTGATCGAAGCACTGAGGTCGTTTCCTTGTACCTTATCCCATGTGCCTACCTCTGTAAGCATTCTGTTGAACTTAAACTCAAGGAGTGTCTATTAGAAAAGTACGGACGAATAGAACAATCCCATAGCGTTGCCAAGCTCTGGAGCGTATTGAATGAAAAAGAACTGGCGCAGTACGGCGTTATTGATTCGTTCATCCAAGAGTTAGAGGCAATGGACAAGAATGAAATGGCTCTACGCTACGGAGTATCCGTAAAACTGGAGCCGTTGCAGGAAGAATTCAAATTTGACATTGATATGCTTCTTGCTAACACAAAGTATTTCTTCAACGTAGTAGATGAATTCATCGTCTGTAAATATAGATACCGGGTAAAGGAGTGAGCTTCAAATGGCAGGATTATATACCGAAGCTGATTATGAAAACTCTGTTGTAGAGTTATTCAAGAACATGGGCTACACCTACGTGTACGGCCCTGATATTGAGAGAGATTTCAAGAGTCCGCTCTATGATGATGTGCTTGTGGAGTCCCTGCACCGCATCAATAAAGGGCTGCCTGAAGACGCCATCACCGACGCTCTCTATAAGCTCAAGAACTTTGAGAACGGAGAACTCGTACAAAAGAATGCCGTGTTCATGGATTACCTCCAGAACGGTATTCCGGTTCGCTATGTTGTAAAGGGAGAAGAACGGGCTTCTATCTGCTACCTTGTGGACTATAAGAACCCCGAAAACAACTCCTTTATCGTAGCCAATCAGTGGACTTTCATTGAAAACAGCAATAAGCGCCCCGATGTGCTTCTGTTCTTGAACGGTCTGCCCGTTGTTCTTGTGGAGCTGAAATCTCCTTCCCGTGAAGAAACCGACGCTTCGGAGGCATATCTCCAGATCAGGAACTATATGCAGGAGATCCCTTCAATGTTCGTTTATAACGCTATCTGCGTTATGAGCGACCAGCTTACAACCAAAGCGGGAACGATCACTTCCGGCGAAGACCGCTTTATGGAGTGGAAAACGAAGGACGGCAGCTACGAGAATACTCAGTATGCTCAATTCGACACCTTCTTTGAGGGAATGTTCGAGAAAGAACGCCTTCTTGACATTATCAAGAACTTCATTTGCTTCTCAAATGAGGGATTAAAGAGCTTCAAGATCCTCGCAGGATACCATCAATACTTTGCTGTTCGGAAAGCAGTTGCGTCCACCAAGAAAGGCACCGAAACAGACGGTAAAGGCGGCGTCTTCTGGCATACTCAAGGCAGCGGCAAGTCTCTGTCTATGGTCTTCTATGCCCACCTTCTCCAAGAAGCTCTGGACAGCCCCACCATCGTAGTTCTGACCGATAGAAACGACCTTGACGACCAGCTCTACGGACAGTTTGCCAAGTGCAGCAAGTTCCTGCGTCAGAACCCGATCCATGCAACCAGCAGAGAGCATCTGAAAAACCTTTTGGACGGTATTCAGGCAAACGGCATTATCTTTACGACAATGCAGAAGTTTGAAGAATCCCATGAGCCGCTTTCTGAACGCCGTAACATCATCGTTATGGCAGACGAAGCGCACCGTGGACAGTATGGACTTGCTGAGCGCATTAAGATCACTACGAATGAGGAAGGCGAAGAAATAGCGAAGCGAGTTGTCGGTACGGCTCGTATCATTCGCAACAGTCTTCCCAACGCTACATATATCGGCTTCACTGGCACTCCGATTTCCTCTAAGGACCGCAGTACCCGTGAAGTTTTCGGTGATTATATCGACATTTACGACATGACTCAGGCAGTTGAAGACGGCGCAACCCGCCCTGTCTATTATGAGAGTCGTGTTATTAAGCTCCATCTTGATGAGGCAACCTTGCAGCTCATTGATACTGAGTACGATATTATGGCGAACAACGCTGATCCTCAGGTCATCGAGCAAAGCAAGCGGGAGCTTGGGCAAATGGAAGCTGTGCTTGGCAATGAACAGACGATCAATTCCCTCGTAGTAGATATTCTCGATCACTATGAGAATAACCGAGCCAACTTACTGACCGGTAAAGCTCTGATAGTCGCTTATTCTCGTGCGATTGCAATGAAGATCTATAACCGCATTTTGCAGCTCCGTCCGGGTTGGACAGAGAAGGTCGCTGTGGTTATGACTGAGAGCAACAAGGACCCTGAGGAATGGCGTAAAGTTATCGGAAATAAACACCACAAGGACGAGCTGGCAGTCAAGTTCAAGGACAATGACAGCCCGCTTAAAATCGCCATCGTCGTTGATATGTGGCTGACCGGTTTTGATGTGCCGTCCCTCGCCACGATGTATGTTTACAAGCCGATGCAAGGCTACAATCTCATGCAGGCAATCGCTCGTGTAAACCGTGTCTTCCGTGACAAGGAAGGCGGGCTTGTCGTTGACTATGTGGGCATCGCTTCTGCTTTGAAACAAGCAATGAACGATTATACCGTTCGTGACCGCAAGAACTACGGTGACACGGATGTTGCTAAGGTTGCCTACCCGAAGTTCCTCGAAAAGCTCTCCGTTTGCCGAGACCTGTTCCACGGTTACGACTACACGAAGTTTACGACGGGAACCGACCTTGAAAGAGCCAAGACGATCAGTGGTGCAGTCAACTTCATCATTGCTCGTGAAAAAGATGAAGACAAAGACACATTCGTTAAAGAAGCACTTATGCTCCATCAGGCGCTTTCCCTTTGCTCCTCTCTTGTAGATGAAGCAATGCGCTTTGAAGCTGCTTTCTTCGAATCTGTTCGTGTTCTTGTTGTTCGACTTACCAATCAAGGCGGCGAGAAAAAGATTTCTCTGCCCGAAATGAACGCAAGAATCAATGAACTTCTCAAGCAGAGCATCAAAAGCGACGGCGTTATCAATCTGTTCTCAGATGTGAATACAGAGTTCTCACTGTTCGACCCTAAGTTTCTTGAAGAAATCTCCAAGATGAAGGAGAAGAACCTTGCAGTCGAGTTGCTGAAAAAACTGATTGCAGAACAGGTATCTATTTACCGGCGTACTAACGTCGTTAAATCGGAGAAGTTCAGTGAAATCATGCAGCGGGCGATGAACTCTTATCTGAACGGGATGCTTACCAATGAGCAAGTCATAGAAGAAATGATGAAGCTCGCAAAACAGATTGCTGCAGCTCAGAAAGAAGGCGAAAAGCTGGGCCTGACTGCTGACGAGCTTGCTTTCTATGACGCACTGACAAAGCCTCAGGCTATCAAGGACTTCTATGAAAACGAAGAACTGATTGCCATTACAAAGGAACTCGCAGAAACTCTTAGAAAGAACCGCACGATTGACTGGCAGAAGCGTGATTCTGCAAGAGCTAAAATGCGTATGATGATAAAGAAGCTGCTGAAAAAGCACAAGTATCCGCCTGAGGGAATGGACGATGCTGTTCAGACCGTCATGACGCAGTGCGAGCTTTGGACAGATAATGCGGATTTTTCCTAAAATACGAGGTGTTTCATGGATATAAAGGCAAAGCTTCGCCCTTTCTATGTGGCTAAAATGCTCTATGAGCAGACAGACGAGGATCATTATCTGACGATAGCTCAGATTATGGAGCAACTCGAAAAGGACTATGGTATTTCAACCTCTCGCGGAACTGTGGGCGATGACATTAAAGCGCTCCAAGAACTCGGAGTTGAAATTGAAGTTGTTCCTTCGACACAGAAGCGTTTCTCGCTCATCGGTCGAAGATTTGATCTGCCGGAGCTCAAGACATTGATTGACGCTGTTGAGTCTGCCAGATTCATTCCTAAGGAAAAAAGCGCAGCTCTGGTTGAGAAACTTAGTTCGCTCACAAGCCAGCACAATAAAGAGAAGCTTGTTCGAAATGTTGATGTAGAAAATCGTATCAAAGCCGACAATGAAAAGATCTTCTATATCATGGAAGCAATGAACGACGCTATTAACACCAAGAAAAAGGTGTCTTTCCAATATTTTTCTTACAATGTCCGAAAGGAGCAGAAGCTGAAATACGATGGTTACACTTATGTGTTCAGCCCATACAAGCTAATCTGGAATGGCGATTATTATTATGTAGTTGGGTATTCCGAAAAGCATAAGGGCATTGGTAGTTTCCGTATAGATCGTGTCGCTCGATGCCCCAAAATACTTGACGAAGATGCTGTACGACCACCAAAGGGCTTTGATTTGAATGTCTATCTGAATTCAATGTTTAGGATGTATAACGGCGAAAGAAAACAGATAGAACTTGTCTGCGATAATGATCTTATGGATGCTGTTATCGACAAGTTTGGCAAGGATGTGATAGTTCTTGCAAATGATATGAAGTCATTCCGTGCGGTTGTAACAACCGCAACCGGACCAGTCTTCTTCAGTTGGGTGTTCGGGTTTGGGAGCCATGTATCTATCAAGGCTCCTGAAGATGTTAAAGGAGAATATGCTCGACTTGTCCTTGAGGCAGCAGAAGCAATAAAGAAAACCCAATAAAACAATTGATATCTTTAGAGCTGTTCATTGCACAAAAGCAAATTAGTTTCGAAATAATCAATAATAGCGCGTTGGAGGTACAGTATGGCTATTCCTAAAATCAAAGAACAGGATATCATCGCAGCGTTGAAGTACATCGATGAGAACGGCGTACCGTTCCACAACCAGAGCACGAAGTATGAGTTGGTGACGGAGGATGGAAGGAAATATCCTCCGAAATATGTAGTAGCCGTAGCAAGACATCTTGCATCTGGCGAGGAAATCGTAATCAGTGATTTCAGTGCGGTTGAAGCCAAGAACTATCTACAGGGACAGGGCTACACCATTGAAACGAAGCAAGAAAAGTTTGAGCTGAGGATTACTGCAGATAGCGTTGTCTCTACTGATGATCGTTTCACAATGGACAATCTGTCCCTTGGTGATAAATATAAACCGCTTGGTGCGCTGTTCAGAAAGGCCAACGGTGAAGAAATCAAGCGTATTTATAGCAAAGGTGAGCGACGCAATTCAAACCAGACGATGCCTCGAATTGCCTGCCAGGTATTTGAAAAACAGCTCGCTGCGATGTCTGTTGAAAGCAGGGAGAGCTTTCCCATCTGTAAATACAACCCCTCCAGTGAAATGATTTGTGGGATTTACACCAGTATCGATGAATTCAGGGAACATCGAAAAACAATAGAGTATCTCGTATACAGTTATGATAATGGCAGACAGTTTGTCCTCTATTGTTGGAATGTGTTTTCTACGATTATTTTTGTACAGGAATGTCTGAAGCGCTTTGGAGAGCCAGGTGACCAGATGATCCTGACGTATAGGGAAAAAGACGAACAGGAGGAGCAAGAGGAATCCGCAGAAGCGGCAGCCCAAGAAGAACTTGTACAACAGTTTAAGGGGTATCAGAACCCCTACTCCTCCATGCTGATAGAATCCAAGAATTTGATCTTCCGTGGGGCTCCTGGAACCGGAAAGTCGTATTTGGCTAAAGAAATAGCAGCCGACATTATCAGCAATGGATACTACGATAAATATACCCAGCTTTCAGACGAGCAGAGGCAGCAGGTGGAATTTGTGCAGTTCCATCCAAGCTATGACTACTCCGATTTTGTTGAAGGACTACGTCCCAAGGTGAACGATGATGGGACGATGGGTTTTGAATTACAGGATGGCATCTTTAAGAAATTTGTCGCCCGTGCCAGAAAGAACTATGAGGATTCCCAGAAATCAAAGGAAACCATCGAAAAAGAGATATCTGTGCAGGAATCCATGATGGATTTCTTCTCTGGTATCGAACTTGGTGTGGATACCTTCAAAACCATCAACGGTAACGAATTCACCATAACGAGCGTTGATGACAAGCATGTTAACATTTCGATTCCGGGTAATGAGACTGTTAACAAACTCTCGTTGAACGTGGACGAGATAAGAAGAATGCTGGAGTCCGATGTGAAGTTTACGAAGATAAAGGATGTTACGGCATTCTTTGGAAAGACCTTCGCTACGCAGGCCTACTCCTATGATTTTGCCATTTACAAAGCGATCAAAGCGAAAAAAGGAGCATCTTCAAAGGCAAAGTCAAAAACGACAGAGCTGAAGAAATACATCTTCATCATTGATGAGATCAACCGCGGCGAGATATCCAAGATATTTGGCGAACTATTCTTTGCAATCGATCCGGGATACAGAGGTCGAGCAGGTGAGATTTCCACGCAGTATACAAATCTGCACTCAGATCCGGACGAGAAGTTCTATATCCCGGAGAACGTGTACATTATCGGTACGATGAACGATATTGACCGTTCAGTGGACAGTTTTGATTTTGCCATGCGCAGGCGCTTCCGTTTTGTCGAATTGAAAGCAGACGAGCGGCTTGAAATGCTGGCATCTCTGGATGATGAGGCTTTGCAGGCTGAGGCGATCCGACGCATGGCCGCATTGAATAAGGAAATTACTGCTGTTGAAGATTTGAACGAGAATTATCAGATCGGAGCATCGTACTTTCTAAAGCTGCGGACGCTGACCTTTGACCAGCTCTGGACGGACTACCTTCAGCCGCTCCTGCAGGAGTATGTTCAGGGAATGTATGATGAAGGCAGCATAATGAATCGCTTTGCAAAGGCATACGGTTATAAGAAACCGTCCGAGGGTGATGCCGATGAAAGTGCTAAAGATTAAGGACAACACACAAGTAAAAAAAGATGCTCTCTCGGATATCGATATTCTTACCGGAAAGATCGCCGATAAGACACTGGAACAGCTGGAGCGGGAAGGCGTGTTTGTGTTCCCTGAATTCGTTGTTGACGCGGAGGATATCACGAAGGATCAGATGATTCTTCAGAGCATCAACGACACCTATCACTCAGGGAATGTGATGGGCTTTCTCGGCTGTGGAGATGAGCGTCTTATTGTTGAGTCTCGTTTCTGCGGTGATGATGAGGATTATTTTTTCCAGTACCTGCTTGACCGAGTGCTGGACTTTCCGAATATCGTGAATCTGGAATCAGATGCAGATCAAAATAACAGGCTGTTCAATTTTCTGCTGTTTCTGTTTCCGTATTACCTGAAAACAGCAATGCGTAAAGGCCTCTTCAAGAAGTATGTCCGCAACAGATACAACGATGGAAACGTGAAAGGAACCATCGACATAGCACGGCATATTGAGCAGAATACTCCTTTCACCGGAAACGTTGCGTACAGCCAGCGAGAGTTTTCATACGATAACAATCTCATGGAGCTCGTGCGGCACACGATAGAATTCATCAAGGGAAAGCCATACGGAAACAACCTTCTCATCCGGGTTAAGGACGAAGTGAAACTCGTTATTGAGGCGACTCCGCGATATGAGCAGTATGATCGGCAAAAGATAGTAGAAGCAAACAAAAAGAATGCTGTCCGGCATGCGTACTTCCGCGAGTACCTTGCTCTCCAGCGACTGTGCCTGTTGATCCTCCAGCACCAAAAACACCAGATCGGATCGGGCTCCCGGCAAATATACGGTATTCTGTTTGATGGTGCATGGCTGTGGGAGGAGTATGTCAGTTCCCTGATTGATGATGTCTTCTTCCATCCGATGAATAAGGGCGGCACCGGAGCGCAGCGTCTGTTTGACGGAAACGTTGGGTTGATTTATCCGGACTTCATAAGCCGGGATAACGAAACAAGAATCATCGCAGATGCAAAATATAAGCCCATCGATAACATTGGAAACAAAGATTACCTGCAGGTCTTGGCCTATATGTTCCGGTTTGATGCTAAGGCAGGATACTACCTCTACCCAGAGGCAGCAGGAACTGCTGATCGGCGTCTTTGGATGAACAAGGGCTCGACCTATGAGGCAAATGTCGCTCCGCGAGACGATATCTGCCTCACAAAACATGGCTTGAAAATCCCGGTGGACGCTGAGAACTACGAGATGTTTGTTTTCCAGATGAAGGTCAGCGAAGCAGAATTCCGTCAGGTGTTTGCAGCAAGATAACATGTCGAGGAGTTTAATGTTATGGTTTTTGAACGAAATCTGAACGGTATTGAGGTAATCCTACGGATCGATAACTACGAGTCACCCTCCAAGCACACCTTTGGCGACTGGTGGTGTGACTGTGGCTTTTCATTTCGGATGGGAAAGCTGGCCGAAATCATCAATTATCGTAAAGATCACGATGAGCTGCTTACACCGGAAGAAGTAGATGGGCTGGCTGATGCCCTGACCAATCTGCTGGAAGGAAAAATCAACGAGCTGCAGGAATACCCGTTGGTGGAGCCTGACTTTGTATTCCTTCTCTATCCAATCAAAGATCTGCGTACTGATCCCAAATATACTTATGTCGCTCCTGGTCATGAGTTTCAGGATATCTATGTAGAGTGGCGTGTGTTCTTTTGGGACGATGGGCTGACGGAAAACTATCTGAATGTTACGCTATATAGAGACGATATCATTGCATTTCGGGATTTCCTTGAAGACGTTAGAAAAACCGGAAATTAGCATGAGAAGCGGACAGCTCTCATCCACAAGCCAGAAGCAGCGTGACCACGAGGTGAAATAGTGATGCCATTTCAAATCATTCGGAACGATATCACAAAGGTTAAAGCAGATGCCATCGTCAATACGGCTAATCCCAAGCCACGCATTGGTCGCGGTACCGACAGCGCAATCTATGCAGCTGCCGGTGAGGAGCAACTTCTGGCGGAGCGCAAAAAGATCGGTGAAATTGCGCCTGGACAGGCTGTCAGCACAGATGCCTTTAACCTTGATGCCAAGTATATCATTCATACGGTCGGGCCTGCATGGGTGGATGGTAATCATGGCGAGCGAGATATTCTCCACTCCTGCTATGAGAAGTCTCTTGCTTCGGCGGCGGAGCTAAAATGCAAGAGCATAGCTTTTCCGCTGATCGCGTCAGGTGTATACGGGTTTCCAAAGGACGAGGCACTGAATATCGCTCTTGCCGAGATTGGTAAGTTCCTGCTTACACATGAGATGAAAGTCATCCTCGTTGTGTTTGATCGCAAAGCGCTGGAACTGTCCGAGCAGTTGGTCGGAGACATCGAGCAGTACATAGACGAACATTCGGCGCATCTGCTCCGGGAAGCAGAGTACGGCGGCGATTACGCTATCAACATTCGTAGGCGTGAAACGGCACGGCTGGAAGAAGCCGAGGAGCTTCTGCTTCATGAAATGGCCGCTCCCGCAGCAGAGCTTGAAGAGGACACTGCCGATGAGATGCTACCACCCATTGGTGCATTGCCTGATATTTCCGGAAAGAGTCTGGATGAGGTGCTCGGCGGAGCCGGAGAGACGTTTCAGCAACGCTTGTTCAAGCTGATAGACGCCAGTGGCATGGATGACGTGACCGTCTATAAGAAAGCCAATATAGACCGGAAGGTGTTCTCCCGCATCCGGTGCAAGGCCGACTACAAGCCCAAAAAGAAAACTGCAGTGGCCTTTGCCGTAGCTCTGGAGCTTGATCTGCCAACCACGCTCGACCTTTTATCCAGAGCGGAAATCGCGTTTTCGCCCAGTAGTCGGTTTGACCTGATTGTTACCTACTTCATAACCAACAAAATATATGACATCTACGAGATCAACGCAGCCCTCTTTAAATATGGTCAGCCGATCTTGGGAGAATAAAAACCGGGTGGTCATTTGTCGTTTGGCAAACGACCACTTACCTTTTTGCCTCAGTTATAATGGTATCATCAAAAGACGAGGAGGAAGCATAATGTACGGAGCTATTCTTGGAGATATGATTGGCGCTCCCTATGAGTTCGACAGGAGCCCGAAAATTAAAGATTTTCCGCTTTTCAGCGCGGGAACAGAATTCACTGATGATTCTGTTATGACTATTGCGGTAGCAGAGGCACTGCTGAACACCGCCGGAAAGACAGATGACGAGATCAGATCTGCTCTGATTTCATCCATGCGTAAGTGGGGCAGGCGGTATCCCGGCGCAGGGTATGGCGGTCGCTTCAGCGGCTGGTTGATAGCAAGAAATCCAGAGCCTTACGGCAGCTACGGGAACGGCTCGGCCATGCGGGTATCATCCGCTGGCTGGCTGTACAACACAATGGATGAGACGAGACGGATCGCCCGACTGACGGCAGAGGTCACCCACAATCATCCAGAGGGCATTAAAGGCGCGGAGGCCACAGCCAGCGCGATCTTCCTTGCTCGGACAGGACACGGGAAAGATGAAATTAAAGGCTACATCGTCAGTGAGTTTGGTTATGACCTGTCCCGTTCCTGTGATGAAATCCGGCCTACCTACCACCATGTGGAAAGCTGCCAGAAGACGGTGCCGGAGGCCATCACTGCATTCCTTGAGGGAACTGATTTCGAGGATGTAATCCGGACAGCGGTTTCTCTCGGAGGCGATTGCGATACACTGACCTGCATCGCTGGGAGCATCGCAGAGGCATTCTACCACATTCCGGATGAGATGGTCACCGAGTGCAGAAACCGGCTGCCGAAGGATATGCTGGCGGTGCTTGATCGGTTTGCGGAACAGAAGCTGTTGGCGCAACCAACGTTTCATGATCCCTTTCTGGACGGAAACGGGCTGATTGAGCAGGCCATCTGCGCCTTCCATGCAGAACCTACCAAGGAGCGATTGTCTGCCGTGCTGGAGGCCATTCGGCAGCGGATGCATGAGGATGGGCACTTCATGGTTCCGGTCATCGCATCGGAGGACGGTACTGAGTTTGCCTTCCGTACCGTTCAAACAAACGACGGAAAAGAATGGCTGGTGGCATTTACCTCTCCTTCAGAGTTCCAGAAAGGACAGCCGAGCCAGATCGTTTCTAACTTCATCGACGCCATGCTGAAAGCCTGCTTGGACACGGAGAATCCTGGTTTTATTATCAATCCTTGGGGAGAATCCTTCATGCTGACTGCTGATTTAATCGATATGATCATCAAGGCGGACGGCGGCGTTGAATATTCTGTCCCGGACGATACCATCACACCGAAGCTGCTGAAGGATGGATCGTTCCTGAAGAGGGCGACCGAGATATGCAATCGGAATCGTACTCAGCTGAACATGATTAAACTGCTGAAAATCCTGAGAGACAGCTGGATCTGGATTCCTTGCAATGCCATCATGAGCGATGCGGACTATGCGGCGCTGGAGGAGGCTGTAAAAGATGCAGAGCAGATCGGTGGCCTCGACTCGCTCGTCGGCAAGACACTGAGCAATCAGGACAACATCCGTATGGTACCGGACATCCTGCAAAACGGTGAGGATTTCTTCTTCCCGGTCTTCACGTCTGCAGAGGAAATGGGTGAATACGGGCAGCAGTTTTCCAAGATTGAAAAGCACTTCCTGGATGCTGCAAATCTGGCGCGAAATAATGAGAAAAAGGTCAAGGGAATCGTGATCAATGCATTTTCCGAGCCATTTGTCGTGCCATGTGAGCTGTTTGAAATGATCACTGAAATGCCATCCAGCTTTGCAATGAAGGAGGAAACGGAAAATGAGTAATATGAGAACTATCCGAGTTACCGGCAAAGGCCAGATCAAGGTAAAACCGGACACGACCAGAATCACTATGTCGCTGGAGGGTATTTATCCGGAGTATAGTGAGGCGCTGCGTCACTCTTCTCTGGATACGGAGCAACTAAAGGATGTCCTGAGTGCCTTCGGTTTTGAGCGATCTGACCTAAAGACGCTAAATTTCAATATTGAAACCGAATATGAGAGCTATAAGGACAAGGGTACTTATAAGCAGCGTTTCGTCGGATACAAATTCCGGCACATGATGAAGGTGGAGTTTCTCTCCGACAATGACCTTCTGGGCAAAGTCCTGTTCGCTCTGGCCAACTGTCCAGTGAAGCCGGAATTCCGTCTGAGCTATACGGTCTCTGATCCGGAGGCCGCCAAGAATGAACTGCTTGGGAAAGCTGTCACGGATGCAAAAGACAAGGCTGCCGTGCTGACACAGGCCGCAGGCGTTACCTTGAAAGGCATCCAGAGCATCGACTACTCATGGGGAGAGATTGACTTTGAGTACAAACCGATGAACGGAATGCTGATGGCAGATGAATGCCTTGCTGCTCCGATGGCCATCAGCGGTACAAGCTACGATATGGATATCGAGCCGGACGATATTGAGGTTTCCGATACCGTGACAGTCCTCTGGGAGATAGAGTAGATATTCTTAGTTTCCATAGCATCAACGGATTCTTCCTCTATAAGGAGGTGTAGCCAATTGGCTGCACCTCCTTTTCGATTTTCTGTTACCCTCTTGCAATCTCAAAATTTCTGAGTATAATAACGTATGTGGAACGCAAAGTTCCAGATAGAAACAGAGGTGCTGATATGAGATCGAAAAGCCAAAAAACTCTGGACGCGATACTGAAGTTCGTGAACAAGTACTACCAACAGAATCGCAAAGCTCCCTCAATCATCGATGTAGCCGATGGAGTCGGCGTGGGCAAAACAACTGCCTATCGGTATCTGCAGGAGTTAAGCGAGCGCGGCCTGCTTGAATACAGCAGAGGGATCGCAGCAGCTCCAAAGAGCGCCAAGATGAAGACAGCCTATGTATCCGCCCCGTTAGTAGGCTCCATTCAATGCGGCTGCCCTGAGGAGGAACAGGAGATGGTCGAGGAGTATGTCAGTCTGCCTGTTTCCATGTTCGGCAACGGGGAGTTCTATATTCTTCGTGCCAAGGGAGATTCAATGGTCGACGCCGGAATCGAAGAAGATGATCTGCTTGTTATCGAGCGCAATTGCCCTGCTTCCGAAGGGGATATAGTCGTTGCGCTCGACCCCGATAATCAGAATACTCTGAAACGATTTGCCGGTTACGACGAGGACACAGAGAGCTATCTCCTGGCCTATGAAAACGAGGATAAATATCCCGGAAAAGTCATCAGGGTCAAAAGCTTTAAGGTTCAGGGAGTCGCTCGTCATGTGATCAAGTCCCTCTAATAATCAAGCGATGGGAGATGTTTTTTCATGAGTGCTGTGGATGCAAGGTGCCCTGCCTGTGGCACGATCAACAAGTCTGTGGACTTGGAAGAGACAGACGGATGGATGGAATGCGAAAGTTGCGGAGAAGTAACGCAGCAGATGAAGTATGTCACGACAAGGCGCGTGCCCCGCTATGAGATGAACGAGGTTAAAGTGCTTGTTCCGCTTTCGCAGAAATAAGAGCAAAGGAGCACGGCGATGCGGGAGGATTGGAATATTTACTCCTGGTATTGCCCTAACTGCAAAAGCGAAGTTGCGGGGCTGAAAAACAAGAAAAACCAGATAAGAGTAAAATGCGGCCGGTGTGGAGCTGAGATGATCCGCACAATTATAGGCCGGAGGCATGATGTAATCGACATCTACGCTCCGGACGGTGAGCAACACAACGATTTAGGACTGCAGTTGAGCTGAGAAAACTTCTCATTACCTGCAGAAAAGAAGGGCGTGATATGAGAACCTATGGAACGAACCTACATCTGCATTGATCTCAAGTCATATTACGCATCCGTAGAATGTGTTCATCGGGGACTCGATCCGCTTAAGGCAAACCTGCTGGTAGCGGACGAGTCCCGATCCGACCAAACGATCTGTTTGGCGGTCTCCCCCTCTCTGAAGGCAAAGGGCGTCCCAGGACGGCCAAGGCTCTTCGAGGCAAAGCAGAAGATCAGGGAGTACGAGATCCGCTGCCATACAAAGGTCGACTATATTATCGCAGTACCGCGGATGGCAGAATACGAAAGGATCTCCGCTCAGATCTACAGCATCTACCTGCGATATGTGGCGCCGGAAGATATCCATGTCTATTCCATTGATGAATGCTTTATAGACTGTACCTGCTATCTCCACGCATACCGAAAAGAAGCCGAGAAGCTGAATACCAATGCGGCTCATGTTATGGCAATGACGATGATAAGAGACGTGCTGAAAACGACCGGCATCACAGCTACCGTTGGGATCGGCACAAACCTCTATCTGGCGAAGGTGGCAATGGACATAGTCGCCAAGAAGCAGCCGGCAGATAAAGACGGCGTCAGGATTGCAGAACTCAATGAAGACTCGTACAAGTTCCTGCTGTGGGATCATAAGCCGCTCACCGATTTTTGGCAGATAGGTCACGGAAAAGCCAGACGGCTTGAAAAAGCATACATGTTTACGATGGGCGATATCGCAGCTCGTACACAGTGGGATGAGGAGTACTTCTACAAGACTTTCGGAATTGACGGCGAGATCTTGGTCGATCATGCCTGGGGTATAGAGCCTGTTACGATGGCAGATATTAAGTCGTATAAGAGCGACGGACACAGCCTCAGTAACGGGCAGGTACTTCCAAGACCGTACAAGTACCAGGAGGCGCGGCTCGTTTTTCGTGAGATGATTGAAGTGCTCTGCACGGATATGTTCTCGAAGAACCTTGTGTCTCCTGCATGCTCATGGTGGGTCTCGTATGACTATAAGAGTCTGGAAGCCTGTCCCTTCTACGACGGCCCGCTGAGCATCGACTTCTACGGACGCCTCCACCCCAAACACAGTAACGGCACCGTGAAGCTGCCGACCGTCACGAACAACATCCAGATTATCACGGCGCCGCTGCTGAAATCCTTTGATGACAAGACGGATCATCGGCTGCTTTATCGAAGGCTGGGAGTCTGCGCAAATGACGTAAAGGAAGACAGCGGAGTGTTTCAGCTTAACATGTTTATCGACTATGAAGCTCTCGAGAGAGACAGAAAACTCCAGGGAGCCATGCTTGAAGTACGCAGAAAATTCGGATCAAATGCCTTGTTTAAGGGGATGAACCTTATGGAAGGCGCCACCACATTAGAAAGAAATCAGCAGATAGGCGGTCATAAAGCCTGAGTCGCTTCCTGCTGATGCAGGAGGAAAACTCAAGTGAGCAGTATAGGCGTTATGGCGATGCCTGCCGACTTTCGCTATCGGGACGTATTTCTGAAAGGAAAGCCGCAGCATGATCGCTTTGACCTGTTTCGCATTCGGCATCCAAGCATGGATGTCGGTCGCAGAGCAAAGATATTCTCCCCCTTCGATGCACTGAAGGGATTCAACGAAGCCATTGCTTCAAAGGATGTTCTGTACCGTGAGCGCGTTGAATTGAGCGATGAAGATCGAACCGAGCTGGATCGCAGACTCCGTATTCTCAAAGGGCTCACATACAACGGGAATATGGCTCGGAAAAACCGCGTTAAGATAACGGTGTTATTCTATGTCCCCTGCCTCGATGAGCATAACGAGGCATTCGGAATCCGCGGACGCTATCGGAAGATAACAGGCATCTGCTGGAATGTCGATGAAATCTACGGAAGCATTCTTGTAGATAAGACACGGATCAGCTTTGATGATATCCTTCGGATCGGGAATGCGGACGGTGTTTTTCAGAAGGACTGGTCAACCGAATACCCGGACTGAATCAGTTAGGAGTGATAGCCCATGTGCACAAGATTCTATGTGGAACCCGACACGGAAGAAATCCGAGAGATCATCGCCGAAGTACAGCGGTCTCAGTTGTCCGGCAAGTTTATCAAAGCAGGAAATGCGATCCTGACTTCAGGCGAGATCCGCCCCACCAATGTTGTGCCAGTCATTGCTTCCAGCAGAGCGGGAAGAAGAAATGCTTTCCCAATGAAATGGGGATTCCAGATACCAGGCAGGTCGCTTCTCGTCAACGCAAGAGTCGAAACAGCTGCTGAGAAACCAACGTTCAAAGAGGCTTGGGAGAAGCACCGTTGCATCGTCCCGGCTTCCTGGTACTATGAATGGGAGCATCTGACAGGAAACAGCGGTCAGAAAAAGGTCGGGGACAAATACATGATCCAGCCGAAAGGTTCCTCCATGACATGGCTTGCCGGATTGTACCGGATTGAAGACGGGCTCCCCGTTTTCGCAGTATTAACCAGGGAGCCAACAGAGGATCTGAAAAGAATCCACGACAGGATGCCGCTTATCTTGCCGGAAAATCGGATTGATGAATGGATCAATCCCCTTACAAATCCGAAGGACATCCTTCGGTACTCCATAACCGACATGGTTATGGAAAAGGCTGTATAAGCCGCAATAATCTGCTTTGCGAGGTGAGGCCATAATGGTCTATACAAATTTGAACCGCATCCAGTTCGGAAATGGCGACGTCAGCGTCATGGTCTCAATGGCAGGAACAAGAAAAGAGCCTCAGGCCATGCTCGTATTCCAGAACCGGGAACCGGCAAAGATCGGAAGGATCGATGAAGACGCCGATCTCAGCAGAACCAAACTCGGCGTCTATAACCCGAACAAAGACATTGCGATGCTGTTTTCAAAGCCGGAGAGCATCGACTGCGTGATATCCGCTCTCCTGGCCGTTAAGAAAGCCACATTCGGAAAGAACAATCTGGCACACATCTATCTGGATGAGAAGCCTGCGATAGATTAAGAAAACGGAGGATTGGAAATGACAATGCGTGAAGCCTTTGTAAAAGAACGCAATGACGCCCTGTTCAGCATGGACAGGAAGAAGATCGAAGCGTACTGCGCCAAGCATGGCGATACCGAAACCGCCGAGCTGCCGGATCAGTTATTCTGGGCAGGTGTATATAAAGCCATCTGCGCGATCCGCAACGCACCCGAAGATAAAGTGCGGGAAGCTCGAACATGGCTTGCGTCTCATGGTTTCTCAGACACCATAAGACTCTGATCTAAAATCAAATCAACGGCAAAACGACGGAATGGCTGAGATGAAACAGGCTGCATAAGTCCATCTCCAGGTCACTTGACCGTGCGGCAGTAATGCCCGAACATTCACCGGTAGTTATTCCAGACATACGTGAGAGGCCACCGGCAAGGTAAGACACTATAGCTCTATCTATAGGTCTGCCTTGTCGGTGGCCTTTTTCTTTTTGCCCCGACACCCAACAAAAACATATTCGCAGCCTGAAGTACAAGGGCAGAGGATACAAATACGCTGATCTCAATTTCTTTGAGAAAGCAGTATGGGTACCCTTAGATTTCTGCACCCTTTTTCAGGTCTGCGGTAATCGGAGTCCTTTTCGCCAGCGTGATTTGTGTCCTACCTGTCACCCCAGGCGGAAAGGACTTTTATGTTGTGTCATTGGCTCTGCTATGTGGCGGCATATCCGTGATCTCCGATTTCGATTCCACCCCACAAATCGAAATCGAAAAGGAGATCACAAAAATGGCAATCAATTACGGAAAAGCATATCGGGACTTCAAAAAGGAACTGGAAAAGAAGCATGCTCTGTATGATCAGCTTGGAATGAGCAAAGAACAGATCGATGCGCTCGATGAATTCGATTGGACGGAGTTTAGAGCTGATTGTGTGTATCAGGTACATACGCAGCCACTCGAAATCGCCTCGGAACCTGATTTTGACGAGGATAAGAATCCTTTATACAAGAAGTTTGGCGACGTACTTTCTGTCGAGCTCAAAGTGACCTTTCGGGACAAATACGCATGGCTGGACGAGATATCTTCCCCTGAACTCATAGGAAAACTTCTCTCTCTTGCGCCAGAGGATCTCGAATTACTGGATGCTTACGTGCTCGGAGATAAGACCCAGGTTGAACTTGCAAAGGAAAAAGGGATTTCGCAGAAGAACATCTCGAAAAAGCTCAATCGCATTAGGCGGTTTTTAGCCGGCAACTGAATTTTATCTTTTTTTCAAGTTTTTTTCGGCGAGGGGTATATTTTCGCCTTTCTCGGCCTCTACCACATGAGGGGATCTTTTCTCTCACTGCTCTTTGACAACTGAATAGTCTGGATGTCGAGGGAACTCCCTCCTCTGCCCGAAAGGACAAGCTGCCGGATGTGAGCGCCAGGACTCCGCAATACCAGCGGACGAGCGATACATCACACGCCGGGTCGGCCGGAAAACAGTATCGGCCGATTGGCGATGACAAGAGGTGGGTGAATAATGATACTTCTGCAAGGCAATGCAGCTCGCCGGAAGGCGGGATAAGTATGTTACGGGTTGGAATGGATACCCGCTACGGCTTATATGATCCCGGTTGCTGAGAAAAGAGTCTCAGCATGGATACTGTCGGGAACTCCGCATCCACCCTATATCAGCAGATTTCTTTTTTCTGCTGTGTCCGTCGGGGCCGAGAGAAATAGACGGATCTCAAACCACCACAAAATTACGAAAAGATATTTGGTGGCAGAACTACTGTGCAGGAGCGGTAACGCTCCTGCATACCATTCTGCTACCAAACACCCCGAGAGAAGGAGGATCTTCAACATGTTTGAAATCACATATAACGACAGCGATACGCTGCAGAACTTCATAGATGCGGATAAAGCCTACCACGGAGCCATTTACGACTTCACCTTTGAGGGAAGGTTTATCGTCTATCATTTCTTTGTCAAAGACACCGCACGGTATGTCGCCCTGGACAGCATGACGGGATACGGCTCCGAGATTACCCGCAGAAGAAAAGACAATCTCTTCGATACCCGCACTTATCACAGCATGACGCCGATGGTGCTTGACTCCATCAAATACACCGGCGACAAGCGGTATCTGAATGTAATCGTCAACAATCCGTTGGAAGCGATTGAATCCATCTTCCGCACGATCCTTCCCGAGTATGGATTCACCGTTCGTGAGGATCAGATCAAACTCAGCCAGGACATGTACCTTGGGCTCACCGGAAAACAGGTCACCATCTGCGAAGCGGAAGTCGGCACCGGCAAAACGCTTGCTTATCTGATCGCATCTTTCGTTGCGAAGGAGCGTTACGCAGCGGAGTATGGTTTCAATCTTCCCGTTACGATCAGCACATCCAGTATCGAGCTCCAGAAGATGATCGTAGAAAAGGAAGTGCCGCAGCTCTCCCGCATGCTTCAGGATTACGGTCTGATCAAGCACCCGCTCTGTGCTGTGGTTCGCAAAGGCAAAGAGCATTACTTCTGCAAAGCCCGCTACTACGATTACCTCAACAAGATCATGGATCATAAGGAGAAGTACCGGAACATGCTGGACTACTTCACGGCGAATAAAATCGCTGTTCGGGCTTTTGACCTCGATCTGTGGGACATGCCCGCCGCCATCAAAGGCAAGATTTGCGTCAAGGGCAGATGCAACCATTGCGAATACAGAGATGACTGCCGTTACTCCTGCTATGTGAAGGCAGCCAATGATAAGGGCGCCGTTGATTATCAGGTGACCAATCACAATATGTTTTTGACCAGCATCAAGGCATCCGACGGCGAAGCGACATCCCGAATCATTCAGAGAAGCCCTTACGTGGTGATCGATGAAGCCCACAAGCTTCTTGAAGCGTCGCAGGCAACCTTCGGCGAGCAGTTCTCTGAAGGGATGATCCAGAAGTATATCAACTCCGTCAGATACCTCAAATCCGAAAGAGTCAAAGAGGATGCGTACAATTACTTCCTGGATAAAGCGAAGAAAACAAACCAGCAGCTCTTCGCTATGCTTCGCAAACTGATCCCTGACGATGAATTCAACGACGAGCGCACCTTTGGAATAACGATTCCCGATTCAGGCGTCTCCCTCATCCTAAGGCTGGCAGAAACGATTGCCATGATCGAGGCCGGTCGGAAGCCACATAGAGGAGCATACGAGATGGACGGCAAAAGGATCATCAAGGTGCTGGAGCAGTTTGTGCGGCAAAACGACAGCAACGTCTGGCTCGAATTGGAGGACGGCAACAGCCTTTCCCTGTGCTGTTGCCCGCGGAACATGGCAGATGTGATGGAGAAAAAAGTGTGGAACCGATCCGTCAGCTATGTCCTGACCTCCGGTACCATGAGCGATGGGAGGGACTTTTCGTTCTTCAAGAAGGAAAACGGGATTGCCCGGCTCTCCAAACACCTTGTGAGCGAGTGCTCGACTGCCTCCCCCTTTGACTATCAGAACCATACCAGGATGTACATTCCTGAAGATATGCCCGCGCCGGATAACAAGAGTGATGACTATATCAATGCCATTACGGAAAGAATCCTCCGGCTCATCGATGCGACCAACGGTCACACCGCCATTCTGTTCACCTCGTATAAAGTCCTGCAGGCCGTGTACGAAAGAGCCATTCATCGGCTCGGCAAGTACGAAGTGTTCTGCATGACAAGGAACAACAGGAAGGTCATCAGCGATTTCCGCAAGAGCAGGAACGGCGTTCTGTTTGCTTCCGGCTCCATGTGGGAGGGCGTGGATTGTGTCGGTGACGGGCTATCCTCCGTGATTATCGTCCGCCTGCCGTTCCCCCTGAGATCGGCAGCAATGGAGCAGAAGAAGGAAGCGGTCGGAGATGTGGCAAAGTTCGTCCATGAATATGCCGTCCCCGAGATGCTGATCAAGCTCCGCCAGGGCGTCGGAAGACTGATCCGCTGTGAGACAGACACCGGCGTGATTTCTATCCTGGATTCCCGAGCCGCAAACGGCAGCTATGTTCCGAGAGTGAAGATGGCTCTTCTCAAGTATCCGACCGTGGATTCCGTTGAGGAGGTCAAGTCCTTCATGGAGAGTGTGAAGGGAGAAGATTACTATGCCTGACGACTACAAGCCGGATATGGGAGAGTCCTCGCCGAAAAGCGAGGACTCTCCTGTGATCACACACATTGAAACAAACATCTTCGACATCGAGGAGATCTATCCAAACTGCACAGTGCAGGTGCTCCGCAACAGCGTCACCAGTGAGGTCAGTGTCGGATGGTGGAAGAACGGAGAGTAGCCCATGCTATCTGAAGTACAGACGAAAAGCGCCAATTATCTCCGCATCATCGCCGTCCTTAAAGCCCTGCGAGAACGAGGATACATTAACGACAAGGAATATGCCAGGGCCAAGAAATACTATCGCAAGCTCACAGGCGCCGATATTGTTATCGCAGATTAAAAAGATATTTCTTCCGATTTTCGCTGGACTTGTCAAGTTCCGTGGATATAATCTGTGTTGCCGACAAAAAGAGGTTTGCCCCAAAATGTAGGGCAAACCTCCCTAAAGGAAAGGAGGAAGACACATGGCTCAAGCAAAGCTGATTTCGCCGGTATCCAGGCAAGCATATGAGCGGACGAAGGTCGCAGCCTATTGCCGTGTTTCCTCCAATTCCGCAGACCAGCTCAACTCCTATGCCGCCCAGATCAGGGCGTATACCAAGCTGATAAAGAGTAATGACGCATGGGAACTGATCGAGATCTTCGCCGATGAAGGACTCAGCGGTATGAAAGCTGAGAACAGAGTCGAGTTCCAGCGTATGATCGAGATGTGTGAGCACAAGCAGATCGATCTGATCATCACCAAGTCTGTTTCCCGATTCGCCCGAAACGTGAAAGAGGCTCTGGAATATGTCCGAAAGCTCAAGCTTCTCGGCATCGGCGTCCAGTTTGAAAAAGAAGGCATCTACACCCTGGCGCTGGGCGATGAGATGCTGCTCAACACATTTTCCGCCATCGCGCAGGAGGAGTCAAAGGCGATCTCACAGAACCAGCGGCTCTCCATCGTAAAGCGGATGGAACGAGGCGAATATGTTGACAGCAACGCCCCATATGGGTTCCGACTGCAGGACAAAAAGCTCGAAGCCTTTGACCGGGAAGCCGATGTAGTACGCTACATCTTCCAACAATATTTGAGTGGATGGTCGACCAGTGAAATAGCAAGGGATCTGACCGAAAAAGGCATCCAGACCAAGCTCGGCAAAGAGCAGTGGCGATCCACAAAGATATCCTATATTCTCTCCAATGAGCGTTACGTGGGTGACTGCAGATATCAGAAGACATATCGAGACACCACCGTTCCGTTCAAGCAGTCGAAGAACCGCGGTCAGGAAGATATGTTCTATGCCAGCGAAACTCATGATCCGATTATAGACAGGGAGTCCTTCGAGAAGGTTCAGGCATTGCTGCAAGACCGGAAGGAACGGTTTTCAAAGTCCGAACAACTGAATATCTATCCTCTAACGAGCCGCATTCGGTGTTCCGAATGCGGCTCGGTCTTTCGCAGGAAGGTTCGGAACGGAGCAATCAAATGGGTATGTGCCAGACACAGCGCCGACACCCATGCCTGCCCTTCGGGATACTACAGTGAAGAACGGATTTATGACGGATTCATCACCATGGTAAACAAGCTCCGATTCGGAGAAGAACGGATTCTCGACCAGGTGATCGCAAAGCTTGAAACGGCTGCAGCCCTGTATAAGCGCAATAATATCTCTGCCGGAAAGATGAGCCAGAGCATTGCCGAACTGAACGCAAAGCTTGTCATGCTCGAGCAGCTCCGCTCAAAAGGCTACCTTGCCATAGAGGTATATCAGTCACAGACCAGGGACATCCAGAAGCAGATCAGCAGCCTGAAATCTGAGCGGAGGAGTGCCTTTGAATCCACGATTCAGACTATGCTCGATGAGGTCTTGAAGATGAGATCACTGCTCAATGAAATAGAGGAACCCCTCGAGGAGTTCAATGACAAGCTGTTTCACGAACTCGTCAAGGGCATCGAAATAAATAAGCAGGACGAAATGACCGTCACTTTCCTTGGCGGCCTGAAATTCACTGAGCTGATATAGGAGCAAGCCATGAAGAAGACACGCTTTATACCATACGGATACACCATGCGAAACGGACGAACCGTCATTGAGCACGGCGAAGCTGACATTATCCGATATATCTTCGACGAGTACATCAAAGGAGCCTCTCTCAAAGATCTGGCCGAAGAACTGACAGCTCGCAAAGTGCCTTATACGGAGAAGACGGAAGTATGGGATAAAGCGAGAATCGCAAGAATCATCGACAACGCCAAATACACCGGCTCGGAAATCTATGATCCCATCATCGATGAAGATACGTTTGAGGAAGCAGCGGCGGCAAAAGCAGCCAGACTGCGCAACCAAACTGTAAGTGAATGCGAAGGCATCACTTTAATGCGGGATCGAATCCGATGCGGTCAATGCGGCGCTCCGATGGTACGGCATATCTGCTCCAAACGAAAAGTTAAAGAATGCTGGACCTGCACTAATGACGCCTGCGGATGCCGAGTGAGAATCAGCGATACCGATCTTCTGATGAAGGTCACACTCCTCATGAATCGAGTTATCGAAAACGCCGATCTCATGGTGCCGAAACCGAGAAAGAGAGTGAAAGACTCTCCCGCAGTACAAAGACTGCAAAATGAGATTGATATCGAGCTCTCCGCGGATCAGCCAAGCGAGAAGTTCATCGCCTCCCGCATCTGCGAGATAGCAAGCCAGCTTTACAAAGAGACAAACGCAAAGGAGCAAATCGCTGCCCGTATCGCTCAGAAGAGGGTCATGCTCATGAACCCTCAAACAGAGTTCAACTCAGTCTATTTCACCGATCTTGTTGAGAACGTAATCCTCAAGGCTCCCGCCAGAGTGTCCTTACTCACAAAGACCGATGTTCAAATAAGCGAAGGAGTACCCGATCATGGAAGTCAAGAAAATACCGAAAAAAACGGTGACGCTGATTGAGCCGAAACGGTCAGTCCTCGTCGATAAAGAGAAATACCATCAGAAGCGCGTCGCCGCATACTGCCGTGTCTCGACGGACAGTGAGGAGCAGCTCACGTCCTATGTGAATCAGAAAAAGTTCTACACGGACATGATCGCCAGGAACACCGAATGGGAATTCGCCGGCCTGTACGCTGACGAAGGTATCTCGGGAACACGCGCAGATAAGCGCCCGGAGTTCAATAACATGATCAAGGCCTGCCTCGCCGGAAAGATCGACTATATCATAACGAAATCCGTCTCCCGCTTCGCCCGAAACACGGTGGACTGTCTGGACTATGTCCGCTTGCTGAGAGCCAGAGGAATCGGGATATTCTTTGAGGAACAGAACATCGATACACTGAAAAGCGACAGCGAACTGTACCTCGTCATATATGCGGGCTTCGCCCAGTCCGAATCCGAGAGCATCAGCAAGAACATCACATGGAGTTACCGAAAAAACTTCGAGGACGGCAAGCCCATCTTCATGTTCAAGAAACTGCTGGGTTACAAAAAGGGCGAAGATGGAGAACCCGTAATCGTCCCTGAGGAAGCCGAAATCGTGGAACGCATCTACACCATGTACCTGTCCGGAATGACGGTAGACGTCATCTCAAGGCAGCTTCAGTCAGAGCATATTGTGATCCCCGACAAGAAGTTCAGCTTCGGGAAGAACATGGTCATGAATATACTGAAGAATGAAAAGTACTGCGGAGACTGCATCCTTCAGAAAACCGTAACCGTTGACTGCATCTCAAAGACAAGGAAGAAAAACGAAGGCGAAGCCCCCATGTATATCGTGGAGAACAGCCATCCTGCAATCATCAGCAGAGAGATGTTCAATCGGGCTCAGGAGGAACTGAGCAAACGAAAAGCCCGATCTCCGCAATCACAGAAGACGGCGATTACCGCCTCCGGCAAGTATTCCAAGTACGCGCTGACAGACGTTCTGATCTGCGCAGAATGCGGAAGCCGGTATAAGCGCGTGACCTGGACGAGCCTCGGTCAGAAGCGGATCGTGTGGCGCTGTGTCAACCGTTTGGACAACGGAAAGAAGTACTGCCAGCACTCCCCGACACTGAGCGAACCGGCCCTGCAGGAAGCGATTGTGAGAGCCTTAAACAAGTTCAACGACGAGGACACCTCAACGTACCTCACTCTGATGAAAGCCACAATCGGCGAAGCTATCGGCGCCAACGGCGGCTCTGATGAGATCGACCTGCTGGAACGGCGAATCGATGCCCTGAACAGCCGGATGCTGAAAATGGTCAGCGACAGCGTTGAGAGAGGCGCCGATATGGAGGAGAACGAAGATGAGTTCAAAACCATCTCCGAACAGATAGAGCAGCTCAACCGCAGAATAGAAGCCATCCGAAAGAGCGAGGGCAGCGATGAGGATCGGCAGGAACGCTTGAGCCTGATCCAAGCCACCATCGATCAGAGAGAAGCCCATCGTGACACATACGATGACGCCATCGTCCGTCAGATGATCGAGTGTGTCAAAGTCCACGAAGGAGGAAAGCTCACCATCATCTTCGGAGGCGGCTATGAGATAGAGGAACAGATCTGATCAGAGATCGTCCTCTTCGACTTCGGAGTCGTCATTCCAGTCCTCATCCGATACGGACGAATCCTCCAAGCCGGAGAAGATAGAAGACTCCCGTGCATGCAGCTTATTGATCGAAAGCCGCTGTGCGGGGCTTTTCTTCTTGCCGTTATATTCAATCAGCATCGCCTCCGCATAGCCCATCGAACCGGCATGTCTCTCTTTTGCTGTACGAACAAGCTGCTTGACGGAAACTGCGCCGACTTTCTCTTTGAAAATCTCGTCATTTAGCTGATCACCGAAGACAGAGATCAGCTTGGTGATTCCGTTGAGGATGTTGGCCGAGAAAGAGTTCATATCTCCTTCCCATGTGCCGATGCAGAGTCTTAGTACCCGGCTGAGCGTGTGATAGCCGTACTTCTGATAAATCTGCTCAAGAGTTGAAACGGCACAGATTACGCACGGTGCCTTTTTAGTGCCTATTTCAAGACCATATGACTCTACAAGGTCACGAATAATCAATTGGTCATCGTTCCCGGCTTCCAGATTTGCCAGGAACACTTCATACGGACTTAAGGGCTTGACGAACTTCTGCTGATTGGCGAAGATGTCAGCCTCGTGTTCATAGACGAGTTCTTCGTAGATCATGCACCACACAGGTGTATCCCGTGAGCCGGAAACCAGGGCCACAATCTCAATTGTGTGCTGGCCGTTGAACACATAGTTTACTCCGTCACGTCTGCTGACCTTCACGGGATTGATCTGATACAGATCAAAGTTTGCTGCGGCCCGAGCAATGTGGCTTTGAGAAAGATTCCGCTGGTATTTCTGATTGGATACCAGGTTCTTGATCGGGATCTTTTCAAAATGAACATTGGGGACAAATTGATTCAGATCTTCCATTCAGTCCTCCTTGATAGCGCCCAGCAGATCGCTCACGTGATCAGTCAGAGAAAGAAGCTGCCTGACGAGCCCTTCCCTTGCATGGGACGAGATGATGGACAAATCCGTTTGTTTCAGAACCCTGTCGATAGAGCTTGACCAGGAAGGAATGGTCAAAGCAAGACCGTTGATATCAGCGTCCGGGTCAAACGCAGGCATGTCTTTGATTGATGTAGCTGCCACAGTTCCTCTGGCGCCTTCCGACACTTCACTAATGGCATTTCTGCTTTGGTTATACTGGATGAATGGTTGCTGCATTTTTTTAATTCTCCGCTCGACCTTCTTTATCTCCGGCGGGCTTAGTTTAGAGAGTTCCACCACGTTTTTATGGGCTATCTTGTACTGCCCGGACAGTATTCTCGGAACAATTTCTGCATCTTTCTCCGCAAGAGCGTCCATAGCCCTTGCATATATGGCATATTTTTCGACAGTACCCTTGGAGATATGATTGTCCTTTGCAATTCTCTCGGCAGTCTTACTGCGAGAGTGCGTCTCTTCATCTTGCTCCTGGGGAGCGATGACGACCGCCTCATCAAATGTGCTGTACTGATTATTTCCATTTGGATTCTTGACTGCTCCGGCCAGCTTCTCAGCCTCAAATTGCTTGCCTATCAGATACTTCCGAGTTTCCTCGGAGATATTCCTTCTGCCAAGCTGATTGGCGCAGATCCAGGCGATTGCTTCCGCTTCGCAGGAGAAGTCCATCTCAAGGACAGCAAAGGGAATCTGATGCCGCATGCATATCTCGTAGCGATTATGACCGTCAACGATAACCCCGTTCCACGTGATGATCGGATCACGGCAGCCGTCGGATAGGATGTTCTGTTCAAGCTGAAGGTATTCCTTCCTCTGAAGCGGCCGGATCAGATTCTTGAATTTCGGTTCTATCTTTAACGGTCTAATGGTTTTCTCATCCATAACGATTCCTACCGATCCATTCTCTGTAAAGTCTTAAGGGAGAAGACAGCCACTTTCAGCGATGGGATGACACTGCCTGTGAGCCGGTATGCGCCGCCGTCTTCGATCCCCGGCTCCACTTCCCGCAGCTTCCGTATAAAAGGCCTGCTGTAGATCTCATAAGAGTTTTCCGAATGCATGCGCTTCTCTACGATGCGGTGTGTCTGTCCTCCTGACATTTCCTTTTCAACGGTCTGAATTGCTACCACACCGTCGTCCGGATTCACAAGGAGTTGAATATACCTCGGCTCTCCGAGCTGACGGAACAACGCTTTGTGAATGCGGATGCCATACTTCTTGGTATCGACCGCCATCGTCACTACCGCATTGCATGTATCACTCATGGCCGCACCTCCGGAGAATACTGCTGCGAGGGTGCCTGCGGATCAGCAGTGTCCTGCTTTACCTCATCTGCAGCCTCGGAAGCAGATGTGTCCTTGATGGAGTAAATCGCATACCCATCGAAAATGTTGATCTGCATTGACTGCTGATGCTCCTTATAAGGCAAACCGAACTGATCCTGCCATCCTGCAGGGAATACAGGCGTCCTTGACGTTTTCGGCTTGGAGCCTTCAGGGAACGTGCGATGGTAAGTCTCAGTCGCATTGAGGTCGAAAGCAATCATGTACTGCCCATTTGCATGAATGAGCCTGCCGAGAAGCTTATACCGATAGTCGGGATTCCATTCCATGAGAGAGACAATCTTGGCAAAGAACAGTTTGCATGTGGTCTGTTTGGGTTTCCTCTTGCCCTTGCTTATACTGCACCAGGCAAAGGAGTCCCTCGCGTTTTCTGCACATGGACGCAGAGCCATGATCTTCGTGTTCCGATTGACCAGCACCTGTACAAAGTTGGTGTCAGGGAACTTATTCAGACATGCGCTGTTTACGTAGAACCTGCAGTTATTAAAAGTGACCGCGGGCTCCGCTAAGTGAGCGAAGAACTCTCTTCGCACTACCTGGAAGCCGTCAAAATCGAAATCAGCGCCCATGTCGATGATCTCGTCGCCCTTTTCCAACAGAGGAGTCTCGGGATTCACCCGTTCCTTGACCTCCGCAACCTGATACACCGCAGCAGGCTCGCCCATACGGTATTCATCATTCCAAGTTTCCATTGCTTACCTCCTGTGGCATAACGCCGCCTAATTCGTGCGTGATATACTGTTTCAATTCATCAAAGCCGGTGACGTTTAACTTCTTTCCCGTTTCAAAGAGCTGCCCCTTGATTCGCAGTTCCCAATCTGACTTCGTCATACTGGCAAGTGACGAAAAGGGCTGCTCATGAAGATAAAACTCTTTACCGAATGTGCGAGTCCACTGAGCCGGAATAGCTCGAATGTGTTTCCCGATCGGTGTGAGAGGCTGGACGCTGCTTGCCCCGCCCTCGCCGGACTCCTTGGTGGGAAGGACATATGACTTGAAAAAGGCCTCAGAGTCTTTAGCGTCGAAGATATACGCAAGTTCTCCTTCTCCTTCAAAGAGAAACCCTGTCATGCGGTATTTGCATTCGGTATTCCAGCCAAACAGAGAGAACACAGTGTCACTGAACGCGGCTGAAGGAATGTCCCTTGGCTTCGGTCTTCCTCCGCATGTCTTGGAGATGAGAACTCCATTGCGGTTGGACGCATCTGTCGGCCGAACTGCAAACTTCATCTCCACGGGATTGATGAGCAGCTCCACAAAGTTCTTCGTTCCGAACTTTTTGATACACTCCGTGCTGAACTTGATCTTACGATCTTGAAATGTCACGGTTGGATAGGTATATCCCCCGAAGAACTCCGTCCTTGTAATCTCAAAGCCGCGAAGATCGAAGTCACCGGCTTCCACCTGAATGGTCAGCTCCTCCGGCTCCTGCGACTCGGACGGTACATTGTCGTCCTCGATGTATACGCTTTGCGCCGCATTCATGTAGTCCGCTTCTTTGAATCCGGCCCAGCGAGGATTGATAGTGACAAAACCTTTCAGAACGCCACTGTCGATCACGCGCAGCTCCGGAAGGATTGACTTATTCCCATACTTCGCATTGTCGAGCATCCGCTGAACAGCATTAAAATCATCCCGAGACACAATTGCCGTGTGATGATTGAAGTACCAGCTCTGCGGCTTCTCTCCGCAGTTCTTCAAAGTGCGATGAGTGCGGTAGTTTTCGGTATAGGTCTTGCGGGTCAGAACATCACCACAGTGACGCTCATTGCGAAGTACTGAAGCGACGCCGCTGGCTGTCCAGCATAGCTTTCCGAAATAGGACAGCCGCTCCTGTGCAATGAGAGTATCCGCAATCTGCTGTGTGGAATAGCCGTACAGATACATATAGAACATGAGCTTGACCGTCGGCGCCTCTTCAGGATTAACCTGAAGTTCTCCCTCCTCGTCATGGGTATACCCGAACAGTTTGGGAGTAAGAGGGATGCCATGATCCAATCGCATCCGCAGCGACGTTTCCATGCTGCGGCTTCGAGTATGCGACTCCTCTTCTGCCATTGTTGCCTGGAAGGTTAGCGCCATCTGCGAATCATCGTTGAGAGAGAAGATCGCCTCAGACTCGAAGAACACGCCAACCCGAGGTTTGAGCTCCGCAAGATTACGAACCGTACCGATGAAGTCCTCCACGTTTCTTGCGAATCGGGAGACGGATTTGGTTATGATCATGTCGATCTTCCCGGCTCGGCAGTCGGCAATCATTCTATTAAACTCATCCCGCTTTTTGAGGGAAGTACCACTGATACCTTCGTCAGCGTAGATCTTAACCAGCGTCCAGTTCGGATGCCGAGTAACGAACTCTTCATAATACTTTTTCTGCAGCTCATACGAAGTGGTCTGCCTGACGTCATCCGTCGAGACACGGACATAAATCGCAACCCGCTGGTTGACGTCATTGTCGTAATAGTCTGTCTGCTTTTTCGCCGGAATGAACATATAGTTTTCCGGGTCGATGGTTACGTTGTACCGCTTCTTAACCTTCTGCTTCTGCTGTTCTTTCCGACGCTTGCTCTCGGTATCAAGCATCTTCTACACCTCCCATTAAGAGCGGAAGTTCTTCCGCCTCATCCTCCGGCAGCATTTCCCAATCTCCTGAGGGAAAGAACTCCCTGTCATGATTGTCATGCTGGTAATAGGAGGCAAGCGTGAAGATGTTCTCCGAAACAAAGTAGATCCCGACCGGTTTTTCAAGAGCAGCAAGCATACGAGTCAGGATCGTAATCTCATAGTGCTTTTTCGAAACATTAGATACCTTTTGCGTGATGATCAAGTCCACCTTTCCGCCGAAGCAGTCACTCAGCAGCCTGCACCACTCTTTTGCGCTTTCCATATTAGGAGCTGTTGCTCCTTCATCAATATAGAAATCTACCAGCTCCCAATTGGGACAAAGCGCCATCGTATCCTGATACTGCCGGATGTGGTATTCAAGATAGTTGTCGTGTTTCGTCTGATTGAAGTAGCGAATATAGATGCCGACACGATAGCGACGCCTGGGACTCGGCTGTTCGTGCCGGATGGTTTTTAACCAAGCCTTGTGCTCGACGATCTGCTGATCCACCTCATAGTTCCCTGTAAAGGGTACTGAGAAATCGGGAGTTACTTCGGCTTCGGCAAGTTTTTTGAATACTTCCAGCTCTTCCGGCATGGTATGCACCTCCATATGACATCGGGATAAGCACATTTTATCGGCTAAAGCCGAAAAAAAGAATAAACCGAGGGTCAAGTAAATGACTCTCGGTTAATGAAAGGCAAAAAAATAACAGGTCGGAGCGATCTGACCTGTTAGTAATCCGTATTCGGTTTAGGGGAATGCATGGACTTCTTAACTTCCTTGACGATTTTGAGAATTGACTCGATCTCGGTCGGCGTACAGTCCTCAAGAAGTTCCGCAAACTCGCTTTTATAGATGTTGTTCACCTCGGGGATATCCGTGCGGAGAAGGACGTCAGCGGAAACCTGCAATGCCTCGACAATTCCAATGAAAGTAGTGAGCCGCATAGAAGACTTGCCCGTCTCGATATCGCTGACCTGAGACAAGGAGATATTCGCCTTATCCGCAAGATCGGCCTGGCTCATCTTCTTATTGGTTCGGATATCACGGATTCGTTTTCCGATTTCTATGACTTCCTCCGACCGCGGATTGCTTCTCACTTCTCTCACCTCCATTTCGGGTTAACCATAAACCCTAATAAAATTATATCGGGATTACGCCAAGTATCTATAGCGATAACGCCATGTTATCGGGTTAACGCTATAATAAAACCAACTTTATTTTTGGAGGTTTTATTATGGCAATCAACTTCGTACAAATCGGCAAACACATCGGAGAGATCAGAAAGCGTCGAGGCCTCTCTCAGCAGAAGCTCTCGGAAATCATCGACAAGTCTCCAACCTATGTCAGCTACATAGAAGGCGGGCTGAAGTGCATGAGTCTCGACACCTTCGTCTCCATTGCGAATGCTCTCCAGGTATCAGCGGACGAGCTTCTCAAGGACAACATCGAGAACAACATCAAGGTGGCCAACCACGAATTTGCTTCCCTGATCGCGGACTGCAGCGAATACGAGAAGCGAGTCCTTCTATCGATGCTGAAGACAGCAAAGACAGCCATGCGGGAGAACCGCCACCTTCTGATGACTCGGCGTAAGTAAATTATATGGACACATTTTGAGAGACGCAATCGACCGAAAGTCAACGACTTCACTCCTGGTTTATGGATTCAAAGTTGGCCTGGTCGGTTTATTTCTATTCTCTCTGGACTTGTGCGAATGCCGCCGGTATTGTGTCTTGCTGACAGAATTACATTTTCGCCGAATCCTATTACATTTTCGGGAAAACCGAGATTTTTCAAGGGCTCATCAGTATAATAAAGTGCGAAAGGATGATGAACGATGATCTATTTCACGGGTGATATCCACGGCGCTGTCGACGGTATCGCTGACTTTATAAATAAAATACATCCCACCATGGAGGACGTGATCGTTCTCCTGGGGGATGTAGGAGCAAACTATTATACAGGCCGCAGGGACAACCTGCTGAAAGCCTTTCTCAATGACGCCGGAACGGTGTTCCTCTGTATCCACGGAAACCATGAAAGGCGTCCGACCACCATACCGGGATATGTTGAAACAGAGTGGCATGGCGGAAAAGCATGGGTTCAACCCGAGTATCCCAATCTAATCTTTGCCAGGGATGGCGAGATCTATACGCTGAACGGACTCCGCTACCTCGTGATCGGCGGCGCCTACAGTGTAGACAAGTACTATCGATTAAGCCATGGCTGGGGCTGGTGGCCTGACGAGCAGCCATCACCTGAGATCAAGACATACGTGGAGCAGCAGATCCAAAACAATCCGTTTGACATCGTCCTATCTCACACCTGCCCATTCAAGTACGAGCCAACCGAGATGTTCCTCGGCGGGATTGATCAGAGCACCGTCGATGACAGCACGGAGCGATGGCTTGATACTATTGAGGAAGCTATCGAATACAAAGCATGGTTCTGCGGACATTGGCATACAGATAAGCGGATCGACAAGATGCACTTCCTGTTCCACTCCTTTGAGTCCGACGAACAGTTCAGAAATTCAGCGGAGGAATGAGTTATGAGAAAACTGCCCTCATTGTCCGAAATGGAGCATATCACATCCAAAGAATTCGGCGAAAACATGGACGCGATCCTGGATCGGGTTACGGATGAAGACATTGCTTTCATCATCGATCATAACAGCAAATCCTATGTCCTCTGCCCGGCGAGCTGGTTTGAGCTTCCCGAGCTGAAGCACCTGGAGCTGATGATCAAAAACGCCGTTCGGTACGTTGCTTCCGTGGATGACTCCGACTTAACGGAAACAGTGCTGATGGTCAAAGAAATGGCTCCGGCACTTTCGCCGGAGTGCATTAGCAGCCTCATTGACCTTGTTAAGGACAAGGACACCGATGCTGCCAATAAAGAATGGGGCGAGCTGCGACGTACTCTGGAATCAGCTCTACCGACAACAGAAGAAAGATGAAGATACACCATGATTTACTACATCGCGGACATGCACTTCGGACACAAGAACGTGCTCCGCTTCGACAAACGTCCATTTGCGGATACGGATCTGATGGATGAGGTGCTGATTCACAATTGGAACGAGCACGTCACGGATGACGATACCGTCTATGTGCTCGGCGACGCCTTCTGGAAGAACGAAGAAAACAGCGTGAAGATCATCCAGCGTCTCAACGGTCACAAGCACCTGATCCGAGGCAACCATGACCGAGTACACAGTCGGCTCCGATTCCATTGGGAGAGCATCGAGCAGTATGCTGAAATTAATGACGGAAACACGCTGGTCATCATGAGCCACTATCCCATCATGTTCTATAAGAATCAGCACTATGGCTCCGTCATGCTCTACGGTCACGTACATAATACCCGAGAATGGCAGCTTGTAGAAAAGTGGAAGCACGAGCAGTGGGATATGGGCATTCCGAGCAGGCTGATCAACGTAGGGTGCATGATGGACTACATGAGATACACGCCCCGCACTCTTGAAGAACTGCTGGACGCCAATCCGATGCCGATATTCGACAGAATTCTACAAGATGGGACACCCGTCGACAGCCCTTCGGAGGACTCATGTAATGGATAACCAAGATAAGCTCATTGATGACGTTGAAGTCATCGCAAAGAAGATAAAAGAACTTCATGATTTAGCCTATGTCCGGTACTCCCGATTGGTGGATGCGGTGCTGGCCGACAGCCTAACGGATGAGAAACAGATTGAGCACATTCTTGACGGCATTTTAGACTTCGGAGATGACCTGCGCTTCCTGGAATTATCCAAGAAGCTTTGCCGCCATATCTACTACCGGTACCCGCACCTTGTGGGCAGCTTCGTAAACATGTATCGAATGCTGTTCGAGGAGAAAGAGGATTCAGATGGAAATGGTGACGATTGAGGTCAGGCTCCCAAAAGAAATATATGATAAGGCTTCCGAGATTCTTGCCAGGCAGGGGCTCACAATGGAAGATGCCCTCATCCTTTTCTTCCAAGAGACAGCCAGACTCGGACGAATTCCTTTCGAGTATACAGAAGAAGATCTCGAAGAAGCCAGGAGATGGGAGAAGATGATGAACGATGATTTATGTGATGTCTGATATCCACGGAAATGCCATTCGGTTTAACTCCATCATGGAACAGATAGATCTCCAGCCGGAGGACACCCTCTATGTTCTCGGTGATGTTATTGATCGGTACCCTGACGGCATCAGGATACTCCGTTTGCTGATGAGCATGCCCAACGTACAAATGCTTCTGGGCAATCACGAATACATGATGCTGAATGCCCTGGACCGGCTTGCTAAAGACAATCCCGAGTATCCACATGCTCTGCGACTTTGGTACCGAAACGGCGGGGATATCACGCACGAGTATATAAAACACATTCGAAAGTCTGTCCGTAAGGAGATATTCGATTATCTTCACAGCCTGCCTTTGAATATCGACATTGAGGTTAACGGTCAGCCATATATCCTCGTGCATGGCGGCGCCATCGCAGCGTACCACAACTACATGTACAGGTATGATAACCAGGAAGAATATGCGGTATGGAACCGCATTTACTACAACGAGCCTGATATTGAGGGCAAAATAATCATCTTCGGTCATACGCCAACGTCGGAATACCAGCACAACAACCCGCTTGAGATATGGCGGTCGCCGTCAGGAGGCAAGATCGGGATCGATTGCGGGTGCGGTTTCCCGCATCCATTATCCCAGGGGCGGCATCCTGCATACGGAAGGCTTGCATGCCTGCGGCTGGATGATATGAAGGTGTTTTATTCCGAAGAAGATATCCCCGAGGAGGTGGAGGAAATTGTCTGGTAAGTTAACTCAACCCAAAGTGGATCACTACATCCATTGGCTCAGCAGGGATGACCACTTTGGAATGCACGGCTGCGTATACGATGATGAGAGCGACAAACTGCTTGATGAGTTCTTTGAACTGATCGAGCAGATCGCTCCGGTCGCTAAGAACGGAGTACGGGCGCTCTGGCTTCGCGCGGAACGCGGGCCTATCGAGGATTACGGCAACGCAGAGGAAGAAGTTGCCTGCGGAGATTTCGATTCGGTAGAGGAATTCATTGAGGAATGGAAAGCATGGTTCCCGGATGAAATAAGGTGGTATCAGCTGCAGGCTGTTCAACTCAAAGACGAGGGATACAGGGCAGTCATGCTCGGCCACAAATATGTCATCGTTCAGGACAAACGCAGAGAGCCTGCCGGATTCCAGAATGAGATTTCCGAGTTTGTCCGGTGGCTGATTGAGGGAGTCAAAGAATGCATCGAGATGCTCAAAGCCGGAACATATAACGACTTCATCAAAGAGAACCTGCCTCCGGAGCATCGAACCGGCAAGATTCTTCGCAAGCATTATTGGGACATATGGCCGGAGGCAAGAAAAGAGTTCTTTGAAGATATTTCCACAGAGGACGTTGCTGAGTTTATTCGAAAGGCGTCTGCCCAGGGAGAAGGTTCCGAATCGATCAAGGAACGCATGCCCTCCATGACGGCAAACGACTTCTTCCGGTTCTGTGCGATGGGATATGCGGAGAACAAATACAGCGGCTGCGACAAAACCCCGAAGGAACAGTATTACCTCCATGCGGATGGCCGGGACGATGGGCTGAGGGATCTTAATCCTGACGATCCCGAGGCATTCCATGCCTGGCTCCATGACTACTCCCGCGGAGGCGGGCATCCCTGGGAAGTATGCAGAGGCGGTAATTCAACACATGTTTCTCTGCGGCCGATGGACGACAAAGACGGTTATTTCCTCTATCTGGACGGGGACGCATGGAACAGAACCATTGAGACGGTCAAATTCTATCTTGCCCTGACGAGAGCAGGTATTCCGGTATATCTCATTGAAGCCCACACTCTGGCAGACAGGCTTGCTGAAAAAGAGTGGATCGGAATCGTACCGAATGGTGTGATGCCTGCTTATTGTGAGAGCTGGTTCCCCAACGAGCACATCATCGACTTCATGAACTTGCCCTATGATGATCGGGAGAAGTTTCTGCCGTTCTGCGTGTGGTATGACGAGGAACCGATCATGCTTGTAACGGAGAAGGAGGCCGAACCGAAATGAGCGGAGGGTGTTGGAATTATATGAACGACTCGGCAGCAAGCGAAATCCTCGGGTATCACATCTATGTCGGTTATGGATTGGACAGCGACAAGCATGAAAAGAACTATAAGCAGGTCGTAAGAGATAACCCGTTAGGAGATCCTGAAATCTCTGCTTTGGTGTATGACGTCTTTTGTTTGCTCCACTCCTATGATTGGGCAGAGTCCGGCGACACAGACATGGACGCCTATCAGAAAGACGTGGAAATCTTCAAAAGCCGATGGTTCGAAAAGGCAAGGAAAGATCGGATCAAAGAGATGATCGATATCAGCACCGAGAAACTCAAAGAGGATCTGTATCAGGCATTCGGATTTGAAACAGAAAGCAGCAGTGAACCATGAGTTCAATGACTTTTCAGCTTCAACCCGATACAATAATCACAGACAATCAATCTTAATGACGAGGTGAATGTATATGAATTTGAAAGAAGCGTTTCGTTACCAAAACAAGCTCCAGTCCTTTATGGACGAAGCCCATGGCATCCTGGAGCGTGACGCCAATGTCACGAAGGTGGAGAACACCTATCTGCGGCACAAGGTGATGGCAGAAGCTGAGGATGAGACTGTTCTCATCGCCCCCGAAACCGAATACTATGAGCAGATCACCGATATTGCGAAGTTCCTTCTCTATCTGCTGGGAGAAAAGGACAAGCTGTTTGCGGCTATCCGCAAGGCAAAGGACGCTCTTGACATCGATATGGACAGCGAGGTCAGCCTCAATGCCACTCGGCAGAGCATCGCCCATACCTTCAAGCGGATGAACGATCTGCGCAACTCTGAGCAGACCATCTCCAATGGCGGCACCGGCTATCGCTTCAATGCCGAAGGCAATCAGATTTCCTATCGCTGCGACGTCAAGCGTGTGACTACGATCAACTATGACCGCAATGTCATCCGCACCGAGCTTGGCAAGCTGAATAAGCAGGCCGACGAGACTTCCACGAAGATCGATCTGTGCCTGGTCACTTCTAAGGTGGACTATGAGCCGCCCTTCGATGTGAACTCCAGCTTCGCCGAAGCATTCGAGGCATACACGGAAAACGCCAGGGCTTAACGCCCTGGCGCAGACCGACTATTTTGGGTGCGGCAAGATAAGAGAATACGGATACCGGTTCAGGTGCAGATGAACTATAAGGCTGCACACATCCGTAAGGATATTCCGGTTCGGCTCACCCTACGAGCCTTCATGATAGGAGAAAAGAAGCGTTCAGCTTCTCCGTCACCGCCCTACATCCTTACATCAGAACCGTTCGTTCGTCACCACCCTCATTCTTGCTTCCGAACTGACATCTCCATTGTGAGGCATGCAAGCCTAACTCGCTGGTTACGAGATTACAATGATCATTTTCTGATCTTCTTCTCCGTGAGCTGCGTCGAAAGTATGACTCGTCATGCCGCCGACAAAGCAAACGGGACAAATGGTTGAAGTTGCATCGGACTCTTGCCGTATCCAAAATAGCCGGTCATAAAATGACTTGAGCAGCAGGACTCAGCCTGCTGCTCACCGACGATATGCAGTTTTACCGCAACGGGAACCAGGATCTGATCCATCGGAACCTCAAGGAGATTCCCAAGTGCGTACAGATTATCTACAGTGGGAAGGCTTTCGCCTTTCTGCCACTTGTAGATTGCCCGAGGTTCCTCAAAGCCGAAGTAGCTCTGCAGATCTCGAACAGTCAAGCCGCGCTCCATGCGCAGGCGTCGGATGTTGTTTCCCGTGGCGACAAGGTCAATCACGGGATAGGCTTTTATGCCCATGACAATCGCCTCCTTCAAGAGAGTGATATTAAAGAATAGCAGAAAAAAGCAGAAAATGCAAGAGAAAATGCAAAAAAGGAGGCAAATTTGAGGGAAAAACTGTACTGGACAATCAGCAAGTTCTCCATCCGCTCACTGTTCTATGACTACTTCGTGTTCTTTGATACGACACCTTATCTGGCCGATCAGTTGTTCATCCGGCATGAGGTTCGCGTATGGTTCGACCGCGAGTATGCAAAAGACGGTTCTCCCTACCTCGCAATCTTCTGTCATGTCAGGAAGAAGGATGTACCGAAGTTTCTTGCAGCCTTGGAGGATTTGAAGAAAAGCATGATCCTGTGTGGGCATCCGCACTACGAAGAAGAAATCAGTTCCTTTATGGACGAAATGGAAAAGATGAAAGGAGCGTTGCACGGCGATGAAAATGACGCCGCTTAAGAAACAGAGCAAAAGCGAACAGCGTAAATACTACTCATCCAAGCGAGGCTCCTGGAACGGGGTCTCGCCTATAACCCGTATTGTACAGAGCAGGAGGGTATATGACAGAAACCGCATTAAACGAGAGGATCGTCGAACTGCAGGAGAATGAATCGGAAGCAGCTCATCAGTGGCAGAAAGTGCGCCGCAGGCTGCGGCGAGACACAAACATCAGAAAAACGGATAACCTGCTTCGGATAATAAACTACGGCGGTTATGCTCCGCATCGCGGATATATCGATTGGGGCTTCAGCGGGAGGACGCTGCTCCATACAGGCAAATACATCAAATATCCCAAGAACAGCAACTGCCAGAGGTGGATCAAGAGAGAAACAAGCCGCCGGATTCGCAGGTGCAGGGATGTTCCCGCAAAAGGCAACTATTACCGTCGGCTCTTCGATTATTGGTGGACACTGTATTGATGAGGTGAACTTGAATGGATGATAAAATGCAGCGGGAGCTTATGAGTAAACTTGCTGAGTTGGAGAGCAAACACAAGAGACGCCTTCCCCCGGATGATATACATCTTCGCCTCCGCAAAGGTATGGATAGAGCTCAGAAGGATACTCCGGTTATTTCAAAAGAGCTTTTCTGTACAGCGATCCACCTGCTCAAAGAACAAGAATCCATCGATGACGAATTCGGTCGAGCGTTACAGAAAGTCGGCAACGGTCATTTCGCATACGGGACAGAGAACAAATATCGGAAAGCTCTTCTGATGGTTCTCAAGGACGCCATCAATGATCAGTATGACTTCATCGATTGGTGGCTCTACGAAGGAGCTCCCGACTATAAGATCTGGAACGAAGATGAATCAATAGAATGGGATCTTACGGTGCCGGAGGCACTGTACGATTTCATCACAACAGAATGCAAATAAGGCTTTGCCAATGCAACCGTGTCGAGATATGCAGGTCGCGGCTCGGAGAGGCGTATCAACAGCTAATTGACCACGAAATTGCGCGTAGGATAGTCAAACCCGTGGGTGCACAGAAAGCCAGGATAGGAGACGGAGCGGCTCGGAGGAAAAGGGCGCCAAAGGCAAAGCTTTTATGTTAGTTGCGAGGTGCAAAATGCAGATTGACATTCATAGAGAGCAAAAGACAGTTTGTATCTGGTTGAGTCGGAAAGAATCTTCCGAATACAAAAACGAGAAGAGCCCCATCCTAACACCGTTGTTTGAAGGATACAGAAAGAGAGCGTACCATATTGCCGTATTCATGTCTGGCTCGGGGGATCTATATGACAGTATGCTTGGACTGCTCCTATATAACCGCCGTAAGATGGCAGAAAAGGAATTAGGTGTTCAATGGCCGAGGTCAAGAGGATAAATCAGCATTTTGTGTTGAACTTGTGGGAACCCGCTGCTCCTGCGTTTTGCTCTTTCGCCAAACCCTATGTGGGCAGCAGACATGATTTACTGAAGGTTGCAGTCAACATGAAAAACGCCGACCCACAGAGTGAGACGGCAAAAGCAATACAAGAGTATTTTGGCGGAAATCACGAGGCTACGCACAAGATTGCATATCAGGAGATAGCGATTCTTACTCCCGTTAGAGTATTGACTTCATCAAAGATGACTCTCCCAGGTAAAACCTGGGAGCACTTGAATGTGTGGGATTGTCCTTACAAAATGAAGTTCGATGCCGCCGAAGTAAGTCAGATCATTTTACGCTACGATGGAATGTACCGCCGCTGCGTAAGAGCCAAATTCACTGACTTCTGCTATGAAGGTATCAAAGGTGATTGGAGGCCGATTGGATCTGTACTCTTCGGAAACGCAAGTGTCATAGAATTCAACATGGACGCCGGCACCTTTGAAACTCTCCTATATGTTCAGGAAGATACTTCTGATACCAAGGAGCAATTGGAAACAAAACTCGACAACCCCGACGAAATCATTTTGGATAGAATCTGCGATGAAGTCTTTGGGGACGGATGAGTGATTGACTTCTGTGCCAGAAATACATAAAATTAAGAGAGAGGAAGTGCTCAATTATACGAACAGCTATGCGAGGCGAGCAAATATGATCTATACCCCCGATACAAAGAAAGCTATCAAGCTATGCTTTGAGGCACATAGGAATCAAACAGATAAATCTGGGCTGCCGTATGTCTTCCATCCTTTCCACGTGGCAGAGCAGATGCCAGACGAGGAAACAACGATTGTCGCACTGCTCCATGATGTGATCGAAGATACGGCCTACACCATTGACGATCTTCGAAAAATGGGGTTTTCGGAAGAAGTGCTTGGTGCGCTTGACTTAATGACTCATGATAAGAACGTGCCTTATATGGAGTATGTGGCTAAAATCAGTGAAAACGAGATCGCTCGTACCGTAAAGTTGGCTGATCTCCGACACAACAGCGATCTGACTCGTCTGGATGAGATCGATGATAAAGCTTGCAATCGTATAGAGAAGTATAAGGCAGCCATCCGGCTCCTCTCAGAATCTAAGACCTCCTTCTGCCCGTATTACGATAAAGGCACCGATACCTGGCGGGTTGATTTTCCTGATCGTGACTCCGAGGAAGGCGATCTCCTGTATGTTGCAAGCGAATATGCTCGGACAGGTCTTTATTACCCATACAATGTAGCTGTCACTGCCGGAAAGGAATACAGCGGTCATGCGCATTCCTTCGAGGGAGTCATACAGGCTTTGCTGGATGATCCTGCTGGTTTTTCGATTGCTGGATTCGAGGAGTTCTATTCAAAACAGGAACAAGAGATGCTCCTGGATATACGAAATAAGCTGATGAATAATATCGGGGAGAAAGCCAGTACAGCAGCAAAGCCCGATTCCTCTGAGCTTCTTTGAGGTCAGTAATATTCTATCAGATTCCCTGAAAAATGAAATAAACCACGAGACATCATCTTGACTCCTGGTTTATGAAGGAGAAAATGCCCTCGATAACACAAAAAAGCAAAATATCTTTTTTGGTGCAACGTGCCATATCAAGTGGATGTGACTGATTTCAGTTACATCCACTTTTTTAACATTAATATAATGAGGTTTCGTTGTCGCAAAAAGAGTATCCATTTTGAGTCCTTACCCAGAACAAGAGGCTGCGTTGATGTTTCAAGTCAACGAAGAACCCCCCCTCCTGTATAATTTTGATAAAAATTGAAAATAAAAAAATATCTCAGATTGATATTTGTATGCCACAGCTGTTCAAATACAGATATAACTAAGCTCATTGGGCACCCAACTTGATGAATTGTTTTGTTTAAACAAATGTTTTGATATGACGAATGTTGTGCATAACATGTAACAGAAACCGTGTTCGCCACGACAGAATTACGGTTATTTTGCGATTTTATATTATGATTTAATCTAAATTATTGTATCTTTATCTGCGGGCGGCTGATGACCGCCCATACAGGATTGCGCAACCTCACACAATACATCCCATACAACGCACAACAGCACCGATATTACTTCGGTGCTGTTTTTGTTTTTATTATTAAAGTTTTTTGCTGAATAATCAAAGCTTAATGTTATTCATCTCGTCACCGAGGACATCGGCGATTTCTTTCAGGTGGCCTGTGCGTTTGCCTTTTAGTTTATAGAACTGCAAAAGTCCGTAGCCCGGGTACTCGTTGCCCTCAACCATAACGGGACCGTTCTTTGAAAAGGCGATATCCCAACCGATATATCTCACCTGCGGAATCTTTTCCGCTGCCTCAACAACCATGTCAAGAGCCTCTCGAACGCCTGCAATCTTAACCTCGGAGAACTTTTTGCCTGTCATCGGGTGTTTGTCATAAACATTGCCATAGTCGTCAATTACATTACTGTCGATTCTGCCGTCTGCATCAAGGCTGAGGTAGAGGTCATTTGTACAGCCGATAACATTCGACTCGTCCTGATTGATACGGAGAGCGTTATTTATTATATGCGCCTTGCCGTCCTTATAGAGCGTAACAACTCGCCATGAATTTACAACGCACGGATTGATTTCGTTGAGGTCATCGCTCTGAACGATTGCTTCCTCAACAAGAAGCTGACCGTTTGCCTTGAGTTCATCATAAAGCTTGTTGCTGTCCTTTACATCGGCAACGGTGATTTTTGAAATGCCGTGACCGCCCTCGCCTGTCGGATCTTTTGCAAAAACGGTTTCTCTGCCGTCAAGGAACTTCCTGAAATCTTCCTTACTGCCTGTGCGAAGGTTGATGAAATCTCTTTTGAGATACTTTTTGAAAAGCTCGTCAAAAACAAGCTTGTCACGAAGAAGAACGATATATTCCTCATCGTTGAGATATTCAAGAATTTTGTAGAAAGTTTTTGCAGTTACAAAGGTTTTTTTCTCTTTAGCCGAAAGGTTGATAAAATCGCAACGGAAATAGTCCGTGTAGCCTGTGCCTCTGATGAGAAAGTTGCGGATTATGTCGAACTTGATATAAGCCTTTGACTTACCGCTGTTCTTGGCGATAATGTCAATGTGCTTATCCATTCTGCTGTGGTTAATATCTCTGAATTTATTCAAAAGCCATTTGTGTACCGAAACTGCCATCTTACTTCTCCTTTACAACCTTACCGTCTTTTACATAAAATCTCGGATTGTTCTTGCCTATATTCACAAGCGCCTCAGCATTGCCCATACCCGAACTTCTGCCGAACATTCCAACTGTTATGCCGTCACCGAGGAGTGTTACCTCGTCATCAATTTTTACCGATGAATCAACCTTAACAGCCGTCATATTCATACACATCTCACCGACAACAGGATATTTTTTGCCGTTGATAACAACCTGTCTGTTGTGATTTGCGTGACCGATGCCGTTGTTGTAGCCGACAGGAAGAATTGCAAGAATAATATCCTCATCTGCCGTATATGACGCATTGTAGCCGAACCACTCGCCCTTGTTCACCTTTTTAAGCTGAAGAATACGGGTTTTCATCTTCATAGCCGGCTGTAAATCTATCTTTACATCAAAATATGTTTCGCTGATGTTGTACTTCTTGATGAAGTAATTGTTTCGCATTTTGCGAAGTTTGTCCTTTGGCGAATTTGAAAGAGAATCGGGGGCAACATTGTAGCCGTAGATTGCAATGCCCATTCTCACGCCTGTTGTAAAAGGCTGTTTCGGGTGGGTGAGCATTGAAACGGAACTGCCCATATGGACAATCGGGATTTTATTCAAATCAATAAGCGATGTAAGCTCCTTGAAGTTTCTGACCTGCTCGTCCCAATGGGGATCAAAAATTCCGGCTGTTGCAAAATGCTGATAAATTCCCTCAAGAACAAAATTTGAACCGTTAATCATATCAACGGCAGTTTTAACCTCGTTCTTATCCTTGAAGCCGAGGCGGTTAAAGCCTGTATCAATCTGGAGATGAACCTTGAAATTGCAGTCAATGTTCAAATCAAGCAACCTTTTGAGGTAGTCAAGCTCATTCACGGCAATGGTGAGATTAAGCCGCTTTGCCTCCTCAATTCTCGAAAGATGAACCGGATGCAGGCACAAAAGCGGAGCGTCCTTGTTGACCTTACGAAAGCTTTGAGCCTCCTCAAGAGAGGACACGGCAAAATAGTTAATGCCGTTTTTGTACATTTCATTTGCCACTTCCATACCGTGACCGTAACCGTCACCCTTGAGAACGGCAATAAAATATTTGTAGTCGCTGTATTTTTGTGTTATCGCACGGGCATTTGCACCGATTTTGTCAAGGTCAATTTCAACATATGAATCCAGCATTCCAAAGCCTCCGTTAATACACTATATCCTTAGAATTATAGCATAATTGCATGGGTAAATCAATAGCGATATTGAACAGTAACGGTGTACGGTTCGGGCATAAAATTGAAAATTGAAAATGTAAAATGGAAAATTATGGTCGTGAAGACAATTTGCAAGAGTGAAAAACATTGTTGCCCGACCGTTTTTGTATATATGGAAGTTGTTGCAAATTTGTATGAGCGGATATTATACGCCTGTAGATAGCCACGCAAAGATTTGTACAAATTAAAATTATATAAATAAAGCAAAAATTGCATCAATGCCGTATCGGGCATTGGTGCAATTCCTTTATCTAACTATCTTCCGGAAAGGACTGCGGTGGCACACCGCAGTCCTAAATTTTCCATTTTCAATTTGCCAACGGCTTGCCGTTATATAAGCCTTACAATATACCTCTGAACTGTGGTTGCGTCAATGACGGTAATATCGGAATCAAAGTTTACATCAGAGTTTATACGCTCTATCTCGTTCTGATTGACAAGACCCACTATTGCTTTCTGAATTGCGGTTGCATCGGCAATGTTTATTTTGCCGTCACCGTTTGCGTCACCGTAATATGCCTTTTCGGCTGAATTGGTGCTTGCAGTCATAACATAGTTTGTCATACCGATTGCAAGGTTGCCCTTGTCAACTCTTTTTACATACTGCAAAGTTGCCTTGTTGTTCGGAGAATCCGACACGGCAACATACATTGCGTCGCCCTTGAGAACCATGCCATAGCAAAGCTTGCCTGATGATGCGGACACACCACTGATATCGGATGCGGTAACTGCCTGTCTGCCTGTTTCAACATCGTATGAATACACAGCGTCGGAGGTATTAAAATACAGAGTATCGTTGTATTTTTCAAGGCTCATAAATGTATTTAGCCAGTAGGAATTACCGCCTGCGCTCCATCTTTCGTTCAATTTCAGCTTTTTCTCATATGTATTGCTGTCAAGCTTGTATTTTAACAATGTACCCTTGTTAGCTGAAGAATTGTTATTGACAAAGCCGTAAAATTCACCGTTAACCTCGCAAAGCCTTGTGTCGAAATTATGGATTTCGTAATTATCATATTTTGTCGAATTTGCACCGTAGCTTATTGTGTAATCATAGTGCTTTGACGGAAGATTCTGAATGGCATTGTCACTCAAAAGGAAGTATGTATGCTGAGCGTGTCCCGGTCGGTCATTAATAGGATCATCCCATGTAACATCAACATTATACCAAGCGTTGCCGATATGAACCTTGTTCCACATATGGTTCATTGAGTTTGAATCAACAAGTTCGGAGTCTATTCCGACAAGTGAAAGCATGTAGGAATACGCAAGCGCATAGCCCTGACATACGGAAGTCTTTTCAACAAGTGAATTGTATATATCGGCCTTGCTGCTATCCGATGTGCTGTACTCGCTCATAATGGCAAGCTCATCGTGGATTACAAGAGCCTTTTCGGAATCGGTCATATCCTCTTTCACAAGTGAAAGTATTCTCTCGGTTTCTTTATCAAGCAACTTTTTCTGTGTTGCATACTCGCTCTTGCTGATTGTGTACTCGGGATAGATTGATGTAATCGTGTCCTCTGACGGATAGTAGGAGTACGAAAATCCCTGATTCACATAATAAAGCTCCGGATGAGTCAAGGTCAGCACCTTAAAAAATTCCGCAGCATCGCTTCTCGGAACATTAAGACTGCTGATATCAATTTCCTCGTCAAAATTTTTAAGGCTGTCAAGAACCATACCTTCAGCCTTACCGTATTTGTCGTACATTGTTTTGTTATAAAAAATTTTGCCCTCTTTCGGCGCTGTGTATGCCGAAGCTGTAAAAATGCCCGTTGACACCGCACAGGATACCGAAACCGCCACCGTGAGAATCATTGCAAATAATTTACCCGCTGTTTTTTTAATATTTTTCATATGTATTTCTCCTCTCAAGCCAAGGAAGCAAAATGCACAAAAAAATTTGATTTTCTCTGACTTTTACAACTAAATTATACCATTTACAGACACAACAATTCAATTCACATAAACACCGAAGTTATGAACACTAATTTGTCTGTTTATACAAAAATTTAGTTTAATTACAGACAAAACGCAATAAAACACAACAAAACGCAATAAAACATACTAAGCTATACCGTCATACAATCTGCTTTTTGCACATACAATCTATTACAGATGTCCCCTTAAGGAGGACAGACAGGAGGGCTGTATGTGAAAGGTATCGTAGAAGAAAGAGCGGCAATGCTCGGTGAATACATAATCGAAAGCAAGGCAACCGTGAGAAGTACGGCAAAAAAGTTCGGTGTGAGCAAAAGCACCGTGCATAAGGATGTCAGCCAACGGCTAAAGGTACTTAACCCTGCACTTTACCGACAGGTGAGGGAAATTCTTGACACCAACAAAAGCGAAAGGCACATAAGAGGCGGTCTTGCAACAAAAAAGAAATATCTGCAAAAGAAAGCCTCCGAAAGCGAAAAAAACTGAAAATCAACTGCAATACGGCTCATACACCATACAAAACCGCATTTTCAGAGTATATTTTGGGTATTTTGGAACTTTACTTTTTATGACTTGCGTTGTATAATTTAATATATGTGTCATTTGCCCGTTTGGCGATTGAAACTTAGAATTTCAGTAAAGATTTAACCTTTTGCCGAAATTCCGATGAGCTGACGCACCTTTGTACTGCTTGCAATCGGTTGCAACTTTTGTTTCGGTTAAAAGAGTGCAATATTTTCAGATTTGTCTATAGTTTGTGTGCGGCAACGCTTAACACAGGCTGTATCCGAGGAGAAATTTAAAATGAGAAAAATTCCCTTTTCGCCGCCTGACCTTTCTCAGGCAGAAATTGACGAAGTTATAAAGGTTCTGAAATCGGGCTGGATTACAACAGGTCCCGAAACAAAGCTTTTTGAAAGCCGTATTGCAGAAAGATGTCACACGGAAAAGGCTGTCTGCCTTTCATCGCAGACCTCTTGTGCCGAACTTACTCTGCGTATTCTCGGCATCGGTCCGGGAGATGAGGTTATCGTTCCGGCATACACCTACACGGCAACCGCATCAATCATCTACCATGTGGGCGCAAAGCCTGTTATGGTTGACTGCAAAAGCGGCAGCTTTGAAATGGACTACGATAAAATGGAGGCGGCAATCAACCACAATACAAAGGTTATCATTCCTGTTGACCTTGCAGGTGTTGTGTGCGATTATGACCGTATTTTTGAGGCTGTTGAAAGAAAGAAAGGCATTTTCAATCCACGCAACGAGCTTCAGGAAAAGTTCGGCAGAGTTATTGTTATGGCTGACGGCGCTCACGCATTCGGCGCGCAATGGCACGGTAAAATGTGCGGTGAAATTGCCGACTTCACAAACTTCAGCTTTCACGCTGTAAAAAATATGACAACTGCCGAGGGCGGTGCGGCTGTTCACCGTTCACATGACGGAATTGACGAGGAAGAAATGTACAAGCAGTATATGCTTCTCTCGCTTCACGGTCAGACCAAGGACGCATATCAAAAAAACAAAGTCGCATCGTGGGAATATGATGTTGTTGACACTCAGTACAAGTGTAATATGACCGATGTGCTTGCCGCAATCGGTGTGGCTCAGCTTGAACGCTACGATCAAATGCTTGAGCGCAGACATCAGCTTATAAAGCTTTACAACGAAGAATTTAAGGATTTGCCTGTTCAGGTGCTTAATCACTGCGATGAAAACCACCGCAGCAGCGGTCACCTTTACTTTGTAAGATTTATTGGCAAAGACGCAGAATACCGTAACAAGTTCTATAATATGATGGCTGACCACGGCGTAATGTGCAATGTCCACTTCAAGCCATTGCCGTTGCTTTCGGCATACAGCAAGCGTGGTTTCAAGATTACCGATTATCCAAATGCGTATAATATGCACAAAAACCAGCTCACCCTCCCGATGAACTCAACTCTCACAGACGATGAAGCATGGTATGTAATCGAAACATTCAAGCAATGTATGAAAACACTTAAATAACGGCGAGTCGCCGGCAGCGTGTCGCTGCGCCCTGTTCGTGAAGACAGTTTGCGATAGTTCAAACATTATCGCCCGAGCGTTATTTTTTAATTGAAAGTTGAAAATGGAAAATGGAAAATTAAGGTTGATGGTGTACCATCGCCCGTAATTTGAGAAGACAGTCAGATAAATAAAATGCATCAGATGCCCGATAAGGCTCTGATGCATTTTTGTTTTGTATCCTACAGATTGAGTCGCATAGTGAATCAAATTAATCGGGAACTTTTGTTTATCATTTTGCAGACTGTCTTCACGACCGCAACTGCCCAATGGGGCAATTTCACCGTCCGACAGGACGATTTCATCTGACAAAGTCAGATTTCACTCGCCAACGGCGAATTCCACTGTAATGACCGCTTGCGGTCATTACCAAAGTCCGTTTTATCGTACACCTCTTTTGATAAAATATAGATACAGTAAGAAAGGCAAATGAAAACGAGGAGGAATAACAATGCTGAATTTCTGTGTCTACATCTTCACGGCATACGCTGTGTCGGGTTCTGTAAAGACGATTATGGGGATAAAAAAGAAACCCACCCACCGCAGAAATCGCCGCAGACGATAATCCACAAAATCAAAGGAGGAAATTATTATGAAAAAGGTTTACGTTACAATCACGGGAATGAAATATTACTACGGTTTCAATCCGTTCAGCATCGGCAAAAAGCTGACATGCAAAAAGGAACACAACAACCCGTATGACAACGAGGCAATTAAGGTCACGATGAAAAACATCGGCACGGTCGGCTATATTGCAAATTCGCCGTACACCAAAGCCAACGGCACAATGGGCGCCGGCGCAGTCAATAAATATGTCAAGAAAAAATTCAAAATCAGAGTAATGTTTATGACATCGACAAAAATCATCTGCGAAGTAATTGACGGTTTCAAGGATAAATATTCCGAAGAAAAAACCGAACCGACAGACAAAATTGAAGAAAAAGAGGTTGTTGAGTTTTGATTACGGTACGGGCGTTCATCGGACATCGGTAGGTAATAACACAAATTATGGATTCAATTTTGAACGCATTGCGTGCAATCGTGTGCATTGCACACGAACGGGCGAACAACTACAATACCACGCTCGGGTATAATATGTTTTAGCATTGCACAAACTATCTACACGAATTGGAAACGGCGGCTCGCCGTGCGGGCGGATAATAATGTGCAGTGTAGTAACATAGTATACAACAGTGCAAAGACATAGTATACAGTTTTATGATAAAATAAACGGTCGGGAAATACAGCTTTGCATTTTGCAATGTATCTTCCCGACCGTAACTTTTCACTATTAACTTTTACCTGCCCGTCAGGGCTTGCGCTGTCCGTCAGGACAATTTAGCTATCCGTAGGATAATTTAGCTTGCGTAGCAAATTCAGCTCACGCTTGCGTGAATTTAGCTGACGAAAATCAAGGATTTTCGTCAATACCCCCACCTGTCAAAAAATCTGACAGTCTGATATGTCAGGATATAGTTCTGACTTTCGTGGAAAGCGCTCTGAACCATATCGGGATTATACATATACATAATGCGGTGCTGAACGGCATCCTTGTTTTCGTCAAAGATATAGCTTACCGCCTGAATACATTCCTGATTTGTGCCGATTTTGGTACTGCCGGTATAATGGCAGTTCTCGATAACCGAGGCAACTGTCGGATAACCGTCAAAGCACATTGCATCTTTTACCGACTGAGCAATGAGTGCCGCTCCTATAAAACCGCCCGAACCGAATTCGCCCATGCAAAGTCTTTCAAGAAGATCCCTGTCCTCATCGGTAAGCGTTACCTTGGAGCATTCATAGGTTTTGTCCGGATTGTCAATTGCCACAAGATAACCTGCGTCCCATTGAGATTGGTAATCAACAGGCTCTTTTGGCGGAATTGCCGTAGCAAACGGAACGGTTGCCTGTGTTGTTGTCACGGGCTGAGTTGTCGCTTTTGTTGCCTTTGTGGCTTTTGTCTGAGGCTGAGTTGTTGCCTTGGTTGCTTTAGGCTTTGCCGTTGTTGTTTCAACGGGTACGGTTGTTGCGGAAACAGTTGTTGTCGGAACAATCTTCCGAATATTCGGATTTACCCTTGCCATTGCCGATTCTGTCGGGGTTTCTCCGGCATTGAGAGTACCGTTTGAGCAGACGAACTGCAAAACTACCAGAACGGATACTACAACAAGCACAACCGACAAAACCTTGTTTATATTTTTATTGAAAAACTTCATCGTTTCACCGCCGTTTAATACTTCTAAACACAAATGACGCACAAAAAACACGCTGTCAAACACATAATAATTATACCACGGTATGCTTTTCTTTTCAATTTAAGCATTCTACAAAAATGAACTGCCTTTTTTAAACAATATTACCTAAGCGGACAAATTATTACCATAAACAAAAGCCGACGCATATGCACCGGCTTTTTATTTTAAAAATACTTATTTAAAATGACTGTTTCTCAGCTCTTCTGTACTTTGAAGGTGTTGTTTCGTAGTACATTTTGAATGCTCTGTTAAAGTTTGAAATGTTGTTGAAGCCCGACATCCCTGCAATTTCGATAACGGGAGTGTCCGTTGTGGTAAGAAGCATTGCGGCTCTTGTCAGTCTGAGCTCGTTAAGGTAGTTTACAAATGTTGTATTCATAAGCTCCTTAAAGAGATGCGACACATAGTAACGGCTGAGACCTGTTGTCTGAGCTATTGTATCGAGAGTGATGCTGTCGCAGAAGTTGTTGTTGATATATTCCGTAATTCTGCGGAGAGCACGGTACTTTTTGCCCTGAGCCTCAACATCACAAATCTTAACAAGACCCGATGAGAAAAGAATATAGAAAATGTCGTACATTTTGCCGTGAACAAGAATCTGGAAGAACTCGTGCTTTTCGTTCTCGGCAGAAATAACCGTGTTCATATCGTCAATAAGATTGTTATAACGGTAGTCGCCTCTCGTAACCTTTGCAAAGTGAGTGCAGTTGCCTGTTACAAGACCTCTGATCAGACTCTGCGGAATAAATTCCTGAGTGAGCGATGCAGGATTTGAAAGGTTAAGAAGAATAACGTCAACTCTTGCGTTGCCTGTATTATTAATTTTGTATCTCTGATTAGGTGAAATAAAGTAAATGTCGCCTGTTGAGAGCGAATAAGTGTCAGCACCCATTTCAACGGTCATATAGCCGTCCCTTACAACAGCCACAAGAACCTCGTTGTGAACATTCCATATATTGCTGTCAATAATCATTTCACCGCAAACTACTCTGTAAGCTGAACTGGATGCGGTTGCCGAACGCAAGAAATCAAAATCCATAATAATAACCCCGATTCTAAAAAATTATGTTTTCAAACATTTTGTGTCTAAAAACAACACAAATAATCACTGCAACAATATAATAGACTTTATGCACAATAAAGTCAATAATTACGACAAATGTGCAAAAAATAAATGTATAAACTGCAATTAGTGCAAATTTTAAATATTCCGCTGTCTGCTGTATGTTAATTGATTTTTAATTCTACGCAATAATGTATCAATTTATCTACTGATAATTGTTATGATTGTTTCCGAATCAGACATTATTATTTAACGATTTTAATATGAAATATTGCCAACCGTATGGCAATTAAAATGAATCGTTTACATTTTCAAGCTGTTTTTTAAATTCATCAACAACATTTTGCGGTGATATAATTCTGACCTTTCCGCCAAGACCGAATACCCAAGCGTAGAACTGTTTGCTTGTCATAATATCAACCGATACACCGAATGTTGTGTCGCTTTCCTTTGTAACAAAAATATCCCTGCCGAACCTGTCAACAATAACACCTATGCAATCATTGTCAACCGACAGCTTAACCGTAGCTTTTTCACCGCCGAACATTGAGAAAACGCCCTTTGAATAATCTGCAGGATCAAATTTTTCAAAGGTCTTTCCCCCGTCACGCTCATCGTCAAGCACCTTGATATCGTCCATTTTGTCAACACGGTAATGCTTTATACTGTCGGCACAGGTATCATAGGCAATGAGATAGTAATTCTCATCATCCCAGCACAGCGCCCACGGTGATGCCGTGTATCCGCCGTTCCTGATTTTTTCACGCTTGACAATTCGCTCCGTTCCCGAAAAATCTAGTTCCCAACGGTAGTATTTGAACGAGATTTTGCGGTTGAGTGCTATTGCATTCTGAATTTTGTCAACCGAATAATAAATTCGTTCATTCATTGTTTTGGCTCTGTTTGCGACAAAAACCTGCCGTTGCAGTTCCTTGCCGTCGTGAACACTTGCAAGCCCTTCAAGCTTATGAATGAGGGAAATGCTCTTTTTTTCGGTAATGAATTTTGAGCTTTGAATTGCGTCAACAAGAAGCTTCAACTCGGGCAGTTCAAATTCTCTGCTTGCAACATAATATTTAACGGTTGATGATTTGCTCTTGCAGATGTCCATTCCGAATTTTTCAAGCACCTGCAAATCATCGTAAAGACTTTTTCGCTCCGCAGTAATTCCGTACAACGCAAGCTCCGCCAGAATTTCACTTGAAGTCAGCCCGTGATTTTCATCGGTTTTTTCAAGAAGAATTTTTCGCAGATACAAAAGCTTCTGTTTTTGCATAGGATTTCTCGACATAATACAGTCCCCCTCAAAGGATTATATATTTTTATGTGTTCATTATATCAAATTTTAGCCGAGATTTCCATATATTTTTACGGTGAGCCGCCGTTTCCAATTCAAGCAGACAGTTTTATAATAATAAGACATATTATGAATTGGATTTAACATAAATTTTCTGACATTACTAACGGGAGAACTCGGTTTTCCTCTGCAATTAGACAGTTAAATTCATATAAAATAAAAATTGCATCAATGCCGTTTCGGGCATCAATGCAATTCATTTATCTCAACTATCTTCTCGAAAGGTCTGCGGTGGCACACCGCCGACCATAATTTTCCATTTTTAATTTTCCATTTTACATTAACTACTAAATCCGCTCATCATGCCCGTAAGCATTACGACAAGCGGCATTGTTGCAAGTGAAAATACCGTAGTTGCGGCAACGATACTAACCGACAGCTCAACATCCTTGTTGAACTTTGTTGCAAACATAGTTGTTGTTGCGGCGGTAGGGGCTGATGTGGCAATTACGCAAGCCATGGTAATTATGGGTGTGACACGGCACAATGACATTACAACCGCTGTAATCATCGGCAAAGCAATCAGACGGACTGCCGAAGAAAAATATACACCCTTGTCAGTGAACGCCTTTTTAAAGTCAGCCTGTGAAAGGTAAAAACCGATAATAAGCATCGGGAGCGGAGTGTTCAGAACTGCAAGATATTCAACCGGTTGACTGATTATGTACGGAAGCTTAAAACCTGTAATAAACAGGATAATTGCAAGAAGAACACCGATAAGACCGGGGTTGAGAACAAGCTTTTTGAATGAAAGCTGTTTTTTGTCACCGCTCATTGAAACAAGTCCGTGCGTCCATACAAAAATGTTGAATACGGCAACGAAAATTGAGCCGTAAAACCAACCGTCATCACCGAGAATTGCCTTCTGGAGGGGCAAAGACATAAATGCACAGTTTGAATAGATTGTTGCAAAGCGGATAACAGCCTTACGGCTTTCATCTTTATCATGAAAAATCAGGTTACAGATAAGTATTGACACAGCGAAAATAAGTGCAGAGCAGGCAACGCAAATTATAAGTCCGCTCAAAAGTTCAAACGAGAACTCCCGCTGAAAAGCAGAAATCATAACGCAGGGCGTCACAACATACAATACTATATCGGTCATGTGACGGGCGGAAAAATCGGTGATAATTTTCTTCTTACCGCAAATAAAACCGACTGCAATCAAAATGAACAGTACAAGCACCTGTTGTGCAATAATAATGAAATTCTCTCCCATAAATCATTCTTCTCTCTTAAATTAATCGCTATCATTTTAGCACAGTTGCAAGAGGTTTTCAAATGATGATGTGCTTTTTTTCGTTTTTTTGACAGAAAAAACGACATAGTTCACAAATATGAGGCAATAACATTGTGCATTTCAACTAACAGGAATTTTATTTTTTCGCAAATATGTATTAACCGCTGAATTTTTGTACAGTTTATTGACATTTTTTACTCTGAAATGTATAATATTTACAAAAGATAAAACTTTTATTTCTGCAATATTTTATTACTTTGAAAGAAGGATTTATTATGGCAACAACAAAGAAAACAACTGCAAAAACAGCCCCTGCAAAAACTGCTCCCGTTAAGGAAGAGCCTGTAAAAAAGACTGTTGCAAAGGCTGAGCCTGCTAAGACTGTTGCTGCAGCTGCAAAGAAGGCTGAACCCGCAAAGACAGAAAATGTAAAGGTTGAAACTGTTAAGAAAGCAGAACCCGTTAAAAAGGCTCCTGTTAAGAAAGCAGCTCCAAAGAAGGTTGCTCCTAAAAAGGTTGCTCCAAAGAAGCCCGTTCCGGTTGAAACAAAGGTTAATTTCTTCGTAGAATATGCAGGCGCACAGGTTCCTGTTGAAGAAGTAATCAAAAATGTTAAGGCTACATACGGCAAGGATGCAAAGGAAATTTCAATCTATCTCAAGCCCGAAGAAAGCAAGGCATACTTTGTTGCCGACGGCAACGCAGAAGAAATGGATGTATTCTTCTGCTGATTGCGATAAATTTTGAATTTAAAACACAAGCTTTAAAGACCGCTCAAAAGAGCGGTCTTTTGTTGTTTTAAGATGAATGTTGCGAAAAATCGTAGTGCGGATATTATCCGCCCCACGACCAAACAGTTAATTTCATATATAAAAAACGGTCGAGCGACAATGATTTGCATTTTGCAAACTGTCGCCCGACTTTAATTTTCAATTTTCAACTTTCAATTTTCCATACGCTCGGGCAATTTAACTCTCGCACTTGTAAAACTAACTTCTCGAACGGGGAACGGCGGTTCGCCGTATTATCTGTCTTTCAAATCAACATATTCCTTGTTTTCGGAAATGCTCATATATGCAGGACGGATAATCTTACCGCAGTTGATAAGCTCCTCAAGCCTGTGTGCGCTCCAACCCGTAATACGAGCTGTTGCAAAAAGCGGAGTATAAAGCTCACACGGAATATCAAGAAGACTGTAAAGAAGTCCGCTGTAGAAATCGACATTTGCGGCAACACCCTTGTAGATTTTACGCTTTCTGCCGATAACCTTCGGAGCCAGTCTTTCAACTCTCTCATAAAGATCAAATTCATCATTGTGACCTTCGGCAAACGCAAGCTTTTTAACAGCACCGTGAAGAATCTGCTGACGGGGGTCGGAAATTGTATAAACTGCGTGTCCCATACCATAGATAAGACCTTTTTTATCAAAAACCTGCTTGTCAAGGAGCTTTTCAAGATAATCTTCAAGAGCGTCCTCGTCTTCCCAGTCCTTAACATGCTTTTTGAGATCCTCAAACATATAGTAAACCTTAACATTTGCACCGCCGTGCTTAGGACCTTTGAGTGATGCAAGTGCCGCAGCTACTGCCGAGTATGTATCAGTACCCGAAGATGTTACAACATGTGTTGTAAATGTTGAGTTGTTACCGCCGCCGTGTTCCATATGGAGAATGAGCGCCATATCAAGAACCTTTGCCTCAAGCGGAGTATAGTGTCTGTCGGGACGAAGAAGCGACAAAATAACCTCGGCTGTTGACATTGTAGGCTCTGCACGGTGGATATAAAGGCTGTTATCACGCTGATAGTGATTATATGCGTGATAGCCGTAAACCGACAAAAGAGGAAATACGGAGATAAGCTGTATGCACTGTCTTAAAACATTGTCGATTGATGTATCGTTAGCATTCTTATCATAGCAGAAAAGTGTGAGAACACTTCTTGCTATTGAATTCATCATATCGTTACTTGTGGCCTTGAGGATAACATCACGAACAAAGTGCTGAGGAAGAGTTCTGTACTGAACAAGAAGCTTCTTAAAGTCTTTAAGCTGTTCTTCGTTAGGCATATCGCCAAAGAGAAGAAGATATGTAACCTCTTCAAAACCAAAACGGTCATCCTCAAGAATACCGTCAACGATATCCTTTACATTATAGCCCCTGTAACGAAGCTCACCCTCGCAAGGAACAAGCTTTCCGTCAACAAGCTTATTCTGTGTGATTGTAGAAATATCTGTAAGACCTGTGAGAACACCCTTACCGTCAAGGTCACGCAGACCTCTTTTTACATTGTACTTGCTGTATAAATCTGTATCAATAACGGAGTTATGCGTCATTTTCTGAGCCAGAGCATGAATCTGCGGTGTAACATCCGAATACTCGCTGTTTGTCATAAAAAACACTCCTTTTTAAAATTCACAATAAATTGAAACTATATTTTATATATTATAGCACATTTTTTAAAAAAAGAAAAGGTACAATTCTTGCAGAAGTGTCATAACGATTTTAAACCTTATATGTAGAATTTGCATAATTTTCTGTCTTTTTATTCATCATTATGCAATTTTCGGGATGTTTATTTATAAATGAAGTATAATTTTGACAGATATAAATCTGCAATCCGTCATTTGAGGGTTTAGGGCAGAAAAATACGGAGCAGGAAAAACCTGCTCCGCAAAAAACAACATTATTTTATTACTTGAGATATGCGCCGTTAGTGCCGATCTGACCGTCAATTCCGGTGAAACCGTCTGCACAGCAAACATAAACTCTCATATTAGCCCTACCAACAGAAGATACTGTAAGTGTGCCGTCTGTAACATACTTAACATCGCCTGTAACTGCATCAATATACTTGCCGTTAGGAAGGTTCTTGAATGTAGCACCGCCTGAGATAGTTACACAAGCAAGGCTGTCTGTAGCGCCCTGTGTGTAACGGCGAACGAATGCCATATTACCGTCAACATAAGTCTTGCTTCTTGTATACTGACCCTTCTGAAGTGCAGGAACTGCTCTTCTGATTCGGTTGAGCTGCTGAATATGAACAGCGAGAGGTGCTTCAAGTGTGCTTGCAACAGCACCGCTTGCATTAGAATATGTACCAAAGTCTGTTGCTGTTACGTCACCCTCGAGGTAGTCACCGAAGTATGCACGACCTGTTGTTGCAAGAGGTGCATTAGGACCTACGTCCATAGGAACACCCTTCTGGAACTCAAGCTCAGAACCGTAGTAAAGACACGGAATACCACGGAAAGTAAAGAGTACATCAAGGTTCTCAGCCCATGACTGTGTACCGCCGTCGTAACGGCTGTCCATATCAGGACCGTAGTCGTGAGAATCAACATATGTTACATTCCATGATGAGTCATTGTAGTACGGATCTTCTTCACAAGCACGGGTAAATGCGTTGCTTGCATTTGAGAAGTTCCAATGCATCGGGAAGTCGATTACGCTTGTGCCGTTTGCCTTGCTGTAATCAGGTGTGTGATATTTAAGACCGTCAAGATAAACATTATCAGATGTGGGCTGATTTGCTGTACTTGCGTTGCTGTCATAGTGCTTAAGTGTAAGATTAATGTTTGCAGCCTGATCATTTGTAAATGAATCGATGTACTGGCTGTCTGATTCAGCCCATGTATAGAACGGAGCTGAAATTGCAGGAATGTTGTGGTTCCAGAATTCACTTACACGAGTACAAACCTCACCAAAGATGAAGAAGTTTTTACCGCCTGTCTTGAGCCATGACGGGAAGTAATACTGGTTAAGTGTAAGTCTTGAAACGTGCTTTTCAGTATCAAGTCTGAAAGCGTCAACGCCCATGTTGATATAGTTGTTATAAACGTCGTTAAGGTAATTAGCAACTGTAGGATTCTCTGTGTTGATATCAACGCAGTCACCGGCAATCTGACCTGTCTGTACAGTCGGGCTTTCCCAGCTGAGGTCTTTGAAGTGGTGATAGTAGTTTTCCGTGTCGTGATTACCGGAGTCAAGCTCCTTAGTATCCTTCATGATATTAAGTCTTGCGGCATACTGATACTTAGGCTCAAGGTCATCGTAGTTCGGGAATGTTTTAGCAAAGTCGCTTCCCTCAATAACCTTCATGCAATCTACAGAAGCAAGATCCTGAATTGAGTCGTATTCCTTTGTAAACATAGGAGCAAGAGTTGCCTCACCGAAGTTACCTGAATGGTTAACTACGATATCCTGAACAATCTTGATGCCCTTTTCATGAGCGGCATCAATAAGATCCTGATATGTAGCGCCGTCGCTCTCATAACGAACATCAACTGTTGAGAAGTCCATTGCATGGTAGCCGTGGTAATCGTAGCCTGACGCATTTGTTACAACAGGAGTAATCCAGATTGCGCTGAATCCGAGAGCCTTGATGTAGTCAAGCTTGTCGATAAGACCTTTGAAGTCACCGCGCCATGCGGGATCGCTGTCGGGGTTGTTTGCCTGTGAGTCGTCCCAGCAATGAACATCGTTACCTGTGTCACCGTCATAGAAACGGGTTGTGATTACAAAATAAATTGTGTCTTCACGCATGTCAACACGGTCAAATTCCTGCATATCTTCAGGATTTTTGCTTGACCATCTCTTATTTTTGTACCACCACTCGCCTGTGTTTCTTGTGAGTTCCGCAGACTGCTTTCCGTTTGTAACAAACATCATATTGATTTTTGTTACATCGTTGAAAGTGTACTTGTAGTAGTTGTTTCCCTCGGAAGTCATCTTAACGCCGGGGTACTCCGTGCTGATGTTTTTCGGAAGACTGTTCCAATAATAGATTGTGGGCGTGCCTTCCTCACAGTAGTAATGTACTGTGATTGTGCTTGATGCCGAAGTGTCGTTATCGTCATCTGTATTAGCCGCACTTACGGACATAACAGATACCGTGCAAATTACGCAAATCGACAAAATCAAAGCAAGCAATTTTTTGATTTTTGCCATAGATTTTCCTCCTTTTGTTATACTTTGTACAACATAACATACAATTATATTATAATTTAGACAGCCTCATATATTTTTCTTTTGAAGAATTATTACAACTTTGATGCCGCCAAAGATTAAGCTCTCAATTTGGCTATTATATACAAAAAGGAGCGACAGATTCTGTTTTTTCAACTCTTTTAAAGGGTTAAGTCAAATCTGACGCTCCGTTAAATTATATTTTATATTTTCAAGCTTATATTAGGTTCAAACTTTGTGCGACTATTGCTTTAAAACGAATTTATCAAGTGTGTTTGCAATACCGTCGTTATCGTTTGATTCGCAGATGTAATCGGCAATCTTCTTTACATCGGTTACGGCATTACCCATTGCAACGCCGAAGCCTGCATAACCTATCATTGTCATATCGTTGTAGTTGTCGCCGAAAGCGGCAAGCTCTTCCCTTTTAATCTTGAGTTTATCAAGCAAAAGCGGAAGCATTGAGCCTTTTGTAACACCAAACGGCATAATCTCAAGAAAATAAGGTGCGCTTTTATATACATCGAGCAAGCCGTCATAACGGTCTGCAAGAATTTTCTGATACTTATCAAGCTCATCAGGTTCGCCTGCAAGAAGAATTTTGTTGATATCAAATCTTACAGATGAGATAAAATCGTCAACAACAACCATTTCGGCCTTGATAACGTCCCTTTCAACATAGGTATAGTCGTTCACCTTATTATCCGAGATGATTCGCCTGTCATCGTATGTGTTGATTGTAATGTTTGAATCCTTCAAAACATTCACAATGTCGGGAAGATATTCAAGCGGAAACAGCTTGCTCACCATAGTTTCGCCTGTTTCGCAATTGATAATCCTGCCGCCGTTGAAAGCCATAATAAAACCGCCGAAACGGTCAAGCATAAGGTCTTTTGCTATCGGCATAATTCCTACGGGATGTCTGCCTGACGCAAGAATAATTTTCTTGCCCTGCTTCTGCGCCTCCATAAGAGCATATCTTGTACGGGGAGTAATCTCCTTTTGGGAGTTTGTCAGCGTACCGTCAATGTCAAGCGCTATTAATTTGTAATCCATGAAACCACCCTTAACATATCAATTTCTAAACACAATCAGTATGTTACGGTCAAATTTGACCGTATAAAATATACCACAAATCGCCCAAAAATGCAACTAAAAAGCCGATTTTAGCCCATATAAAAGCTATTTTCACCATTTTTCCGCTTTGTCTTTTTCGCCAACAAAAAACGGACGAAAAGAGAATTTTCCTTTCGTCCGAAATTAAATATATTCAGCTTTTATTTATTCTTCCGATTTTGTATCGTTGTCGGATTCAGCCTTTTGTTGCAATTTTTCCTTCTGCAAACGGTCTATAATTTCGTTGATGTCGCTGTCCTTCGGTGATTTGTCATGTCCCGTAAGTATGCGGATTATAACGACAAGCTCATCAATGAATATCAGCAGCAGCGCCGCAATAAAAATCAGCAGTCCCCACGGTGAGAAGAAAAGGTTATACAGAGCGTCAATGAATCCGAGCTTGCACACCATAATATAAAGCACATCTTCGGTTGAAATTTCCGGGTCGGGAGTATCGTTTGCAATGCCCTTTGTCTGTAGCTTATATGTGCCGTCAGCTGTTTTATACGGTGCAACTACAACCTTATGAGTCACGAGAAGTCCCTCGGTCTGCCCACTGCCGCGATAGGTGATAATATCGCCGACCTTGAGGGCGGTCGGATCGTCAACGCTCTTTCCGAGAATAACATCGCCGATCATAAGCTCGGGCTGCATACTGCCCGTTGAAACTCGAAGCACGGAATATCCGAAAAGCGAAGGTGTTTTTCCGTTCACCTTTGAACCCATAAACACAATTACGGTCAGCACAAGTATTGCAAGCACTCCCCAGCAAATTATATTTTTAATTATCCGCAGGGTTTTGCGGAGCTTTGATTCATGCCTTTTCCTTATTCTATTTTTTGATTTGAGGTGTTCGGTTGTTACAGATGTCACTTCAACCGCATTTTCAAAATCGTTATTTTTATCCATAAATTCCTCCACGGTGTGCAACCGTTCTCAGTTCGTGTAGATTGTTTGCAATATGCGAAACATATCCGCCCGAGCGTTGTTTTGTATCGGTCTTTACTTTCATTCATATCGGTGTGCCACCGTTCTCAGTTTGTGAAGACAGTTTGTTAAATTCAAAACATATTTCGCCCGAATGTAACATTGCAATCGTTCGTACAAACACAAGCTATCCGTTAATGAACATATTTTATATAACGAAAATGCGTATATATTCGTCAAAACGGGCGGATTTTATTCTCTGCTACCGATTATAAATTATAATAAAAAAGGGCTGTAAAAACAACCCTTTTGGAAATTTAAAATTTTAAAATTTTAAAGCGAGATGTAAACATCATCAAGCGTGTATGTTATTGTTGATGACGATTCATTCTTGATGTACCAATACACCTTTGAAACCGTAGGTCCGTCAGTAGCTTTCGGCTTGATTTCAAGGTTTGTCACAATAGGTGTGTCTATTGAATCTGTGCTTACAGATGTAACACTGATTTCCGTGGTTACGGAATAGGTATCTCCATATGCACCGCCCTTAATTGTTGTTGTGAGCTTTGCAGTACCCTCAGCCACAGGAGTAATTACACCGTTTGCACCGACTTTAAACACGCTGTTTGATGATGACGAATAGCTTATACTGCTACCTACGTAATCTGTTCCTGCAACAAGGCCTGCGTTAAATGTACGGCCCAGAGGAATGTTAATACTGTCGTAACAATTGACAAAGTTAGCACAGTCAGTTAAAGGATTGTTAAAAGAATATGTATCACAGTTGTGATAACCATTCTCCACACCCGCTCTTAATGTAAATACATAACAATTAGTTGGGGAAATTTTAGGGCAATATGATGCAACACTTATGCAGGGGGTAGCATTCACTCCTGAAGGGCTATTATTTACATATATCTGAATACGTTTAGCAGTAATCGGAATGTCAGCATATAAAATTTTATGACCGTCAACATATTTCACATACGTCATATTGATAACATCAGTCGTCCAACTTGGGTTATCTTTATCTTCAAGTGAATAGCGTATCTTGGTTGTTGTGTCGGAATCATTCCAACTTTTAACACCATTTGCATTAAAATAAATTCTGTACTTGTCAAGAGTAGTTTTCGTATAAGTACTGTTACTACCGACAATATCATTATAAGACCTATATGTCTTGAGCGGTTTGTTGACGCCGACATAAAGTCCCGACGCAGATGCCGTTTTCAGACCTTTTATGAAAAGCGAAACATTCTGTTCGGCATTGCCCGAGTTAGAAATTTCGGTGCAAAAATATCTTCTCTTTCCTGCCTCCAGAGAACCTCCGAATTTAGTAACTGCATTTTCACCGAAAGTAGAGCCGTCATCACTTGACTCAACGGTTTTGATGCTGATGTTCTGACCGTTGCTGATTTTGTACTGACCGCTCCACCTGAGAGAGTCGCCCGATTCAGTTCGAGGACGGCTGAACCATGAAAAAGTCGTGGTCACACCGCAAAGCAGACAAAGTACAAGTCCGAGTGCGATTACAATTGCAAATTTTGATTTCTTCATGGTTTCACCTCCGTAGAATTAATCTCTTTTTTGTTTGGTTACAGTATATGCTCCATTGCCACCGCCACTTACATAATATGCGTTCACACTATCTTCCAAAGTAATATCAACGGTCTTTTCGTTATTGGAACCGTTGCTGAAAATAACTTTCGTAAAACTCTTATCGATGTCAATGTAGTAAACATCCTGTTCCATTGTACCAGACTTTTCAAGAAATGTCATTTTAACACCTGGATAATTTGCATTTTTACTGTTACCATCATTCCAAGCGTAGCAATAAATTGTGCCATTCCACTTGTAACTATTTGTAAAATACAATCTTCTTGTATTGGCTTTTACAAACTTCGCATAATAATGAACCGAAGAAGTTACTAAAATACTGAGTTCGGCATTATCTGCAACCTTATGTATGCAGTCGCTGTCGGAAAACCAACCGGCAAACTGATAACCTTCATTGCAAACAGCTGTTGCCGTAACGGTTGTCTGGTCGGAATATGTATTTGTTACGGCACTTGTGTGCACAACACCGCCAACGCTGACTTTACCGCCTGTAAAGCCGTTTGTTTCCTTAGAGCCTGCTGAATCACAGCTTACGGCATCAAGCACAACTTCATAGCTGGCAAACGGATAGGTTGCCCATTTGCCAGAAGCTTTATCAGTATTACCGGACGATGTTATTACATAGCAATTACAACCGGAATCCCTACCTTCTATATCCTCTGTCTGTACAAGTTTATTATTCCATTTGTTTTTCGAGTCATAACTATTATCGCTTGTGTTTTTCATCTTTACAAAAATATAATTTTCACAAGAAATCCAATTATAATCGCTCTCATTTGTAATTTCAGCCTTGTAAACATTTCCCTCAACAAGAGTCATGTCAAACCAATGTGATGTACCACCTTGCCACATATATAAGGCAATGCTTGATGTTTTTACACCATTGTTGTTATATGTTTTCCATTCATTAGGAACTTGCAGATAAATATCACGCTTTTGTTCAACTTCAAATTTAGCATAAACAGTTGTGTTAGCCTTGATAACCGTTGTCAAAGGATTGTTTTTGTAATCGCCTGTATACGGTTGTGTACAGCCAAGGTCTGTATACCAACCGCTGAACGAATAACCCGATTTTGGAGTAGCTGTCAGTGCAACACTCTCGCCCCACTTTGCAACAGTAGAAACTGTGCTTGCGGCTGTTGTGTCGCCTGCCTGAACAGTACCGCATGCATTGCTGACTGCTCCGTTAAGTACGGCTGAAGCCTTTACCTCAAATTTTTTAAGCTTGAACCTTGCATGTAAAGTAAAGCTATCTTTGATGTTTTCACAAACATAAGTTGCCTTGTTGCTGACTGGAGTAACACTTGAATCGTTATACCAACCGTCAAAGTCATAACCCTCGGCAGGGGTTGCAACAAATGTTGCACTTCCGTCATAATCCACCGAAACTGTAACTGCAGTTGACGGTCCAACTTCTTCAGGTGCGGTAAACTTTACCGTACCTACTGAATCATCGTCAACAACTGCTTTGACTGAAAATGACTGCAGCTTAAACAATGCGTAGTATTCGCAATCGGCATCGACATTTGTAAGAACAAGCTGTTGTTCTGATGATACAGACTTTGTACATTCCCTGTTGGAATACCAACCCATAAACTTATAATTTGGCTTTGTATTTGCAACAAGAGTTACGCTATTACCGTTGGTAACCACCGCAGTTGATGTTGCACCTTCCTGCGAATCGCCTGCCTTAACAGTACCTGCTGCATCGACAATATTTCCGCCGAACACAGCATTAGCGGTAACTTTGCGAGATGATACATCCGAAAACTCTGCATACAGAGTCAAATCCTTCTTTATTGCCGCAGTTTCCACTGTCTTATCTGTGTACTGACAATCATTAAGGATCTTGCTGTCTGCCTTTATATTGCATTGCGGATCGGTAAACCAACCCTTAAACTCATAGTTGGCATTTGCTTTAGCCGTGAGTGTGGCAAGCGTACCCCACTCAACAGTTGTCTCTATCTTTGCGGCAGGGGTATCAGCTCCAAGCTGAACCGTACCGCCCGCTCCGTCGATTTTTCCCTCTGTTACTGAATAAACTTTGAGATTAAGATTGATAATCTTGAATTTTGCATACAGAGTATAGTCAGCCTTTATGCTGCCTACTTTGTACGGAGTCGTTTTACTGACAAGTGTCTGACAGTTTTCGTCCGAATACCAGCCAACAAACTCATAACCCTCGCCTGCATTCGCAACAAAAGTTGCAGAACCGTTGTAGTTTACCTTGACGGTAACGCTTGTATCAGACGCCTCGGATAACGGTGAAGAAAACTGTACTGTGCTGTTTTTCTTATCATTCGGATGATTTGCAACCGCTGTTACCGAGAACTGCTTAATCATAAATTTGGCATAATACAAATGATTTGCCTGAATATTCTTAATTGAAAGCGTAAGATCCTGACTTTCCAGTTTTGTGCATTTCTCGTCAGAATACCAACCATTGAAGTCATAGCCCTCTTTTGGAGTGGCTGTGATTGATGTGTCTTGCCCCTCAAGGTACGAACCGACAGCGTATGCGCCAGCTTCGCCGCCTGAAATTTTAACAGTACCACCTGTGCTGTTTGCAACAGCTCCGTCCGAAACAGCTTTTGCCTCAACCTTATACTGTCTTTGGAATTTCGCATAAAACTTATGCTCGGCTGATGTATCATTTGCTTGGTAAGCACCGTTGCTGAGGGTAACGGGAGCTTTAAATTCGGGGTCAGAGTACCAACCGATAAATCTGTATTTGTTGCTGTCGGTCGGTGTCGCATTAAGAGTGACGGTTGTACCCTCTGTAACCTTAACTCTTGTTGCGCCGTCCATACCGCCTGTTACGCTTACCGTGCCCATTGGTGCATTATTATCCTTTTTATCCGTACATGTAGAATAAACGGAAACAATAGCCGGAGGTGCCCAGTAGCCTGTGTTTTGTGAAGTAATAACATAGTTCACCGAAGAATTTCTGTTCGGTGCGCTTACGCTGTAATCTTTGCCGTTGTAAGTAAATTTGAATGTAATCGAACGTGCTGCATTGCTGTTAGGATTGGGCAAATATGCAACCCAACCGCTGAGTGACGCATTTTCATTCGGTTCAAAAGTCATTGCTATCGGAGTTGAACTGCCCTGAACATACATATCAACTGCAAGATACTTTCCGTCAACCTGTGTCATCGGCAATGTATTTCTGTCTTCACTTGAGAGGAGAATTTTCTGAACCTCTCCCCATGTGCCGTAGCCGTTATTTGACGAATCTTTATATCCGTAGGCTGTGAATGTCTGTGATTCGGCGTCAACAGCAGTTTGCAGAGTGGTCGTCCATTTTGCAACATAGCTGTTCTGCGGATTCGATGTTACGGTTGATTCGCAGCTGTAGAAGGTAACTGTTGCGTTAGGATTATCTGTATAATCTGAACCGAGCTTAATAAAATAGTTACCGCTCGAATCCTTTGAAAGCTTTTCATACTCGCTTTTGCCGGCCTGGTTAATCCAGATTGCACGATTGTTTTTGGTAGCCCAACCCGCACCGAGAGATGGATCGCCCGTTGTTTTATCGTAAAAAGTCAATTCTCCCGCCTGGGGACTCTGAGTGATAAGCTTGAAGTTGTCAATTGTAACAGTCTGTCCGGCATACTTTGTATTTCTGCTGTCATCCTGTAACCACACACGCATTGTAACCTTATGCGGTTTTGAATCTGCCGGAACGGTAAAAAGAGGACTTTCTGCTGTTGAACCCGTGTATGAACCGAAAGATTTGACATTTTCCTGTCCTTTGATATTCAGGTTTGTACCGGAAACAACCTCTGCCGTGCTGTCGCTCTTACCGCAGACAACCGTATTACTGCCGTCACAAACGAATGAAACACGGAGCTTTTCCTCGTCTGCATCAGCATCGTTAACCTTGATTGTTGGAATCTTTTCAAAATAGAATGACGCCTTTGTTCCCTTTGCGGTAACATTGAAAGAAAAATCAATGTAGTTGACATTCTTATCGTTTACAGTAGCCTTTCTGTATGTAGCAGACGGCTCGCCGTTTGCAGTTAAGGTCGGAAAATAAACATCTGTACCGTTTGCGCTTGTTGCCGAGGCAAGGTGAACATCGCCTGCCTGACGAAAATATTTTGTAAGATCAATTGTATTTCCGTCATAGCCTTTACCGTAGCCAATGTTAGCGTTGGTAAACACATAGTTATCAATTGTACCGTTGTTCAAATCAAGCTTAATGGTTGAAATTGTTTCCACCCATGCAGAAACCGACACGATAGCGATTGCCAACACTTCAACAAGTGCCACAATGCTTAAAATCATGCTTTTTCTCTTTTCTTTGCCCGACTTTTTGCCGATTGCAAGCTTTTCTTTAAAATAAGCCGCCAAAAGAGTAAATCTCTCTTTCATTGTGACACCTCCTTTTTATATTTTGCATTATTAATTATACGTTGCGGTATCATCGTTGTTTACTACGTAAGAAACATTGAACGATGTGGAGAATATATATTCATTCTTTGCCGGAATAAGCTGAGTGTGATTACCTTTCTCGTTCACAAACTTAAATCCGATAACTCGTGAGCCTCTCGGTACACTGCAGTTATCAAGGGTACATCTTGCACCGTCAGAATCAAACTTCATCAAACGGTCTGATTTTACGCCGTTATAATTATAAATTACATAAGGTTTATAATCTCCGCTTATAAGATAGTTTCTGAGCCACTTTTTAGTATCCGGAATGTTGAGATACACACTTGTATTTATTTCAGGATCTTCAGAAGATCCACCTCCGCTTGTCGGAGTTGTGGGTGAAGGTGATGTTGTTTCAACAGTTGAGCCGCTCGGACTATAATCCCAGTATCCGATACAAGGGGACAGTCTTTCAAAAGTACTGTCGGTTTTACCATAACCGTTACCTCTCTTAGCAGTATAAACAAGGCTACGGTTACCGTTTACAATTCTGCTTTCCTGTAACGGATACAAACCAGGGGCTTTTATCCAACCTTTTGCCGTATCGCTCAATTCGTTGTTCACATCTTTCTTGGTGTGCCATGAGTTATAGATTATATTATTCGTTGTACTGAATCTGAAAAAGCTTATATCTGTTATTACATCTTTTGGCAACGCAGCTGTCCATGTATTATATCCGTCTACCGAACCAAGATATTTCATAACGACAGTTTTCTGAGTTGCATCAGTATCTTTATACTGCATGGTAACTATACAGTCATCTGTTTTAATCCACGGATTCTCAGCGCCATCATCGCCTCTTGTTTTATCAATAAAGGTGATAGCCTCCATATCATTGTAGTTACTTTCGAGTTCAACATCAATTGTAACCGATGCGCCTGCATACTTATCATAAACAGACTGATCTTCATACGCACCCTCAAACCACGCTACCAATGTTACATCAAGAGGTTTCTGACCTAAAAGCGTGAACAAGCTTTCGCCTGAATAGAAATAGAAATCAGAAAATGTCTTGCATGATGAAAGCTTCGTAGCAGGAGAGCCGTTCATATTTGTTGAGCTTACTGCATTATAATTTTTAGCATGCTCGTCAATAAGAGCACTTGGATCAATTACAGTAGGAGTTTTACTGCTGTCGGTAACAAACGCAAGTCTTAACGGACAAGGATCATAGACCTTCTGATCGACAGGAACGCCTTTATCGTTACGAATAATCTCGGTTGAGCCGTCAAACTTACCGAGAACAGTTTTACCGTCTGCCGAAACAATTGTAATATTATAACCTTTGACATAAACATTTGTCATATCTGAATCGGCATTAAGCTTAAAATCCTTATATACATATGTTTTATTCCTGTCGCCTGCCGTTCCTTCACGGAATTTCATGGCAGATGTTGAATCCTTAAAGTTGCCCTCTGACGGGAAGAACATATTCCTTCCGTCAACGCTTGAAGCCTCTTCAAGCTTAAAGCCTTTAACAACAAGGTGGTTTGAAAGATCTTCCTGACCGTCATTGACACGGAGTGCAGCACTTGACTCAAGTGAAAACGCCTGAGAATTAATACTTGCCGTATCTTTTACGGTAAACCATGCCACCGTTGTCACAAGCACAAGAGTAAAAACAAGGAACAATGATACATATGAAATTGCGAGCTTTTTTCTGCCAAGAAGTCTGTTGTCGGAAAGTGCAAAAAACGAGTTCTGCACTCTTTCTTTCAGTTTCATACTTCATTACTCCTTTCCTGATTTTTATTTTTTATTGTTCATCGCCCTTTGAGAGAACAAGGTTTGCTTTGAACTTTCCGTTTACAAGGGCAAGTCTTGCCTCAGCGTCTTCGCCGTCAACCCACATATTACAGGTTACCATTCCTGTATATATGCCGTTTTGAGTTGTGTCCTTTTCTAAAGACATAATTTTTTTCTTTGAACCAAGCTCGTATGTGTAATCCCCTTTGGTTGTAAAGCCATCGCTGTTTGCAACAAAAACCTGGCCGAGTGGTGAACCGTCATCAGCGAAAACGGATTTTTTAACCCATTTACTACCGTCTTTTTCATAATAAACGTGCGAATATGATTTGCCCGAACGCTTGTCTGTGTTTACAGAATACTGTGTTGTATCTGAGTTTACATTAAGAAAAATGTTCGGAGCAGGAATCCACAAAAGCTTTGTTTCGTAAGTTTTATAATTTGCAACCGAAAACCTTACCGCACCGGTTACGCAATCTCTTGAAATTCCCTTTGATTCGCCGCTTTCACCGAAATCACTCTTATTATCTGCATTTTCACCTGTAAGATTTTTTGCATTCGGACTGATTTTAGATTTACTGTCCAGATAAATATCGAACTTGGATTTTGAACGAACATACAGGTCAAAAGAAAGGAAGTGAACCGAACTGTCGGCAAGATCCCAGTCGGCAACATCAAGAATAGGAGAAGCAACTCCGTTTTCCTGTTTGAGGGGCGGCTTATAAAATGTGTATCCGTCGCTCGAAACCTCAGTCATCTTGATATCATCAATAAACGAATAATTTTTGCTGTTCAATTCAATCGTATTTTTGTACGCTGCGTCATCCTTCGGAGCCGGATCTTCGTGCTTAACAACAGCAATTTCAATACCGTCAGGTGCCTGACACTCAACCTCTATACCGTTGGCTTCGGCTGAACGCTTATCCGTAAACCACGCCTGAATGCCGCAAAAGCCGGCAAGTGCAACAGTGAACAGAACTATTAAATTTTTAGCAATCATTCTGCCCGTTTTTCTGTTGGGCGCAGTAGAGTTTTTCATTTTTGCCCCTTATTCTTTACCAAAGTAAACTGAAACAAATCCGTTTGCTTTCAGAGTTTTGTTATGGAAAACAGTTGTTTTTCTTTTGGTTGCATCTCTTACAATGTTTTCAAAATTCATCACAAACGGTCTGTCAACACCGGAGAATGTAATTACAATCGGCAGATTGCTCATACCTTTCAGCATTGAACACAAATCGTTAAATGCAACAGTAAGATCTGCCTGCTTTTTATAAACATTATATACGCTTGCGCTGCTCTGTGAAAAGCCTGCAAGCACAACACCCTTTTTACTTCTGCATATGCAAAGAGATCTTACGCTTTTCTGTGCGTTTATAAGCTCGTCTGCGATTGAAAGCTTGCCGAATTTTGCAAGCTCTTCGGCATATTTTGAAACAACTGCAACACTGCCGAAGCCGTAGTCACGAACGAACAAATCGCCTGTATCCTTGACAGATTTAATTTCATCCTTAGCAAGGCTGATTTTTTCGCTTGCTTTCTTTTCGGCTTTGCGAATTTCAGCCTGAGCCTCTTTTTTAACCTCGGCAACCTTGGCTTTCATACGCTTTTCACAAGCTTTTTCTGCAAGCTCAACCTTTTTGTCAACCGACTTATAAGCCTTTTTAAGCTCAGAAGCGTGAGCGGCATTGCTTGCGGCTGATGATTTAAGGTTGGCTTCCTTAATTTCAACAAGTTCATTCTTGTGAGTCTCTTCTTTATCTGCAAGCTCTTTAAGATGCTTTTGCTCTGTTTCATTTGCCTTTGCCGCAAAATCCGCATTCAGCTTTGCTACATAAGTGTTATGTTCAACCTCTGCATCGTTGAATTTATGGTTAAGCGATTCAACCTCTGCCGAATGAGCATCATTCATCTGCTGTTTTTCTTCAGCAAAATCGGCATTCATTTTGTTGACTGTTTCCTTGTGCTGAACACGCTCATTCTGAAGTGTTTCCGTAAGATTTTCATTTTTCTCGGTTAGGTCGGTAATCCTGCGGTTATCCTCTTCAATCTGCGCATGACATTTTTCAAGGTTTTCCGTAAGAGCCGTAATCTTTGCAAGCTGCTCAGCAACCTGAGTTTCAAGCTCTGCAATATGAGCCTTCTGCTCGGCGATAACAGTTTCCTGCTCTTTCACCTTTGTCTGCAAACGAGCATTCTCCTGCACAAGCACGAGAATTCTGTCATTTAATTCTACTATTTTTTTATTGAGTGTGTCAATAGTCTGATTGAGTTCATCAATCGTTTTATTCAACTCTTCAATAGTATCTTTTAACTGCTGATTTTCTTCCTCAAGCTCGGCAATTCTCTTTTCTGCCTCCATCAACTTGAGTTTTGTCTGCTGGAGCTCTTTCTTAACCTCTTCAAGTTGGTCTTCAAGAGCAGAAACCCTGCCCCTAAGAGTGAGAATCTGCTGTTCTTTCTGATCAATTATAACCTTTAAATTCTTGATTTCATTCGTGAGGTCAAGAATTTTCTTTTCGCGTTCACGGATTTCACGAAGGCGGATTTCCATCTCCTCTTTACGAACAGCATCAAGCTGTGCCTTCATAACTGCCTCGCGGGTCTTCTGCGGCTTTGATTCTTCCTCGGCAATTCGTGCATTTTCAGCGTCGTACTGTTCCTTAAGGATTGAACGAAGTGCCGGGTTTGTAGCAATAGACATCATAAAATGCTGGAATCCCATCGCAAAGTAAACATCCTGCTGAACAGTATCTGTCATTTTGCCGTTGTATTCCTCGCTTACAACCTCAAAGCCTTTACGCTTGTAGCTGTCGAGAAAGTTCCACAGCTCAACCACTCTTTTAAAGTTGGGGTTCTTTTTGAGAAGGTTGGTCTGCATGAGCGGAGGACGAACCTCAGGCTCTTTTGAGATTTCCTTAATCAACTGAGTGTTTAAAAACTCATTAAGGGTTGTTCTGATTCTTCTGATTCGGTCAAAGTCCGAAAGCTGAGAAACATCAAGAACATCAAGGTCATCTGCAAGAGTTTCGTGAGATTCATTTATATAGTTAAGATTAAAATCTACTTTTTTCTCATTAAAATCAATGTGGCGAACCATAGAAATTTTATTATAGCTGTCGTTTGGCACATCTTTCATTTTTGAATATTTATCGTCAACAAAATGAAGCGCTTTGCGAATCAGTGTCATAAGCACACGGTTTTCATAAATAGCAAAGCTTTCTTCACGCTCAATTGTGAGGATTTTGTTAGGCGTTACCATATCACCCTCAACCTTGGCGATAAAGTTAGTGTGCTGCGAAAGGTGCTTAACCGACTCGGGGCCAATCTTTTTTGCAAGCTCAACTCTAACAACATTGTCAACCTGCTTAATAAAACGGCGCTGTTCGTCTATTGCTTTCTGAATGTACGGAAGTGTTTCCTCAATGGCAACAACCCATTCCATATCAATTACCTTTTCGTTGGTCTTACCGTCGAGCTTATCCTCGCCCTTATCGCCGTCCTTAAGGCCTTCTGTTATGTAATTGTAAGTAAAATCATTTTTCAGAATGTCCTGCATATACATATATGCTCTGAAATATTTACCAAAATCAGCCATTGATTTTTCTCCAATCAGATAGTTTTACCGCTAAAGGAACAAAGTCCTTTCACCAAGCAAAGGGCGAACAGAGTTCGCCCTGAATTGCTAAAATTATACAAGCTTCTTGAGCATACGGAGATAATCCTTGCTCTCAGTCATATTTTCTTCGCCGAAAAGCTCGTCAATATACGCACAAAGGCCATCTATTTCATCACGAATGTATGAAAGATTGAGTGACTCAAATTTTCTAAATACCTTGCGGGCAAGAACATAGTCAAGACCGTCAAGCTCTGTACCGCCTGTTCCGACATAAGCAGGAACAAAGTCACGAAGCTGTTTTACAATACGGTTACCAAAAGCTATACGGAAATGCTCAATAACATAATCATCCAGAAGGGCAATCTTTTTGAGGTTCTCTTCCGAAACAACAAATTGAACCTTAGCGGCATTGAGGATGTACTCAAAATGTTTGTATGAAATGTATACAGAGTCTGTGAGAGGTGCTTCAAAAGGAACACCCTTTGTGTCGATGTTAATCGGCATAGCACGGTCATAAACCTTATCTGTGATAGCAAATGTCGAGTCATCGTTATTCGCAGTACCGATGTACCACATATTCGGCGGAATTTTGAGCTGACCGTTCACGATATGCTTCGGGTCAGACGGCCAAGAGTTCGGGATGATATCAACAACCCATTCATCTCTTGACGGCATTTCAAGAATTGAAAGCATCTCGGCAAAGTAATACTCAACTCGAGCGATGTTCATTTCATCGAGGATTACCGCATAGATGTTTTCGTTATACGATGCCTCATACATTGCACGGAGAAGCTCGGTTTCGTTGAACTTCTTTGTAAATTCGTTGAAGTAACCGAAAAGCTCTGTTCTGTCGCGCCATGACGGCTGAACGGAAGCAACGATTGAAGGATTGTTTACAAACTTACCAAAAGCGTAAGCAAGTGAAGTTTTACCTGTACCTGAAATACCCTGAAGGATAATAAGTCTGGTAGATGCAAACGCAGCAACAAAAAGTCTGATAAGCTTTATATCGTAGTAAAGACCAAGCTGTGAACAAGCAAAGAGTCTGAAACGCTCACAGAACTCGGGAAGTGTGATATCGTTGTCATAAACCGGCGGAACATAATCTGCCCAAAGGTGGTCGATTTCCGTAAGTTTGTAGAAACGGCTTTCGCCTGTGTCCTCTTCTTCGCCGTTGTTGAGCGACTCGATTTCTTCGCCTGTAAGCTCTGAAATCTCGTTGGGGTTAAGACCAATCTGTGAAACCTTCATAGAGAGAATCTTATCCTTTTCAAGGTTAAGTCTCATAACCTCTTTGTTGAGTGCCTGAACCTCTTTAACAAGAGAATCTGTATCTTTTCTTCTTCTGTGCGAACGAATAAACTTTTTTACAGCGACGACAATGAGCCATACGCAAAGTGCAAGCACAGCTACCAGAAGCACAATGGCAATAATCGCAATTACCCATGCGAGGCCGCCAAGCTCCGTGGTATAGGCATTAATAATGTTTACATAAGCGGAAAAATCAAAGGCATTGCCTACTCCGCCAAATAACCCGGTGATTATTGACCATAATGAGCCAAAAAACTGACCGAGAAATTCAAAAAGAAATTTAAATACTGTATCCACGGTACTTCGTCTCCTTAAAAAAATCTACTCTCATCTTTTGTGTAAGAACACATTTCTAAATTCCTATCTGAAATCTGTCATAAAGGACAGCTTCTTCAAGGCGGGCGGCCAATGACCGCCCCTACAGGGGAATTTAATCTGTGAACGGCTTATATCCGCATAAAGATACTACCATTCGCAATAATATTTGTCCATAGTCCATTTCTGTGGATTATTGTCGATATAATTCCAAATTTTTACATAATCATCTTTGTTCCTGATAATATGGTCATAAAACGACTTCTGCCATACGGAACAGCCTACAGCCTTTGTTACAGCTCCTTTTAACTGATTCACGATTTGCGAAACAGTAGGGGCGGTCATTGGCCGCCCGCCTTCATCAGACTTTCTGCCCGATAAAAACAGGATAAGGTGAATATGGTTAGGCATAACGATATGCTTATCCAATTCAACAAGATGATTATACGATTCCTCAATATGACAAATTGCATTTTCGACAATTTGCCCTACATTGGAAAGCAGAACCATGTCTTTTTCATCACAATTGATTTTTACACAGTTCTTATTCACATTTCCAAATAAGCATTTTCTGTCTTTGGCACACACAGTTATAAAATATCCGCCGCCGTCAGAATAATCATAATTTTCAAGTCTTATGTTTTTCCTTATCGGAAGTTTTCGTTTCATAAGATATTTCTCCTATCTGAAATCTGTCATAAAGGACAGATTCTTCAAGGCGGGCGGCCAATAACCGCCCCTACATGTAACTGTATTTCTTTCTCAGCTTTGAAACTGAGAAAGAAATATACCGTTACGATAAACGCTATGAATGCGTTAGGGACAAATTTGTCATAACTTAATCGGAATTATCAGCGGAGTTATTGCCGTCAGCAGGTGTTTGTACTTCGGGCTCATTTTCCGCCTTGTCCTGATTTTCTCCGACGGAGGCAAGATATTCCTCAATAGCTCTCTTTTTCTGTTCTTCGGTAAGCTTGGCGGAATCAACCGCAAGCTTTGCCTCTTTGAGAGTTTTTTCCTTGTTGTAGGCAAGGAGGTTGAGAACAACTCGGATTGCCTCATAAACAAAGAAAATAATCATCGGAAGCAGAACGCAGAGGAAAAATCCAAGCTGAGTTCTGATAAAGCTTAAAAAGTAACCCACGCCGCCAATCTTCGTACCTGTGTATTTGGCGACAATAGTTGAAGAAGTTTGAAGTTCTTCATCGGGCTCAGGGTTAGTTTTCTCATTGTCACCCTGTGTTCTGTAGTAGGTAATGTTGTCATCCTTAACAACCTCAACAATTCGGTGAGTATTAAGCTCGGAATCACCGTTGATATTCTTATAGAAAGTAACAATATCGCCTTTCTTATATTCATATGAAGGATCATCTGTAACCTCACAGAAAATAAGATCGCCTATATTAATTGTATCTTCCATTGAACCTGTCAGAACGCTGAGGGGCGCAATGCCGAAAATATTGGGGACCCCTGATGATTTGGAAGTTAGTGACAATGTAACGATTAAAACCGACACTGCCAGAATCAAAATCACAATAACATCAATTACTATGTTTATTATTCTTTTTATAACTTTTTTCATAAGGGGTCTCCAATCGCGGGGTTAAATTAAAAATCAATTACTCTTCAACTATGCTAGAAGAAACATCAAATTTGAGTCCTGGGATTTTCTGGCCGGATTTTGCATCTACACATGCCTCATCCTGACCTTCGAACCATACATACAACTTGTAGTATCTTTCTTCATTAGGCTGCATAACTTCACCATCAGCTGTTACATCAACATGGAATCTATTCTTTGTAGTGATCGCTGTACCCTCAGTACCCTCTGTGTCGATAATAGGCTTATAAGTCTTAACTTTAGTAGAATATACATTGTTGCCCAATGCTGCATAATCTTCAGCGCCTACCTCTGTACCGTTGATAGGAACAAGAGCTACACGAGCATACTCAGCAGAGGATTCGTTGTTAGCTGTATTTAAATAGAAATCAATATCTACATTCTCGACGGCAGCAGTACCGTTATTCTTCAGGTTAAGTTCCTGAGCAAAAAGATAATCAGACGGAATTACGCCTTCTGCAGCTGAAGGAGCAACAGCCGCCAAACTGTCCTTATCAATGGTACCTTTAAGAGAGTCATTTGCTGTACCTTTTACCCATGATGTACCGTTACCTGAAGCAGGGTACATTGTTTTGTTGTCTACATCATATGTAAGGTGTGATGTCCAACCGACTCTGGTATTATTAGAAAGAAGAAGTGTACTTTGCTTTGTAGTCTTTGCACTAAATTTATCAGCATAAGGATTTGTGCTTGTTGTAAACCAAGCAAATGTTGCTGTACCAAGTGCGAGCATTGCCACGAGGAGCATTGCTACGGAAGAGATTAATAATCTCTTTCTTGATGTTGTTTTCATAGAGAAATTCCTCCTAAATAAAATAAAATTAATTTTTGTCCCTAAAACACCATAGGGATTTTTTACTATATCAGTGCCGAGGCACATAATACCAAGTTGATGTAATACTGTGCCGAAAATTACGGCTTTGCTGTGGATTCTTCATCGTCACGAACCGAGAACAGCATTCTCATTCTGACATGACCGTTACGGATATCGTCGATACATTCGGGATCGTTACCCTCAATCCAGATTACGATTGTGTATTTGTCAATATCGCCAACCTTGAATTTTTCGGTTGATGTTTTATAAACTTCCTTATCGCTTACAAACTTTGTGCAATCTGTTTCGGCTTTGCTTCTGTCTTTGTACTGACCTTTGCCGTAAATTGCACCCTTGCCGTTTTTGTAAATCATAACTCGGGTTGCTTCATCTGCCGACTTAGCCGCACCTGTGATTTCAAGCACTGCATCATAGTCAAGCTCAACCTCTCCGTTATTTTTACAATAGAAAGTATAAGCAACATAGTTTTTGCCGTTGTGCGCACCGTCCTTGCTTGTGTCAAGGTCAACAGGAAGCCACGAATATGTAATGTTTGTAACATCCTTAACCTGCTCCGCAGTAAGTGAAGCACACTGAGTTTTGAAGTCAGCGTCTTCGCTAAGCACGATACCTTTTTTTACAGCCGGAGAATCAATACTGATAATCAAATCGCCCCATTGTGTTACAAGCGTTGAAACGATGAACAGAATAAGAAGAATGATTATACAGACCGAAAGGATAATGCTCAAAAGCCGTCTGCGCTTTTTGTATTTTACAATCTCGATTGAATCATTTTTTACATGAAAATGTTCAATCTCGGAATCTGCCATTTTCTTATCGTTTAAGCGACTTAACTCCTCGGGAGTAATCGGTTGTTCAATTTTTGGTTTCTTTTTTCCGAACAAGTTTTTCTCTCCCCTCAAAAGTTAAATCTTTACATATATATATTAGTTAGGTGGTTTTGTAACCACGGTTCTTCTTTTTGTCAAGCCTCGTTGTTCTCCGCTATTCCTTAAATAACTCCCACTCGTCTAATCCGCTCCTATCACTTTCGTGATTTTCTCGGCTTAGTCCTCGCCGGTCATTATTTCAGGGCTGCGAACCTCAGCTCTTCTATCTGTCAAGCCTCGTTGTTCTCCGCTATTCCTTAAATAACTCTCACTCGTCTAATCCGCTCCAATCACTTTCGTGATTTTCTCGGCTTAGTCCTCGCCGGTCGTTATTTCAGGGCTGCGAACCTCGGCTCTTCTTTATGATATTGGTTTATTGTCCTTATCGCATCCGACAAAGCCAAGCTGAACAGAAATGTGTGCATCCTGAACATCGTCATCACACTCGGGGTCGTTACCCTCAATCCAAAGACGAACTGTTACCTTAACAGGTTCGAGCTGATTAAGATGGAAAAGTCTTGTGTTGTTAGAGTAAACCATTGAACCTGACGGCAAATCAAAGGTTGTCTGTCCGTTTACGGGAGTGCTTCTGTTCGGCTCATAAATTGTTGTGCCGTTGCCTGCTCCCTCGGCTGTGAAATCGACTCTCGCACAATTTACTACATCAGCCTTTGCACCGGTTGATTCTGTCGATACCTTTGTACCGTCATCAGCGCCTGCTTTTGTGCTTTCGGTTGTGAGGTGAACCCACATTTCCTCAGTCGCAATGAAGTAGCATTCAAACTCAAGGTAGCTGCGCTTGTTAGGCTCTCTGACTGTGCCACGCTGATTGGTAAATACTGTACCCTCTCTTGTTGTGACAGGATCAAGTACCGTATCTTTAAGGCTTGAACCATGCTTTTTAAGGTAATCGTCAATCATCTCGTTCGTGATTACCTTGCCGTATTTATCAAGGTCTTTACCGTGGTTTTCCATACTTACTTTAAGCTGAGCGGCAAGACTGATATTAAGGTCAAGCCTGTCCACACCTGCAAATGTATTTACCGTGAACCACGCAACCGTTGCTGTTGTCATTGAAAGAAGGGTTATGATTGCAACAAAAACAATCAGCCTTTTTCTTTTTTTAAATGGAACTTTGTCGCTGACCATCTTATCAATAATCCTGTTAAAAAGGCCCATAAAAAACCCTCTCCTCTTAAAAAATAATGCACCAAAATGACACACTGCTGTACAAAATATAATAATATTCTATACCTTCAACGCACATTTTGCAATAATTATTTGTCCTCTGTCATTTTTTTTGGATAAATTCACAAGATTTTCACATTACATTTGTGCATTCCTCTAAACTTTTCTTTTTCGATTATATTTTAACGGACTTAATCTGCTTGTCTTTTATTCATATTCTAACCTTTAAAATGATATAAAAAAACAAAAAATCCCCTTTAATTAAGGGGATTTTAGGTTTACAATAATAACAAACGACATTTAATTAAATTTGAGGCAAAAGTTACAACCGTGTAACTTATTTTGTTATATTGCTGTTTTAAATTATTTAATTTTGTTTTCTCACTATTTTGTACTCATCATAAAGTTGAAAGTAATGACAGGTGTCTGTGCTTCGGGTTAAAAACCTTGCCATTTCGTCCTCGTCAAGGTTGATATTGCAATAATCACCGAATTCGTCATCACTGACAAAGTTTGCACAAAATTCGCATTGGTCAGCCATTCTGCTCACCGTCCTTTTTGAGAAACTCATATTTATTGTAGGTGAACGGAACATAATTCTCGAGCTGATTGAAAACCTCTTCTTCGGTATCGGCAATCGTGTAGAGTCTGTTACAGGCGTTGGTCATAAACTTTTCACTTACGGCATTGTCAAGCATTGCAAGCATTGAGTTATAGTAGCCTTTTACATTATATATAATGATAGGCTTTGTGTGTCTGTTAAGCTGCTTTAGTGTGAGAACCTCAAAAAATTCTTCAAAAGTACCCATACCGCCGGCACAGATTACAAAAGCGTCCGCTTTATCTTCCATAATACCTTTGCGTTCACGCATTGTATCTGTTACAATAAGTTCGGAGCATTTGTCGAAAACAACACCCACATCAATAAAAAAATCGGGTGTAACTCCGATTGTGTGGCCACCTGCGCTGTATGCGCCTCGGGCAGATGCGCCCATAACACCGTATTTTCCCGCACCGAAAACAAGGTTGTAGCCCTTTTCGGCAATCTTTTTGCCGAGATGCTCGGCAGATTCGAGATAGATTTTGTCAATTTGCTCACTTGATGAGCCAAAAACGCATATATTCATACCTATTTATCCTTTCGCATTTGCGTTGTATTTTTTCTGATTTTATCCAAAACAACCGTCGGTTATCTGAACTTAGTTTGAAGATTGCAACAGATTGCAACCATCCGCAATTAGATTATACATCTCAAATACACGGCGGTCAAGCAGTCAGAACAACGGCAATGCACAATTTACACAGAATATATTTTTTCAAAACATAAAAACTTATATAATCATTTTATTCAACGGAGATTACATTATGTCTGCTACTTCTTCAAAACTCAAAAATCCGAACGATTCAGTTATGAATCAGCGCGTAATCAAGCTTGCGTGGCCGATATTTTTACAGCTGTTGCTCGGCATCTCACTCGGCTATGTTGACACGATTATGCTCTCAAACTACAACGAAACCGCCGTTGGTGCAATCGGCAACGCAAACCAGGTTCTCGGCTTTCTGACTCTTGCCTTTAACATTATATCAAGCGCAACGGGCATAATCGTCAGCCAGTACCTTGGGGCAGGTAAAAAAGAAAAGATGAATATGATTTACACGGTTGCGTTGTCATTCAACCTTGTGCTGAGTATTGTAATCAGCTTTGTTGTATTCATATTCAGCAGAAATCTGCTTGAGGCAATGCAGGTGCCTGCGGCAATGCTTGACGAATCGGATATGTATATGCGAATAGTCGGCGGTACAATCTTTACTCAGGCGCTTATTAATGCTTTTAACTCAATTTTTGCAAGCAACGGCAAAACCGTTTTCGGTATGATTATCGGTCTTGGAATGAACATTATCAATATCTGCGGAAATGCTCTTTTGCTCTACGGACCGCTTCAGGTTCTCGGACTCGGTGCGTCGGGTGCGGCTGTTTCCACATGCGGAAGCAGAGTTATTGCGGTAATTGCATCCGTTATATACTTCTACACGGTTATCAAAGGCAAGTTCAGCCTTAAATATCTTCGTCCGTTTCCGTATGATGTTCTCAAAAGCCTTCTTAAACTCGGCATTCCGACAGCAGGCGAGAACATTTCCTACGACTGTTCACAGCTGTTTTTACAGGCATTCATCAACACAATGGGTATCGTTGCAATCAACGCAAAAATCTACGCCAATATGCTTTCAATGTTCACATATATGATTGCTCTTGCCGCTGCAAATGCAACACAGATTATTGTCGGTCACAGCGTAGGCGCTCACGATTACGATTTTGCATACCGCAGAGTGCTGAAAACTTTGCGTTTCGGTATGATAATTTCAATCTCGGTTGCAATTGTAAACTGGTTGATTTCGCCGTTTACACTCGGACTTTTCACAGGCGATAAGGCTGTTATCGCACTCGGTTCATCGGTTATGTTCATTGCGATTATTCTTGAATTCGGCAGAACAACAAACCTTGTTATAATCAACAGTATGAAAGCCGCCGGTGATGTTAAATTCCCGACTGCACTCGCAATTTTTTCAATGTGGCTTTTGAGTGTCGGACTCGGCTGGCTGCTCGGAATTTATTTCGGAATGGGACTTACCGGAATTTGGATTGCCATGGCTGCCGATGAAATTTTCAGAGGCGTCATTGTGTTTATCCGCTGGATAAAGGGCGGTTGGAGAGGCAAAAGGGTTGTGCTTGAAGATAAGACAAGTCCAACCGAAACGGCAGAAGTTACTGCTTAATCCGACAAAGGAATATGATACCATAAAATAAAGGAGATCAAAACTATGAATTTTGCGGAATACAATGTTAAGGACGCAAACCTTGAAGAAATTTTGCTTGCACTCAAGTCGCTTGATACGGTTGAGGCTGTTGCACTCGGCGGTTCTCGTTCAACAGGTGCAAGTGATGAAAATTCGGACTACGATATTTATGTTTACTGTGCTGAAATTCCGACAGCCGAAACAAGAGAAAATCTCCTCGGAAAATACTGTTCGATTGCAGAATTCGGCAATCATTATTGGGAGAGCGAGGACAACACGGTTATGAATAACGGTATTCCTGTTGACATAATCTACCGTGAAGTTGACAGGTTCGGTCGGTATATTGATACGGTAATCAAGGGCGGCAAGGCTTTTAACGGCTATACAACCGCATTTTGGCACAATATCAAGAACAGCAAGGTTCTCTTTGACAAGACAGGCTCTTTCACAAAATTCAGAGATATGGCACAGATTGATTTTCCTGAAAATCTCCGCAGTGCGATTATCAAAAACAACCGCAACCTTTTGAACGGAAAGCTTCCGTCATATGACAGGCAGATTAAAAAGGCTCAGGAGCGTGGCGATATCGTCAGTGTCAATCACAGAATCACCGCTTTTCTCGAAAGCTATTTTGATGTTATCTTCGCACTCAACCGTCAGACACACCCCGGTGAAAAAAGACAGGTTCAGCTATGCAAAAAGTATTGTACCCTCTTGCCAAAGGATTTTGAAAAAAACATAAACGCTCTTATGAAGTCAATCTCAGACGGCGGTTCATACGAAATCGTCACAGCAATGGTCAATAACCTTGATGAAATTCTTAACGATGAATTCAAATAAAAAAAGCGGTGTCGGAAAGTTCCGTCACCGCTCAATATTTTCAGCCATATAAAATTCAAATGGAATATTGACATTGCTTTTTGCATAATATATAATAAGAACACAAGGAAAACCGTTAAAAGCGGTTAGCCGGAAAAGTAAAGACGAAAATAGCCGTCCCTAAGTTTTCGAGGCTGTAGGGCGGTTATTTTTTTATTGCAACAATTATTATTGTAACAAGCAAGGTAAAACAAATTATGTATTCCACCTTTGTCACCTCCTTGCACATATTAGCCAATGCTTTCATCGGTTTGCGTTCGGATGTGACTAACCGCCTTAAACTTCCTTGTATTCTCATATCATATTGTATCAAGCTGGAATTGCGATGTCAACCATAGATAAATACTACGCTTACTTCAGACTCCGTATCTATACATCTCATCAAAAATTTCTTTTGCCGTAACCGCATTGTCGGTTATGGCATTTTTTAATTCGGTGATATTGTCAAACTTCTTTTCGGGACGAATGAAATCAAGCAGACGGACATCGGCTGTCTGACCGTATATTTCACCGCCGTGAAAGTCAGGCATCCATGTTTCGCTCAAAAGCTTTGTTCCTCCGACCGTCGGCTTTACACCGATATTAGTCACACCGCAATAGACCTTTCCGTTTTCAAGCGTAACGGCAGACGCATAAACGCCGTATTTCGGCACGGCAAGATTTTCGGGAAGTTTCTGATTGATTGTCGGAGTACCGAGTTCTCTGCCAAGTCTTTTTCCGTGAGCGATCACGGCAGAAAAGCCAAAATGCGAACACAAAAGCTTGTTTGCACGGCGAATGCTGCCCTCACTTATAAGCAGACGGATAAGTGTTGATGAAACAACATCGCCATCGTCACGCTCAGGCTCAATCACTTTAAGCTTTGTACCGTTCTCGTCACAAAGCTTTTTGAGCAAATCGGTATCGCCTTCTCCGTTTTTTCCGAAACGATAGTTAAAACCGCAGACAACAAATTTTGCGTTGAGGTCGCCGAAAATAATTTTCTCGACAAAGTCCTTTGCAGACATATTCATCAGCTTTTTAAAGTCAGGACTGAAGGTATGTTCAATACCCAGGCTTTCAAGTGTTTTCAGCTTATCTTCCGTTGTCATAAGTGCACCATTAGAAGATTTTCCGAGAACCTCCTTCGGGCTTTGAGCAAATGTAAAGCACACGGGCAAAAGTCCGTTTTTCTTCTGCTCAACAGCCGAGAGAATAACCCTTCGGTGTCCCTTGTGAAGTCCGTCAAAAAATCCGAGAGCAACGGCAGTATTCAATTTTTCGTGTTCTGAAACAGTAAAATTCTGCATATATATTTCCTATGATTAAATTAAATTTTACCGCTTTTCAAAAGTGCGGCAGTCTTTAAAACGGCAATCTGTGTTTTGGAGTCGGGAATCATATTGTTAAGCACCATTTCAACGGCTTTGTTGAGGGGGATTTTTTCAACATTCAAAAATTCACCCTCGTCAAGCTTTTGCTCGCCCTGTGACTTTACCCGACAGGCATAAAGATGGATAATTTCCGAGGTGTATCCGGGAGACGGATAGACCTGACCGAGAGAAATGTAGGAGTAACCCTCAAGTCCCGTTTCTTCAAGAAGCTCACGCTTTCCGTTTTCAAGCGGAGTAGAACCCTTTTCAAGCTTGCCGGCAGGAAGCTCAAGCACAACCTCCTTGTACGGATAGCGAAACTGCTTTACAAAAGAAAGATTATTGTCCTCATCAAGAGCGGCAACGCATACTCCGCCCGGATGATTGACAACCTCCCTCTTTGACCTTTTACCGTCAGGAAGCTCCACTTCGTCAAGGACTATATGCAGAACTCTGCCGTCAAAAATTTTCTTGCTGTCAAGAGTTTTTTCAAAAAGCTCCATAATTATGCCTCCGTTTTAAAGATTGAATTATCGAAAGGAAAGGATTTTGTTATGCCCGATTATAATGTTTTTCCCGATTACAAAATACGCAAGGAAATCATAAACGAGCTCTGCGACAGGTACAAGTTTATCAAGCATTGCTTTGCCGGAAAAAGCGTGTGCGGAAGAGGTATTGATGTTCTGCACATCGGCAACACCAAGAATCGTGTACTCTACTGCGGCGGTTTTCACGGCTCGGAGTACCTCACAATACTTGCCCTGCTGAAATTTTTTGAAGAATGTTGTGAAGCAATGGAAAGCGACAGAACTGTCGGCGGATGCAAAATCGGGAATTTTTTAAGCATTCGTGGTCTTACGATTGTGCCTTGCGTAAATCCCGACGGCACGGAAATTGCCTTGCATGGCAGTGACGCCGCATTCAAATACAAACCGCTTGTCGAAAAGGTCTGCACCGATACATATAAATGGCAGGCAAATGCCCGTGGAGTTGACATCAACCACAATTTCAATGCGGGTTGGTGCAGGCTTAAACAGCTTGAATTAAAGAACAATATCAAGTGTCCGGCGCCGACAAGATTCGGCGGCAATCATCCCGAAAGCGAACCCGAAACTAAAGCTCTGACAACGCTTTGCCGTAATATTGACTTTGAACGGGCAATCGCTCTGCACAGTCAGGGACGGGAAATTTACTGCTCATTCGGCAGACACACACCCGTTCTTAGCTTTCGGCTTGCGTCAATATTCTCACAGGCAAGCGGCTACAACATAGCCTTTCCCGAGGAGATTGCCACAGGCGGCGGCTTTAAGGATTGGTTCATCGAAAAATTCCGCCGACCTGCCCTCACCATAGAAATGGGACTCGGCAAAAATCCTCTCCCCCTCTCCGACTTTGAAGAAGAATACAAAATCCTGCAAAACATTCTCTGTCTCGGAGCGGTGGTTTAAAAATTTAATTTCATTGTATTTACAGCACTGAACACATATTGTTTGGTGCTGTTTTTAATTAAAAGGGCGCGTTAAAATTACATTTGGGCGCGTTAAGGGCGCGTTAAACACACATTTGGGCGCGTTAAAATTATTCCTAACATTTTCTTATAAAATTCAAGGGCAACCTCGGTTGCCCTTGTTTATTTTGTTATTTTTAATAACTTTGATTAATTTTTATCGTCCTCATCATCAAAGAATGAGATTGAGTTTACGATATTGTCAACAGCCTCGTCTGAAATTACATTCGGCTCGTCAAGATATTTTGATCTTTTTTCAATGCTGTCAATAGCCATCTGCATCTGCTCCTGGGGAGTTGACGGCTTTTTCGGAGCGTCGTAAATCTCGTTATCCTCCGGATTTGAGATGTTCACATACTCCTCTTTTTTAGGCTCTTCTTTAACCTCGGGTTCTTCCTCAGGCTCAACGATTGCAGGCTCATTGCCGTCATCGGGGACTTCAACTTTCTCTGTCACATCTTCCGCAGATTCCTCTTTTACGGGTTCTTCCGCTTTTTCGGCAGATTCGTCATTTTTTTTTGACTTGTCAACGCCAAAGTTCGGAGCATCGTAATTTTCGTCAATCTCCTCTGCGGCAGCCATAATTACCTCACCAGGAGCGTCAATCTGCTTTTCTCTTCTCGCCTCGGCAACAGCCTTGAGTTCATCAAGGTGATTTACAGGCTTTTCAACCTTTTCGCTGTCCTCATCAAAATAGATATCATACCATACAAGGAACACATAAATTGTCCAAACTCGTCTGCTGTTATCTTCTTTTCCGCTGAAATGACTGTCGAGCCATGAAACAAGGACATCTGTATTAAAGAATTTCTCGGCAGTTTTGCCCTTAAACTTAGTCTTTACAACATTATAATACTTCTCGTCACGAAGCCATACTCTTGTCGGTACAGGGAAACCGAGTTTCTCTTTTTCGGCAGTAGCCTCAGGCATATGGCGAACGGCAGCCTTACGCATTGCATACTTTGTGTTGTGCTTGTTGCAGCGCAGTTTTGTCGGGAGCGATGATGCAACCTTGAAAACCTCCTTATCGAGGAAAGGAACACGAAGTTCAAGCGAGTTAGCCATACTCATTCGGTCGGCTTTAAGAAGGATGTCACCGACCATCCACATATTGATGTCGAGATACTGCATTTTTGTAACATCGTCATACTTACGGCAACGATAATAATATTTTCTTGTAAGATCCTGTGGGCGTGTTGCAATTGACGGATCTTTCAAAAGCTCCTGCTTCTGCTTGTAGTCATACATAAATGCGTTACCGATATAACGCTCCTCAAGCTTGTCACAGGCACGGATGAGATAATCTCTGCCCTTGATGTCGGGGAGCTTTCTGCAGATTGCTCTTATTGCCTTTCTGATGCAATGCGGAACAATTGTCTGATAAATTTTGAACACTCTCGGATCGTTGTAGCAAGTGTAACCGCCGAACAATTCGTCTGCACCCTCACCCGAAAGGACAACCTTTACATAATGGCTTGCAAGACGGGATACAAAGTAAAGTGCGATACATGACGGATCTGCAAGCGGCTGGTCCATATGGTACTGAACAGTCGGAACAGCGTCCCAGAATTCTTCACTTGAGATAAGGTGAGTATGATGTTCAACACCGATTTTTTCGCTGAGATTTTTTGCCCAGCTGATTTCGTTATATTTTTCGCCAAAGTCAAAGCCGACTGTAAATGTTTTCTGGTCGGCAAAATATGTTGAAACATAGCTTGAGTCAACACCGCTTGAAAGGAAACAACCAACCTCAACATCGGCAATTTTGTGAGCGTTTACGGAGTTTTCAAAGACCTTTTCAATCTTGTCAACAGCCTCTTCCTCTGTCATTTCTTCGTCGGGATTGAAACGAGCCTCAAAGTAACGGGTAGTTTCAATCTCGCCGTCCTTGTACCAGAGATAGTGACCGGGCATAAGGCAGTAAACACCCTCAAAGAAAGTTTCGGGCGGAACTGCATACTGGAAGGAAAGGTAGGAATCAAGTGCCTTTCTGTTGAATTTCTTTTCAAACTTAGGATATTCAAGAATACTCTTGATTTCACTTGCATAGACAAAGTCATTGCCTATCTGAGTGTAGTGCATCGGCTTAATGCCGAAAAAGTCACGGGCAATAAAAAGTGAATTATCCTTTGTGTTGTAAATAGCAAAGCCGAACATACCACGGAGTTTTGGGAGCATATCTTCTTTCCACTCTTCAAAGCCGTGAACAAGCACTTCACTGTCTGTATCTGTATAGAACTTATGACCTTTTGCGATAAGTTCTTTTCTCAAATCCTTGTAGTTATAAATTTCACCGTTGAATGTGAGAACAAGGCTTTTATCCTCATTGTATATAGGCTGATGACCTGCACCGAGGTCAATAATGGAAAGTCTGCGAAATCCCATGGAAATATTGTCGTCCGTAAAAAATCCGTCCGAGTCGGGACCACGGTGAGTGATAACCTCTGTCATATTTCTGATGACATCGGCTCTGTTTTCAACCTGTCCCATAAAGCCGGCTATGCCGCACATATCACAATTCCCCTTTCAAGGTAATTTTCAAAATTAACCGCATTAGACTAATGCCCTATTTTAAACATTTTATCACAATTTACTCCCAAATTCAACTGTTTGCAGGCATAAGTTTCAAATCAAAGCAACGCCCCTCAGCCTTTTTTATTCTTTAAGTATTCATCAAGCAAATCCGCTGCATATCTGCACAATTCAGGACACGGACGGGCGGCATAATATTTCTCTGTTCGCTCAGACGGAGTCGGGGTATCCTTTGCCTTTGCTCTCATACCGAGAAGGTCACGGCAGATGATTGAACCGTTATCCTCTTTGAACCTTTCGGCAAGCTGCTGAACCTCGGTGTAGACACGCTTTTTGTCTGCATTATCCTTGCTGTCACTGTAACCCCTTGCAAGACCTAAAGCCATATACATTCCCGTAACAGTACCGCAGACCTCACGCATTCTGCCTATTCCGCCGCCAAACGGCGACGCAAGCATAAGAGCAGTCTGTTCATCAAATCCCAAATCGTCACAAAATGCAAGCAATACAGCCTGAGCGCAGTTGTAGCCCTGCATAAAATTATTCTTAGCAATTTCACCTTTTGTCATACCAATTTCTCCTTTTATAGGGTTATTTCATATAAGCAAAGTATAACACCGAGGTCAAAATACTGCAACGATTTTTTGCTTGTGAAAGAGATTGCCATATGTTATAATTTAGGGAGTTATGATGATAAATAAATCAATATTGCTTAACCGTAGCGGCGGTCAGTGACCGCCATTCGCTTTGGTTGCAAAACCAAAACGAACAAATATACATCTGCAATAAGCGTTTTAATCAATAACATACGATAAACAAATGGTTTGTATTTAATCGAACCGATTTTACAATCGTTTCGATTGGCGTTCACTGAACGCCGCTACTGTTTGTACAAACGGTAACAATGCTACGCTCGGGCAAAATATGTTGCGGATTTTTCAAACTGTCTGCACGAATAGGGAACGGCGCTACTGATTTGAGTCACAATTTCTCCCACAGATTTAATCAAATACGGTTGCTTTATTCGGCAGAATTGGTATAATAATTTACAGAACATAACTCATTAAAATTCAGACATTAAAGAAAAAGGTGATTAGCATTGTCTTTTCCACAGGATAAAATAAGAAATTTCAGCATTATTGCTCACATTGACCACGGCAAAAGTACGCTTGCGGACAGAATTCTTGAGCAGACCAACTCCGTTTCCGAAAGGGATATGGAGGCGCAGCTGCTTGATGACATGGATCTTGAGCGTGAGCGTGGCATTACAATCAAGGCGAGGGCGGTAAGCGTTATCTACAAAGCCGATGACGGCGAAGAATATCTTTTTAACCTCATCGACACCCCCGGTCATGTTGACTTTAACTACGAGGTTTCCCGTTCACTGGCGGCTTGTGAGGGCGCTATTCTTGTTGTTGATGCATCACAGGGCATTGAGGCGCAGACTCTCGCAAACACATATCTTGCCGTTGACAGCGGACTTGAAATTGTTCCCGTTGTCAACAAAATTGATTTGCCGAGTGCCGACCCCGACAGGGTTATTCAGGAAATCGAAGATGTAATCGGTATTCCTGCCGAGGATGCTCCGAAAATTTCCGCAAAGGCAGGAATCAACATTCACGCAGTTCTTGAAAAGGTTGTTCACGATATTCCTGCTCCGACAGGCGACATCAACGCTCCTCTGCGTGCATTGATTTTTGACAGCTACTACGACAGCTACAAGGGCGTAATTATATATGTAAGGCTCAAAGAGGGACAGATTCACCCTGGCGATGAATTCAAACTTATGGCAACGGGCAGTGTGTTCAATGTTGTTGAGTGCGGACTTATGCACGCAACCGCTCCCGAAAAGACAGACGGTCTTTATGCAGGCGAGGTTGGCTACATCACGGGTTCAATCAAGACTCTTGCAGACGCAAAGGTCGGCGACACGGTTACACTCACATCAAATCCCGCAGAAGAACCGCTCCCCGGCTACCGTGAGGCACAGCCTATGGTTTTCTGCGGTATCTACCCTGTTGACGGCGCAAGATACGGCGACCTTAAAGATGCGCTTGAAAAGCTTCAGCTTAACGATGCGGCGCTTTCGTTTGATCCCGAAACATCGGTTGCCCTCGGATTCGGTTTCCGTTGCGGATTTTTGGGACTGCTCCACATGGAAATCATTCAGGAGCGACTTGAAAGAGAATATCAGCTTGACCTCATCACAACCGCACCGAGTGTAATTTACAGAATCACACGCACAGACGGCACGGTTGAGATGATTGACAACCCGACAAACTACCCCGATCCGTCACTTATTCAAATGGCGGAAGAGCCTGTAACAGACGCTCACATCTATGCACCTAAGGAATATGTCGGCAATATTATGGAGCTTTGTCAGGACAGACGAGGAACTTTTGTCGATATGCAGTATATTGATGCCGACCGTGTTGATTTACACTATGTACTTCCGCTTGCCGAGATAATCTACGACTTTTTCGACACGCTCAAATCACGCACAAGAGGTTATGCATCATTCGACTATGAGCTTAAAGAATATGTTCAGAGCAACCTTGTTAAGCTCGATATTATGCTCAACGGCGAGGTTGTCGATGCACTTTCGTTCATCATTCACGCCGACAAGGCATATTCAAGGGCAAGAAAGATGGCTGAGAAGTTAAAGGAAAAGATTCCGAGACAGCTCTTTGAAATTCCGATTCAGGCTTGCATCGGCGGTAAAATTATTGCCAGAGAAACCGTAAAGGCTATGCGTAAGGATGTACTTGCCAAGTGCTACGGCGGTGATATTTCCCGTAAGAAAAAACTCCTTGAAAAGCAAAAAGAAGGTAAAAAGCGTATGCGCCAGCTCGGTTCTGTTGAAGTTCCGCAGGAGGCATTTATGGCGGTTCTCAAGCTTGATACGGATTAACGGTGAAGATATGAAAGAACTTGCTATGTTTTACAACTTTTCGGACGAAAGACTTCGCAAGGCAAAGTTTGCACTTATGCCGTTGAAAATTCAGGTTAAAAAGGTTGAAAAAGAAGATTTCAATCAGCCTATCGGTTTCCTTGCAGGCATCAAAGGCATTGAGCCTGCGGCAGAAAAGTTTGACGGTGACGGCTTTGACGAAGAAATGATTGTCATGCACAATTTCACGAATAAAACGATTGACTCGCTAATCAGAGCGCTGAATAAATGCGGTGTCGGACGAGTTCCGCTCAAGGCGGTTATCACTCCCACAAGCAAAGATTGGGACAGTCTGACGCTTATCAAAGCACTTAAAGCCGACCATGAGGAAATGCTTAAAAAATTGAAAACGAAAAGTTGAAAATGGAAAATAAATGTCGGGAAGACAGTTTGCAAAATGCAAAACAATGTCTTCCCGACTGTTTTTTATTTATATGAAATATGAAATTACCGCCGCATTATTACAATCAATTTTTAAGAATTTTCTCAATCAATTGTGCAACACCATCGTTATTATTTGACGGGATTACGATATCGGCACGGTCAAGGCATTTTTGACTTGCATTTTCAACAGCCGCACCAAGTCCCGACTCGGCAATCATGTCGGCATCGTTATCTGCATTTCCGCAGGCGCAGACATTTTCCATGCCGATATTCAAAAAGTCACACAAACGCAGGAGCGCCTTCGCCTTTGATGCCTCTGCCGACATAATCTCAACAAAATGGTCGGTTGAAGTCGTAATTTCAACGCTGTTGCAAGCCTTTTCTATACTGCTCCACAGCCTGTTGCGAAGCTTTTCGTCCGTACTTATAATGCTGATGAGATCAAGCTCATTTCTATGCTTGCTCAAAAAGCTTCTCATATCGACAATCTTTCCGTGGCATGAACGGGTGTAGTCAAAATATTCAGGCTCACAGCCGTAGTCAAGCGGTCTATGCACATATCTGACATCGGCATATGTAAATCCGTCAATAAATCCCTCAAGAATAACATCGTCATTACGCACAGCACCGAGAATTTTCAACACATCATCGGGTAAAATCAGCGAACGGTGAACCGTTTTACCGCACTTGCTTATTACAGCGCCGTTCGAGGTAATCGCATAGTCCAGACCGACAATGTTCATCACGCTGTCGGGCATCATAACGAACGGTCTGCCGCTTGCCGCAACAACGGTTATTCCGCTTTTGATCGCAGATTCAATGGCAGTTTGCGTTCGTTTGCTCAAGGTGTCGCTGTCGGCAAGAGTTGTGCCGTCAAGGTCAAGTGCAATCAGCTTTATATCTTTCATCTTATCCATACAAATCCCTCTGTCAGATTTTCTTTGGGCAAAATCCGTTCATACAGCATTCTTCACATTTTGCCTTTCTTGCGGTGCAGACTGCTCTGCCGTGCAGAACAAGTCGGTGGCAAAAATCGTTGCTTTCATCGGGCGGCAAAAGCTCACGCAATGCAAATTCAATCTTTTTCTGATCCTTTAAATCGTGAAGTCCGAGCCTTTTTGTAATGCGTATGCAATGTGTATCAACCACAACCGCAGGCTGACCGAAAATGTCACCGCACACAAGATTTGCGGTTTTTCTGCCGATTCCGGGAAGTTTTGTCAAATCGTCAATATTATCGGGAACGACACCGCCGAAATCGTCACAAAGCATTTTTGCCATTTCGACAATATCTTTTGATTTAGTCTTATAAAGTCCGCAGCTTTTTATATACTCAGCAACTTCTTCGGGAGTTGAGTCGGCAAAATCCTGAGCCGTTTTGAACCTGTCAAACAACGAAGGAGTGACCATATTAACCCTTGCGTCCGTGCATTGAGCGGCAAGCCTTGTTGCAATGAGCAGCTGCAACGGATCTGTGTAGACAAGCGAACATATTGCGTCGGGATATTCTTTTTTCAAGGCATGAACAGCGTTCACGGCAATTTCTTTTTTAGTCATAAATTCACCCCGTAATTTTAAAAAATGCAAAAAATGCGATTAAATACTGTTTTCTTCAGTATAACACAAAAATTCTGCTATTGCAATCAGGATAAAAAACTGGTACAATAGGCACATAAAAGTTAGAAATTTGTTTCGGAGGACAAAAAATGTACAATAATTACATTTTTGACTTATACGGCACTCTTATCGACATTAATACAGATGAATGGAACGATGATTTGTGGAAGAAAATTGCCATTCTCTATGCCTACAAGGGTGCACACTACACATATGACGAGCTTAACGAGGAGTACGACAGACTTGTTCAGGCTGAAAAAAAGGCTGTTCTCAAGAAGTCTCCTGACACAAAAGTTGTTGACATAAAAATTGAAAAGGTTTTCCGTAAGCTTTTCACACAGAAAGGAATTAAGGTTACAAAAGCCGAGGTACTTTTTATTGCCGAGGCATTCCGTTGCTACTCAACAAAGTACATCAAGCTTTATGACGGTGTACTTGACCTTCTTGACACTCTCAAGGCAAAAGGCAAAAAGATTTATCTTCTCTCAAACGCACAGCGTTCATTCACAGAAAATGAGCTGAATATGTTTGATCTGACAAAATATTTTGACGGCATTTGCATCAGCTCTGACGAAGAATGCTCTAAGCCTGACGAAAAATATTTCAAAACACTTTTTGACCGTTACGGACTTGAAAAGAGCGAGTCAATTATGATTGGCAACGACTATATCAGCGATATCGGCGGTGCGGCTGATTTCGGTATCGACAGCCTGTACATTCACCAGAGCATTTCACCCGAGATTGACGGCGAACTCCGCAGTACATATAAGGTTATGGACGGCGATGTGTACAAAATCAAGAAACTTATTGTAAAGTAATAAAAGAATTCAACTGCACCTGATTTTACGGGTGCAGTTTTGCTACAGGGTGATAATATGGATTGGCTTAACATTTACGGATTGCTTATTTTGGTGGTCATTATGATTCCCAACATTATTTATGCAATAAAATGCAAAGACGGCTTTCAAAATAAATTTGAGAACAAAACACTTGAATTGTTTGAACAAATCAGCAGATTTGGTTCATTCGGCTTTATGGTAATCAATGTGCTGTATTTTGGATTTTGGTTTGACAATGCACTTTCGGTTTATCTGACAGTCAACGGCTTTCTTGTGTCGCTTTACTGCATAATTTGGTTTGCTTGCGGCAAGTCCGAATCGCTTTTTAAAGCACTTGCTCTCTCAATAATCCCATCTGCAATATTTATTTTCAGCGGTATAATGCTACTGCACATTCCGCTCATAATCTTTTCAATACTTTTCGCAGTCTGCCACATCACAATCAGCTATAAAAATAGTATCTTATAGAGCTATACGAATATTTTAATTAAAATTTTGCACACTATAACAAAGGAAGTGTGCAGATGAAACGCAAAGTACCCGATTACAAAAAGATTTTAACACCAAGTGATTTAGAGCTTAACACCTGTTCAAATCAGGATTGCACAGGACTTATTCCAACGGCTGTACAAAACGAAGAACAGGCTGATTCATACGAAGAACTCTATCCCTACATCAGCGGTGTAGCACCGTTCCCGGTTCGTGAAGACAGTTTGAAAAGCGATAAGCTCTAATACCCGAGGTAAGTTATCATCTCATCTTAACTACTCGTTATGCGGTGTAGCACCGCACCATGTCCAAGAAGATAGTAAAAATAAGGAACAACTTTAATCCCGAGATGTACTATATTAAGATGACACTAAAGACCAATCAAAAAACAGCGGAAGCAATGTGTTTGTGCATTACTTCCGCCGATTTTATATTTTCAATTTTAATCTGAAGAAATTATTTTGTATAGCCGTGTTCTTTACACATCATATCGTAATAACCGACTACGAAAAAGTCTGTATGCTCATTTTTAACATACGGACCATAGGTAATGTACGGGTACCTTGGAGAAATATTATAGTTACCGTAAGCATACCAACGCATTGTATCATCAAAATACTGTATACCATCCTGCTCGTCAAGGAAAATATGATTGTTTCCAAAGTCGCCATTAAGACCAACAATAAATTTTTGTAAATCAGTAGCGGCAATGACCGATATATCACTTTCATACTTTGCTACATTTGTTAACATCTTCTGCGCACCTGTAAATTCAACCTCATGGGCGATATATTTCTGAATAAGGGTAGCATCGACAACATTAACAACACCGTCTTTGTTCACATCACCTTTTAAAGTATAGGCATTCGTCATCTTGTTGTACACAGCAAGAAGTTCGTTGTAGGCATTTGTAATAGCCCAAACATCGTAATCATTAGTGCCTGCAATATACGGCTCTAAGTCGGTTTTTAAATCAGCAAGCTTATACTGAAATTCGTTCCATTGCTCATCAGAATACCAGTTGTTGTAATTCTGTTCCTTACAGGCATTATCGTAAGCAGTTTTGGCATATGCAACATCAACATGAAGGTTATAAGCGGCACTATACAGCTTGTCCTTCATATTTTTATATTCCTCGGCTGTTGCAAGTTCGTCCTGATTATAAAGATCGTATGCTGCATTATATGTATCACCTGCAACACAGTTATAGATTCTCGCCTCACCAATGTTTGTGTTGAGAATTTTAAATGCGTCAAGAAGCCAGCCAAGTTTCTCACGCTCTATTTCAGTTTCGGACTTTTCATTTTCAGCAGCAAATGTTGTTAAAATGAAAGATGAAACCGCCAAAATTCCAACGAGTATGATTGATAATAATTTTTTCATTGTTTATCCCCCTATATCATCTTCTGTATCAATGTGCTGTACCATCCAAATTTACATCATAGTTTTTAGAACTGTTATCATTGTACCATATACAGTAATTATAATCAATACTATTTCAATCTTCGGCTATAAAATATCCCTTTACTTTTTTGTAAAATATAAACAAAAAAGCACCACATAATGTGGTGCTGAAAGTTCAAATGAACCACCGATTACTCGGTGTATATAAAAGGGTAAACACCCCGAAAACTGAATAAAGGAAAGAAGATTAAGAAGAAAGATTAGTTAAATTCATATTGGAATGACCAATCGGGTTAAAGTATATACTACACAGCTGACCAAAGAAATCTTGTGGTCAAGCCCTCGACCTATTAGTACTGCCAAGCTGAATGCCTCACGGCACTTACACACGCAGCCTATCAACCTCGTAGTCTTCAAGGGGTCTTACTCGTTATACGATGGGATATCTAATCTTGGAGTCGGCTTCACGCTTAGATGCTTTCAGCGTTTATCCGTTCCGTACATAGCTGCCCAGCCGTGCCATTGGCATGACAACTGGTGCACCAGAGGTACGTCCATCCCGGTCCTCTCGTACTAAGGACAGAGCTCCTCAAATATCCTGCGCCCACGACAGATAGGGACCGAACTGTCTCGCGACGTTCTGAACCCAGCTCGCGTACCACTTTAATCGGCGAACAGCCGAACCCTTGGGACCGAATACAGCCCCAGGATGTGATGAGCCGACATCGAGGTGCCAAACCTCCCCGTCGATGTGGACTCTTGGGGGAGATCAGCCTGTTATCCCCAGGGTAGCTTTTATCCGTTGAGCGACGGCATTTCCATTCACATACCGCCGGATCACTAACTCCAACTTTCGTTACTGCTCGGGCCGTCACCCTCGCAGTTAGGCTAGCTTTTGCGTTTACACTCAGAGGCACGGTTTCCGTCCGTGCTGAGCTAACCTTTGAGCGCCTCCGTTACCTTTTCGGAGGCGACCGCCCCAGTCAAACTGCCCACCTGACAATGTCCCCCGACCGGATTCACGGCCGCAGGTTAGAATTCCAGAAACCTAAGGGCGGTATCCCAACATCGACTCCACACAAGCTGACGCTCATGTTTCCCAGTCTCCCGCCTATCCTGTACATAGATTTCCGAAACCCAATATCAGGCTACAGTAAAGCTCCATGGGGTCTTTCCGTCTTGCCGCAGGTAACCGGCATCTTCACCGGTACTACAATTTCGCCGGGTGGGTAGTTGAGACAGTGCCCAGATCGTTACACCATTCGTGCGGGTCGGAACTTACCCGACAAGGAATTTCGCTACCTT